>Ga0209020_1000016_pt1 | contig 209408 bp, 182 predicted proteins | sample PinacodermBB_FD_187298 | JGI IMG/M metagenome (GOLD analysis project Ga0209020, IMG submission 187298) | Host-associated microbial community of the marine sponge Aplysina aerophoba from Gulf of Piran - sponge pinacoderm, lysed by bead... | ecosystem: Host-associated > Porifera > Sponge >... | reverse complement strand
TCGCGGGCCTTAACCGTAGTCCCCGCTACGCTTTTCGGCCCGCTCCTTGCGGGCGGGCGCCTGGGCGCGACGCAGGCCGTGACGGTGGTGAGAAATCCGGGCTGGCCGAGACCGAACCCGCAAGCGGTTGCCGAGCGCCCGTTCCACCGGGCGCGGCTTCGGCGTGATCGACCGGCGGTCGCCCAACCACGGCAGGCGGCCGGACGGGGTCCCGGTCGATCTGGTGGTCCTGCACTATACCGGCATGGCGACCGCGGAGGCGGCGCTCGCACGCCTATGCGATCCGGCGGCGCGGGTGAGCGCGCATTACCTGATCGGCGAGGACGGCGAGACCTGGCGCCTGGTCGAGGAGGCGCGTCGCGCCTGGCACGCCGGGGTTGCCTCCTGGGCCGGCGAGGCCGACGTCAACGGCCGGTCCATCGGCATCGAGCTCGCCAACCCGGGGCACGAGTGCGGCTACCGTCCGTTCCCCGAGGCGCAGATCCTGGCGCTCGAAGGGCTGCTCGCGGGGATCCTCGAACGCCGGCGCATCGACCCCGCCCGCGTGGTGGGGCATTCCGACGTGGCGCCGCTGCGCAAGCAGGATCCGGGCGAGCTCTTTCCGTGGCGCCGTCTGGCGGCGCGGGGGCTCGCCTGGTGGCCGCCCGACCCGTCCGGAACCGCCCAGCCGGACGAGGGCCGCGCGCGCGCCGCGCTCGGGCGCTTCGGCTACGGTTTCGTCGACCAGCCTGCGGCGTTCGCCGCCGTGCTGACCGCCTTTCAGCGGCGGTTCCGACCGTCCCTCTGCGACGGAACGCTGGACGGCGAGACCATGGCGTGGATCGCCGCGATCGAGCGAGAATCCGTTTGACGCCGCGCGATCGCGGCACCACTTCAGCCGATGTCAGGCGGCCGGATGGCCGCCTCTCGCGATGCGGGGGGAGGAAAGTCCGGGCTCCACGGAAACACGGTGCCGGGTAACGCCCGGCGGGGGCGACCCCAGGGAAAGTGCCACAGAAAGCAAACCGCCGGTCCGCTTCGCCGGCCGGCAAGGGTGAAAGGGTGCGGTAAGAGCGCACCGCGTCCCCGGCAACGGGGGCGGCAGGGCAAACCCCACCGGGAGCAAGACCGAGTAGGGGCGGCACGGGGCTCCGGCCCCAAGCGGGTTTCCGCGCCGCCGCCCGGGTAGGTCGCGCGAGGCGTCCGGCGACGGGCGTCCCAGATGAATGGCCATCCCCCGCTCGCGCGGGGACAGAACCCGGCTTACAGGCCGCCTGACGCTTCCAGCCATCCCTCGATGCCGGGTCCGGAGCGCTTTGGCCAAGCCGTCATGCAGCGGAGCAAGAAACCCGACGCGGGCGCCGGCGCTAACAGCTCGATGCGGCCACTCAGGACCGGAACGCCATTGCCAGCACGGCGGCGAGCGTCGCCAGTCCGATTGCCAGGTCAATGCCAACGACCCACTGCAATGTCCCGATCCGCCCGGCCAGGCCGTCGAGGTCCCCCCGCGTCGCGAGTTCGCCTTGTCCGGTGCGGATCGCTGCGGCCACGGCTTCGGCTTGCCGCCGGTCCATGCCTGCCGCTTCGAGTTCGCGGGCGGCGGCCAGGGTGTCGAAGGCGGTACTCAATTCGCGGCCTCCGTTCCGATGCAGCGCAGGTTCTCAAGTCCGGCGGGCAACCCGTGATCTACCGCCATCGTGGCAACGGTTCCATCCGCAATCCGGTCGGTTTCCTTAGCCCGCACCCGTCCCGATGAACATAGGATGAACGCTGTTGCGTTGCCACTGCAATCCGGGAAACCGCTTCATCGCTCCTGATCCGCCTTTCCTCCGGCTTGCCCGGAGACGGAACCCGGCTCACGGGCGGTCCGATTCTTCGCCGCTCGGGCCGGGTCAGGGCAGCAGCACCTTGTCGAGGAAGAACAGCCCGGTCAGGTAGGCGCGGACCGCGATCAGCCCGTTCGCGTTGTCGACCACCTCGGAGGTGATCTGGCCGCGCGCCAGCATCGTCCGCAGCACCGACGTCATGATCGCCGTGTCGGCCTTGAACGAGTCGAGAAAGGCTTCCGCCTCGCCGCCGAGGGGCACCGCGTCGAGCTCTTCGGCGATCGCGGCGGCCGCCGCGTCGAGCTGGGCGAGGAAGGTCCGGATCTGCGCCCCGTCCGGGCCGGCGCCCTCGTCGCCGCGGCCCTGGGCGGCGTAGGCGAGCATGAACTCGTAGGCTTCCTCGATCCGGTCGATATGCGCCCGGATGCTCTCGCTCATGTGCCTCTCCCCGGCCAGGTGTTCCGGCCCAGCACCATCGCCGCCAGCAGCCGCCGGTGTTCGGGCAGGAACGCGAAATAGACATGCAGGATGAAGAAGAAGATCAGCAGCAGCGACGCCGCGCCGTGGCAGACATAGACCAGGCCCCAGCCGCCGTCGGAGAGGATCGACGGGTCGCGGCGCCAGAGCGGCGTGTCGATCTTGGCCATCATGATGCCGCCGGACACCACCAGGACGAGGATCACCGCCGCCACCGACCAGTGGTAGAGCTTCTGGTTGAGGTCGTATTTCGCCGTCTCGTCCCGCCGCGCTCTCCCCAGCGCCGTCCGAAGGTCCGCGCCGCTCGGCAGCATGGACCGGACGCCGTGCACCAGGAACGCGCGGTAGAGATGGAAGAGGATCGCCGCGGTCAGCAAGACGCCGGAAATCCAGTGGATCGGAACCCAGTCGAAGCGCAGCCCGAGGATCGGCAGGAAGGCGGTCCCCAGCAGGACGAGCACCAGCGCCGCCATCGCCCAGTGAAAGACGCGGTCCGGCCATTTGTGCCGGATCTCATCGGCCGCGCTTCCCGACATGCCCGCGAGGGTGGCTCAGCTGCGCCGCGAGGCGAGCCGGAGGAGCTGATGCAGCGCGATCCAGGCGAATGCCGCCGCGACCGGGACCCAGAGCAGGTCCCAGGACATCCCGAGCAGCATCTCCTGGCCCCAGACGTTCTTCGAGACGCGGAAGACCTCCATGCCCTCAGGCGAGCGACCGGACCGCGCGCGCCGCCAGGTTGCCCATCAGCGGGATCTTGAAGTGGTTGAAGTTGAGCGCCTTGGCGCCGCGCGCGGCCACGCGCTGCGCGAGCTTCTCCAGCTCCGGCCCCGCCTTCTCGCCCTTCATCAGGTCCTCGACCTCGGTCATCCGCCGCGGCGTGCACTGCACCCCGCCGCAGGCGATGCGCACGTCCTTCACCATGCCGCCCTCGGCCCGCGCCGCCATGGCGATGTTGACCAGCGCGAAGTCCCAGGTCTCGCGGTCGGCGATTTTCTCGAAATAGGAGCTGGCTCCGGCCCATTTCTTCGGCAGGCGGATCTCGGTGAGGATGTCGCCCGCCTCCAGCACCGTCATCCGGGTGATGTCGACATCCGGGCCGATGAAGAACTTCTCGGCCGGCACGGTGCGGACCTTGCCGCCGCGCGAGATCGCCATCTCGGCCTCCAGCGCGACCAGGGCGGGCGCCGTGTCGGACGGCGTCACCGCGACGCAGCGCACCGCCTCGAACAGCGCATGCTCCCGGTTCATCGCCGTCGGCGTGTTGGCGTAGCAGGAATTGCCGCCGGCGCGGTAGCACGGGAAGCCGTCCCGGTAGTAGGTGCAGCGCGTGTCCTGCGAGACATTGCCGCCGATGGTGCCCGAGTTGCGGATCTGCGGGCTCGCGACCTTGGCGGCGGCCTGGACAAGCAAGGGGAAGCCGTCGCGCAGCAGCTTGTTCTCCTCGATCTCCGTCAGCGTGGTCGCCGCGCCGATGGCGACGTGGTCGCCGCCGTCGCGGATGCCGCGGAGCTCCTTGAGCCCGCCGATGTCGACAACGGCCCTGGGCTGCTTGTGCCGGTCCTTGAACCAGTCGAAGCTGTCCTTGCCGCCGGCGACGATCCAGGCGTCCTTGCCGTGCTCGTCGAGCAGTTTCGCCGCGTCCGCCAGACTCGCGGGCGTGTAGAGGTCGAATGCGTGCATGTAGTCGGTCATTGGTCTGCCTCCGTTCCGCCCGTCACTGGTTGTTGACCTGCAACGGCTTGTAGGATTGCGGCTGTTTTGCGACCACGTTGACGATCATGTCCGAGACCACCGGGACCCGGTTGAACATGTGGCCGCCCAGCGCATCCGAGACCGCGCTCAGATAGGCCGACGACGCCGAGCCCTGGACCGGCTCGCCGATCCCCTTGGCGCCGACCGGGTTCTGCTCGTCCACCGCCCCCTCGACGGCGAGCGAGGCCATCTCGGCCGGCACGTCGAGATAGGTCGGCGGCTTGGCCTGGTAGAAGCCGACCGCGTTGGGCCGGGCATAGGCCGGGTCGTAGATGTAGCGCTCGGTCGCCGCGAGCCCGAACCCCATCACCGCGCCGCCGCGGATCTGCGCATCGAGCCCCTGCGGGTGCAGCACCTGGCCGACATCGGCGACGCCCATATAGTCGAGGATCTCGACCTTGCCGGTCTCCGGGTCGAGCTCGATCTCGATGAAGGCCGCGGCGAGGGCGGGAACGATCCCCTTCTTCGGCAGCTTGTCCTTGGCGACGCCGATCAGGCCGGTGCCCTTGATCATGCCCACCGCCGCCTTGGTCAGCGGGTTGAGCTTCGGGTCGACCTCGTGGCCGGAATACTTGCCGCCGAGCTCGATCGCCTTCTTGGCCGCATCGGCGAAGCTGACCGATCCCGAGCCGTTCCTGGCCACCACCCGCTCGTTCTTGAGCTCGTAGTCCTCGGCCTTGCCGCCCAGCATCGCCGCGCCGATCTCGAGCAGCTTCTGCTTGGCGTCCATCGCCCCGGCGTAGTTGGTCCGGGTCATGGTGAACGAGGTGTTGGAGCCGAACTGGCCGATATTGAATGGCATCGCCTTCAACGTTCCGCCGCGCTCGATGACCGTGTTGTTCCAGTCATAGCCCAGCACCTCGGCCGAGACCCGCGAGGTTGCCGCGTAGGAATAGGTGCCGAGATTGCCGACGCCGGTGTGGATGTGCAGCTTGCCGTCCGGCGTGATGCGCACCATGCCGTCGAAGCCGTTATAGCCGGCCGCGTGGTAGGCTTGGCCGATGCCGACGGAGCGGATCTTGCCGTTGGCCTGCTTGCCGGTCTTCTTGATCTTCTCGGCGTAGCCCCATTTCGCCGCCGCCTGCTCCAGCCCCTCCTTGAGGAAGGCGCTGGTGAGCGGCGCCTGCTTGGGGCCGATCTTGCCGTTCGGCCCGCCGCCCGGCGCGTTCACGAGGCGCAGCGCCAGCCGGTCGATGCCGAGCTCGCGGGCCGCCTTGTCGAGGATCGGCTCCAGGATGTTGGCCGTCTGGTTCTCGCCCGGCCCCCTCTGCGCTCCCTTCGGCGGGGTGTTGGTGAGCACCGGGATGCCATGAAACCGCATGGCCTCGGGTTGCAGGATCACCGACGTGGCCATGCCGAAGTTCTGGAAGTCCCAGAACCCGGCGGTGGAGCCGTTGTCCTGCACGATGTAGCTGTCAACCGCCAGCACCCGGCCGTCGGCGCCGAAGCCCATCTTGACCCAGCCCTGGAACGCCGCGCGCGCCGAGCCGTTGATGAACTCCTCGGCGCGGCTGACCCGCATCAGCACGGGCCGTCCGTTGAGCTTTTTCGACATCAGCGCCGGCAGCGCCATCAGCGGGTAGGAATAGGCCTTGCCGCCGAAGCCGCCGCCGCAGAACTCGCTGACCAGGTTGAGGTCGGTCGGCTTGATGCCGATATACTTGGCGAGGCTCGGCACCGCGAAGGACGAGGACTGGGTCGAGCCCCAGACATGGCACTTGCCGCCCTCCCAGTAGGCGGCCGCCGAGCGCGGCTCCATCGCGTGATGCGCGTTGGCCGCGCTGACGAAGGACTCCTCGACCACCACCTTGGACTTGGCGAAGCCGGCCTCGAGGTCGCCGAAGCTCCAGACCCGCGCCGCCTTGCCCATCGGCAGCTTGTCGTCGCCGGCCTTGGCGAAGTCCTTGCCGGTCCACTTGATCTCCTGCAGCTTGACGCCCTGCCGGTTGGCGACGTTGCCGCCGACAAGGGCGTTCGGCCCGTCCGGGCGCAGGCTCTCCAGGGGATCGGTGACGAAGGGTAGCGGATCGAGATCCACCTTGACCGCCTGGATCGCGTCCTCCGCCTGCTGTTCGGTCTCCGCCGCGACCGCGAGGATCGGCTGGCCGACGAATACCGGGTAGGCGGTCAGGATCGCGTGCCCCGCGTCCTTGGGCTGCTTGATCTCGCCGGGCAGAAGCACGCCGACGACGCCGGGCATTTTCCTGGCCGCATCGACGTCGATCGCCTTGACCCTGGCATGCGGCATCGGCGAGGGGAGGGTCTTGAGGAACACCATGCCGTCGGCGCGGAAATCCTCGGAATACTTGGCCGCGCCGGTAACCTTGGCGTGCAGGTCGGGCGGGGTGAAGTTCTTGCCGAGCAGCGTATAGGCCATGATCTATGCCCTCCCTGCCGCGCGCATCACGCCGGCGAGGTAGTGTGGATAGGCCCCGCATCGACAGAGATTGCCCGACATGGCGCGGCGCGCCTCGTCGACGGTGGGCTTGGGGTTCTTCTTCAGCAGCCCGACCGCCGCCATCACCTGGCCCGGCGTGCAGAAGCCGCATTGCGGCCCGAGCTCGTCGATGAAGGCCTGCTGCACCGGGTGCAGCGTGCCGTCCGCCGCCGCGACGCCCTCGACGGTGACGATCTTCGCGCCGCGCGCCTGGTGGGTCAGCGTCGAGCAGGAGTAGATCGGAACGTCATCGGCAAGCACCGTGCAGGCGCCGCACTCGGCGCGGTTGCAGCCGATCTTGGTCCCTGTCAGGCCGAGCCGGTAGCGGATGGTCTGGGCCAGCGTCTCGCTCGGCGGCACGTCGACGCGCCGCGTCTTGCCGTTGACGTTCAGCGAGACCAGCCGTTCGACGCCGCGCACCGCCGCGCGCGCCTCGCCCGACTGCACGGTGAACATGTAGGCCGAGGCAGACACCGCGACGCCGGAGCAGACGACGCCGCGCAGGAAGGCGCGGCGGCTGGTTCCCGTCGTCCGCCAATCCGCCACCGGCGGTTCGGCGAGATTCCCGGCGACTTCGGGGGTTGCCGGAACCCACTCGAAATCGTCCGCCGGGTCGGGCGGAAACTCGAACGCCTCCAAGACCGGCGCATCGTCCTGACGGTTCTCGCTCATGACGCCTCCCTCATCGCAGCCCGTTTCCGATCCACCGGGGGATCGGGTGCCGGGAACAGGTTAGCCCCTAAGTTGTGTCGGGACCATGGGAGAACTCACAAATTTCGCCGCGAATTAAACCGGCCCGCCGGGCGGCGGGTTCGGCGATACTATCGCCAACAAAAGAACATAATAAGAACATAGTTTGGACACATCTTCAGGCCCATACTGCGCGGGTCGCGGTGCAGGCAGAATTTCCCTGTCAAACTAAATAGTTAGCAGGGTTTCCTCATGCCTGAGCAAAATCATGTTTTGCTTGAAGATTGTCGCTAATCCCATTGACCCCCAAATATACCCATGGTAGGACATTTTGTCCCATGTCTGCCGGCCGACCGGTGGAACGCATGTGGGGGGGTGCCGTTCGGGATTGGAGCGGCGAGAGCGTGGACGGCTTGGAGGACGAGGCTTGACCGCGTTTCTGTCGACATATGTGAACAAGGTCGACCGGAAGAAGCGCGTCTCCGTTCCGGCGCCGTTCCGTGCCGCGCTGGCCGGTTCGAGTTTCGGCGGGCTGATCGTCTACCCCTCGCTGCGCGAATCGGCGATCGAGGCGTTCAGCCGCGACGTGCTCGAACAGCTCAACAACCGGCGCATGAGCCGCTCGCTCGAGGGCGATGATTTCGAACAGCTCCTGCTCGGCGGCGGCGACGGTTTGATCGACGCGGTGATGGCGATGGTGCACGAGCTGCCCTTCGATCCCGAGGGCCGGGTCGTGCTGCCGTCGGCGCTCGCCGCCCATGCCGGGATCACCGACCGGGCCGCCTTCGTCGGACGCGGCAACCGGTTCCAGATCTGGGCGCCGGAGGCATTCCAGGCGCATCAGGACGAGGCGATCGACGCGCTGCGCCGGCGTGCCGGAAACGGGGACGGCCCGTGACCGCCGGCGCGCATCTTCCGGTCATGCTCGATCGCGTGCTGGCCGCGATCGCGCCGCGCGACGGGGCGATCTATGTCGACGGGACATTCGGCGCGGGCGGCTACAGCCGCGCGATCCTCGACAGCGCCCGGTGCCGCGTCTGCGGGATCGACCGCGATCCGGCGACCGCGCCGGCCGCCGCCGCCCTCGAGTCGCGCTATGGCGGGCGCTTCCAGTTCGTCCCCGGGCGCTACGGCGACATGGATTCGCTGCTCGCCGCGCGCGGGATACACGCGGTCGACGGCGTCGCCCTCGATGTCGGCGTTTCCTCGATGCAGCTGGACTCGGCCGAGCGGGGATTCTCGTTCCGCGCCGACGGCCCCCTCGACATGCGCATGTCGTCCACCGGCAGGAGCGCGGCCGAGATCGTCAACGAGGAATCCGAGCGCAGCCTTGCCGCGATCATCCGCGATTACGGCGAGGAGCGCCGCGCCAGGCGGGTGGCGCGCGCCATCGTGGAAGCGCGCGGCGAGGCACCGATCACCCGCACCGGCCGGCTCGCCGCGGTGGTCCGCCAGGCGGTCGGGCAGGGCGGCGGCGGACGCCACGCGATCGATCCGGCCACCCGGACCTTTCAGGCGATCCGCATCCATGTGAACGATGAACTCGGCGAGCTGGCGCGGGGGCTGAGCGCGGCCGAGACGCTGCTCCGCCCCGGCGGGCGGCTCGCCGTGGTCACATTCCACTCGCTCGAAGACCGCGCCGTCAAGCGCTATCTGGTGGAGCGCTCCGAAGCGCGCCCGCTGCCCTCGCGCCATGCGCCCGACGCCCCGGCGGGCGAGCCGCCGGCCCGCTTCCGGCTGCTCGGGCGCCGCGCGATCCGCCCCGGCGAAGCCGAGATCGCCGCCAACCCGCGCGCCCGTTCGGCACGCCTGCGCGCCGCCGAGCGGACGGAGACGCCGAGCGTCGAAGCGAGGGCGGGATGAGGCGGAGCTCGACCCTGCTGTTCGCCCTTCTCGCCGTCGCGATGGGCGCGGTCTCGATCGTGATCGGGACCGAAGTCCGGGATCTCGAGGACCGTCTCGCCGCCATTCACCGCGACATCGCGCGCGAGCAGGAAGCGCTGCACGTCCTGCGCGCCGAGTGGAGCTATCTCAACCGGCCGGATCGGCTCGAGGCGCTGGCCCGACGCCATCTCGGTCTTCGGACACCCGGGGCGGCGCAGACGATGGCGGTTTCCGACCTGCCTTTCGCGGTCCAGCCCGACGCCGCCGGCGGGGCGCCCGCCCCCGGCCCGGCGACGCCCGCTCCGCTCGAGATTTCCGCGAAGGCGGCGGGGACGGCGCGATGACCGATCGCCGGCGAACGCGGCTCGAAGGCGACCGCAAGCGGGCGATCGAAACCGGCCGCAGCCGCCTGCTGTTCACCGGCGCGGTGCTGACCGCGGCCTTTGTCGCGATCGGCGTCCGGCTGATCGACGTCGCGCTGCTTCAGGCCGGTGTCGAGCCGCGCGACCTGCCGCCGGCCCAGCTCGCCCGCGGCACCGCCGCGAAGACCGAGATCACCGACCGCCACGGCGTCGTGCTGGCGGTCAATCTCGGCACCGCCGCGCTCTATGCCAATACCGCGTGGATCACCGACGCCGATGCGACCGCGAGCGCGCTGGCGGGCGTGCTGCCCGACCTCGACGTCGCCCGGATTGCCGAGCGGCTGCGGGTTCCCGAACGCTATTTGTCGTTGCGCCGGCACCTGACGCCGAGCGAGCAGTACGAGATCCTGCGCATGGGAATCCCCGGTCTCGTCCTCGAGCCGGACCAGCGGCGGGTCTACCCGATGGGCAACCTGGCCGCCCATGTGGTGGGGTTCTCCGACCCCGACGGCAAGGGCCTGGCGGGCGTCGAGCGGCAGTTCGACAGCGAGCTGCGCGCCGGCAGCGGCGCGCTGGTGCTCAGCCTCGATATCCGCATCCAGCACGTTCTGAGACACGAGCTGCTCGCGGCGATGACCGAGCATCGGGCGGCCGGCGCCGCCGGTCTCGTGCTGGACGCCACGAACGGCGAAGTCCTCGCCATGGTTTCGCTGCCCGATTTCGATCCCAACCGGGCGCGCAGCGCCGGCGCGGAGCAGCGCTTCAACCGGGCGGCGCTCGGCATCTACGAGATGGGCTCGACGTTCAAGATCCTGAGCACCGCGCTGGCGCTCGACGCCGGCGCGGTCACCCTGTCCGACAGGATCGACGCAAGGCGGCCGATCCGCATCGCCCGGTTCACCATCCGGGACTACCACGCCAAGGAGCGCTGGCTCTCCGTGCCGGAGGTCTTCATCTACTCGTCCAATATCGGCGCCGCCAAGCTGGGGCTCGCGGTCGGTGGAAAGAGGATGCGCCGCTTCCTCGACGATCTCGGCATGTTCCGGCGCGTGCCGGTCGAGATCGGCGAGACCGGCCGCCCGCTGTTTCCCCGGCGCTGGCGCGAGATCAACACGATGACCGTCTCTTTCGGCCACGGCGTGGCGGTCTCGCCGCTGCATCTCACGAGCGCGGTCGCGGCGGTGGTCAATGGCGGCATGCTCAACCCGCCGACCCTGCTCAAGCGGCCGCCGGAGGTCCGGCCCAAGGGACGGCGGGTGCTGTCGCGCGCGACGTCGGACAAGATGCGCCGGCTGATGCGCCTGGTGGTCGTCGAAGGGACCGGCTCCAAGGCGGCCGCCGCGGGCTATCTCGTCGGCGGCAAGACCGGCACGGCGGAGCAGGCCGGGCGGGGCGGCTACCGGAAGAAGCGCCTGCTCTCCTCCTTCATCGCCGCGTTTCCCATGCACCGCCCGCGCTACGTGGTCCTCGCGCTGCTCGACCAGCCGCGCGGCACCCGCAAGACCCATGGCTACGCCACCGGCGGATGGGTCGCCGCGCCGGTGGTCGGGAAGACCGTCGCGCGCATCGGCCCGCTGCTCGGGGTCAAGCCGGTCGACGAGCAATCGCAGCAGATCGAGCGCCGGATGCGTCTCGAACTGGTGTCGGCGAGCCAGGGGGGGCAAGAGCATGCGTCTCGCTGAGCTGCTCGGCTCCGGCGCGGCCGACGCCCGGACCCGACCCGATGTCGAGATCGCCGGGATCTCCAGCGATTCCCGCGAAATCCGTCCGGGCTTCCTGTTCGCCGCCCTGCCCGGTCTGGCTACCGACGGCCGCTATTTCGTCGACGATGCCATCGCGCGCGGCGCGGCGGCGCTTCTGGTGGCCGACCCGGTCGATATCGGCGGGGCGGCCGATCGGGTCGCCGTGATCGTCGACGCCAATCCGCGCCGCCGCCTGGCCGAGATTTCGGCACGCTTCCATTCCGGCGCGCCCGGCTCCTGCGTCGCGGTGACGGGCACCAACGGCAAGACCTCGGCGACCGCCTTCGCGCGCCAGATCTGGGGCGCGATGGGTTTGCCCGCCTCCGCCATTGGCACGCTCGGGGTGGTCGGCCCGTCCGGGGCGCGCGCCGGCGCGCTGACCACGCCCGACCCGGTCACCCTGCACCGCGAGTTGGCGGCGCTGGCCCGGTCGGGGACCGACCGCGCCGCCCTCGAAGCATCCAGCCACGGGCTCGCCCAGTTCCGCCTGGACGGCGTGCGGCTCGCCGCCGCCGGGTTCACCAACCTGTCTCGCGACCACCTCGACTATCACGTCTCGTTCGACGCCTACCGCGCGGCGAAGCTGCGGCTGTTCGACGAGCTGCTGCCATCCGGCGCGGCCGCGGTGCTCAACGCGGACAGCCCCGAATTCGCCGCCTTCGCCGGGACCTGCCGGGCGCGCGGCTGCCCGATCATCGATTATGGCCGCAACGCCCAGGAGCTGCGCGTCGTCTCGGTCGAGCCGGACGGCGACGGGCAGATCGCCGAACTGCTGCTGTTCGGAGAGGCGAGGCGCCAGCGTTTCGGGCTGATCGGCGAGTTCCAGATCGCCAACGCGCTTTGCGCCCTCGGCCTGGTGGTCGGCGCGGGCGACGACCGCTGCGCGGCGGCCGACGCGCTCGGCACGCTCGAAGCCCCGCCCGGGCGGATGCAGCCGGTGGCCCGAAGCCCTGCGGGCGCGCCCATCTTCGTCGACTATGCGCACACCCCCGGCGCGCTCGCCGAAGCCTTGCAGGCGCTGAGGCCGCACGCCTTCGGGGCGCTCTCGGTGGTGTTCGGCTGCGGCGGCGACCGGGATTCGGGCAAGCGGCGGCTGATGGGCGAGGCCGCCCGGCGCTTCGCCGATCGGGTCATCGTCACCGACGACAACCCGCGCGGCGAGGACCCCGCCGCGATCCGCCGCGAAGTCCTCGCCGGCTGCCCGGGCGCGACGGAAATCGGCGATCGCGGCGAGGCGATCCGCAGGGCCGTCGCGGATCTCGCCGCGGGCGAGGTCCTGGTGATCGCCGGCAAGGGGCACGAGACCGGGCAGATCGTCGGTGCCGAGATCCGTCCGTTCGACGATGCCGGGGCGGCGCTCGGGGCGGTGCGCGCGCTCGGCGGGGTCGGGGCATGAACCGGCCCCCTCTCTGGACCGCGGCCGATGCCGCCGCCGCCACCGGCGCCAGCGCGACCGGCGACTGGCGGGCGCGCGGGGTGTCGATCGACAGCCGCACCGTCGAGGCGGGCGACCTGTTCGTCGCGATCGAGGGACCGGAACAGGACGGCCACGCCTTTGTCGGTGCCGCGCTCGCCGCCGGCGCGGCGGCCGCGCTGGTCCATCGCCGGCCTGCCGGCGTGGCCGCGGATGCGCCGTTGATGCCGGTCCCCGACACCCTCGCCGGGTTGACCGCCCTCGGCCGCTACGCCCGCGCGCGCTGTGCCGCGCGCGTCGTGGCGATAACCGGGAGCGCCGGCAAGACCGGGACCAAGGAAGCGCTGCGCCACGCCCTCGCCGCGCAGGGCGGGACCAGCGCCAGCGTCGCCAGCTACAACAATCTGTGGGGGGTGCCGCTGTCGCTCGCGCGCATGCCTCGCGACGCCGCCTTCGGGGTGTTCGAGGTGGGGATGAACCACGCCGGCGAGATCGCGCCGCTCGCCCGGCTGATCCGCCCCGATGTCGCGGTCGTCACCAACGTGGAAGCCGCCCATATCGAGTATTTCCCGTCGCTCGAGGCGATCGCCGACGCCAAGGCGGAGATCTTCGAGGGTCTGGAGCCCGGCGGGGTCTGCGTGCTCAATCGCGACAACGCGTTCTTCGACCGGTTGCGCGCGGCGGCTTCCCGGAGGCCCGGCATCGGGATCGTATCGTTCGGTCTCGGCGAGGCCGACGCCGCGGCCCGGGAGGTGTCGCTCGACGCGGGCGGCGCCGACATCGTCGCCGAGATCGGCGGTCGCCGGATCGAATACCGCCTCGCCCTGCCGGGCCGGCACTGGGTGCTCAACTCGCTCGCCGTGCTGGCCGCGGTCGACGCGCTCGGCGCGGATCCGGTTCGGGCGGCCGAAAGCCTGCGCAGCCTCGAACCGCTGCCCGGCCGCGGCAAACCGTACAGCGTGGTCTGTGCCGGCGGCAGCTTCACCCTGATCGACGAGAGCTACAACGCCAACCCCGCCTCGATGCGGGCGGCGATCGAGACCCTGAGCCGCGTCCCGCCTTCCGGAACCGGCCGCCGGATCGCGATCCTCGGCCCGATGCGCGAGCTCGGCGCGGACTCCGTCGCTCACCATGAAGGGCTGGCCGAGCCGCTGATCGAGAACGGAATCGACTCGGTGCTCGCCGTCGACGACATGCGCGCGGTGATCGACCTTCTGCCCGCCGCGATGCGCGGGGCGACGGCGGAGACCGGCGAGGCGCTGGCCGACGGCGCCGCCGCGGCGATCGGTCCCGGCGACGTGGTCATGGTCAAGGGTTCGAACGCGAGCCGCATGGATCTCGTCGTCGCCCGGCTGCTGCGGGGCGGCCCGGCCCCCTGCGGCGGCGCGGCCGACCGGCCGAGGGAGGGGACGCATGCTGTATAACGCACTCCTGCCTCTCGCCGACGAAATCGGCGTTTTCAACCTGGTCCGCTACATCACGCTGCGCACCGGCGGCGCGGCGGTCACCGCGCTGTTCCTGTCGCTGATCGTCGGCCCTTGGCTGATCCGCCGGCTCAAGCAGCACCAGGGCGAGGGACAGCCGATCCGCGAGGACGGGCCCCCGTCCCATCTCCTGACCAAGAAGGGCACGCCGACGATGGGCGGGGTGCTGATCCTCGCCACGCTCCTGATCGCGACGCTGCTGTGGGCCGATCTCGGCAACCAGTATGTCTGGATCGCGCTGTTCTCGACGCTGTGCTTCGGCGGGATCGGCTTCGTCGACGACTATCTGAAGCTGACCCGGCGCTCGAGCGGCGGCATGTCGGCGCGGGTGAAGCTGGCCGGCCAGATCGCGGTCGGCGCGATCGCCGCCTACTGGATGATCCTGGCGACCGACGGCCCGCTGGCGATGGGGCTCACCGTGCCCTTCTTCAAGGAGGTGCTGGTGCCGCTCGGCTGGTTCTTCCTGCCCTGGGCGGTGCTGGTGCTGATCGGCACGTCCAACGCGGTCAACCTGACCGACGGGCTGGACGGGCTCGCCATCGTGCCGGCGCTGATCGCCGCCGGCTGCTTCGCGCTGATTGCCTATCTCGTGGGAAACGCGGTGTTCTCCAACTACCTGCAGATCCACTACGTGCGCGGCGCCGGCGAGCTCGCGGTGTTCTGCGGCGCCCTGGTCGGCGCCGGGCTCGGCTTCCTGTGGTTCAACGCCCCGCCGGCGATGGTCTTCATGGGCGACACCGGCGCGCTCTCGGTGGGCGGGGCGCTGGCCGCGGTCAGCCTGATCACCAAGCACGAGCTGGTGCTGGTCATCATCGGCGGGCTGTTCGTCCTCGAGGCGGTGTCGGTCATCGTCCAGGTGGTCTCGTTCAAGCTCACCGGGCGGCGGATCTTCCGCATGGCCCCGCTGCACCACCATTTCGAGCAGAAGGGCTGGGCCGAATCGACGGTCGTCATCCGGTTCTGGATCATCGCGGCGGTGCTGGCGCTGGCCGGGCTGTCGACCCTCAAGCTGCGCTAGGCCCATGCATATCCCGACCCGCAGCAACCAGACCCTCGCCGTGTTCGGCCTCGGCGCCTCCGGGCTGGCCGCCGTGGACGCGCTCCGCGCGAGCGGCGCCACGGTGCTTGCCTGGGACGACTCCCCGGAGCCGCGCCACGCCGCGCAGGAAGCCGGCATCGCGCTCTCGGAGCCCGCTCGCTGGGACTGGCCCGACCTCGATGCCCTGGTGCTGAGCCCCGGCATCCCGCTGACCCATCCCGAGCCCCACCCCGTGGTGCGGCGCGCCCGGCGGAGCGACTGCCCGGTGATCGGGGATATCGAGCTCCTGGGCGAGGCGGTGCCCGATGCACGCATGGTCGGGGTAACCGGCACCAACGGCAAGTCGACCACCACCGCGCTGCTCGGACACCTCCTGACGGAGGCCGGAAGGCAAGTCGCCGTGGGTGGCAATCTGGGCCCGCCCGCTCTCTCGCTGCCCGCTTTGGGGCGGGGCGGGATCTATGTCCTCGAATGCTCGTCGTTCCAGCTCGACCTGGTCGAGCGGATGCGTTTCGAGGTCGCCATCCTGCTCAACGTCAGCCCCGACCATCTCGACCGCCATGGCGACCTGGCGGGCTATGTCGCGGCGAAGCGGCGGATCTTCCGCGACCGCCCGGGCGGCGGGCAGGTCGCGATCGTCGGGACCGACGACGATGCGGGCCGCCTCCTGCTCGCCTATCTGGCGGAGCGCCCCGGCTGGACCCTGGTGCCGATCGGCGTCGGCCGAACCGTCGACGGCGGGGTGTCGGTGCTGGGCGGCACGCTGTTCGAGGGCGCGGCGCCGGTCGCCGATCTGTCCGGCATCGATACCCTGCCGGGCGCCCACAACCACCAGAACGCCGCCGCCGCCTTCGCCGCCGCCCGCTCGCTCGGGCTGACCCGCGCCGAGGCCGCCGCTGCGCTCGCCACCTATCCCGGCCTGCCGCACCGCCAGGAGACCGTCGCCGTCATCGATGGGGTTCGCTACGTCAACGATTCCAAGGCCACCAACGGCGAGGCGAGCCGCCATGCGCTGGTCTGCTACGACGCGATCTACTGGATTGCCGGCGGCAAGCCCAAGGTGGACGGCCTCGCGGCGGTCCTGTCCGAGCTCCACCGCGTCCGGCGCGCCTATCTGATCGGCGAGGCCGAGGATGCGTTCGCGCGCGAGATCGGCGGCCGCGCGCCGGTCGCGCGCTGCGGCGATCTCGCCCGCGCTCTGGCGGCAGCGCACCGCGACGCGCAGCGCGAGCGCCCGCCCGGCGCCGCCGTGCTGCTCTCTCCGGCCTGCGCCTCGTTCGACCAGTGGCCGTCCTTCGCTGCCCGCGGCGATGCGTTTCGCGAAGCCGTGCGGGGTCTCGGCGAGGCGTCGACATGACCGTCTTCGCGCGCAACGACACTTCTCCGCTGGGGCGGTGGTGGTGGACCGTCGACCGCTGGACGGTGAGCGCGCTGTCGCTTCTGATCGCCGTGGGCGTGCTGCTCGTCCTCGCCGCGACCCCGTCGGTGGCGGAGCGCCTCACGCTCGATCCCTATCACCTGGCGTGGCGCCATATCGCCTATGTCGCGCTCGCGATCGCCGTGCTGCTGGGCGTTTCCCTGTTGTCTCCCCCGTCCACGCGCTGGCTCGCCCTCGCGGTGTTCGCGCTGGCGGTGGCCGGCATCGTCGTCGCCCTCGTCCTGGGGGCCGAAACCAAGGGCGCGCGGCGCTGGATCGATCTTGGCCCGCTCTCGGTGCAGCCGTCCGAGTTCGTCAAGCCGTCCTGCGCCATCGTCGTCGCCTGGTTGCTGGCGCGGCACCGGGAGACCGGCCGCGCCGAGCTCGGAGCCGCGGCGACCGGGCTGGTCGTGCTCGTCCTCGGCCTGCTCTTCCTGCAACCCGATATCGGCATGGCGACGGTGATCCTGGCCGCCTGGTACGTGCAACTCCTGATCGCCGGGCTGTCGCTCCCCTGGGTCGTCGCGCTGACCGCGGGGGCCTGCGGCCTCGCCGTCGCCGCCTACTTGCTGCTGCCCCATGTGGCCAGCCGGATCGACCGCTTCCTCGATCCCGCCTCGGGCGACAACTTCCAGGTCGAAACGTCCCTCCAGGCGTTCATGAACGGCGGCATTTTCGGCCGCGGACCCGGGCAGGGAACCATCAAGGGCGTGTTGCCCGACGCCCACGCGGACTTCATCTTCGCCGTCGCCGGCGAGGAGTTCGGCCTCGTCGCCTGCCTGCTGATCCTCGCGCTGTTCGCCTTCGTGGTGCTCCGCGGCCTCTCGCACGCGCTGAACGAGACCAACCTGTTCGTGATGGTCGCGGTCACCGGGCTGGCGGTCCAGTTCGGCCTGCAGGCGGTGGTCCACATGGGGTCCTCCCTCAGGCTGCTGCCGGCCAAGGGCATGACGCTTCCGTTCATCTCCTATGGCGGGTCGTCGCTGATCGCGGTCGCGCTTGCCATGGGGTTGCTGCTGGCCCTCACCAGGCGGCGCATCGGGGACGAGCGGCCATGAGCGGGGGCCCCATCGTTCTCGCCGCCGGCGGCACCGGCGGTCACATGTTCCCGGCCGCGGCGCTGGCCCGCGAGCTCGATCGCCGCGGCAATTCCGTCGCGCTGCTGACCGACGGTCGCGGCGCCGGGTTCGGGGACGGCACCGGGGCCGCGATCCACCGCATCGCGGCGCGGCATCTCGGCGGCGGCATCGGCGGCACCGCGCGGGGCGTGGCGACACTCTGCTATGGCTGGTTGCAGGCGCGCAGGCTTCTCGCGCGGATCGGCCCGGCGGCGGCGGTCGGGTTCGGCGGCTATCCCACGCTGCCCACCATGTTCGCCGCGCTGCGGGCCGGCACCCCCAGCATGATCCACGAACAGAACGCGGTTCTCGGGCGGGCCAACGCGGCGCTCGCGCCCAGGGTGTCCGCGATCGCCACGTCGTTCGCCGAGGTCGGAGGGCTGCGCGTCGAGGATCTGGCGAAGCTGGTCAGGACCGGCAACCCGGTACGCGACGCCGCGGCCGCGCTGGCCGGAGCGCCATATCCGGATCCCTCGACGATCGGCGGACGCATCGAACTTCTGGTGATCGGCGGCAGCCAGGGCGCGCGCATCCTGTCGGATGCCGTGCCGCAGGCGGTCGCGGCGCTCGACGGTTCCCTGCGGCAGCGGCTTCACATCGTCCAGCAGGCGCGGCCCGAGGACCTCGACCGCGTTGTCGCGGCCTACCGGCGTATCGCGCTCAGCGCCGAAATCCGCTCCTTTTTCGGGGATCTGCCGGAACGCATGGCGCGCGCGGCGCTGGTGATATCGCGCGCCGGCGCATCGACCATCGCCGAGCTCTCGGTGATCGGCCGCCCGGCGATTCTGATTCCCTACGCGCACGCCGCCGCCGGGCACCAGGAGCGCAACGCGCGCGAGATTGAGCGATGCGGCGGCGCCTGGACGATGCCGGAGGCGGAGCTCGCCACGGATGCGCTCGCCGCACGGATCGATTCGCTTCTGCGCAGCCCCGGCGTCCTTGCGGACGCGTCGGCCGCGATGCGGCGCTGGGCGGTTCCCGACGCGGCGGCGCGCCTCGCCGACCGGGTCGAGGCGCTCGCCCGGGCCAATGGCGGAGCCCCGAGGTGGGCGGCATGAGAACCCTTCCGCTATCGGTCGGAACCATCCACTTCGTCGGGATCGGCGGAATCGGCATGAGCGGCATCGCCGAGGTGCTGCACAATCTCGGCTACCGCGTCCAGGGGAGCGACATCGCCGACAGCGCCAACGTGCTCAGGCTGCGCGCCCTCGGAATCGACATCCGCGTCGGACACGACGCCGGCAATCTCGGCGACGCGACCGTCGTCGTCGCGAGTTCCGCCATCGGCGCCGACAACCCGGAGATCGCCGCCGCCCGGGCGCGCCTGGTGCCGGTCGTTCGCCGCGCCGAGATGCTGGCCGAGATCATGCGGCTCAAGTGGTCGATCGCGGTAGGCGGCACGCATGGAAAGACGACCACGACCTCCATCGTCGCCGCCGTGCTCGAGGCCGCCGACCTCGACCCGACCGTCATCAACGGCGGCATCATCAACGCCTACGGCACCAACACCCGCCTCGGCGAGGGCGAGTGGATCGTGGTTGAGGCGGACGAGTCCGACGGCTCCTTCGTAAAGCTCCCGGCCACCGTCGCCGTGGTCACCAATGTCGACCCGGAGCATCTCGACTTCTACGGCTCCTTCTCCGAGCTGCGCCGGGCCTTCGTCTCCTTCGTCGCCAACATCCCGTTCTACGGCTTCGCCGCGCTGTGCATCGACCACCCAGAGGTTCAGAACCTGATCGGCGACGTCGCCGACCGCCGGTTGCTGACCTACGGGTTGAGCCCCCAGGCCGACTTCCGCGCGACCGCGATCGAGGCGGGGGCGGACGGTTCCCGCTTCGACGTCGAAGTGGCCGACCGGACGACGGGCAGTCACCGGACCCTGTCCGGTCTCGTCCTCCCCATGGTGGGCACGCACAATGTCCTCAACGCCCTTGCCGCGATCGCCATCGCGATCGAGATGGGGATCGACGACGAGACCGTGAGGACGGCGCTCGCCGGATTCGCCGGGGTCAAGCGGCGTTTCACCAAGGTGGGCGAGGTCGCCGGCATCGCGGTGATCGACGACTACGGTCACCACCCGGTGGAAATCGCGGCCGTGCTCGACGCCGCGCGGGCGAGCTGCCGCGGCCATGTGATCGCCGTGGTGCAGCCGCACCGGTATTCCCGGCTCGCACATCTGTTCGACGATTTCTGCACCTGTTTCAACGACGCCGACATCGTGGTCGTCGCCGACGTCTACGCGGCCGGCGAAGACCCGATCGAGGGTGTCGACCGCGATGCGCTGGCGGCCGGGCTCCGGGCTCGCGGACACCGCGATGTGCGATTGCTGGATTCGCCCGACGCGCTCGCGCCGCTGATCGCCGGGCTGGCCGGCGCGGGCGATGTCGTGCTCTGCCTCGGCGCCGGCAGCATCACCGGCTGGGCCAGCTCCCTCCCCGGCCGGCTTGCCGGGCTGCTCGGCGCCGCGGCGAACGAGGGGGCCGGGCATGGTTGAGGCGGCTTCCCGGCGCCGGACCGCGGACGGCCTGCCGAGCGTGCGCGGCACCCTGCGCGAGAACGTCCCGCTCGCCAAATTCATGTGGTTCCGGGTCGGCGGCCCGGCCGAAATCCTCTTCGAGCCCGCGGACAGCGAGGACCTGGCGCGGTTTCTCGCGGCGCTGCCCGCCGGCACGCCGGTCAGCGCGATCGGCGTCGGCTCCAACCTGCTGGTGCGCGACGGCGGCATCCCGGGGGTGGTGGTGCGCCTGGGCCGGCCGTTCGCCGCCGTGAGCTGCGAAGGCGCGCAGATGCGGGCGGGCGCGGCCGCGATGGACGTGACCGTGGCCCGCGCGGGCCGGGACGCCGGGATCGCCGGGCTGGAGTTCCTGAGCGGCATCCCCGGCACGATCGGCGGCGCGCTGCGCATGAACGCCGGCGCGTATGGGCGCGAGATGGGCGATGTCGCGGTCTCCGCCGAGGCCCTCGACCGGGCCGGGCGCAGCCACGATCTCGGCCCGGCGGAGCTCGGCTTCGCCTACCGCAGCTGCGCGGTGCCCGAGGGCTGGATCTTCACCGGAGCCGTGCTCCGGGGCGAACCGGGCTCGGCATCGGCGATCGCCGCCCGCATGGCCGAAATCGCCGATGCGCGGAGCCAGGACCAGCCGGTCCGCGAACGCACCGGCGGCAGCACCTTCAAGAACCCGCCGGAGGCGAATGCCTGGGCGCTGATCGACCGGGCCGGCTGCCGCGGCCTGACCCGCGGCGGCGCGCAGGTATCGCCGCTCCACTGCAATTTCCTGATTAACACCGGCGGCGCCACCGCCGCCGATCTCGAAGGTCTGGGCGAGGAGGTTCGCGACCGGGTCGAAGCGGCCACCGGCATCCGGCTCGAATGGGAGATCCGCCGCGTCGGAACCTCCCGGGAGCCGCGCCATGGCTAGATCGGTGATCGTTCTCATGGGCGGATGGTCCGGCGAACGCGAGGTCTCGCTGGTCAGCGGCCGCAACGTGGCTGCGGCGCTCGGCGAGGCCGGGTACGAGGTGCGCAGCCTGGATGTCGGGCGGGATCTCGCGGGTCTCGCGGCCGCGCTCGATCCGCGCCCCGACGTCGTGTTCAACGCGCTGCACGGCCGCTTCGGCGAGGACGGGCGCATGCAGGGGATCCTCGACCTGCTGGAGATCCCCTACACCCATTCGGGCGTGCTTGCCTCCGCGCTCGCCATGGACAAGCCGATGGCGAAGCGCCTGTTCCGCTGCGCCGGAATCCGCTGCGCCGAGCATGTCGTGGTCAGCCGGTCGGTCGCGGTGGGCGGCGACGTGCTGCCCCGGCCCTACGTGGTCAAGCCGCTCAGGGAAGGCTCGAGCCTCGGCGTCGTCATCGTCCTCGACGGGTCGGACGTTCAGGTGGCGGAAGAGCGCTGGCCGTCCGACGAGACCGTGATGGTCGAACGCTACGTTCCCGGGCGCGAGATTACCGTCGCCGTGATGGGCGGGCGCGCCCTCGGCGTCACCGAGATCCGGCCGGTCGACGGCTTCTACGACTACCGCGCCAAATATACCGACGGGGCGAGCGTGCATCTCGTGCCGGCGCCGCTCCCGCCCGATGCATACGACGCCGCGATGCAGTTCTCGGTGGATGCCCACGAGGCGCTCGGCTGCCGCGGTGTGACCCGCGCGGATCTGCGCTACGACGACAGGGTGGGCGGTGCGGATGGCGTCCACCTGCTCGAAGTCAACACCCAGCCCGGCATGACGCCGATGTCCCTGGTCCCCGAACTCGCGGCTCATGCCGGGATCGATTTCGTTTCCCTGGTGAGCTGGATGGTGGAGCACGCCGCATGCGATCCCTAGACCATGGCCGCGGCCGCCGGAGCCCGCACCGGCCCTCCCTGCTGCGCCGCGCCGCGATATTGGCATGCGCGGGGGCCGCGCTCGCGGCCGTTCTCGGCGGATCCCGATGGGTGTGGAATGCGGGGCTCCTCGACGGCTATGTCGCGGATGCGAGGTTGGGCCTGGTCGGGGCGTCGGCACGGCTCGGGTTCAGGCTGCGCGAGGTTCTGCTCGTCGGACGCGAGCGGGTCTCCCGGGATGCGGTGCTCGCCGCCTCCGAGCTCGATCTCGGCAGTCCGACGCTCGCACTCGATCCGGAGTCGATACGCGCCCGGCTCGAACGCAACCGCTGGATCAAGAGCGCCCGGGTGACCACCCGCCTTCCCGATACCGTGTTCATCGAGATCGAGGAACGCCGGCCCCTCGCTCTCTGGCAGCGCGGCGGGCAGCTGCGGATGATCGATGACGAGGGCGCGGTCATCGCCGACCGGGAGCTCCACCGCTACACCCATCTGCCCTTGGTCGTGACCCCGTCGGAGCCGGCGCGCGCCAAGCCGGTGCTCGACATGCTGGCGCACGAGCCCGACCTGGAGCGCCGGGTGAGGGCGCTGATCGAGGTCGGCGGCCGGCGCTGGAACATCCGCTTGGACAACGGTATCGACGTGTTGCTGCCGGAGACCGAATCGGCGGTGGCGTGGAGCGAACTCGCCGAGCTCGACCGGCGCCATGCGCTGCTCGCAAGACGCGTCTCGGCCATCGATCTGCGCATCCCCGGCCGCATCGTGGTCACCGGGATCGAGGATCCCGAGGCCCGCGGCGGCACGGCAAAGGAGGCGCGCTGATGGCGAATCCGCGCAGCGGCGTGCTGACCGCGCTGGATGTCGGCACCAGCAAGATCGCCTGTCTGGTCGCCGAGTCGGGCACCCAGGGAGAGGTCCGCGTTCTGGGCGTCGGGCACCATGCGTCCGGCGGCGTTCAGGCGGGCGCGATCGTAAACATGGAAGCGGCCGAGTCGGCGATCCTGACCGCGGTCAGCGCCGCCGAGGAACGGGTGGGAGAGCGCCTGCAAAGCGTGGTGATCAACGTTTCCGCCGGACATCCGGACTCCAGCAATCTCAGCGTCGAGGTCGAGATCGACGGCCACGAGGTCGGGGACGCCGATCTGCGCCGGGTCTACAACCATGGGCTGGAGCGCAACGGGCACGACGATCGCGAGCTGGTCCACTGCATTCCCATCGCCCACCACATCGACGGCAGCCGGGGTATCAGGGATCCGCGCGGCATGTACGGCCAGCGCCTCAGCGTCGACATGCATCTGGTGAGCGCCGACGCGGCCGCGCTGCGCAACATGGTCACTTGCGTCGCACGCTGTCATCTCGACGTCGAAGATGTCGTGGTCTCGCCCTACGCCGCGGGCCTCGCCTGCCTGGTCGAGGACGAACTCGATCTCGGCGCCACCGTGGTGGACATGGGCGGCGGCACCACGACCGTCGCGGTGTTCTACGGCGGCCATGTCGTCCACGCACAGGTGGTCCCGATCGGCGGCAACCACGTCACGCGGGACATAGCGCGCGGGCTCACCACCTCGCTGGTCCATGCAGAGCGGATCAAGGTGCTGTACGGCTCCGCATTGCCCTCCCCGTCGGACGATCAGGCCCTGATCGATGTGCCGTTGGTCGGCGAGGAGGACCGCAACCAGCCCAACCACGTGCCGCGTTCGCTGGTCGTCGGAATCATCCGGCCGCGGCTGGAAGAGATTTTCGAGCGGGTGCGCGGCTGCCTCGACGCGAGCCCCATGGGGAAGCTCGCCGGCCATCGCCTGGTGCTCACCGGCGGCGCCAGTCAACTCGCCGGCGCAGCGGAGGTCGGGGCCCTGACCCTCAACAAGAAGGTCCGGCTGGGCAGGCCGATCCTGATCGCCGGGCTCGCCGATGCGGTGAGCGGACCCGCCTTTTCGACTGCCGCCGGGTTGCTCCGCTTCGCCGCCCAGCGCCGCGGCGAAAGCGATATCGCGATCCGCGGCACCGCCGAGCGGACCGGCCGGCTTGGACGGCTGGGCCAATGGCTGAAAGAGAGTATCTGACGATGAACCGCATTCACCCCCGCCGCGGGCACAGACGGAAGAGGCTGGCCCGGACGCAACGGCGGGGAAACATCTTTTCGGGAGCAAGGAGGCACCCATGACCATCAAACTTTCGGTCCCTACAAACGAGTCCACCCTCAAGCCCAAGATCATGGTGATCGGGATCGGTGGCGCCGGCGGCAACGCCGTCAACAACATGATCGATTCGAAGCTGGAAGGCGTCGAATTCCTGGTGGCCAACACCGATTCCCAGTCCCTGGTCCAGTCGCTGGCCGATCGCAAGATCCAGCTCGGCCACAACATCACCCATGGCCTCGGCGCGGGTTCCCGGCCCGATATCGGCCGCGCCGCGGCGGAAGAGACGATCGAGGAAATCGCCGAGCACCTGGCCGGTTCGAACATGGTGTTCGTCACCGCCGGGATGGGCGGCGGCACCGGCACCGGGGCCGCGCCCGTGATTGCCCGCCTCGCCCGCGAGCAGGGCGTGCTTGCCGTCGGCGTGGTGACCAAGCCGTTCCAGTTCGAGGGCAGCAAGCGCGCCCGGGTCGCCGAAGCGGGCATCGAGGAATTGCAGAAGCATGTCGATACGCTGATCGTGATCCCCAACCAGAACCTGTTCCGGGTCGCCAACGAGAAGACGACTTTCGCCGATGCCTTCGCGAAGGCCGACGAAGTGCTCTACTCGGGCGTGCGCGGCATCACCGACCTGATGATGGTGCCGGGGCTGATCAACCTGGACTTCGCCGACATCCGCACGGTGATGAGCGAGATGGGCAAGGCCATGATGGGGACCGGGGAGGCCGAGGGGGAGGAGCGGGCGACGGCGGCCGCCGAGTCGGCGATCTCCAACCCGCTCCTCGACGAGGTGTCGATGAGGGGCGCGCGCGGCGTGCTGATCAACATTACCGGTGGCCCGGACCTGACGCTGTTCGAGGTCGATCAGGTCGCCAACCGGATCGGCGAAGAGGTGGACCCGGAAGCGCATATCATCTTCGGCTCCACTCTCGATCCCGTGCTGGAGGGGCGCATGCGGGTCTCCGTCGTCGCCACCGGCATCGAAGTCGAATCGAACCTGCAGCCGCGTCCGGTGCTCAAGGTCGTCCCTGGCTCCGAGCCGGCGGAGCTCGGCGCGCCGATCGTCGCGCCCGCGTTCGATATCCAGGCGCCGGCGGTGGACCCGGGCTACGCCGCGGCGCCGCCCCCGCGGGGGGATGACGCGCTTGCGCCGATGCCCGGCGATGTGGCGCTCGAAGCGGAAACCGGGGCCGCTCCGCCGGCCGGTCCGGTCGACGCTCCGACGATGGAGGCCGCGCCCGACCCGGCGCAGGAAAGCTTCTTCGGCGGCGACGAACGGCCTGCCGCCGAGGAGGAATTCGAAGAGGCGCCTGCGGTCGAGTCCACGCTCCGGGCCGAACCCGGGGCGGTCGTGCCGGAGGCGGACACCGCTGACCGTCCGCGCCCGCGCGTCAGCCTGCTCCGGAGAATGGCGGGCATGGGCGGCGGCAGCCAGCGCCAGGTCGAGGAAGCCAGGGCGACGACCGCGGCGGCGGGGAGGCAGGAGAAGCCGCCGGTCGCCGCCCCCACGCCCGAGCCGGCTCCTCCGGCGGCCGCCGCCGCACCGCAACAGGCGGAGTTCGACGGTGTCCAGCCCGAGGTCGCCCCGTCCGCCGCGGTGAACGAGGAGGATCTGCTCGACATCCCTGCGTTTCTGCGGCGTCAGGCGAACTGACGCGGCGGAACGAGGGGGCATTGGGCGAGGCCCGTCGTAACATTCCGTAACAATTGTTGATTTGCCGGAGCAGGCAGTTTGTGGGTAAACACGGTCCTCGCGGTCGGCCGGACGGTCGCTGACCGATTGCAACCTGAAGTAGTATCGCCCCGGCGGGCTGCCCGGGTCGGCGGATGTCGCGGCGGGTACACGGCCAAGTGCGTGACGGGGAGAAGCGAATGCGGGCGATTCAGGCGACGGTCGAGCGGCCTGTGCAATGCCGCGGCGTCGGCCTGCACAGCGGTGTCGCAGTCGCCATGTCCCTGCTCCCCGCGCCTCCGGACAGCGGCATTCGCGTGCGCCGGACCGATGTCTCACCGGAAACCGGCGAGATTCCCGCTAGGCTTGCACATGTGGTGAATGCGCGGCTGTCGACGGTGATCGGCAACCGCCACGGCGTGACCGTGGCCACCGTCGAACATCTCATGGCCGCTCTTGCCGGCATGGGCGTGGACAACGCGGTCGTCGCGCTCGACGGCCCCGAGATTCCCGCGATGGACGGCAGCGCCACGCCCTTCGTCGAGCTGATCGAGAGGGCCGGCATCCGTGACCTGGGCACGCGGCGTCGCGCCATCCGGGTGCGCAAGCCGCTATCCGTCGACAACGGCGAGAGCTCGATCTCGATGATGCCGGCCGACGCCTTTTCCATCGAATTCCAGATCGAGTTCGATTCTCCGGTCATCGCGCGCCAGGCAAGGTGTATCGAGTTCGCGAACGGCGCCTTCGTCGACGACATCGCGCCCGCGCGGACGTTCGGCTTCGTCGACGACGTCGAGCGTTTGCGGCGCGCCGGTTTCGCGCGTGGCGCATCGCTCGACAACGCCATCGCGATCGACCGCGAACGGGTGGTGAACCCGGACGGGCTTCGCTTCGACGATGAATTCGTGCGCCACAAGATCCTCGATTGCGTCGGCGATCTCTACCTCGCCGGCGCTCCCATCCTCGCCCGGGTGGTCGCGATGCGGTCCGGCCATGCCGCCAACCATGACCTGCTGCGCGCCATGTTCGCCGACCGCAACAGCTGGGATTGGTGGGACATTCCGCGCGAGGATACCGCCGACGAAACTCCCCTGGCGGCTCGGGCATTCGGCTGAAAGACCCCTTCCCGGCAGGCGATCGCGCGCCCCGGGGCCGGGTCGACTCCTCGCGAAAATGCTCTAGACTGCGCGCCCGTCGCGCGCTGCGCGCGACCCGGGGAGAGGGCCCGCGACCGTCGATGTCAGCTTTTTCGCAGCGCGTAACCCGAGCGATCGTGCCATTGGTTCTGGTCCTGGCGGTCGGTGCCTGCGCCGCCGACGAGGATTCCGAGCGTTTCGTCGAACGGCCGGTACAGGACATTTACAACGAGGCGCTCGATGCGCTCCGCGCCGAGGATTACATCGTCGCGGCGGAACGTTTCGACGACGTCGAACGCCAGCACCCGTACTCCGTCTGGGCGGTCAAGGCGTCGCTGATGGCGGCGTTCGCCCACTACCAGGCGACCAATTACGACGCGGCGGTCCCGGCGCTCGACCGGTTCATCCAGCTCCACCCGGGGAACGCCGACATCGCCTATGCCTATTACCTGCGCGCCCTCTGCTTCTACGAGCAGATCTCCGACGTCGTGCGGGATCAGTTGAATACCGAGAAGGCGGAGGCCGCGCTGAACGAGGTGGTGCGCCGTTTTCCGGACACCCCCTACGCCCGCGACGCGCGCCTCAAGGTCGATCTGACCCGCGACCATCTCGCCGGCAAGGAAATGGGTATCGGCCGCTACTACCTGAGGCGCGGTCACTATCTTGCCGCCATCCAGAGGTTCCGGCGCGTGGTCGAGACCTACGAGACCACGTCCCATATTCCCGAGGCCCTGCACCGCCTGACCGAGGCCTATTTCGCCCTGGGTCTCACCGAAGAGGCCACCAAGGCCGCGGCCGTGCTGGGTCACAACTACCCGGGCAGCCGATGGTACGCCGACAGCTTCGCTCTTGTCGGCGGCGCCGCGCCGAAGCCGGACGAACGCGGCTTCTTCCAGCGGGCGTTCGACTGGGCGTTCTAGGCGACCATGCTGCTGACGCTGTCGGTCCGGAACGTCGTTCTGATCGATCGGCTGGATCTGGCCTTCAAGCCCGGGTTGTGCGTCCTGACCGGAGAGACCGGCGCGGGAAAGTCGATTCTGCTCGACGCGCTCGGCCTCGCGCTCGGCGCCCGGGTCGACCCTTCCCTGATCCGCGCCGCGCCGGGCCGCGTGCCGGGCGCGGCCGCCGTGTCCGCGGTCTTCGATATCGCGCGCGATCATGACGCGATTGCGGTGATCGAGGAGCATGGTCTCGCACCCCCTGCGGCGGGCGAGCCGCTGATCCTGCGCCGCGCGATCGCGCCGGACGGGCGCAGCCGCGGCTTCGTCAACGACCAGCCGGCGGCCGCCCAGCTGCTTCGCGCGGTCGGCGCGACCCTGGTCGAGATCGTCGGACAGTTCGCGAGCCACGAACTCGTCGAACGCGCAAGCCATCGCCGGCTGCTCGACCTGTTCGGCGGGCTGAATGCGCAGCGACGCCGCGTGTCGGAGGCCTGGACCGGCTGGCGCGCGGCCGAGTCGGCGCTTGCCGAGGCGACAAGTGCCGCCGAGTCGCTCGCCCGCGAGGAGGCGATGCTGCGCCATGTCCTCGAAGAGCTCGACACGATCGCGCCGAAAGCGGGCGAGGAGGACGCGCTTGCGGCGCTGCGCCATCGGCTGCGGCACGCCGAACGCCTGGGCGAGGCGCTTGCCGAGGCGTTGGCCGAGCTCGGCGGCGCCGAAGGGGTCGAGACCGGGCTCGCCCGGGCCCACCGGATGCTGGCGCGGCGGACGGATATCGCCGGCGGCCTGTTCGACCGCGCGCTCGAGGCGCTCGACCGTGCCGCCGCGGAAGCCGTGGAAGCCCGCGACGCGGTCGAGAAATGCGCGGGCGAGCTCGAAGCCGATCCGGGTCGGCTGGACGCCGCCGAGGACCGCCTTTTCGGCCTCCGGGCGCTCGCGCGCAAGCACGGCGTCGTGCCCGACGCCCTGCCGGATTTCCGCGAGCAGACGGCCCGCAAGCTTGATGCGATCGAGAACGCCGCGACCTCGCTGGCGGCGCTGCGTGCCGCGAGGGACGAGGCGCGGGCCGGCTACCGGGCGGCCGCCGGGGCGCTGTCCGACAGGCGAAGGGCGGCGGCGGCGCGCCTCGATCGGGCGGTGAACGGAGAGCTTGCGCCGCTGCGGCTCGGTGCCGCGCGGTTCGCCACCGCCATCGAACCCCTCGAACAACCCGACTGGGGCCCGGACGGCGCCGAGCGGGTGACGTTCATGGCCTCCACCAACCCCAATGCCCCGGCAGGACCGCTTTCGCGGATCGCGTCGGGAGGCGAGCTGTCCCGCTTCATGCTGGCTCTCAAGGTGGTGCTCGCGGGCGCGAGCCCGGTGCCGACGCTGGTCTTCGACGAGGTCGATGCCGGGATCGGCGGCGCCACGTCGACGGCGGTCGGCCAGCGGCTGCGCCGCCTGGGGGAGCGGCTTCAGGTGCTCGTCGTGACCCATTCCCCGCAGGTCGCCGCGCTCGGCGGGGCGCATTGGCGGGTGCGGAAGCGCGAAACGCGCAATCACGCGAGGCGCGAGATCAGCACCGTCGTCGACGAGCTCGACCGCGACAACCGGCGCGAGGAGATCGCCCGCATGCTGGCCGGGCTCTCGGTGACGGACGAGGCCCGCGCCGCGGCGGAGAGCCTGATGACGGGAGCCGCCTCGTGACCGGCGCGAAGGAGCCGGCGGCGCTGTCGCGCGAGGCGGCGGCGGCGGAGCTCGAACGCCTGTCCCGCGAGATCGCCCATCACGACGATCTCTATCACCGCCGCGACGCACCGGAGGTGAGCGACGCCGCATACGATGCGCTGCGCCGGCGCAACGACGCCATAGAAGCACGCTTTCCCGACCTGGTGCGCGACGACAGCCCGTCGCGCCGGGTCGGGGCCGCGCCCTCGGGCGGCTTTGCCAAGGTCACCCACGCGGCGCCGATGCTCTCCCTCGGCAATGCATTCGATTCCGGCGACGTGATCGACTTCTACGCGCGCATACGCCGTTTTCTCGGGCTCGGCGAGGACGAGCCCGTCGACATCGTCGCCGAGCCCAAGATCGACGGGTTGTCGATCTCGCTCCGCTACGAGGACGGCCGGTTCGTCCTCGGCGCGACCCGCGGCGACGGCTCGGTCGGCGAGAACGTCACCCGAAATCTGCGCACCATGGACGACGTGCCCGACCGGCTGAGCTGCGCCGCGCCTGCCATCCTCGAGGTGCGCGGCGAGGTCTATATGCGCCGCGACGACTTCCTCGCCCTCAACCGGGGACGCGAAGAGGCGGACGAGCCGCCCTTCGCCAACCCGCGCAATGCCGCCGCCGGCTCGCTCCGCCAGCTCGATCCGGCGATCACCGCCGGCCGCCCGCTTCGGCTCTTCGCCTACGGGCTCGGCGAGCACGACGGCGCCGTCGGGGAGACCCATTGGGAGTATCTGCGGAACCTCGAAGCCTGGGGGTTTCGGGTCAATCCCATGGCCGCGCCGTGCAACAGCGCCGAGGATGCCATCGCCCTGCATGCGCGCATCGCCGCCCGGCGCGCGGATCTCGACCATGACATCGACGGCGTGGTCTACAAGGTCGACCGGTTCGACTGGCAACGCCGGCTCGGCAATGTCAGCCGGGCGCCGCGCTGGGCGATCGCCCACAAATTCCCCGCCGAGCGCGCCGAGACCGTGATCGAGGCGATCTCCATCCAGGTCGGGCGCACCGGCGCGCTCACCCCGGTGGCCAATCTGCGGCCGGTGACCGTCGGCGGCGTGGTGGTCGGCCGGGCGACGCTGCACAACGAGGACGAGATCGAGCGCAAGGACGTGCGCGAGGGCGACACGGTGGTCATCCAGCGCGCCGGTGACGTGATCCCCCAGGTGGTCGCCGTGGTCGAGGCCAAGCGGCCGAGCGCCGCCGAGCCCTTCGTCTTCCCGCGACGCTGCCCCGAATGCGGCAGCCTCGCGCAGCGCGAGGAAGGCGAGGTCGTGCGCCGTTGCACCGGCGGGCTGATCTGCCCGGCCCAGGCGGTCGAACGGCTCAGGCATTTCGTCTCGCGCGACGCCTTCGACATCGAGGGGCTCGGCGCCAGACACATCGAGGCGTTCTGGCGCGAGAAGCTGATCGAGAGACCCGGCGACATCTTCCGCCTGGCCGCTCACCGAACCGCCCTGGTCGACCGCGAAGGCTGGGCCGAGCGCTCGGTCGCCAACCTGCTGGCGGCGATCGAGGACCGGCGGTCGATCCCCTTCGAACGTCTGGTCTACGCGCTTGGCATTCCGCAGGTGGGGCAGGCGACGGCGCGGCTGGTCGCGCGCCAATACCGCACCCTGCCGGCCTGGCGCGACGCGATGCTTGACGCTCAGGATCCGGAAGGCGAAGCCTATGCGGAGCTGACCGATATCGACGGCATCGGCCCCTCGGTCGCCGCCGACATCGTCGAGTTCTTCCGCGAAGGGCACAATCAGGAGGCGGTCGCCGACCTGGAGGCCGAGCTGCGGATCGCGCCGCCCGAGGCGGTCGCCGCCGAGAGCCCGGTCAGCGGCAAGACCGTGGTCTTCACCGGGACGCTGGAAACCATGACCAGGCTCGAGGCCAAGGCGCGCGCCGAGTCGCTCGGCGCCAAGGTGTCCGGTTCGGTGTCGCGCAAGACCGACTATGTCGTGGTCGGCAGCGATGCCGGATCGAAGGCGCGAAAGGCCGCAGAGCTTGGCGTCGCGATCCTCAGCGAGCAGGACTGGCGCGAGATGGCCGGCGGCTGAGCGGCGCGCAGGCCCGTTCAAGCCAGCGCCGCGTCTCCCGGTCCAGCGCCGGGGCGTGGGTCTCGGCTACGCGGGCGTGGTAGGCGTCGAGCCAGCCGATTTCGTCCGGCGTGAGCAGCGACGGCTCGACGAGGCGGCGGTCGATCGGCGCCAGGGTCAGGGTCTCGAAGCCGTGAAGCGCGCGCTCCGCGCCGTCCGGCGCCTCGGCCTCGACCACCACCACGAGGTTCTCGATGCGGATGCCATAGGCGCCCGGCTTGTAGTACCCGGGCTCGTTGGAAAGGATCATCCCCGGGGCAAGCGCGGTGCCGGAGGACACTTTCGAGATCCGCGCGGGACCCTCGTGGACGCCCAGGAAGCTCCCCACCCCGTGACCGGTGCCGTGGTCGTAGTCCAGCCCGGCCTCCCACAGCGCCTTGCGGGCGAGGACGTCGAGCTGGCTGCCCGTGACGCCGCGCGGGAAGACCGCGCGGGCGAGCGCGATATGGCCCTTGAGCACGCGCGTGAAGCGGTCGCGGATTTCAGCCGGCGGCGCGGTGCCGGCGGCGTCGCGCACATAGACCGTGCGGGTGACGTCGGTGGTGCCGTCGAGATACTGGCCGCCCGAATCGACCAGGAAGATCGAGCCCGGCTCCAGCCGCCGGTTGGACGCCTCGTCGACGCGATAATGCACGATCGCGCCGTCGGGACCGGCGCCCGCGATGGTGTCGAAGCTGAGGCCGCGAAAACGCTCGCCCTCGGCGCGAAGCGCGAACAGGCGTTCGGCGGCCTCCAGCTCGGTCACGCCGTTGCCGGGCGCCTCGGCGTCGAGCCAGGCGAGAAAACGGACCAGCGCGCGGCCGTCGCGGATATGGGCGGCGCGCGCGCCGGCCACTTCCACCTCGTTCTTGCAGGCCTTGGGCAGGGCGCAGGGATCCTCTCCCCGCACGGGCTCGCAACCCGCGTCCCGGAGCCTTCCAGCGATCCAGGCGGGAGCGGTCCGGGGATCGACCCGGACCCTGCGCCCGGCGGCGGCCAGCCGGTCCAGTGCCGGCCCCAGAGCGTCCGGCTCCGCGATGGTCACCGCACCGGCCAGCGCGGCGGCGAGTTCGCGGCTCACCTTGCGCCGGTCGATGAACAGCGATGCGCATCCCGCGGCCTCCAGCACGGCGAAGGCCAGCGAGACCGGGGTGTTGCGGATGTCCCCGCCGCGCAGGTTGAACAGCCAGGCGATCGAATCGGGCGCGCTGAGGACCGCGGCATCGGCACCCTCCTTCTCCAGCGTTTCGGCAATTGCCGCGCGCTTGGCGGCGGAGTCGAGGCCGGCGAATTCCGGCGGGTGCGGCATCGCAGGCGAGATCGGCGGCGCCGGCTGGTCGGGCCAGACCGCATCGACCGGGTTGTCGTCGACCGCGGCGAGCCGCCCGCCCGCCCCGGCGCAGGCTTCTTCCAGCCGGGCCACGCCGTCCATCGTGTGCAGCCACGGGTCGTAGCCGAGCGTCCCGCCGGAGAGGTTGGCGCCAATCCAGCCGCCGGGGGGCTGCTCGGTCAGGTGAAGCGGCGAGAAGCGCCTGGCATCGACCTCGTTCTCGACCTGGAGGGTGTAGCGACCGTCGACGAAGATCGCCGCCTTGTCGGCAAGCACGACGGCGAGCCCGGCCGAACCGGTGAACCCGGTCAGCCAGGCCAGACGCTGCGCCCGCGGCGCGACGAACTCGCCCTGATGCTCGTCGGCCAAGGGTACGACGAAGCCGTCGAGTTTGCGGCGGCGCAACTCCTCGCGCAGCGAATCGAGCCGTTCCGGCGGTGCCGGGCTGCGGCCGAGACCGTCATCGGCGGCGGCGCGCAACGCCGCGGCCCGGCCGGTCCAGAGCGCGATGTCCCCGGCGTCCGGCGCGTCGACGAGCAAGCCCACCCAATCGGCCGGGTCCGCCGGCTCCGGGGCCGCGACGATGCCGCGCAGAAAAGCCTCTTCGTCCGGCGAAAGCCGGTCCCGCTCAGCCATCCCTGTGTGTGCCCGTGCCCATCGTCGCTTCGCCCCACGGCTTTCCCGTCAAGGCTATGCAGCGCGACGCGGGCGAATGCAACGCCCGGATCATCCCGGCCCCACCACCAGCGTCGTCCAGCCGTCGATCCGGTGACGGCCGCGGACCGCGAGGCCGAGCGCCTCATACCCCCCCGCCACCGCCGCTTCCTGCTCGTCCAGCAGGCCCGACAGGATCGCCCGGCCGTCGTCATGGAGATTGCGGGCGATGCCGGGCGCGAGACGGATGAGGGGTTCCGCGAGGATGTTGGCGAGGATGAGGCCGAACGGTGCCCGGCCGCGCAGTCGCGGGTTGGAAAACCCCCGGCTCCGGCGCGTCTCGATCAGACCGGACACGCCGTTGAGGGCCGCGTTCTCGCGCGCCGTCGCGACCGACACCGGGTCGATGTCGGCGGCAAGGACGGGCCGATGCCACAGCTTCGCCGCGGCGATCGCGAGGATGCCGGAACCCGTTCCGAGATCGAGGATCGCGCCAGCCGCGGGTGCCCGCCCCCGGTCGAGGGCGAGCAGGCAGCCGCGCGTGCTCTCGTGCGAACCGGTGCCGAAGGCGCGCCCGGCGTCGAGCACGATCTCGACCGTTCGGCGCGGCGGGCGCCTCGTCACATGGGTGCCGCGGACGAAAAACCGCCCGGCCCGGATCGGCTTGGTGTCGCGCTGCACCTCCGCCACCCAGTCGGTCGCGGGCAGCGGCGCGATCGAGACCGGGGGGGCTTCCCTGCCGGCCGCCGCGGCGGCCACGGCCAGGCGGATGCCGAGCGCATCCTCGTCGGGCCGCGCCCCGGAAACGGCGCGCAGGGTCCAGCCGCCGGCCGTCCCGTCGCGGAGACGCGACACCGCGCTCGCCCCGGCGGGGTCTTCCAGCGCGGCCTCGAACACCGCGAGCGCGCCGTCGTCGTCGAGCCCGGCGAGGAAGATCTCGACGCACCAGCCCCCCGCACCCGCCTCAGGCCCGCTCGACAAAGCTCTCCATCACCTTCTTGAGGCCGGCTTTCTCGAAATCGATCTTCAGCTTGTCGCCTTCTCCGGCGACCACCTTGCCGTAGCCGAATTTCTGGTGGAACACCCTGACGCCGGTCTCGAACCCAGGTGAGGCGTCGTCGAGACGGCGCGCCTTGCCTTCGATCGCCGGTTGCGGGGCTTGCCGGGCCCGGCTCAGCCGGGCATAGCCGGGTCCGCGCCCGACGGTTTCCGCGATCTCGTCGTCGGAAGGCAGGTAGCCGGCCGGGTGCGGCCGTCCCGGCGACGCCCTGAAATCGGTCACGATCTCCACATCCTCGCGGGGCAGTTCGTGAATGAAGCGCGACGGTCCCGAGTCCCTCGGCTGGTTGAAGAGCCACCGGGACGCCGCGAAGCTGATGGTGACGGCCTTCCGGGCGCGGGTCAGCCCGACATAGGCGAGCCGTCGTTCCTCTTCCAGGGCCGCCGGGTCGCCGTTGTCGAGGGACCTGCGGTGCGGGAAAAGCTCTTCTTCCCAGCCCGGCAGGAACACGTGATCGAATTCGAGCCCCTTGGCGGCGTGCAGCGTCATCAGGCTGGCCGCCTCGCCGGCGACGTCGTCGTCGCGGTCCATCACCAGGGCGATGTGTTCCAGGAAGCCGCCCAGGTTCTCGAATTCCCCGAGCGCGTTGACGAGTTCCCTGAGATTCTCCAGCCGTCCCGGCGCGTCGGGGGTGCGGGCCGCCTGCCACATGCCGGTGTAGCCCGATTCGTCCAAGACCGTCCTGGCGAGAGCGACGTGGTCCGCGCCGGGTGCCGACCGCCACCGGTCGAGGTCGGCGAGAAACCGGGCCAGAGCGTTGCGGGCCCGGGTGTTGAGCTCGTCCGACGCGATCAGGCGGCGCGCCGATTCGGTCAGTGAAATCCCGGAGGCACGCGCGAACTCGTGCAGCGTCCGCACGGTGGCGGCGCCGATCCCTCGCTTCGGCAGGTTGACGACCCGCTCGAAGGCGAGGTCGTCGTCCGGCTGGTGCACGAGGCGGAGATAGGCCACCGCATCGCGGATTTCCTGGCGCTCGTAGAAGCGCGGCCCGCCCACCACGCGGTAGGGAAGGCCGATGGCGACGAAGCGTTCCTCGAAGCCGCGCATCAGCGCGCTGGTGCGCACCAGGACGGCGATTTCGCGGAGCCGGACGCCGCGCCGCCGCAGGGCCTCGATCTCGTCGCTGACCGTTGTCGCTTCGGCGCCACCGTCCCAGACGCCCCGCACGCGGATCGGCGACCCGGACTTGCCCTCGGTCCACAGCGTCTTGCCGAGGCGGCCGCCGTTCTTCGCGATCAGCGCCGATGCCGCCGACAGGATCTCCGGCGTCGAGCGGTAGTTCTGCTCCAGCCGGACGGTCCTGGCGCCGGGGAAATCGGTCTCGAAGCGCAGGATGTTGCCGACCTCGGCGCCCCGCCAGCTGTATATCGACTGGTCGTCGTCGCCGACGCAGCAGATATTGCGCCGCTTCTGGGCGAGAAGCCTGAGCCACAGATACTGCGCCACGTTGGTGTCCTGGTACTCGTCGACCAGGATGTAGCGGAAGCGCTCGTGGTAGACGTCCAGGATATCCGAGTGGGCGGTGAAGATGTCCAGGCAATGGATCAGGAGGTCGCCGAAATCGCAGGCGTTGACGGTCTTCAGCCGGTCCTGATACGCCGCGTAAAGCCTTCCGATCCTGCCATCGGCGACGCGCTCCGCATCGGCTTTCGAGACCTTCTCCGGCCCCAGCCCGCGGTTCTTGAAACGGTCGATCGCGGCGTGCAGCGCGCGGGGAGGCCAGCGCTCCAGATCGATCTCCGCGTCTTCGGCGAGCGATTTGACCAACCGGATCTGGTCGTCGGCGTCGAGGATGGTGAAGTCCGGACGCAGCCCGGCCGCCTCGGCGTGCCGCCTGAGAATGCGCGCCGCGAGCGCGTGGAAGGTGCCGATCCAGAGACCTTCCACCGCGCCGCCGATCAGCTCGCCGACCCGCTCGCGCATCTCGCGCGCCGCCTTGTTGGTGAAGGTGACGGCCAGGATCTGGCTGGGCCAGGCCCGCCCGGAGACGGTGATATGGGCGAGCCTCGTGGTCAGGACGCGGGTCTTGCCGGTGCCGGCTCCGGCGAGGACGAGGAGCGGTCCCTCGGTCGCCTCGACGGCCTCGCGCTGCCGGTCGTTGAGGGCGGCGAGATAGGGGGCGGGGGCGGCGGTTGCGACGGGATGGCCGGACATGGCGCATCATACCAGCGGGGCGCGCGGCATGGGGGACGCTCCGGGGCTCCGACCAACGTTGTCCCGCGCCGCGCCGCATCCCATATCAAAACCGTGAGCCGCAGAACGGAGTTGCAAAGATGACTCGACGACGCGCTCTGTGCTTTTTCCCGGGATCACTTCTCGTCGCGATGCTTGCCGCCCTTGCCGCCGCAGGCGCCGCCAGGGCGGCGGAGCCGCCGCCATCCCCCGACCCGCTATCCGCCGTGATCGCGCTGGAAAGCAAGGTGCCGGCCGAGGCCCGCACCGCCGACGGGCTGGGCAGGGCCCGGCAAGGCAGCGGCATCGTCATCGACGACGCCGGGCTGGTACTGACCATCGGCTACCTGATACTCGAAGCCGAATCGGTCAAGCTGACGGTCGAAGGATCGCGGCAGGTCTCCGCCAGCGTGGTTGCCTACGATCACGAAACCGGGCTCGGGCTGGTCCGCGCCTCGCGTCCGCTGGGCGTCCGACCGATCCCGATCGGCGCCTCCGGATCGCTGGTGCGGGGCCATCAGGTGGTGGTGGCCAGCGCCGGCGGGTACAAGGCGGCGATCGGCGCCTATGTCGTCTCCCGGCGCGACTTCGCCGGCTGGTGGGAATATCTGCTGGAAAAGGCGATCTTCACCGCGCCGGCCCATCCCAGCTTCGGCGGCGCCGCGCTGCTCGACGCCGAGGGGCAGCTCGTCGGGGTCGGTTCGCTGATGGTTCCCGACGCGGCGCAGGAGAACGTGCCGCTCACCGGCAACATGTTCGTGCCGATCGACGCCCTCAAGCCGATTCTCGCCGACCTGATTTCCGAAGGGGGCTCGACGCGGCCCTCCCGGCCCTGGCTCGGTCTCTACCCGCAGGAGATCCACGGGCGGTTGTTCGTCACGCGGGTCCCGAAAGACGGGCCGGCGGACCAGGCCGGGCTTAAGCCGGGCGATCTGGTGCTCGGGGTCGCCGGCAAGGCGGTCTCTTCGCTCCCCGGTTACTACCGGGCGCTGTGGAGCCTGGGCGCCGCCGGGGTCGAGGTGCCGCTCAGCGTGCTGCAGGGCAACCGGAAGAGCGACATCAGGATCCGATCGATGGACCGCCGGCGCTGGTTCAGGAAGCCTCCCTCCTATTAGGACCCGTCAGCGCTCGCCGCGTTCCTCGCGCCGCGCGTCCATCAGCGCCCTGTTATAGGCCAGCGTCACGTCCACCTCGTGGACCACGCCGACCAGCCGGCCTCCGGGACCGTCCTCCAGGACGCCGAGATGCTCTTCGCCGGCCTCGAGCATCTGGGCCAGCGCCTTGTCGATGTTTTCGCCCGCCCGGATCACCGCCGGGTTGGGCCGGGCGACCTCGCCCGCGGTGAGACGGTCGTCGTCGGAGGTGTCGAAGGCGTAGCTCGAAAGATCGCCCAATGTGATCGTGCCGCGCGGGCGCTCCTCGTCGTCCAGGACGAAGACCTGTCCGTAAGGGGCGCGCAGCAATTGCTCCCGCACGCGCGCCATGTCCGCGCCGGAGGCCACGGTGGCGACCGTCTCGCTCATCAGGTCGCTGACATGGATGGCGTCGAGCAGACCGCGCTCGCGCCCGCCCCTGATGGTGATCCCGCGCACCAGGAGCTGCCATTCGAAGAACGACCGCCCGTGCAGTGCCTGGGTCAGGGGAGAGGCGACGGCGACGCCCACCATCACCGCGATGGTGATCGCATAGTCGCCGGTCATTTCGAAGACGATCAGGGTGGTCGAGATCGGCGCCCCGAGCACGCAACCGGCGACCGCGCCCATGCCGACGAGGGTGTAGACGCCGTGCCCCGACGAGTGTTCGGGAAATACCCCCGAAGCGACGATCCCGAAGGCGCCGCCCAGCATCGCGCCCATGAAGAGCGACGGGCTGAACACCCCGCCGCCGAAGCCCGTGCCGAGCGAGACGGCGGTCGCCGCCGTCTTGGCCACCAGCAGCGCGACCAGGGTCCAGAACGGGATCAGCTCGCGCAGCGCGGCGTCGGTGGTGCCGTAGCCCACGCCCAGCACGTGCGGGAAGGCGAGCGCGATGATGCCCACGATCAGCCCGCCCGCGGCGGGTTTGGACCAGACCGGCGCGGGCACCCTGGCGACGACGTCCCGGGTCAGCTCGACGCTGCGCAGGAACACGATCGCCGCGAGCCCGCAGGCGAGACCGAGCAGCAGAAATGCGGGGAACTCGAAGAACGAGACGATCGCGCGGTCCGGGATGATGAATGCCGGGAAGTCCCCGAAATGGATGCGGGCGATGATCGCGCCGGTGACCGAGGCGATGACGATCGGCGCGAAGGCGCTGAGCGCGTAATGCCCGATCACCACTTCCAGCGCGAAGAACACGCCCGCGATCGGCGCGTTGAAGGAGGCGGAAATCGCCGCCGCGACACCGCAGCCGAGCAGGGTGACCATCTGGGCGCGCGACAGGGCCAGCCGCCGGCCGATGAAGGAGGCGAGGCTCGCCCCGAGATGGATGACCGGGCCCTCGCGCCCGACCGAGGCGCCGGTTCCGATCGAAGCCGCGCTCCCCAGCGCGGCGCCCAGCCCCGCCCGCCAATCCATCCTGCCCGCCCGGAAGGCGGCGAACTCCATGACATCCGCGACGCCTTGCGGCCGCCGTCCCGGCATCAGGTAGCGGTAGAACAGCCCGACCAGGAGCCCGCCCGCCGTCGGGGCGGCGACGATCTGCCAGGCGGGCAGGTCTCCGATCGCGGCGATCAGCGAGTCGGCGTCGGTGCCGAAGGCCACCGTCTGGAATGCGAGATAGAGTTCGCGGAACCCGATCGCGCAGTAGGCCCCGGCGAAACCGATCAGGGCGGCGAGCACCAGCGACAGGAAAGGCTCGGCGCGCAGCCACCGTCCGATGCGCTGGACCGCGCGAGCCGGCTTGGCGCCGGAAGACGCCGTGGACGGTTCGGGATCGGATGCGGCCCGCTCTGCCATCGATCCGGCGCGGTCAGGTATCCACGGCGCCTACTGGCATTTGCCGATCGACCCTTCGGCGCAGATCTTCTTGCCGTCGACCCAGGTTGCGCCGGTGAAGTCGGCGTTGAGCAAATCCGCGCCGCGCAGCTTCGCGCCGCTCAAATCGGCTTTCTTGAGCATTGCCCGGAACAGCCGGGCCCTCCTGAGATCCGCCTTGCGGAGCGACGCGCCGGTGAGGTTCGCCTTGGTGAAGTCCGCCTCGACGAGGCGGGCGCCGTCGAGATTCGCTCCGGTCAGCGAGGCGCTGAGAAATTTTGCGCGAAAGGCGTCCGCCCCCATCAGGCTCGCGGTGTCGAGGATGGAGCGGCTGAACGACGCGTCGCGCAGCTTGGCCTTCGCGAGGTCCAGCGCGCGCAGATCCTGGCGGTCGAGAATGCAGCGCCGCCAGTCCACCCCGGGCTCTCCGGGATCAGAGCATTCCGCCTGCGCCGTTCCGGCGCCCAGAACCGCGCACAGCGTCACGAGCATTCTAAGGATCATGGCCGAACATGTAGCCCGCCGGGCTGGAAGCCGCAAATCCCTATTTCCCGCCAGCGCCGCCGAGCTGCATGACACGACCGAGCTGGGGCGGTCGTTCGAGCGCGGCGTGAGCCAGAAAAATCCGGCCGAGTCGGTCCTGTACCTCGTCCGGCATCGGGCGCACCTTGCGGACCGCGAGGTCCACATGCACCGCCATCAGCTCCATGGTCGCGGCCAATACGCCGTCCTCCTCGCGATACATGTGGTGGAAGTAGTGCATCCGCTTGTCGTCGAAACCGAGAAGCTGGGTGGTGCAGCGTAGCGCGGCGCCTTCGTGGAGCTCGGCGAGATAGGCGGTGTGGCTCTCGACCGCGAAAGTCGAGTGGTTGGTGCGCCGGCAGTAATCCTCGCCCAGCCCGAAATCCGCATAGAAGCCGTCCGTCGCCAGATCGAAGACGAGGACGAAATAGGCGAGATTCATGTGCCCGTTGTAGTCGGTCCACTCGGCGCGGACGGTCTCGCGCAGGGTCTCCATCGGCGCCTGGATCCGGGTCATGTCGGCGCGTAGCCCAGATTGGGCGCGAGCAGGCGTTCCGCTTCGTCGACCGCGATGCCGCGCCGGCGGGAATAGTCCTCGACCTGGTCCCGGCCGATCCTGCCGACGCCGAAATATCGTGCCTCCGGGTGGCAGAGGTAATAGCCCGCGACCGAGGCGGCCGGCGTCATCGCGAAGCTCTCGGTGAGCGCGATACCGGCCGCATCGGTAGCGCCGAGCAGTTCGAACAGGGTCGCTTTCTCCGAATGGTCCGGGCAGGCGGGATAGCCCGGCGCCGGGCGTATGCCACGGTATTCTTCGCGGATCAGCGCGTCGTTGTCGAGTTCTTCCGCCGGGTCGTAGGCCCAGAACTCCCGGCGCACGCGTTCGTGCATTCGCTCGGCGAAGGCTTCGGCAAGCCGGTCGGCCAGGGCGCGCAGCAGGATCGCGCCGTAGACGTCGTTCTCGGCCTCCAGACCGGCGATGCGGTCCCCGCATCCGAGCCCCGCGGTCACCGCGAAGCCGCCGATATGGTCCCGGAGCCCGGTTTCCGCCGGGGCCAGGAAGTCCGCGAGCGCCAGGTTGGGCCGGGATCTGGGCCGCTTCATCTGCTGGCGCAGCGTGCGGATCACGGCGCGGGGCGCGCCGGTCCCGTCCTCTCCGTAGACGGCGATATCGTCTTCCCCGACCCGATTGGCGGGGAAGAACCCGATCACCCCGGCCGCGCGCAGCCAGCGCTCCCGGACGATCCGGTCGAGCATTTTCTGCGCGTCTCCGAAGAGGTTTCGCGCGGCCTCTCCGACGGTCTCGTCCTCCAGCACGCGTGGATAGGTGCCGGCGATTTCCCAGCTGCGGAAGAAGGGCGTCCAGTCGATCCGGTTGCGCAACTCGGCGAGCGGGTAGTCGGTGAAGACGCGCGTCCCGAGGAAACCGGGCCGCGGCGGCGGGGCGCCGGACCAGTCGATCGCCGGGCGGTTGGCGCGCGCCTCGGCGATCGTCGCCAGCCCGTCATTCCCGGCTCGCCGGTCGAAGCGCGCCCGGAGCGCGTCATAGTCGGCCTCGACCGAGGCGAGATAGTCGTCCCGGCCGCTGCCGCCGAGCATCGTGGTCGCGACCCCGACGGCGCGGGAGGCGTCGGTCACGTGGATCACCGGCGCGGCGTATTGCGGCGCGATCTTGACGGCGGTGTGGGTCTTCGACGTGGTCGCGCCGCCGATCAGCAGAGGGATGGAGAGCCCGTCCCGCTGCATTTCGGCGGCGACATGGGCCATCTCGTCGAGCGAGGGGGTGATCAGCCCGCTCAGACCGATCATGGCCGCGCCCTCCTCCCGCGCGGCTGCGACGATGCGGTCCGCCGGGACCATCACGCCGAGATCGACGACCTCGAAATTGTTGCATTCGAGAACCACGCCGACGATGTTCTTGCCGATGTCGTGCACGTCTCCCTTGACGGTGGCCATCACGATCTTGCCCTTGGCCCGGCTCTCCCGGTCCGCGGCCTTGCCCGCCTCGATGAAGGGGAGCAGCCGGGCGACGGCCTGCTTCATGACACGCGCGCTCTTGACCACCTGCGGCAGGAACATCTTGCCTTCGCCGAAGAGGTCGCCGACGACGTTCATCCCGTCCATCAGCGGTCCCTCGATCACGTCGAGAGGGCGCGCCGCAGCCTCCCTGGCCTCGTCCGTGTCCTCGGCCACGAAGCTGTTGATGCCGTTGACCAGGGCGTGGACCAGCCGCGCCTCCACCGCCTCGTTCCGCCATTCGTCGTCCCGTCGGGAGGCGGCTTCGGCCCTGACCGTGCCGGCCACCGCAAGCAGCCGTTCGGTGGCATCGTCGCGGCGCGCCAGCACCACGTCCTCGATCCGCTCGCGCAGGTCGGGCTCGACGTCCTCGTAGATCGCAAGCTGGCCCGCGTTGACGATCCCCATATCCATGCCCGCGCGGACCGCGTGGTAGAGGAACACCGAATGCATCGCCTCGCGCAGCGGGTTGTTGCCGCGGAACGAGAACGAGACGTTCGAGACCCCGCCGCTCACCAGGGCATGCGGCAGGGTGTTCTTGATACCCTCCACCGCCTCGATGAAGTCGAGCGCGTAGCGCGCGTGTTCCTCGATCCCGGTCGCCACCGCGAAGATGTTGGGGTCGAAGATGATGTCCTGGGGCGGGAACCCCACGCGGTCGACCAGGATTCGGTACGCCCGGGCGCAGATCTCCAGCTTGCGCCTTGCGGTGTCGGCCTGGCCGGCTTCGTCGAAGGCCATGACGATCACCGCCGCGCCGTAGCGCCGGACCAGCTGCGCCTGGTCGATGAACGCGGCTTCGCCCTCCTTGAGGCTGAGCGAGTTGACCACGCCCTTGCCCTGGACGCATCTGAGCCCCGCCTCGATGACCGACCAGTCCGAGGAGTCGATCATCACCGGTACCCGACTGATATCGGGCTCGGCCGCGATCAGGTTGAGGAACCGGACCATCGCCGCCCGGGAGTCGAGCAGCCCCTCGTCCATGTTGATGTCGACGATCTGGGCGCCGTTCTCGACCTGCTGACGCGCGATGTCGAGCGCGGTTTCGAAATCGCCCTCCCTGATCAGCCGGGCGAAGCGCGCGGAGCCGGTGACATTGGTCCGCTCGCCGACGTTGACGAACAGCGACGAGGGCTCGATCGTCAACGGCTCGAGGCCGCTGAGCCGGCATGCGGGAGGGCGGGCGGCCCGGACGCGCGCAGGGATTCCGGCGACGGCCTCGGCGATCGCCTCGATATGAGCCGGCGTGGTGCCGCAGCATCCGCCGACCAGGTTGACGAAACCCGCCTCGGCGAACTCCGTGAGGATCTCGGTCATCTCCTCCGGCGTCTGGTCGTACCCGCCGAAGGCGTTGGGCAGTCCCGCGTTTGGATGGCAGCCGACATAGGATTCGCTGCAGCGCGCGATTTCTTCGATATGCGGCCTGAGCTGCGCCGCGCCCAGCGCGCAGTTGAGCCCGACCACCAGGGGTTCCGCATGGGCGATGGAATTCACGAAGGCTTCGGGCGTCTGTCCCGTCAGGGTCCGACCGCTGGCGTCGGTGATGGTGCCGGAGATCATCAGCGGCAGGCGCGCGCGGCGCTCCGCCAGCACCGTTTCCACGGCGAAGATCGCCGCCTTGCAGTTGAGAACGTCGAACACGGTCTCGATCAGCAGGACGTCGGCCCCGCCGTCCAGCAGGCCGGAGGCCGCCTCCCGATAGGCGGCCGCGAGGGTGTCGAAGTCGATATTGCGCGACCCCGGATCGTTCACATCGGGAGAGATCGAAGCGGTCCGGTTGGTCGGGCCGAGTACCCCGGCGACGAAGCGGGGCCGTTCCGGGGTGAGCGCGGTCTGGGCGTCCGTCGCGGCGCGGGCGATCCGGGCGGAGGCGCGGTTGAGGTCGTAGACCGCGTCCTCCATCAGGTAGTCGGCCATCGCGATGGCGGTCGAGTTGAAGGTGTTGGTCTCGACGATATCCGCGCCGGCGGCGAGATAGGCCGCGTGTATGTCGCGAACGATGCCGGGCTGGGTCAGCGACAGGAGATCGTTGTTGCCCTTCTGGGGCGCGGAATGATCGGCGAACCGGGCGCCGCGGTAGTCCGCCTCGTCCAGGCGATGGTCCTGGATCATCGTGCCCATCGCGCCGTCGAGGACGAGGATGCGGGACGCCAGGGCGCGCTCGAGCGCGGCGATCCGTTCGGCGCGGTCGCGGTCGCCCCGCCGCTCGGTCACCGCTTCGGCTGCGGCCGCGCCCGTCATCGTCGCCATTCAGCCCGCCGTCCGCGCCGCGACCGGGCGCAGGCCGAGGATGCGGGCGATCGCATAGGTGAGGCCCGCCCGGTTGAGCGTGTAGAAGTGAAACTCGTCGACGCCGTTCGCCTGGAGCGCGCGGCATTGCTCGGCGGCGATCGACGCGGCGACCAGCCTTCGCGTCTCCGGATCCTCGTCCAGCCCTTCGAACAGGTCCGCCATCCAGCCCGGTACGGTGGCCCCGCACATCGCGCTGAATCGCTGCAGCTGGGCGAAGTTGGTCACCGGAAGGATGCCCGGGACGACCGGTACGTCGATCCCCGCCGCGCGGACCCGGTCCAGGTATCGAAAATAGATTTCGACATCGAAGAAGTACTGTGTGATCGCGCGCGTGGCGCCGGCGTCGAGTTTGCGCTTGAGGCTTTCCAGATCGGCCGCCGCATCCGGCGCTTCCGGATGCACCTCCGGATAGGCGGCGACCGAAATCTCGAAATCGGCGACGCGCTTGAGCCCTGCCACGAGGTCCGAGGCAAAGGCGTAGCCGTCGGGGTGAGGCACGTAGCGCGCGGCATCCCCGGGGGGGTCCCCGCGCAGCGCCACGATATGCCGGATCCCGGCGTCCCAGTAGCGCCGCGCCACGGCGTCGACCTCGGCCCGGGTCGCGGCGACGCAGGTCAGATGCGCCGCCGCGCGAAGGCCGGTCTCGCGCTCGATACGCATAACGGTCGCATGGGTCCGGTCCCGGGTCGTTCCCCCGGCGCCGTAAGTCACCGAAACGAAGCGGGGCCGGAGCGGGGCGAGCCGATCCACCGTGGACCAAAGCGCCGCTTCCATTTCCTCGGTCCGGGGCGGGAAAAACTCGAACGACACTGCCGGCCCGCCGGCACCGCCGCCCCGCCGGGGAATCGAGAACCGCGGAAACGTGCGGACATCGCCGGGACATCCCTGCGGGTCCGGAGTCCGCTGTCCGCTTCCCAGGGGGGCTGCTTCCGCTCCCGTCACGGCTCGGTTCGTCCGGGCAAGGCGCTTACCGAAGACTCCAAGACTTCCTCGTCTTCACCGCGCGGCGGTCGCGCGGAAGAGATATGGAGCCCGACGGGATCGGTGCGCCAATTTGGACAACGTAGTGACATTTTTGCAACGCTACCTCGAAAGCGTACCGGGTAAAGGCGTTGTCTCTGGAAATCCCCAATGCGCCGAACTACCCTCTGCGCCCTTCCCGGGAACGGCTGGCCGGCCACCGGCAAGAGACGGTCGCCGGAACATCTTCGGCGGGAATCTCGGAAGAGACCGTTGACATTCGCGTTCATACCACAGTTGGCGTCAATCGCCCGGCTCGGAAGGCCAGTTCCACTGTCGATGCGTCGCGCTCTCCGAAACGGCCTCGCCAGGGCGGTCGTTGCCCTGCTGTGCGCCGGAGTCGTCGGGCCCGTGGGCTGCGCGACCGCGCCACCCGCCGGGGATCCCGAGAGTCGCGAGGCCTTCGAACGGGCCAACGATCCGCTGGAGCCGTTCAACCGCGTGGTCTTCGTGGCCAACATCGTGGCCGACCGTTTCGTCCTCAAGCCGGTCGCCTACGTCTACAAGGAAGCCGTTCCCGCTCCGATCCGCGACATGGTCAGCAATTTCCTGCACAATTTGCGCAGTCCCGTGATCCTGTTGAACGCCCTGTTGCAGGGAGATATCGACCACGCCGGGACGACCGTGCTGCGGTTCTCGGTGAACAGCACGCTGGGATTTGCCGGCATCGTGGATCTGGCGGGAGAGTTCGGGATCGTTCGGCGCGACGAGGATTTCGGCCAGACCCTCGCCGTCTGGGGCGTGGGAGAAGGCCCCTATCTCATGCTGCCCTTGCTGGGCCCGTCCAACGCGCGCGACGCGGTCGGTCGGGCGGCCGATTATTTCAGCGACCCGCTGACCTACCTGGGCTACGAGAAATTCGGCTACTCCCGGTTCGGCGCCAAGATCATTGACGTCCGGGCGCGGAACTACGATTTGTTGAACGACGTGGAACGAACGTCGGTTGACTTCTATGCGACGATACGCAGCCTGTACGGCCAGAATCGCCGCGACGCGATCGCCAACGGTGCGGAAGCCGGGCTGCCGCCGCTGCCCGACATACCTGGCGAGGAGGACGATTTCGAGGATGAGGAAGGTCAGGAGCGCGATCGTCCGCCGACCGGCTAGCGTCGTCCGCCGTTCCCGGACCGGCCTGCTCGTCTTCGCCGCCTGGCTTGTACTCGCCGCCCCGGCGGCCGCGACCGAGGCGGAGACCTTCATCCGCGAAACCGCCGATCGCGTGTTTGCCGCCTATGCCGTCCCCGTCACCGACGAAGACCGGGCTGGAGTTTTCCGGGACGTTCTCTCCACCACCTTCGAACTCAAGACCATTGCGAGATTCACCCTAGGCCGCTACTGGCGCGTGGCGTCGGCGGCCCAGCGCAAGGAATACCGCCGCCTGTTCGAAGACTTCCTGGTGCTCGCCTACGCAAATCGTTTCCGCGATCTCGCCGGCGTCAAGCTGCGCGTGACCGGCGCGCGGATGATCAACAAGCGCGATTGGCTGGTCCAGTCCGAGATCGGCGCGGACGGCACGCGGCCGCCGATCCGCATCGGCTGGCGTGTGCGCCAGGCCGGGGCCGGGCTCAGGATCGTCGACGTGATCGTCGACGGGATCAGCATGAGCGTCACCCAGCGCGACCAGTTCGCCGCGGCCATCCACGCCGCGGGTGGCAAGGTCGAGGGGTTGCTGGCGATGCTGCGGGAAAAGACCGGCACCCCGGAATAGCGAGCGCCGGAGCCTCCGGCGGGATTCATCCCCGCGCGAGCGGCTTGTACCGAATGCGGCGGGGGCCGTCGGCCGCGTCGCCCAGCCGGCGCCGGCGGTCGGTCTCGTAGTCTTCGTGGTTGCCCTCGAACCAGACCACCCGGCCCGCGCCCTCGAAGGCCAGCATGTGGGTGGCGATCCGGTCGAGGAACCAGCGGTCGTGGCTGATCACCACCGCACATCCGGCGAAGGAGACCAGCGCGTCCTCGAGCGCGCGGAGCGTGTCCACGTCGAGGTCGTTGGTCGGTTCGTCGAGCAGGAGGACGTTGGCGCCCGATTTGAGCAGCTTGGCGAGATGCACCCGGTTGCGCTCGCCGCCCGAAAGTTCGCCGACCTTCTTCTGCTGGTCCGGCCCGCGGAAGTTGAACGCGCCCACATAGGCGCGCGACGACATCCTGCGGGCGCCCATCGCGACCTCCGCCTCGCCCTCGGCAATCTCTTCCCACACGGTGTTGTCCCCGTTCAGGCTGTCGCGCGACTGGTCGACATGGCCGAGAACGACGGTCTCGCCGATGCGGAGCGTGCCCGAATCGGGTGTGTCCGCGCCGGCGATCATGCGGAACAGCGTCGTCTTGCCGGCTCCGTTGGGTCCGATCACGCCGACGATTCCGCCGCGCGGCAGCTTGAAGTCTAGATCCTCGATCAGCAGCCGGTCGCCGAACCCCTTGGCGAGGCCGCGCGCCTCGATGACCAGCTCGCCGAGCCGCGGCCCCGGCGGAATGACGATCTGCGCGGTCTCCGGCGCGCGGTCGTTGGCCTCGGCGAGCAGCGCGTCATAGGCCGCGACCCGGGCCTTGCTCTTCGCCTGGCGCGCCCTCGGGCTGGCGCGGATCCATTCGAGCTCCCGGGCCAGGGTACGCTGCCGGGCGGTTTCCCGCTTCTCCTCCTGGGCCAGGCGCCTTTCCTTCTGTTCCAGCCAGGAGGAGTAGTTGCCCTGCCACGGGATGCCGTGGCCGCGGTCGAGTTCGAGGATCCAGCCCGCGACGTTGTCGAGGAAGTACCGGTCATGGGTGATCGCGACCACGGTGCCGGGATAGTCATGCAGGAAGCGTTCGAGCCAGGCGACCGACTCCGCGTCGAGATGGTTGGTCGGCTCGTCGAGCAGCAGGAGATCGGGCTGGCCGAGCAGCAGCCGGCAAAGCGCCACCCTGCGGCGCTCGCCGCCCGACAGCGTCGCGACCCCGGTATCGCCCGGCGGGCAGCGCAGCGCGTCCATCGCGATCTCCACCCTGCGGTCGAGATCCCAGGCGTCGACCGCGTCGATCTGCTCCTGGAGCGCGGCCTGTTCCTCGATCAGGGCGTTCATCGCCTCGTCGTCGAGCGGCTCGGCGAACCTCGCGCTCACCGCCTCGAACCGCGCGAGCAGGTCCCGCGTCTCCGCCACGCCCTCGAGAACGCTGTCGCGCACGGTCGTCGACGGGTCGAGCGCGGGCTCCTGCGCGAGATGGCCGACGCGGATCGATTCGGCCGCCCAGGCCTCGCCGCTGTACTCGGTCTCCAGCCCGCCCATGATCCGGAGCAGGGTCGACTTGCCCGCGCCGTTGAGCCCCAGCACGCCGATCTTGGCCCCCGGCAGGAAAGCCAGGCTGATATCCTTGAGGACCTCCCGATTCCCCGGATACGCCTTGCCGAGCCGCCGCATGACATAGACGTATTGGGGTGAGTTCATGACCTGGAACGCGTCCCCTGCCCGGTCAATCTGGGCCCGACATCAGGCACCGGGCATGGCCCGCCAGTCGGCCGCAATCCGCTCGGGAACGGCCCGCTTGCGGAAGGTGTTGCGGACCTCCCGCCATTTGTGGCCGATCGAGGTGGCGACGATCTGCCGGTCGAGTTTCTTGAATTCGTCGATGACGGGGGCGTGGCGAACCACATCCACCGGGCTGAGGACGAAGGCCGCGTTGCCGGTCGCGGAGCCCGGCCAGTCGGTTTCCCGCAGCCTCTGGTCGAAACGGCTTCGGGCATCCGCGGGGATCTTCCGGTTCTCGACGTCGGCCAGGCCGTCCCGCATTCCCCGGTCGAAGCAACGACGCGCCATCGCTTCGCATTCGGGCCGCTCCAGGCGCTGCGGATCCGCCACCACCGCGACCGCGTGGACCGTCAGGTCCGACAGGCAGGACACGAAGACCTTCACCGACGAATCGTGAATAGCCCGGGAAAACACGTCATCCGTGAAATACTCGCGGAACTGCGTCCCCATACGCGCTTTCAAGTAGTCGAAGAGCGCCGTCTGCGCCACATAAGAGGCGCGGGTGCGGGCGAAGAGGTTCAAGTACTCGACAGAATCTATGGGAGTCCGGTCAAAACGCTCGACGATACTCTTGACGGGTCCCGGAAGGCGAAAAAATGACTGCAACATCTTCAGGGATACTTGACGATTCGTCCGATCGCGCAGCATTCCTTCAACTTGACACATTTTAGACGCACTGCGTAACCTTTCGCCACCATGCGGCCGGCCCGGGGAGGGTGCCGGATCCGATCATGGGCAACGCTCCACAACAGACGTCAAAGGGTGGTATCGCATGTCCGACTCTTCAGGCCAGCGGACCCGCCACTGGGAGAGGACCAGAAACCTCACGGTCATCGTACTGGTGGTCTGGTTCGTCTTCTCCCTGCTGGTGCACTGGTTCGCCAATAGCCTCAACGGGGTGTCCTTCATCGGCTTCCCGCTGGGCTACTACCTCGCAGTCCAAGGCTCGCTGATCATCTTCGTCCTGCTGATCTTCTACCAGAACTGGCAGCAGGACAAGATCGACTCAGACGCCGGCCTCTCCGGCGACGAGACAGAGGGCTAGGAGAGACCGCCATGTTCAAAGGGAACTTTATCGAGAACCTGCCCAAGATATACGGCTTCTATACGGGCGGGTTCGTCGTCTTCATCATCCTGATGGCGATCCTGGAGCAGATTGGGGTCGGTGCCGACACCATCGGTATCCTCTTCGTCATCTTCACCGTCGCCATCTACGCGGGCATCGGCTGGCTCTCGCGCACCATGCAGGTGTCGGCCTACTACGTGGCCGGGCGCGAGGTGCCGCCCGTGTTCAACGGGATGGCGACCGCGGCGGACTGGATGTCCGGCGCCTCCTTCGTGGCGCTGGCGGGCGGCATCTATTTCGGCGGCCATGGCTATCTCGCCTTCGTCGTCGGCTGGACCGGCGGCTATGTGCTGGTGAACTCGCTGCTCGCGCCCTATCTGCGCAAGTTCGGCTGCTACACGGTGCCGGACTTCATCGGCACGCGGTATGGCGGGAACTGGGCACGGCTGGTCGCCGTGATCATCCTGGTGGTGACGTCCTTCACCTATGTGACGGCACAGATCAACGCGACCGGGACCATCGCCGCGCGCGCGCTGCACATCCCGTTCGAGGTCGGCGTCTGGTTCGGCCTTCTGGGCATCCTGCTGTGCTCGATGCTGGGCGGGATGCGGGCCGTGACCTGGACCCAGGTGGCGCAGTACATCGTGCTGATCGTCGCCTACCTGACTCCGGTGATCTGGATGTCGAACAAGCAGGGCTTCGGCATCATCCCGCATTTCACCTACGGCGAGGCCGTCGCCCGGATCAGCGAGCTGGAGCCGCTGCTCGCCGTCGGCGCGGCGGCGATCGAGAAAGCGCCAAGCGCAGGGATAAAAATCCTCACCAGCCTGCACAACGGACCCGAGGACAGCGTGCTGTACAACTGGAAGTTCGTGACGCTCGCGCTGTGCATGATGGCGGGAACGGCATCGCTGCCGCACATCCTGATGCGCTACTTCACGACGCCGACCGTCCGGTCGGCGCGGCGCTCGGTTTCCTGGTCGCTGTTCTTCATCTTCCTGCTGTACTTCACCGCGCCGGCCCTGGCGACGCTGACCAAGCTGCAGCTGTTCGATCCGAACCTCGCGACCGCCGTCATCGGCAAATCCATCGAGCATGTGCAGAACCTCGAATGGATCAAGCAGTGGACGTCCGTGGGGATGCTCGCGGTGACCGACGGCAACAAGGACGGGATCCTGCAGATCAACGAGTTCTTCATGCGGCCCGACATCGTCGTGCTGGCGACGCCCGAGATCGCCGGTCTGCCGTATGTGATCTCCGGCCTCGTCGCGGCCGGCGGCATGGCGGCCGCCATGTCGACGGCGGACGGGCTGCTGCTGGCCATCGCCAACGCGCTGAGCCACGATCTGTACTACAAGATCATCGACCCGAAGGCCGACACCGCGCGGCGTCTGATCGTCGCCCGCGTGCTGCTCATCGTGATCGGTGCGCTCGGCGCCATCGTCGCCAGCTTCCAGCTCACCGGAATCCTGGGGGCGGTCGCCTGGGCCTTCTGCTTCGCCTGTTCGGGCCTGTTCTTCCCGCTGGTCCTGGGGGTCTGGTGGAAACGGGCGACGACGGCCGGGGCGCTGGCCGGGATGATCCTGGGCTTCGGGGCGGGGTCGATCTATCTCTGGTGGACCTACACCACCGGCGAGATGTGGTTCGGCCTCGACCATCTCCGGTTCGGCATCATCGGCATGCCGGTCAGCCTGGTGGCCATGGTGGTCGTCAGCCTGATGACGCCGGCGCCCGACGAAGAAGTCCAGCAGATGGTCGACAATACCCGCGATCCCAGCGGGGCGACCATCCTGGAGGCGTCGCACTAGCGCCAACAGACGCGTGACCTGCACCGGGGGCGGAACCTTGTTCCGCCCCCGATTTCTTTTATGCTGCGCCCGACGCGCGGCGAGAGGCGGTGAATGAGCGGGGCGTTTCCGATCTGGGCGGTCCTCCAGGACTACATCCTGGGCGCGATCATGTGGACGCTGATCGGCCGCTTCGGGATGAACATCTTTCTGCCGACGGATTCGTCTTTCTTCTTCATGCGGGTGTTCGTGAAGATGACGGACCCGATCATCCGGCTGTTCCGGCCGATCACCCCGGGATTCCTGATCGAGCCGATGATCCCGCTCTATGTCGCCTGGTTTTTCTACATGATCCGCTTCTACCTGATGCCCTGGCTGCTCGGCTACTCGGTGCTCGGCATGCTGTCCTTTCCGCTGGAAGGGGAGATCGCCGGCTGGCTGTACCGCAGCTTCGGTCCCTAGACACCGAGGCTTCCGGGCGGGGATAATCCCGCCGCATTTCAAACGGCGGGAAAGCCATGACGGACGGCTTCGACAGCGCATCCCTTCTCAGCATCCGGGACCGGGTGATCGTCGTCACCGGCGGCGGCAGGGGAATCGGCCGGGTCTATTGCGAGCGCATGGCGGAGGCCGGCGCCAGGATGGTGGTCGCCGACATCGACGCGGACGCCAATGACGATACCGTGGCGGCGATCCGCTCCGCCGGCGGCGAGGCGGTGGCCTGCGCCACCGATGTCAGCGCCGCCGACCAGGCCGAACGCCTGGCGCGGACCGCGGTCGAGAGTTTCGGGCGGATCGACGGGCTGCTCAACAACGCCTCGCTGATGAGCGTGCTGCCGCGCGGCGACTGGATGGAGATCGACGTCGAGCGCTGGGACCGGGTGATGGAGGTCAATCTGCGCGGCATCTTCGTCTGCTGCCGCGCCGTGGTGCCGCATATGAAGGCGCAGGGGGGCGGCAAGATCGTCAACATCTCGTCCGGGCGGTTCTGGATGGGCGCGCCCAACCGGCTCGACTACTCGACCTCCAAGGCGGGCGTGATCGGGCTGACCCGCTCGCTCGCGACCGAGGTCGGCCCGTACAATATCTGCGTCAACGCGATCACCCCGGGCTTCACGCTGAGCGACACCCAGGTCGCGTCCTCCGGCGACTACGCCCAGAAGAACGAGCCGCCGCCCGGGCGCATCATCCGCCGTCACCAGTATCCCGACGACCTGGTCGGCGCGGCGATGTTCCTGATGTCGCGGGGCTCCGACTTCATCACCGGCCAGACCGTCAACGTCGATGGCGGCCAGTCGATGCACTAGACCTTCGGGGACTGACATGGAGATACCCGGCGCCGGGCGGGTCCCCGGTCTCGCCGCCGAGAGCTTCCACACCGGCCGCCATCTGGCCAACGCCAGGCGCCAGGCGGAGGCCGGGATCGACGACGTGCTGGTCGTCGACGCCGATGCGCATGTCTACGAGAAGGAATCGATCACGGAGATCATCCCGCTGATCGAGGACCCGATCGTCCGCCAGCTCGCGCGGAGCGCCCAGGGCGCTGCCCGCCAGGCGGCGCGTTTCCCGCTCGACCGCGTCGCCTATCACGATGTCGGCGGCCGGATCGTCCGCGACATCCTGCGCCGCCTCGAGACCACCCCGGGCGACGGCCCCCACCGCGCGGCCGCGCTCGCGCTGCGCGCGATGGACGCGATGGGGATCGACGTGGCCGCGCTGTCTCCGTTCGGCCTGCAGATCATGGGACTCCACCCCCAGCCCGAGGTCGAGGCCGGGGTCCTCGGCGCCTATAACCGCTGGCTCACCGAACGGGTCCTGCCGGTCTCGCCGCGGCTGCTCGGCTGGATCATGCTGCCCTTCAGCGCGCCCCGCGCCGCCCGCGACATGGTCGAGGCCTATGCCGGCCGCCCCGGGATCGCCGGTTTCCAGGTCACGGCGCTGCGCGAGAAACCGGTCCACGACAACGCCTACATGCCGGTCTACGCGGCGATCGAGGAGACCGGGCTCCCCATCGCCTTCCACGGCGGCGCCGACTGGGAGGACCCGCTGTTCCGCACGGTCAGCAAGTTCATGGCCGTCAAGGCGCTGTCGCAGCAGTGGTACAACATCGTCCATTGCACCAACTGGGTGGTGAACGGCATGCCGGAGCGCTTTCCCCGCATGCCCGTCATCTGGATGGATTCCGGGATCTCCTGGGTGCCCTGGCTGATGATGCGGCTCGACAACGAATACCGCATGCGGAGCTCGGAATGCCCCTCCCTCACGCGGCTTCCGGGCGAATACATGCGGGAGATGTACTACACCTCCAACCCGGTCGAGATGCCCGACCGGGAAGACGCGCTGGCGGCCGCCTACCGGGCGATCGACGCGCCGAACAGCCTGATCTACGCCTCCAACTACCCGGCCTCGGACATGGACCTCCCCGGGGCGGTCGCGAATCTCGCCATCCTTGGCGAGGCCGACAAGCGCGGCATCCTGGGCGAGACCGCGCGGCGCCTGTTCCGCCTGCCGGAGACGGTCGCCGCCGGCTACATGGGGGACGGATAGGCGCCGGGGGCCATTCGGGTTTTCGCCGCCGCTCTGCTACAAACCCGGCGGTACGGATCGAGCGGAGGCGAAACGGGACATGGCGGACGGCGGCAGCAGGGGTTACGGCGCGTACGACCGGCCTCACGAAGACTTGCGCGAATGGATCGAGCGGGCGGACGAGCTCGGCGAGCTGATGCGCGTCGACGGGGTCGACTGGAACCTCGAGATGGGCTCGGTGGCGGAGATGATCTACCACGCCAAGCCCGACAACCCGCCGGCGATCCTGTTCGAGAACATCCCGGGCTTCTCGTCCGACTACCGGGTGCTGTCGGGCGCGACCAACTCGATGAACCGGCTGGCGATGACGCTCGGCTTCCCCAGGCCCGAGACCCCGATCGATGTGGTGCAGAGCTACCGCGACCGGCTGAAGGACTTTGCGCCGCTGCCGGCGCGCGAGCTCAATACCGGTCCGGTGATGGACAATGTCGACCGTGACGAGGCGGTCGATCTCTACAAGTTTCCCGTGCCCCTGCTGCACGAGGGGGATGGCGGGCGGTATTTCGGTACCGGCGACCTGGTGACTACCCGCGATCCGGATGACGGCTGGGTCAATCTCGGCACCTACCGGGTGCAGGTGCATGACAGGAACACCGTCGGGTTGTGGATTTCGCCCGGCAAGCACGGCCGCCTGATCCGCGACAAGTATTTCGCCAAGGGCGAGCCCTGCCCGGTGGCGATCAGCGTGGGCCAGGATCCGCTGCTCTTTCTGTCCGCCGCCAACGAGGTGGCCTGGGGCACGCCGGAGTTCTCCCATGCGGGCGGCCATCGCGGCGTGCCGTTCGACATCACAAGCTCCGAGCTCCACGGCCTGCCGATGGCGGCCGCGGCCGAGATCGTGCTCGAGGGCGAGATCATGCCCGACGAGAAACGCATCGAGGGGCCGTTCGGCGAGTGGACCGGGTATTACGCCAGCGCCGAGCGCGAGGACTATGTCGTCAAGATCCGCCGGGTCTACCACCGCGACCGGCCGATCCACACCATGGCGCGCCCCGGCCGGCCGCCATCCGACTATTCGTTCTCCAAATGCACCGTCAAGGCGGCGATGATCTGGGACCAGGTCGAGCGCGCCGGGCTGCCCGGCGTCAAGGGCGTCTGGAGCATGGAGTTCGGCGGCGGGCGCATGTTCAACGTCATCTCCATCGAGCAGAGATATCCCGGCCACGCGCGCCAGGCGCTGCTGCTGACGGCGGGGGCCCATGCGGCGAACTATCTCGGCCGTTTCGTGGTCGTGGTCGACGACGACATCGACCCCACCAGCGTCCACGACGTGATGTGGGCCATCGCCTCGCGCTGCGACCCGGAGCAGGACATCGACACCATCCGCCGCACCTGGTCCGGCCCGCTCGACCCGATGAAGCGGCCCGGCGAGAACATGAACAGCCGCGCGCTGATCGATGCCTGCCGGCCCTTCGAATGGATCGACGATTTCCCCCCGGTCGCCGAGGCGACCCCGGGGGAGAAAGCCCGGATCCGCGAGAAGTTCGGCCACCTCCTGGAGAAGCTGTAGGCGGCGATGGCTGACGCGCCGCTCTCTCTCGGCGTCGATACCGGGGGCACGTTCACGGATATCGTGCAGATCGACGCCGCCGGCGCGGTCACCGTCGACAAGGCGTTCTCGACCCCGGCGGGCCCCGAGGAGGGCGCGATCGAGAGCCTCGCCAGCCTCGCCCGCAACACGCAGCGCCCCGTGCAAGCGGTGCTCCGGAAGACCGCCCGGTTCGCCCACGGCACCACGGTCTCGACCAACGCGCTGATCCAGCGGAGCGGCGCCCGGGTCGGGCTGATCGCGACCAGCGGTTTCGAGGACACGCTGGTGATCGGCCGCGGACCGGTGGGCCGCGTCGGCGGGCTGCCGCATGCGAAGGCGATGGACTTCCTGCATACCGAGCCGCCCCCGCCCCTGGTCTCGCGCCGGCTGGTACGGGGCATCGGGGGGCGGGTTACGGCGGCGGGCGAGCTCCTCGCCCCGGTCGACCCGGACGAGGCCGCCCGTTCCGTCCGGGCGCTGGTCGGGGCGGGGGCCGAGAGCCTCGCCGTCTGCCTCCTCTGGTCCTTTCTCCGCCCCGACCAGGAGCAGGCGGTGCGGGCGTCGGCGGCCGATGTCGCGCCCGGCCTGCCGGTCTTTCTTTCGTCCGAGATCGCGCCCCGGATGGGCGAGTACGAGCGCATGGTGACCACCGCCGTCGCCGCCCATGTGGGGCCGGCGACCACGCGCTATATCGCACGGCTCCAGGACCGGCTCGCGGGCGGCGGGCTGCGCCATCCGATCCAGGTCATGACCGCGTCCGGCGGGACGGTGTTGCCCGACGGTGCCGCGCGGGAGGCGGTCTCGGTGGTGAATTCCGGCCCGGTCGGCGGTCTGGTCGCCGCGCGCCGTCTCGGCCGCTCGCTCGGGATCGAGAACGCGATCACCGCGGATATGGGCGGCACCAGCTTCGATGTCGGGGTGATCGCCGGCGGGGCGATCGAGCGGACCAGCACCCCGTTTCTCGGCCAGGGGCTTCCGGTGCTGACCCGTTCGGTCCGCATCGACACGCTCGGCGCGGGCGGCGGCAGCATCGCGGTCTCGGACGGCTTCCGGCTCAGGGTCGGCCCGGAGAGCGCCGGCGCCGATCCCGGCCCCGCTTGCTATGGAAGGGGCGGCGAATACCCGACGGTAACCGACGCGCTGATCGTTCTCGGCATCGTCAACCCGGAGCGCTTCTTCGGCGGTCGCTATCCGCTCGATCCCGGCCTGGCGGCCGCGGCGATCGAGCGCCACGTCGCTCGCCCGCTCGGGCTCGGCGTCGCCGATGCGGCCGCCGGGATCGTCGAGGTGGTCAACGGGCGGATGGCCGACCTGATCCGCAAGGTCACCATCGAGACCGGGAACGATCCCCGCCGGTTCGCGCTGATCGCCTATGGCGGGGCCTGCGGCGCGCATTGCGCCGACCTCGCGATGCGGCTCGGGATCTCCCGGGTGATCGTGCCCTACGGCGCGGCGGTTTTCTCCGCGCTCGGCATCGCGCTGTCGGACATCGTCTACGCCCACACCCTGTCGGCCCCGGTCGCGCTCGACGACGAGGATGCGGCCCGCCGGGTCGCGCAGGAGGCGTTGGCCGTGCTGGGCGCGCGCGCGGCGGCCGATCTCGCGGCGAGCGGCCTCGCGCCGGATGAAGCGACGACGCGCCACGGGGTCGAGATGCGCTATCGCGGCCAGATGAACGAAATCTCGCTCGACCTCCCCGACGGCGCGGCGGAGCCCGGTCTCGCCCCCCAGCTGCGCCATGCCTTCGAGGCGCTCTACGCCGAGCGCTACGGCGCCAGCGCGGTCCGCCCCGCGGCGGGGCTCGAAATCGTCAGCTTCGGCATCGAGGCCACGGTCGCCGCCGAGGCGCCGCCGATTGCCGAGCGGACGGGCGCGGCGGCGGCCCGGGCTCCCGCCGCCAGGCGCCGCATCCATCGCCGCGGCGCCGCCGCGCTCGACGCCGGGATCCACGATTTCGCGACCCTCCCCGCCGGGTCCGAGATCGCCGGGCCTGCGGTGGTCGAGCGCGACATGACGACGATCTGGGTCCCGCCATCGGCGACGGCGCGTCTCGACCCGATGGGGAATTTCGAGATCCGGCCGGGAGCGGGAGGGTGACCGCCATGCTGGACCCGATCGACTTCGAAGTGCTGAAGCACCGGCTGTGGCAGATCAACGACGAGCAATCCGCCGCCATCAAGACCATCTCGGCCTCGCCCATCGTGGTCGAGGGGAACGACTTCAACACCGGGCTGTTCACCGCCGCGGGCGATGTGGTGGTCGCCGGCATCGGCTCGGTGGTCCATGTCACGACCATGGGCGACACGCTGCGCGAGATCATCCGCAAGGCGGGCCGGATCCGCGACGGCGACATCTATCTTACCAACGATCCCTTCATGGGCGCGCTGCACCAGAACGACGTGGTGATGGCGAGCCCGGTCTTCGTCGACGGCGAGGTCTTCCTGTGGATCGGCAATGTCCTCCACCACCCCGATGTCGGCGGCATCGACGAGGGCAGCTTCTGCATCAACGCGCGGTCGATCTACCAGGACCCGCCGCGCTATTTCCTCAAGATCGTCGATGCCGGCGAACCCTCGCCCGAGGTGGAGCACACCTTCGTCACCAATTCGCGCCTGCCCGACATGGTCCTGCTCGACCTCGGCGCCCAGATCGGCGCGATCAACCGCGCCAGGCAGCGCATCGACGCCCTGATCGCCGAGCAGGGGCCGGACACCGTCCGGGCGGTGATGGACCGGTCGATCGACGTCGCCGAGGCGCAGATCCGGGCCGCCATCGCCGAACTCCCCGAGGGGAGCTGGACCGGCAACGCCTATATGGACGGCGACCGGGTGGGATCGGAGAGGATCCACCGCGTCGCGCTCCGCCTGAGCAAGGAGGGCGAGACCCTTCACTTCGACTACACCGGCTCCTCGCCGCAGGTCGACGCCGCGGTCAACAGCACCTACCCGGCGACCGTGGGCGGATCGGCGGTGCCGCTGTTCAGCTTCCTGTGCCAGGGCGATATCGACTGGAACGAGGGGCTGAGGCGCTGCATGCGGGTCACCGCGCCCGAGGGCAGCGTGGTGAACGCCCGCTTTCCGGCACCGGTCTCGATATCGACGGTCGGGTTCCGCTGGCTGGTTACCGTCGCTGCGGCCGAGGCGATCGCCCGGATGTTCGCGTCTTCCGAGCGATTTCGCGACCGCGTCTGTCCGTCCTGGAACTCGTCGAGCAACTGCAACAACGTGTTCGCGACCGCCGCCGACGGGAGGCGGGTCGGCGCGCTGCTCTCCGATCACCGGGGCTCGGGCGGCGGCGCGCGGTCCTTCGCCGACGGGTTCGACCATGCCGGCACCATCACCTCGTTCGCGTCCAGCATGGGCAATGTCGAAGGCACCGAATGGAAGCTGCCGGTGCTCTACGTCTATCGCCGGTCGATCCCCGATTCCGGCGGCGCGGGGCGGTTTCGCGGCGGGCTCACCGCCGAGATCGCGCTGGTCCCGGAGGGCGCCGACGCGCTGGTTCTCAAATCGACCAATACCGCGGGCACCGACCAGACCAACGCCCACGGCATCGCCGGCGGCTATCCCGGGGCCGGATCCCAGACCAGCGTGATCCGCGAAACCGGTATACGCGAGTCGATCCGGCGCGGCGCGCCGCCCGGCTCCGTCGAGGCTTTCGCCGGGCGGATCGAGCATCTCGCCTCCAAGGACGAAGCCGTGCTCGGCCCCGACGACGCGCTGGTCTTCTACCCCGCCGGCGGGGGCGGCTACGGCGATCCCCTCGACCGCGAGCCGGAGGCGGTCGCCGCCGACATCGCCGAGGGCCGCGTGACCCGCGATGTCGCGCGCGAGCAGTACGGCGTGGTGCTCGCCGGGAACGGCGGTGCGGACGGCGACGCGACTGAAATCGCCCGCGATGCGATGCGGCGGGCGCGCAGGGAAGGGGCCGTGGAGGCGGGCTGGAGCCCGGGGATCGCGCTCGAAACCCCCGGCACGCACGCAATCGGCGGGCAACTCGAAAGCGTCGTGGACGATGCCGGTCAGACGCTTCGCTGCGGTCGCTGCGGGAACCATCTGAGCGGCGGGGGAGGCGGCGCGATGCTGCGACGCCGGAAGCTGGGCGCGGCCGGGCCCCTGCGCGCGCTGCGCTGGGGCGGAGACAGCCCCAACTTCGTCCTCGAGGAAGTCATCTGCCCCGGCTGCGCGACACTGCACGAGGTCCGCGAGGTCCGCATCGGCTCGGGCGAGGAAGGGGAGGCCAATTCATGAACGCCGCAGGGATCGGAAGCGTCGGCGTGATCGGGCTCGGCAAGATGGGCGGGCAGCTCGCCCGCCATCTGGCCGCCGCCGGGTTCGAGACGCTGGGCTACGACGTGCGCGCCGAAGCGATGGCTCAAGCGGAAGCGGACGGCGCGGCGGCGACCGGCTCGCCGGCGGCTCTTGCGTCCGCCAGCGACCTGGTCATCGTCGGGGTGGGGTTCGACTCAGAGCTTGAAGCCGCCCTCTTCGGCAGGGACGGCGTGATGGAGTCGCCCCGGCCGGGGTCGACCATCGCCGTCGCATCGACGGTCGCGCCGGCGACCATGCTGAAGATCGCGGAGCGGATCGGCGATGGCGACGTCGCCGTGCTCGACATTCCGATGGCGCGCGGGGAGCAGGCGGCGATCGACGGCAATCTGCTGATTTTCGGCGGCGGCGACCGCGCGGTGTTCGATCGCTGCCGCGCGGCCTTCGCGACCTTTTCCGATTCCGTCCACCATCTCGGCCCGGTCGGCGCCGGCCAGGTCGGCAAGCTGGTCAACAACCTGATCCTCTGGGCCTGCATCTCGGCCAACGAGGAGGGTTTCCGGCTCGCCGAAGAACTCGGCGTCGAATCCGCGCCGCTGCGCGAGGCCCTGCTCCGGTCGAGCGCGCTGAACTGGGCGCTCGCCACCGAGGCGGTCGAGCGCCCGATGCCGTGGGCCGAGAAGGACATGACCATCGTCCTCAAGGAGGCCGATGCCGCGCGGATCTCGCTGCCGCTCTCGGGCACAATCAAGGAGGTGATCAAGGGGGTGAAGATCGCGCGCGGACAGCCCATGCCGGAGGAGCGCTAGGCCATGCTGCTGATCGACAACGAAACCGTCGCCGCCCTGCTCGACATGCCGTCCTGCATCGAAGCCCAGGAGGCGGCGTTCCGCCAGATCCCCGACGGCGGCGCCGCCTTCCGCGGCCGCATCGACATGTACGCCCCCTGCGAACGGCCGGACGGCTATTACCGCTGGGGCACGATGGAGGGCTACAACGACGGCATCCTCGCGATCCGCATCAAATCCGACGTGATGACCTGGCCGCGCGACGAGAACGGGCGCTGGACCGAGGACAAGTACTGCGTCGAGCCCGGCACCTATTGCGGTCTGATCTTCCTGTGGAGCGCGCTCAACGGCGAGCCGCTGGCGATCGTCAATGACGGGGTGCTGCAGCACATGCGGGTCGGCGGCGGCGCCGGCATCGGGGTCAAGCATCTGTCGCGCCCCGATGCATCCGTCGTCGCCATGCTGGGCTCGGGCGGCATGGCGCGGACCTATCTGGAGGCGATCTGCGCGGTGCGCGGCATTTCCGAGGTCCGGGTCTACAGCCCCACGAGGGCCAACCGGGAGCGCTACGCGGCGGAGATGACCGGGCGCCTCGCGGTCCCCGTCCTGCCGGCGGACACGCCGGAAGCCGCAATCGCCGACGCCGACATCGTGGCCAGCGCGACCGACAGCATGGAGCCCACCTTCGATCCCGCGTGGCTCGAGCCCGGCATGCACGTCACCAATCTCGGGCCCGACGAGGTAAGCCCGGCGGCGCTGGAGCGCTTCGACGTCAAGATCCGCCAGGGGATTCCCGGTATCCGCATGAAGGAGAGCGCGCGCATGCAGCCCGGTATCGGCCACTCCCCGATGGCGGTGCTCGCCGGCACCGAGGAGGAGCTGAAGCGCCTGCCGCCCAGGCGCGAGCGGGACATCTATCTGGAGGAATTCCCCACCTATTGCGACCTGGTGACCGGCAAGGCGCCGGGACGGACGGCGGCCGACCAGATCACCTTCTACCAGAACACCGGCTTCCAGGGCCTCCAGTTCTCCTCGGTCGGCGGTCTGGTCTACCGCAAGGCGCGCGAGGCCGGGCTCGGACGCGAGATCCCGACCGCATGGTTCCTCCAGGACATCCGCGACTGAGCCGGGCCGCTGGAGCGCGTGGCGGTTTTGTGGGAAAGTCCGGCAAATCAAGCAGGAGACCGGCGATGAGCAGAGGGCTCGACACCAAGCCTGAGATGACCAACGCGCGGGCCGACTATTACGGCCGGATCGACGAATACAACATGGCGCCGCTCTGGGAGGTGCTGCACAAGCTGCTCGCGCACCAGCCGGTCACCGAGGCGACGCCCCATCTCTGGAACTACGATTCGCTCCGCCCCTCGCTGATGGAATCGGCCGACGTGATCTCGACCGAGGAGGCCGAGCGCCGGGTCCTGATCCTCGAGAACCCGACCATGCGCGGCAAGTCCTGCATCACCGAGGCGCTCTATGCCGGGCTTCAGCTCATCATGCCGGGCGAGATCGCCGCGACCCACCGGCACAGCCCCGCCGCGCTCCGCTTCATCGTCGAGGGCAGCCGCGCCTATACCGCGATCGACGGGGAAAAGGCCTATATGGAGCCCGGCGACCTGATCCTCACCCCGTCATGGGTGTGGCACGACCACGGGCATGACGGCGAGGTGCCCGTCGTGTGGCTCGACGGGCTGGACATCCCGATGGTGCGCTTCATGGGCCCGGTCTTCGCCGAGCCCCACCCCGAGGAGACCCACGCCCCGGGCAACCCGGTCGGCGACAACATGGCGCGCTACGGCGCCAACATGCTGCCCTACGGCGCGCGGCTCAGGGACGAGAAGAACTCGCCGGTCTTCCACTATCCCTTCGCCCGCACCCGGGAGACGCTGCTCCAACTGGCCAAATCGCAGGACCTCGATCCCTATCACGGGGTCAAGATGGAGTTCGTCAACCCGGCGAATGGCGGTCCGACGATGCCGACGCTCGGGACCTATATGCAGCTCGTCCCCAAGGGGTTCGCGACGGAGGACTACCGCTCGACCGCCGCCTGGGTCTACTCGGTGGCCGAGGGCACGGGGCGCACCACCATCGGCGAGGAGGTCTTCGAATGGGGGCCGCGCGACACCTTCGTCGTCCCCGCCTGGTATCCGCACAGCCACGAGGCCGATGACGACGCGTTCCTGTTCAGCTTCTCCGACAAGCCGGTGCACGACACGCTCGGCTGGTTCCGCGAGCAGCGCGGCAACGCGTAGGGCGGCCCGGAGGTCAGCCCGCGCGCCCTCCGGCGTGCGGCGGGCCCGGCGTGTGCAGGCGCTCGAGCAGGCCGAGCAGGCTCTTGCGCTCGTCCTCGTTCAGCGTCTCGGCGACGATGCCCTCATGCTCGTCCGACAGCGTCTTCAGCTCGTCGAGCAGCGCCGCGCCGTCCTCCGTCAGCCTGAGCGCATGGGAGCGCCGGTCCTGCAACGAGGGTTCGCGCCTGACCAGGCCCCGGTCCTCCAGCCGGTCGACGACCTGTACCAGCGTCGACCGGTCGAAGCGCAACGCCTCGGCGATCGAGCTCTGGCTCACCCCGGGATTGGCCTCGATGAGCAGCAGCGTGCCGAACTGGGGCCCGGAGATGCCGTGCACGCCGAGCGTGCGGTTGAAATGCTGGAACACTGCGACATGGGCGCAGCGCAGGTGATAGGCGAGCAGGTCCGGCAGGATCCCCATGCGGAGCCCGTCCGTCTTGCGCCGGACTTTCGCGGCCGCGCCGCCGTCCTTCATCCTCGCGCCTTCCAAGACCAAGACCGCAGCAGTTAGACCATATCCGGGCGGTCGCGATCCACCCCGCCCGGCCGGTCAGACCAGGGGTTCGGTGTTGAACGCTTCGAGGTCGGTCTCCAGCGGGGCGAATGCGCCCTTCAGCTCCCGGTCCACGGCCGCGGCAAGCGCGTCCTCGTCCCACCCGCCGGGTTCGGCGACAATGCGCGCGGCGGGGCGCGGCTGGGAAAACACGAACACCTCGCGCCCGCGCACGCCGAAGATCTGGCCCGTCACCCCGCCTGCCGCCGGCGAGCAGAGATAGCCGACCAGCCCGGCCACCGGCTCCGGCGGCACGCCGAGCGCGCGCTCCTTGTACCCGGCCTGTTCGTCATTGGCCGGCACGATCGACTCGGTCACGCGGGAGCGCGCGAACGGGGCGACGGCGTTGCAGGTCACCCCCGAGCGCGCCATGTCGAGCGCGCAGATCCGCATCAGGCTGGTCAGCCCACCCTTGGCGCTCGCATAGGAGGCCTGGCCGTAATTGCCGATATAGGCGGCGGACGAGACGATGTTGACGATCCGCCCCCACCCGTAGCCTTCGCCGCCGCCCCGCCCGGATTTCGCCTGGTCGCGCATCGCCGGCGTCGCCGCGGCGATCAGGTAATAGGCGCCGGAGAGGTTGTTGCGGATCGCCTCGTCCCAGTCCGCCGTCGTTCCGCGGAACACGAAGGCGTCGCGCAGGATGGCCGCGTTGTTGACCAGGATGTCGATACCGCCGAAGCGGTCCCGGGCGAGCGCCACCGCTTCCCGGGCGGCGGCCGGGACCGCCATGTCCTCGACATAGGCGACGGCGCGTTCGCCGAGCGGGTCCGCGAAGGCGCGGGCGAGCGAAGGGTCGGGATCGCGTCCGTCGATCCCGCAGCCCATGTCCGCCACGACCACCGAGGCGCCGCGTTCGACCAGCATCGTCGAGATCGCGGCGCCGATCCCGCGTGCGCCGCCGGTCACGATGGCCACCCGTCCGGCGAGCGACCCGTCGCTCATCCCGCCAGGTCCGGCCATACGCGCGCCGCGACGTCGACGACCAAAGCGAGCTTGGCGCGCTGGTCCTCCGGGCTCACCGGGTTGCCGACGACGGCGCTGGAAAACCCGCATTGCGGGCTCACCGCCAGACGGTCGAGCGCGATATGGCGGCTCGCCGCGGCGATCCGCGCCTCGATCTCCGCCGGGTCTTCGAGCACCGGCAGTTTCGAACTGACCAGGCCGAGCACGACGCCCTTGTCGTCCGGCATCGCCGCCAGCGGCGCGAAATCGCCGGCCCGGTCGGTGTCGTATTCGAGGCAGAAATGGTCCACGTCGAGCTGCCGGAACAGCTTCTCCGCCACGGCGTCGTAGCCGCCGCGCGACAACCACGTGCCCTTGAGGTTGCCGCGGCAGATATGGAAACCGACCGTCATCCCCGCCGGACGTCCGGCGACCGCATCGTTGGTGAGGGCGATGTAGTCGTCGACCAGCGCCTCGGGGTCCTCGCCCCTTGCCGCGAGCTGGCCGCGCAGGGTCTCGTCGCACAGCATGGCGAACGGCACGTCGTCGAGCTGCACGTAGCGCGCGCCGCGCGCGGCGAGATCGGCGATGTCCTCGCGATAGGCCCGGGCGAGGTCGGCGAACAGCGCGTCGCGGTCGGGATACAAATCCCCGGGCGGGTCTTCCGCGCCGCCGAGGAAATGCATCGTCGCCGGCGAGGGCAGGGTCGACTTCGCCGTCCTGGCCGTCACCGAGCGGAGGAAATCGAACTCCTCGCCCGAATTCGCCCTGACGCGTTTGAGCCGGCCCACCGTGCGCGGGGCGACGAATTCATGCGCCGTGCCGTCATCCTCGTAGAAGCGGAAGGAGGACGGCGCGAATTCAAGCCCCTCCACCGAGTCCACGAAATGCGAGATATAGGTGGTGCGGCGGAACTCGCCGTCGGTCACGACCTCCAGCCCGACCGCTTCCTGCATCGCCACCGCATCGCGGATGCAGCCGTCCTGGACGGCGCGAAACCCGTCTTCGTCGATCTCTCCCCGGGCGAGGCGTCGGAAGCCCTCGCGCAGGGTCTCGGGGCGCAGCAGGCTGCCGATATGCTCGGCCCGGAACGGAGGGGTCCGGTCAAGCGGCATCGCGCTCGGCCGCGATCAGCCGGTGGAGCAACGCGCGCGCCTGGATGGTCGGCTGGTCGGCGTTGACGTCGACCGACGGGGCGTCGGGATAGGCGGCGATCGAGCGCTGCTGCAACTCGACCATCTCGACATCCTCGAGGAACACCTCGCGGATCGACGCCATGGTGTCGGTAACCTCCGGATCGTCGAGCGCGAAATCCCGCGACGAAACCCAGAAATGGTGGCAGGTCGTGTCCGTCTCCGGGGTGATTCCGTGGGTGTTGAACACGTTGAAGGCCTGGCTGCGGTCGCCCTCGAAGACGCCGCTGCCGAGCGGCGCGACCCCGGTATCGAAGGTGATCAGCCCGCTGCGCGGCCGATAGGTCCAGGTCACCCAGACATCGCCGTTGCCTTTCACCGGGGTCGCCTTGGCGAAGAGCGGCGGCGGGTCCGAATCGCGCATGCGCCGCCCGTTATGCAGCAGCTCTCCGTCGCGCTCGACCTTGGGGCTGTGGCGCAGCGAGCCGGCATTGCCCAGGCTGCCCGGGTGGACGAAGCTCGAATGGGTGTTGTCGAGCTGGATGTCGATCAGCGCCTGGTAATGGCACCTGACGTGGAAGCGGTCGCCCACCGCCGCCCAATCGGGCGAGTCGTGCCAGTAGATGTCGGGGATCAGCTCCGGGTCGGCGCCTTCCGGATCGCCCATCCAGATCCACACCCAGCGGTTCTTTTCGACCAGCGGGTAGCGGCGCACCCGGGCCCCCGGCGGCACCCGTGCCTGGCTCGGCACGGCGACGCATTTCCCCGACGCGTCGAATTCGAGCCCGTGATAGCCGCACTGGATCCGCTCGCCGATCACCTTGCCGGCGGACAGCGGCGCGTGGCGGTGGCAGCAGCGGTCCTCCAGCGCGACCGCCCCGCCCGATTCCGTGCGCCACAGCACCACCGGCCGGCCGAGAAGGACGCGCGACATCGGCGTGCGCCCGATCTCGTGATCCCACGCCGCGACATACCATGCGGCTTCCAGATACATCCTGCGGTTCCGCTGTATTGCCCGGCAGCAATGGTGCCCACCGCGGCGCCTTGAGGCAAGCCTTGATTGTTTCCGCACCAATGGACTAATTTGTTGATTCAACGACAAGAATCGATGGATCGGGGGGCACGATGGCGGTATCGGAGAGCACGGGCGGGGGACTCGCATACCGGCCTGGCGCGGCCGAGGGGGCGGTGGATGCCGCGGCGCTGAAGGCGGAGCTGATCGAGCGCGGGGTCCGCTTCCTGCTGCCGAGCTACGCCGACATGCACGGCGCATCCAAGGCCAAGATGGTGCCGATGTCGCATTTCGACCAGATGATGGGCGGCTCCGAGCTGTTCACCGGGGCGGCGCTCGACGGGGTGCCGCAGCAGGTCAACGAGGAGGAGGTGGCCGCCCATCCCGATCCCGGGTCCTGCCTGATCCTGCCCTGGCAGACCGACATCGCCTGGTTCGCCTCCGACCTGCAATGCCGGGGCGCGGCGTTCGAGGCGTGCAGCCGCAACATCCTCAACCGTGTCCGGACGCGCGCCGCGGAGATGGGCTACGGCATGTATCTCGGCACCGAGATCGAGTTCTTCGTCTTTCGCGAGCCCGAGACGGACGGGCTGCCGACGGTCAGCGGCAAGCCGCATCTCGACAAGCCGGCCTATGACGTCTCGCGCCTGCTGGACAATTTCCACTGGATCGGCGATCTGGTCGAGGCGATGAACGGGCTCGGCTGGGACGTCTATTCCTTCGACCACGAGGATGCGATCGGCCAGTTCGAGATCGATTTCGCCTATGCCGACGCGCTCACCATGGCCGACCGCTTCGTCTTCTTCCGGCGCCTGGCCGACGAGATGGCGCGTCGCCACGGATATTTCGCCAGCTTCATGCCGAAGCCGATGATGAACTATTCGGGCAGCGGCTCGCATTACAACATGTCGCTCTACGACGTCGCGGACGGGCGCAACCTGTTCGGCGATCCCGCCGATCCGCGCGGCAACCGGATGTCCGCGCTCGGCTACCGGTTCATCGCCGGGCTGCTGCGCCATCTGCCGGCGATCGTCGCGGTCGCCGCGCCCAGCGTGAACAGCTACAAGCGGCTGATCATCCAGGGCAGCATGTCGGGCTATACATGGGCGCCGGTGTTCCGCTGCTACGGCGGCAACAACCGGACCAACTCGCTGCGCATCCCGCTCGCCGGCGACCGGGTCGAGCTGCGCGCCACCGACCCGATGTGCAACCCCTATCTCGGCGCCGCGATGGTGCTGGCGGCCGGGCTCGAGGGGATCGCCGAGGAGCTCGACCCCGGCGAGCCCAGGATGGGGAACCTCTATGTCAGGAGCGCGAGCGAGCTTGCCGCCGAAGGCATCGAAATGCTGCCGCGCAGTCTCGCCGAGGCGCTCGACGCCTTCGAGGCCGACCCGCTCTCCGAGGCGGTGTTCGGACCCGACATGTACCAGGCCTGGCTCTCCTACAAGCGCCAGGAATGGCTCGACTACATGAACCACGTCTCCGACTGGGAGACCGACCGCTATCTCCGGTTCTACTGACCCGCGCCGCCCTGCATGACCGCATCCGACGGCGCGCCGATACCGGGGCGGGTGCAGGCGCCGGTCTACGCGCTCGCCTTCTGTTACGGCAACGTCATGCCGATGACGGCGGTGGTGTTGCCGCTCTGGGCGCTCGAACTCACGACATCGCCGCTGATGATCGGGCTGGTCGTGGCGAGCCGGCAGTTCCTGGTGGTGACGCTGTCGATCTACGGCGGAGCGCTGCTCGACCGCGCCGCGCCCAAGCGCGTGATCCTCGCCCTTGCCGCGGTCGCCGCGGCGGGCTTCGCGCTGTTCCCGGTGCTGCCCTTCGTGTGGGCGGCGGTGCTGTTGCAGATGGTCTCCGGCTTCGCCGAGACCACCAACTGGATCGGCGCCCAGGCGCTGTTCGGCAGAGTGCTGAAGGGCCGCCCGGTCTATGCCGGCAGGCTGACCGCGGCCGCGCGCGTCGGGGGTTTCTTCGGCCCCTTGCTGGTCGGGTTCGCCTGGCAATATGCCGGGCGGACCGGCGCCTTCCTGTGCCTCGCCGGCTGGGTGATGGCGGGCGCCGTCGCCGCGCTGTTCCTGCCCGCGGTCGCGCCCGCCGGGACGCCTGCCCCGGAGCCGCGGCTCCGCGCCGAGGCGATGCCCAGGCTCTCCGACTACGCCAGCGCCTTCCGCATGCTGGCCCTGCCGGCGGTGGCGCTGGTGATCCTCGCGACCTTCATGCGCCAGACCGGGACCGGCATCCAATCGTCGTTCTACGGCATCTGGCTGACCGAGATCGGCTTTGAGGCCGGCACTATCGGCTTGCTGATCGGGATATCGAGCCTGGCCGCCGCCTTCGCCGCGCTCGCGCTCGGCCGGCTGTCCCGCCTGGTCGCCGAACGCTGGCTGCTGATCGCCGCGGTGCTGGCCGCGATCGTCGCCATCGCCATCACCCCGCTGCTCGACACGCTGACGCTGCTCATCGTCGCGATCGCGCTGCGCGGTGCCGGCCAGGGCCTCAACCTGTCGCTGATGATGACCATCGCCGCGCGGGCGGTGGGCGCGGACCTGCAGGGCCGGGTCGCCGCGCTCAGGGTCACATTCAACCGCCTCGGCGGCGTTCTGGTGCCGCTTGCCATGGGCGCGATCGCGGAGTTCACCGGGCTGGAGAACGCCTTCTATGCGATCGGCGCGGCCGGGGTCATCGCGGTGGCGGCGCTGGCGGTCTGGATCGCCCGCTCGCCCGGCCTCGCCTCGAGGGGGTGAGACGCAAACCGGACTGCGGGTCCGATTGAACCGCCGGTTCTCCTGTGCGAGGCTGCGCCGCGCCCGCCGGCCGGTGCGCTTCCGGGGAAGCCTGCGATGGGGGAGTGGGATGAAATACTGCCGTTACAACGAGAACAGGATCGGCGTCGTCCGCGGCGACCGGGTGCATGACGTGACCGCGATCGTGGAATCGCTGCCCGCCCATCGCTACCCCTTCCCCGTCGGCGACGCGCTGGTCGCCAACCTGGACTCGCTGCGCGGCGAGATGGAACGCCTTGCCGATGCGGCCGAGGGCGTGCCCGCATCCTCGGTGAGCTTCTTGAGCCCGGTCGCCAACCCGACGAAGGTCATCGGGGTTCCGGTCAACTACCAGGCGCATGCCGACGAGGCCAAGGCGGATGCCGAGGTGAGCGTCGCCGCCAGGCGCGGCTCGATCGAGGAGCAGGGGCTGTTTCTCAAGGCGAACAGCGCGCTCGTCGGCCCGTCCGAGGGCGTCGCGGTGCGCTTCCCCGACCGGCGCACCGACCACGAGGCGGAGCTCGGGCTGATCGTCGGCAGGACCGCCTGCGACGTGAGCTACGACGAGGCGCTGGACTACGTGGCGGGCTATGCCATCGCGCTCGACATGGTGGTGCGCGGGACCGAGGATCGCAGCATGCGCAAGTCGGTCGACACCTATGCGGTGCTCGGCCCGTGGCTGACCACGGCGGACGAGATCGCCGACCCCGATTCGATCGCCTTCGAGCTAAGCGTCAACGGCGAGACGCGCCAGAAGTCGACCACTCGGCTGATGATCATGGACTGCCGCCGGCAGATCGAATGGGCGTCGGCCTTCTACACCCTGCACCCGGGCGACATCATCATGACCGGAACCTGCGAGGGCGTGAGCCGCGTGCTCCCCGGCGACACGATGCATCTCGAATTCGCCGGCCTCGGTGCGATGGACGTCCCCATCCGCGCGCACGGTTGAGGGGTCGTCCGGCCCCCTCCGATCAGGCGGCCACCGCCGCGCGATGCGGCGCGAGCTCGGCGAGATGCGCGATGAAGCCGGCCGCGTTGTCGTGCAGGATGGCGTGGCGTTCGTCGTCCGCGATCCGCGCGTCGTCCAGCGCCTTGTTGGTCCAGTCGCAGCCGAACCCGGTGCCGTCGGTGCCATAGACGATCTTGCCCGCGCCGTAGGCGGCGACGCCCGCCTCGATGGCGCGCGCGCCGAACGAGTTGCAGTCGACGAACAGGTTGGGCTTGGCGAACCGGGTGGACGGCAGCGGCTCGTCCGGGGTGTCGAGGATGCTGCGGTGGTCGAGCCGCTCGACCTCGAAGGCGATGTTGCCGCCGAGATTGTGGAGCATGACATTGGCATCCGGGTAGTCGTCCAGGATGTCGGTGCAGCAGAACGTCATCATGTTGGCCGACAGGCTCGCCTGCATGTCGAGCGTGCCGAGCCGGGCGATCATGTTGTCGGCATCCGCCGGGACCCGGGGCCATTTGTCGCCAGGCCGCGGTCCCCAGTGGACGAACAGCACCGCGCGGTGCCGGTTGGCGGCGGCGAGCAGCGGCCGGTATTGCTCGGCCGTCGCGTAGTCGAGGAACCCGTTCCCCGGGATCTGCGCCCCGACCATGCCGGGAAGCCCCATGGCGCGGTCGAACTCGGCCACCGCCATGTCGAGATCGGCCAGCGGCAGGGAGGCGAAGGCGACGAAGCGGCCCGGCTGGGCGGCGCAAATCGCGCCGACGCTGTCGTTGTAGATGCGGGTCAGCGCCAGCGACTGCTCCGCCGGAAGCCTCTCGATCCACTGGAACATGCCGAACAGCGAGAGCGCCGCCGTCGAGACGCCGTGCGCGTCCATGTCGGCGAGACGCGCGTCGAGGTCGTCGAACGCCTCGGTCATCGCCATGTCGCCGTGGCGGCTGCGCAGCACCTCCGCGCCGCCGTCGGCGACGACATGGGGCGGTTCGGCGCGCTCGCGCAGCGCGTCGACCAGCGCCGGCGGGCGCCAGTGGGAATGCATGTCTATGGTCATGACGGTCTCCCCGTTTCCGGTGCCGGGATCAGGCGGCGACGCCCGGCGGCAGCTCTTCGCGTTCGCCGAGCTGCTCGATCCGCCATGTCGCCGTGGTGCAGGACCAGCGCAGGCGGCACATCTCCTCCGCGACTTCCGCCGCGCGCTCTTCCAGCTCCGGCGTCTCCAGATACTTGGCCGCGAGATCCAGCTGGCGCGAGGAATGCTCCAGATCCGCCATCTCGTGCTCGGCGAAGAACATCGCCTCGAGGTCGGTGCGCGCGATGCCGTAATGGGTCTCCAGCGCCGGCAGCACGATCTCGCTGTTCAGCGCCGGCATCTGGCCTTCCTGGGTGAACGCCATCGCCAGCATCACGCCGACCGGCTCGACCCGCGCGGTGTTGAGGTAGTAGAGCGCGCGCCCCCACCAGGCGGCCGGCATGTCGACGCCCAGCACCTCGTCCCTGGTCATGCCCGCGGCGGCGCAGAAGGTGTAGATCATCTCCATGTGGTCGTGCGCACCGTGCTCGGTGTGGCCGCCGATCAGCCCTTCCTCCTCGGCCATGTTCTCGACCAGCATCTTGCGCACGTCGCCCGGCGCCCGGGAGTAGAGAAGCCCGAACCCCTCGAGCCCGCGGCGGACATATTTCGCGTGCTGCGCCATGTAGACGCCGAGCACCCTGAGATTCAGCTCGCCCTTTGCCAGCGCCCGGAACATGGGATGGCGCTTGGTGTGCCACTTGTCGCGGATCGCGACGATCCGGTCGGTGATGTCCGATATTCCGGCAGCGCCCTCGGGTGCCATGGTCGTCCCCCAACAGATCGATCCGGGCGCCATCGTGGCAGCACTTGGACGGCCATGCAATTGCGTGGTTATGCTGAAGCCCGGCATTTCAGGATGGGTTAGCGGCAATGGCGGAGACGGCGATCGAGGCCGGCGGGATCGGGCAGCCGGTTCTCAGGAAGGAGGATCTGCGGCTGCTGCGCGGACGCGGGCGTTATACCGACGACATCGCGCTCGCCGGGCAGGCTCATGCCGTGATGCTGCGCTCGCCGCACGCGCATGCCCGCATCGCCGGCATCGACACCGCGGCGGCGCGCGCGGCGCCGGGCGCCATCGACGTGCTCACCGCCGCCGACCTCGCGGGCGATGCGGTCGGGACGATCCCCAGCTATTCCCTGATCGCCGGGCTGGTCGACCTGGTGCTCGAAAACGCCGACGGCTCGCCCCGGCGCGGGACGCCGCTGCCGGTGCTCGCGGGCGAGCGGGTGCGTTTCGTCGGCGACATCGTCGCCGTCGCAATCGGCGAGACGCCGGCTGCCGCGGCCGATGCGGCGGAACGGATCGCGGTCGCCTATGAGCCGCTCGATGCGGTCACCGACACCCGGGCGGCGCCCACGCCCGGCGCGCCGCAGCTTTGGGACGACATCCCAGGCAATATTTGCATCGACGGCTATTTCGGCGATCCGCAGGCGACCGAGGCGGCGTTCGCGGCCGCGGCGCATGTCGTTTCGCTGAACACCTGGGTGCAGCGGGTGACCGGGGTGATGATGGAGCCGCGCGCCGCGGTGGCCGTCTACGACCCGGAGTCGGAGCGATTCACCCTCTACTGCGGCGGTGACAACCCGGTCCGGGTCAAGCGCGACATCGCCGCCGTGTTCGGGGTGGAGGAGGGCAGGGTGCGCGTCGTCGCGGGCGATGTCGGCGGCAATTACGGCACCCGCAACTGGACCTATCCCGAGTACGCGATCGCCCTGTGGGCGGCCAGGCGGCTCGGCCGCCCCGTCAAGTGGACCGCGAGCCGGAGCGAGTCCTTCCTCTCGGACTACCAGGGGCGCGACCTCGCGATAGACGCCGCGCTGGCGCTCGACGCGGAGGGCAACTTCCTCGCGCTCCGTTCGTCGCTGATCTCCAATGTCGGCGGCTACACGGTGGCCTTCGTGCCGGTCACCAAGTCGTCCGAGCTGGCGCCGACCGTCTACGACTTTCCCGCCGCCCATATCCGCGCCCGGGCGGTGATGTCGAACACGGCGTCCACCGCGCCCTATCGCAGCGCCGGCCGGCCCGAGGCGATGCTGGCGATGGAGCGGCTGGTCGACCTCGCCGCGCGCGAGCACGGTTTCGACCCGGTGGCGCTGCGCCGGCGCAATCTGGTTCCGGCCTCCGCCATGCCCTACCGGACGGCGCTCGGGCTCACCTATGACAGCGGCGACTACGAGGAGGCGATGGACCGGGCGCTCCGCCTCGCCGACCGGGACGGGTTTCCGGCGCGGCGCGCCGAGGCGCGGGCGCGCGGCCGGCTGCGCGGCATCGGGATCGCCAACTCGATCGAGATCACCTCGGGCTTTCCCGTCGAGCGCGCCGGGATCGAAGTGCGGTCTCCGGACCTGGTCGAAATCGTGATCGGGACGCTGTCGAGCGGGCAGGGGCACGAGACCGCCTTCGCCCAATGCGTCGCCGACTGGCTCGGTGTTCCCTTCGACAGCATTCGCCTGGTGACCGGCGACACCGACATCGTCCCGGAAGGCGGCGGGTCGCATTCGGCGCGCTCGATGCGCATGGCGGGGATCGTCATGGGGCGCGCCTCCGAGCTGGTGATCGAGAAGGCGAAGCCGATCGCGGCCGACATGCTGGAGGCGGCGATCGAGGATGTCGTCTTCGATTCCGGCCGGTTCGCGATTCTCGGCACCGACCGCAGCGTCACCCTGTTCGAGGTGGCCGGCGCGGCCGAGGCGCGCGGCGAGACGCTCGCGGCCGAGCATACCGAGAAGATGAGCCATCCCGGCTTTCCCTACGGCACGCAGGTCTGCGAGGTCGAGATCGACCCCGAGACCGGCGCCATCGAGGTGATGCGCTACGCCGCGGTCGACGACGTGGGCCGCGCGGTCAACCCGATGATCCTGCACGGCCAGGCGCATGGCGGCATCGTCCAGGGCGCCGGCCAGGCGCTGTTCGAGCACGCCCGCTACGATCCCGAAAGCGGCCAGATGCTGGCCGGCTCGCTGATGGACTACGCCATCGCGCGGGCCGACGACTTCCCCTTCTTCGACACCGAGATCATGGAAATCCCCTCGCCGACCAACCCGCTCGGCGTTCGCGGCGGCGGGGAAGGGGGGACCACCCCGGCGCTCGCCGTGGTGGTCAACGCGATCTGCGACGCGCTCGCCGAACACGGAATCCGCCACGTCGAAATGCCCGCCACGCCCGAGCGCATCTGGCGTATGATCGGCGAAGCGGGCGGGTGAGACGGCCGCCAACCGGAACGAGGACAGAATGGCAACCCAGACGCTATCCGAGCGCGCCGATGCGTACGAAGAACAACAGATCCGGGAGCTCGGCGAGCGGCTGATCGCCAAGTCGCTGCTCTACAACCTCGCCGACGGGGTGCGCAAGCACGGCCATGACGGCCCCTCCGGCGGGCCGGGGAGCGCCGCCCTGCTGATGGGCGAGGATCCCCGCCTGCCGCCGATGCCCGACAGGCCGACGCTGTTCGATTTCTTCAGGTACCGCTTCTCGCCGGCCAGGGCGCATGTGCTGCAGAGCGCCAACCTCGCCCAGAAGAACGGCCTGCCCGAGAAGATGGTGCTGGCCTGCCTGCTGCACGACATCTCCGTGCTCGGCTTCATCCGCTCCGATCACGGCTATTGGGGCGCCCAGCTCGTCGAACCCTATGTCGACGAGGAGGTGGCCTGGGCGATCCGCATGCACCAGGCGCTGCGCTTCTTCCCCGACGAGTCGGTGGGCTACGAATACCCCGACGCCTATGTCCGCATGTTCGGCGAAGACTACCGGCCCGAGCCCTATATCGTCGCGGCGTACGAGGCGGCCCGGAAGCACAAATGGTACATGTCGTCGCGGATGATCGTGGTCAACGACCTCTATTCGTTCGATCCCGACGTGGTGGTCGAGCTCGAACAGTTCGAGGACATCGTCGGCCGCCACTTCAAGCAGCCGCCCGAAGGGCTCGGCAACGACAACTCCCCGTCATCCCATATGTGGCGAACCCTGCGCCGGCCCTGCAACGCGCTGTAGGCGGGAGCTACCCCGCCGGGAGGAAGACCGGGATGAGCCCGTCCTCGTATTCCCGGTAGGCGAGTTCGACCGCCATGCCGGCGCGCACCGAGTCCACCGGGCAGTCGATCACGTTGCCCATCATGCGAACGCCCTCTTCGAGCTCGATGAGCGCGACGACATAGGGGATCCGCGTCTTCCACCCCTCATGCGCGCCGTGCGCGAAGCGGACCACGGTGTAGCTCCACACCGCGCCCCGGCCACCGACCGGCTGCCAGGCGAGGTCGTCCGACCAGCATTCCGGGCATACCGGGCGGGGGTAGAAGTGGAAGCGCCCGCAATCCCCGCAGCGCGGCAGCGCCATCGCGCGCGCATCGACCGATTGCCAGAACGGCGAGGTTCGGTCGAGGGTCATGCGAGACCCTTGCCCAGCAGCATCGCGCCGCAGATCGAGAAGATGTTGCCGTTGCCGGAGATTGCCGCGATCTCGGCGTCCCGCACCTGGCGCGGCCCGGCGTCGCCGCGCAGCTGGCGGACCGCCTCCAGCACGTGCAGCATGCCGCCCACATGGCCCTGCGAGAGCAGCCCGCCATGGGGGTTGACCGGCAGCGCGCCGTCGAAGCCGAGCCCGCCATCTTCCGCAAGCCGGCCGCACTCGCCCGGCCCGCAGAAGCCGAGCGCCTCGACGGTGATCGAGATCGACGCGGTGAAGCCGTCATGCACGGTGAGCAGGTCGACATCGCCCGGCGTCAGCCCCGCCTCCGCGAAGGCGCGGCGCCCCGCTTCGGCCATGCCGAGGTCGGGGATATCGGGGGTGAGGCTGACGATCTTGTGCGTCGCCTGCGATCCCGCGCCGAGATAGGAGACCGGCTCGACGTCGAGCCCGCGCGCGACCCGCGGCGAGGCGATCACGAAGGCGCCGGCGCCGTCGACCACCGGCGAACAGTCGAGCCTGCGGAAGGGCTCGGCGATCCACGGCGAGGCGCGGTAGTCCTCGATGTCGATCGGCTTGCGGTAGGCGGCGTTGTCGTTGAGCGTGGCGTGGCGGCGCATGGCGAGCGCGATCGGCGCGAACGCCTCCTCGGGCTCCAGCCCGTAGAGGTCGAGATAGCGCCGGGCGAGCAGCGCGTAAGAGACGACGATCGAGGAGCCGAAGATCTCCTCGAACTCCTCCGCCCCGGTGGTCATCTGCGCGACATAGCCATGCGTGCCGGGCGCACGATGGGTCGCCGCGTTGTCGCCATAGACGCACACGGCCACCTCCAGCCTTCCCGCGTCGATCGCCGCCATGGCGTTCTGGACCATGGTGATGAAGGCGACCGTGCCGCCGACATCGACCACCCCGGCGAGACGCGGTCTGAGCCCGAGACATTCGATCACGCTGAGCCCGTGCAGCTGGGTCGGCTGGATGTAGGAGCCGAGCGCGTAGACGCCGTCGATGCGCGCCTTGTCGATCCCCGCATCGGCGATCGCCTTGCGCACCGCCTCGCATTGCAGATCGAGCGCGTTGCGGCCCGGATGTTTGCCCACCCTGGTCTCGCCGATGCCGACGATCGCGGCCCCTTCTCCCATCGGCGAACTATAGCCACGCCCGGCCGGCCGCTATAGTGCGCGGGCCAGTGTGAACCGTCAGGGCGAGGTGCGGATGTACATCAATGGAGATTGGGAAGCGGCGCCCGCCGCTGCGCGCTTTCCCGTGCTCAACCCGGCCGACGGGTCGGTAATCGCCGAGGTGCCGGACGGCGGCGCCGAGCGGGCGCGGGCGGCGATCGACGCGGCGGCGGATGCCTTTCCCGCCTGGCGGGCGACCACGGCCTATGACCGCGCGGCGATCCTGATGCGCGCGCACGCCCGGATGCTCGAACGGCGCGAGGATATCGCCCGGGTGATGACCGAAGAGCAGGGCAAGCCGCTCCGCGCGGCCCTGACGGAAGTCCGCTACGCAGCGGAGTTCCTGGTCTGGTTCGCCGAGGAGGCCAAGCGGGTCTATGGCGAGACGATCCCTTCGGCCCGACCCGACCAGCGCTTCATGGTGCTGCACCAGCCGATCGGCGTGGTGGCCGCGATCACGCCGTGGAACTACCCGATCTCGATGATCACCCGGAAGCTGGGGCCCGCGCTGGCCGCCGGCTGCACGGTGGTCCTCAAGCCCGCCGAGGCGACGCCGCTCACCGCCATCGAGACCTTCAAGGTGTTCGAGGACGCAGGCTTCCCCAAGGGCGTGGTCAATCTGGTGACCGCCAAAGACCCGGCGCCGGTGGGCGATGAGTTCGTCGCCAACCCCAAGGTGCGCAAGCTCACCTTCACCGGGTCCACCGCCGTCGGCAAGATGCTGGCCGGGCGCGCGGCGGGCAACATGAAGCGGGTCTCCTGCGAGCTCGGCGGGCACGCGCCGTTCATCGTGCTGGGCGACGCCGACCCGGTGCATGCGGCCAAGGGGCTGCAGCTGGTGAAGTTCCTCAATACCGGCCAGGCCTGCATCAGCCCCAACCGGGTCTACGTGCATCGCGATTCGGCCGATGCGTTCCTGGAAACGCTCACCGGCCGGGTGGCGAAGATGAAGGCGGGCAGCGGCTTCGAGGACGGTGTGACCATCGGCCCGCTGGTCAACGAGGCCGCGGTCGCCAAGGTCGAGGCCCAGGTGGACGATGCCGTCGACAAGGGCGCGAAGGTGCTCTGCGGCGGCGAGCGGCTGACCGGGAACGGGCTGGAGAAGGGCCATTTCTACGCCCCCACCGTGCTCGACGCCGTCACGCCGGAGATGCGGATCTACCGCGAGGAGACCTTCGGCCCGGTCGCCGCGGTGGTGCGTTTCGACGACGACGACGACATCCTGGCGATGGCCAACGACACCCATTACGGGCTCGCCGCCTATATCTACAGCCAGGACCTCGCCCGGACGATGCGGCTCCTGGAAGGGCTCGATTTCGGCATCGTCGGCATCAACGACATCAACCCCGCCTCCGCCGCCGCGCCGTTCGGCGGGATGAAGGATTCGGGGCTCGGTCGAGAGGGCAGCCGCGAGGGCATCGCCGAGTATCTCGAGACCAAGGTCGCCGGGTTCAGCATCTGAGGGCCGGGCTTTGACCCCGGAGCTGGATATCGCCGTCATCGGCGCCGGGCTGGGCGGGCTGGTCGCCGCGGCACTGCTGGAACGGCGCGGCTGCCGCGTCCGGGTCTACGAGCAGGCGCCCGCCTTCGAGCGCCTCGGCGCGGGCATCAATCTCGGCCCCAACGCGATGAAGGTGCTGCGCGCCGCCGGCGTCGAAGACAAACTCCTCGAAATCGGGCTCAGGCCGGAATACTGGATCAGCCGCAAGTTCGATACCGGCGAGACCATGTTCCGCTACGACATGCGCGATGTCTGCGAGGCCGCGTTCGGCGCCTGCTACATGGTCATCCACCGCGGCGACTTCCACCAGATCCTGACCGACAACGTCGCCCCCGGCACCGTCGCGTTCGGCAAGAAGCTGGTCGGCCTGGAACAGGAAAGCGCCTCGGTCGCGCTCGAATTCGAGGATGGCGGCCGGCAAACGGCCGATATCGTGATCGGCGCCGACGGCATAGATTCCATGGTGCGCGAGGCGCTGCTCGGGCCCGCGCGGCCGGTCTATTCGGGCTATGTCGGGCATCGCTGCATCATCCCGGCCGAGAAGCTCGGCGACCTCGCCCCCGCCGACGTGAGCAAGTGGTGGTCCGACGACGCTCACCGGGACACCCACATGGTGGTCTACTACCTGGACAGGAATCATGACGAGATCTACTTCGTCACCGGCGTGCCGGAGCCCGAATGGGATTACGGCTTCTCCCATGTCGATGCCGATTACGACGAGCTGCGCGCCGCCTTCGCGGAGTTCCACCCGGAAATCCACACCCTGATCGACATCTCCTCCGGCGCCACCAAGTGGCCGCTCTTCGACCGCGAGCCGCTGCCGGTATGGAGCGACGGGCGGCTGGTCCTGATCGGCGACGCCTGCCACCCGATGAAGCCCCATATGGGGCAGGGGGCGGCGATGGCGATCGAGGACGCGGCGATCCTGGTGCGCTGCCTGGAGCGTTTCGGCGAGGATTACGGGAGCGCCTTCGCCCTTTACGAGAACGCCCGCAAGGGGCGTTGCGAACAGGTCCAGCAGGGCTCGCGCGACAACAAGTGGCTGCGCGACCCGATGGACCCGGGCTGGGTGTTCTCCTACGACGCGGTGACGGCTCCGCTCGGCGCCTGAGACCGCCCTCTACCCGTAGAACCCCCAGAATTCCTTGTCGTAACCCGGCGCGCGGGGCTCCGGCCATTCGCCGTAATAGGCGATGATGCGGTCTTTCGGCCGGCGCTTGCGCCACTCGGCGACGAAGCGGTCGAAGGGCTTGCCTTTGCGCAGGCGCTCGCGTTTCATCCCCGCCCGCTTCTTCTCGGTCGCCGCGCGGTCGATGCGCCCGGTCTCGGCATCGATGACCGCGCCATAGACGCGCTCGGCGATGTGCGGGTCGATCATCCTGTCGTCCACATCCCGCTGGATCGCTGCCGGGTCGCGCTCCAGCACGTCGCCGTACCCGCCGCCGCCGCCCATGGTGAAGATCATCAGGTCGCCTTCCGCGAACTTTTCGGTCGGCTGGCCGGAGGACTCGATGCGCCAGGAGCCGTCGACGCTTTGCTTTGCCATCAGGTCGGCCATTTCGAGGTCGACGTCCCCGCCGGCCCGTGCCTTGTCCAACAGGTCGGAGCCCTCGATGACGATGCGCGGGTTGGGCGGGCCCATATAGCCGCCCATGATGCCGGGGTTGTGGCTGATCTTGTCGGCGCTGCCCCAGGAGTTGAGGAAGCAGCCGGGGTCGCCGCAGGCGGTCGAGATCTCGACCAGCGAGGCGCCGCCGCGGAACTTGCCGTAGCCGTGGTTGTTGCGGTCGATGGCGCGGCTGAGCACGAAATGGGGCAGGCGCGAATCCATGTCCTCGGTCTCGCCGGCGTCGGTGAACGGCCCCCAGAAGAAGCCGATCGCGCTCTCCCCGTCGCCGTCGAAGCGCCCGCCCTGGCCGGCCGCGTTGCAGGTGCCGGTGATGTTGGCCGAGTTGTAGCCGCGCCGGTTCTCGCCGGCGAAGGTGAACACGTTCTGGTTCCGCGAATGCGGCGCCTGGACGGCGACGCGGTAGGGGCTCGCGAACAGCGCCTTCGAGCCCAGCACGTGGCAGCCATTGGTCACGCAGGCGGCGATCGAGGTCCCCATGCCGTGCGCGATCTCGTCGGTCGCGTTGGCGATCGACGGTCCCTCGACCAGATAGCGGCAGGTCTCCAGCAGCCCGGCATTGGGCGGGATGCCGCGGAAGAAGTAGGAGAACAGGTAGACCGCCGTCGCCGCGCGGACGAGGTGCCAGGTCCCGTGCATCGGACCCAGCCGGTTCTCCGGCGAGACGCCCTGGACCAGCAAAGTGAGCGAATCGTCCTCCTTGAACAGGGTGACCGGGATCCGGGTGAGCCCGAGGCTGCCGCCGATATCGTCGTCGTTGAACATCACCGCGCGGAACACGCCGTCATTGAGCTGGCGCAGCCGGTTGCGCGCCGCCTGCTCGGCCCGCGTCAGGATCATCCGCATGCCGCCGACTACGTGCTCGATCCCGCGGCGCTCGATCTCGCGGACGATGCGGCGGTGCATCTGGAACAGGGTGGCGACCCGCGAGCGCAGATCGGCCGAGAACACGAACGGGTTCCTGACCTCGCCGGCCAGCATGTCGAGCATGTCCTGGTTGAGGCGGAAGCTGTCGCCGATCCGCATCATCGGGACGTGGAAGCCCTCCTCGTAGCGGGTGCGCGCCTTGGCGTTGAATCCGCCCGGCGTCGGCGAGCCCGAATCGCCCTGGTGGCCGCCGCAGGTCACCCAGGCGACGTGAACGCCGCGGAAGAACACCGGCATGGCGGTGAACATGTCGAACGGGTGCACGCCGCCGCCCAGCTCGTCGTTGAAGAAATAGATGTCGCCGTCGGAAAGCCCGACCGTCGGGTCCGGCTCGTAGTACTTCTTGGCGTATTTGAGCTGGGCGTTGTTGAGCATGGTGTGGAAATAGATGCCGGTCGCCACCACCGCCGGGTCGCCCGAGGCGGTGAAGATCCCGCAATTCATGTCGCCGGTCATGATGGCTTCCGAGATCGACAGCGACATGTAGACGTCGCGCGCCTCCTCGGCGATGGCGGTGAGCTTGTGGAACAGGAGCTCGACGTCGATCTCGGCAACCGCATCCATGCCGCGCCGCTCGAGCCCGGTGACCGGCTCCAGCCCGTGGCTGATCAGCTCGGGATCGACGCCCGGACGCCGCTCATAGGCGTCGCGCTCGTAGATCAGCCCTTCGCTCAGCCTCGCGTAGCGCTCGAACAGCTCGCCCATCGCCCCTCCCGTGCGGGCGCAGGCTAGAGCATGGCGGGCTCCGACGAAACTGCCGGAGCACCCGTAATACGCCTGTAACGCGGCCGTCACGGGGCTGCAATCCGGCCCCGTCACTATCCCGCCATGCCGCGCCCAACAGCCGGCGGGGCAGGTTCTGTGACAGCATCGCGGCAGCGGCCGCGAGGGGAGAGAAGAGCATGCACGATACGGGACGAGCGGAAGGGAACTGCCTCGCGACGCGCGGTGTTGACGAGATGGAGAAATCGCCTGAGGAGCAAACCGATTTCGAGCGCCTGGCGGAGCGTGCGCTCTCTCGCCGCGCGGTGCTCGGCGGAGGCGTCGCCTTCGGCGCGGCGGCCTTCGTCGCCGGCGCCGGTGCGCTGAAACCTCTCGCGGTGCTGGCCAATAGCAGCCGATTCGGGTTCGAGCCCGTACCCGCCAACACGCTCGACACAGTGACGGTTCCCAAGGGATATCGCTGGCACGTCGTCGCCAGATGGGGCGATCCGCTGTGGTCGGACGGGGCGGAGTTCGACCCCGAGACGCGCGGCACCGGGGCGAGCCAGGAACGCGCCTTCGGCGACAACAATGACGGCATGGCGCTGTTCACCCACCGCGGCAGGAACGTGCTCGCCGTCAACAACGAGTACGTGAACCGCAAGATCATCTATCCCGCCGGCAAGCCGGAGACGGCTGACGACGTGCGCAAGGGGAAGGCCGGCCACGGGGTCTCGGTGGTCGAGATCGCGCAGCGCGGCGGCCGATGGGCCATCGTCAGGGATTCGCCGTTCAACCGTCGGATCACCGCCGACACGCCGATGGAGATCACCGGACCGGCGCGCGGCCACGCCCTGCTCGGGACCGCGGCCGATCCGGAGGGGGTGCGCAGTCTCGGCACCTGGAACGACTGCGGCAACGGGCGAACGCCCTGGGGCACCTATCTCGCCTGCGAGGAGAACTTCAACGGCTACTTCTCCTCCAGCGACCCCGACCTGGAAATCGGCCCCGCCTTCGAGCGCTACGGCATCGGGCTCAAGGATTGGGGCTATGCGTGGGCGAGCGCTGACGAGCGGTTCGACATCGTGAAACATCCGAACGAGCCGAACCGCGCCGGCTATATCGTCGAGATCGACCCGCTCGACCCCGCCTCGACGCCGAGGAAGCGGACCGCGCTCGGACGCTTCAAGCATGAGAACGCCGAGCTGGCGCTCGCCGACGACGGACGGGCGGTGGTCTATATGGGCGACGACGAACGCGGAGAATTCCTCTACAAATTCGTCAGCGACGGACGCTATGTCGAGGGCGGCGACAACGCCGACTTGCTCGAATCCGGCAAGCTGTTCGCCGCGAAATTCGCCGACGGCGGGCGCGGCGAATGGATCGGGCTGACGCCCGAAGCAACCGGAATGGCGTCCCAGGCCGAGATCTGCATCCACACCCGCATGGCCGCGTCCGCGGTCGGGGCGACGACCATGGACCGTCCGGAATGGGTCGCGGCGAACCCGAAAAAGGCGGAGGTCTATTGCTGCCTCACCAACAACAAGAACCGCGGCAAGAAGCCCAACAAGGGCGGCGACCCGACCCCCGTCGGCGGGCCCAACCCGCGCGCCGGCAATCTCTACGGCCAGATCGTACGCTGGCGGCCCGATAGCGGCGACCACCTGGCCACCGGGTTTGCCTGGGACCTCTATGTCGTGGCCGGCAACCCCACGGTCCACACCGGCGCCGACGCGGGCTCGAAGAACGTCACCGCGGACAACATGTTCAACTCTCCCGACGGGCTCGCCTTCGACGGCAACGGCATGCTCTGGATCCAGACCGACGGCAAGTACACCGACAAGGACGGGTTCGCCGGGCAGGGCAACAACCAGATGCTGGTCGGCGATCCGGCGACCGGCGAGATACGCCGCTTCATGGTCGGCCCCAAGGAGTGCGAGGTGACGGGTTTCGCCTGGAGCCGCGACCGCAGGACGCTGTTCGTCGGCATCCAGCATCCCGGCGAGAAGGGCAACAGCCACTTCCCCGACGGCGGAAACAGCGTGCCGCGCTCGGCGGTTATCGCGATCGGGCGGGAGGACGGCGGGCTGATCGGCTGACCGGCTCCCCTCCATCCGGCCAGACCGGGGACGTTCCGCCCTCTTTCCGCGCGGACGGGACGGTGATCGACCGTCCCGTCCGCGCTACCATGCCGGCATGCCAGCGTCCCCGCCCTTGTCCCTGATCGTTGCCGTCGATACCGGGGGCACCTTCACCGACATCGCCGCGTTCGACAGGGATCGGGGCGAAGTCGCCTACGCCAAGGCGCTGACCACCTACGGCGACCTGGTCGACGGGGTGATGGACTGCGTCCGGGCGGCGGGCGTCGAGCTCTCCCGCGCGCTGCTCGCCAAGCACGGCACGACGCTGGTCATCAACACCCTGCTCCAGCGCTCCGGCGCGAAGTCGGCGCTGGTCACCACCAGGGGCTTCCGCGACACCCTGGAACTCGCCCGCGGCAACCGTACCAACCCGTTCGATATCGGGTTTCGCCGCGCTCCGCCGCTGATTCCGCGGGCGCTACGCTTCGAAATCGACGAACGGGTGCATGGCCGCGGCGAGGTTCTGGCCGAGCCGGACCCCGACGAGATCGACCGCCTCGCCGAAACCATCGCGGGACTCGACGTGGAGGCGGTGGCGGTGTCCTTCCTCAACGCCTATCGCGACGATCGCAACGAACGCGCCGTCGCCGGGCGCCTGCGCGCCAGCCTGCCCGGGGTCTATGTGACCGCCGGCACCGAGATCACCCGCGAGTGGTACGAGTACGAGCGCTGCTGCACGGCGGCGGCGAACGCCGCGGTCGGCCCGCGCATGGCGGCCTATGCCGCTCGGCTGGAGAAGCGCCTCGGCGAGGGCGGGTTCGCGAGCACGCTCTACATGATGGGCTCGAATGGCGGCGTGCTGTCCGTCGACCGCTCGCTTCGGGAGCCGATCGCGCTTATCGAATCCGGGCCGGTGGGCGGCTGCATCGGCGCCGGCGCCTATGGCGAGGCGCTCGGCATCGAGAACCTGATCGCCTTCGACATGGGCGGCACGACCGCCAAATGCGCGGTCATCCAGGGCGGCGCGTTCGGGCTCAGCTCCCCTTATTTCGTCGGCGGCTACGACACCGGCTTCCCGATCCGCGGCTCGGTGGTCGACATCGTCGAGGTCGGCGCGGGAGGCGGGTCGATCGCCTGGGTCGACGACGGGCGGCGGCTCCATATCGGGCCCAGGAGCGCGGGCTCCGATCCCGGTCCGGCGGCCTTCGGCCGCGGTGGCACCGAGCCCACCGTGACCGACGCCAATCTGGTGCTCGGGCGGATCGCCGCCGGAGAATTCCTGGCCGGCGGGCTCGACCTCGACCGGGACGCCGCGTCGCGGGCCATCGCCGAGCGCGTGGCGGTGCCGCTCGGCATGGACGACCGGCCGATCGAGGCGACGGCCGAAGGGATGCTTTCGCTCGCGGCGGTGACGATGACCGGCGCCATCCGCCGGATCACCGTCGAGCGCGGCCACGACCCGCGCGACTTCGCGCTGTTCGTGTTCGGCGGCAGCGGGCCGATCTACGCATCGTCGCTGGCCCGCGAGCTCGATATCGGCACGGCGATCGTGCCGCCCGAGCCGGGAAATTTCTCGGCCATCGGCATGCTGCTCGCCGATGCGAGGCTCGACGTCGCGCGCACCATGATCCGCGACCTCGACGAGGACGCGCTGTGCGAGATCCGCGCCGCCTTCGCCGAGGCCGAACGTCACGGCGCGGACATCGTCGCCGCCGAGGTGCCGGGCGCGACCGCCACGCTGGCACGCTCCATCGAGCTGCGCTATCGCGGGCAGAAGCACAGCTTCGTCCTGCCGGTGACCGGGCTGGGCGACGTGGCCGCGCTTCGCGGAGCGTTCGAGGCGTATTACCGGGAGCGCTTCGGGCATTCCGATCCCGTAGCGCCGATCGAGATCGTCGGCATCAGGGTGAACGCCTACGCCAATACCGAGAAGCCCGACCTCGCCCGCCTGCCGCGCTTCGAGGACGAGACGGAGGCGGCAGCCTCCCGGCCGGTCTGGTTCGGCGCCGCCGGGGGGTGGATCGAGACCCCGGTCAGGCGCCGGGCGACGCTGCCGCCCGGCTTCTCGGCCGAGGGTCCGCTGATCGTCGAGGAGTACGGCGCCACCACGGTGCTCGCCCCCGGCGACCGCTGCGGCGTCGGCGCTCTCGGCGAGATCCGCATCGAAATCGGAGATTGACAATGGACGATGCCCGGCGCGCGACGGAGATCGATCCGATCACGCTGGAAATCATCGGCCACGGGCTGGTCGCGATCCCCAACGAGATCGACGCGAACATCACCCGCACCGCCTTCAGCCCGCTGGTCTACGAATACAAGGATTTCGCCTCGGGGCTGGTCGACGCCGAGGGCAGGCTGGTCGCGCAGGGCTCGGGCTCGATCCCGATCTTCGTCGCCAACGCGCTCGGCGTCGCCGTGCGCGACGGGATCGCGGTCCACGGGATCGACGAAATCCACGACGGCGACGTGCTGATCTCCAACCATGCCGGCACGCTCGGCCAGCACCTCAACAACGTGGTGATGTACACCCCGGTCTTCGCCGCCCCCGGCGAGCTGTTCGGCTTCATGTGCGTGCTGGTCCACTGGATCGATGTCGGCGGCTCGACTGTGGGCTCGTGCAGCGCGACCGACGCCACCGAGATCTTTCAGGAGGGGATCCAGTTCCGCAGCGTGAAGCTGTGGTCGAAGGGCGTGCGCAACGACGACCTCTACCGCATCATCGAGATCAACACCCGCTTCCCGACCATGGTGCTGGGCGACCTCGGCTCCCAGCTGGCCGGCACGCTGACCGGCAAGAAGAAGTTCCTCGCCCTGATCGAGCGCTACGGCGCGGCGCGGATGCGGGCCGCCATAGACGCGATCTGGGACCGCAGCGAACGGGTGGCGCGGAAGGGGGTGCGCGACCTGCCGGACGGGGTGTGGCGCGCCGAATCCTTTCTCGACAATGACGGGATCGACGGCGACGTGCCGGTGCCGGTGGCGGTCGAGGTGCGGATCGCGGGCGAGGCGATGACCATCGACTTCTCCGGCGTCGGCGGCGTGCTCAAGGGGCCGCTCAACTCGGGAATCTTCGGCGGCGCCTGGCCGGCCGCCAGGATCGCCTTCAAGATCCTCACCGCGCCCGACGAGCCGGCCAATGAGGGGTGTTTCCGCCCGCTCGAGATCGTCGTGCCCGAGGGAACCTTTCTGAGCGCGCCCGCCACCGCGCCGATGGGCATGTATTCGGCGACCCTGCCCACGGTCATCGACACGGTCGTCAGGGCGGTGGGCAAGGCCGATCCAGCGCGCGCCGCGGGGGGGCATCACGGGACCTTCGCCGCGCACTGGTTCTTCGGTACCGACCCCGCCACCGGCGCGCTCTTCCAGCAACTCGACACCGGGCATGGCGGCTGGGGGGCGACGGCGGCCGGCGACGGCAGCGGGCCCTACAAGACCATGGCGCATGGCGACACCCTCGACGTGCCCGTCGAAGTGCAGGAGGCGCTCTGCCCGCTGCTCGTCGAGACCATCGCGCTGCGCCCCGATTCGGCGGGCGACGGCATCCATCGCGGTGGGCTCGGTACGGAAAAGGTGGTCCGCGTCCTGTCCGAGTCCGGCTTCAGCATCCAGATCGACCGGACGCGCTGCCGGCCCTGGGGGATCGACGGCGGCACCGAAGGCGCGGGCGCCGACGGCACCATCGAGCCCGCCGGGGGCGAACCCCGGCGCCTGCTCAAGGGGGTCACGGAACTCAAGCCGGGCGACCGCTTCCGCCTGAGAACCGGCGGCGGCGGCGGGTTCGGCCCGCCCGGGGCGCGCGACCCGGAGCGCGTGGCGGCCGATGTCGCGGCAGGCTATGTATCGCGCGAGAAGGCGAGAGCGGTCTACCGTGTCGCGCTCGACCCGGATGGCGCGGTCGACCGCGCGGCGACCGGGCGCCTGCGCCGCGAGGGGCCAGGCGATTTGTAGCGGATGAAACCTGCCGGCGTGCCGCGGACGGCCCCGATCCGGCCGGACGTTGCGGCCGCCGCGAACCGGCGAGGAGGCGGAGATGGCAAAGGCGGTGCTCTACAACTGGAATGACCTGCCGCGCGAGGCGGTGCGCGAAGGCGTCGAGCGTTGCGGGTTCCGCGGCGAGGACGTGCTGCTGGTGATGAACTGGCTGGAGCCCGGCATGGCGGTCAACCCGCACAGCCATCCCTTCGAGCAGGTGGTCTGCATCGTCCAGGGCCGGGTGCGCTTCCATGTCGGCGACGAGGTGCACGAGGCGGGGCCCGGCTCCTTCATCCGCATCCCGCCCGATGTCGAACATTACGCCGAGCCGCTCGGCGATGAGCCCGCGCTCAACCTCGACGTGTTCGCGCCGATTCGCGAGGACTACCGCCACCTGGTCGACTACCAGGACGCCGATTTCGCCGCGGAGTAGGGCGCGGCCGGCTCACCCGAACATGCCGAGCAGCGACCACCAGGCCCAGGTCAGCGGCAGGATGGCGATCCAGGCGGTGACGGTCATCGCGACCAGCACCCGCAGCAGGGCGGCCGGCGGGATGTCGGCCATGTAGAGCGCGAGCAGCAGCGGGGGCAGCTGGTAGGGGAAGAGCGCCATCGTCCAGGACATGACCTGGGCCTGGACCGCGGTGGCGAGCGGCCATCCCGTCGCATCGGCGATCTCCGAGGCGAGCGTGGTCATGATCGCCGGCTGGCCCGGCACCCCGCTCAACAGGCTCATCACCATGCCGATCGCGCTGACGATGGCGAGGTTGAGGAAATCGGCGCCCTCGACGAAGGTCACCCAGGCGAACAGCCGCTCGGCAACGATCCCCCCGAGCCCCGATTGGGAGACGACCGAGCCCACCGCCACCACCGCGGCGACATAGAACCAGAGTTCGAGATTGATCTTGCCGACGAGCGCGGAGGGCGGAGCCACCCCGACCCGCGGCATCACGCACAGCAGCCCCACGCCGAGCGCCACCCAGGCGGGGGAGATTCCGTGCGCGAAATCGGTTATCCACAGCGTCAGCGCCGCCGCCAGCAGGACGGCGATCGTGGCCTGGCCGCGGTCCCAGGGCGCCGGCGCCGTCGCCGCCCCGGCCGCGCGCGGCCGGTCGGGGAACAGCGCGAACAGGATCAGCGGCAACGCGACCAGGGTGACCAGGCCGAGCACCGGCAGGTGGACGAGGGCGTAATCGGCGTAGGTGAAACCGATGCCGTATATGCTCTCCGCCGCCCCCGCCATGATCAGGTTGGGCACCGCGGCGGGGAGCACGCCGAACCCGACATAGAGGGTTCCGCAGGCGGCGGCGAGCGCCAGCGCCGTACGCCCGTTGCTGCCCGGCGCGAAGCCCATGCGGTCGGCCAGCGCCATCACGATGGGCACCAGGATCGCCACCCGGCCGGAATTGCCCGGCACCACCAGACCCATCGCCGCCGCCATCGCGACGATGCCCGCCAGGATGGGCAGATAGCCCTTCGCCATGCGCGGCACGACGGTGTTCGCCATCCGCGCGCCGAGGCCGGTGATGTCCACCGCGTAGCCGATCACCAGCCCGCCGAAGATCAGCCACGTCGCCGTCGCGTGAAACCCCGAGAAGGCGAGGTCGGGCGCGATGCCGCCGACCGTCACCGCCAGCAGGAGAAAGATCAGGGCGGTGAAGTATTCCGGCAGCGCCGCCGTCGCCCAGAGGCCGATCGCCACCACCACCACCGCGCCCGCGCGCCACACCCCCGCCGGCCCGCCCGCGGGATCGGGCAGGAACCAGATCGCCGCCCCGGCGACGACGACCAGGGCGGCGACGATGCTGCGCGGGCGCATGGCGCGGGCTATTGCATTTCGCGCGCCGGGATCGATCCGATCTCGCCGAGCCAGGGCTGGGCGGAGCGGCGCCAAATCTGGGAGCGCGGCACCAGCCGGTCGCGCTGGTCGATGGTGCCGGTGCGCAGGTTGAAGACTTTGGGACCGTCGCCTTCCGCCGCTGTGGCGTAGATCTGGCTGCCGCATTCGGGGCAGAACACCTGCGCCCGCCTGGCGCCGCTCTCCCCGGTCTTCACATAGGTCTTCGGGCTGCCGGAGAGCAGGGCAAAATTCGCCTCCGGCGTCCCGACCGAGATCCGGAACGCCGTCCCCGAAAGGCGCTGGCAATCCGTGCAATGGCAGATCCGAACGTTGTCGGCGTCGATCTCGGCCTCGTAGGTGATGCTGCCGCAATGGCAACGCCCGTCGATCTTCATCCTGTGCTCCTTCGCCCAACCGGCATGCCGGCCTAAAATAGCCGCGCGGCGGGCATTGGCGAGGGGCGATGGCGCACTATATCGGCATCGACATCGGAGGCACGTTCACCGATTGCGCGGTGCTCGATGGCGCGGGTCGCATCGTCGCCACCGCCAAGGCGCCGAGCACCCGGGGCGATCCCGCCCGGGGCGTGCTCGACGCCATCGCGGTCGCCGCGGGATCGCTCGAAACCGACCTGTCCGGGCTGCTCGCGGGCTGCCGTCACCTGATCCACGGCTGCACCGTCGCGACCAACGCGGTGGTCGAGCGTGACGGCGCGACGACCGGGCTGATCACCACGAGGGGCCATGAGGACGCGATCCCCATCGGCAAGGTGATGCAGAAGGTCGCCGGCCAGTCCGAGCGGGAGATGATCCACCAGTCGCATCTCGACAAGGCCGAGCCGCCGCTCGTCGACCGCCGGATGATTCGCGGCGTGACGGAGCGCCTCGACCGCGCCGGCGACGTCGTGGTCGCGCTCGACGAGGAGGAGGCGGCCCGGGCGGTCGACTCGCTGGTCGCCGACGGCGCGCAGGCCATCGCGGTGTGCTTCCTCTGGTCGTTCCTCAACGACGATCACGAGCGCCGCGTGGGCGAGCGGATCGCGTGCGACCATCCCGGGATCTACGTCACCGCCTCGTCGTCGCTCGCCCCGGTGCTGGGCGAATACGAGCGTGCGGTCACCACGGCGGTCAACGCCTATGTCGGGCCCCGGGTGGTCGACTATCTCGAGCGCCTCGCCGCGCGGCTGGCGGACGGAGGATACGCCGCGCCGCTGCTGCTCGCCCATTCGATGGGCGGGCTCACCACCATGGAGGACGTGCGCGCGAAGCCGCTGCTGATGCTCGATTCCGGACCCGTCAGCGGCGTGCTCGGCGCGCGGTTCTTCGGCGCCGCCTATGGCGAGGCCAACATCTTGTGCGCCGACATGGGCGGCACCACCTTCGATGTCGCGATGATCGAGGGCGGACGCTCGGTGCTCGACGAGCAGCCGGTGATCGACAAATACGCCTATCTCATGCCCAAGGTCGCGGTCAGCTCGGTCGGCGCCGGCGGCGGCAGCATCGTCTGGCTGGACGAGAACGGGCTGCTCCGCGTCGGGCCGGACAGCGCCGGCGCCGATCCGGGGCCCGCCTGCTACGGGCGCGGCGGTGCCCGGCTCACGGTGACCGATGTCGACCTGATCCTGGGTTTCCTCGCAGCCGGCGCGTTTCTCGGCGGGCGCATGCGGCTCGACCTCGCGGCGGCGGAGCGCGCGGCGGACGCGCTCGCCCGGGCCATGGGGGGCGACCGGGTCGGCGTTGCCGCGGGCGCGTTCCGCATCGTCAACGCCCATATGGCGGATTTGATGCGGCGCTGCTCGATCGACCGCGGCCGCGATCCGCGCGATTTCGTGCTGTTCGCCTATGGCGGCGCGGCGGCGATGCACATCGCCTATCTGGCGCGGGAGCTGCGTATCGGGACCGTCTACGTGCCGTCCTTCGCCGCGGTATTTTCCGCCCTCGGCATGATGACCGGCGGGCTGCTGCACAGCGAGGAAGCGTCCTTCCCGGCGGTGTTCCCGCTCGCCGGGGAGGAATGGGCGAGGCTCGGCAGGCTGTTCGAGGCGGGCGAACGCAGCCTCGCCCGGCTGTTCGAAAGCGAAGGCGTGGCCGAAGGCGAGCGCCGTTTCGAGCGTTCGCTCTACATGAAGTACAGGCTCCAGCCGTCCTCCCTCTCGGTCCCGGTCTCCGTCGATTTCCGAGACCCGGAATCGCAGCAGGCGGTGGTCGAGGCGTTCGAGGCGCGCTATTCGGCGCTCTACGGCGCCAACGCGGCCTATCGGGCGGCGGGCATCGAGATCGTCAAGTGCCGCGTCGAGGGCTCCGCCGAGACGGTGGCGCCGGCCCTCGCGGCGGTCGACCCCGACCCGGATGCGGATGCGGAAACGGCGCGGACCGGCACGCGCGGGATCGTCTTCCCGGAGCTCGGCGCGGCGCGGGACACCCCGGTCTATGACGGCGCGCGCCTGGTGCCGGGGATGCGATTCGAGGGTCCTCTGGTGATCGAACGAACCGGCGATACCATCGTGCTGCCGTCCTTTGCCGGCGCCCGGGTCGACGGGTTCGGCAACGTCGTGATCGCGATCGGCCCGCCCGGCGACGGCGGAGGGATGACGCCATGACGGCGACGCTCGATCCCATCGACTTCGAGGTGCTGCGCCACCGGCTCTGGATGATCAACGACGAGCAGGGCCGGGTTGCCGCCCAGGTCTCGGGCTCGCCCGCGGTCTACGAGGCGAAGGATTTCAACACCTCGCTGCTCACCCCGGAAGGCGAAAGCCTCTATGTCGGCATCTACACGACCCGGCTGTCGCTCTGCCTCAACTTCGCGGTCAGGACGGTGATCGAACGGCTGGGCGACGCGGTGGGGATCGAGGAGGGGGACGCCTTCGTCACCAACGATCCGTGGTGCGGCGCGGCGCACATGAACGACATTCTGATGGTCGCGCCGATCTTCTGGGAGGGAAGGCTGGTGTGCTGGGCCGGGCTCGCCATGCACGAGACCGACGTGGGCGGTCCCAACCCCGGCAGCTTCACCGTCGGCACCCCGGACGTGTTCGGCGAGGGGCCGCTGATCCCGACGATCAAGATGGTCGAGCGCGGCCGGATCCGCGAGGACCTGGAGGCGCTGGTGATCCGCAACTCGCGTACCTCCGAGGTCAACGGGCTCAACCTGCGGGCGCGGATCGCTGCGATCAACCGCACGAGGGAGCGCATCCGCGAGATGATCGCCGAGTACGGCGTCGACACCTTCATGGCGTTGCAAAGCGAGCTGCTGCGCAATGTCGGCGCATCGTTCGCGCGGCGGGTGCGCGCCCTGCCCGACGGAAGCTGGCGGGCGGAGGGATTTCTCGACCATGACGGCAACGAGAACCGGCTCTACCGCGTCCGCCTCCAAATGACCAAGACCGGCGAGACGCTGGAATTCGACTACACCGGCACCGACCGGCAGGCGCGCGGCGCAGTCAACTGCACCCGGGTCGGGCTCGAGAGCGGCACCGTGTCCGCGGTGCTCCCCATGCTCTGCTACGACATGCCGTGGTCGCCGGGCGCGATCATGCCGGCGATCCGCTTCGTCAGTGAGGAGGGGACGCTCAACAACGCGACCCACCCGGCGGCGGTCAGCATGGCGACCGTCGCCGCCACCTTCGCGACCTCGCATGTCGCCTCCCAGGCGATCGGCAAGATGCTCGCCTGCTCCGATCTCGCCGGCAGCGAGGCCCAGGCCAGCTGGTCTCCCGCCTGGCAGGGCGCGACGCTCGCCGGCCGGCACGAGGACGGCCGCCCCTTCACCGCCGTCCTGCTCGACCAGGGCGGCGGCGGCGGCGCGCGTGCATGGAAGGACGGTCCCGACACCGGCGGGCTCCCCGGAACGCCCGCCATGGGGATCGCCAACGTGGAAACCTACGAGAAGGAATACCCCATCCTCTACGTCTACCGCCGCCAGTCGCGCGACACCGGCGGGGCCGGGCGCTATCGCGGCGGGGTGGGCACCGAGACGATGCTGGTGCCGCACCGGGCGGACGGCCCGATCGATCTGACCCTGCTCACCCACGGGGCGAGCCAGCCGGAGGCGCAGGGGCTCTATGGCGGCTACCCGTCGAGCGTCCAGGTGCGCGCCCTGCTGCGCGGCGCCGACATCCGCGCGCGGTTCCGCCAGGGCGAGATTCCGGCCGGGCTGGAGGATGCCGCCTGCGAGGCGCTCGAGCCGCAACCCGCCAAGACCCGGACCGTGGTCAACCAGGACGATGCCTGGGTGATCGTCTGCGCCGGTGGGGGCGGGTATGGCGACGCCCTGCTCCGCCCGCCGCAGGCGGTCGCCGACGACATAAGGGCGGGGCTGTGTTCGCGCGAAGTCGCCGAGGCGGTCTACGGCGTGGCGCTCGACGGCGACGGCGGCGTGGACGCGGCGGCGACCGGGGCGGCGCGCCAGGCGATCCGCGCGCGCAGGCTCGCCGAGGGGCGGAGGTTTGCCGAGGCGTATCCGGACCGGGCAGCTCCGGCGTCCGGCGCGCCGCGCGCATCCGGCGCGCCCGTCGCGGCGATCGGTCAGGCCGTGACCGTCGCCGAGCGCGGCGGGGCGCTCTGGTACGACTGCCGGGCCTGCCGCCATCCGCTTGCCCCGGTCGAGGCCGATCCCAAGACCGGCGCTCTTGTCCGCGCCGTACCGATGGAGATGTTGAGCCCGTGGAACCGGTTCGGGCTCACCGGCGAAATCGCGGTCAACGAATATGTCTGCCCGGGCTGCGCCCACCTGCTGTCGGTCGAGGTGCGCCGCGCGGGCGATCCGCCGCTGCTCGACACCGAGCTCAGGATGGCGTCGGACCGGGTGCGCGACGCGGCAGAGTAGCTGATTCACAGAGGAGAAGAGATGTCGGAAGAGGTGAAGCGGGGCGACCGCCTGGCCGGCAAGGTTGCGCTGGTGACCGGGGCTGGCGCGGTCGGGCCCGGCTGGGGCAACGGCAAGGCGACCGCCGTGGTCTACGGGCGCGAGGGCGCTAAGGTGTTCGCGGTCGACATAAATATCGAGGCCGCGCGGGAAACCGCTGGCATCGTCGAAGGGGAGGGCGGCGAGGCGACCGCCTGGGCGGCCGACGTGACCGAGCCGGATTCGGTGACGGCCATGGTCGAGGCCTGCATGGCGGCCTACGGGCGCATCGACGTCCTGCACAACAACGTGGGCGGGGTCGGCGCCGGGCGGGCGCTGCCGACGGTCACCGTCGAGGACTGGTACGACACCTTCGACATCAACGTGACGTCCGCCTTTCTCACCTGCAAGGCGGTGATCCCCATCATGGAGGCGCAGGGCGGCGGGTCGATCGTCAACATCTCGTCGATCGGCGGCATCCGGCATCTCAACGTGCCGATGACGACCTACGCCACGGGCAAGGGCGCGCTCAACGAGTTCACCCGCAATATCGCCCTGCAATACGCGGCGAAGCAGATCCGCGCCAACTGCGTGCTGCCGGGCTACATGGACACGCCGTTTACCCGGCGCGACATCAAGGGCAAGCCGTCCTACGCCTACAAGGGCTACAAATCGGCCGAGGAATACGGCAAGGCGCGCGATGCGATCGTGCCGCTCGGGCGGATGGGGACCGGCTGGGACGTGGCCTACGCCTCGCTCTACCTCGCCTCCGACGAGTCCTCCTACGTCACCGGTCAGACCCTGGTGGTCGACGGCGGCGTCACCTCGACCTGCCCCGGGGTGTAGCCCCGAAGGCCGGAATGCCGATCCCCAGCCTGGCGCAGGCGAGCAGGCTGTCGGCGGTGATCGCCGAGGTCTTGGGGTTGGTCGGCGAGGCCCTGGCGAGGCATTCGAAGCGAAAGCGGCCGAACGCGCCCGAGGCCTCGATCACGCCGAGCGGGTCGTCGACCTGCTTCGACGAGATCAGCCGCACCCGCGTTTCGTCGAGCCCCAGCCCGGCGATCGAGACCGCGGCCCCGACATTGGCGTTCTGCGGGTAGTGCAGCGCCGCCTCGCGCGCGCTGCCGGTGAAGAAGACGATCTCCTCCTCTTCGTGGTCGAGGTCGATCGCCTGTTCCGCGCGCGTGCCGCGCCAGGCATGCGGCGGCTTGTAGGACGAGTAGGTCACCCGCTCCAGCCCCGCCGAGCGCGCGGCGACCAGCCCGTCGAGCCCGGCCACCGCGCCCGGCGGCACGATCACCCTGGCGCCGTCGCGCGCGGCCGCGCGGAGCGCGCCGGCGAAGTCTTCGTCGGCGAGCGCCCCCACCGCGGCCACGATCAGATCCGCGCCCGATGCGACGACCGCGGGCCCGATCGCGCGCAGCGCCTCGTGCCCCGCCGCCTCGATCACGATGTCGGGTGCGACGGCGAGCATCTCCCTTGCGTCGTACCACACCGGCACGCCCGGATCGGCCTCGGGCCGGGAGCGCGCCAAAATGCCGTCGAGCCGGTCGATCTCGCCCAGCTCGCGCAGCCGCGCGACGATCGGCCGACCGATCGCGCCGTAGCCGATCAGCGCGAGCCGCATCCCCGTCATCCCGCCGCGTCCATGGCGTCGCCGAACTCGCAGATGCCGTTGAAATAGGTCTCCCAGACCACCAGGTTGCGCCGGCAGGCCTCCACCACCTCGTCCTCCAGACGCAGCTCGGCGGCGTATTTCGCGACCGTGTTCCAGCCGAGGTCGGAATGCTCGAGGTCGGCTTCGGTGTGGAGGGTGAAGAAGCGCACGTCTTCCTCGCTCAAGCCCCAAATTTCCTGCCAGCACCGCCCGACCATCGCGTTCCAGCCGCGCTCGCGCGCTTCGCCGACGCCATAGCCCGGCACGTTGACCCGTTCCGAGCAGGTATTGGCGATCAGCCCGAGCAGCCAGTGGCAGTTGGCCATCAGCCCCATCCAGGCGTCCCAGCAGAGCTGGGTCGTCGGCGTCGGCCGGGCGGCGCGGATCTGTTCGCGGTCCATGCCGATGCGCACGCCGAGATCCTCCAGGATCTGCCAATGCGGCTCGCCGCCGCCGAATTCGTGGTCGGCGACGATCTCCTGCGAGCACGCGTGGATGATGTCGAGCTTGATCTCCCAGATCGGGCAGTTGGTGGCCGTCTTGAGCTTGAGCACCGAGTTGCGCTGGCGCGAATTCAGCCGGTGCTGCAACACCCAGGCGCGGCAGCGATTGGGCGTCCAGGCATCGTCGGGGAAGATCAGGCAGCGCCCGACGAAATCCTCCAACTGCGCATCCAGCCGCTCGATCACCGATGTGGCGGTCATTCGTTGCCTCCCGTCCGTATCGGCCCCAATGTGGCGCAACGCGGGGCCTGTGTGAATGCGGCCGGTTGGGGCATCATCGGGTCCCCATCCCGGACGGAGGCCGCCAATGTCGTTTCCCATCGATCCGCCGTTTCGCGCCGAGCATATCGGCAGCCTGGTGCGGCCCGAGGCGGTGCTCGAGGCCAGGGAAGCGCGCGCGGCCGGGCGGATCGACGATGCGGGGCTGCGCGCGGTCGAGGACGCCGAGATCGAGAAGACCGTCGCCTTCCAGGCCGGGCTCGGGCTCTGCTCGGTGAGCGACGGCGAGTTCCGCCGCCACAGCTACACCGACAGCTTCGGCACCGCCGTCTTCGCCAGCCTCAGGACTGCCCCCACAGACGATCCCAACTGGCGCTACACCAACCAGGCGGGAGAGACTTCGGGGGCCAATGTCTCGGTGGTCGAGGACCGGCTGGTCTGGGAAGGCCCCGCCAATGTCGCCGATTTCGCCTACCTCGCCGACATCGCGCCGCAAGGTTGCGTTCCCAAGATGACCCTGCCAGGACCGTGCCACATCCATTTCCGCGCCGGGCGCGACAATATCGACCGCGCCGCCTATCCCGATCTCGACGCCTTCTGGGCCGATGTGATCGAGTCCTACGAGAAAGAGATCGCGGCGCTGCGCGACGCCGGCTGCCGCTATATCCAGCTCGACGAGACCTCGATCGCCAAGTTCGGCGACCCGAAGATCAGGCGCGGGCTCGAGGAGCGGGGCGACGACTGGCGCGCCCTCCTGGACCTCTATATCGAGGTCATCGCCGAGGTCGCCCGGCGCACGCCGCCGGACGTCGCGCTCGGCCTCCATCTCTGCCGTGGCAACAAGGCCGGCGCGTGGCAGGCCGAGGGCGGCTATGACGACGTGGCGGCGAGGCTGTTCCGCGACCTGCCGATCCGCTTCTACTTCCTGGAATACGATTCGCCGCGCGCCGGCGGGTTCCAGCCACTCGCCGAGCTTCCCGACGGCAAGGTGGTGGTGCTCGGCCTGGTCTCGACCAAAATCCGCGCGCTCGAAGATGCCGGCGCGCTCGAACGCCGGATCGAGGAGGCGAGCCGCTACGTGGCGATCGAGCGCCTCTGCCTCTCGCCGCAATGCGGCTTCGCCGGCGATATCGGCGGCACCGGCCTCGACGCCGCCGACCAGGCGGCCAAGCTCGCCCTGGTGATCGAGGTCGCCCGGCGGGTGTGGGGATGAAGGACGGTTGAAGGAGGTCGCGATGATAAAGGTTACCGATGTCGCTTACGCGCGCTTCAAGGCCCCCGATCTGGACCTGATGGAGAGCTTTCTCGTCGATTTCGGGCTGACCCGGCGGCACCGGAACGACGATACGCTCTACATGCGCGGCACCGGCCCCGATCACCACATCCATGTCACGCACCTGGCCGATGAGCCGGGCTTCATCGGCATGGAATTCAATGCGGCCAGCATGGGCGACCTCGAGACGCTGTTCCAGGCCGACGGTGCATCGCCGGTCGAAGAAATCGACGAGCCGGGCGGCGGTTACCGGGTCCGGCTGACCGATCCCAACGGGTTTCGACTGGAAACCGTTTTTGGACAGGCGACCGTCGATCCATTGCCGGTCAACCTGTCGATCGGTCCGGATCATGGGCCGGGGCATCCGCGAGACCGCGATATTCAACGTATCCCGAACGTTCCGGGACCCGTCAAGCGGCTCGGTCATGTGGTCTTGAACGTGCCGGATTGCGAAATCGCGGATGCCTATTACCGTTCCCGTTTCGGCTTCCTGCAATCCGATGTTTGCTACCTACCGGGCGACGATGACGACCTGGCCGCCGCCTTCTATCGATGCGACAAAGGCAAGGACTATGTCGACCAGCACACCCTCCTGTTTACCAAGTCTAAGAAGCGCGGGTTGGGCCACGTCGCCTTCGAGGTGGACGATATCAATGCCCTGTTCATCGGGCACGAACTCCTCAAGTCAAAGGGTTACGAGCATTCCTGGGGCATCGGCCGCCACACCCCCGCAGCCAATATCTTCGATTACTGGTTCGACAATTATGGCAACCGGATCGAGCGCTTTTACGGCGGCGACCTGCTCAACAAGGACGACGAAACCAGGGTTCATCCGCTCGGAGACATATTGGAATCGCAATGGGGCGCCAGGCTCTCCGAGCGCCGCGCATCGCTCGATACCGACTACGACCCGCTCCGGGAGTAGATCGCGCCCTAATTGTCCACCATGACGTTGAGGATCGCCGTCTTGCCCTCGCGCGTGGCGGCGAGCCCGGCTTCGAGGGCCGAGGGAAGCTCGGCGGGGTCCGCCACCCGCCGGCCGAAGCCGTCGAAGGGGCGGACCAGCTCGGCATAGTCGAGGTCGGTGATCATCCTTCCGTAGAACAGATCGTTCTCGGCCGCGACCCCGTCCGGGTAGAAGGCGCGGTGTTCCTTGGCCATCGCGGAGTAGCCGGTGTTGTTGACCACGACCACGAGGATCGGCAGCTCCTCATGCGCGGACAGCGCGAGGCTCTGGACGATGGGGTTGTACATGAACGAGCCGTCGCCGATCACCGCCACCACCGGCCGCTCCTTCGCGGCGAGCTTGAGGCCGAGTGCGACGCCGAGTCCCTGGCCGAGCCCGCCCGCGACCCGGTAATAGCTTCGCGACCCCTTATAGGGGCGGTGGCGCATCAGGCGCTGGCGGTGGGTGATGGTCTCGTCGGCGTAGATCGCGTCGCCCGGCATCGCCGCGCCCAGCGCGTCGAACAGGACGATCGGGTCGATGGCCTTTTTCGCGCGCGCCTCCGTGACGATCTCGCGGTCGGCGGCGATGCGCGTCTCATGCGTCTTCGCCCAATGCGCGGCGCGCTCCTCGACCGCGCCGTTCTTCGGGCCGCTCGCCGCGACCGCTTCGGCGAGCAGGCGGAGCGTCGCCGCGCAGTCGCCTTCGAGGAAGCGGTCGGCCTGGATGTTCTGGTAGACCATCTCGGTGCGGAACGGCGTCTCGCCGATGGCGACGATATGCGCCCGCCTGGGCCGCCGCGAAGGCGGGTTCCACGGCGCCCGCGCGGACAGGGTCAGCACCAGATCGGCCTCGTCGAGCCAGTCCGGCTGCCCCACCCCCTGGAACAACGGGTGGCCGCCCGGGAAGTTGCTGTAATCCGCCCAGGGCGCGTCCACCACCGGGATCGCCAGCATCTCGGCGAGCGCGACCAGCGCGTCGAATCCTGCGACATCGCGGCCCGAGCCCTCGGCGACGATGGCCGGCCGCTCGGCCGAAACCAGCAGATCGGCGACCGCCTCGATATCGGCCGCCGGGGGCTGGACCTTCGGCGCCCGCGGCACGTCGCGGATGCGGTCGGGCGGGGTCCAGTCGGCGAGCTGGGTCTCGATGGGCACGGTCATGAAGGTCGGGCCCGACGGCGTGCGCTGCGCCATCTCGCCGGCCCGGATGAGCTGTTCGAACAGGGTGGCCGGGCTCGATGCCTGGTTCGACCACTTGACCAGCGGCGCGGCGAGGCTGTGCGGTCCGCCGACCACGCTCAGGCTCGACAGCCATTGCGGGCCCGGGTGGAAGCCCTCCTGCTCGCCATAGGTCAGCGCCTCGCCGGCGACCACCACCATCGGGATGCCCAGGCGCTGGGCGGCGTCGATCCCCATCGAGCCCTGCAACAGCCCGACGCCGGTATGCAACATCACCCCCTGCATGCGCCCGGTATAGCCGGTGTAGCCGATGGCGAGATCGACCGCGAGGGTCTCGTGCGCACAGCTGAAATAGACCGGGCCCGGCGCGTTCGAGACCTTCTGGCGGGCGAACGCCTCCCACACCGCGCCCCATTCCGAGCCGGGCGATGCCATCACGTAGTCCATGTCCAGGCAGCGGAACGCCTGCACCACCGCCTCGCCGCCATCCAGCCTGTTCTTCATCCCGCCGTTTCCTCTCGATTGCCGGGACGGAGCATGACCACTGTGGGCGGGGGGCGTCAATCGCTACACTCCGCCGCCGGAAGGGATCAGGCTATGCCGCGCGCGAGGCTCGCCGCCGATGTCGGCGGCACGTTCACCGATATCGCCGTCGAGCATGACGGGCGGCTGGCGACGACCAAGGTGCTGACCACCCCGCAGGCGCCGGAGGAGGGGGTGCTCGCCGGCATCGCCCGCGCGCTGTCCGAGACCGGCCTCGCCCCCGGCGCGTTCGAGCTGGCGATCCACGGCACCACGCTCGCCACCAACGCGATCATCCAGCGCCGGGGGGCGAAGACCGCGCTGCTGGTCACCGAGGGGTTCCGCGACGTGGTCGAGATGGCCTTCGAGAACCGCTTCGAGCAATACGACATATACATGGACCGGCCCGAGCCGCTGGTGCCGCGGCATCTGCGGCTCGGCGTGAGGGAGCGGCTGGACGCTCGCGGCAACGTGCTGGTGCCGCTGGAGCCCGGCGCGCTCGACCCCATCGTCGAGACGCTGAAGGAAGAGGCGGTCGAGGCGGTGGCGGTCGGCTTCATCCACGCCTATGTCGACGGGCGCCACGAGCGCGCGGTACACGATCTCCTGGCCGACGCGATGCCGGGGCTCGCGATCACGCTCTCCTCCGAGGTCTCGCCCGAGATCCGGGAATACGAGCGCTGGTCGACGGCAGCCGCCAACGCCTATGTCCAGCCTTTGATGGCGGGCTATATCGCCAGGCTCGAACGGGCGCTGAGCGAGCTCGGCTTCTCCTGCCCGCTCTACCTGATGACCTCGGGCGGCGGGCTCGCGCGGCCCGAAACCGGGCGGCGGTTCCCGATCCGGCTGGTCGAATCGGGCCCGGCGGGGGGCGCGATCCTCGCCGCCCATATCGCCCGGCAATGCGCGCTGGAGAGGGTGCTCTCCTTCGACATGGGCGGAACCACGGCCAAGATCTGCCTGATCGACGACGGCGAGCCGCAGGCCTCGCGCAGCTTCGAGGTCGCCCGCGAGTACCGCTTCCTCAAGGGCAGCGGCCTGCCGCTGCGCATACCGGTCATCGAGATGGTCGAGATCGGCGCGGGCGGCGGGTCGATCGCGCGCACCGACGCGATGGGACGGCTCACCGTCGGCCCGGACAGCGCGGGCTCCGATCCCGGCCCGGTGTGCTACGCGCAGGGCGGCGTTGCCCCGACGGTGACCGACGCCGACGTGACGCTCGGCTGGATCGACCCCGCGGCCTTTGCCGGCGGCACCATCCCGCTCGACGCCGGCGCGGCGGTGGCGGCGATCGCGGCGGGGCCTGGCGAGGCGCTCGGGCTCGACGCGCACGGCGCCGCGCACGGAATCGCCGAGGTGGTGGTCGAGAACATGGCCAACGCGGCCCGGGTGCATGCAGTCGAGCGCGGCAAGACGCTGGGCGAGCGCACGCTGATCGCCTTCGGCGGCGCGGCGCCGGTGCACGCCGCCCGGCTCGCGGAAAAGCTCGGCATCGGGCGCATCCTCATCCCGCAATCGGCGGGAGTCGGCTCGGCGGTCGGGTTCCTGCGCGCCCCGGTCGCCTACGAGGTCGTCCGCAGCCTCTACGCGGCACTCGACGGGAGCTTCGACGCGGACGCCGTCAACGCGCTGCTCGAAGCCATGCGGGAGGAGGCCGATGCGATCGTCGCCGCCGCCGCGCCCGGCGCGCGGCTGGTGCGCGCGCGGGCGGCCGACATGCGCTATCGCGGCCAGGGGCACGAGCTCGCGGTGGGCGTGCCGGCCGGGCCGCTCGGCCCGGATTCCCGCGAGGCGTTGATCGAGGCCTTCGAAGCCGCCTACGCTCGCACCTATTCGCGCACCATCCCGGGGCTGACGATAGAAGCGATGAACTGGACCCTGCGGGTCGCGGCGGAGGCCGATCCGCCGGCACCCTGCCCGCCGATGCCCGACGCGGAAGCGGCCGAAGCGATGGCGCGGCGCCCCATCTGCGATCCGGCGACGGCCGGCATGGCCGGAGCGCCCGTGTTCAGCCGCAACGCGCTCGCCCCGGGTGCGCGGATCGCCGGGCCGGCGGTCATCGCCGAAGACGAGACCACGACGATCGTGCTCGACTCGTTCTCCGCATCGATCGATGCGCTCGGCAATATCGTTATCGCGAGGGACGGATCATGACCCGCTCGAACGCTCTCACGCCGATCGGCCTGCAACTCATGTGGGACCGGCTGATCGCGGTGGTCGAGGAGCAGGCGCAGTCGCTGATCCGCACCGGGTTCTCGACCTCGACCCGCGAGGCGGGCGATCTGTCGGCCGGGGTGTTCGACGGCTCGGGGCGGATGCTCGCCCAGGCGGTGACCGGCACGCCCGGCCATGTCAACTCGATGGCGCGCTCGGTCGGGCATTTCCTCGAGCGCTTCCCGGTGGAGACGATGAAGGAAGGCGACGTCTTCCTGACCAACGACCCGTGGAAGGGAACCGGCCACCTGCACGACTTCACCTTCGTCACGCCGGCTTTCCGCGACGGCCGAATCGCGGCGCTGTTCGCCAGCACCAGCCATGTCGTCGATATCGGCGGGCGCGGGCTCACCTCCGACGGGCGCAACATCTTCGAGGAAGGGATCTACATCCCGATCATGCGCTTCGCCGAACGCGGCGAGGTCGACCGGACGCTGGTCGATATCGTGGCGGCGAACGTGCGCGAGCCGGTTCAGGTGGTGGGCGACCTCCATTCGCTCGCCTCGTGCAACGACGTGGGCTGCCGCCGGCTGGCCGAGATGATGGACGAGTTCGGGATCGACGACCTGGACGCACTTGGCCGCCACATCGTCGAGCGGTCGGTGGCCGCGACGCTGGAGGCGATCCGCGGGCTCAAGCCCGGCACCTACACAAACGCGATGCGGATCGACGGGCTCGAGAACCCGGTCGACCTGGTGGCGACGATGACGGTGGGCGCGGACGGGATCGACGTCGATTTCGCCGGCACCAGCGGCATCTCGTCATACGGAATCAACGTGCCGGTCTGCTATACCGAGGCCTATACCTCCTTCGGCATACGCTGCATCGTCGCCCCCGATGTGCCCAACAACGCGGGATCGCTCGCGCCGATCCGGGTCAGCGCGCCGCCGGGCACCATTCTCAACGCCCAATACCCGGCGCCGGTCGCGGTGCGCCACGTCACGGGCCAGATGCTGCCCGACGTGGTGTTCGGCTGCCTCGCCCGGGCGATCGACGGCGCGGTGCCGGCCGAGGGCACGTCGTGCCTGTGGAATGTCTACGCCTTCGGCGGGCCGGGCCGGGTCGAATGCGACCCCGCCCTCGTCGCCGATGCCCAACCCTTCACCGTGCTCAGCTTCCACTCGGGCGGCGCCGGCGCGAGGCCCGGCAAGGATGGACTGTCCGCCACCGGGTTCCCGAGCGGGGTCAGGAGCGTGCCCGTGGAGGTGACCGAAGCGATTTCCCCGGTGGTGTTCTGGCGCAAGGAGTTCCGCACCGATTCGGGCGGCCCCGGCACCGATCGCGGGGGTCTCGGCCAGGTGATGGAGCTCGGAATTCTCGAGGACGCGCCGTTCGCCTTCAGCGCGCTGTTCGACCGCATCGACCATCCGCCGCGCGGGCGCCGGGGCGGGGAGGACGGTACGGGCGGGCAGATCGGCCTCGCCTCCGGAGCCAGGCTCGACGGCAAGGGAACCCAGACCGTGCCGGCCCGCGACCGCGTGGTGATCGAGATGCCGGGCGGCGGCGGCCTCGGCGACCCCAGGGAGCGCGATCCCGAGGCGGTCGCACGGGACTGCCGCGCGGGTCTGGTCTCGCCGGAGGCGGCACGCGGCCGCTATGCTGTGGCGCTGGACGAGGAGGGCGCGGTCGATTCGGAAGCGACCGCGCTTCTGCGCTCGCGGGAGGTCGAACATGCGGGTTAGCGTGGGTCTGCCCACCGGGATGGAGGGGCTCACCTATCCGATCCCGTTCTCCGATCCCGAGGCCGTGATCCGCATCGCCAAGCACGCGGAAGCGTTGGGCTACCACTCGGTGTGGGGCAACGACCACATGACGACGCAGCACTATGTGCGCGCCGAGTTCCCCGTCCCGCCGCGATTCTGGGAGCCGCTGATCGTCTATTCCTTCGTCGCCGGCGAGACGACCACGCTCCGCTTCGGCACCGGGATCCTGGTGCTGCCGATGCGCCGCGACATCGTGGTGACCGCGAAGCAGCTCGCCACGCTGGACCATTTCTCGGGCGGCCGGCTCGAGATCGGCGTCGGCATCGGCGCCTATCGCGAGGAGTTCGAGGCGCTCCAGCCCGGCGCGCGGCTTGCCCGCGGCCGCATCGTCGACGAGGGGCTGGAGGCGCTGGCGCTGCTGTTCGGCGAACGCGTCGCGTCCTATGACGGCGCGTATTACAAGTTCAGCGACGTCGAGCTGTATCCCAAGCCGAGACAGGCGCGCATCCCGCTCTATGTCGGGGGCAACAACGCCAACAATCTGCGCAGGACGGTCGCGCATGCCGATGGCTGGCTGCCCGCGGCGGTGCCGCTGGACCGCATCGCGGCCGACGTGCGGGAGCTCCGCCGCCTCGCCGAGGAGGCCGGGCGCGACCCCCGCTCCATCGAGGTCGCGCCGCAATATATCGTCCATCTCGGCAAGACACGGGAGGCCGCGCTCGCGCGTTTCGAGAAGACCCAGATGTGCGCGCATCTGACCTCGCTCCGCAAGTCGACGCTGAAGGAGCAGGGCGCGCTGGGGCACGAGGACATCAACCTGATCGGCACGGTCGACGACGCGGTGGAGCGCGCCAACCGCTTGCGCGAGGCCGGCGTCACCCATCTGCTCGGCCTCTACTTCGCCGCCAACGACCTGCCGGAGCTGCTCGACCAGATGCAGCTCTTCGCCGAAGACGTGGTTCCCCGGATCGACTGATGCAGGGGCGGGAGGACGGCTGGGACCGCGAGGTCGATTTCCTGGTCGCCGGCGCCGGGCCGGGCGGCATGACCGCGGCGCTGGTGGCCGCGCTCGAAGGGCTCGACGTGCTGGTCTGCGAGAAGTCGCAGCAGGTCGGCGGCACCGGCGCGACATCGGCGGGCACGCTCTGGATCCCCGGCAACAGCCAGAACCGGGAGGCGGGGTTCGCCGACCGGGCCGACGATGCGGCGGCCTATCTCGATGCGCTGATCGGCGATGAGGGGGCGGATTCGCGCCGGGCCGTCTATCTGCGGGAGGGGCCGAAGGTCATCGACGACCTGGTCGCGCGCTCCGAGCTCAGCTTCGTCGCCTGCGGGCGCCACCCCGACTATCGCAGCAACCTGCCGGGCGCCGCAGTCGAGGGGCGGGCGATCATCCCCGAGACCTTCGACGGTCGGAAGCTCGGCGCCGATTTCGCGCGCATCCGGCCGCCGATCCCGGAATACCTGCTGTTCGGCGGGATGATGGTGGGCAAGGCCGATCTCGCTTCCCTGCTCGGCCGCTATCGGTCGGTCGCCAATTTCGCCCGTTCGGCCGCCCTCGTGCTGCGCTACCTCGCGGACCGGCTCCGCTTCGCCCGCGGTACCCGGCTGACGATGGGCAACGCCCTGGTCGGCCGGCTCTACCACAGCCTCAGGCAGAACGGCGTGACCATCGAATTCGGCGCGGCGCTGAACGAGATCGTGGAACGGGACGGCGGCGCGGCGGGAGCGGCCTTCGAGACCGCGCAAGGCGGGCTGCGGGTGCGCGCGCGGCGCGGCGTGGTGCTGGCGACCGGCGGGATGGCGCATGACGAGGCGCTGCGCAAGGCGTTCATGCCCGCGGCCGAGCCCAAATACTCGCTCGCCGTCGCCGAGAATACCGGCGACGGGCTCGCCGCCGGCGAACGCTTCGGCGGAAGGGTCGAGAGCAGGGGCGAGGGCGGGCTGTGGACCCCGGTCTCGCGCAACCCGCGCAAGGGCGGCGGCACCGGGCTCTACCCCCACATCCTGCTCGACCGCGCCAAGCCCGGGCTGATCGCGGTGAACCGGGCGGGGCGGCGCTTCGTCAACGAGGCGGTGTCCTATCACGACTTCGTCGAGGCCATGTTCCGCGCCGACGAGATCGCCCCTTCGATCCCGGCCTGGCTGATCTGCGATGCCGGCTTCGTGCGCAAATACGGGCTCGGCGACATCCATCCCGGGACCGCCGACCTCTCCCGGCACGCGCGCGCGGGCTACGTGACCCTCGGCGGGTCGGCGGCCGAGCTGGCGGACGGGATCGGGGTGGACGCCGAAGGTCTCGCCGACAGCATCGAGCGCCACAACCGCTTCGCCGAGGCGGGCTCGGACGCCGATTTCGGCAAGGGCGATACCGAGCTCAACCGGTTCAACGGCGACCCCGACAACCGCCCCAACCCCTGCCTCGCGCCGATCGCGGGGAGGCCGCTGGTGGCGATGGCGGTGTGGCCGGCCGACCTCGCCTCGAGCGCGGGGCTCGCCGCCACCGCCGACGGGCAGGTCCTCGGCACCGACGACGCGCCGATCGCCGGGCTCTATGCCTGCGGCAACGACATGGCCTCGATCATGGCCGGCACCTATCCGGGGCCCGGGACCACGCTCGGCCCCGCCATGGTGTTCGGCTACCGCGCGGCGATGCACGCGGCCCGGTCGGGCTGAGGCGGGCCGTTCGGCTTGCGGCCGCGGCCGGCTTTGCGTTAGGGTCCGCGCCGCCCGCGGAGGGGTGCCGGAGCGGTCGAACGGGGCGGTCTCGAAAACCGTTGTACGCTATGCGTACCGTGGGTTCGAATCCCACCCCCTCCGCCACGATCCCGCTGACTGTCGTTTTCCCCGGGGAGCGTGAGGCGGGCGAGAGACCGTCCGCTATGCGGTGTCGATAGAAGACACCACGCAATGGGGCATGGATCCGACACCCGATTTCTTCGACTGACGAGCCGCTCGGCCCCACAAGCACCAGGGTTCGCATCATGGCAGACAGGATTCGACGATTTGTATCCCCGAAGGTCGCGGAATACCCGCCCGGGCACTGGTCCAACTGCCTGCGCGTCGGCGACCACATCTGGCTGTCGGGCTTCACGGCGCGCGACGCCGACCTGAAGACCATCGGCGGCACGGGCAGCGCCTACGAACAGGCGAAGATTATCTTCACCAAGGTCGAGAACTGTCTCGCTGAGGCGGGAGCCTCGATGCGGGATGTGGTGAACATGACGATTTACCTGACCGACATCGCCGACAACCGGGAGGTCTGGCGCGCACGCCAGGAGTTCTTCACGGGCGATTTTCCGTGCTCCACCCTGGTCGAGGTATCGGCTTTGGCCGATCCCGACATCCTGGTTGAAATCACCTGCCAGGCGATGGCGGGGAGCGGCCATGACCGATAGCGCCCTGGTTCCCCTTACCGGAAAGGAATATCTCGACAGCCTCGACGACGGCCGGGAAGTCTGGATTTACGGCGAGCGCGTCGCGCGGATCACCGAGCATCCCGCGTTCCGCAATTCCGCGCGCATGGTCGCCCGACTCTACGACGCCCTTCACGACCCCCAGCGCAAGGAAATCCTCACCGAGCCGACCGAGTACGACCTCGACGGCTGGACCGCGCCCGACCTCGTGAATCCCGACGATGTGTGCATCCTCGACCCGAAGCGGGGGTAATCCCGCCGCGAGGAAGCCCGCGGCCGGCGCCATCCGCGACAAGCCCAACCACCAGGGTATCGGCGCGGCGATTCCGCGGCTGGAGGACAAGCGCTTCCTGAGCGGACATGGGCGCTATGCCGACGATGTCCGCCCCGACGGCCAGGTCCGGGGCCATGTGCTCCGCTCGCCGGTGTCGCATGCGCGGATCGGCCGTATCGACGTCACCGCGGCGATGGGCGTCCCCGGCGTCGTCGACGTGCTGACCGGCGCGGATTACGCAGCCGAAGGCCTGGGCGAGATCCCCTGCGTCAGCATCCCGCCCGGCATAACGGGCGGACCCTATCACCCGACGCCGTTTCCGCCGCTTGCGTCGGACCGGGTGCTGGCGGTCGGTGCCGGCGTGGCGTTCGTGATAGCCGAGACCCTTGCCGCGGCCGCCGAAGCGGCGGAGCGAATCGTCGTCGACTATGAGCCGCTCGATGCCGCGCCGACGGTCGAGGCGGCGATCGCGCCGGACGCGCCCCTGGTCTGGCCCGCCGCCGCGGGCAACCGCTGTTTCGTGCACGAGCTGGGCGACGCGGAGTCGACCGCCGAAGCATTCGCCAGGGCCGATCACGTGACAAAGGCCCGGATCCGCAGCCAGCGGCTTGCCGGCAATCCGCTGGAGCCCCGGACGTGCATCGGCAGCTACCATGTGGGGCAGGAGCGCTGGCAGCTGACGACGTCCGGCGCCAACCCGCACCGCCTCCGGCTGTTGCTGGCCGAACATGTCTTCCGCGTGCCGGCATTCCGCATACGCGTCGTCGCCGGCGATCTCGGCGGCGGGTTCGGGACCAAGGGAGGCCTCTACCCCGAGGAGATCCTGGTTCTGTGGGCGGCCAAGCGGGTCGGGCGTCCGGTCAAGTGGGTGAGCGACCGGAGCGAAGCCTTCGTTTCGGATTTCAACGGCCGCGACCAGATCGCCGACGCCGAATTCGCGCTCACCGCCGAGGGCGACGTCCTCGGCGTGCGCGTGGCGGTGTATCACAATCTCGGCTGCCAGCTCGGCCCGTCCACCGCACACCCGCCGCTGGTCGGGACCCGGATGCTCTCTGGCGTCTACGCCTTCCCGGCGATGCACGTGACCGTGAACGGAATATTCACCAACAGCTGCACGCTGACCACCTATCGGGGGGCCGGACGCCCGGAGGCGACGATGATCCTGGAGCGGATGATGGATCTGTCCGCCGCGGAGCTCGGGCTCGACCCCGTCGAGATCCGCCGACGCAATCTCATCGCGCCCCGGCGCATGCCGTATCGGACCGCGATCGGCGAGACCTACGATTGCGGCGAGTTCGAGGCGATCCTCGACCGCGCCCTCGACGAGGCCGACTGGAACGGGTTCGAAACCCGGCGGCTGGAAAGCCGCGACCGCGGCAAGCTGCGCGGTCGCGGCCTGTCGATCTATATCGAGGTCTGTGCCACGATCAGCGAGCGCATGGAAATCCGCTTCGATCCGACCGGCGGGCTGACCGTTCTGGCCGGCACGTTCTCATACGGGCAGGGCCACGAAACCAGCTATCCCCAGATGGTCAATGAGTGGCTGGGGCTGCCGCTGGACCGGATTCGGGTGGTCCAGGGCGACACCGACAAGATCGCCACCGGCCGCGGGAGTTTCGGCTCGCGCAGCATGACCGTGGGCGGTTCGGCGCTCAAGCGGGCCTGCGAACAGGTGGTCGAGCGCGGGCGCGCCGCGGCGGCCGTCATGTTGGGTGTCCCCGCCGAGGATCTGCACTTCTCCGACGGCGCCTATCGCGCGGCATCGGACCACCGGCACATCGCCCTCGACGCCGTCGCCAGGGCCACATTCGCCTGGGCGTCTCCCCATCCATTGCCGCCGGAGTTGCGATCCGGCCTCGATGGTTGCGGGTATTTCACGGCCAATCCGCAGAACTATCCCAACGGCTGCCATCTCGCGGAGGTGGAGGTCGATCCCGAGACCGGGCAGGTAGAGCTCGCCGCAATATCCGCCGTCGACGATGTCGGCGCGGTGATCAATCCGCTGATCCTGGAGGGGCAGGTCCACGGCGGGATTGCGCAAGCCGCCGGCCAGGCGCTCAAGGAAGCCGTGGTGTTCGACGAGACCGGCCAGCTCCTGACCGGTTCCTTCCTCGATTATGCGATGCCCCTGGCCGAGGACTTCCCCGAATTTCGCCTCGCCTCGCGCCCGGTCCCGACCGAAACCAATCCGCTCGGCGTGAAGGGCGGCGCCGAGACCGCAACGGTGGGTCTGCCGCCGGCGATCGTGGCGGCCGTCGTCGACGCGCTGCGCCCGCTCGGCGTGTGCGACATCGACCCGCCGATCACCTCCTTCGCGGTCTGGAAGGCAATAGCGGATGCCACGGAAGGAGACACGGTTTGACAGCGGATGCGGCGCCGGTCGCGGATTCCATCCATGAGGCGACGCGCGCGCGTCTGATGCGATGCGGCGCCGCGAACCTCAGCAACGCGCTGCTCAGGCGCGGGCTGCGCAACACCTTTCTTCCCGGCCTGTCTCCGGTGTCGGCCGACCAGGAACCGATGGTCGGGCCGGCTTTCACGCTCCGATTCATCCCGGCGCGCGAGGACATCGATTCGATGGCTCTCTACGCGCGCGACGACAGTCTGCACCGGCGCGCCATCGAGGAGTGCCCGCCGGGCGCGGTCCTGGTGATGGCCACGGGCGGCGATGCCCGTGCCTCCGCGATGGGCGACATGATGGCGCTTCGGCTGCGCATGCGCGGCGTCTCCGGGGTCGTCACCGATGGCGGGTTTCGCGACTCGCCGGGAATTCGCGAGACCGGCCTGCCCTGCTTTCAGCGGCAGGGCTCGGGGCCGCCCACGCCGATCGCCCTGCATCCGGTCGAGTTCAACGCGCCGGTCGGATGCGCCGGGGTCGCCGTCTATCCGGGCGATGTCATCGTCGGCAACGGCGAGGGAGTCGTCGCGATCCCCCGGGCTCTCGCGGACGAGGTGGCCGAAGAAGTCGCCGGGGAGGCGGATTACGAGGCATTCGTCAGCCTTCAGTTGCGACGCGGCCGTTCCATCTTCGGCCTGTTTCCGGCCACGCCGGAGAGCCGCAGGGAATACCGGGCCTGGCTGGCCGACGGACGCCCCCAATCGGAGGACTAGGAGATGACCGACACGGCGCCCCACGAAACCCTGGCCAAGACCCTCGAGTTGCTGATCCACCGGGAAGACCTGGATCCGGAACAGTGGCTCGACTTTCCGGATTACGGGCTTCGCCAGTACTTCCTCTGGAAGAACCCGGAGACGGGAGCCAGCATCGCCCTGGTCGAGTTCGAAAAGGGCGGGCGCATACCGGTCAGGCACACCCACGCGTCCAACCAGTTCATGTACTGCCTGGAAGGCGACTACGAGTACACCGATGTCGGTTTGCGCCTGAAACCCGGCACTTTCTACATGAACCCCAAGGACCATCCCCACGGCCCGACGCTGGCGCACGAACGCAGTGTCCTGATCGAGATCTACGATGGCCCGCACTACTACGAACGGCCGGAATTCCATACCGACGAGACGATCGGCGAATTCCTGGCCAGGGACTAGCCCTTGCGTTCGGCAGGGCGCCGCCGATCCGGGCGCCCGCCCGCTGCGTCGCGGGGTCCCCTCCGACCGGACCGCGCGCGACGGGTGGGAACGCTCGGTGGCGGCTGGACCATGTAGCAGCGCGGCCGGGCGTTCCCCCGATCGATCCCCGAACGGATAACCCGATGGAAAAAGGGGCCGGATGGCCCCTTTTTCGCCCGACCCGCCTGTGCCGGCGCTATTTCGTCATGCCGAGCTCCTTGTAGGCCTTCAACGCGCCGGGATGGTGCTCGATACCGGCGTTCTTGAACACATCGATCCCCGCGCTGGGGCTCCACGACTTGTAGACCGTCTTCATGTACTTGTCGGTCTTGTCGGTGAAGACGTATTTGACGATGCGGTAGATCGTCTCGTCGGGCACGCTGTCCTGGGCCATGATCGTCGACGGCACGCCGTAGGACTGGGCGTCGGCGACCACGCCGTCGCCGTAATCCGCGGCCTTGATGACATAGGGGGCGAAGGCCGGGTTCTTGCCGAGCACCCCCTTGAGCTCGGCCGGGGCGAGCGGGATCAGGCGGATCTTGCGGGTCGCCGCCATCGCCGAGACCACCGGGACCGGGACGGCGGACGCCACGGCGAAGGCGTCGATGTTGCCGTCGCGCAGCGCGTTGCCGGCCTCGCTGAAGCCGAGGAACTGGGCCTTGATCTTGTCGCGCACGCCGACGGTTCGCAGGATCAGGTCGGCGTTGGCCGCGGTCCCGCTGCCCGCCTTGGCGAGCGAGACCCGCTTGCCCGCCAGATCGGCGAAGGCCTTGATGTCGTCCTTGGCCAGCGTCACCCAGTGGATCGGCGAGATGGTGAGCGCCATCAGCGCGCGGACGTTCCTGGCCGGCGGCTTGTCCTTGAACTTCCCGGTCGAGGTGACGGCGTTGTAGACCGCGCCGAGATTGGCGAGCCCGAGATTGAGCCCGCCGCCCTCGCGGCTCAGCATCCGCATGTTGGTGGTCGAACCGGCGGTGGTCCGGGTCGACAGGGTGATGCCCTCCAGATCGCGGGTTATCGCGGTCGACAGCCCGCCCCCCATCAGGAAGTAGCTGCCGCCGGGCGAGCTGGTGCCGAGGACGAGGCTTTGCGCGGCCGCCCCCTGTGACAGCGCCAGCACCGCCGCCGAGGCGAGCGTTGTCGCGATGAACTTCTGCATCCTTTGGTCTCCCTTCTGCGAATTCCCGCTTGCCACACTAGCAACCGGGCCGGCGGGCGGGAACAGCGCCCGCGCTCAACCGGTGGCCCGGGTATCGCCCGCCTTGCCCCTGCGGAACTGCCAGACCGTGAAGACGGCGAAACACGCCACCGGGATCAGCGCGTAGACCCCGTGGGTCAGCACGAGGACGATTCCGATGACGATCGAGAGCACCCGCGCGGCAAGCGAGAGCCGGGCGTAGTAGAAGCCCTCGATACCGGCCGAAATCGCCAGCCCGCCCAGCGCCAGCGAGGCGATGGTGGTGACGATGCTCCACACGCTTCCCTGCAGCAGCAATCCCGGCTGATAGACGAACAGCACCGGCAGGTAGAAGATCGCCATCGCCTTGACCATGGCGACATTGCAGACCGGCCATAATCGCTGCTTGGAAATCCCCGCCGCCATGTAGGCCGCCAGCGCGACCGGCGGGGTGACGTTGGAGGCCTGTCCCCACCACAGCACCAGCAGGTGGGCGGCCATGACCGGGATGCCGAGCTGGATCAGGGCCGGGGCCGCGAGGGTCGCCAGGATCACATAGGCCGGAATGACCGACAGCCCCATGCCGAGGATGTAGCCGATCACGAAGATGAACATGACCGTGAAGGCGAGATTGCTCTCGGCGAGGTCGATGATCATGCCGGTAATGCGGATCCCCGTGCCGGGCAGCAGCACCGCGCCGGCGATGATCGAGACCGGGCCGGCGATGGCGATGATCGGCAGCGAGGCCTTCGCGCCCTCGGCGAGCGCGACGACGATCGCGCGCGGGCCCATCGGCCGAGGCGTCAGCCAGCTCGCCGCGATGACGCTCACGATGGCCAGCATGCCGATGCGCCTGAGCGAATAGTCGAGATAGACCATGACCACGACCACCGCGATCGGCACCAGATAGGCCCAGCCCTGCATCAGGGTTTGGCGGAAAGACGGGCAGTCCTCGGCCGGCAGGCCCTTCAGGCCATTGCGCCGGGCGTAGAAATGGACTTGCAGGTAGACGTTGAGGAAATAGAGCAGCGCCGGGATCGTCGCCGCGATCACGATCGTCCCGTATGAGAAGCCGGTCAGCGCCACCATGATGAAAGCCGATGCCCCCATCACCGGCGGCATGATCGTGCCGCCGGTCGAGGCCGCGGCCTCGATGCCCGCGGCGACCGCCGGCCGGTAGCCGGTCTTCATCATGATCGGGATGGTGATGCTGCCGGTGATCGCGACATTGGCCGAGGCCGAGCCCGAGATGCTGGCGGTGATGAAGGACGACCCGACCGCGGCCTTGGCGCCGCCGCCCGGGCGGGTGCCGAGGAAGGACAGGCAGAGATCGGTGAAATAGTCCGACGCGCCGGAGCGGATCAGGAACGTCCCGAACACCAGGAACAGGAACAGGTTCGAGGCGAGCACATAGGTGATCGAGCCGTACAGCCCGTCGGTCTGGGCATACAGCGCGGTCGCGATCTGGCGCAGGTCGAACCCGCTATGGACGAACGGCCAGGGGACCCACGCGCCGAAATAGAGGAACAGCAGGAATGCGCCGGAGATGATCGCCATGGCCACGCCGAGCGCGCGCCGCCCGCCCTCGATCACGCCCAAGATCATGATCCAGCCGACGGCCATGTCGAAATCGCCGATGTCGAAGCCTTCGTTCTCGGCGAAGTAGAGGTAGCGGTCGTTGAACCGGAAGGTGGCGTATGTCACCGCGAGCAGGAAGACGACGTCGAACGCCCGGGCCGGGATCGTTCGCGCCAGCGGATGCACGCAGATCGCCAGCGCCACGCCGGCATAGATGAACAGGCTGCGGTCGAGCGCCGGGCTGAAGGTGCCCCAGGTCGCGACATAGAGGTAGTAGCCAGTCGTCGCCAGCCCGATCAGGAAACCGAGCTTCTTCCATTCGCCGCAAAACGCTGCGGCCATGCCTTGCCGGTCGGTCAGAGCGCCTCTCCCCCGGTATACTCGCGATCCGGATTGCCCCCGTCCAGCCGAGGACGCTCAACAGGGACGCCGAAGGTGCCGGATCTCAGGGTGCTCAGGGAAGCCGACCTCAAGGCGGTGCTCGATGTCGAGACCGGGCTCGATATCGTCGAGCGCACGTTCCGCGATTTGGGGACAAGGGACATCTTCCGTCTGTCCGAGCCGGCCGCCCTGTTCGGCGGCTCGGGCGTCGGCAAGGCCGCGCGCTACAAGTCCAAGGGCGCGACCCTGATTTCGGAGAACGTCACCGGGATCCGGCTGATCAGCGACGTGGCCAGGGAGCATGGTTTCCGTTCCCACCACATGCTGGTCGTGTTCGACGATGCGACCGGCGCGCCGATCGGGCTGTTGAACGAGACCTGGCTGCACCGGTTCCGCACCGCGCTGACCGGGGTGGTCGCGGCCAGGTATCTGGCGCGGCCCGATTCCCGGGTGCTCGCGCTGTTCGGCGCCGGCTCGATCGCCGCGGAGCTGTTTCCGGCGATCACCCGGGTCTTCGAGCTCGACGAGGTCCGGGTCGTCGCGCGGCGGCGGGCGAGCGCCGAGAGTTTCTGCCGCGGGCATGCCGGCGGGCCCGCCCGGTTCGCCGCCATGGAAGACCCTCGCGAGGCGCTCGACGGCGCCGAAATCGCGATCACCCTGACGCTGGCGGAGGCCCCGGTGATCGGGCCCGGGATGCTGTCGCCGGGCGCCTTCCTGTGCTCGATGGGCGAGACCGAGGAAGTCGCGTTCGGCGTTCTGGAGGAGATCGACGGGTTCGTGGTCGACGATTTCGAGTACGCGACGGTGCTGGGCGACATCGAGTCATGGCTTCGCGATGGCCGGATCGACCGGTCCGCGTTGGAGGCCCGCGTCGACGCCCATATCGGCGAAGTCGTGGCCGGCACCAGGGCGATCCGCGAGAACCCCGACCAGCGCATTCTCGCGATCGTCCAGGGCATGGCGATCTGCGACCTTGCGCTCGCCCGCCACGCGCTGAACGAGGCCGAGGCGCGCGGGCTGGGTGGGAGCCTCGACCTGTTCGGCTGAGGGATCGGGGGGCGCGAGCCTCGGCGGTCAGGAAGGCCTTCGCGCATACTCGGCCAGCGTTACCACCGAGTCCGCATGTTCTGTCGCCCCCAGCGCATTCGCAAAGCGAAGATCGGCCGTTACTACGGCGGCTCCGATGCGGTGCGCGAGCGCGAGATAAACGCAGTCGTAGACCGGCCGGTCGAGCGCCAGCGCGATACGAACCGCGTCGCCGCAGATCGTCTCGTCCGTATTCCACCGAACCGGCATCTCGGGCACAGACGCCATCAAGGCGCCGGCCTCGCTGTGTTCGATCTCGCCCCGCCGCGCCTTGCGCCACACGGCGTTTGCGATCTCGCATGCCATCAGGCGCGGCGCATGCAAATCGTCATTGCCAGCAGCGAGCTCCCGCGCCATGTCCGAATCGTCTTCCGCAACCAGCCACTTGACCGCTACGCTGGCGTCGACGACCAACCGCATCAGAAGTCGCGATGGCCGTGGTCGCGATCCTCGCGGATCAGCACCTCCGCCGGCGTATGCGCACGCCCTTCGGTCGCGCGCCTCAACCGGTCCGACAGGGCCAGGAAGGACTCGCGCCTAGCCTGCATATCGTCCTCGACGGCGCGTTGCAGAATATGGCGCACCTCGCCTTCCAGGGAGCGGTTGTTCGAGGAAGCGCGCCGCTTGAGGCGCTCGACCACGCTCTCGTCGAGCTGCCTCACGTTGATCGTCGCCATCGCCTCGTTCCAAAATTCATGCCATCAAAATGATGGCAGAAAGAACTGGGACAGTCAAGAAACGCTCAGTGCCGCGCGAGCAGGCGTCCGTAGCCCGCGACCGTCATCGTCGACCCCATCGCCCGCAGGCAGCGCCAGAAGGTCGCCTGGTTGCTGGTCACCACCGGCTTGCCGAGCTCGGCTTCGAGATCTTCGATCAGGTCGAGCGACGGCAGGTTGGTGCAGCTCACGAAGACCGCGTCGGCCTCCGGCCGGTCGACCCGGCGGGCGAGCTCATGGGTGGTCTCCAGCGGAACCCGGCCGATCCCGGCGCGCTCGGACGCGGTCTTGCCGAGCCCGAGACCCTCGACGGAGACGACGTCGAAGCCTCGTTCGGTCAGCCATTCGGTCTCGCGCCGGTTGACGAAATCGGTCCTGGGCGTGGCCAGCGCGATGCGCCGCGCATCCAGCGCGCGCAGGCCCTCGACGACCGCATCGGAGGTCAGTACCGCCGGCGCGCCGGTCATCCGGGTCATCGCCTCCGACAGCACATCGCCCGGGAAGAAATAGGTGCACGACGTGCAGCCGAATGCGATCGCGTCGACGCCGGCGGAACCGAGATCACGGGCGGCCCCTTCGACGTTCTCCGCGATCTGCCGATAGAGCGCCGGCGCCTGCGGCCCGTCCTGGAAGGCGCGCGCGACATGGATTGCGAGCCCCTCCGGCGCCATCCGGTGGAACTCGGGCTCGATGCTGGTGTTGGTCGACGGGCAGATCAGCCCGATCCTGCCGAGCCCGGCATAGGGGCCGGCGGAAGGGAGGCTATCGGCCATCCGGGCCGCCCGCCTCCGCGATACACGCGCACAGCCCGCCACCGGGCGGCGCCTGGTGCTCGGTTCCGCCGCTGACGAAGACCCGCCCTGTGCCGAGGATGCCGCCGATCAACCCGCTGGCGGTCGCCCGCATGTGCTTGTCGGGGTCGAGGTCGCTGTGGAAGACGGTGGTGCGGTCGCCGCGCACCCGGCCGTGCGGAGCCACGCCCACCTTCACGAACACCGCGCGCAGCCGTTCGGGCGCGGCGATCTCGCCGGCCTCGTCGAGAGCGCAGCCGGCCGTTCGAAACAGGGCCTTCAACGAGCGCGCGTCGAGAATGTCGGCCATCGGCCCGGAAAAGACCCTGGTCGAGCCGCCGGCGCCGCGCCGGTTGCCCAGGACCAGGACCTCGCCAACCTCGACCTCCGTCCCCGAGAAGCTCATCGCCCGGCCCGAATGGCGGTGCAGGTCGACGCCGATCCGCGTGTCCTCGATCTCCTTGTCGGCCAGCTCGCCCAGCGCCAGCGCGACGCCGAGCGCGGCCGCGCCCCGCGATTGCCCGCTCGACCCGGCCCGGGCGATGACCGCCGGATCGCCGGTCGCCGCGGCGTCGCGGTGGCTGAGTATCGGGCTCTTGACCAGCACCAGCGCGACCTGGTCCGGGGCGAGCCCGGCTTCCGCCATCGCGTCTTCCACCGCGCCGGCGATCAGGCGGGAATGGGTCGGCGTGACCAGCTCGCCCGCCGTCATCGCCCGGGTCCGCCCGCCGCCGATGACCAGGCGCTCCTCGTCGCCGCCTCTGTCGTCGTCGATCGCCGCCAGCACGTAGACCACCGGGCTCAGCACGCCCTCCGAGCCGGTCGAGACGATGAGCGTGGAGGCGCCGAGCAGGTCCGCGCCGCCGAAGCGTTCTATCGTCGCCTCGGCGGCCGACAGCGCGAGCTCGCGCGAGAAGTCGTTGATCGTAGCCGTGCCTTCGGTCTTGGCGACCAGCGCCAGGCGCCCGATGTCCCCCGTCGGCAGTCGGGAGAGAATCCGTTCGAGGCCGGCCACGTCGCCGGGGCCGTCGGTCGCGTAAGAATCGACATGGACGCGCATGGGGGATCCGCTACCCGGCGAGGAACGACTCGACCAGCCAACTGCCCCGCAGCGCCAGGTCGTAGTCCTCGTGGGGGTGGCCGAGGAGCTGTATTCCCATCGGCAGGCCGCGGTCGGCCAGCAATGGCAGGTTCCAGGCCGGCGCTCCGAGGCAGGAGGAGACATCGCCGTAGACCGGGTCGCCCACCGCCATGCCGACAGGCGGAGGCCCGATGGCGGAGAGCGTCAGGTAGCCGTCGTACGCGCCCTCGAGCGCGGCGAACGCGCCCCTCAGCGCCTCGCGCATGGCGAGGCGGTGGCGGTAGTCCTCGGGCGAAATCTCCTCGCCCCGGGTCAGGCGCTCGAGGACCGCTGCGCTGAGCAGACCGCCCTCCATGTCGCGGTATCCCCAGGTCGGCCAGCGCATCTCGTAGGCGAAGATGTCGAACATGAAACCGGGGATGGTCAGCAGCGCCGTTTCCAGGGCGTCGAGGCGTTCGTCGTCCCGGCGCGTGACGATTTCGACTCCCTTTCCGGCGACATCGGAGACGAATCTCTCGAAGACCTCCCTGGTCTCGTCCTCGGTGTCCGGCCAGGCGCGGGTCTCGAGCCGCGCGAGGCGCCGCGGCCTGACCGCCTGCTCGAGCTCCGGGCGGCCGAACAGGCCGGGCTGGCCGGGGTCGCCGCCCACCGTGGCCGAGATGTGGAACGCGGTCCGCCAGCAATCCTCGAGCGAGCCGGCATGGACGCCGAGCACGCTCTGGCTCGGCGACATCGAGTGCCCGCCGCCGCGGTTGAGCGCGCCGAAGGTGGGTTTCAGCGCGTAGTTGCCGCAATAGCCGGCGGGCCGCTGGATCGAGCCCCTGACCTGGCTTCCGCTGCCCGCGGGAACCATGCCCGCACCCACCGCCGCGGCCGTGCCGCTGGAAGAGCCGCCGGGGGTGCGGGCGGGATCGAAGGGGTTGCGGGTCGGTCCGGGCGTGGCCTGGCCGAATTCGGTGGTCACGGTCTTTCCCACGATGCCGGCCCCGCCCTTGCGCAGCGCGTATACATGGGCGGCGTCGCGGATCGACTGCCATCCCTCGTATACCGGGCTGTTCATCTGGGTCGGCATGTCGACGGTCTCGTACAAGTCCTTGATGCAGACCGGCATGCCGTCGACCGCCGACAGGGGGCGGTTTCGCCGGTATCGGTCCGACGACCGGTCGGCCGCCTCGCGCGCGCCCTCGATGTTGGTGACGACGAACGCCTTCACCTCGGGCTCGCGGGCCTCGATGGTCTCCAGGCAGCGTTCGAGATAGGCCCGCGGCGTGTCGCCGCCGTCGACAAACGCCGGGATCGAATCGTGAAAGCCGCGCAGGTCCGGGTTGCGCGGGTCGTAGGGCCGGGAGGCGCCGTTCATCCTGTCGCTCCTTGGGAAGACCCGCGCGTCACAGGCTGTGCGCGTAGTCGAGTATCAGCCGGTTGAAGGCTTCGGGATGCTCGCGGTAGCTGAAATGTCCCGAATGGTTGAACACGTGCATCTCGGTCCGCTTCTCCCGGTGGACCATGATCTCGTAGAGCCCGAAGCCCTGGTCGATGGTCGCGGTCGGGTCGTTGAGCCCCCAGACGATCAGGTTGGGGCGCTCGGTGCCGGCGCTCATCAGCCGGTCGAAGGTGTCGCTCTTCTGCCGCGCCAGCGTCGGCACGAACACCCGGTCGCCCACCCCCTCGTCCAGCATCTTGCGCACCGATTCGAGGTATTTCGGCAGGGCGGCCACCCGCATGAGCTCGTCGAGCCAGTCCTCGGTGACGATCTTCGGGTTCCACGAATAGTTCTCCAGCACCCAGCGCTGGCTCTCGCGGCTGAGATAGGGCTTGGGCGTGTCGGTAAAGACGATGTGGTTGCGGCCCTGGCCGGGGCCCAGCGTGTTGGTGTCGACCATGATGTTGGACTTGATGCGCGCGGGGTTCTCCAGCGTCATCCGGCAGGTCAGGTAGGCGCCGCGCGAGTGGCCGACGATGTGGCAGTCGTGAAGATCGAGCGCGTCGAGAAAGCCGAGCGCATGGCTCACCACCCGCGCCATGGTGTAGTCGTCGTCGGTCTCCGGGTTGTCGGTATAGCCCTGGCCGATCTTGTCGACGGCGATCACCCGGCATTCCCCGGCCAGGCCGTCGAAATTGAGGTTCCAGTCGGCCGCGCAGTCGGCGCCGTGATGGGAGCCGAAATTGCCGCCATGGAACAGGACGATCGTCTCGCCCGACCCCTTGTCGAAATAGCGCGTGCCGATCCCGTCGACGTCGACGAATTTCGCCTGCGAAAAGTCCATTTCCGTCTCCGTGCCGCCGTTCAAGGCGCGTGAATGAAGGTTCTGATGACCTGGTTGAACCGTTCGGGATGCTCGCGGAAGCTGTAATGGCCCGACCGGTTGAAGATCTGCCAGCGCGCCCGACGCTCCTTCTCGGCGAGGATCCGGTAGAGGCCCATCGCCTGTTCGCGCGACACGGTGGGGTCGTCGCTGCCCCAGACCTGCATGACCGGGCGCTGGATGCCGCGAGTGCGCAAGATGCGGAACATCTCCTCCTTCTGGGTGAGGATGCCCGGCAGGAACCTGGTCGCCTGGAACCCGTCGCCGGACATCTTCGCGACCGCCTCGGCGTATTTGGGCTGCTTCGCGATCTCCACCATGGCGTCGATCCACGCATCGGATATGTGGTCGTGGCCGTATGAGTACTTCTCCACCACCCAGCGCTGGCTCTCGGCGCTCAGCGCGGGTTTCGGCATGTTGGCGAACACGAACTCGTTGCGCCCGATTCCGGGCGCGCAGGTGTTGCTGTCGACGATGGTGCAGCTCTTGACCAGCTCCGGATGTTCGACCGTCAGCCGGCACACCAGATAGCCGCCCCGCGAATGGCCCACCAGATGCGCGCCCTCGATACCCAGCGCGCGCAGCGTCGCGTGCGCGTGCTGCACCGCCGCGTGCATGGTGTAGTCGTCATCGGTCTTCGGATTGTCGGTGTAGCCCTGTCCCAGCTTGTCGATGGCGAAGACGCGGAACCATCGGGCGAGGCCGGCGAAATTCAGGTCCCAGTCGTCGGCCGAGCAGGCGCCCGAAATCGAGCCGAAGGCGCCGCCATGCACGAGCACCACGATCTCGCCCGAGCCCCGCTCGAAATAACGGGTGCGCACCCCCTCCACGTCGACGAATTTGGCGTCCGGTAACGGCATTGGCTTCTCCCGCGGCCGCGATGTTTCAGGTCACCCCTGACGATGCCCGCTTGAGGCGCGGGTCGAGAATGTCGCGCAGACCGTCGCCCAGCAGGTTGATGCCGAGCACCGTCATGAAGATGCAGAGCCCGGGGAACAGCGCCAGCCACCAGGACGTCGAGATGTGTTCGCGCCCGTCGGCGAGCATGCTGCCCCAGGTGGGAATTTCCGGCGGCACGCCGAGGCCCAGGAAGCTGAGGCTGGCTTCGGAGATGATCGCCGACGCCATGGCGAAGGTGCCGATGACGATCGCCGCCTGCAACAGGTTGGGCAGGATGTGGCGGCCGATGATCCGCCCGTGCGAGGCGCCGAGCGACCGCGCGGCGGTGACGAAATCGCGCGCCCGCAGCGACAGCGTCTGGCCGCGCGCGACGCGGCAATAGGGGATCCAGCGCTGGGCCACCAGCGCGATGATCAGGATGCCGAGCCCCTGACCCATGAAGGCGAGGATGGCGATCGCCAGCAGCAGCGGCGGGAACGCCCAGACGACTTCCACGGCCTTCTGGATGGCGAAGTCGGTGCGCCCGCCGAAATATCCCGAGATCGCCCCGAACCCGACGCCGACGATGCCGGAAACCAGCACCACGGTGGAGGCGATCACCAGCGAGATACGCGCGCCGTAGATGATCCGGCTGAGGATGTCGCGCCCGACATGGTCGGTGCCGAGAAAGAACTTGCCGGCGAAATAGTCGGGCGCCTGGAGCGCGGCCAGCAGGTCCTGCTGGTTGGGATCGTAGGGGGTGATCACGGGGGCCAGCACGCCCACCGATATCAGCAGCGCCACGACCGCCCCGCCGAGGCAGATCTTGACCTTCATCCAGCGCCGCGAGCGCCTTTTCAGCTCGGCCAGCCACTGGACCAGCGGCGCGGCGCGGCTAGTCGAAACGGATTCTTGGATCGATCGCGCCATAGCTGATATCGATGAGGAAGTTGACCGTGACGAACAGCACGGTGTAGGCGAGCACGACACCCGTGATCAGCGGGTAGTCCCGGGTGCCGAGGCCGTTGATCAGCAGATTGCCGATCCCCGGCCAGGCGAACACGGTCTCGACGATGATCGAGCCCGACAGCAGCGTACCCAGCTCGAGCCCGACCACGGTGATGATGGTGATCAGGGCGTTGCGGACGATGTGGCGCCACAGCACGACCTGGCCGCTGAGCCCCTTGGCGCGCGCCGTCGTCACGAACTCCTCGTGGGTGACGTCGAGGATCGCCGACCGCGTGACGCGCATCAGGATGCCCAGCATGTTCACCCCGAGCGTCGCCGCCGGCATGACGATGTAGGACAGCGCGTCGACGAACCCCTTCCAGTTGCCTTCGATCAGGCTGTCGACGGTATAGAAGCCGGTGATCGTCGCGCCGGCGACGCCATAGGTCTCGCGCCCGGCCGACGGCAGCAGGTTGAAATAGCCCGAGACGACGAGGATCAGCATGATCCCCATCCAGAAGCTCGGCATGCTGATGCCGAAGAAGCCGAACACCGAGCCGAAATTGTCGACCCAGGAATTGGGTCTGGCCCCCGCCCACACGCCGAGCGGGACGCCGATCAGAACGGCGAACAGGGTCGCGAAGAATGTGAGTTCGAGGGTTGCAGGGAACCGCTGGACGAGCAGCTCGGTGACCGATTCCTTGTAGCGGAAGGATTCGCCGAAATCGCCCTGAACCGCCGAGGCGAGAAAGGTCAGGTATTGCTCGTGAAACGGCTTGTCGAGACCCCAGCGCGCGCGGGCCTCGGCGATATCCTCGTGGGTCGCCTCCTCGGGCAGCAGGATATCGGCGGGATCGCCGGGCGCGAGCTGCAGCAGGCCGAATACCAGCAGGGTGATCAACAAGAGGACGGGGACCGTCCCGACCACCCGCTTGACGGTATAGGTCAGCAACCGGAAACCGCCTTTCCGTCAGACCGGCAAGGCCCGATGCAACCGCGCGCCCGGCGTCGCCGGCGCGCTAGTTCTTCATCGTCGCTTCGCTCATATACGGACGACCGTCCGGCCGCGGCTGGTAGTCGACCTTGTTCGCCACGCCGTATTGCAGGGTGTGCGTCCACATGAAGCAGGCCGGCGCCTCCTCGGTCAGGACCGACATCGCCTGACGCAGCGTCGCGATGCGCTTCTGCTCGTCGAAGGCGGCCCGTTCGGCCTGCATCAGCTTGTCGTATTCGGCGCTGGAGAAGTTGATGCGCGGCGACACCCCGGTCTCGAAATACTGCGACAGCGCCGGGCCGGGATCGATCACCGAGCCGCGGCCCTGGTAGAAGAAGGGAACCTTGCCCTTGCGCACGTTGGCCCACTGGGTGACCCATTCGGGGGTGTGCAGCTTGGTCTTGATGCCGACCGCGCCCAGCATCGGCACCATGGCCTGGGTGATCTGCTTGTCGTTCACGTAGCGCGCGACCGGGGTGTAAAGGTCGACCTCGACACCGTCCGGATACCCGGCCTCGGCGAGCAGCTTCTTCGCCTTCTCCGGGTTGTAGTCGTAGACCGGCTTGTGGTCGGGGTTGTAGGCGTACTGGCCCGGCCCGATCGGCCCCTGCAGCAGCTGCGCCTGCCCCTTGAGCAGCGCCTTGACGATGCCCTCGCGGTTGATCGCGTGGCAGACCGCCTGGCGCACCTTCTGGTTGTCCCACGGCTTCATCGCCGGGTTCATGGCGAGGAACATGATCTCGACCGAGCTGGTCGGGACCAGCCTGGCGCTCTTCGACTTCTCGATGCGGGTCAGAAGATGGGGCGGAATGAACTGCGCGATCTGGATCTCGCCGTTGAGCAGGGCGGTGACGCGCTGTTCGGACTCGGTCATCTTGCGCACGATCACGATGTCCGGCGAGCCCGGCCTGAGGAACGGACTCCCCTCGGCCTTCTCCAGCACCAGGCGGTTGCCGATCACGAATTCCTTGAGCCTGTAGGGCCCGGCGCCGTAGGGGTGGTTCTTGTCGGCTTCCTTGGCGCCGTACTTGTCGTAGACGTCCTTGCTGGAGATCGCCCACAACCCGCAGATATAGCTCAGCAGCGACGATGTCGGCTTGTGGGAAATCATCCTGACGGTGTAGTCGTCGACCGCCTCGACGGACTTGATCTTCCGGCTCGAGTTCTGCTTCTGGCTGCTTTCCGGGTCCTTGCTCATCCGGAAGAAGGAGTGGACGACGTCCTTCGCCGTCAACTCGGTCCCGTTATGGAACTTCATCCCCTTCTTGAGATGGAAGATCCAGGTGTTCTCGTCCTTGACCTCCCATTTCTCGGCGAGGTGGCCGACATACCCGCCCTTCTCGAAACTGTAGCGGCAGAGATTGCCGTAGACCTCGCCCCACAGCCCGTAGAGATGCGACGCGCTGTCGCCATAGGGGTTGACGGTGCTGAGATTGGAGGTGATGCCGAGCGTGAGCCGGGTCTCGGCCGACGCGGTCGCGCCCACCGCAACTCCGGTTGCGAGAACGGCGCACGCCGCCATCCTCGACGCCATACGCGCTGAAGCTGAAACTCGCATTACCGTTCTCCCTTCGTGGTTCTCATCCCCTGCGGCATTCCCGCCGCATTGCCGCAGTCTACAGACTCCGGCGCCGCGGGCTCAATAATAGCCCGCCGCGATCGCCTCGCAGACCACCTCGACGGCGGGCGGGACCAGCCCCATCGGCAAGCCCTCCTCGGCCCGCCAGTAGGAATGGATGCCGGTGCCGAACTCGACGATCCGAATCTCGGGCGCGGGCTCGATCTTCTCCAGCATGGGCAGCATGACACCGTAATACTTCTCCGGCGTGTGGTCGCGGCTGAACCGGTTGATCATGTAGAGCAGCGGCGGCACCGGTTTCGCGCCGGGACCGGTGAGCGGCCGCCCCATGCCGATATAGCGCTCGACGAGGTCCCGCGTTGCCCTCTCCGACAGGCCGAGGCGCGCCGCGGTCACGGTCGCGGCCTCGGTGAGCGCCGGGATCGAATGGATGTGGAAGAAGTACTCCGCCTTGATCTGCGGGAACCGCTTGACCGCGTCCCACATCTCGAAGACCTCCTCCATCACCCAGGGCAGCCGCATCAGGGGCTCGCCGCCCTCCTGCATGTAGAGCTCCGCGCCGGCGTAGCGGGCGAGCTCGCGCCAGTCGCGGACCAGCAGGTCGTTGAACGGGTTGGGCCAGTCATGCCCGGTCATCGCGTGGAAGATATAGGCGAAGGTCGAGTTCTCGATGCCGGCGAGCCCGACGATGTTTTCGACGCGCTGCAGGATCATGTGCGAGAACGGCCCGCCGGTGGAATGGCCGTGGGTGTAGACGGCAAACTCGTCGACCGGGAAATGCCGCCGGCACAGATCCTTCATCGCCGCCTCGAAAGCCAGCGGCCAGGCCGCCATCCGCTCGTGGAAGACGGTTCCCGGGCGGGCGCGCGCGAAGGTCCGCGTGCCGTAGACGTGACGGTGGGACGCCTCGCGCACGATGTCGTATTGCTCGCGGCCGATCGCCTCGCCCCGCTTCCAGATCGGCGTGCGCAGCCCGCCATCGGGGTGCGTGGTATCGCCCGGCCAGTCGCGCGACGGGTCGGGAAAGTAGAGCCGGCCCGGGAAGGTCATGTTGACCACCTTGAAGCCGCGCTTCCGCGCGAGCACCAGGGCGTAGGGCTCGATCGAGCGCCAGTCGCTCGCCCCGCCATGGGTCATCAGCATGCCGGAACGCCGCCCGTCGGCCGAGACGTGGCATCTGGCGCGGTCCACCGGCTCGTAGACCATCGCGCCGATGTCCCATTCCATGCCGGCGACGTCGAGGCGGAAGACGTCCTCGTACCGCCTGATCTCGATGTCGGGCTCCGCGAGCACGCGATCCGAAATCTCGACCAGCTCGTCTCGCGCGTAGCGCTTCGGCGGCTGCCACGATCCGTCCGGCATGGTTCCGCTCCCCGCGCCTACAGGGCCTGGATGAAGCCGCGCAGCATCTCGTTGAAGATCTCCGGCTGCTCGCGGAACGAGTGGTGCCCCGCGCGGTTGATGATCTGGAGCTGGCAGCGCGGCTCGGTGGCGGCGATCAGGTCGAACAGCGCATAGCCCTGCTCGAGCGGCGCGGTCGGATCGTTGCGGCCCCAGACGATCTGGGTGGGCCTTCCCATGCCGCGGTCGCGGATCCAGGCGAACATCTCCGACTTGTCCTTCGCCAGACCCGGCAGGAACATCTTGGTCCTGAGTCCCTCGTCCTCCATCTTGCGGACCGATTCCCGGAACTTGGGCAGATTCGCGACCTCGACCGCCGCGTCGAGAAAGGCGTCGTCGATGTGGTGCGGGCTGTAGGAGTAGTGCTCGTAGACCCATTTCTGGCATTCGCGGCTCAAATGCGGCAACGGCGCGCCGGCATGCACGACGTCGTTGAGGCCGCGCCCGGGCGCGCAGGTGTTGCTGTCGATAATCGTGCAGGACGCCACCAGGCCGGGCTGCTCCAGCGTCAGCCGGCAGACCAGGTAGCCGCCCCGCGAATGACCCGCGAGATGGACCTCCGAGAGCCCGAGCGCGCGGATGAAGCCGTTGGCGTGCTGGACCACGGCGTTCATCGTGTAGTCGTCGCCCGGCGGGTTGTCGGTGTGTCCCTGGCCCAGCTTGTCGAAGGCGACGACGTGGAAATGCCGGGCCAGCGAATCGAAGTTCCGGTCCCAGACGATGGCGCTCGACGCCGCCTCGTCCGAGCCGAAATTGCCGCCGAAGACGAGGACCAGGGGAGGGCCGGCCCCGGCCTCGAAATAGCGGGTGCGGATCCCGTCGACATCGATCCACTTCGCATCGGTCATAGGCATGGTCCTGTCTCCCTAGACCAGGAAATATCCACCCGAGATCGCGTCTTCCCACAGCCCGATCACCGCCGGCAGGGTCCCCATCGGAAGCCCCTCCTCGGGCGCCCAGTAGGAGTGGATCCCGGCCCCGAACCGCACCACGGCGATCTTCGGGGCGGGGGACATGGCGCGGTAGGCGGGGACGACGATATCGCGGTACTTCTCGGCGGTGTGGTCGCGGCTGTAGGCGGTGATCCCGAACAGGAGCGGCGGCACCGGCCTGGCATCCGGCCCGGCAAGCTCCCGCCCCATGCCGACATAGCGCGAGACGAGTTCCCGCGTCGCCGGCCGGCCCAGCCGGAGGCGGGCGGCGGTCGCCTCCGCCGCGGCCTCGAGCGCCGGCGCGGCGGCGTAGTGGACGATGTATTCGGCCTTGAATTGCGGGAACCGGGTCGAGTCCGACCATTCGTCGAGCACGTCCTCCATCAGCGCGGCCAGGCTCATCAGCGCCTCAGGACCCTCGCTCTTGAGCGCTTCGGCGCCGCGGTAGCGTGCGATCTCCCGCCAGTTGCGGATCAGGAGGTCGGTGAACGGCCCCGTCCATTCGCTGCCCGCCATGCGCTGGTAGATGTAGCCGAAGGGCGAGTTTTCCACGCCGATCAGCCCGACTACGTTGTCGACGCGCTGGCTCAGCATGTTGACGAACGGCCCCCCGGTGGAGTGGCCGTGCACGTAGATCGAATACGCCTCGGGCGGAAAGTATCGCCGGCACACCGCCTTCATCGCGTCCTCGAAGGCGAGCGGCCAGGACGCCATGCGGTCGTGGAACCTCGTGCCCGGGCGGGCCCGGGCGTTGGGACGGATGCCGTGGCGCGCCCGCATCGAGGCGTCGTGCACCACTTCGTACTCGTCATCGCCGATCTCTTCGCCCGCGAGCCAGATCGGCGTGCGCATTGTGCCGTCGTCGCCGATGGTGTCGCCCGGCCAGTCGCGCGACGGGTCGGGCAAATAGAGCCGGCCGGGAAAGGTCATGCTGGCGATCCGGTATCCGAGCTTGCCGGCGAGCAGCCGCGCCAGCGGCTCCATCGAGCGCCAGTCGCCCGCCCCGCCATGGGTCAGGAACACCCCGACCTTGCGGCCGTCGGGACCGACCGGGACATCGGCGTCCGCGTCGGGCTCGTAGAGCATCACGCCGATATCCCATTCCATCCCCGCGGCATCAATGCGCAGGACCGTCTCGGTCTCCGAGAACGCGATGTCGCGCCGGGTCAGGACCCGTTCGGAAGCGCGGACGATCTCCTCGCGCCCGATCTCTTCCGGCGGGTGGAACGCGGCGGCCATCGTCAGTTCAGGCTGGAGATGAAGCCGTGGACGATCTCGTTGAATCGTTCGGGGTGTTCGCGGAACGGGAAGTGCCCGGCCCGGTTGACGATGTGGAAATAGGCCTGGCGCTCGCCGGCGGCGATCATCTCGTAGAGCGGAATGCCCTGGCGCAGCGGCGCGGTGGGGTCGTTGTAGCCCCACACCAGCTGGGTCGGCCGCTTCATCTTCCGGTCCTGGATCCAGCGCAGGGTCTCGGCCTTCTGGCGCGCGAGCTCGGGCAGGAACAGGCCCGCCTTGAGGCCCTCGTCCTCCATCTTGCGGATCGCCTCCCGGGTCTTGGGAAGCCGGCCGACCTCGACCACGGCATCGAGCCAGGCATCGGTGATGTGTTCCGGGGAGTAGGAATATTTCTCGTAGGTCCAGCGCTGGCATTCGCGGCTGAGCGGCTCGTGGGGCGGCTGGGCGTGGACGATCTCGTTGAGCCCGACGCCGGGGCCGAGCGTGCCCGAATCGATGATGGTGCAGGACCGGACCAGCTCCGGGAATTCGAGCGTCAGCCGGGTGACCAGATAGCCGCCCCGCGAATGCCCGACCAGATGGACGTTGGACAGGCCGACGGTATCGATGAACGCCGCGGCGTGATGGACCACCGCGTTCATCGTGTAGTCGTCGTCGACCGGGTTGCCGGTATGGCCCTGTCCGAGCTTGTCGGGCGCCACCACGCGGTAATTCGCCGCCAGCCCGTCGAAGTTGAGGTCCCAGGCGATGGCGCAGTTCGAACCGTCGCTGGAGCCGAAATTCCCGCCATAGAACAGAACGACGGTCTCGCCCTCGCCGGCCTCGAAATAGCGCGTGTCGACATCGCCCACCTTGGTCCATCTGGGGTCGTTCATCGGCATATTCAGGCTCCTTTTCCGGCCGGGCCGAATACATGACAGGCGATCAGGCGCCCGTCGCGGTCTTCTTCCAAAGGCGGTTCGGCTTCGGCGCAGATCTTCTCGGCGAACGGGCATCTCGGGTGGAAGCTGCAGCCGGGCGGCGGGTTGGCCGGGCTCGGCACGTCGCCCTGCAGCAGAACCCGGTCGCGCTTGTTCTTCGCGTCGGGGTCGGGCACCGGCACCGCCGACAGCAGCGCCCTGGTATAGGGGTGGCGGGCGTCGGCGTAGATCGCCTCGCTGCCGCCGACCTCGACGATCTTGCCGAGATACATGATCGCGACGCGATGGCTGACATGCTCGACCACGCGCAGATCGTGCGAGATGAAGATGTAGGTGAGCTTGAACTCGCTCTGCAGCTCGTCGAGCAGGTTGAGGATCTGCGCCTGGATCGAAACGTCGAGCGCCGATACCGGCTCGTCGGCGATGATCATGCGCGGCCGGAACACCAGCGCCCGGGCGATGCCGATGCGCTGGCGCTGGCCGCCCGAGAATTCGTGCGGGTAGCGGTCGTAATGGTCCTCGCGCAGGCCGACGCGGTCGAGGATGCGCATGACCACGTCGTTGTGCTCCCGCCCCGAGGCGAGGCCGTGGATGCGCAGCCCCTCGCCGATGATCTCGCCGATCCGCATGCGCGGGTTGAGCGAGGCGTAGGGGTCCTGGAAGATGATCTGCATGCGCCGGCGCATGTCGCGCATCTCGGCATAGCCGAGGGCGAGGATGTCCCGCCCCTCGAACGCGATGCTGCCGCCGGTCGGCTCGATCAGGCGCAGGATGCTGCGCCCGAGCGTGGACTTGCCGCAACCGGACTCGCCGACCAGGCCGAGGGTTTCGCCGTCCTCGACGTCGAGTGTCACCCCGTCGACCGCCCGCACGTTGCCGAGATGGCGCGACAGCAGGGGCGACCGGATCGGGAAGTAGGTCCTGAGATCCCTGATCTCCAGCAACGCCATTCTTGCGGCCTTCCCTGACGCCTCTGACCGGTCAGACGAGGAAACAGGACACCCAGTGCCCCGGTTCCACCTCGCGCAGCTCCGGCTCGCGCACCCGGCATTTGTCCTCCACAAGCGCGCAGCGGTCGCTGAAGCGGCAGCCGTCGGGCAGGTTGAGCGGGCTCGGCACGATCCCCGGTATCGCCTCCAGCTTTTCGCCGATTCCGGCATAGCCCGGGATCGATTTCAGCAGCCCCACCGTATAGGGGTGGAGCGGGCGGGAAAAAATGATTCGCGGCGTCGCGTGTTCCACGATGCGCCCGGCATACATGATCGCCACGTCGTCGGCCTGTTCGGCGACCACGCCGAGATCGTGGGTGATCAGCAGGAGCGCCATGCCGAGCTGTTCCTGGAGCTCTTCGATCAGGTTCAGGATCTGCGCCTGGATGGTCACGTCGAGCGCGGTCGTGGGCTCGTCGGCGATCAGCAGGCTCGGGTTGCAGGACAGCGCCATCGCGATCATCACCCGCTGGCGCATGCCGCCCGAGAGCTCGTGCGGGTAGTCGTCGACCAGCGTCCCGGGCTCGGGGATCTTGACCAGGCGGAGCATTTCGATCGCCTTGTCGCGCGCGTCCCTCTTGCCGAGGCGCTGGTGCAGGACGATGGCTTCCACGATCTGGGTGCCGACGGTGAAGACCGGATTGAGCGAGGTCATCGGCTCCTGGAAGATCATCGAGATCTCGTTGCCCCGGACGCGCCGCATGCGGGCCTCGTCGAAGCCGATTAGGTCCTCGCCGCGATAGCGGATCTCGCCGCCGACGATCCGGCCGGCGGATTTGGGGATCAGCTGCATCGTCGACAGCGCGGTCACGCTCTTGCCGCAGCCCGACTCCCCGACGAGCCCCATCGTGCGGCCTTCCTCGATGGCGAAGCTGACGCCGTCGACCGCGCGCAGCTCGCCCTCGGCGGTGAAGAAAGACGTCTTGAGGTCCCTGATCTCGATCAGGTTGCCCATCTGCTAACGTCGTCCAGGCGGGATGCCGTCGGACCTGTCGGCGGTATCGGGAATCGGGGGAGGAAGGCGCATGGGCTCCAGGGACGAGGTCGTCCTTCTGCCGGACGACGGGGCGGTACTGCCGGCCGACGCCGTCGCGGCAATCACGAACAGCGACGCCTATCCGGAAACGACCGGCTATTCGAAGCGCGTCGATTATGTCGATTTCGAAATCTACGGCAAACCCTTCACGCAGGTCGTCATGACGCTGCGGCCGGAGACGCCCCGCCTGCACCGGGGCCGGCGGATCGTGGTGGCCGCCGGCGAGGGCGGCAGCGACAACGGCAACGGGTTCCTCGCGACCTATGAGGGCAGGGAAGGCATCGGGCCCTGGCTGGCGAGACGGGGCGTGACCTTCGTGGCCGTGCCGCGCCTCGGGAGGTGGAACTTCCTCGCGGAAGCAGAGAGCGGCAGCTGGCTCGACATCCCGCTCGGCGAGCGCATGCCGGTCTTCGACCGCCACCGGACCCAATACTGGTCCGCCGACGACTACACTTCGCATGCCTCGCAGGGACAGGCGAGCCCGACGGGGAGCGACACCTACCGGCTGCCGAGGGAAGGCTCGGCGCTCCACGACCACATGCTCGCCGCGACGCCGGACGCCCTGGTCGAGGGCTACCGGCGGGGCGTCGCGTTCGCGCTCGCCGCCCTGGGCGCGACGCGCGACGACGTGAAGCTGCTCTACTGGGGCTTTTCGACCGGCGGGCCGTTCCTGTGGGCGCTGGCGCGCTCGATCGCGCCGGACGGCATGCTGGGTTGGGGGACGTCGAGCACCGGCATCGCCTATTTCCACGCCCGCGTCCGGACCGGGCGGTTCGACTGGCCTTACGAGAACTCGGTGCTCCGGGTGCGCGAGCGCGGGCGTCCCGATTTTCGCTTCTACACCGAACATGTCGAGGAGGAGGCGCGCGAGCGGTGGTGGCGGAAAGCGCTCGCGGCGCCGCGCTTCAAATCCGTCGAGGACACCATGATGTTCTACAACGCGGCCGCGCTCGCCGAACACGCCGGGCGGTTGTGGAACGCCGACTTCCTGCCGCGCGAGGTCCGCGGCCGGGGCTTCGCGGCGCTGGTGCGGGACATCGTCGAGCCCTGCTTTCCGGCGCCCGAGCTGCGTTCGGTCGCGGTGTGGGAGATGAACGGGACGCTCGACCAGGTCATCCAGCCGGAGAAGGTCGATGCCGCGCGCGCGGTCATGGAGCCCTATTGCCGCCGCTACCGGGTGGCGCGCCTCGAAGGCTTCCGCCACGACATCCTGCACGACACGATCGTCACCGTCGGGCGGATCTGGCTGAGGGTCGTGGAAGACGGGTATTTCGACTGAAACCGGAATCCGGCGGGGACCGTCGCTGGCGGAACGCCGCCGTCGGCGGTCAGTCGAGCACCCGGCGGTAGATCGCGAAGGCGCGCTCCCAGTCGCGCGCGGCGGCGTGCTTGTCGAACACGTCGCGGTCGGGGATGGCGTAGCCGTGCCGCGCGCCGGCGTGGACGATATGCTCGAAACCGGCGGGAGCGGCGGCGAACGCCGCGCCGACCGTCTCGACGACCCGCGGCGGCGTGTACGGGTCGCGCTCGCCATAGCCGATATAGACCTCGCCCGCGCATCGCGGCGCGTCGCGACAGGCCGCGCCCGGTCCGTCCTCGCCGACCAGCTCCGTCGGATGCAGGCTGACCGTCGCCCTGAACCGCTCCGCGAGAGCGCCCGCCGCGCGAATGACGTGGCGCCCGCCCATGCACCAGCCCATCGAACCCACGGGTCCGCCGCGGATCGTCCCGTCGGCATCGAAAAACGCCAGCAGCGCCGCGCAGTCGGCGATCACCATGTCGTCCGTCAGGTGGCGGCGGACGGCGAAGATCTCGTCCTTGTCCGCCTGCGGCAGATCGATCAGAGAGCGCGTGCGTCCGTCCGGCAGGCGATGGTCGAACGACACCCCGCCCGCGCGGTAGTAGAAATTGGGCACCACGGCGGCGTAGCCCACCGTGCCGATGCGCCGGGCGATGTCGCGGAGCAGCTCGCGAAAGCCCCAGATGTCCATGAACAGCACGACCGGCGCGAACGGCCCGCCGCTTTCGGGACAGGTGACGAAAACCGGCATCGTGCCGTCGGCGGTCGCGATGTCGACGCTGCGCTCAAGCATGGCGCGTTCCCCCGGGTCGTGTTGTGGCCGGCGAGGGTAGCGCGAAACCGCGCGGGACCGGAAATCGGGCTAGAAGCTGTACCTGAGCGAAACCACGAGGCTGGTGTCGTCGAGGTCGACGAGGCGCTCGCCGGCCAGATCGGCGCTCGCCTTCGCGTGGTTGAGCCCGAGATTGGCCGACAGCCCGCGCGCCACGTCATAACGGGCGCCGAGCGCCGCCGAGATCCCGGCCTCGCCTTCGATCCGCCCGTGATGCGCCTCCGCCGACCAGCCGAGGGCGCCGAGCTTTCCGCGTGCGCCGGCCGACGCGTACCACCGTTCGGCGTCGGGCCCGCGCGCCGAGAGGCGCTCGTATCCGACACCCAGATCGAATGTCGTACTGCCGTAGATCGCCTCGCCGACGACGGTGGCCGCCGTGCTGTCGAAATTGCGCGCGCCGCCGGCGGGGGCGAAGACGGCCGTGCCGACCCGCGCGCTCAGCCGGTAATCGGTGTTGTCGATCGGGCGCCGGAACGTCGCGCCCGCGTCGAACTTGCCGTCCTCGTCCACCACCGCGCCGACCACCCAGGGTCCGAAGCGCCCGGTATAGCCGCCGCCCCATTCGGCGCGTTCGCCGAGGGTATCGTCGAGGGCGAGGTCGGCGTTGCCGGCGCCGCGCCCGCGTCTTGTGCCCTCGCGCACCACGCCCGAGACGTTGCCCGCCAACAGCGTGCCCCATGTGCCGCCGACCGAGAGCGCCGCGTTGTCGGTGTATTCCCGGTCCGGCCGCGATCCGAAGCGCGGGTCGGTCGCGTATTGCCCGAAATAGGCGAGCGACACCCGCCAGCGGTTTTGCAGCTGGACCAGGGCGCCCGCCTGGAAGTTGCCGACAAGACCCGCTTCGGCGGAGCGGCCGTCCCGGAGGTCGACGGCGAGCGGCGCGTCGAGCAACCCGGTCAGGGTGAACGTGAGATCGCCGAGCTCGGCCGCCAGCGGCTCCTCCATCGACGACAGGCGCTCGTAGTTGAGCGGGATGTCCTGCGCCGCCGCGAGCTCGAACGTCGACGCGGCGGCGGCCGCGACCAGGAGGGCGCGGCCGGTCCGGTATGCGGGCACGTGTCAGGCCTTTCGCGGAAACGTCGCGCGGAATGCCTGCCGTGCGATCGCCCGGCCAGCCTTCACGGCCTCCGTATGGTCGATTTCCCAATGGACGCCGCCATAAAGGCGGCTCATCCCGTTCTCTTCCGCCACCTGGCTCAGGCTGGTCCAGCGCCGTGTGACGCCCCGCAGCTGCGGCCACAGGACCAGGTCGGGCGAGCGCCCCGAGAAGGAGACGTCGTCGCGGCCGAGGAGCAGCGCGATCGTCTCGGCGCCGGCGGCGGCGAAGGTCGAATGCCCCGACGGGTAGGCCGGGAATTCCGGGGTCGGGATGTAGCTCCGCCAGCCGGGCTGGGCGACCACGCGCGGATCGGGGTTCCCGAACTCCGGCGCGCGGACGCGGATCGCGCTCTCCGGCCGGACGATGTCGTGATGGCACTTGCTGTCCCACGCGAAGATCGACGCATCGCACTGCGTCATCCCGATCAGCGCGAAGGCGCGGGCAAGATCGACGAAATCGAGACCGCGATCCTGGAGGAGCTGAACGCCGATACAGATCATGTGCCCGGGCGGAGTGATGCCCCAGGGGCCGTCCTCCCAGAACAGGGCGATCTCCGACTGATCGGCGCTGCGGATCCTGCTGTCGGCGCCGCCGAGATGGCGGATGGCGTCGTATTCCTCGGCGAATGCGGGGCTCGCGGGGTCGTGGAAGTCGGGTGCGCGGAACTGCTCGCCGCCGGTCATCGTCCAGGGCGCGATCTTGCCGTGACCGGGGTAGAGGCAACGTTCGAAGGTCGCGAAGGCCGGGCCGGGGCTCGCGCCGTAGAAGGGGCCCGTAGGACGCCAGCGCAGCGAATCGGTGCGCCTCGGGTAGCGGCCGAGATAGTAATTCACCTTGCTGGGCTCGGACCCGTCTCCGGTCCGCATCTCCAGCACCTTCTGCCCCACCCGGCGGCCCCACTGGATGCCCAGCGTCTTGGCCTCGCTTCCGGGAAAGCGGTTCAGGAAGGCGATCCGCTCGAACAGAAACGGTTGCTGGAACGCCTCCGCCGCCGCGATCGCGAAGGCGACGCCGTAGGCGACTTCCGGGTCCGCCCCCGCGGGGCCGGCGCCGATCCCGAAGGGCTCGTCATAGGCCTGGACGATGCCGTTCGCCGCCAGGAACCCGGCCGCCATGGGCAGCGAGCAGACATAGGCGGCCCGCGGCGGCGCCAGCCTCTGGTCCCGCACCTGCTGCAACGCCGCATCCACCCAGTCGAAGACCGCGTTCCGCTGCCCGGGTTTCAGCACCTGGCCGGTATAGGAAGCGCGATCGCCCTGGCCGCCGACGCAGCCGGCCATGGGTAGCGCGGTTGCCGCCGCGGCGGTCGTGAGGAACTGCCTTCTCGACTGGTGCACGCATCCTCCCTCGTGTTCGGGGACCTTTGCCGGGTCGGCCGATTTCGCTCGCGCGGGCACGACCCGGCGGGTATCGGGGACCGATGGGAGACCCTGATACAAACCGGAGATTGTTCGCACAAATGATTATTCGTGTTGCCAAATATCATCCGTGATGATGATTGAATTCGGCCCTTCCGATTCCGCTCGCGGGGATCGGGTGGCGCGCGGTCTGAGCGGCGCCTTCCGGGCGGTGGGCAGAATCAACCGCGCCCGACCGCCCGCCCTGGCGGCCGGGCTGCCGGCGCCTATTGCCGTAGCTGCTGGTCGAGCAGCCGGCACAAATTGCCGACATCCTCCTCGACCCGGGAGATGCGTTCGCCCATACGGGGCATCGCCGTGGCCGTGGTCGCCAGGCCATCCCTGATTTCCGCGAAACCGTTCTCGACCCGGGCCGACCGCTCCGCGGTCTCGGCCAGGAGTTTCGCCACCGCCGCCAGACGACGTTCGACGGCGGTATGCTGCTCGCCATTGCCGTTCTCTCCGCCTGCGAGCCGGTCCATGCGGCCTTCGATGGCTGTCAGGTCCCAGGCCAGGGCTTCGATCCGGCCCCTCAGATCGAGGATGGCCGCGTAAATTTCGCGGGCGCTCGGCTGGTCGGTCATTGTCTTTCCCCGTGCGGCTGTTTATCGGGCTCCGGGGCCGCGCGGCGCGGCCGCGTTGGACCGGACCGGCGCGCCCCTAATGAACAAAAAATCAGGCAACGTTTTCCAGCACTCATCATTCATTTTTGGATATCCCACTATGCGTTCTTAGCGCAAGTGAAAAATTGGGCAGGTTGTTATCATTTGAGATGATAGAGGGGTGGCGAAATGCAAAGCAGAAACTTCGACCTGAACCTTTTCAAGGTGTTGGTCGCATTGTTCGACGAACGCAGCGTCAGCCGGGCCGCGGCGAGGCTGGGGCGGACCCAGTCGGCGATCAGCAACTCGCTGCGAAAGCTGCGCGAGGCGATGGACGATCCCCTATTCGTTCGGGGACCGGACGGGCTGACGCTCACCCCCAGGGCACGGACGCTGGAAGACCAGGCCCGCGCCATCGTTCACATGAGCGATACGGTGCTTGCCGACAGCGCACCGTTCGATCCCGGCACCGCGAGCGGCCGGTTTCGCATCGGCGCGCCCGACCGGCTGGGCTTGCCCGTCATATTGCCGTTCTTTCAGTCCCTTCGCGCGCTGGCGCCGCATACGGCGCTTCACCTGATCACCGCGGATCGGGAGACGGCGCTCTCGCATCTCGACGCGGACGAGCTGGATCTCGTTTTCGGCTGGACCGACCACGTGCCGCCCCGGTTCGACGTCCTGCTGATGTTCCGCGAGAGGTTCGCCTGCCTGTGCCGGCGGGGACATCCGATTCTCCGCTTCGGCGGGTCCCTCGACCTGCCGATGGTCCTGTCCTTTCCGCATCTGGTGGTGAGCGTGGCCGCGGACAACAAGGCGGCGTTCGATATCGTGCTCGCGCGCATGGGAAAGCAGCGCGAAACCGCGGTCCTGGTGCCGCATTTCCTGATGGTGCCGAGCCTGCTCAAGGAAGACGGCAACCTGATCGGCGTCTACACCCAAAGGATCGCCGACCGGCTCGCCCGCGACTTCGATCTCGTCACCAAGCCCATCGCGGCCGGGGTCGAGCCTCTGGATCAATACATGATCTGGCACAGGCGCTACGAAACCGATCGACGGCATGGCTGGTTCAGGGAGCGGTTGATGCTCGCCTGCCGCCAGGCCTGAGCGCGCCCGGTCGGCGCCGCGACGCGCTGGCCGGTTGCGAAACAAAGTGCGAGAATTCCCCGGCATACGCATCTCGCCACCGCGGCCCGGTTCGCTACAGATCCTCGACCCACTTCAGCCAGGCGCCTCGTGATCAGCCCTCCGCAGACCGATTTCCGCCGCATCCTGGTCGCCAACCGGAGCGAAATCGCGATCCGCGCGCTGCGCGCGGCGGTCGAGCTCGGCATCAGGACGATCGCCATCTATTCCCAGGAGGACCGCTTCGCGCTGCACCGCTTCAAGGCGGACGAGGCCTATCCGGTGGGCCGCGGCATGGGCCCGATCGAGGCCTATCTCAGCATCGACGAGGTGATCCGCGTGGCGCGCGAGAACGCGGCCGACGCGATCCACCCGGGCTACGGCTTCCTGTCGGAAAACCCGGACTTCGCCGAGGCCTGCGCGGTGGCCGGCATCGCCTTCGTCGGCCCCAGGCCGGAGATCATGCGCCGGCTCGGCAACAAGGTCGCGGCCAGGCAGATCGCGCAATCCGCTGGGGTGCCCGTGGTGCCGGCGACCGGTGCGCTGCCGCGCGACGCCGGCGAGGCGGCGCGGCTCGCCCGCGAGGTCGGCTTTCCGGTCATGCTGAAGGCGAGCTGGGGCGGCGGCGGGCGCGGCATGCGCGCGATCGAGGACGAACAGGGGCTCGGCGAGGCGGTCGAGGCGGCGCGGCGCGAATGTCTCGCGGCGTTCGGCAATGACGAGGTCTATCTCGAGAAGCTGATCCGCCGCGCCCGTCATGTCGAGGTCCAGATCCTCGGCGACAACCACGGCAATCTGGTGCACCTGCACGAGCGGGATTGCTCGGTGCAGCGGCGCAACCAGAAGATCGTCGAGCGCGCGCCGGCGCACTACCTCGACCGGAAGACGCGCGCGGCGATCCACGACTGCGCGCTGAAGATCGGCCGCGCGGTCGATTACAACAACGCCGGGACGGTCGAGTTCCTGGTCGACGACGACACCGGCGCGTTCCATTTCATCGAGGTCAACCCGCGCATCCAGGTCGAGCACACGGTCACCGAGGCGGTCACCGGCGTCGACCTGGTGAAGGCGCAGATCCGCATCGCCGACGGGGCCGCGATCGGCGCGCCCGGGACCGGAATCCCGGGCCAGGACGACATAAGGGTGAACGGCCACGCGGTGCAGTGCCGGGTCACCACGGAGGACCCGGAGAACAGCTTCATCCCCGATTACGGCGTGCTCACCGCCTATCGCGGCGCCACCGGGTTCGGCCTGCGGCTCGACGGCGGCACCGCCTATTCCGGCGCGCGGATCACGCCGTTCTACGATTCGCTGCTGGAGAAGGTCACCGCCTGGGCGCCGACGCTGGACGAGGCGATCCGGCGGATGGACCGGGCCCTGCGCGAATTCCGCATCCGCGGCGTCGCCACCAACCTCGCCTTCCTCGAAAACGTGATCGGCCACCCGCAATTCCTCGAAGGCGCCTGCACGACGCGGTTCGTCGACGAGACGCCGGAGCTGTTCGACTTCGCCGGTCGGCAGGATCGCGCGACAAGGCTACTGCGTTATGTCGGCGAGGTGATCGTCAACGGCAACGGCGCCGTCGAAGGCCGGCCCGAACCGCCGACGCGCCAGGCGCCGGACGCGCCGGAGGTCGCCGCCGTGGAAATTCCCGACGGGTCGCGCCAGCGCCTCGACGCGCTCGGCCCCGAGGGCTTCGCCCGCTGGATGCTCGACCAGGACCGGGTGCTGATGACCGACACGACGTTCCGCGACGCCCACCAGTCGCTGCTGGCGACGAGGGTGCGGAGCTACGACCTGGCCGCCATCGCGCCGGCCTATGCGCGCCTGCTGCCGCAGCTCCTCTCGGTGGAGTGCTGGGGCGGCGCGACCTTCGACGTGGCGATGCGCTTTCTCGACGAATGCCCGTGGGAGCGTCTGGAGCGGTTGCGCGCGGCGATGCCCAACCTCCTGACCCAGATGCTGCTGCGCGCCTCCAACGGCGTCGGCTACACCACCTATCCCGACAACGTGGTGCGCTATTTCGTGCGCCAGTCGGCCGAGACCGGGGTCGATTTGTTCCGCATCTTCGATGCGCTCAACTGGGTCGAGAACATGCGCCCGGCGATGGATGCGGTGCTGGAGACCGGCAGGCTCTGCGAGGCGGCGATCTGCTACACCGGCGACATCACCGATCCGGGCCGGCCGAAATACGACCTCCGATACTATGTCACGCTGGCCCGCGAGCTGGAGGCGGCGGGCGCCCATATCCTCGGTCTCAAGGACATGGCGGGGCTGTGCAAGCCGGCGGCCGCCCGCCTCCTGGTCGAGACGCTGAAGCAGGAGATCGGCATCCCGATCCACTTCCACACCCACGATACCAGCGGGATTTCCGCCGCCAGCGTGCTCGCCGCGGTCGAGGCCGGGGTCGACGCGGTCGACGCGGCGATGGATTCGATGAGCGGGCTCACCTCGCAGCCGAGCTTCGGCTCGATCGTCGCCGCGCTGCGCCATTCGCCCCGCGACCCCGGGATCGAGCCCGACACGGTGATGACGCTGTCGACCTACTGGGAGCAGGTGCGCAACCTCTACCGCGCCTTCGAGAGCGACTTCCGGGCCGGCACGTCCGATGTCTACAACCACGAGATCCCCGGCGGCCAGTACACCAATCTGCGCGAACAGGCGCGCGGGCTCGGCATCGACGACCAGCGCTGGCCCGAGGTCTCCAGGACCTATGCCGAGGTCAACCGCATGTTCGGCGACATCGTGAAGGTCACGCCGTCGTCCAAGGTGGTCGGCGACATGGCGCTGATGATGGTCACCGGCGGTCTGACGCCGGAAGACGTGGCCAACCCGGATCGCGAGATCGCCTTCCCGGAATCGGTGGTCTCGCTGTTCGCGGGCGAGCTGGGGCAGCCGCATGGCGGCTTCCCGCGGGCGCTCCAGGACAAGATCCTCAAGGAGCGGGAGCCGATCGCCGTGCGGCCCGGCTCGGTGATGCCCGCCGCCGATCTCGCAGCCGGGCGCAAGCAGGCCGAAGACAGCGCCGGGCGTCCGATCAGCGACGCCGAATTCGCCTCCTGGCTGATGTACCCGCAGGTCTTCGCCGGGTACGCCGCCCGGCAGCGCGAATACGGCGATGTCAGCGTGCTGCCCACGCCGGTCTATTTCTACGGCATGGAGCCCGGCGAGGAGATCGCCGTCGAGATCGAGCGCGGGCGCATCCTGATCGTCCGCTACCTCGCGCGCAGCGAGACCGACCGGAAGGGCGAATGCACGATCTTCTTCGAGCTCAACGGCCAGCCCCGGACGGTGCGTGTCGCCGACCGGAGCGCCGCCGCGGCGGACCTGGCGCTGCCCAAGGCCGAGGAGGGCAATGCCGGCCATGTCGGCGCGCCGATGCCCGGGATGGTGGTCAAGGTGTTCTTCGGCGAGGGCGAGGCGGTGGAGGAGGGCGACGTTCTGGTCGCCATCGAGGCGATGAAGATGGAGACCGTGATCCGCGCCGAACGCAGCGGCGTGGTCTCCGAGATCGTGGCGCCGGCCGGCACCACCGTCGATACCAAGGACCTGCTGGTCGTGGTGGGCGCCGCCTAGTGTCTCGGGTGCGCAGTTCCAGGCCTTGCGATTCCGCGCTCTCCACCCGTCACGCCCGGACTTGTTCCACTGCTGTCCGGTTTAGATTTTCGACGCGGGCCGCACCCGGTTCTCTCCGCCCCGCCCATGGGTGCCCGGAACAAGTCCGGGCATGACGCGGTGGGGAGAGGATGAGATAGCGCACGAAATCCTGGACCAGGGCACCGTCACGATCACTGCGCATCCGGAGTCAGGGAATGTATCTCGCGAGCTTCCGCTTCCACGAGGACGAGCGCATCGGCGCCCGCATCGATGACCGCCACCTGGTCGATTTCCACGCCGCCGCCGGGAGCCTGGGCGAGCGCTGGGCGTATCCGACGATGCTGGACCTGATCGCGGGCGGCGAAGCGGCGCTCGACACCGCGTCGAGGCTGCTGGAGGCGGCGGCGGGGAGCCCGTACGTCGCGCGCATCCCGATGGCCGAGATCGCCTGGCTGCCGCCGGTCACGCGCCCGGGCAAGATCTGCGGCGTGGCGCTCAACAACTCGGCCTCGGACGCGCGCAAGATCTCCTCGCCCGACCACCCGATGTTCTTCCTCAAGCCGAGCACCTGCCTGGTCGGCCACCTGCAACCCATCGTCTCCCGCAGCCAGTACATGGGCTTCCACCCCGAGCCCGAGCTCGGCGTGGTGATCTCGCGCCTCGCGAGAAATGTCGATCCGACGGCGGCGATGGACCATGTCTGCGGCTACACCATCGTCAACGACGTGACCGGCAACGACATGCGCGCCGAGGACCGGGTGCACTACTACGCCCTCTATCCGAAGCCGGACAGCCCGGACGAGGTGGAGAAGCGCGAGCAGCATCTTTCCTACACCGCGCGCTACAAGGGCGCGGATTCCTTCGGCCCCGCCGGGCCGTGGCTCGCCACAAGGGACGAGGTGCCCGACCCGCACGACCTCGACGTCGTCTGCTCTGTCGGCGGCGAGGTCTTCGCCGAGGACAACACCCGGCACTACACCTACCGGGTCGAGGAGGTGATCGCCTATATCTCGCGCTACCTGACGCTGGAGCCCGGCGACATCGTCTCCATGGGAACCGCCTTCCGGGCCGGCGGGGAGGCCCGCAAGCCCCTGCATGCCGCGAATTTCGCCCGCCTTGACGGTCCCTGCGACATCTCGATCTCGCGTCTCGGCACCCTCAGCAACCCGATCGAGCGCGACACGACGGAGCCTGGGGACTGGCGCCTTCCGGGCAGGAGGTAGGGCGGTGGCGAACCCGCATCTGGTGTGCACCTCGCACTCGCCGATCCTCTATCTGCGGCCGCGCAAGCCCGCCTGCGAGGACGAGATCTTTCGTGTCCTGGCCGAGCGGCGCGAGGCGGTGCGGGCGTTCGACCCCGAGATCGTGTTCGTCTTCGGCGCCGATCACTATGCCGGGTTTCACCTGAACGCGATGCCGAGCTTCTGCATCGGCCGGGGCGACGCGGCGGCGGTGGACGACGTGGGCGGCTTTCCCGGGCCGCTCGACGTGGACCGCGAGGCGGGGCTCGGGCTGCTGGAATTCCTTCGCCGCGAGGGCTTCGACCCGGCCCAGTCGCTCAGGATGACCGTCGACCACGGGTTTTCCCAGACCATGAAGAACGTGCTGGGCGCGCTCGACGCCTACGCTTGCGTCCCCGTCTTCATCAGCGCGATGACCACCCCCTTCCTGCCGTTCCGGAGGTCGCGCGAACTCGGCGCGGCGGTCGGGCGCTACGCGGCGGTGCTGGAGAGAAGGGTGCTGTTCCTCGCCTCCGGCGGGCTGTCGCACCACCCCGCCCGGTACTATCCGCCGATCGGCGAGGGCTCGCCCGAGGTTGAGGCCTGGCAGATGGCGGGCAGCGCCGGCGGCAGCTTCACCGACGAGGCGTGGTTCCGGACCCTGTTCGACATGCATGTCGAGGGCGCCCGGATGCTGGCCGACGGCAGGCGCGGCAGGGCGGATGTACGGCTCAACCCGGAGGTCGACCGCGCCTTCCTCGACATCCTCTCATCCGGCGACCTCGCCCCGCTCGATGCCTGGGATGTCGGCGCGCTCTTCGAGACGGCCGGGATCGGCTTCACCGAGGTGCATGGCTGGATCGCCGCGGTTGCCGCCAACCTCGCCTGCGGCGGCAATCCGCCCGCGGTCGATTTCTATCTCGACGCGCTGGAATACGCGATCGGCTACGGCATCGTGCATGCCGGCTGAGCGGGCTATTCGAGGATCGTCCGCGGCAGCCACATGGCGATCTCGGGGAAGCTTATCACCAGGCCCAGCCCCACCAGCTGCAGCATCACGAAGGGGATGATGCCGCGATAGATCTGCTGGATTCGCACCTCGGGCGGCGCCACCCCCTTCATGTAGAACAGCGCGAAGCCGAAGGGCGGGGTGAGGAACGAGGTCTGCAAATTCACCGCGAGCAGGATGGCGAACCAGTAGACCACCTCGGCCCTGGGCAGATGGTCGCCGAAATCGAGCGCGGCCAGGATCGGCGCGAAGACGGGCAGCACGATCAGGGTGATCTCGATCCAGTCGAAGAAGAAGCCGAGCAGGAAGGTCACCACCATGAGGATCGCGAGGATGCCCCAGGGACCGACGCCGAGGGAATAGACCAGGTCGTTGATCAGGTCGTCGCCGCCGAGCGAGCGGAAGACATAGGAGAACGCCGTCGCGCCGACGAAGATGAAGAAGATCATCCCGTTGGTGATCGCCGTGCGCTCGACCACGTCCTTGAGCACCTTCCATGTGAGCTTGCGGTTGACGACGGCGAGCAGAAGCGCGCCGACCGCGCCGACGCCCGCGGCTTCCGTCGGCGTCGCCCAGCCCGCCACGATGGAGCCCAGCACCAGCAGGATCAGGAACACCGTCGGGATGAAGCCGCGCATCAGCAGCAGCACCAGCTCGCCCACGGTCTGCGGCCCCACGTCCTTCGGCAGTGGCGGCGCGAGCTCCGGCTTGAATCGGCAGATCGAGAAGATGTAGGCGAAGTAGAGCCCGGACAGGATCAGCCCGGGAAATACCGCCGCGACGAACAGCGTGCCGACCGAACGGCCGAGCAGGTCGGCCATGATCACCAGCATGATGCTGGGCGGAATCAGGATTCCGAGCGTGCCGGAGGCCGCAATGGTGCCGGTGGCAAGCTCCGTATTGTATCTGCGCTCCAGCATGACCGGCAGTGCCATCAGGCTGATCATCACCACCGAGGCGCCGATGATGCCGGTGGTCGCGGCCAGGATCGTCCCCATCACGGTGACCGCCAGCGCCAGCCCGCCCGGGGTGCGGCGCAGCAGCACCTGGAGGCAATGCAGCAGATCGGCGGCGACGCCGGCGCGTTCGAGCATCGTCCCCATGAAGATGAACATGGGGATCGCCACCAGCACCAGGTTATCCGCGATCCCCCAGATCCTGAGCACCAGGTTGAACAGCTCGACCTGCGAGAAGACGTCGAAATACATGCCGATGAAGCCGAAGGCGAGCCCCACCCCGCCGAGCACGAAGCCCACCGGAAACCCCGAGAACAGCAGGATCGCCAGGGCGACGAACATCAGGATCGGCAGGTAATCCTCGAAATACATCGCCTAGCGCCCCTGCCCGGGAAGCACCGGGTCGATCTTTTCCTCCGGCTGCGCTTCCTCCTCGGCGACGATGCGGCGGAAATCCGGCGGCCCGAACAGGTCGATGAACCGGCGCAGCAGCACCACGATGCAGGCGAGCAGCAGGGTGAACAAGCCGATCGGCATGAATGCCTTGACCGCCCAGCGCCAGGGCAGGCCGGTGGCGGAATCGGAGGCTTCGTTGAGGTGCCAGGACCGCTCGACGAAATCGATCGAGAACCAGGCGACGATCAGGCAGTAGGGGATGGCGAACAGCAGGCAGCCGAACAGCTCGACCCAGTTCCGGGTCCGCGACGACATGCCTTCGCGCATCAGGTCGATGCGCACATGGCCGCCCTTGAGATAGACGAAACCCATGCAGAGCAGGAACAGCATCGCGTGCAGATGCCATTCGCCTTCCTGCAGCTTGGTCGACCCCAGCACCAGGAAACGCCGGGTGATCACGTCGAACAGGATGATCACCATCAGCGGGATCGCGATCCAGGCGCCGGCGCGGCCGATGCCCATCACGATGCGCGAGAGAAACTTTTCCAAAGCGAGGAGTTGCCGCATGAAGAAGCCGGTTCCGGCTGGGCGTTCGCACAAAGAACGCCGGAGCCGCGACCAATGCGGCTCCGGCGCCCGTCTATTATGCCGGAGATGCGTGCTCTACGCTATTTGAGATAGCCGAGATCTTTCCAGACGGCGTACTCGGCGCGGAACTTGGTGTAGGAGTCCCAGACCTTCTTGAAGCTGGCGTCGCGCGCCGCATCGGCGGCAGCCACCTCCGCCCACTTCTCCTGAAGCGTGTCGAGGATTTCCTGCGGCCAGCGGTGGATCTGCACGCCCTTCTTGCGAAGCTCGGCGAGCGCCTTGCCCTGGATCGCCTCGCCTTCGGCCAGACCCTCGCGGAACGCATCGCCGCAGGCGACCTCGATCTGGGCCCGCTGGGTGTCGCTCAGCGCATCCCAGGCCTTGCGGTTCAGCAGCAGCTCGAACACCGTCGATTGCTGGTGCCAGCCCGGGAAGTAGTAGTGCTTGGCGACCTGGTAGAACCCCAGATTGAGGTCGATCGCCGGCATCGAGTACTCGGTGGCGTCGATCGAGCCGCGCTCCAGCGCCGGGAAGATGTCGCCGCCGGCAATCAGCTGGGTCGACACGCCGACCTTCTCCATCACCTTGGCGCCGAGCCCGAAGAAGCGCATCTTGAGGCCCTTGAGGTCGTCGATGCTCTTGATCTCCTTGCGGAACCAGCCCGATGCCTCCGGCGCGATCACGCCGCAGGGGAGCGATTTCAGCCCGTGCGGCTCGTAGATCGAATCCCAGAGCTCCTGGCCCCCGCCGTAGAAGATCCAGCCCATGTACTCACCGGCGCTCGGGCCGAACGGCACGGCCGCGAACATCGCCAGCGCCGGTTCCTTGCCGTACCAGTAGCCCGGCGTCGACCAGCAGGCGTCGACCGAACCCTTGGCCACGGCGTCGAAGCATTCCTTCGCCGGGATCAGCGCGTTGGGCTCGAAGAACTTGATGCGGATATTGCCGCCGGAAATGCGTTCCAGGCGGTCCACCATGCTCTTGCCCAGCGTTCCGAGCTGGGTGAGCTGGCTCGGGAACCAGCTCGCCATCTTCCAGCGGATGCGCTCGTCCGCCGCGTCCGCCGTCCCGACGCCCGAAGCCGCCAGCACGACGCTCAACGAGGCGATCGCAAGGCCGGTCTTGAGAACTTTGCCCGTCTTCATCCGTCTAGTCCCTCCCATCGAGTGATGTCGACGGCAAGGTTCACCCATCCGGGAGCAATGTCAATTGAGGCAGATCAATCGGGGCCGGTTTTTGGCCGGCCCCCGGGCGCCGGAGGCGGGATTCGCCCCCGGCGTCCCCTCGGTCGACGGGAGGGCTACTTGGCGCCGATCCTGACCGTCGCGACCGACTTGGCGATGGGCGCGATGGTCATCCGCTTCTCGTCGTGGCCGATGTCGAAGCGGTCGAGCGCGACGGACATGGCCTTGCCGTCGAGGTCGACGAGCGCGGTCACGTAGTGGTCCTTGTACATGGTGGGCGCGACCATCGCGATCACGCGCAGCTGCTTCGCGTCGGTCGAAACCGCGAAACTGACCGACTTGCCGGGGGCGAGCAGCACGCCGGGCGGGCCGTCCTTGCCGTGGCCGACGCTCGCGCTGGTCCCGATGGCCTTGGCCAGCATCCCGGGATCACCGGTCAGGATCTGGTGCTCGGCTTCCTTCGACACGTACTCGCCGGCGAAGATCTTGCCGTCTTCCGTGGCCGGCGCGACCAGGATCGGCGCGAGCAGCTCCTTGTCCATGTTGTTGGTGACGGTGACCTGGTAGGACATCCCGGCGGACGCGCCGCCCAGCCCCGCCATCAGGGCGAGGGAAGCGGCGACCGCCGCCAGTCCGGAAATCGATTTCATGCCTGTTGCTCCTTGCGAATGCGGGGGTGAGTGCGGGGCGATCCGGCATCCCGGATCGCCCCGTGCGAATAGAGCTGGGCATTGGACGCGGCGGTTACAAGTCGGGAGCGCAGAGGCCGGGCGTCCGGTCAGCCGGCGGGCCTCGCCGACACGGCCCGGGCGGCGATCGTCACGCCGGCCATGGCGAGCCGGCCGAGCATGTCGCGCTGCAGGTCCTGGGCGCCGTGCCGCGCCGCGGCATGCACGATCTCGTGTCCGAGGATCGCGGCAAGCTTGGCTTCGCCGTCGAGTTCCAGCAGGAGGCCGCAAGCGCTTGCGCACGGCCTGATGCCATCGGTGCCGGACTCGGGCTAGGATCGGTTCACCGAATCCCGTCGGAAGGTCGATCCATGCCCGATATCGCATTTTCCTCCGCCAGGCGGCTGGCCGGCATGATCCGGCGCGGCCGGATCGGCAGCCTCGATCTTCTCGACCACTATCTCGCGCGGGTGGAACAATACAACCCGGGATTGAATGCCATCGTCGAGACCGACATCCCGGCGGCGCGGCGCCGCGCCCGCGACGCCGACCGGGCGCTCGCCCGGGGCGAAAGCTGGGGCCCGCTGCACGGCGTGCCGATCACCGTCAAGGACTCCTTCGATGTCGCGGGGATGCCCACCACCTGGGGCGTGCCCGAGTTCCGCGATAGCGTCGCGCGCTCCAACGCGCTCTCGGTCGACCGCCTGCTCGGCGCCGGCGCGGTGCTGTTCGGCAAGACCAACGTGCCGATCTGGCTCGCCGATGCGCAGGCCTTCAACGCCATCTACGGCAGGACGGTGAGCCCCTGGGACCCGGAGCTTGGCCCCGGCGGGTCCTCGGGCGGGGCCTCGGCGGCGCTCGCCGCCGGCCTCACCGGGCTCGAGCTCGGTTCCGACATCGCGTCCTCGGTTCGCACGCCCGCCGCGCTGTGCGGGCTGTTCGGCCACAAGCCCACCTTCGGCATCTGCCCCACCAGGGGGCACACGGTTCGCGGCAACCTCGCGCCGCTCGACATCCTGGTGATCGGCCCGCTCGCGCGTTCGGCCGCCGACCTCGCGCTGTCGCTCTCGCTCATCGCCGGCCCCGACGGCATCGACGGCGGCGGCTACCGGCTCACCCTGCCGCCGCCGCGCAAAAAGCGCCTGGAGGAATTCAGGATCGGCATCGTGCTCGACCATCCGACCGCCGCCGTCGAGGGCGCGGTCAGGGACCGGCTCCAGGCGCTTGCCGATTTCCTCGCCGCGCGGGGCGCCGCGATCTCGGACGCGGCGCGGCCCGATTTCGAGCTCGACGACGCGCATCGGATTTTCGACGTGCTGCTGCGCGCGGCGACCTCCGCGCGCCACGGCGACGAGGAGCGCGACGGCATCGCCGCCGATCTCGCCGCCCTGCCGCCCGGCACCGACACCAAGCAGTCGCGCATGATGCGGGGCATCACGCTGTCCCATCGCGACTGGCTGCTGCTCAACGAGCGCCGCCACCGCATGCGCTGGAAGTGGCACGAGTTTTTCCAGGACTACGATTTGCTGCTCTGCCCGGTGCTCTGCACCGCCGCCTTCCCGCATTCCGAGACCCCGCCCTACGAGCGTTCGATGACGGTGGACGGGCAGGAGCGCATCTTCATGGAGCAGATCTTCTGGTCCGGCTATGCCGGGGTTTCCTACTTGCCCGCATCGGTGGCGCCGATCGGCTTCACCCCGGACGGGCGGCCGGTCGGCGTCCAGATCGTCGGCCCCCATTGCGGCGACCGGACCACGATCGCCTTCGCCGGCCTGCTGGAGAAGGCCTATCAGGGCTTCGTCGCCCCGCCGGGGTTCGAGTGATCGCCGGGGTTCGAGTGATCGCAGGCTCTGCTATTCTTCCGGCGGACAACATTGATTGAGGGAGGCCCAGAGATGAAACTCCTCAGGCGCGGCGCCTCGGCCGCGATCGCCGCGGCGGCGGCGGCCATGCTCGCATCCCCGGCCCAGGCCGAGACGGTCAAGGTGGGGATGCCGATCCCGGTCACCCTGACCGATCTCGGCTACTACGCCTTCGGCGAGGAGCTAGGCTTCTTCAAGCAGGAAGGCCTCGACCTGCGCATTATCGTCTTCAAGGGGTCGGGCAAGATGGTGCCGCAGGTCGCCACCAAGAAGCTCGATATCGGCTGGGCGCTGCCCGGCGCGCTGTTCAAGTCCTACCAGCCCGGCCGCACCCGGCTGCCGGTGGTCTACTACTACAACATCATGCCGACCTGGGTGCTGCAGCTCGCCGTGCCCGCTTCCAGCGACATCAAGACCGTCGCCGACCTCAAGGGCAAGAAGATCGGCATCGGCGCACTGACCTGGGGCACCATCCCGATGCTCAAGGCCAGGCTCAAGGACGCCGGGCTCGAAGTCGGCGAGAATGTCGAGCTCGCCGCGGTCGGCATCCTCGGGGCGGGCTGGCTCGCGCTCAAGCGCGACCGGGTGCAGGCGCTCGACTACAACAACACCTGGCACGACATGTTCGAGGCCACCGGCGCGAAGATTCGCCGCCTGCCGATCAAGGACAAGTTCCACAACCTGTTCACCAACGGCTTCATGGCGCATCGCGACCTGTTCGAGACCAAGCGCGACATCCTGGTCAAGTTCGCCCGCGGCATGGCGAAGTCGTCGATCGCGTGTCAGGAGAATCCCGGCGCCTGCGTCAAGGCGTTCTGGCGCAAGCACCCCAACATGAAGCCCAAGGGCGACGAGGCGAAGAACCTGCCGGGAGCGATCCAGATTGTGAACAACCGGCTGGAGTTCATGCAGGTTCCGGCCAAGAACGCGGTCGGCAAGCTCGGCCACTGGCCGCGCAAGTCGTTCGAGTACTACGTCGCGGCGTATTTCGAGAGCGGCTGGATCAACACCCGCGAAATCGAGATCGACAAGATGTACACCAACGATCTGATCGCCGACATCAACGCCTTCGACGAGAACGAGGTCCGCGGGAAGGCGCGCGCGGCCAAGTGAGTGAGCCGGACCGCGACCGGGGTTGAGAACGAGGCGGGGGCGGTTGCGCCGGCCCCCGCCATCCTCTCGGCCGAGAACCTCTCGCTGGTCTACCCGACCCGGCGCGGCGCCATCACGGCGCTCGATGCGCTCGATCTCTCGATCCGCCGGGGCGAGTTCTATTCCCTGATCGGGCCGTCCGGCTGCGGCAAGTCGAGCCTGCTCAAGGTCGCCGCCGGGCTCCTGCCTCAGACCGCCGGGACGATCACGCTCGACGGCAGCGCGGTCACCGGCCCGAGGCGCGAGGTCGGGGTGGTGTTCCAGCGTCCCACGCTGTTCCCCTGGAAGACGGTCAAGGACAACGTGCTGTTGCCGGCCGAGACGCTGGGGCTCGACAAGACGGCGGCGAGCGCACGCGCCGCCGAGCTGATCGGGCTGGTCGGGCTCGACCGCTTCGCCGAAAACTACCCGAGCGAGCTTTCCGGCGGCATGCAGCAGCGCGTCGGCATCGCCCGCGCCCTGGTGCACGACCCGGAGGTGCTGCTGATGGACGAGCCCTTCGCCGCGCTCGACGCGCTGACCCGCGAGCACATGATGATCGAGCTCCAGGACATCTGGATGACGACGGCCAAGTCGGTGCTGTTCATCACCCACTCGATCCCGGAAGCCGTGTTCCTGTCCGACCGGGTCGCGGTGATGTCGGCGCGGCCGGGCCGGATCGTGCGCGAATACGAGGTCGGGCTCGACCGGCCGCGCGACCTCGCGACAATGGCCGATTCCGGGTTCGCCGCGCTGTGTGGCGAGCTCCGCGGCGAGCTCCAGTTCGACCTCTGAGCGGAGGGGCGGTCCCATGAAAGACAAGATTCGCACCGCGATCTACCCGCTGGTCACCGTGGCGGTCCTGGTCCTCGCGTGGCAGTTCGCGGTCAGCGAGTTCAGCATCGAGGACTACATCCTGCCCAAGCCCTGGCTGGTGGTGACCTCAATCACCGACGGCTTCCGCGTCGGCGGGTTCGTCGGCCATTTCTGGGCCACCGCCGAGGCGACCGTGCTGGGCTACGTGCTGGGCTGCGGGCTCGCCTTCCTGATCGGCGTCGCGGTCGCCGAGTCGCCGACCTTCGACAAGTTCGTCTACCCCTGCGTGGTGGCGCTGCAATCCATGCCCAAGGTCGCGCTGGCGCCGCTGATCCTGGTCTGGTTCGGGCACGAGATCGAATCCCGCATCATCATGGTCGGGCTGATCTGCTTCTTCCCGATGTTCGTCAACACCGTCGTCGGCATCCGCCAGACCGATCCCGAGCTGCTCGATTTGTGCCGCGCCTTCTCGGCGTCGAGGCGCTACGTGTTCTTCAACGCCAAGCTGCCCTCGGCGGCGGGCGAGATCTTCGCCGGCCTCCAGATCGGCGTCGTGCTGGCGCTGATCGGCGCCGTGGTCGCCGAGTTCGTCGCCTCCGAGCGCGGCATCGGCCACATGATCGATTCCGCGGCGGTCAGCCTCACCGTCTCCAACATGTTCGCCGGCGTCATCATCCTCGCGGTGATGGGGGTGATCGGCACCGCGACGGTGCGTTTCGTCGAACGCCGGGTGGTGTTCTGGGAAGGCGGCACGGTGCGGGTCAATCTGGAGCAGGCATCGTGACGGCGGACGATCCCTGCTTCCTCACCGGAGCCGAATCGGCGCGCCGCATCGCCGCGGGCGCGCTGTCGCCGGTGGCGCTGCTGGACGCCGTCGTCGCCCGGATCGAGGCCGTCCAGCCGGCGGTCAACGCGTTCACCATAGTCTGCGAGGACGAGGCGCGGGCATCGGCGGAGGAAGCGGAGGTGGCGGTCGCGCGCGGCGATGCGCTGGGGCCGCTGCACGGCGTCCCCTGCACGGTCAAGGACATGATCGACGTCGCCGCCATGCGGATCACCTTCGGCTCGCCGATGTTCGAGCACAACGTGCCCGCCGCCGACAGCGTCGTCGTCGAACGGCTCAGGGACTCGGGCGCGATCCTGCTCGGCATCACCAACATGGCCGAATGCGGCCACAAGGGAACCAACTCCAACCCGCTATGGGGGGTGACGCGAAATCCCTGGGACCTCGAGGCCACGCCGGGCGGCTCGTCGGGCGGGGCGGCCGCGGCGCTCGCGACCGGCTGCGGCGCGCTCGCGCTCGGCACCGACCGGGCCGGCTCGGTCCGCATCCCGGCCGGCGCGACCGGGGTGTGCGGCCTCAAGCCGACGCTCGGGGTGTTCCCTTGCCCGGAGACGCCCGACCTGTTCGACACCACCACGGTGATCGGGCCGATGGCGCGCGCGATCGAGGATATCGCCGCGCTGATGTCGGTCTGCGGCGGGCCGGATGCGCGCGATCCCTGGTCGCACGGCGCGGCGAGGCGGGACTACCGCGCCCACGCCCGCCCGCGCGGCGACATGTCGGGCACGCGCATCGCCTGGGCGCCGATGATCGGCAACGCCGCGCTCGGCGGCGAAACGCGGGAGGTCTGCGAACAGGCGGTCGAGACGTTTCGCGCCCTCGGCGCCGAAATCTCGCAAGTGGAGATCGACCTCTCGGAGGCGGTCGGGATCCTGCTTGCCATCGTCGGCGCGCTGGCGAGCGCGGCTTTCGCCGACAAGCTGCCCGAATTCGGCGACCGCATCGACAGGTCGCTCCGCATCGGCATCGAGCGGGGCGGAGAGCTGAGCGCCGCCGACCTGGAGAAGGCGCTGTTCGGGCGGGCGGCGCTGTTCCGCAAGGTCGAGGCGGTGCTGGCCGGGCACGACCTGCTGGTCACGCCATGTCTCACGCGCCCGGCGATCGCGGCCGACCACTTCGCCTTCGACCCCGTCGAGATTGACGGCGCGCTATACGGAAACCCGCGCTACGACTGGTATCCCTACACCCACCCGTTCAACCATACCGGCCACCCGGCGCTCGCCCTGCCGGCGGGCTGGACGGCGGCGAACATGCCCGTGGGCTTGCAGATCGTCGCCCCCTGGCACGCCGAGGACCGGCTGATCCGCGCCGGTGCCGAGCTCGAGGCGGCGCGGCCCTGGTCGGACCGCCGCCCGCCTCTGCTCGACACCCTGTAGCGCGGGGTTCAGCCGGCCTGCCCGGCGGCGCGCCCGCCCGCGAGGCCGGCGATCGCATTGCCGATCCGGCGCTTCAGGGCCCCCGCCAGCCGGCGCATCTCCTCGCCGCGCAGGCGCTCGGCACGGGCCTGGATGGCCCGCAGGTCGCTGGGCACAGTTTCGGCATAATTTTCCGTAAGATTCGACATGGTTCTCTTCTCCTTGGAGCCGGGTCGTTCCGGCCGTTGGAGGAGAGATGATTATCCGAAAACACTTTTATAATGAGTAAACTTGTCGCATAATCTTTGCAGTATCTGCAAAGGAAGGAGGCATGGACACATTATCGGGTATGCGTCTGTTCGCGAGGGTGGTGGAAACCGGCGGGTTTTCCGCAGCGGGCCGCCAGGTGGGGCTGAACGCGTCCTCGGTCTCGCGCCAGGTGGGGCGGCTCGAGGATGCGCTCGGCACGCGGCTGCTCAACCGGTCGACCCGCCATATCGGGCTGACCGAGGCGGGGCGGATCTACTACGAACGGGCGAGCCGCATCATCGCCGACGTGGACGAAGCGAACGCGGCGGTGTCCGAGTTGAGCCAGGCGCCGCGCGGCACGCTGCGCCTCAACGTGCCGGTGGTGTTCGGCCGCCGCTACATCACGCCCTATATGCGGGAGTTCCTGGAGACCTACCGGGATCTGCGCGTCGAGCTGACCGTGACCGACCACTATGTCGATTTGATCGAGGAGGGGGCCGATCTGGCGATCCGCATCGGCGGGCCGAGCCAGTCGAGCTATATCGTGCGCAAGCTCGCCACCATCGACCGGGTGGTCTGCGCCACCCCGGAATATTTCGCCCGCCACGGCCGGCCGCGCCGCCCGGACGATCTCGCCGGGCACAACTGCATCGTCTACCGCGCCCAGCCGGGCGAGGTGGTCTGGGAGCTGATCGGCGATGACGGCACCTTCGCGGTGCCGGTCTCGGGGAATTTCGCCTCCAACAACATCGCCTCCATCGCCGCGGCGATGCATGCCGGCATCGGTGTCGCCCTGCTTCCGATATGGCTCGTCGGGCGCGAGATCCAGCAGGGCATGGCCGAGATCGTGCTACGCGACTACTACGCGCACCCGACCGGCTTCGCCGACGAGGTCTTTGCCGTCTTCCCGCACGCCCGCAACCTGTCGGCCAAGGTGCGCGCCTGCGTCGATTTCCTCGCCCGCAAGTTCCGCGCCGAGCCCGATTTCCGGGTCGGGGTCGTGCCGCCCGGCGGCGGAGCGGCGAAGTGAACGGCGGCCCGGCGGCGATCGACTTCTATTTCGACTTCATCTCGCCCTACGGCTATCTGGCGGCGACCCGGATCGAGGCGATCGGCGAAGCGCATCGCCGGCCCGTCGCGTGGCGCCCGTTCCTGCTCGGCGTGACCGTGATGCAGGTGATGGGCATCAAGCCGCTGATGGAGACGCCGCTCAAGTCCGACTACCTGGTGGTCGACCGGCCGCGCATGGCCAGCCTGTTGGGCGCGCCGCTGGTGATTCCCGATCTCGACGGGGTCAACGGCGTCGCCGCGTCGCGCGCCTTCTACTGGCTCGCGGAACGCGACGGGGCGGCGGCCAGGGGGCTGGCGCGGCGCCTGCTGGAGCGGCTCTGGGTCGAGGGGCGCGACATCACCGGTCCCGGGATCGTGGTCGAGGAAGCCGCCGGGCTCGGCATCGACGGCGACGCGCTCGCCGCGGCGCTCGGGGATGCGCGGGTCAAGGACCTGCTGCGCGTGGCGGTCGATGCCGCGGTCGCGCGCAAGGTCTTCGGCTCGCCCTTCTTCATCGTCGACGACCAGCCGATCTGGGGGGTAGACCGGCTGTGGATGATCGAGCACTGGCTGCGGCACGGCTCCTGGGAACGCACGCCCGACACGCCGCTATAGCGGGTCCAGCGCGCCGGCCTCCGCCATCTCCCGCAGCGCGGTCTTGCGGATCTTGCCGCTCGCGGTCAGCGGGAAGGAAGCGACGCGGAAATAGCGCGCCGGGCGCTTGAACCCGGCGATGCGCCCCGCGCAGTAGCGCGACAGCCGGTCCGGCGTCAGCTCCGCCCCGCCGGTCACCGCGGCGGCGACGATCTCGCCGTAATAGCCGTCCTCGAGGCCGAACACCGCGATGTCGCTCACCGCCGGGTGGGCGCGCAGCAGGTTCTCGATCTCGACGGGATAGATGTTCTCGCCGCCGCGGATGATCATGTCGCGCAGCCTGCCGCCGGCCACCACGACGTCGCCCTCGGCCGTGAGGTAGCCCAGATCGCCGGTCCGCATCCAGCCGTCCGCGCCGACGGTCTCCGCCGTCGCCGCCGGGTTCTCGAAATAGCCCCGCATCACCATCGGCCCCGCGGTCTCGATCTGGCCGATCTCGCCGGGAGGCAGCGGCGCGCCGGCGGCGGGATCGGCGATCCGCACGCGCGCGCCGGGGAGCGGCTTGCCGCAGGTCGCGAAGCGTTCCGGCGCCTCGCAATCGGCGAGCGCGATCAGCGTGCTCGACTCGGTCTGGCCGTAGACCTGGACGAGCCCCGGGATCGGGAAGTCCGCCGCGCAGCGCGCCAGCAGCGCCGGGTCGGTGTCGGCGCCGCCGCAGGTGCCGGCGCGCAGGGTCGCCAGATCGTGGCCGCCGCGCGCGGGATGTTCCAGCATCGCGACATAGGAGGTCGGCACGCCCGACAGCATGGTGCAGCGCTCGTCCTCGATGACCCGGAACATCCGCGCCGCGTCGAAGCTCGAGACCCCGACATAGGCGGCGCCCCGCTGCACCGTGCCGAGGATGCACATGATGCAGCCCGCGCAGTGGAAGAGCGGGATGATCGAGGTCCAGCGGTCGCGGTCGGTCACCCGGAGCCGGCCCGAAATGCCCCAGGCATTGGCCATCATGCCGGCATGGGTCAGCAGCGCGCCCTTGGGGAAGCCGGTGGTGCCCGAGGTGTATTGCAGCGAGCCTGTCGCGTCCGGATCGATCTCGGGCAGGGCGGCGGAACTGCCGCGCCCCTCGGCCAGCAATTCGCCGTAGCCCGGGCGGTCCCCGTCCGGGCCGTCGAACACCACCGCGAGCTCGAGCGCGGGAAGCCGCTGCCGGATCGCGCGGACGGTCTCCAGATAGGGGTTGCCGCGAAACCCCCGCGCGAGGAACAGGCCGCGCGGCCGCGAATGCTCCAGCGCGTAGGCGAGGTCGTCGCGCCGGTAATGCGTGTTGAGCGGCACCAGCACGCAGCCCGCCAGCGCCACCGCCATCTGCACGACCGGCCATTCGATGCGGCTTTCGGCGAGCAGCCCGATGCGCTCGCCCGGGCGGAAACCCCGGTCGATCAGCGCGCAAGCGAGCGCCGTCGCCGCTTCGTGCCATTCCCCATAGGTCAACCGGGCGCAGGTCTCGGGGAAGGCCAGCGCCTCGCGGTCGCCGCGCAGCTCCGCCTGGCGGGCGAGCGCGTCGCCGGGCGTCCGGTAGGGCGAGAGTTCGGTCATCGCGCCGCCGATGATATCCTTCGACTCGATTTCCGTCAGGGCCCCACCCACATTTGTGGCATCGCATGACCGCGGAGGATACATGCCCGGCTTGGCGATCGAGATCGATGCGGCTCGGCTGATGGCCGACCTCAGGCAGCTCGCCACCTTCGGCAAGCAGGGCACCGGGGTGACCCGGCTCGCCTTCAGCCGGCCCGATATCGAGGCCCGGCACTGGCTGCGCGGCCGCATGGAGGAGGCCGGGCTTGTCGCGGCCATCGACGATGTCGGCAACGTGATCGGCGAGGCGCCGGCGGCCGGGCCCGCAATCCTGATCGGCAGCCACTCCGATTCGGTGCCCGGCGGCGGCTGGCTCGACGGGGCGATGGGGGTGGTCTACGGCATCGAGATCGCGCGCGCGATCGTCGAGGCGGGGCTGGCCGAGCGCTGCCCGGTCGACGCGGTGGCCTTCCAGGACGAGGAGAGCACCTACTTGCCGACGCTCGGCAGCCGCACCCTGTTCGGCGCGGTGTCCGAGGACGAGATGTCCGTCGCGCGCAACATCGACGGTCATCGGCTGGCCGACGCGATCGCCGCCAGCGGGTTCGCGAACAACCCGCCGAGGCGGCTCGACGGCGGGCGCTATCGCGCCTTCCTGGAGGCGCATATCGAGCAGGGCCCGCGGCTGGAGGCGATGCAGTCGCGGATCGGCATCGTCACCGCGATCGTCGGCATCCGGCGGTTCCGCCTGCATATCGAGGGGCAGGCCGGCCATGCCGGCACCGTGCCGATGGCGATGCGCAACGACGCCGGCGCTGTCGCCATCGCGCTGTCGCACGCGCTTCTGGAGACGTTCCCGACCGTCGCCGGGGCCGACACGGTGTGGAATATCGGCAGCCTGACGCTGTCTCCCGGCGCGGCCAACGTGATCCCGGCCGGTGCCGAGATCACCGTCGAGATCCGCGACACCGACCCGACCGTGCTGGACGCGCTGGAGGAACGCCTGCGCGCGCTGGCCGCCTCGCAGGCCGGGACCTCCGGTCAGGACATCGTCGCGATCCGCACCCTCGACATACCGCCGGCGGCGATGGACCCGGCCCTCGGCGACCAGATCGAGGCGGCCGCCGAGGCGCATGGCGCGCCCTGGATGCGGATGCCGAGCGGGGCCGGGCACGACGCGATGGTGCTGTGCCGCCACATGCCGTCCGCGATGCTGTTCGTCCCCTCGATCGGCGGGCACAGCCATACCGTCATCGAGGACACCGCGGAGGCGGACATCGTGCTCGGCTGCCGGGTGCTGGCGGACGCGGTGGCGCGGATCGCCGGGGGCTAGATCCTCCGGCCCCGCAGCTTTTCGCGCAGCGCGCGGATGTGGGTGTCGGCGCCGGCGAGGTTGGGGTGGACGGCGAGCGCCCGGTCGAAGGCGTCCAGCGCCTTCTCGTCCTCGCCCTCGGCGAGACGGACCAGACCGAGCCCCGACAGCGCGCCGAAATGGCGCGGCTCGAGCGCCAGCGTGCGGTCGATGTCGGCGATCGACTCGGGCAACCGCCCGATCAGGTAGTTGACGGTGGCGCGCTTGTTCCACGCCTCGGCGAATTCGGGAGCGCGGCGGACCATCTCGTCGAACGCGGCGAGCGCCGCCCGCAGATCGCGCGTTCCCATCGCCCGGAGCCCGCGCACCATCAGCGCGTCGATCTCCGCGCTGCCCGATTCGTGCCAGATCCGCCAGATCGCCTGTTCCTCGGGCGCCGCCGCCTCCGCGCTCGGCGCGGCCTTCAGGCGCTCGAACAGTGGGCCGAGCCGGGGGTCGTTCTGGTTGGCGAGCCCGACCGTCGCGAAGCTCAGCGAGGCCGCCGCCGCGATCCAGGCCATCACCCGGCGCATGGGGTCGTCATCCGTGGCTGGGCGCATGTTGCCCTCATCGTCGTCCATTCGCTGACGACGCTCCGGGCGCCTGGCTAGACGAGGCGGAGCTTCGCCCTGACGTCCGACAGGGAGACCTCCCGGCCGGCCTCGATTTTCGCAAGCCCGGCGCCCACCGCCAGCATGAACCCTCGTTTCTCTTCGACCGACTCGTCGTCGCCGGTCGCGTTGAACATGTCGTCTGGAAGCTCCGTGACCATCGGTACACTCTCGATTCCATTCTTCGGATCACGATACCGCCCGACTATGGATCGTACCAGCCGCATTCCCGCCGGTCGGGGCGTATTCGGATCGGTTGGAAGCGTTACCGCCCGTGCCCTCGCCGATCTCGATGCACCGGGCGGCGGCAGCGGTTCGAACCGACCCGATCGGGTGCTAATCGCGATTTGCCGGACTGCTGCCCAGCGCGCGCGGCCTCGGCCCGCCATGCGCCCAGTCGAGCAGCTCGACCGTGTGCACCACCGGCGTCTCCGTCGCCCCGGCGAGCTGGACCATGCAGCCGATATTGCCGGCCGCGATGGCGTCCGCGCCGAGGGCTTCGAGGTGGCCGATCTTGCGGTCCCGCAGCCGGTCGGCGAGCGCCGGCTGGAGGATGTTGTAGGTCCCCGCCGAGCCGCAGCAGAGATGCCCCTCCGCCGGCAGCGAGACCGAGAACCCGGCCCGCCGCAACAACTCGACGGGACCCGCCTGGATCTTCTGGCCGTGCTGCAGCGCGCAGGCCGAGTGGTAGGCGACGGATAGCGGTTCCGGCGGCCCGGTTTCGCCGAGCCCGATGCGCTGCAACAGCTCCGATATATCGCAGACGCGCGCCGCGACCGCCGATGCGGTCTTGGACAGCGCCGCGTCCTCGCGGAACAAGTGGCCGTAATCTTTCAGCATCACCCCGCAGCCGGAGGTATTCGAGACCACCGCGTCGAGACCCTCGCCCTCGATCTCCGATTGCCAGGCCAGCAGGTTGCGCCGCGCCGCATCGAGCGCCGGCGCCTCCTCCCCCATGTGATGGGCGATCGCCCCGCAACAGCCGGAGCCCCTTGCCACCACCACCTCGCATCCGACACGGGTGAGCAGCCGGATCGTCGCCGCGTTGATCGCCGGGTCGAGCACCTGCTGGACGCAGCCGGCGAGCAGGGCGACGCGGTAGCGGCGCTCTCCCTCGGCCCGGTAGACCGCCCCGTCCGGCAGAGTCCGCCCCGCCCCGGCGGGCGGGACCATGCGCAGCATGCGACCGAACGGGCCGGGCAGGGCGGCCGCCAGGGGCCGCGCGAGGCGCGCCAGCCTGACCGCCCAGCCGAACCGCGCCGGGGACGGCATCGCGGCGAGCAGCAGCGCACGCACAAGGCGGTCGGCGAGCGGCCGGCGGAAGGTCTCGGCGATCCGCTTGCGGGCGAGGTCCACGAGATGCATGTAGTGGACGCCCGACGGGCAGGTGGTCATGCAGGCGAGGCAGGAGAGGCAGCGGTCGATATGCCCGACCACCCTGGGCGATGGCGTCGCGCCGGTCTCCAGCATGTCCTTGATCAGGTAGATGCGCCCGCGCGGGCTGTCGAGCTCGTCGCCCAGCAGCGCATAGGTCGGGCAGGTCGCAGAGCAGAACCCGCAATGGACGCAGCCCCTGAGGATTCCCTCGGCGCCGGCGATCTCGGGATCGGCGCGCTGGGCCTCGGTGAACCGCGTCTGCATTGCCTCAGCCCCGCCCGTCCATGCGGCCCGGGTTGAAGATGCCGAGTGGATCGAAGGCCTGTTTCACCCGCGCGCTCAACGCCGCCAGCCCGGGCGGTTGCGGGTGGAACGCCGGCACGCGGCGCCTCGCGTCTTCCGGCGCGCGGATCAGCGTCGCGTGGCCGCCGGTCGGGCCGACCGCGCGGCGCACCGCCCCGGCGCCCGCGTCCTCCGGCGCGCGCGGCAAAGCGAGCCAGACCAGCCCGCCGCCCCAGTCGTAGAACGCCCGGGCCTCCAGTTCCCCGGCGATGCGGCCCGCCACACTGGCGCCATCCGCCGGCGGCACCGAGAGCCGCCAGACGATCTCTTCCCCCGCGGCGGCATGGAACCGGGCATCGCCCACCTCGCGCCAGAAGGCGGCCGAGTTGTGCCCGTGCAGCTCGTCGATCGCATGGTCCGCGAACAGGGCGCGCAGCGTCTCGGTCCGGGCGAGCACCGAGGGTTCGGGCCCCTCGATGCGGAGCGCGGTGACCGACGTTCCGGGTTCGCGGACGCGCCCGACGCCGGACAGCGGCGCGATCCCGGCCGGCAGATGCGCCGCGCCCGAGACCTCGAACGGCCCGCCGAGTGCGCGCGTCATCGCCGCGATCCCGGCCTCGTCGTCGAGCCCGTAGACCAGCACCGTCCTCAGCTTCTCCGCGGCCGGCAGGACCTTGACAGTGATCTCGGTCATCGCCGCCAGCGTCCCCCAGGAGCCCGCGAGAAGCTTGCACAAATCGTATCCGGTGACGTTCTTGACCACCCGTCCGCCCGACTTGAACAGCGCGCCGCGGCCCGAGACCGCGCGCACGCCAAGGAAGTGGTCCCGCGCCGCGCCTGCCTTGACGCGGCGCGGGCCCGAGAGGTTGGCCGCGATGCAGCCGCCGAGCGTCGCCCGGCCCTCGTCGGCGCCGAGCAGCGGCCCGAGATCGGGCGGCTCGAAGGCGAGCGCCTGGCCGTGCTGGGCGAGCCGGGCCGCGATCTCGGAAAGCGCGGTGCCGGGCCCGGCGGTGAGCACCAACTCCTCGGGCTCGTAGAGGGCGATCCCGGCGAGCCCTGACAGGTCGAGCCGCGCCGCCGCCTCGCCCGGGCTCCCGAGTGTCCGCTTCGTCCCGCCCGAGACCAGCTCCAGCCCGTGCCCGCCGGCGCACGCCCAGCCGACCGCCTCGATCGCCTGGCTCTCGTCGGTCGGGCGCAGGGTTTCCATGCGGGTCAGAAGCGGGGGATGTCGGGGAACCGGGTCTGCCCGCCATGGATGTGGACCCGGCCGAGCTCGGCGCAGCGGTGGAGGATCGGGAACACCTTGCCCGGGTTGAGCAGCTGCTCGGGGTCGAAGGCGCATTTGAGGCGCTGCTGCTGCCTGAGGTCCTCGTCGGAGAACATCGTCCCCATCAGGTCGCGCTTCTCGACGCCCACGCCGTGCTCGCCGGTGAGCACCCCGCCCACTTCGACGCAGAGCCTGAGGATCGCCTCGCCGAACGCCTCCGCCTTCTCCAGCTCGCCGGGGTTGTTGGCGTCATAGAGAATCAGCGGGTGAAGGTTGCCGTCCCCGGCGTGGAACACGTTGGCGACGCGCAGCCCGAAATCTTCCGACATCGCGGCCATGCGGCCCAGCACCTCGGGCAGGCGGCGGCGCGGGATGGTGCCGTCCATGCAGTAATAGTCGGGCGAGATCCGCCCGACCGCCGGGAAGGCCGATTTGCGCCCGGCCCAGAAATTCACCCGCTCGTCCTCGTCCTCGCTCACCCGGATCGAGGTCGCGCCGAATTCGCGGGCGATGCCGGCCACACGCTCGACCAGGTGGTCGACCTCGACCTCCGGCCCGTCGAGCTCGACGATCAGCAGCGCCGCCGCGTCGCGCGGATAGCCGGCGGAAACGAAATCCTCGGCCGCGTTGATCGCCGGGTTGTCCATCATCTCCATGCCGCCCGGGACGATGCCGGCGCCGATGACGCCGGCCACGCAGTCCCCCGCCGACTCGGCCGAGGGGAAGCCGATCAGCACCGCGCGGGCCGAGGGCGGCCTGGGCAGGATGCGCACCGTGACCTCGGTGATCACGCCGAGCAGGCCTTCCGACCCGGTGATCACGCCGAGGAGGTCGTAGCCTGCCGAGTCGAGATGCCGGCCGCCGATGCGCACCACCTCGCCGTCCATCAGCACCAGCTCGACGCCGAGCAGGTTGTTGGTGGTGAGCCCGTATTTGAGGCAGTGCACGCCGCCCGCGTTCTCGGCGACGTTGCCGCCGATCGAGCACGCGATCTGGCTCGACGGGTCGGGCGCGTAGTAGAACCCGGCGGCTTCCACCGCCTGGCTGATGGCGAGGTTGGCGACGCCCGGCTGCACCACGGCGCAGCGATTGGCGTAGTCGATGTCCAGTATCCGGTTGAACTTGCCGAGCCCGAGCAGGATGCCGTCGGCGAGCGGCAGCGCGCCGCCCGAGAGCGAGGTGCCGGCGCCGCGCGGCACCACCTTGATCCCCTCCTCGTGGCAGTATCCGAGGATCGCCGAGACCTGGGCCACGGTCTCCGGCAGGACGGCGATCATCGGCGGCTGGCGATAGGCGGTGAGCCCGTCCGATTCGTAGGCGCGCAGCGCCGCGTCGTCGTCGATCACACCCTCGCCGGGGACGATCCGGCCCAGCGCGCGCGCGATGTCCGCCCGCCGCGCGATGACCTCCGCATCGGGCTCGGGCATCTTCATCGCTCAATCCCCGTTCCGTCCAGGCGCTCCCGACGCAACGAGAGGTTCGGCCCCTCGGCTGGCTAGCCCTGGCGCGCCTTGAAGCGCGGGTTCTTCTTGTTGATCACGTAGACCCGGCCGCGGCGCCGAATGATGCGGCAGGCGCGGTCGCGCTTCTTCGCCGATTTCAGCGAGTTGAGGACTTTCATGGCGACGGTTCCATATCCTGCGGCCAGCGACGCGGCGGCGGACGGTAGCCGGGCGGGTCCGGCCTGTCAACGTCAGGTCCGCGGGCTGTCGCTAGGACACGATATGTCCGGTTGATGTACCAGTCAGCTCAGACCGCGCTCGACAGGGGACAATTTCGTCACACACAGACCCCATGCAGGCGTTCCTGCCTAACCGGCCACGCGCACCGCACGAAAGCACTCGTCGTCGACATCCCTGAAGTCGTCGCTCTCCGCCGACGCATTGCGGTAGAGCGTCTCGATCGGGATGGAGTCTGCTTCGTGCTTCGGGCGCGAAAGATAGAACTGGGCGTGGGAGTAGCCCTCTGCTTCCTTGCCCGACGTATCGAAGCCCTTGCTCTCCAGTCGTTCGAGAAACGCCGCCTGTTCCTCCGATGAGGCGAAGCGGCGCTGCTTGAACGTGCTTCCCTCCAGCCTCTCGGTGACATAGCCGGACTCGGCGAGCAGCCCTGCGATCCTTTCGAAGGGGAACGTCCGCAGCGCAAAGTTGGCGAACCACGGCGGCTCATCCTGAAAGACTGCGGGCAAAAGGCGCTGGAACGTGGTTTCGGTCACGTAGCCGACGCAGCCGGTGGATATAACCAGGTCCACAGCTTGCAGGTCTGCCGCATTCTCCGCGGGCAACGCCTCGGATTCGAGGTCCAGCGCCAGACCCTCGTCCAGAAGGCCGACATCCTCGGCATAGGCGACCGCGTTTTCCGCAGCATCCAGCCCCAGCACCCGGATGTCGGCTTGCTGCTCGGCACACGAGAAAAAGCGTCTGTCGTAGGCAAGGACCTCTTCCGACGATGCATCGTCCAGGTGCTTCTGGCCCCAATGGGCATACAGCTCCGTCATGGACATGTCGTGCTTCAGAAGAGCGGCATTGACACCATAGGAGCAGCCGACATCGAGGATATCGATGGCTTTGTCCCGGCTCTCCTGCAGGTGGGAAACCAACTCCTGAATGAGATATTTTGCGGCTCCTGGAAGGATGTAATCCAGGCCCTCCAGCTTACGGAAGTACGCGCGTGGATCAGGCCTGTCGTAGATCTGATCCATCGAAACTTTACCCTCGAAGGTGTGGCTCGATTGCATTTGGGTTGGCCTGTCTCCTTTCCGTCTTCGCTCCAGCCGCCATGGCGAAGGCAGCAAGCAGTTCAGGTACGTTCAGGGTGGTTGGTTGAGAGCGGTCGGTGCCCAAGCGATCAGCTAGTGGGGCCCCTCTCGATCGACGCGGTTACGCAGCTATGCGTTCGGCACTCCAGATTCCGGCATTGTCGAAGATGAGCCGGGGATCCTTGTAACGTTCACGAATTACTCTTTCGTATAGCTCCCCTTCGCGCGCTCGATCGACCGGGCCGGATGATCCGATAATCTCCGCCAGCACCTGCTCGAGCGCATGGACGGTACCGCTACCTTCGTCGAACTGAGCCTTCTTGCGCCACACCACCTCCGCCGGCAGCAACTCTTCGCAGGCCTTGCGCAGCACCCACTTCTCCGTTGTGTCGCGCGTGCCCTGGTCGGCGACCTTCATCTTGAGAGACGCCGGGATCGATTGGGCGAACTCGATGAGATCGCGATCGAGAAACGGCGTTCTCGCCTCCAGCCCCTGGGCCATGGTGATACGATCGACGCGCTGAAGATTGATGTTGTGCATGGCGCCAAGCGAACGCGTGATCTCGTCGGCGAGGGCTCGCGGGCGTCCGGCATAGCCGTGGTGGTAGCGATAGCCGGCGAAGAGCTCGTCCGCCCCCTCGCCGGTCAGCACCGCCTTGACGTGTCTCCGCGCAAGCGTGGTGGCGAAGTGGGTCGGAAGCGCGCTCCGCACGACATCCACATCCGGGCTCTCCAGATGGTAGATCACGTGTGACAAAGCGCCGGCCAGGTCGTCCGCGTTGAAGACGAGTTCGTGGTGGTCGGAGCCGATATGGTCGGCGACGACCCGTGCCGCTTCCAGATCCTGGCTGCCCGACATGCCGACCGAGAAGGTCTTCAGAGGACGGCTGCTCTCGCCCGTTGCAAGCGCGGCGATGATCGAGGAGTCGAGCCCGCCGGAGAGAAAGCAGCCGACCTCCACGTCGGCAACCATCCATTTTCGGACTGCGGCCTGGAGCACAATCCGCAGCTCCCGCCATATCGGTTCCGGGTCTTCGTCGGGCAGGGTTTCGGCTGCCCCCTGGGGCATGCGGTGCCATTCCCGGTGCCCGGCGGCACTGTCGTACATGACGCCTGGGGCGATCTCTTCCACACTGCTCACGGCGATATCGTCGAATGCCTTCAACTCCGACGCGAAGACAATCCCTTCGCCGAGGCGGGCCTTGTACAGGGGCTTGATGCCGAGCGGATCGCGGGCGGCGATGACGCGCTCTGGCGTGGCCAGAACGAATGCGAACATTCCGTCCAGCTTGGCAATCCAGCGCGGTTCGTCGGACTGGAAAAGATGCAGGATCGTCTCGCTGTCGCTGTCCGTCTCGAACGTGCCTTCGCCAAGAATCGCGCGCAGATCAGCATGGTTGTAGATCTCGCCATTGGCAACAAGAACATCGTCATCGCTGTAGATCGGCTGAGTGCCGCTCTCAGGGCCTATAATCGCGAGGCGGCAATGTGCCATCACGGCCGGCACATTCGGGGCGCGCCTGACCTCCAGACCGTCAGGCCCACGGTGCGCAATCTTCCCGATCATCCGTCGAGCCAGAACCGGATCGTCAAGTTGCCACAGGCACACGAATCCGCACATCGACACACCTCTTCACTTGCCGCCGTCTGCACGGCGCGCTTCCGCCGACTTTGAAACAAAAGCAAACTGATTCGTAATAATTATTATGCTTCTCTTACTTCGAACCAGTAAATCTTATGCTATACGACACTCGCCTATGTGTCAAATCGCGCACATGGCATGCCCGGTTCGAGGCCGATACGGGACAGCGAAAAACGACGCGCGCCATTGGCCTTCGAATGCTTCGAGCGACGGGATGGCGAGGCCCGCGTCGGCGGGCCGCCGGCCCGGACGATCCCGGCGAGGCACGTCCTGCGAGACTCCGAACGAGGTCATGGCTTGTCCCCGTCCGCCATATGTGAGATGGGACGGATAGGGGAGGAGGAGCGGTCGTGATCGGACTGAAACGGTGGCTATGCGCCGCGGCGTCGGTCGCGCTCTGGACGGGAGCCGCCGCACATGCCGCCGATGCGCCGGCCTGTCCCGAGGGCACCGAGCGCTTCGCCGAGTACCGGCTGTTCTTCGGGCGGAGCATGGGCGGGGAGGAGGTCGTGTCGGACGTCGACTGGAGGCAGTTCCTCGCGCGCGAGGTCACGCCGCGCTTCCCCGACGGCCTGACCGTTCTCGACGGCGCCGGGCAGTGGCGCAACGCCGCCGGAAAGATCGAACGGGAGCGCTCGAAGCTCCTGGTCGTCGTCGCCCCGCCGGGCGCGGCGTCGATGGGTCGCACCGCGGAGATCGCCGCGGCGTACAAGCAGCGCTTCGGCCAGGAATCGGTATTGCGCGTCATCAGCCCGGTCTGCGGCTCGTTCTGAGCCGGGGGCGGACCAAAACGCGGAGCTGACGTGCTCGCAGAAATCCTTTCCGTCGTCGCGCCGCTGTTCATCTGCGCCGGCATCGGCTTCGTCTGGGGCCGGCTCGACAAGCCGTTCGACGCCGAGATGATGACCGGGCTCGCGCTCCATCTCGGGGTTCCCTGCCTGGTCTTCTCGACGCTGACGAGGCTCGATATCTCGCCCGCCGCCTTCGGCGAGATGGCCGGCGCCTACACGCTCGCGCTGCTGCTGTTCATGGCGCTCGCGGCGGCGCTCACCCGGCTGTTGCGGCTTGAGGCGCGCGCCTTCATCCCGGCGCTCACCTTCCGCAACTCGGGCAATCTCGGGCTGCCGGTCTGCCTGTTCGCCTTCGGCGAGGCGGGGCTCGCCTACGGCATCGGATGCTTCGTCATCGCCGCGCTCTCGGGCCTCACCGTGGGGCGCGGGATCTACGCCGGCAGCACGGTCTTCGAGGCCCTGTTCCGCAACCCGATCGTCTACGCGATCGCGATCTCGCTGGTCTTCATGATCGGCGGGATCGAGCCGCCGGCCTGGCTCGCCAACACGGTCGAGATCGTCTCCGGGATGGCGATCCCGCTGATGGTGGTGTCGCTCGGCGTCGCGCTGTCCAAGATCCGCGTGGTCGGGATGGGGCGCGCCGCCGCGCTGTCGGCGCTGGAGCTCGCCGCGGGCTTCGCGGTCGGCGTGGGTCTCGCCGATCTGTTCGGGCTCACCGGCGTCGCGCGCGGTGTGCTGATCCTGCAATGCGCGATGCCGGTCGCGGTCCACAACTACGTCTTCTCCGAGGTCTATCGCCGCTCGCCCGAGACGGTCGCCGGCATGGTGGTGATGTCGAGCCTGCTCGCCTGCTTCACCCTGCCTGCGGTGCTCTGGTTCGTGCTGCGATGACCCTGCTCGCCGAGCTCGCCTCGATCGTCGCGCCGGTCTTCATCTGCGCCGCTCTGGGCTTTATCTGGGCCCGGCGCGGGCTGCCGTTCGACGACCGGGTGGTCGCCACCCTGGTGTTCAATGTCGGCGCGCCCTGCCTGATCCTGGCGACCTTCGCCAAGGTCGAGCTCGACGCCGCCGCGCTGGCCGAGATCGCCGGCGCCTCGCTCGCCGCCTTCGCCGGGTTCGCCGCCATCGGCTTCGCGGTGCTGCGCGCGTTCCGGCTCAGCATTCCCGCCTATCTGCCGGCGGTGATGTTCCCGCTCGCCGGCAGCATGGGGCTCCCGGTCTGCCTGTTCGCCTTCGGCGAGGAGGGGCTCGCGCTGGCGCTGGTGTTCTTCGCCTTCGGCGCGATCGGCATCTTCACCGTCGGCGCCACCATCGCCGCCGGGTCGCTCTCGCTCGGGCGCATCGCGCGCTCGCCGGTGTTTTATGCCGCGGCGCTCGCGATCGGCATGGAGGCCGGCGGGATCGCGCTGCCGCGCTGGGCCTTCAACGCCGCCGACCTGCTGGGCGGCATCGTGATCCCGATGCAGCTGGTCGCGCTCGGCGTCGCGCTCGCCCGGCTGCGGGTGGCGAGCCTCGGCCGCAGCACCGCGCTCGCTGCCCTGCGCCTGGTGGCGGGCGCGCTGGTCGGCTGGGCGGTGGCCGAGGCGTTCGCGCTCGGCCCGGTCGCTTCCGCCGTGGTCATCCTGCAGAGCGCGATGCCGGTCGCGGTCTCCAGCTACCTGTTCGCCCGGATGTACGACCGCGAGCCCGAGGAGGTCGCCGGCATGGTGCTGGTCTCGACGCTGCTCTCGTTCGCGATGCTGCCGCTGCTGCTCGCCCTGCTGCTGCCCTAGTGCATCGCCGAGCCGCCGTCGACGACGATGGTCTGGCCGGTGACGAAATCGCTGTCCGCCGAGCTCAGATAGACCAGCGTGCCGAGCAGATCCTCGGGCACCTCGTCGCGCTTGATCGCGCGGGTCTGGGCGTTGGCGTCCTTCATGTCGAGCCACTGCTTGTCGCCGACCAGCTTCTCGCTCATGGTCAGCCCGGGGGCGATCGCGTTGACCGAGATGTTGTGCTCGCCGAGCTCGCGCGAGAGCGAGCGGGTGAAGGCCACCATCGCGCCCTTGGAGCTCACATAGTGGAGCATCATCGGCGTCCCCTTGAAGACGGTGCCGGACGCGATGTTGATGATCTTGCCGTAGCCGTTTTTCTGCATCTCGGGCACCACCGCCTTGACGCAGGAGAACACGCCGCGCGTGTTGACCGCCATCACCCGGTCCCATTCCTCCTCGGGGATCTCCAGGAAGGAGCGCTGCTGGAGGTCGGCGAATATCGCCGCGTTGGTCACCATGATGTCGACCTTGCCGAAGGCCTCGACGGTCTCCGCCACCATCGCCCGGACCTGGTCCGGATCGGTGACGTCGCAGCGATTGCCGATCGCCTCGCCGCCGGCCTGCTTGATGATGTTGACGGTGTTCCCGACGTCGAGGATGTCGCTGCAGCACAGCTTCGCGCCCTCTTCCGCCAGCGCCTTGGCGTAGTGCACCCCGATGCCGCGCCCCGCCCCGGTGACGATCGCAACCCGTCCGTCGAGCCTGCCCATGTCGGTCTCCTTCCCGCAAATTGGCCGGCGCCGATCATAGCGGCGGCGGACGGGCGTTCAACTAATTGGCCGGGGTCGCCCAGGCGAGCCTGGCGGCGGAGCCCACCGGCCGGACTTCGGCGTCCCGCAGCTTGCCCGATTCCCGGAGCGCCCGGTGCGCCCTCGGCAGGTTGTAATGGGGCAGCGAGGGGTAGAGGTGGTGCTCCAGGTGGTAATGGACGTGGTGCGGGAAGATCAGCCACATCAGCCAGCCGGGCCCGAGATTGGTGCGCGCATCGCGCCACACGTCGCCGGTCTCCGAGGTCATGCCGTGTTCGAGGATCGAGCGGAAGCGGAGCAGCGGCTGGAGCAGGAACCAGAGCGGGACAGCCCAGAGCAGCAGGTATTCGCGGAAGAAGCCGAAGGCGAGCGCGGCGGCGGGGAGCGCGACGTGGAAGGCCGCCACCACCCAGCGGTCCCTGAGCGCGTCGCGCCGCAGCTTCGGCGAGGTGTCGCCCAGCGGGTCGTGCTTCGCCCCGTCGAGCCTGGCGGCGGCGGGCGCGCCCCAGAAATAGGCATAGGTCTTCCACGCGGTGAGCCCGGCGACGTCCCGCAGCAGCTTGTTCGCGAGATAGGCGCGGCCGCGCGGATAGCCGCCATGGATCGGCGTGTCCGGGTCCTGCCTGCCGAACATGTGGTTGTGGTGCAGCCGGTGGATCACCCGGTAGGAGAACATCGAGATGCCGCCCGGCGTGGCGCAGATCCGCCCGACCAGGTCGTTGAGCCAGCGGGTCTCGTAGAGCCGGTAATGCACCGCCTCGTGGGCCAGGATGAACAGCGCCTGCGCCCGGGTGGCGATCAGCACCATGCAGGGTGCCAGCACCCACCATTCGGGAAACCGGACCGCGAGCGCCATCAGAAGCACGACTTCGAGCCAGGTCCGCAGCACCGAGAAGGTCGAGCGCAGCGGGTCGAGCCGGGTCAGCTCCTTGATCAGCGCGGGGTCGAGCCCGCGGCGGCCGCCGAGGTCGTCGTGGAACGCGTCGCTCCGGGCCGCCTTCGGTTCCGGCGGGATGGCGTTCATGCCGCCAGCATAGCGCAGGGGTGGGGTCCGGCGCACCCGTTTCGTCGCGGCGCGGACCACGACCTCGGTGAGAAATCCGGGTCGGCCATGTATCCTCTCGCGCTCAAGGCGGCGGCCCGGACGCCCGCGGCGTATCGACCGCGGCGCGCGCCGGGCGGAGTTGGAGGCGGCGGCGATGGGCAGGCGCTGGGGCCTGTTTGCAACGATCTGGGTGCTGATCCTGGCGACGGTCTATCTCGGCGACCGCTTCGTCCGCGACGTGTTCCTGACCGACGACGCCCCCCGGGCGGTGACCCCGCGCGGCGACCTCGCCGCCTTCGAGCAGTCGACCGTCAGGCTGTTCGAGGAGGCCTCGCCCTCGGTCGTCTATATCTTCACCCATGGCGGCGGCGGCGGCGCCGGCGCCGGCTCGGGGCTGGTGTGGGACCGCGCGGGCCATGTGGTGACCAATTTCCATGTCGTGCGCGATGCGAGCGACGTGTCGGTCCGGCTCGACGACGGCGAGGCGGTCAGGGCGTCCGTCATCGGCACCGCGCCCGACTACGACCTCGCGGTGGTCCGGCTGCGCGAGACGCGGGGGCGCATCCGGCCGATCCCGATCGGCAGCTCGGGCGATCTCAAGGTGGGCCAGGCGGTGTTCGCCATCGGCAACCCGTTCGGCCTGTCGCGCACGCTGACGACGGGCGTGATCAGCGCGCTCAACCGGCGCCTTCCCACCGCCAACGACCGCGAGGTGCGCGGGGTGATCCAGACCGACGCGGCGATCAACCCGGGCAATTCGGGCGGGCCGCTGCTCGATTCGGCGGGCCGGCTGATCGGGGTCAACACGGCGATATTGTCCGATACCGGGGCATCGTCCGGCATCGGCTTCGCGGTGCCGGTCGACATCGTCAACCGCATCGTGCCGCGGCTGGTCCGCGACGGCGCGGTGCCGCGGCCCGGCATCGGGATCGTGGTGATGGGCGAGGAGACCGCCGCCAGGCTCGGCGTCGCCGGGCTGGTGGTATCCCGCGTGCTGCCCGGATCGGAGGCCGAGAAGGCGGGGCTCAGGGCGGCCGATCTGGAACGCCGGGCGCTCGGCGACATCATCGTCCGGGTCAACGGGGTGGCGGTCCGTTCGGTCTCCGAATTCGCGGCCGAGCTCAGCGAGGCCGGAATCGGCGCCCAGGTCGAGCTCACCGTGCTCAACCAGGGCCAGCAGCGTTCGGTCTGGGTTACGGTGATGGATATTTCGTGAAGCGGGCGGCGATGTTCCTCGAGGACTGCTGGTATGTGGCGGCGGTCTCGGATGAAATCGGCGAGACCCCGCTGGCGCGGACCTTGCTCTGCGAGCCCGTCATGCCCTGCCGCACCGGCGATGGGGCGGTGGCCGCGCCGGAGGACCGCTGCCGCCACCGCCATCCGCCGCTGTCGCTCGGCAGGGTGGTGGGCGAGGGGCTGCGATGCGGCGATCGCCTCCCGGCTGAGCGGTGTACGACTCAGGCGCTCTCGTAGAGCCTGGTGAGCACGAACTCGCGGTGGCCGAGGGCCTCCGCCGCGGTGAGCCTGCCGTTGGCGGTCCGAATCATCATCTCGAGCAGCGCATCGCCCGCCTCGTCCGGGGTCATCTCGCGGCGCAGCAGGCCGGAGACGTCGACGTCCACATGCTCGCCCATCGTGCGCACGGTGCGCGGGTTGGCGCAGAGCTTGATGTTGGGGAGGATCGGATTGCCGATGATGTTGCCCTGGCCGGTGGGGAAGAAATGCACCGTGAACCCGGCGGCGGCACAGAGCGTCACCATCTCGGCCGCGGCGGAAGACGAATCCATGAACCAGAGGCCCGTCCCGTCCGGCGTCTCCGCCTTGTCGAGCACCCCGTCCACCATGCACTTGCGGCCGATCTTCTGGATGTTGCCGAGCGCCTTCTCCTCGATGGTGGTGAGCCCGCCGGCGATATTGCCCTTGGTCGGCTGCGATTCCGACAGATCGCTGGTCTTGTGCCGCTCGACGACCTCCTGGTATCGGTCGAACATGTGCATGAAGCGCGCCCGCACCTCCGGCGTGCGGCAGCGCTCGGCCACCAGATGCTCGCCGCCGGTGATCTCGGTGGTCTCGCCGAACAGCAGCGTGGCGCCCGTCGGGTAGAGCTTGTCGAAGGCATTGCCGACGGTGGGGTTGGAGCCGCAGCCCGAGGTGGTGTCCGATTCGCCGCATTTGGTCGACACCCATAGCTCGGCGACCGGCGCCTCCTCGCGCACCGTCTCCGACGCCGCCTGGACGAATTCGCGCGCGGAGCGCGAGGCGCGCATGATGGTCTCGTGGTCGCCATGCATCTCGATGCCGTAACCGGCGACCGGCTTGCCGGTCGCGGCGATGCCGTCGACCACGCGGCCCGTCCAGCCCTCCTCGATGCCGATCACCACCACCGCGGCCACGTTGGGGTTGGCGCCGGTGCCGATCAGGGTGCGGAAATGGAGGTCGAGGTCGGCCCCGAACTGGAGCCGCCCATAGGGGTGGGGGATCGCCATCGCCCCCTTGATGTTGTTGGCGACCGCCTCGCAGGCGGCGTTGGAGAGGTCGTCGACGGGAAGCACGATGACGTGGTTGCGCACCCCCACCCGGCCGTTCTCGCGGCGGTAGCCCCGGAAGGTCGCGTTCGCCAGATCGATTGCCATCTTCGGTCTCCTACCAGCGCTTGGTCTTGATGTTGTGCACGTGGGCGTGCTCGCCCACCGCGATGTCGGCCACCGTGCGGCCGATATCGACGCCGTACTTGATGACGGTGTCGCCCGTCTTCATCGGCTTGATCGCCAGCTTGTGGCCGATCGGAATGTCGCCGGCCGCCCGGAAGGCGATCTCCCGATCCTGGTCCATGATCCAGCCGGTGAGCTCCGCTCCCGCCTCGACCCCCTCGACGACGACGACGCCCACGCTGTCGTCCTCGTCATGCACCACGAAATCGATCATCGCGCTTCTCCCTTCATGGGCCCCGGCGGGGCCAGCGACCCGCGCTCGACCAGCGCGGTCTCGAACACGACGCTGCGGGCGTCCTTTTCCTGCGCGCGCAGCCGCAGGAGCAGCGACGCCGCGGCCTCGCCCATCCGGCGATGGGGCACGTGCACCGTGGTGAGCGACGGGTCGAGCACCAGCGCCAGGTCGATATCGTCGAACCCGGTCACCGACACGTCGGCCGGCGCGGCGAGGCCGAGCGCGCGCACCGCGGTCAGCGCCCCGGCGGCGATGACGTCGTTGCCGCAGACGATCGCGGTCGGGCGCGGCCCGGCCGTCATCAGCCGGCGCGCCGCCGCCGCGCTCGCCTTGAGGTTGTAGGGCGTCTCGATCAGGTTGGTCCGGTCGAGGCCGAGCCCGTGACGGGCGAGCGCGTCGCGCACGCCCTCGACCCTTGCCGCTGCCCGGTCGTTGCCCCGCGTGACGCCCGCAATCATGGCGACGCGCCGGTGGCCGAGCTCCAGCACCCGCTCCGCCATCGCCCGCGCCGCCGCCCGGTTGTCGAAGCCGACGCAGGGCCAGGGGCAGTCCGGCCGCCATGACCAGACCAGGACGAACGGTACCAGGCGGCGCTCGAGCATGGCGTATATCGAGGGGTCGCGCGCCTCGCCGATCAGCACCAGCCCGTCGACGCCGCGGCCGAGCAGGGCGCGGATTTGCTCCGCCTCGCGCGCCGGGTCGTAGTTCGAGGTGGCGACGACCAGGGTGACCCCGTCCCCGGCGAGCGCCTCCTGGAGCGCCTGCAAGCCGCGCGCGAAGATCGCGTTCTCCATGGTGGGGATGATCGCGCCCACCGTGTTGGTGCGGTTGGAGGCGAGCGCGCGGGCGCCGAAATGCGGCGTGTAGTCGAGACGGGCGACCGCCTCCTCGACCCGGAGACGGGTCTCGGCATGCACGAGCTCGGGCTCGTTGAGCACCCGCGAGACCGTCGCGGTGGAGACGCCCGCCATGCCGGCGACGTCCTCGAGGGTGGGCCAGGGTCTCATGCTCCGCACGGACTCCTTCGCGGGAATTGCCCAATACTTATCAAAGAAAGCGCTTGTAGACAAAATGAAAGCGCTTGCATTCGCAAAACGGGCGCCGCATACTGCGATTCGCGGACGATTCGAACGCCACCCGACCGGGAGGAGGCGCCCAGGTGATCCGTGACGGCCGCATCGCGCTGATCGGCGCCCTGATCTGTTTTCTCGTCTATTTCGGCAACGTCGCCATGGGCGCCGCGGGCTTCGGCGTTTTCTTCGGCGACGTGGCCGAGATGCTGGCCCTGTTCGTCGCCGTGCTGCTGTTCGTGGCCGGCGTGCTGATGCTGGAAGCGGCGGAAAACCGAATCGACGACCCCCGACAACCGATCGATCCAAGGGAGGATCCGACATGAGCGACGAGAAAATCCGGGCCGAGATCGCCTCGGTCGAACGCCGCAACTTCTTCAAGCTGGCCGGTGCCGGCGGGTTCACCGCGGCGGCGGTGGCGGCTGCCTCCGGCACGCTGCTGTCGAGCAAGGCCTCCGCCCAGACCGCCAAGGAGGAGGCGATGCGCAAGCGCACCGCCAAGCACGTCATGACGGTGGGCACCGCCTATGTGCTGACGGCGGACCGCAGCTACCCGATCATGCAGCTCGACTTCAAGGAGAACGTGCAGAACGCGACCAACGGCAAGGTCTATGTCAAGCTCGCCGCGGGCGGTCAGCTGGGCGTCGGCAGCGCGCTGGCGCAGAAGGTGCAGGGCGGCACCATCCAGGCGGCGCAGCATTCGCTGTCCAACTTCGCGCCCTTCGCGCCGGTGATCGATTTGATCAACCTGCCCTATCTGTGCGGCGCCAACCAGCGCTTCGTGAACCTGGTGACCTCCGAACACTGGCGCAAGACCGTCCACCCCAAGGTCGAGGCGCGCGGCTTCAAGCCGCTCTACTACGTGGTCATCGACCCGCGCGTCGTCGCGGTGCGCAAGGGCGGGGCGGGCGCGGTGATCTCGCCGGCCGACCTCAAGGGCGTCAAGTTCCGGGTGCCGGGCTCGAAGATGCTGCAGCAGTATTACCGCCTGGTCGGCGCCAACCCGACGCCGGTGGCCTGGGGCGAGACCCCGTCGGCGATCAAGCAGGGGGTGGCGGATGCGCTCGACCCGGCGGTCGGCGCGCTCTTCGTGTTCGGCTTCAAGGACATCCTGAGCCACGTCACCTTCACCCAGGCGGTGCCGGACAGCCAGGTCTATTCCTGCAATCTCGAATGGTTCAACGGGCTGTCCGGCGACGTGAAGGACGGCATCGACTTCGCCGCCGAGGTCACCTCGCAGCAGAACCTCGCCAAGGTCCCGGCCGCGCGCGCTTACGCGATGGCGGAGCTGCGCAGGTCGGGCGTCGAGTTCCATTCGCTGACCAAGGCCCAGCTCGCCAAGTGGCAGGAGGCGGGCGGCTACCAGCGCCCGGAATGGGACGGATTCAAGACCAAGTTCGCGGGCTCCATGGAATCGTTCGAGAAACTGGTCGAAGCGGCGGGAACCCCGGGCCGCCACTACGTCCACGACGCCTGAGCGGCGGCGGCGGCCTGGCGGCGCTTCCCGCCGGGCCGCGACCGCTCGCGGCATGCCGAACGGCGGAGGCAGGTACGTGCTCGGATCGCTCAACCGGAACGTCGAGCGCCTGGCGCTGCTGGTGTTCTACACCATGCTGGTCGCCACCATGGCGGTCGAGGTGGTGCGCCGCGAGGTGTTCGCCTATTCCTCGATCTGGGGCGAGGAGATCGTGCGCTACGCGTTCATCTACCTCGCCTGGATCGGCGCCGCCGCGGCGGTACGCGAGCGCGCGCATATCCGCATCGACGTGCTGTTCAACTATGTCGGGCCGCGCGTCAAGGCGCTGCTCTACATCTTCGGCGACCTGGTGATGCTGGCGATCGCGGTGATCGCCGTGTGGTGGTCGCTGGAGACGGCCTCCGTCTCGTGGAAGTTCGGCTCGGTCAGCCACGGCCTGCGCATGTCGATGGTGTGGTTCCTCGCCGCCGTGCCGATCGGCTTTTCGCTGATGGTCTTCCGCCTCGCCCAGTCGCTGATCCGCGATGTCTCCGATTTCCGCGCCGGCCGCCCCGTGCACGAGGGCGGCCAGCTGTTCGACTGACAGGGGAGGGGCGGATGGTCTGGAACCAGCTTCAGCAGGGCGCGCAGGCCATCGGCTGGGACTTCTTCGGCCCGGTCATCCTGTTCGTCCTCCTGATCGGGCTCGGCGTGCCGGTCTGGGCGTCGATCGGCGCCGGCGCGGTGACGATGCTGCTGGTGTCGGGCGTGTTGCCGCTGTCGCTGCTGGGCGAGAGCCTGTTCGACGGGATCGATCATTTCGCGTTGACCGCGGTGCCGCTGTTCATTCTCACCGGCGACGTGCTGGTGCGCACCGGGCTCAGCCGAAAGTTCCTCGACGTGGCCGAGGCGCTCACCTGCTGGGCGAAAGGCGGGTTCGGCTCGGCCACGGTGCTGGTCTGCGGCATGTTCTCGGCGATCTCCGGCTCCGACGCCGCCGGCGCCGCCGCGGTCGGCCGCATGACCATCGCGCGGCTGGTCGAATCGGGCTACCCGCGCCCCTATGCCTGCGCCCTGGTGGCGGCGGGCGCCTGCACCGGCATCCTGATCCCGCCCTCGATCGCCTATATCGTGATCGGGCTGGTGCTCGGCATCTCGGCGGCGACCCTGTTCCAGGCGGCGCTGATCCCGGGCGTGCTGATCCTCGGCTCGATCCTGGTCACCAACATCGTCGTCAACCGGCGCCACGCCTATGAGGGCGGCGGGCTGATCTCGACCCGCGAATGGGCGGCCAATCTGGGCCGCGCGCTGAAGAACGGCTGGTACGCCTTCCTGGTTCCCGGGGTGATCTTCTGGGGCATCTTCTCGGGCCGTCTCACCCCGACCGAGGCGGGCGCGACGGCGGTGGTGATCACCATCGTGATGGGCTTCATCCTGGGCACGCTGAAGCTCTCGGACTTTCCGGCGATGATGGTGAGCTCGGCCAAGGTGAACGGGGTGATCCTGCCGATCATCGCGCTCTCGCTGCCGCTCGCCCAGACCATGGCGGCGCTCGGCGTGCCGCAGGGCTTCGTCTTCGCGGTCACCTCGCTGACGGAAAACCCCTATCTGCTGATCCTGTTGATGATCGCCATCTTGATCGCCGCCGGCTGCGTGATGGAGACCACCCCCAATATCGTAATCCTGGCGCCCATCCTGAAGCCGCTGGCCGACGAGATCGGGCTGAACGAGATCCAGTTCTGCGTCATGATGATCACCGCGCTCGGCGTCGGCTTCATCACCCCGCCGCTCGGGCTCAACCTGTTCGTGGTGTCGGGGCTCACCGGCGATTCGATTCTCAAGATCGCTGCCCGTGCGGTACCCTTCGTGTTCTTCATGCTGCTGGTGGTGCTGCTGATCGCCTATTTCCCGACGATCTCCACCCTGCTGCTGCCCGAGGCCTATAAGTGAGTGCCGGATGACGGTCACCTACCTCAAGCGCGCCGCCAGGCGCGCGACCGACGATGCGGGCGAGGTGGCGAGGGCGGTGGCGGAGATCCTCGACGAGATCGAGGCCGGCGGCGAGGCCACGGCGCGGCGCTACGCCGCCGAGTTCGACCGCTATGACGGCAACCTGGTGCTGGCGCGGGACGAGATCGACGCCGCCGCGGCCAGGGTGCCGCCAAAGGTCAAGGACGACATCCGCTTTGCCTGGGACAATATCCGCCGCTTCGCCGAGGCCCAGAAGGCGACCATCCGGGACATGGAGATCGAGGTCACGCCCGGCATGGTGGCCGGGCAGAGGGCGATCCCCTGCCGGGCGGCGGGCTGCTACACCCCGGGCGGCCGTTACAGCCACGTCGCCTCGGCGCTGATGACCGTGACCACGGCGAAGGTCGCCGGGTGCGGGCACATCGCCGTCTGTTCCCCGCCGCGTCCCGGCGTCGGCATCGCGCCTGCGATCGTCTACAGCGCCGATCTGTGCGGGGCCGACTCGATCCTGGCGCTCGGCGGGGTGCAGGGCATCGCTGCGATGGCGTTCGGCCTGTTCGGCCTGCCCCGGGCCGACATCCTGGTCGGCCCCGGCAACCAGTTCGTCGCCGAAGCCAAGCGCATCCTCTTCGGCCGGGTCGGCATCGACATGTTCGCCGGCCCCACCAACAGCCTGATCCTCGCCGACGGGACCGCCGATCCGCATATCGTCGCCTGGGACCTGATCGGCCAGGCCGAGCACGGCTACAACTCCCCGGTCTGGCTCGCCACCACGCACCGCCCGCTCGCCGAGCGCGTGCTGGAGCTGGTGCCGCGCTATATCGAGACACTGCCCGAGCTCAACCGCAACAGCGCCGCCACGGCGTGGAACGACATGGCGGAGGTGATGGTGGTTCCCGACCGCGAGGCCCTGGCGCGGGTGGCCGACGACTACGCGCCCGAGCATCTGCACGTCCAGGCCGCGGATCCCGACTGGTTCCTCGGCCGGCTGCAATGTTACGGCTCGCTGTTTCTCGGCGAGGAGACGACGGTGGCCTTCGGCGACAAGTCGGCGGGGCCCAACCACGTGCTGCCGACGTCGGGCGCCGCGCGCTACACCGGCGGCCTCTCGGTCCACAAATACATGAAGCTGGTGACCTGGCAGCGCGCGACGCGCGAAGGCGCGAAGCCGGTGGCCGAGGCGACCGCCCGGATCTCCCGGCTGGAAGGGATGGAGGGCCACGCGCGGACCGCCGACATCCGGCTGGAAAAGTATTTCCCCGGCGAGAGTTTCGACCTGTCCGTCGGCGGCTGACGCGATGGGCGCGCTCTACCGCCCCGACCTGTTCGACGTCGCCGGCCGTGTCGCCTGCGTGACCGGAGCGAGCTCCGGCATCGGACGGGCGATCGCCACCGCGCTGGCGGAGGCCGGAGCGCGGGTGGTCGGCGTCGCCAGGCGCGGCGGGGCGCTGGAGGACTGGCGCGCCGAGGCGGGCGGCGCGACGGCGGCGGTCGCGGCGGATCTGTCGGACAACGCGGAGACGGAAGCCGTGGCGGGGCGCGTCGAACGACCCTTCGGCGCGCCGGACATCCTGGTCAACGCCGCCGGGATCAACACCCGCGAGCCCGCCGACGCGGTGACCGCCGAAGGCTGGCGCGCCACCATCGACCTCAACCTGGCGGCGCCGTTCTTCCTCGCTCGCGCGCTGGTCCCCGCGATGCGGGAGAAAGGCTGGGGCCGCATCGTCAACCTGGCCTCGCTGCAAAGCGCCCGCGCCTTTCCCGGCGGGCTCGCCTACGGAGCCTCCAAGGGGGGCGTTGCCCAGCTCACCCGCGCCATGGCCGAGGCGTGGTCGCGCGACGGGATCGCGGTCAACGCGATCTCTCCCGGCTTTGTCCCGACCGGGTTGACTCAGCCGGTATTCGCCAATCCGGCGCTCGCCGCGAGCCACGCGGCCGGGACCTGCATGGGGAGGAACGGAACGCTCGGCGACCTGGTCGGTCCGGCCCTGTTTTTCTGTTCCGAAGCGGCCGGCTACGTCACCGGCCAAATTCTCTATGTCGACGGGGGGTACAGCGCGAAATGAAGGCGTTGGTCTACACCGGTCCCGAGACCTTCGACTATCGCGAGGCGCCGGATCCCGAGCCCGGCGGGGACGCCCTGATCCGCGTCGCCCATGTCGGCATCTGCGGGTCGGACATGCACGCCTGGGCCGGCCACGACGAGCGCCGCCCGGCGCCGCTGATCCTGGGGCACGAAGTCTCCGGCACCGTGGTCGAGGGGCCGGGCGCGGGCGGGCGCGTGGCGGTCAATCCGCTGGTCACCTGCGGCGACTGCGCGGCCTGCCTGTCGGGGCGGGACAATCTGTGCGGGACGCGCCAGATCATCTCCATGCCGCCGCGCGAAGGGGCTTTCGCGGAGCTGCTCGCCATGCCGCCCCGCAACCTGGTGCCGATCCCGGACTGGGTGCCGACGGAGAAGGCGGTCCTCGCCGAGCCGCTGGCCTGCGGTTGGCACGCGGTGCGTCTGGCGGGCCAGGCGCTCGACCGGCCGATCGGGGGGGCGCGCTGCCTCGTGATCGGCGGCGGCGCCGTCGGCCTCGGCGCCGCGCTGGTGCTGTCGGTGTGGGATGGCAGAGAAATCCACATCGCCGAGACCAACCCGGCGCGCCGGGGCATCGTCGCGCGCGCCGGCGATTTTCGCGTCTACGACCCCGCGGCGGGGCACGACCCGGAAGACGTGGACCTGGTCGTCGACGCGGTCGGATTCGAGGCCACCCGGGCGCTCGCCTCCAGGGCGGTCCGCCCGGGCGGCGCCATCCTGCATATCGGGCTCGGCGCGGCGGCGGGCGGGCTCGACATCCGCCGCATGACCCTCCAGGAGATCGCCTTCATCGGCACCTACACGTACAGCGCGTCGGACTTCCAGGACACCGCGGCGGCGATCTTCGCGGGCCGCCTCGGTCCGCTCGACTGGACCGAGATCCGGCCGCTCTCGGACGGCGCCCGCGCCTTCGCCGATATCCGGGCCGGGCGCGCCGCCGCGCCGAAGATCGTGCTGGCGCCCTGAACGCGCCACTTGTCCGCCGCAGCGCTTGGATCGGCCACTGCGGGTTCGGTTGCGGGCCGTTCGAACGGCTCGTGACGGTCGGTAGCCACTCGATGAACGGAGCTGGCCGCGTACAAGGGCGTGCTGCCAGCCGCCTCAGATTTGGGGATTCCGTTCCCCCGTTTGACAGGACCGCGGTCAGACGGCGTTCGCCTGCCGCGCCGGCCGCCGATCCTGCTCCTCGATCAGGCGGGCGAGGATGCGCCGCGCCTCGAGCCCGCCGGCATCGGCGTTGATGTCGACGAGCGGCCGTCCGCGATCGCGGTCAAAGGCGCGCTGCTGGGCTTCCAGGAACGCCTTGTCCTCCATGAACGCCTCGTGGACCTGGTCGAAGAGGAGCTGCGTGACTTCCGGCTTGTCGATGTCGAAATTATGCGCATCCGCCCAGAAATAGTGGATGGTGGTCCCGGTCTCCGGGGTGAGCGCGTTCAGGCTCTTGCGCTCGAAGCCCCTTGAGCGGTCCCCCTGGCGCGCCCCGGTGCCGGTCGGCGCGCCGCCGAGGTCCAGCTTGACGAAGCAGGGCGGCGAGAAATCGATGATCTGCCAGCGGTCGATATTGGTGCCGAAATCGACCAGCCGGCGGTACATCGGCGGCGCCGGCACGTCGATCATCCAGCGCGTGACGCGGACGCCCGGGCCGTACCGCTCGGTCTTCACCTCGGCCGCCTCGACCACCGCCGCGTTGCCGAGCGTGGTGCGGTGCACATAGGTCAGATGGCTGAGGTCGAGCAGGTTGTCGATGCCGAGCCGGTAGTCGCATTGCATCGGGATGCGGCAGCCCGCGGCCCGCCAGCCGGGATCGTCGAGCCAGTGGAAATCCTCGATCTCGGCCTCGTCCGCCGCGTTCGCGTCGCCCATCCAGATCCAGATCCAGCCCCATCGTTCGACGACCGGGTAGGCGCGTATCCGCGCCCCCGGCGGGACGGCGGTCTGGCCCGGCACGCGGACGCAAACCCCGGCCGCATCGTATTCCAGGCCGTGATAGCCGCATTGCAGCCGGTCCCCGATCACCTTCCCGAGGGAGAGCGGCAAATGGCGGTGGCAGCAGCGGTCCTCCAGCGCGCGGACCGCCCCGTCTTCCGTCCGGTAGAGGACCACCGCCTCGTTCAGGAGGGTGCGCGCGAGCGGTTCGTCGCCGATCTCGCCGGAGGTCGCCGCAACGTACCAGTAGTCCTTCAAGAACATGAGCGCCCCCTCGGGAAATATCCATCACTGTAACCCAGACCGAACGCCGGCGTCCCCGGTTTACCTGCCGGGCGGCGCGTCGGTCGTGCCCCGCGACCCGCCATCCCACACGGCGATCCAGCCTGGCATCCGCTCCCGGGTCCGATAGTATCGGTTCGACGGCTGCCGAGGGGGGAGAGGCCGTGGGCGCGATCGATCTGGAATACGGCGCCGAGACCGGGATCGAGCGTCTGCTGCGGTCGGTCGACCGCGCCGGCGATTTCTGCGTTCACGGCAGGCTGGTCGCGCCGATGCCGCGGCTGGAGGTGGAGGGGGTGGGCATGCTGGCCTTTCCGGTTCCCGAGCCGCAGCTTCGCGCTCTGACCGGCGTGGCCGGGCGCGCGCCCTACGGCAAGGGATCGGAGACGCTGATCGACACCTCGGTCCGCGACTGCCGGCAGATCGGCCCGGAGAGGATCCGCTTGGCGGGCGAGGCGTGGCCTGAGACGTTCGCGGAGATTCTCGACCAGGCGGCGTCCGGGCTCGGCTGCCCGGGCGATCGGTTGGAGGCGCGGCTCTACAAGCTTCTGATATACGAACGCGGCGGCTTCTTCGCCGCGCACCGCGACACCGAGAAGGCGCCGGGAATGGTCGCGACCCTGACGGTCTCGCTTCCCGTCGCGGGAGAGGGCGGCGAGCTGATCGTCCGCCATCGGGGCCGCGAGGTCGCGGCGGACATGAATGTGGAGGAGCCCTCGGGTTTCGCCTTCGCGGCCTTCTACGCCGACTGCCGGCACGAGGTCCGGCCGATCGCGGCGGGTCACCGCCTGGCGCTGGTCTTCAACCTCTGCCTGCGGCCGGCGGACCGAACCGCGCTCCCGGGGCCGCCGGATTACGGCGAACAGGTGGATGCGATCGCCGAGCGCCTCGCGGCGTGGCGGTACGAAGACGGCGCGGCGGAGAAGATCGTGTGGCTGCTCGATCACGCATACAGCGAGGCGGGGCTGTCCTTCGAAACGCTAAAGAACGGCGATGCCGCCCGGGCCCGGGTTCTCTCCCTGGCGGCCGACCGGGCCGGCTGCGAGCTGCACGCCGCCATCGTCCACATCGAGGAGCAAGGCGAGGCGATGCACGGCGAGGAATACCGGCGCGGCTGGTTCCGGGACGAGGAGGACGCCGAGGACATGGAGATGGGCGAGCTCCATGACAGCCGGCATTGGCTCGACGGCTGGGCGGGGTTGAACGGAACCCGGCCGCGGTTCGGCGAGGTCGGGTTGAAGCCCGGCGAGCTTCTGCCGTGCGGCGCGCTCGACGACGCGGCGCCGGACGAGCAGTGGCTGCACGAAGCGACGGGGAACGCCGGGGTGAGCCTGGAGCGCGCCTGGCATCACGCGGCGCTGGTGCTGTGGCCGCGGTCGCGCACGCTGGCCATCCTGGCGGGGGCGGGTATCGGCGGGGCGGTCGCCTGGGTGGCGGAGCTGCGCGACCGGAACGGAGGGTGCGCGGACGCGGAAATCGGGCGCCTGGCATCGGAGCTCGTCGACATCTGGCCGACCGGGCGGTCCGGCCGGGACGAAGAAAGCCGTGCCCGCATGGTCCGTCTGCTGACGGCCGTGGGAGATCGGGAATGCCTCTCGCGCTTCCTCCGCGAAGTAATCCTGCCGGACTATACCGGTGGAGAGAACGAGAACCTGGCGGCGGCAATCGACGCCGTTGGACCGGAACCTGCCGGGGGATTCCTGCTGGCGCTTGTCGATGCGCAACTCGGGCAAAGGCCCGCGGAAGTCCTCGCGCTCCTTCGGCGACTCGCGGATGGGCGAGACGGCTCGGGAGGCGGCGCCCGCAGCGAGGTGCTGCGCGGGACCGTGCGAGCCGTCCTGCGGGCGGTTTCGGCGGCGCCGGCGGATCGAATGGAAGCGCCTTCCGAGCGGGGATTTTTCGGCAAGGGCGACCCGATCGCGGCCTGGCTGCCCGAAGCGGTGGCCGACACGGTCGACGCGGAACCTCCGCGGCCCCGGCGGCTATCGGAGCAGGCGGTCCGCGACCTCTTCTCCCTGGCGTGGCGCTGGCGTCTGACGGACGAAGACGAGGCGCTGGCCGCGGTCGCCGCGATGCCGCGGCTCGCCACGCCGGATCGCGCGCTCCCGGCCGCGCTCCACGATCTGCACGGCGAGACGGGGTTCGCGGACACCGCCGCCTACGCCGCGCTCTGGCGCCACGCGGCGCGCGCCCTGCTCGAACGCAGCGCGACGCCGCCGGAGGAGCCGCGGCACTGGAAGATCGCCTGCGCCGTCGACTGCGATTGCGAGCTCTGCGCCGACCTGCGGGCGTTCTGCGAGGATTCGGCCGCGCGGGTCGCGCGGTTCCCGCTCCGCAAGGAGCTTCGCGCGCATCTGCACCGGATCATCGACCGGCACGGGCTCGACATGGACCACGAGACCGAGCGCCGCGGACGGCCCTTCACCTTGGTTTGCACGAAGAACCGGGCCAGCCACGGGCGGCGCCTCTCCGAATATTCCGTGGACATCGCGTGGATGGGCCGGCTGGCAAGCGCCGCGCCGGGCGGGGTGGGAGAAACCGACTGCGCGCCGGAGACGACCCGGCTGCGGGAAGCGGTGGCCGAATCCACGCGCGGATGACCGGTGGTGCCGGCGTTGGGTCATCCGATGGGCTCGGAGACGGGTTCGGGCGTGGTCGCCGTCGTCGTCACGACCTGCTTCTGCCGCCCATGATCGCGTCGATGGCGCCCCCTGCCCTTTCGGCGGCTTCCTCGATGTCGCGGTCTGCGGGATGGGCGTGGCGGAGCGAGGCGCATCCTCGACCGCCCGCTGGTCGAGCAGGGGGCGGCCCGCCCTAAGCGCTCCCCGCGGGCGCCAGGTGGGACCAGCCGGACCACGCCATGTAGCCGCCCACCAGCAGGATCAGCGCGGCGGATGCGTAGGGGGCCGAGGCGAGGAACCGGTCGGCGCCCGGGAACCGGCGCGATGCGAAGCGCAGCCCGACCACCGCCGCCATGCCGACGGCGACCAGCGTGGCCGCGAGGCCGATCGAGAACGACGCCACCATGCCGACGCCGAGCCAGAACTGACCGATGCCGAGACAGAGCAGCAGCACGGTGATCGCGGCGGGGCAGGGGATCAGCCCGCCGACCAGCCCGAAACCCACGGTTTGTAGACGGGTCGCCCGGCGGCCGGCGAAGCGGGTCTCGATCTCGCTGGCATGGGCACGGGCATGCGCGTCTTCGTCATGGCCGTGATGGTGGTGGCCATGGTGGCGATGCCGCCGATGGCGCGCGCGGGCGAAGGCCCGGCCCAGCATGAAGAGGCCGACAGCGATCACCACCGCCCCGGCGCCGCCGACGAACCAGGGCTCCAGCCGTTCGCCGATCATCTCGTCCCCCCAGACGAGCGCCAGCACCGCCAGCACCCAGACCACGATCGAGTGGGAGAACGCCGCCGAGACGCCGAGCAGCAGCGCCTGCAGGGGCGTGCCGCGGACCGCGACGATGAACGCCGCCATCATGGTCTTGGAGTGGCCCGGCTCGAGGCCGTGCAGCGAGCCCAGCACCAGCCCGATGGCGGCCAGATAGAGGAAGGACGCCGAACCGTCCTGGATCAGGGATATGAGGTCGATCGCCCGTCTCCCCGGCTCAGAGGTACTTCGATATCTGCTTGAACTCGGCGAGCACGGCCGCCCCGGCGGCGTCGTCCCTGACATGCTCGTCCATGCAGTGGTCGATGTGGTCGCGGATATAGACCTGCTTGGCGCTGCGCAGCGCCGACTCGATGGCCTGGAGCTGCTGCGCCACGTCGGCGCAGGGCCTGGCCTCCTCGATCATCTGGATCACCTTGCGCAGATGGCCGTCCGCCCGCTTGAGACGCTTGACCACGTCGCCGTGGCTGCGGTGTCTGAGATCCGGCGGTTCGGACATCTGTGGCGCGCTCCCGGCTTATCCTATCCTGAGGGAGAGGATAAGCCGGGTCGCAATTCGGCGCAAGACCGCTTCGACGCGTTCGCCCGGCCTCCCTGGACCCCGGGCGAGGACCCTCTCAGGCGTTCCGCTTCGCCCGCCTGAGCCGCCTGGTCTCCGCCTCGTCCAGCGCGCCGGCCTCATCGACGGCGACGCCGTAGAGATCGCGCGCGGCCTCGCGCGTGACATAGCCGTCGGCGATGTCGGCGAGCACCAGCCCGGCGGGCCGCTCGAACGGGTCGCCGTAGCCGCCGCCGCCCGACTGTCTGAGCCGGATCGCGCTGCCCGCCGTCATGCGGCGCGTCTCCAGCACGTCCATCGCTTCCACCCTGCCGTCGGGGAAGGAAATCTCGGTCGCGGCGGGGGACGGCGCGCCGCCGCCGAACAGCCCCCAGGCGGCGTGGCGGTGGTTGGCGGTCCGCAGCGTCAGCGTGCAGTCGGTGAGGAAGGCGTATTCGCGGGCGAAGCCGATGCCGCCGCGATGCCGCCCCGCCCCGGCGCTGTCCGCGAGCAGCTCGAAGCGGCGCACCCGGATCGGGTACTCGGTCTCGACGATCTCGACCGGGGTGCCGGGCGCGAAGTGGTTCATCGGCAGCACCACGGCGGCGCCGTCGCCCGCGCTGGTGCCGCCGAGCGAGGTGGTCATCAGCTCGTACTGTACGGTCGCCTTGCCGGCGCGGCCTCGCGCATAGCCGATCGCCATCGCCCCGGTGCCGAGCCCCGACGGGGCCACCGCGCGGTCGGGGTTGAGCGCGCCGAGCGCGGCGAGCACCACGTTGTAGACCATGTGCGAGGTCGGGAAGTAATGGTTGACGGTGGCCGGGAATTGCGGGCTCACGATGCGCCCGGGCGGGATCGCGAAGTCGATCGCCTCGAAGGCGCCGGCGTTCATCGGCACGGTCGGATCGGAGGCGGCGAGGATCGCCTGCATCGACACCGCGCGGGCGGTCGGTTCCGGCGTGTTGATCGGCCCCGCGGTCTGCGGATCCGAGCCGCTGAAATCGAGCGTGAGCCTGTCGCCCGACTTCTCCGCCCGGACGTGGATGCGCACCGGCCGGTCGCGCTCGGCGCCGTCATGGTCCATCCACCCCTCGGCCTCGGCGGCCCCGTCGGCCCAGCCGGCGACCGCCGCCCGCACCCGCGCCGTGGTGCGCGCCATCAGCGCGTCCATGGTGCCGGTCACGACCGCCTCGCCGAAGGCCTCGCAGAGTTCCGCCATGCGCCGCGCGCCGAGCCGGGTGGCGCCGGCCTGGCCGCGCAGATCGCCGAGCACCACATCGGGCGCGCGGCTGTTGTTGCGGATTATCGCCTCGATTTCGGCGTTGACGCCGTCGGCGGTCCACATGCGCACCGGCGGCACCAGGATGCCGTCGTGGAAGATCTCGCGCGCCGCCGCGCCCGACGAGCCCGGCACCAGCCCGCCGACATCGGCCTTGTGCGCGACGCTGACCCCGAAGGCGACGATCCTGCCTTCGAAGAAGGCGGGCGTCGCGACCACGAAATCCGGCACGTGGCTGTTGCCCGCCTTGTAGGGGTCGTTGCAGACGAAGCTGTCGCCGTCGCGCATCGCCTCGACCGGGTAGCGCTCGAAGATGCTGCCGATCGCCTTCGAATAGAGCAGCGAGTGGTATTGCAGCCCGCCGCCCACCATGACCACGCGGCCGGCGCCGTCGGTCAGCCCCGCCGTGCCGTCCTGGGATTCGCGGAGGATCGGCGAATAGCCCGAGTGGAACAGCGCGTGCGCCATCGACTCGGTTGTCTCGCGCAGCCGGCTCAGCACCACCTCGATGGTGATCGGATCGAGGCTCATGGCGGGTCTCCCGCGTCGATGACCAGGTTGCCGTGCGCTTCCACCGTGGCGCCCTGGCCGGCGAGCACGATGGTCGTCGAATCGAATTGCTGGATCGCGGCCGGGCCCGCGACCGCATCGCCGGCGCGGAGAAGCGCGCGGTCGTAGATCCTGCAGGGCACGAACCCGCCGGAAGCGAAATCGTAGAGCGGGCGCGCGCCGGTCTCCGCCCTTGCGGGATCGCCGTCGCCGGCCTCGATCCTCGGCAGTTCGAGCTTGGGAACCGCGATCTCGGCGATCACCCTGAAGGTCACCGTCTCGGCATCCTCGTCCGGCGCGCTCGCCCCGTAGACCCGGCCGTGCAGCGCGTCGAAGCGGGACTTGAGCGCCGCCTTCTCCGCCGCGTCGACCGGGCGGGCGAGGCAGTCGACGGCGAGCTGGTAGCCCTGGTGCAGGTAGCGCATGTCGATCTGGCGCCTGAGTGCGGCCTCCGCCTCGTCGAACCCCTCCTCGCGCACATCGGCCAGCGCGCGCGCCTCGAGACCGGCGAACTCGTCCTCCATCGCGTCCGCCGCCAGCCCGGCCAGCACCGCCACCGAGGACTTGACGTAGACATGGCGCACGTCGGTCTGGAGCAGCCCGAAGGCCGAGTTGAGCCCGGGGGCGAGCGGCACCACCACCTGCGGGATGCCGACCTCGCGCGCCAGCGCCGCGGCATGCAGCGGCCCCGCCCCGCCGAAGGCGACCAGCGCGAAGTCGCGCGGGTCGGCGCCGCGGCGCTGGAAGGCGAGGCGCAGATCGACCGCCATGTTCGAATTCACGATGCGGACGATCCCGGCCGCCGCTTCGATGGCGTCGAGCCCGAGCGGGCCGGCCACGCGCTCCTCCACCGCCGCGCGGGCGAGTCCGGGGTCCAGGGTCATGCGCCCGCCGAGCACGCTGCCGGGGCCGAGCGCGCCGAGCAGCAAATTGGCGTCGGTCACCGTCGGTTCCGTCCCGCCGCTTCCGTAGCAGGCCGGTCCCGGGTCGGCGCCGGCGCTGCGCGGGCCGACCTTCATCAGCCCGTCCTTGCCGATATGGGCGACCGTCCCACCGCCGGCGCCGAGGGTGGCGACCGACAGCATCGGCGTGCCGATGTCCTGCCCCGCGATGCGCCCCGAATCGGTCTCCTCGATGCGCCCCCCGGCGATCACCGCGATATCGGTCGAGGTGCCGCCCATGTCGAAGGTGACCACGTCGGGGCGGCCCACCAGCGCGCCCAGCGCCCGTCCTGACACCGCGCCCGCCGCCGGCCCCGACAGGAGCGTCTGGTTGGGGAAGCGGGCGCCGAGCCCGATCCGCATCAGCCCGCCATGCGACTGCATCAGGAAGAGCTGCGGGGTTTCGATCCCCGCGTCCGCCAGCGCCGCGCCGAGGCGCAAGAGGTAGCGTTCGACCCGGGGGCCGACATAGGCGTCGATCGCGGTGGTGGACAGCCTGGGGTATTCGCGGATCGTCGGCAGGATGTCGGACGACAGCGAGACCCGGAGTCCGGGCGCCTCCTCGGCGACGATCTCGGCGGTGCGGCGCTCGTGGGACGGGTTGCGGAAGCTGAACAGGTAGCAGACGGCGACCGACTCGATGCCCGTCCCGGCGAGCGCGCGCACCGCTTCGCGCAGCTTGTCCTCGTCGAGCGGGGTCAGCACCGCGCCCCTGTAGTCGAGGCGTTCGACCGCCTCGGCGGTGCGCGCCTGCGGCACCAGCAGGCGGGGCTTGCGGTAGAACGGGTCGAGCAGGTCGTCCGCGTCGGGCTGCGACCAGCCGCGCGCCTCGTAGACCGCGCGGAACCCCTCGGTGATCAGCAGCCCCGCCCGCGCCCCGTCCTCCTCGATCAGCGTGTTGGTGGCGACCGTCGTGCCGTGCACCAGGAAGCCGATCTCGCCGGGCGCGATGCCGGTGGCGGACAGCTCGTCCAGCGCATCGATCACCGCGCGCGAGGGATCGTCCGGCACCGACGGCACCTTGACCGCGCGGCGCTCCCCGGTCGCGGCGCGATACGCGATCAGGTCGGTGAACGTCCCCCCGGTATCGACCCCCACCATCCAGCCCGTCATGAAGCGCCGCCCTTTGCTGTCACGTGGCATAGTTGCGCCCCACGCCCCGGCGTCAACACCCCTCTCCATTCGTCATGTCGACCGGAGCCGCGTCGGAGCTCCGGTCGACATGACGGTTGGCGACGCCGCCCGCAAATCCGGAACCGGCATGTCCATTCCCGCAAACGGCATTTGTTCTGTCGCCGGGCCGGAAGGAATGTCTGGCGCTGTGCCGGCCGGTCGAACGGCCGGGCGGGGAGGAAGGGTTTGCCTTTCCCGGTCGTTGCGGGGTCTTGCCGTTCGGTTGCCCCGGCTTGCGCTCCTCCCGCCCCGGACCGGCGAACCGGTTGATCGGCGAAACCCGCGAACCATACCGTCCATGATGTCTGGGCGGCATCCGATGGTTCCGCTGCGGAGGACGAGAAATGGCCCGTTTGGGCGGACATTCGAGCGCCAAGTACACCACCGGGACGCTGCTCGGGAGCAGCGCCGGCCGGGGCTGGGACGGGCTGCTGGCCGAGCGCTGGCGCAATTCGCCAGGCGATCTCGGCGAGGTCGAAATCCGCGACACCGAAGTCATCGTCATGATCCGGGGCAATCTGCGGATCAGGCGGCGGGGCGACGGCAAGCTCGAGCATTGCCACGCGGTCCCCGGCACGGTCTGGCTCTGCCCCGACGGGGTTCGCGAGGACATGATCCGGCTCTACGGCGAAGTCCGCGAGAGCATCCACTTGTTCCTGCCAGCCTCGCCGCTGTCGGCGACGGCGCTCGGGGAAATCGGCGTCGATCCCGCCAGGGTCGGGCTGCATTACGAGGGCGGGTTCCGCGATCCCCTGATCGAACGGATCGCGTGGGCGATCCGGGCCGAGATGCTCGATCCGGCGCCGGCGGGAAACATGCTGGTCGAGACCCTGGCCCGGGCGCTCGGCGTTCACATTCTCAGGCATCACTCCAATCTGAAGCCCGCTTCGGCCCCCCTGCCGACGGTGCGCGGCGCGCTCGATCCCCGGCGGCTCCGCCGCGTGGTCGACTTCATGGACGCCCATCTCGGCGAAGAGCTGACGATCGAGCGGTTGGCGAAAGAGGCCTGCCTGAGCCCGTTCCACTTCGCACGCGCCTTCAAGGCGGCAACCGGGACGGCGCCGCACCGCTATGTCACGGTCCGGCGGATCGACCGGGCCAGGACGCTGATCGCCGGGGGCACGCTTTCCCTCGCCGGGATCGCCGCGGCGTGCGGCTTCACTTCTCAGGCCCATTTCACCCGGTCGTTCAAGCGGTTCGTCGGGGCCACGCCGGGCGAATACCGTGGCGCTTGCGGCGGGGCCGCGGATCCCCGTGAGGTGTCGTGCGGGAGCGCCACGATGAACCTCGCCACCGAACGGCAGGGCGACGTGCTGATCGTCGGGGTGAGCGGCCGGATCGATGCGGCCGGCGGCGAGGCAATACGGGAGGCGATCGGCGAAACCGACCGGGCGGTGCTCCTCGACCTGGAAGGCCTCGCCCATATGGGAAGCACGGGGCTGCGCGCGATCCTCCTGATCGCCAAGGACCTCGCCAATCGGGATGCCCGGCTGGTCCTCTGCGCGCTGCCCGCCCCCATCCGCAGGGTGTTCGGGATCACCGGCTTCGAACGGTTGCTGCCGATCCACGAGACCCGGGCGGACGCGCTCGCCTCGCTGGCAGGGTGTCGGGGCGGCGCTCAGGCGCCGTAGATCAGCAGGAAGACCCGGGTGGCGCGCCGCGCCCGGCTTTCCAGCGCGACGCCGTCCGGCGGCGCCATGACGCCGAGCAGTCGGCGCACCTGCGCATCGCCGATCAGCAGGCCGATGAAGGCCTCCGCCGCCTGTTCCGCGTCGTCGAAGGCGAGCGCGCCCGCCGACCGGCGGCCTTCGAGATAGCGGACGAAGACCGGAAGCGTGGCCTCGCGCCCCGACCCGGCGAGAATCCGGGCGAGCTCCGGCGACGTCCGCGCCTCGGAGATCGCCGCCCGATTGATCGCGACCGCGCTCTCGCCCAGCAGCAGCCCGGCCAGCGCGCGGCCGAATTCGGCGAGCGCCTCGTCGACCGGCGCGTCGCCGTCGAGATGGGCCTCGACCGCGGAACGCACGGTGTCCGCGTTGCGCCGGATGACCGCCTGGAACAGCCCCGGCTTGCTGCCGAACCAGGCATACAGCGTCTCCTTGGACGCCGAGGCGCGCCGCGCCACTTCCAGCATCGTGGTGCCGCGGTAGCCGTATTCGGCGAGCGTCGCCACCGCCACGTCGAGAATGCGGTCGCGACGTGTCGCGCGGGACGTCTCCTTCATGCCGCGGGCCTCGAAAACGGCTCGTTGACAGAACCGTACTTGCTGGTACGCTGCAGTCAACCGTACCGACCGGTACGGGAATTGCCTGGAGGTCCACCATGTCTGACCGGGCGAGGCTTGTTGCGCCGCTGGCGATCCTGGCCCTGCTGTTCTCGGGGGCGATCTTCGGCTTCTTCTTCGCCTGGGTGTGCTCGACCATGTGGGGGCTCGACGCGGCCGATCCCGAAGTCGCCATCGCCGCCATGCAGGCGATGAACGCGAGCGTCCGCAACCCGGTCTTCGCGCCGGCCTTCTTCGGCACGCCGGCGGTGCTGGCGGCGGCGGCGGTGGCCGCGTGGACGGTCGCGGAGCGGCGCGCCGCGGCTCTCTTCGGGGCGGCCACCGGCCTCTACGTCCTGGGCGCCATGGTCCCGACGGTCGCGGTCAACGTGCCGCTGAACGAGGCGCTGGCCGTGGTCGAGCTTCCGCTCGATCCCGCCCGCGCCGGCGAGGTCTGGCAGTCCTACTCGCAGCCCTGGCAGGCCTGGAACACGCTGCGCGCGGTGGCCGCCGGCATCGCGCTGCTGCTCGCCGGGTGGGCCGTGCTCGGCATGGGGCGAGTTGTGGGACGCCCGGGCCGCGGCTAGAGTCGGCGCGGACCGCAAACCGGAGAACCGACATGGCCGCCGCGACACCGATGCTCAAGGAACAGGATTCGCTCGCGCCGCTCGCCTCGCGCTTCGTCGAGGTGGATTCGATCCCCTGGAAGCCCACCCAATGCGACGGCGTGGAGATGAAGATCCTGCTGGAGGACCCCGACTCGGGGCTGATGACGGCGCTGTTCCGCTGGCAGCCCGGCGCCCGACTGCCGCTGCACGAGCATGTCGAGATCGAGCAGACCTACGTGCTCGAAGGCAGCATTCTCGACGATGAGGGCGAGGTGACGGCGGGCAACTATGTCTGGCGCCCGGCCGGCAACCGCCACGAGGCCGTGGCGCCGAACGGCGCGCTGGTGCTCGGCATGTTCCTCAAGCCCAACAAATTCCTCGACGGCGACCTCGAGGGGCAGGAACTCAAGTAGCGGGGTGGGCCATGGCGACGGCGGACGGATCGCGGGTCATCGCGATCGAGGAGCATTACTTCGACCCCGAGCTGGCGGCGCTGTTCGCCGGGCGCGACGACCGGATGCCGCCGCCGATCAGGGATCGCCTGCTCGATGTGGGCGCGCTGCGGCTGGCCGAGATGGACGGGGCCGGCATCGACGTCCAGGTGTTGAGCCACGGCGCGCCGGCCACCCAGAAGCTCGACCCGGGGAGCGCGGCGGAGATCGCGCGCGGCGTCAACGACCGGCTCGCCGGGATAATCGCCGCCGCCCCCGACCGCTTCCAGGGTTTCGCGGCGCTGCCCACCCCCGACCCGGCGGCGGCGGCCGACGAGCTCGACCGCTGCGTCGGCGAGCTCGGCTTCAGGGGCGCGATGGTGCACGGGCTCACCCACGGCGCCTTCCTCGACGAGCAGCGCTTCTGGCCGATCTTCGAGCGCGCAGCCGCGCTCGGCGTGCCGGTCTACATGCACCCCTCGATCCCGCACGAGGATGTGATCGCGGCCTACTACGCCGACTATATCGGCGAGTTCCCCGGCCTCCTGACCGCCGGCTGGGGCTTCACCGTGGAGACCGCGACCCAGGGCATCCGCCTGGTGCTGTCGGGCGTGTTCGACGCCTGCCCGGACCTGAAGATCGTGCTCGGCCATCTCGGCGAGGGGCTGCCGTTTCTCCTGTGGCGCATCGACCAGGCGCTGTCGCGCACCGAATCGCGGCTCGCATCCTTCCGCGAGACCTTCCGCGAGCATTTCTACATCACCACCAGCGGCAACTTCTCAGACCCGGCGCTGTTGTGCAGCGCGCTGGAGATGGGCACCGACCGCATCCTGTTCTCGGTCGACTACCCCTTCGTCGCCAGCAGGGACGGGACGGACTGGATGGAGCGCATCCCGTTCGCCACCGAGGACCGCCGCAAGATCCTGCACGGCAACGCCGAGCGCCTGCTGGGGCTGTGAGAGGGGGGCGACGACACCACGGGTGTGCAGCACGGCGGCCCCACCCCGTCATTTCGACCGGAGCCGTGCGCAGCACGGCGGTCCCCTCGTCATTTCGACCGGAGCCGTGCGTCAGCACGGCGCAGTGGAGAAACCTCGTCCCCATGGGGCAGGGAGGTTTCTCCGCTGCGCGCTTCGCGCTCCGGTCGAAATGACGAGGGGTTGCCCATGGGGCAGGGAGGTTTCTCCGCTGCGCGCCTTCGGCGCTCCGGTCGAAATGACGAGTGGGGCGGGCGCGGGATCGAGGTCCGGGGGTTGAGCGCGGACGCGGCGTGGGCGCTCCGCCCCGCCATTGCCAACCGCGCCGCCACGGGTCAGGATCGTGGCCTGCCGGCCGCTCGCGGCGGGCACCATCGTCACTGAAGGGAGGGACGGGGATGTCCAGACATTTGACCACCGGCGTCGCGCTCGCCGCCGCCGCCGTGCTCACGGCCGGCGGGGCGCTGGCGCAGGACAAGCACACGCTCAAGGTCGCGCTGTTCTCGCCCGAGCCGTCGACCGCCTCGATCTGGTTCAAGAAGACCCAGGCCGAAATCGCCGAGAAGTCCAAGGGCCGGCTCGAGATGCAGATATTCTACGGCTCGTCGATGGGGCCGATGCCGCGGCATTACGACCTGGCGCGCAAGGGCGTCGCCGACATGTCGTTCTTCCAGCACGGCGTGACCCCGGGCCGCTTCCCGCTGACAGAGCTGACCCACGCGCCGTATCTGTTCCCGCCGGGCGCCAAGGGGGCGGTGGTCGGCGCCAAGGTCGCGGGCGACCTGTTGCCCAAGTACTTCCAGGCCGAGCACGAGGCGGCCGGCACCAGGGGGCTGTGGATCGTCTTCAACCGGCCGTCCGGGGTGTACGATTCGGAGAAGCCGATCGTCTCGGTCGGCGACCTCAACGGGCGGCGCTACCGCGCGCCGACGCCGACCGACGTGCTGATGATGAAGGCGCTCGGCGCCGCCCCGATCGGCATGCCGGCGACCCACATGGCCGAGTCGCTGCAAAAGGGCACGATCGACGGCGTGGTGACCGACCCGATGGGCATCTTCGCCTTCAAGCTCGGCGGGCTGGTCAAGCACTACACGCCGATGTTCATCTCGGTCATCAGCTTCGGGCTCGCGCTCAACCCGAAGGCCTATGACAAGCTGCCCGGCGACCTCAAGCCGCTGGTCGACGCGATGGGGACCAAGGAGGCCGGCGTCAGCATGGCGACCTCCGCCTGGGGCGGCGACCCGCCGCCGTTCACCAAGTACATGAACGGGCTCGGGCTCAACCGGGTCTCGCTGCCGGCCGCCGCCGACAACGAGATGCGCGCGCTGGCCGAGAAGATCATGGGCGAGCGCATCGCCGCGCTGGAGAAGAAGGGGCTGGCGGCGCGCAAGGTGTATGACGAGCTGAAGGCGCTGTCGGCCAAGTACTCGGCGATGTAAGCCCGCCGATGCACGGCTTCGCCCTCGCGGCGGCGCGGCTGCTGACCCGCGTCGCCGCGCTCTTCCTGCTCGCCATGATGGCGCTCAACGTGGTCGATGTGGGGCTGCGGTCGGGCTTCAACGCGCCGATCTTCGGCACCTACGAGATCATCGAGTTCCTGCTCGCCGCCGTCGCCTTCCTCGCCATCCCCGAGGTGTTCCTGCGCGACCAGCACATCACCATCGAGCTGATCGACCAGGTGATCCCGGAGCAGGCGGTGCGCTGGCTCAAGCTGATCGGCACCTTCGTGGCGCTGGTCTTCGTCGCCCTGCTGACCTGGCACATGACCCAGCCGGCGCGCGAGTTCGTCCAGTTCAACGACGTGACCATCGACCTCCATCTGCCGATCATCTGGAAGGCCGCCCTCGTGCTCGCCGGCTTCGCCGCCGCCGCGGTCGCGGTCGCGGTGATGTTCCTGCGCGAACTCTCCGCGCTCGGCGGGCGCGCCGGATGACCAGCCAGGAGATCGGCGGGCTCGGCATCCTCGCTCTGGTGCTGCTGACCCTGCTCCGGGTGCCGCTCGGCGCGGCGATGGGGCTGGTGGGGCTCGCCGGCTATGCCGCGATCGACGGCTGGGAGCGCGCCTTCATCGTGTTCGGCGAGACGCCGTACTCGCTCACCCAGTACGCCTTCTCGGTGCTGCCGCTGTTCATCCTGATGGGCTCGGTGGCGACCCGGTCGGGCATGTCGCAGGAGCTGTTCGTCGCCGCCAACGCGCTGTTCGCCGGGCGCCGGGGGGCGCTGCCGATGGCGACCATCGGCGCCTGCGCCGGGTTCTCGGCGATCAGCGGCTCCTCGCTCGCCACGGCGGCCACCTTCACCCAGATCGCGGTGCCGGAGATGCGGCGCTACGGCTATGACGAGCGCCTGGCGACCGGCTCGGTGGCGGTCGGCGGCACGCTCGGCATCCTGATCCCGCCCTCGGTGATCATGGTGATCTACGCGCTGGCCGCCGAGGAGTCGGTGCCCGCCCTGTTCGCCGCCGGGATGATCCCGGGCGTGCTGCTGGCGCTGCTGTTCATGGCGGTGATCTGGGTGATCGCCCGGGTGCGGCCCGAATGGGCGCCCGCCGGGCCGCGCCTCGAATGGCGCGAGAGGCTGCACGCGGCGGCGGCGATGTGGAAGCTCGCCGTGCTGTTCGGCTTCGCCGTCGGCGGCATCTATACCGGCTGGTTCAGCCCGACCGAGGCGGCCGGCGTCGCCTCCTTCGCCGCCATCGTGATCGCCTTCGCCTCGGGCAATTTCTCGTGGCGGGACTTCGTCGCATCGCTCGACGAGACCCTGCGCACCACCGGGATGCTGCTGTTCATCATCACCGGCGCCTGGATCTTCGCCTATTTCATCGTCCAGACCCGGCTCCCGGTGGCGCTGGTCGAGCTCATCGAATTCTTCGAGCTCGCGCCCTGGGCGGTGATCATGATCATCCTGGTTTTCTACATCATCCTCGGCTGCGTGCTGGATGCGGTGGCGATCATCCTGGTCACCGTCCCGGTCTTCCTGCCGGTGGTCACCGCGCTCGGCTACGATTCGGTCTGGTACGGCATCCTGATGGTGGTCGTCGTCGAGGTCGGGCTGATCACCCCGCCGGTCGGGCTCAACATCTTCGTCATCCGCGCGCAGCTCCCCGATATCGCGCTCGGGACGGTGTTCCGCGGCATCGTCCCGTTTCTCGCCGCCGACGCGGTGCTGATCGCGCTGCTTCTCCTGTTCCCGCAGCTCGCGCTCTGGCTGCCCGGCGTGCTGTACAGCTGAGAAGGACCGGCCATGAAGCTCGAAGGCTCCTGCCATTGCGGCGCCGTGAGGTTCACCGTGAACTCGCGCACGCCGTACCCGTTCAACCACTGCTACTGCTCGAAATGCCGCAAGACCGGCGGCGGCGGGTTCGCGATCAACATCATGGGCGAGTACGCGACGCTGGAGGTGACGGGCGCCGACAACATCTCGGTCTACCGCTCGGCCAACAACCATCGCGGCGCCTATGACAGCGACGGGCTCGGCTTCTCCAGGCGCCATTTCTGCAAGACCTGCGGCACGCCGCTCTGGATCTACAACCCCAACTACGCCGCGTTCGTCTACCCCTGCGCGACGGCGATCGACACCGAGCTGCCGCGCCCGCCGGACACCGTCCACCACATGCTGGGCTACAAGCCCGGCTGGGTGCCGGTGCCCGAGGGGCCCGAGCGCAGGCATTACACCTACTACCCCGAGGGCGGGATCGAGCAATGGCACCGCGACCGGGGGCTCTACGAGGAGGACTAGATGATCCGCACCCGCGGCGTCGCCCATTTCACCATCCCGGTCACCGACACGCGCCGCGCGGAGGCGTTCTATACCGGGACGCTCGGCCTCGCCGTGGTCCAGAGCGACCACGAGCGCGGCATGGTGTTCCTCGATTCGGGCGGCGACTGCATCATCCTCGCCCGGGTCGAGGGGCCGATCTCGACGGCGCGCGAGGCCGACATCCACCACGCCTTCGTCGTCGACCACGAGGACTACGCCCCGTCGCTGGAGGCGCTGCGCGCCGGCGGCGTCGACATCCTGTTCGAGGAGGACCGCCAGGGCGGCGCGGTCAACGGCCCGCGCGCCTATTTCCACGACCCCGACGGCAACGTGCTGGAGATCATCGACTTGACGAGCTACAAGGGCGCCGAAGGGGGCTGATGCCTTCGGGCCCGTCTACCGTTGGAGGAGGCCCGAAAACAAGGCTGCCGCCGCCCCGGGCGGAGTCGAAGGCGAGCGTCCGGCCGTCCCGCCGGGACAGCGGAAGAGTTGCCAATCCTCCGGCAAGGCCCAACAATGCCGGCCGGTCCGCCCCGCCTACGCCGACAGGTCTCCCATGATCCTCGCCGAATTCTGCCGCGCCATCCCGAAGACCGAGCTGCACGTCCATTTCACCGGCGCCGTGCCGCTGGAGACCCTCCTGACGCTCGCCGCGCGCAACGGCGTCGCCCTGCCGCCCCATGACGAGCCGGAAGACCTTTACGCCCGCGGGGAAAATTTCGACCGGGTGCTCAAGACGCTGAAGCTGGTCTGCCAGTCCCTGCGCACGCCGGAGGATTTCCACGACGCGGTCTACGCCACCCAGAAGCACGCCGCGGAAGCCGGCGTGCGCTATCGCGAGATGTTCTGGAACCCGACCGACCACTGGACCATCGGCGGCATCGGCTACGCGGCCTCGGTCGACGGCATGATCGCCGGGCTGCGCGACGCCGAGGCCGATTTCGGAATCGTCGGCCGGCTGATCCCGTCGATCGACCGGGAATCCTCGCCCGAGCTCGGCTACGAAATGGTCGAGGCGGCGGTTGCCCATCCCCGCGACGAGACCGTCGGCGTCGGCATGGACTATCTGGAGGTCGGCCATCCGCCAGAGAAATTCTGGAAGGCCTACCGGCTGGCCGGCGAGAACGGCCTGAAACGCACCGCCCATGCCGGCGAGTTCGGCGAGCCGGCGCGCAATATCGAGACCGCGCTCGACCTGCTCGGCTGCGACCGCATCGACCACGGCTACACGGTGCTGGACGCGCCCGACCTGCTGAAGCGCTGCGAGGACGAGGGCATCCTCTTCACGATCGTGCCGACCAACTCCTATTACAGCCGGACGCTGAAAGGGCAGGATTTCGCGAAAATCCATCCGATCGCCGGGTTGGCGCGCACGCGGCTGAAGATCATGCCGAACAGCGACGATCCGCCGCTGCACCACACCGATCCGGCCAACGCCCATGCCGCGATGGTGACGACCTTCGACCTGCCCTTCGCGATGCTGCGCGGCTTCGTGCAGAACGGCATCGACGGCGCTTGGGTGGACGAATCGGTCAAGCGCGGCTGGCGCGCGCAATGGCTGGCGGAATACGACCGGCTGGCGCCGACGGTCGAGATGTGATTCGGGCGGGCCGGTCTTCCCGTACCGGCCGGGCAGGCCGGAGCGCGCCGAACCCCTATGTCTCCCCCGCTTCGGAGCGGGATGTGCCGGATCGGCCCGTTTGCCGCGCCGATGACGCCAGGAACCGGTCCAGCCGCTCGATCATCGCGGCCTTTTCGGCCTCCGCCGCGAAGGAACCGGCGAAGGCGTTGCGCATCAGGGCGGCGATCTCCGCCCGGCTGTAGCCGCCGTGTGCCTGCACCGCGCCCAGCAGGTCGGTCAGGTAGCCGCTGGCGAACAGGGCCGGGTCGTCGGTATTGACCGTGACCCGGACGCCGGCGTCGAACAATTGGCGCAGGCGGCGGAGCCGGCGCGGGCCGGGATCGCCGGGCCGGAAGGTCGGGCACACCGTGAGGCAGATATCGCGCTCGATCAGGGTCTCGACGACGCGCGGGTCCTCGACCGCGTTGACACCGTGGTCGATGCGTTCGAGCCGCAGCAGATCCAGGCATTGCCGGATATGCTCTATGGAATTTTCCTGGTCGACGTCGCAATGGGCGGTCAGCCGGTAGCCCTCTTCACGCGCCCGGTCGAACAGGGCGGCGAACTTGCGCGGCGGGTTGCCCCGCTCGGCGGAATCCAGCCCGAAGCCGGCGATCCGGCCCCGCCAGGGCCGCAGGATATCGAACAGGGGCCAGGCTTCGTCCAATGGCCGGTCCCGATTGACGCAGAGGATCAGGTTGGCGGACACGCCCCAGTCGCGCCGCGCCTCTTCGACCGCCGCCAGGATTCCGCCCATGAAGGCTTCGGGCGCCACGCCGCGCGCCAGATGCGGCTGGGGATCGAAGGAGAGCTCGGCATAGATCGTGTTCTCGTCCCGGCAGCGCCGCAGATAGGTGGCCGTGAGGTCGTAGAAATCCCGCTCCGTGCGCAGCACCTCCATGCCTTCGTAGTAGATGGCGAGGAATTCCTCGAGGCTGGCATAGTCGTAGCCCCGGGTGTCGGCTTCCGGATCGACGTCCGGCACCGGAAGCCCGTTGCGCCGGGCCAGCGCGACCCGCAAAGCCGGGCCGAGCGTGCCCTCGATATGGAGATGCAGCTCCGCCTTCGGAATCGCGCCGATGAAGTCGTCCGGCACGGCTGGCCTAGCGGTCCGCGAACACGTCGAGCCCGACCGTGCGCTCGACCAGCAGGAAAAAGGCCAGGGTGACGATGATCATCAGCGAGGAGACCGCCGCCGGGGTCGGATCGGGCAGATATTCGATATGCGACATCAGCTCGACCGGCAGGGTGCGCGCCTCCCGGGCCGACAGGAAGGCCGAGATCGTGACGTCGTTGAAGGAGAAGGTGAAGGCGATGATGGCGCCGGCGACGATGCCGGGCACGATCAGCGGGAAGACGATCAGCCAGAAGGCGCTCCAGCGCGTCGCGCCGAGGCTTTGCGCGGCCTCTTCCAGGGAAATTTCGCTGCCGGCCATGCTCGACCAGACCGAGCGCAGGGTGAACGGCGTGGTGACCATGGTGTGGCCGATGATCAGGTTCAACAGCCCGGCATCCTGGGTCTCGATCAGCACCGAGACGTTGAGCAGGGCGAAGCCGACCACGACGCCGGGAATGATCAGCGGGCTGAGCACGGCGTATTCGAACAGGCCGCGGCCGTGGAACCGGTGCCGCGCCAGCACCCGGGCGGCCGCGATGCCGAGCGCCACGGCGATCGCCGTCGACACCACCGCGATGACCACGCTGTTCCAGAAGGTCGACCAGACCCATTCGGACTCGAAGGCCGAAACATACCAGCGCACCGAATAGCCCGGCGGGGGGAAGGTCAGGTAGGTCGAGCTGGTGAAGGACGAGGCCAGCGTGACGACGATCGGCGCGACCAGGAAGATCAGCCAGAAGATCGCCATCGCGGTAACGAGGCCGCGGCCCGAGCGGAGGAAAAGGTCACCCATAGCTGCGCATCCCCCGGCTCGAAACGAAGCGGTGGATCGTGACGAACAGGATGCCGAGGATCAGCAGGACGATCCCGATCGACGCCGCCAGCCGCCAGTCGAACAGGGTGAAGGCGTAGTCGTAGAGCAGCGTCGTCAGGATCGGGGTGCGGCCGCCTCCGAGCAGGAAGGGCGTAGCGAAGGCGGTCATGGCCAGGCTGAAGACCAGCAGCGTGCCGGTCAGCAGCCCGGGCAGGGTGAGCGGTATGACGATGCGCCAGAACACGCTCACCGGCGAGGCGCCCAGGCTTTCGGCCGCATGCCGGAGATTGGGATCGATGCGCTGGAGCACCGCGAGCAGCGACAGGATCATGTAGGGCATCAGCAGATGGGTCTCGCCGACGATGATGCCGATTTCGTTCTGGACCAGGGCGATCGGCCGGTCGATCAGGCCGAGCGCGATCAGCCCCTTGTTGGCGAGCCCCGAATCGCCCAGCAGCACCGTCCAGCCGAAGGCGCGGACCACGGCCGAGATCAGGAAGGGAAAGATCACGACCGCGAGCAGCAGGCCGCGCCAGCGCGGCGCGCAGCGCGCGATGAACAGCGCCACCGGATAGCCCGCGACCAGGCAGATCACGGTGACGATCAGGCTGACGCGAATCGTGCGGTTCAGCGCCTGCTGGCCGATCTTGCTGTCGAACAGGCCGAGGACATTGGTGAAGTCCGGCCAGTCGCCGGCCGCGGAAGTCGGTTCCAGCCCCTTGACCAGCAACAGGGCGCAGGGCACCACGATGAACACGGCGAAGGCCAGAAGAACCGGCGTCGCGAGGCTGGCCGGAAATCGGGCGCCGCCGCCCCAGGCGCGGCCGGCGGTCACGGGAACGCGCTCAAGGCCGGGTCCCGGACCCGCCCGCCGGCGCGTCGGGCCGCAGCAGCTTGATGGCACCGGGCGGCAGATGCAGGCGGACGCTGTCACCGACCGGGAATTCCCGTTGCGCGGTCGCGATCAGCGGCCCGGGCAGGGCCGGGCAATCGACCTGGTAGACGATGGCCGAGCCGATATAGGTGAATTCGCGCACCGTTCCGTCCAGCGCGTTCGGACCGTCATCCATTTCGCCCATGTCGCCGCCGCGCCGCACGGCGACCTCCTCGGAACGGATTCCGAGCACGACGGCGCTGCCCGGCGGCCGGGTCGCCGCGACATGCAGCACCGCCGCGCTGTCGTCGACCGAGACGGCGACGGTCCCGTCGTCCCGAGCGGCATCGCCGACGGTGCCCGGAAACAGGTTCTCCACGCCCAGGAAATCGGCGACATAGGCCGATGCGGGCTGTTCCCAGATCGCTTTCGGCGGCGCCGCGCCGGCGACCGTGCCGAGGTTCATCACGACGATCTGGTCGCTCAGGGTGAGCGCCTCCTCCTGGTCGTGGGTCACGAAGATCGAGGTGACGCCGGTCTCGCGCTGGATGCGTTTCAACTCGAAGCGCATCTCGGCGCGCAGCTTGGCGTCGAGGTTGGACAGCGGCTCGTCGAGCAGCAGCACGTCCGGCCGGATCACCAGCGCGCGGGCCAGCGCGACGCGCTGCTGCTGGCCGCCGGAAAGCTGGCGCGGGTAGCGCTGGGCGAGGTCCGGCAGGCCGACCAGGTCGATCGCCTCGGCGACCCGCTCGGCGGTCTCGCCGCGCGGCACCTTGCGCCGCCGGAGGCCGAAGGCGACGTTGTCGAACACCGTCATGAAGGGGAACAGGGCATAGTTCTGGAACACGACGCCCAGATTGCGCCGCCACGGCGGCAGCGCATCGACCGGTCGGCCGCCGATGCGCACCTCCCCCTCGTCGAGCGCGGCGAAGCCCGCGATCAGGCGCAATGTCGTCGTCTTGCCGCAGCCGCTGGGGCCGAGCAGGCTGGTGAAGCTGCCGACCGGGGCGGTGAAGCTGACGCCCTTCACCGCCCAAAGATCGTCATACCGCTTCGATACGCGGGAAACCTCGACGTCGGACATCCCCCGATCCCGGAACGGGGCCCGGCGCGAGTCCTATTTCGCGACGATTTCTTCCTGGAACCGCTTGAGCCAGCCGCCGAGCTTCGCCGCGATCTTGGTCGCGTCGTAATGGTGCATCCTGGAGATCTGGTCCGGCGTCACCATGTTGTAGACGGTATCCGCCGGCACGGGCACCGTCTTGTTGACCGGCGAATCGCCGGCCTCCCTGGCGATCCGCGCCTGGTGTTCGGCCGACAGGTAGAAGTTCAGGAACTGCTCGGCCACCGCCTTGTTCGCGCTCGCCTTCAGGACGCAGGCGAGGTTGACGACGCCCACGCCGCCGTCCTTCGGCCAGGCGAAGCTCAGCGGCACCTTGGGGTCCTTCCTGACAAAGATGTTGAGCATCGGCGCAATCGAGGCGTCGCCCTGGTTGATCGCCTTGAGGATCTCGAAGATGCGGAACAGCTGCACCCTGTCCTTGATCGCCGCCAGCTTGGCCAAGCCCTTGCCGATATCGTCGATACCGCCGCCATGCAGCTCGGCGATGCGGGTCATCACCAGCGGCGAATAGGACTGGCTGAGGACGGGATAGCCGGGCCGGCCTTTCAGGTCCTTGCGGAACAGGTCGCTCCACGAGGTCGGCGGCGACTCGAAATGGTTCTTGTTGTAGGCGAGGCCGGCGCCGAGCACCGTGATCGCCGGGCACATGCCGCCGCCCAACGGATCCCTGGCGAAGTCGTAGAGCTGCGAGACGTTGGGTACGTTGGCCGGGTCGATCGCCGCCAGGATACCCTCGTCCCGCAGGATCGCCATCTGGTGCACGGTCAGGAAGACGACGTCGGTGCCCTTGCCCTTCGTGGCCTTCATCTTGGACAGGCGCACCGCCGACCGGCCGCCGTCGACCACCACCTTGTGCCCGGTGGCCTTCTCGAACGGTTCGGCGGCGTGTTTCTTCCACTTGGCGCCGTAGCCGCCGCCCCAAACGGAGACGGTGATGGAGGCCGCTTGCGTCGCGGCGGCGCCGATAACCAGGCCCGCCGCGGCCAGCGCGAGGCATCGCATCCCGCTCCGGACCCGCCGGCCGCGTGGTTGGTCGTTCTGGATCATGGCTTCCCCCTCATCTCCTGCATTGACCCGAAGCCGAGGCCCCGCGGCCGTCATTTGATCGCAAGCATGCGAAAATTGCCAGCGAACCCTGCCCCCGCGCGCGTAGGGCGGCAGACTGCCGGCCCACCAATCTATAGCCGCGAAGACGGCTTCCGTACACCGCTTGCCGGAACGCCCGCCCCGATCCGGCTCGATATCGGGAAACTGAACCGGCTCGTCGCGAACGGGCCAGCGCCAAGGGTTGCCGATCCCGAGCCGCATGACCCGTTCCGGCGGCCGGCGCCCGAAGTGGATGCAATTCGGGATCGTCCTCCAATGTTTCACGTGAAACAAAGGTCAACAATACTGACCTATGATTGGGATTTACATACTTGAATCTGCACAAATAGAGCTATGGAACGGGAATACCACATTCCGTATCGGGGAACCGCGATGGAATACCTTAAGGCACTGATCGACGAGGCGCGTCTCGCTGGTTACGAGATCGACGACTCGGCGCACTGCTTGAACCGTTGACCATTGGGTCATCGGTAGGTCTCTCGATTCATTAGACCCACCCGCCGAACCCGAGGATTACTGAGACGCCGTGAATCCATCCGACCGGGAATAAGACGAGTCCCCACGATTAACAGGGCTGCGGCGGAACCCGTCTCGTCGGTCCTCTCAATGCACGATCAAATATGTACTGGCAGGGGCAGGAGACCGCCCACGACTAACGCAATCCCGATGGCGCTGCAGAATAGTCCTTTGATCCACTCCATGAACTTCCTCTGAACTCGTCACCAACAGAGAAACGGCAGGGTTGGTATCTGGTCCCGCCACTTTCACCCTGCCAAGCCGCAGAGTGACCGTCAAGTTACCTCTCACGAAACTCGAAAATCCAGATTCCATATACCTGAATCTGCGCCCCTCCCCCCCATATCTGATTCACAGGAGGTCCATTTTTTCCATCAGCGCATTCTCCTCTTTTGGTTCACTGTATCACACATTGAGTTAAAACTTCGGCGCAGACATGCGAGCCGCCGCTTTCATGTCCCCGTTCTTTGTCAGCATCAAATTGACACGAATCGATGGTCCTCCACCCATGGGCCCCGGGATTTTTCGTCTGAATGCCTTTACCGACACCGCATCATGTATATCCAGCAGGCGGTCGTTCGCTCCAGTCGACCGGCGTAATTCGTGAAACCCTAATCTCAGGAGCGTCTCTATTGCCCCATTGTAGTCATTGGGCAGGTGGCGGACGACAATATCCGTTACATCCGCATCCGGCCGCCAACCGGCATACATCACGCCCTTGTCGAGTTCGGTATGCTCTCGCGTATAGGACCACATCCGTAGGCTATGACCGCCGAACACTGCGACCAGGAGCACCGCAACCACAAGGATCCAGCGCCGGCCACGACGTGTCATGACGGACCGGTTCCTTCCTGCAGAGTGCCCGGACGCGACCGGCTTTGCGGACCGCAATTCAGCCTCCGTCGCCTGCGAGTCGGGCAGGTAGTGGTCGCGACTCCGGATGTCGGGTCTGCGGACCCCGCCGTTGGCCGAGACCGGGAGCAACGCGCCCTGTTCTTCTCGTAGAGGGCGAGATCGCCTGCCCGATCCATTGGCCCCGCACCGAAAGGCGCCGGGCGCTGCCCCGCCTTCGCGAGGCCGCCGAGGCGACCACCGGATTCGCGGGCCCTTGTGACTTCCCACCTCATCAGGGCGACCCGGAAGAGCATACCCATCTTGCAATAAAATATATCGATAGCGATATAGTGGCAATGACTTCGTACTCTATGATTGTTGGCAAGGACTTGTGCAGTAGGCCGGTTGGACGTGCACACGCGTCCCAGGCCGGTCGGCTAGTGCGCGGAGTGATGTGGGGTCAGCGTCGATCCGGGCCGCTTGGTGCGCTGCCGACCCGGATAGTAATACTGTTGGCGATGCTCGCCGGTGCGCTCTTGGGCGGTCATCCAGCGGGCGCCGCGGCGTATGCCGCCTCCGGAGACCCGACGCCGCAAGCGGAGGGCGGGAACGCCCGCGATCGAGAGATGTTCCAACGCCCCGGTCCTGTGCCGGGTAGCGTGTTCCGGGACTGCGGCGCCTGCCCGGAGATGGTGGTGGTGCCCGCCGGTTCCTTCATGATGGGCCCGCGGCCGGGCGAGGAATACCGGACCTACTATGAAACCCCGCAGCGCCGCGTCGCCATCGCCAAGCCCTTCGCGGTGGGCAAGTACGAGGTGACGTTCGCCGAGTGGGATGCGTGCCTCGCCGCGGGCGGCTGCCGCGGCCATCGTCCGTTCGACTGGTACTGGGGCCGCGGACGCCGGCCGGTAACCAATGTGAGCTGGGAGGATGCCAAGGCCTATGTGCGCTGGCTGACGCAGCGGACGGGCAGGCCCTACCGCCTGCTGTCCGAGGCAGAGTGGGAGTACGCCGCGCGGGCGGGAACGGCCGGGCCGTATCACTTCGGCGCGACGATCTCCACCGACCTGGCCAACTACAACGGAACCTATTGGATGCGCACGGGCGGCGAATATCGGCGCAAGACGGTTCCGGTGGGATCGTTCCCGCCGAACGCTTTCGGCCTGCACGACGTGCACGGCAATGTACAAGAATGGGTGGAGGATTGCTGGCACGGCAGCTATCACGATGCCCCGGCAGACGGCAGCGCATGGATTGCGGGCGGCATCTGCTCGGGCCGTGTGCTCCGCGGCGGTTCCTGGTATTGGGGCACCGCTCATGCCCGTTCGGGTGCCCGCCACGGTCTCAAGACCTGGAACCGAAACAACCTCAACGGCATCCGCGTCGCCCGCGATCTCGCCCCCTGACCCGAGCGCCCTTCAATGACGCACCCGGGTCACGCCGTCGGCGCCGATCTCGCTGACCTCGCGCCAGTACCACCACCCGGCGGGAAATGCCAGCCCCATTCTCGCGGATGTGCGGGCAGACGACGAACAGCATCTCCACACGCTCGGACGGGAGCTCGACCCGGTGCGCGAAACCGACCTGGCAGCCTGAACTTCAACCGGGATACACCTTAACCGCACCTGCCGGTGCTAACTGTCTGACAAACGGTCGTTTTTTCTCTCGTGTTTGGTCGCCGGGGAACGGATTGCACAACTTTCCGTTCCCCGGCTGCAACCGCATCCGGGAGAACATTCATGCCCAAACGCGCCCTTACCGACGCCCGAATCGAAGCGCTCCGCCCCCGCAACACCGCCTACGACATACGCGACGCCAGGCTCAAGGGTCTTGGCGTCCGGGTGCTGCCCTCGGGCCGCAAGCGTTTCTTCGTCCACTGCCAGCATCGCGGACAGCGCGTCTGGAAGATCGTCGGAGACGCCGCGACCATGGATGTCGGCGCCGCCCGGTCGCTGGCCACCGACATGCTCGCCGCGATCCGGCGGGACGGGAACGTACCCCGCCGGCCCGACGAGACCGTGTTCGAAGCGGCGGCGGAGGAACTGTTCCGGAGCTGCGAGCGGAACTGGAAGCCCGGCACCCGCAAGGTGAACCGGATCTATTACCGCAACCAGATCCTGCCCTGGTTCGGCGGCATGCAGATCGCGGAGATCGGGCGG
>Ga0209020_1000014_pt1 | contig 213512 bp, 198 predicted proteins | sample PinacodermBB_FD_187298 | JGI IMG/M metagenome (GOLD analysis project Ga0209020, IMG submission 187298) | Host-associated microbial community of the marine sponge Aplysina aerophoba from Gulf of Piran - sponge pinacoderm, lysed by bead... | ecosystem: Host-associated > Porifera > Sponge >... | reverse complement strand
ACGGCCGTCCGACACCCCGACAGCGTTCCTCAGAACCTGACCCGGCAACCATCGAATAACCCGATCACCACGCCATCAGATACCGGAAGCGCGCTCACCTGGCTGATGGAGCAGAACACGGCGCTGGAAGTGGGCGGCCGCTTCGAGTACGACGATGTGATCGACCCCGCGGATACCCGCGACATCCTCACGAAAACCCTCCGCGCCCTGCCCGCGCCGCCGCCCCGCGCCGGCCGCAAGCGCACCGTCGACGCTTGGTGATTGCCATATGAGCCGAACCAACCACGATATCCGCTCGCTGCTTGCCCAGGCGGGTCATTACCTCGACCCGGCGACCGGCGCCGTGGCGCCACCGATCCACGCGGCGGTCACCTTCGCGCGGGACAGCAACTACGAGCCGGTCGGCGAATATTTCTATACCCGCTACGGCAACCCGAGCTTCACCCCGGTCGAAGACCTGCTGGCGAAGCTGGACGGCGGCGCCGATGCCCTGCTGTTCGCTTCCGGCCTCGCCGGCGTGGCGGCGCTGGTCGAGCTGGTCGAGACCGGCCGCCATATCGTCGCGCCGCAGATGATGTATTTCGGCGCCCAGGTCTGGATGCAGCGCATCGCCCGGACCCGCGGCGTCGGCCTCACCCTGTTCGACCAGACGCAGCCCGGCGCGCTGGAAGCCGCCGTCCGTCCCGGCGAGACCGCACTGGTCTGGATCGAGACGCCGGCCAACCCGACCTGGGACGTGATCGACATCGCGGCGGCGGCCGAGGTTGCACACGGCGCGGGCGCCCTGCTCGCCGTCGACAGCACTGTCGCGCCGGGCCTGAGCCAGCGGCCGCTCGATCTCGGCGCCGACTATGTCTTCCACTCGTCGACCAAATATCTGAACGGCCATTCCGACGCGACCGGCGGCGTGGTGGTGACGCGGGAGAAGAACGACCGCTGGGACGAGCTGGACACCGTGCGCAAATACTCCGGCGGCGTGCCGGGGCCGTTCGAAGCCTGGCTGCTGCTGCGCGGCCTGCGCACGCTCGCCCTGCGCTGGGACAGGTCGTGCGAGAACGCCATGGCCGTCTCCGGGCATTTCGTCGGCCATCCGAAGATCGAGCAGGTCGCCTATCCGGGGCTGGAAGACCATCCCGGCCACGCCATTGCGAAAAAGCAGATGACCGGCGGGTTCAGCGGCATGCTCTCGCTGCTCGTCGCCGGCGGCTACGAGGGCGCCAACACGCTCGCCCGCTCGACCCGCCTGTTCATCCCGGCGACCTCACTGGGCGGCGTCGAGAGCCTGATCGAGCACCGCGCCGTGGTCGAAACGCCGGAATCGCCGACGCCGAAAAACCTGGTCCGCCTGTCCTGCGGCATCGAGACCGCCGCCGACCTGATCGCCGATCTGGAGCAGGCGTTGGAAAAGGTCTGACGGCCGGACGCCGAAGCGGGGCAAAGGGAAAAGCATGGCGCAAAGATTGTCCGCGCAACGGGTTACGCTGATCTCGCTCGGCGTTGCCGATCTCGAACGGTCCGGTGCCTTTTACAAGGCTCTCGGCTGGCAGCCGGCGGAAGAACTGCCTGAGGTGACGTTCTTCCGCTTGAAGGGCCTGATGCTCGGCCTGATCGGTAAGGAAGCGCTGGCGGCGGACCAAGGACGGGATGGGGCGGAGTTCGGCGCCGGGGCCACAGCGCTGGCGCAGAATTTCGGTTCTCCGGCAGATGTCGATACGGCGTTCGTCGCTGCGGTTTCAGCCGGCGCGACCGCGCTCAAACAACCGCAGAAGACCGAGTGGGGCGGCTATTCCGGCTACTACGCCGATCCGGACGGCCATGTCTGGGAAATCGCGCACAACCCCTTCTGGCCGCTCGACGCCGAGGGATACCTCGCGGAAGCGGAAGATCGGTAGACTGCGCCGGCGCCCCTAGTTCAGCTTGCGGCGCAAGCTCTGCATCAGCTGCGCAACCTGGCGCTGCCAGACGCCGGTCTCGTCCAGCCGGGCGACCCTTCCCAAGGCGTCGAGAGCGGCCCTGGGGCGGCCGGTCTCGGCGTTCAGCACGCCCAGCGCATGCCACAGCGCAGCGCGGTCCGGCGCGTAGAGCAACATCCGCTCCACCGTCGTGCGGGCGTCGTCCAGCCGGCCGGCCTGGATCTGACGGAGCTTGATGTTGTTCTGCAGGCGCAGAAGGATGTCGCGGTTTTTCGCCGGAGCATGGTGATGCGGTTTCAATTCCGCGTCCTCGCCTTCGACCAGTTTCAGCAGGGCGCGCAGGGAGCCGGTACCGATCGTCCGCCCGCCATCGAACGGGTCGACCATGAGCCGTACCGGCCCGTCGCTGAGACGGACCAGGAAATGACCTGGGAAATTGACGCCTTCGGCTGGCCAGTCCATGGCACGCGCCAGATGGAGATAGAGGATGCTCAAGGCAATCGGCAGCCCGCGGCGGCGCTCGATCACCGCGAGCAGGTTGGCGTTACGCAGGTCGTCGTAGGTCTCGGTATCGCCGCGATAGTCGTGCTTGCCGAACAGGACGGCGGCGATGGCATCGGCGCGTACCGGCAGCGCCGGTTCCGGGCCGGGCGCCGCGCCGCGCAGGTCTTCGGCCAGGCGGGCGAGATGGTCGACCTCCCGGCCCAGCTTCTGCCACGGCCGCTCCAGCGCGCCGAGCGCCAGGCAGGCCCCGGTGAGGTCGATGGAGTCGTCCGGTACGCCGGCCAGCGCCGCCAGCCATGCTTCCGCAGCGTCGGGATCGGCGAAGGCGCGATAGCGCAGCGCATCGTTCGAACCGGTCATCCTTGTCCCGTCAGGCCTGCCAAGCATTGGGCAAATGTAGCGGCAGGCGACGCGGCGTGACCAGCACGACATCGAATCGGACCGTGAGCCCCGCCAGCCCCGGCCGGGCCGAGAGCAGCCAGTTGGCGGCGTTGACCAGGCGGCGTTGCTGGGCCGGCGGGACCGCGCTGCCGAGCTCGCCCGCGTCCGGCCGGCGCTTGACTTCGACGATAACGAGCGTGCTGCCGCGCCGCGCCACGATGTCGATCTCGCCGAGCGGCGTGCGCAGATTCTGCACTTCGATCCCGTAGCCCTTGCAGCGCAGGTACCACGCGGCGACCGCCTCGGCGCGCAATCCTGCACGGCGCGCGCGCCGACGTTTCTCCGTCATGCGGGCGGGTTGCGGCGGCGCGACAGGGCAAGCGCGCGCTGGTAGACGGTGCGCCGCGGCGTCCCGGTCTGCCCGGCGACGGCGGCGGCTACCGAACTGAGGCTCCCGCCCGCCTCGATCCTGGCGCGGATCATGGCATCGAGATCTTCTCCGAACGCCGCGTCGGCGTCCGGATCGCGGGCCGCCTCGTCAGGCCGGCCGGCCACCACGACGACAATCTCGCCCTTTGGCGCGGCGGATTCCCAGGCCGCCGCCAGGTCCGGCAGCGCACCGCGCCGGACTTCTTCGTAGCGCTTGGTCAGTTCGCGCGCGACCGCGGCCGGCCGGTCGCCGAATATATTCGCCATCGCACGCAGGCTTGCCGCGAGCCGCGGCCCGCTTTCGTAGAAAATCAGGGTGCCCGGTTCGCCGGCCAGCGCCTCGATCTGCCGGCGGCGTTTCGCGTCTTTCGGCGCGAGGAAACCGACAAAGCGGAACCGGTCGGTCGGCAGGCCAGAGACCTGCAGGGCGGCGATCGCCGCAGTCGGGCCCGGCACCGCCTCGACCCGGTGGCCCGCTGCGATGGCGGCCCGGACCAGCCGGTAGCCGGGATCGGAAACCAGTGGCGAGCCGGCGTCGCTGACTAGCGCCACACTATTGCCCGCATTCAGCGCTTCAATAATCGCCGGGCGCTGCCGGGCGGCGTTGTGGTCGTTGTAGGCCCTCAGCCGGGCCTCGATACCGAAATGGGCGAGCAGCCGGCCGGTCACCCGCGTGTCCTCGCAGGCAACGATGTCCGCCTGCGCCAGCGTGTCGAGTGCGCGCAGGGTGATGTCGCGCAGGTTGCCGATCGGCGTCGCCACCAGATGCAGGCCCGGTGCGAGAGGCACGGCAGGCGGAGGATGAGCGGCTTCGTGCGACGGTTCGGTCATCGGCCGTAACCTAGCGTTTACAACAAATCCGGCAGTCACTACCTTGACCCGAAGGCGTCGGATACATGGCTTCGAACTATCTCGTCAGGGCCGGGAGAAACGGGAGCGACTGGTGACGGTAGCCTATGCAGGTCCGCCCATAAAGCCGGAGACCGGAATGGGCCGCGCAGCCGGCTTCGCGACGAGGGTGCCGTACCGGCCGGTCGCAACGCTGCTGGTGGTGCTGACCCTCGCTTTCGCCGTAGCCGCCTGCGTCCCCAAGGGCAAGACCGGATCGGCCGGCCGGCAGCCGGACCAGGTTGCGAGCGGGACGGCCCAAGTCAAGGTAGCACTGCTCCTGCCGTTTTCGGGCCGCTACGCCGAGGTTGGCAAGTCCATGGAAAACGCCGCGCATATGGCGGTAATGGAATCGGGCAGCAAGCGGCTGACTGTCCTGTCCTTCGATACCGCGGGTACGGCGAAAGGCGCGTCGGAGGCGGCGCGCAAGGCGATTGCCGCCGGCGCCCGGTTGATTGTCGGCCCCCTGTTCCGCGCCGCGGTCGCCGCCGCGAAGCGAAGCGCCGCCCGCGCGAAGATTAATGTAATCGCCTTCTCGAACAGCGAGAGCGTCGCCGGCGGCAATGTGTTTCTGCTGAGTTTCCCGCTGCGCGAGCAGGTCGACCGCATCGTCCGGCATGCTGCTGCAAACGGCTTTTCGGAAATCGGCGTTCTGGCGCCGGCTTCGGCAACCGGAGAGCGTATCGTCATGTATGCCGAGACGGCCGCCCAGCGCCATGGCGCGGAGATCCGCCGCACGGCCTTCTATTCCGACCACCGTGCAAAGACGCGAAAGCGGATCGAAGCCTTCGCCGAGGAGCCGCCCTACCGGGCCGTGCTCATCCACGCCGGCAGCGACAGTTTGCGCACCGTTGCCGGACTGCTGGCGCTGAACGATGTGTTGCCGCCTGACTACCAGTTCCTCGGCATTTCGAACTGGAACGATCCCAGCCTGCGTTCGGAAAATATCCTGCGCGGGGGCTGGTTCGTGGCGCCGGAGCCGGCAATCAGCGCCCGCTTCGCCGGACGCTACGAGAAGACGTTCAAGGCGAAACCCGACCGGTTCGCCAGCATGGCCTACGACGCCATCGCGCTGGCCGCCGCGCTGGCCGAGCAAGGCCGCCCGAAAGGCAATCCCTTCACCCGGCGGGCGCTCACCGATCCGGATGGCTTCCTCGGCGCCGACGGCATTTTCCGTTTCGGCGAAAACGGCCTGATCGAACGCGGCCTCGCGGTCCTGGAAGTGACGCGCCGGGGTTTCCGCGTCATCGACCCGCCGCGCACCAGCTTCGCCATCGGCACGAACTGAACAGCCGGCGGCGCGACGGCGACTCAATTCAGGATCGCGGCGAGCACGGCGTTGAGGCGCTGGCGGCCGGCCGCGGTCGCGCGCAGCCGGTCCGGATCGTCCGCCAGCAGGCCGGCTTCGGCGAGCCGGGCAATTTCGCTGCGATCCAGCGCGGCCTCGACATTTTCCGGGGCATCGCCCAGCGCGGCCAGCCGGGCCAAAGGCACGCCTTCCGCCGTGCGCATACCCATCATGACCGCCTCGACCACGGCCTCAGCATCGGAAACGACCGCGGAACCCCTTTCCGCCGCCATGGGATCGCAGGCTTGCGAAGCGCGCTCCAGCCACACTTCGGGTGCGCGGTGGTGCCGGGTGGCGTGGCGCACCCCGCCGATCGCGAGGCGGCCGTGGGCGCCCGGGCCGATCCCGGCATAGTCGCCATAGCGCCAGTAGGTCAGGTTGTGGCGCGATTCATCGCCGGGCCGGGCATGGTTGGAAATCTCGTAGGCCGGCAGGCCGGCGCCCTCCAGCACCTCCTGCGTGGTCTCGTAGAGATTGCCGGCGGCGTCTTCGTCCGGAGTTGCAAGGTCGCCGCGCTCCCACTGCGCGTGGAAGGCCGTGCCCGGTTCGATAGTCAGCTGGTAGAGCGACAAGTGCCCACCGGCCTCGGCCAGCGCGTCCCGAAGCTGCCCGCGCCAGTCCCGGTCCGTCTGCTCCGGCAGCGCGTAGATCAGGTCGAAGCTGGAACGGTCGAAATAGCGCCCGGCCAGCCGGATTGCCGTTCGCGCATCGTCGGCCGAGTGGCGGCGGCCGAGAAACCGCAGCGCCCGATCATCGAAGGACTGCACCCCGATGGAGACTCGGTTGACCCCGGCCGCGGCGAACCCGGCGAATCGCTCCCTGTCGACCGCCGCCGGGTTGGCCTCCAGGGTGATTTCTGCCGCGCCGTCAAGACTCCAGGCCGCTGCGGTCGCATCGACGATAGCGCCCGCGGTTTCCGGCGGCATCAGGCTGGGCGTGCCGCCGCCGAAAAAGATGCTGGTGATCCGTCGCGGCCCGATACGCGCCGCATAGGCCCGGATCTGGCGCAGATAGGTCGCCTGCCACGCCGCCGGATCGACGCTCTCGCGGACGTGGGAATTGAAATCGCAATAGGGGCATTTCGACAGGCAGAACGGCCAGTGGATGTAAACCGCCAGATCGGCCGGGCCGCTCTCCTTCTCCCCCTCTCCTTGAGGGAGGGGAAATCGGGGTTGCGGCGGCGGCACAGGCGCCGTCATGCCGCAGCGCCCCACGCAGCCAGCAGCTTCGCAAAGGCGTCCGCCCGGTGGCTCATCGCGTGTTTGGCCACGGGCGCCATTTCGCCGAAGGTCAGCGTATGGCCGTCCGGCACGAAAATCGGGTCATAGCCGAAGCCGCGACCCCCGCGCGGCGGCCAGGTCAGATGGCCGGCTACCGTGCCTTCGAACACAGCCTCGGCGCCGTCCGGTCGCGCCACAGCAAGCGCGCAAACGAAGGCGGCGCGCCGGTCGGCGGCATCGCCGAGCGCCCGGTTCACCTTTGTCATCGCCACAGCGAAGTCTCGCTTCGGCCCGGCCCAGCGCGCCGAATTTATGCCCGGTTCGCCATCAAGCGCGCGCACCGTCAGGCCGGAATCGTCCGCCAGGGCCGGCATGTCCGCCGCCTCGGCCGCTGCCCGCGCTTTCAGAAGCGCGTTGCCGGCAAAGCTTTCCTCCGTCTCCTCCGGCTCGGGCAGGCCGAGTTCCGCAGCGGAAACGGCCTTCACGCCCATCGGCGCAAGCAGTTCGCCGATCTCGCGCACCTTGCCGGCATTGTGGCTGGCGATGACGATCGCGCCGGCAATCGGAAATGGCGAGGGCGGCGTCACGGCGGCACCGAGCCGGAGGCTAACCGACCGCGGCGCGCTGCAGGGCGCACAGCTCGCCGATGCCTTTCTTCGCCAGCGCCAGCATCTCGGCGAACCGGTCTTCGCCGAACGGTTTATCCTCCGCCGTCGCCTGCACCTCGATCAGGCCGCCGTCGCCGGACAGCACGAAGTTGGCATCGGCCTGACAGGCGCTGTCCTCGGCATAATCCAGGTCCAGCACGGTCTCGCCCTCGTAGAGGCCGCAGGAGACCGCCGCCACCTGGCCGGTCAAAGGGCTGGCATCGATCTCGCCCTGCCCGATCAGCCACTGGAAAGCGTGGAAGAGCGCCACCCACGCGCCGGTGATGGCGGCCGTCCGCGTCCCGCCGTCGGCTTTCAGCACGTCGCAGTCCACGGTGACCTGGCGCTCGCCGAAGCCCTCAAGATCGGTCACCGCACGCAGGGAGCGGCCGATCAGGCGCTGGATTTCCTGGGTCCGCCCGCTCTGCTTGCCGCGCGCCGCCTCCCGGTCGGTGCGTGTGTGGGTCGAGCGCGGCAGCATGCCATACTCGGCGGTCACCCAACCGCGTCCGGTCTTGCGCAGGAACGGCGGCACCCGCTCGATGACGGAGGCCGCGCACAGCACCTGTGTCTCGCCGAACCGGACGAGGCAGGAACCCTCGGCATGGCCGGCAAAGCCAGGTTCGAGCGTGACCGCGCGCATCGCGTCACGCGCGCGGCCGGACGGTCTGCCGGAGGGTTTCATGAAGCCGCTTTCGACGAGTGTTCGGGAGCCGGCAATCTAGCGGAAGCGCGCTTCGATTCCCATGACGTGCAAGCGGCTGGCGGGCGCGCCAGATTGACCGCATTTTCCCCAGCGCCTAAATAATCGGCGCCGCTCCCCGTTCGATCCGACGCCGCGATACCGCCATGACGACTCCGGACACAGGCAGCATCGTCACCTCCCCGCCCGCAGAGGCGGCCGGCCGCGCGCCGGTGCAGGCGCTGAACGACCGGGCGCGCGATATTCTGCGCCACATCGTCGAGACTTATGTCAGTTCCGGCGAGGCCGTCGGCTCGCGCACCCTGTCGCGCATTGACGATGTCAGCCTGTCGCCGGCGACGATCCGCAACGTCATGGCAGACCTCGAGGATGCCGGCCTGCTCTATGCCCGCCACACTTCGGCCGGCCGCCTGCCGACCGATGCCGGCCTGCGCATGTTCGTCGACGGCTTGCTCGAGGTCGGCCGCCTCAGCGAGGACGAGCGCGAGCGGATCGAGGCGCAATGCGCCGCCAACGGCCGCAGTGTGGAACAGGTCCTGACCCAGGCCAGCCAGTCGCTGGCCGGCCTGTCACATCAGGTCGGGCTCGTGGTGGCGCCGCAATCGGAAAGCGCGCTGCAGCATATCGAATTCGTCGGCCTCGGTCCGGGCCGCGCCCTGGTGGTCATGGTGTTGAAGAACGGCGTTATCGAGAACCGGATTATCGACGTGCCGGTCGGCATGCCGACCTCCGCGCTGGTCGAGGCGTCGAACTATCTGACCGCCCGGCTGATCGGCAAGACGCTGGCCGAGGCGCAGCGGGCAGTGACCTCGGAGCTGGCGCGCGACCGGGCCCAGCTCGACGCCCTCACCGGCGATCTCGTCGAGCGCGGTCTGGCGGTCTGGTCGGGTACGGAAGGCGCGGCGGCGGAACGGGGTGCGCTAATTGTCCGCGGCCAGTCCAAGCTTCTTGAAGATGTCAACGCGATTGACGATCTGGAGCGGGTACGGCGGCTGTTCTCGGCGCTGGAGCGGAAGGAAACCCTGTTGCGATTGCTCGATCTGTCGAGCGACGCCCAGGGAATCCGGATCTTCATCGGTGCGGAGAACGAGCTGTTCCGCAACGCCGGTTGCTCTCTGATCATTTCGCCCTACAAGAATACGGACGAAATGGTTGTCGGCGCGATCGGCGTGATCGGACCGACACGCATGAATTATGCCCGGATCATTCCGATGGTGGACTATACGGCGACCGTCGTCGGCCGGCTGATCGGCTGATCGGTGAAGCTGCCGCGCGACCGCGACCCATGAATTGCACGATATGACCGACGAACCGCGCAAGACTGAACACTACGAGGAAACCCCGGCAGGCGACCCTGCAGCCGGCAGTGCCGCAGACGCGGAAGAACTGCCGCAGGCGGAATCGAAACCGGACATCGATTCCGCCGTTCCGCCCGAAGCGGCGAACGATCGCGACGTTCCCGAAGAGGAAGTTACGGAAGCCGGTATTTCCGAGACTGGCGAGAGCCCGGGCAGCGGCGAACCGGAAGCCCCGGCGCTGACCGAGGATCAGCAGCGCATCGTCGATCTGGAAACGGAGATCGCCGAACTGAGGGACCGCGCCTTGCGCGCGATGGCCGAGGCCGACAACACCCGGAAGCGGGCCTCTCGCGACGTCGCCGAAAGCCGAAAATACGGCGCTACGCCGCTGGCTCGGGACGTGCTGACGGTCGCCGACAATCTCGGCCGCGCCCTCCAGGCGGTGCCGGAAGTCTCGCCCGAAGACGACGAGAATCTGTTCAACCTGCGCACCGGCGTGGACATGACGCTGAAGGAATTGCTGCAGGGCTTGGAACGGCACGGCGTGAAGAAGGTGACGCCGGAGGCGGGAGAACGCTTCGACCACAACCGGCATCAGGCCATGTTTGAGGTGCCGACCGGCGATCTGGCGCCCGGCGCAGTCGCCCAGGTCGTGCAGGACGGCTATGTCATCCACGACCGGCTGTTACGTCCGGCCCTGGTCGGCGTCGCCCGGAAACCGGCCGAAGATGCCGCGCCGGAGCCCGAAGACGCCGCCGAAACGCCCGAAGAAGCCCCGCCGCCTGCAGAAAGCGCCGAAGAGAGCGACGCGGCGTAGCGAAGAGTCCGGGCCGAAACGCCGGCCGCCTCCCCCTACCGCTCCCCCAGCATCGCTGCGCCGTCATCGCGTCTGATGTGGGCCGCCTTCGCCCGGCTACGGTCGGCGACCGCATAGCAATAGACGCAACCGTGCGGGCAGGTGTCGTAGGCGCCGATGTCGCGGGATTGGGCGCATAGGCAGCCGGGCCGGTTGCCCCTTGTGGGCGTGGCGATGGGGCGGCCGGCGACATCGCCCAGCCGCAGGGCATCGATGCAGCGCGCCGGAGCGGCGACCCCGGCCACCGTCTCCGCTAGCGCCGGCTGCGTGCACAAGGTGAGCGCCATGCCGGCGTCGCCTGCGATCCCGGCAAGATCGTGCACCAATTCAGCCTTTTCGTCCGCCTCCGGCAGGCGCCATTCCAGCCCGGTGTCCCGCGCCAGGCGGTCCAGGTTCCGCCGTGTCTTACGGTAGGGTTCGACGAAGGAGAGGACGGCTTCGTCGACATGGCCGCGCAGCAGGCTTGCAAGGCGGGCGAAGGTTTCGCGGTGCCACTCGGCCCCGGTGGCCGAACTCAGCAAGATCGGATCGTAGCGCCAGACCGCGGCGCGCGGCCCGAAGCGCCGGGCGACCAGCGCGATCTGGGCCGCAGCGTCGACCGCGCGGATCACTGAGGGCTCCAGAAGCCGCGGATAGCCAGTGACCGTGAACTGCACGACAAAGGGCCAGCCCCGGTCGGTGACGGGCGTTAGCCGATCCACGAGCGGCGCAAAATTCCGCGTCCAGAATACGATACCGCCGACATCCGCCCGCCGCAGCGAAACGCTCACCGTGCCGCCGCCGAACGGATTGCGGAAGCGGACCTCGCCCACCGCGATCCGATTCAGGAACCAGTCGCTGTAGAAGGCCGGAACATCCGTGCGGTAGGAGGCGGAAATAATCATGATCGCAGGCTAGCCCGGATTTCTCATCACAGTCATGGTCTGCGGGTCGCTGTCGGACCGGCAGGGCAGGAATGACAGGCGCCGCCATGGACCGTTTACAGGGGTGACGGTGTATACTGTTTGTCTGGCTTCCGCGCCGGCAGGCCCGGTTCATCGGCCCGTTCTTGCTCCCCCGCATCGCGCGCCATAAGTTCTTGCCATGCTGAACGGCAAGACCATCCTGTTGATCGTCACCGGCGGGATCGCGGCCTACAAGAGCCTGATCCTGATCCGCCGCCTGCGGGAAGGCGGCGCGACGGTCCGCACCGTACTGACCGCGGCCGGCGAAAAGTTCGTCACGCCTCTCAGCGTCTCAGCGCTCAGCCACGAACAGGTCTACACCGACATGTTCTCGCTCACCGACGAGGCCGAGATGGGCCATCTGCGCCTGTCGCAGGAGGCCGACATGGTCGTCGTCGCCCCGGCCACCGCCGATATCCTGGCAAAAATGGCGGCCGGTCTGGCAGACGATCTGGCGAGCACCCTCCTGCTCGCAGCCGATGCGCCGATCCTGGTCGCACCGGCGATGAACCATCGCATGTGGCTGCATCCAGCGACTTCGGCGAACATGGCGGCGCTGGAAGCCCGCGGGGTGCTGAGCATCGGGCCCAACGACGGGTCGCTCGCCGAAGACGAAAGCGGGCCCGGCCGGATGGCCGAGCCGGAGGAAATCCTCGCCGCCATCGAAGCGGCTCTCGGTTCCGCTGCGCACCGGCCGCTCGCCGGCCGCCGCGCGCTCGTGACCAGCGGCCCGACCTACGAGGCGATCGACCCGGTCCGCTTCCTCGGCAACCGCTCGTCCGGGAAACAAGGCCACGCCATTGCCGCGGCATTGACGGCGCTGGGCGCAGAGACGGTGCTGGTGAGCGGGCCGGTGGCGATGGCCGATCCCGCCGGGGTCGAGACAGTCCATGTCGAGAGTGCACGGGACATGCTGGCGGCCTGCGAAGCGGCCCTGCCAGCGGATATCCTGGTCTGCGCCGCCGCGGTTTCGGACTGGCGGGCCGAACAGGTCGCCGACCGGAAAATGAAGAAGGAAGGCCAGGGACCGCCGGACCTTCCGCTGACCGATAACCCGGATATTCTGGCGACCCTCGCCCGATCGGCCCGGCGTCCGGCCCTCGTCGTCGGCTTCGCGGCAGAAACCGAGAATGTCATTGCCAATGCGCAGGCGAAACGCGCGCGCAAGGGCTGCGACTGGATCGTCGCCAACGACGTCTCGCCCGCCACCGGAACCTTCGGCGGCGACGCCAACCGGGTCCATCTGATCCGTCAGGACGGAGTCGAGGACTGGCCGCGTCTGGCAAAAAAAGATGTCGCGCGCCGGCTTGCCGAGCGGATTGCCGGGGCGGTCGTATCCGGATTCGACGGGCCGCAAGATCGGAAGTCCTTGCGGGCCGAAGCGGCGGAATGACGGGCCCGGGCCCGGGTACCATGCCGGAGAGGATAACGGTCGCGATCCGCCGGCTGCCCCATGGCGCCGGTCTGCCCCTGCCCGACTATGCCACCGCCGGCAGCGCCGGCGTCGATCTCATGGCCGCGATCGGAACCCCTCGCCTGCTTGCGCCCGGTGCGCGCGGTGCGGTGCCGACCGGCATCGCCATTGCCCTGCCGCCCGGCTTCGAGGCGCAGATTCGGCCCCGGTCCGGCCTCGCCCGGCAACACGGGATCGGCATCGTCAACGCACCCGGCACGGTCGATTCCGACTATCGCGGCGAAATCGAAGTGCTGCTTATCAACCTGGGCGACGCGGCCTTCACCGTCGAGCCCGCCATGCGCATCGCCCAGATGGTGATTGCGCCGGTCGCGCGGGCGGACTGGCGGGAGGCCGCAGCCCTTGACCCGAGCGGACGCGGCGCCGGCGGTTTCGGCTCCACGGGCACAGCGGCGAGGCCGGCTTGACCGCGCCATGACTATCTCGGACGCCCAGCTCGAGCGGTATGCCCGCCATATCATTCTCGACGAGGTCGGCGAGGAGGGGCAGGAGGCGCTGCTCGCGGCGCGGGTGCTGGTCGTCGGCGCCGGCGGCCTTGGTGCGCCGGTGCTCCAGTATCTCGCCGCCGCGGGCGTCGGCACGCTCGGCGTGGTCGACGACGACACGGTCGACCTGTCTAACCTGCAGCGCCAGATCGTCCACGCCACCGACCGGGTAGGGCAGCCCAAGGTGGAAAGCGCGGCGGCCAGTCTGGCCGCCATCAATCCGGAGGTTGCGGTCGTCCGGATCGCGGAACGGCTCACCACCGCCAACGCCGGGCGCCTGGTTGCGGCGCACGACATCGTCGTCGACGGTTCGGACAATTTCGCGACCCGTTATCTACTCAACGACGCGTGCTTTTTCGCGCGCAAGCCGCTGGTCTCGGGCGCCCTGCTGCGCTTCGAGGGACAGATCGCGACCTTCAGGGCGTGGCGCGAGGGCGACGACAATCCCTGCTACCGCTGCCTGTTCCCCGAGTCACCGCCAGCCGGCCTGGTGCCGCGCTGCGAGGAGGTTGGCATCTTCGGCGCCGTCGCCGGCGTGATCGGCACGCTGCAGGCCGCCGAAGTGCTGAAGCTCCTCCTCGGCCTCGGCGAACCGCTGACCGGCCGGATGCTGCTCTACGATGCCCTTGGCACCGGCTTTCAGGAACTGAAGGCCCGCCGCGACCCGGACTGCGCCCTGTGCGGCAGCGTTCCGACGATAACGGATTTGTCCGGGCACGTAGGATAGCTTCCATCGGCCGGCCTACTCCTCCCGGAACCGGCGGGCGATCAGGGCGTCAACCAGGGCGTGGACGGTCTCGCCCCGGTGCAGGACGGCGTTCACGCCCCGGCAGATCGGCATTTCGACATTCAGGCTTTGCGCCATCGCCGTAACGGCGGCAGCGGTCCAGAAGCCCTCGGCGAGCGTGTCGCGCCCGGTCAGGATTTCTTCCGGCGTCCGGCTCCGCTCCGGTTCCGCGCCCAGGTCGGCGCCGAGCGACATGTTCCGGCTCTGAAAGGAATTGCAGGTCAGCATCATGTCGCCGATGCCCGACAGGCCCGACAGGGTCTGCGCCTTGCCGCCCCTCGCGACCGCGAGCCGGACAGTCTCGGCAAGGCCGCGGGTGACGACGGCGGCGCGCGCATTCTCGCCCAGCCCAGCGCCGACGACGACGCCGCAGGCGATCGCGATGACATTCTTGACCGCCCCGCCGATCTCGACCCCGACCGGGTCGTTGGAGAGGTAGATCCGGAAACGCGGCGCTCCGAGCAGGTCGGCAGCCTTCTCCGCCACCGAACGCTCGGTGCTGCCGACGGTCACCGCGGCCGGCAACCCCTGCGCCACCTCGCCTGCGAAGGTCGGGCCGCTCAGCACCGCGAACGGGTGACCAGGCAGGGCTTCGGCGACGACATCGGTCAGCAGGCGCCCGCTCGCCCGGTCGATCCCCTTGGCGCAGATGACCAGCGGCGGGCAATCCGGCAGGGCGGCTAACTGCACGGCCATTGCGCCGAGATGCTGGGCCGGTGTCACCAGCAGGGCCAGTTCCGCGCCCGCGACGGCTTCGGCCAGATCGCCGGTCGGGAGGACGTTCCCGTCGACCGGATGGTCGGGCAGGTACAGGGCGTTGCGCCGGTTGCGCCGGATTGTTTCGACCACTTCCGGCTCGCGCGCCCACAGGTTGACCGTGCATCCGCTGCGCGCGCCGACCATGGCAAGCGCCGTGCCCCAGGCGCCGGCGCCGATGACAGCGATCTTGCTCATGAGGTCCGGCTCATGCAGCGTTTCCGCTTGATGCGTCGCCGGCCGTTCCGTCCAGCGAGTCGAGCGGCCAGCGCGGGCGCGGCGCGAAATCCAGCGGCGAGGTCAGGCCGAGCGCGAGCCGCTCGACGCCGGCCCAGGCGATCATGGCGGCATTGTCCGTGCAATGGCGCTGGGGCGGTACAAACAGTGTCAGCTTTTCCTCAGCACACAGATGTTCAAATGCATACCGCAGACGCCGATTGGCGGCGACGCCACCGGCGACCACGAGACGTCGTAACGCCGGTTCCTCCTCCTGTATCATCGACAGGCCGTTGCGGGTCCGCTCGATCAGGACATCGGCGACCGCCTCCTGGAAGGCAGCCGCCATATCGGCTGCGTCGGCCGGCGCTGGGTCAGCTTCCAGGGCACGTAACCGGTTGTAGACGGCGGTCTTCAGGCCGGAAAAGGAGAAGTCGCAGCCCGGCCGGCCGCGCATCGGCCGTGGCAGAGCGAAGCGTGCCGGGTCCTTCGCCCCGGCGGCGGCCGATTCGATTGCCGGTCCACCCGGATAGCCGAGATCCAACAGCTTGGCGACCTTGTCGAAAGCTTCGCCGACGGCGTCGTCGACGGTCGTGCCGAGCCGGCGGTATCGGCCGACCCCGCGCACCAGCAGCAATTGACAGTGCCCGCCCGAGACAAGCAGGAGCAAGAAAGGAAAATCCACAGGGCCGGTCAGGCTCGCGCTCAACGCGTGGCCTTCCAGGTGGTTGACGGCGAGGAACGGCTTGCCGGCCGCCGCCGCGATCGCCTTGGCCATGGTCGCGCCGACCATGACGCCGCCGATCAGGCCCGGACCTGCCGTCGCCGCAACGCCATCGAGATCGCCGAAGCCCAGGCCGGTTGCCGCCATGGCCCGGCCGATCAGGCCGTCCAGATGGTCGAGATGGGCGCGCGCGGCAATCTCGGGCACGACGCCTTCATAGGGCCGGTGATCCTCGATCTGGGACAGCAGAGTTTCCGCCAGAATTTCCGGTGCGCCGTCCGCCCCGCGGCGCACGACCGCCGCGGCGGTTTCGTCGCAACTGGTTTCGATGCCCAGAACCGTCAGCGGTTCAGCCGGTTCACCCGTCATCGATCTCCTTCCGGGCCGCGCTGCGAGCCGAAGGCCGCCGGTAGGCCCGGCCGCTTTCCACCCGGCCACCGCCCAGGGCACGGCGCAGCCGCCAGAACGGGTCACGCGACCGCACGGCCTTCCTGACCCGTTTCTTGCGCTTTCGTTTCACCGTCATGGGTAGGATTTGCGTTGTTTTCGTCGTTGCGGCGGCAGGCACCCCCAGCCGCCGGGACCGGGAAATCGGAGGCTAAAAGATAATAGCCCCGCTGCGATGCGCCACCCCGCCGCCTTGCCCCTGCCGGGCGGGCCGCTACCTCGGCTGCCATGTCCGGGTCGTTGTTGCTGCCGCTGGAAGAACGCCCCCTGCGCATCGGCACGCGGGGCAGTCCGCTGGCGCTGGCCCAGGCCCATCTGGTGTCCGGTGCGCTGGCAGCCGCACATCCGGAAGCGCCGCCTGCCGACATTGTCCCCATCGTGACGACGGGCGACCGCATCGCCGACCGGCCGCTGGCGGACGTCGGCGGAAAGGGCCTGTTCGCCAAGGAGATCGAGGCGGCGTTGCTGGCCGGCGCGATCGACTGCGCGGCGCATTCCGCAAAGGATCTCGAAACGGTTCTGCCCGACGGGCTGACCGTTGCTGCGGTTCTGCCGCGCGAAGATCCGCGCGACGCCCTGATCGCCCCGGCGGCTCGGACGCTGGCCGAACTCCCCCGCGGCGCCCGCCTGGGGACGGCCTCGGCCCGGCGCCGGGCGCTGGTGCGCGCAGTGCGCCCGGACCTGCGGATCGACCTTATCCGCGGCAATGTCGACACCAGGCTCGGCAAAGTCGCGAGCGGCGAGTTCGACGCCACCCTGCTCGCCATGGCCGGCCTGATTCGCGCCGGCTGCGCCGGCGGCGCGGCCCCACTTGCCATCGACGACTTTCTCCCGTCGGCAGGTCAGGGCATCGTCGCGATCCAGTGCCGGACCGGCGATGCCACGGTGCTCAGCCATATCGCGCCGATCGATCATCCGGCAACGATGGCGGCGCTTCGGGCGGAACGGGCGGTGCTCGCGATCCTCGACGGCTCGTGCCGCACGCCGATTGCCGCTCATGCCGATATCGGCAATGGCCGGATGACGGTGCGCGCCCTCGTGGCCGACCCCGAAGGCGGCGATGTCTGGCGCCACAGCGAGAGCGCCCCGGTAGGCGATACCGCCGGGCTGGGGCAGGCCGTCGGGCGGGCGCTCCGCGCCATCGCGCCTCCGGCAATCCTGGCCGCGTGAATGACGGCGCTGATCGTCCGCACAGAGCCGGGCGCCGGCGATTTCGTGCAGCGGCTCGCCGCGGACGGGATCCAGGCCGTCGCCTGCCCCGTCACGACGATCCGTCCGCTCGACACGCCGTTCAGCGTCCCGGCAACGGCGCAAGCCGTGGTGTTCACGAGCGCCAATGCGGTTCGCTGCTATGCCGATTGCAACGCGCGGACCGATCTACCGGCATTTGCCGTTGGCGCTTCAACCGCCGGAGCCGCAGCGGCCGCGGGATTCGCGATCGTACATAGTGCCGATTCGGATGTACGCAGGCTGGCGGCGCTGGTTGCGGCGCGGTGCCGCCCGGCGCAGGGCGAAGTGATCTATCCGGCTGCGCGCGATGCTTCGGGCGAGCTGGGAAGCACGCTCGAAGCCTGCGGGATTTCGGTCTCGCAGACCGCCCTGTACGAAGCATGCGGTGCAGGGACGCTACCGGAAGCCGTGGAAAACGCGTTTCGTACGCGTACGGTTACTGCTGCGGCCTTGTTTTCGGCGCGAAATGCGGTAGAATTCGGTCGTTTGGTCGTTTCGGCCGGTCATACGGGTGCGGTTACCGGCATGTACGCCTGTTGCATCAGCAATGCGGTTGCGGCGGCCTTCGACGACGTGGCCGGGTTGCCGGCGGCGCGGCGAATGATCGTCGCCGCCTCGCCCGATGGCGATGCCATGGCCGCGCTCCTCGGGACGCTGCACGGCCGCTAACCGGCGGACGACGCCGACGACGCCGGGAACCGGACCGGCGGGAGGCAGAACATGGTGGAACGCCAACGATGAGCGAGCCGGTCCCGAACGACGCCGCGCGGGTGATCGAAGCCTTCGGCGGCATCCGGCCCATGGCGAAGAAACTCGGCGTGGCGGTGACGACGATCCAGGGCTGGAAAGAACGCAATGCCATTCCCATCCGGCGGCTCGACGAAATCCGCGCCGCGGCTGCGCGAGAGGGAATCGACCTCGGCGCACTTGCCGTCCCGGCGGAAGAACCGATAGAAGCCGGGGGCGCTGCGCCGCCTGCCCGAGAGGCGCCGCGCGAAGATGCACCGACCGGCGACGGCCCGGTCGAAGCCGAACCGCTGCGGGTCGAAAAAGTCGTGAATACTCCCTCGGGAGTAAAGGAAGCGGAAAGCGTGGCCGCCGGACCGACCGTGGATGCGGCACCGGCGAAACCGGCCGGCTGGAACTGGGCTTTGGCATTTGGCGCGGGATTTGCAGGGATGCTGGCGATCGGCGCCCTGATCGGCTGGGCAGTCGCGGACCGATCCGCCGACCAGGGCCTGGATCGGGAGACGGTAGCGACCCTGGAAAAGCGGCTTGCCGCCGCCGAGAAATCCGCAACCGACGCCCGCTCGGCAGCGACCGCTGCTGCCGGGCAGGCCGGTGCGCTGGCGCAACGCCTGGAAACGGCGGAGGCAAGCGCCGCAGCATTGAACGAAAAGCTTGCTGCGCAAGACGAAAGCGCAGCGGTAAAGACGCTGGGCGCGGCGGTAGAGGCGCTGCAGGCGAAACTGGAGGATCTGAGCCAGACAGTTGCTTCGTCCCGGGCGGGTGAAAGATTGTCGAGGGTCTCTGCCGATCTGGACCGTCTGAAGGCGAACGTCGCCGCGCTTCGGCAAGCAGTCGCCGAAGCTGCCGAACGGCCTGACGCCCGCAATGGGGAGAATGCGGCAACTCAAGCGGCGCTGAGCGAACTGTCGCAGGGGCTCGCGGCCTTGTCGGACAAGGTTGCAGCCTTCGACCGTAACCGGTTGGCAGCGGCAGAAAGCTCTCTATCCGGCCTGGCCGCACGCGTTGGCGCTGCGGAAGCGCGCCTGAAGTCGATACAATCGAGCGGCGGGGCGACCGGCATCGTCGTGGCCTTGAGCCAGTTGCGCGCCGCCGCCGCCTCCGGCCGGCCCTACGAGGCAGCGCTCGCCGTGGCTCAGAATCTGGCCGGCGCCGATGCGGCGGCGGCGGCCGTCCTCGAAGCTCTGGCGCCGGCGGCGGCAAGCGGGGCGCCGATCCTGCCGGCGTTGCGGCGCGAGTTCGACACGCTGTCGGGACGCCTGGCGGTCGCTGCGGCGCCGGCACAAGGCACAGGCTGGATCGACCGGGCCTGGAATAAGCTGAAATCGACCGTCATCGTGCGCCGCACCGGCCGCGGCGTCACGGGCGACTCGACTTCGGCGCTGGTTGCACAGGCCGAAGTCGAACTGACGGACGGCGATCTGGCCGGCGCGATCACCCTGGTGCGCAGGATGCCGGCGGCGGTGCGGGAAAGCGCGTCCGGCTGGCTCGCCCGGGCCGAACGGCGCGCCGGCGTCGACGCCGCGCTCGCCAGGCTGGACGCCCTGCTGCCGACGCTGTCCGGCGCAGCGCCGGACAGCAAGACGCGATAGGCGAGATCGGGCGTCGCCATGACCCTGTTCGTCCGTGTTTTCCTGGCGTTGGTCGCGCTTGCCGCGGTCGCGACAGCCGCGGCATGGCTGACCGAAACGCCAGGCACGGTCACCCTCGCCTGGCGCGACTGGCGGGTCGACACGTCCGTCGCGATGCTGGTCCTGTTCATCGCCCTGTTCTTCCTGTCGGGCGCCGGCGTCTATTGGCTCTTGCGGCTGTTCCTGCGCGCACCGCGAGCCATGATGGAAAATCGCGCGGCCCGGCGGCGCGAGAACGGGTATCTGGCATTGACCCGGGGCATGGTTGCAGTCGCAGCCGGCGACGCGGCAGAAGCCCGCCGCCAGGCCCGGAGAGCGAGCGAGGTGCTCGGCCGCCCGCCGGGCGCGCTGCTCATTGGCGCGCAGGCGGCGCAAATGGAAGGCCGGCCCGACGTTGCCCGCAAATTCTACGAAGCGATGCTCGAGACGCGCGAAACCGAACTGCTGGGCCTCCGGGGTCTGTTGGCGCTGGCCGAGAAGGCCGGCGACGACGAAGCGGCGACGGAGCTGGCTGAGAAGGCGCGCCGGCTGAACCCGCAGGCGCCCTGGGCACTGACCCGCCTGTTCCAGCTCCAGATCAAGGACCGGCGCTGGGAAGAGGCCGAATCGACCCTGCGCGACGCGATGGCGGCGGAAGCCGTTTCGGCGGCCGAGGGGCAGCCGCGCGATGCGGCGCTGCTGGTCCAGCTCAGCCTGATGGCGGAACGCGCCGGCAATCGCCGACTGGCGCTGGAGCGGGCGCGCAAGGCGCAGAAAACCGCGCCGTCCTTCCTGCCCTCGACCTTGCAACTGGTCACCCTGCTCCACACAGACGGCAAGAACCGCGCCGCCCGGAAGGCGGCCGAGGAAGCCTGGCAGGCCGAACCGCATCCGGACCTTGCACGCCTGTACCTCCAGGTCGAAGGCGGTAGCGATCCGACCCGCCGGCTGAAGGCCGCCGAGGCGCTGGCCGCCCTGGCGCCGACGGCGCGGGAATCCCATCTGGCGATGGCGCGCGCGCTGCTCGAGGCCAGATTGTGGGGTCAAGCGCGCAATCACCTGAAGACCGGCGGAGGCGAAGATCCGGACGCTGCCTTCTGCCGCCTCTTCGCCGAGTTGGAGCAGGCGGAAAACGGCGACGCCGCACTGGCGCGCGACTGGCTGTCCCGGGCATCGGATGCGCCGCGCGAGCCGGCTTGGCTGTGCAGCAACTGCGGCGCGACGGCGCAGGAATGGTCGGCCCTGTGCGGGCATTGCGGCGCCTTCGAAACCCTGCGCTGGACCACACCGCCCCGCGTTATGCCGCACAGCGAGGCAACGCAGCGGGGCGAAGCCGTCGACGCGGCATCGGACGGCGGCCTGGCGCCGGCCGCCACGGAGGACACGGTCGGCGGCGGCGTCCTGGAAGCGCCGCGGGCCTGAGCCGCGCATCGCCGCCGAGATTCGACCCGGCCTGGCAACCGGTGCGGCGGCGCAACGGACGGTTTCGGCCGGCGATTCATTGACCGTTGCCGTCCGGGCGGCTAAATGCCTGCCGTCCGAAGTCGCTGCGCGCCGGGTCCGCAGACGCCGGAACGATGCCGATGTAGCTCAGCCGGTAGAGCAACGCATTCGTAATGCGTGGGTCGGGGGTTCGAGTCCCTCCATCGGCACCATTCTCCCGAATGTCCGGGCGGCCGGTGGCCGTTTCCGGCCGGACGAAACCGGCCGGCCATCAGGAACGAGACCGCCATGCGCATCTGGTATCAGAGCTTCACCCACGAAGATGAATCCGCGGCCTATCTGGAGCGTCTGCGCGCGCATCTCCGATCGGTCGCGGATCCGGATACGGAAATCGTGGTCCACACCCTGTATCCCTCGGCCACCAATGTGCATCCGATCACGGAAATGCGCCTGGGGGTTCAGGTAGTCAAAAACGCTGTCCGGGCCGGCGAAGAAGGCTATGACGCCTTTGCCGTCGGCCATTTCCAGGACTCCGGCCTGATGGAATCGAAGTCGGTGGCCGACATCCCGGTGCTCGGACTGGGCGAGACCACGATGCTCCACGCCTGCACCTTGGCGCGCAAGACCGGGCTGGTGACGATCCACCCGGTGTTCATCCCGTGGCACGAAGAGCAGATCGCGGCCTACGGGCTGAACGGCCGGATGACCGGCGTGCGGGCCATGACGACCTCGCCGCTGGACTACGTGGCGGCGATCTCCGACCGGTCGGTGTACGAAAGCATCCGCGATCAGTTCGTCGCCCAGGCCCAACCCTTCGTCGAGGAAGGCGTCGACGCCCTTATCCCGGCCGGCGGCCTGCCGATGCTGCTTCTGGCGTCCGAGCACGGCTTCAATGTTGGCGGAGCGCCGGTGCTCAACGGAATCAATATTCTTGTGAAGCAGATCGAAGCGGCGGTGAAACTGAAGGCGATCGACGGCACGGCAGTGAGCCGCCGGTCCAACTTCGCCCGGCCGAGCGACGGGGCGATGCGAGACTTTCTCGGGCAATGACCGACGCGACGGTCTTCGGCATTTTCCGGGCCGCTGCCGCCGAAGCGCCGGCGCGCGAATTTCTGGTCATTCCGCCCTCGGCGTCCCGGCCCTATGCGCCGGACGGCATCGCGCTGAGCTATGCCGAGGGGCTGGCGCGCATCGAAGAAAAGCGTGCCGCCTATGCGGCGGCGGGCTACGGCCACGGCCAGCGCGTCGCGATCCTGCTGGAGAACCGGCCGGATTTCCTTGTCCACTGGCTGGCGCTGAACGCGCTGGGCGTATCGGTCGTCCCGGTCAATCCCTATTACCGCAGCGCGGAGCTGACCTACCTGCTGGACCACAGCGATTGCATCCTGGCCGTGGCTGTGCCGGAACGCGTCGGCGACATCGAAGCGGCGGTCCCGGCGGTCGGCCGCTCGCTGCCGGTCGTCGGCGCGGACGATCCGCTGCCCGAAGCGCCCGTGCCGGCGCAGCGCGACGCCCCCGGACCGGCGAGCGAATGCGCCCTCATGTACACCTCCGGGACGACCGGCTGGCCCAAGGGCTGCATACTGTCCAACGAATATTATGCCGGGGTCGGTCGCTGGTATGTCGACCAGGGCGGGTTGGCGGCGGTCGAACACGGGCAGGAACGGCTGCTGACGCCGCTGCCGCTGTTTCACATGAACGCGATGGCCTGCTCCTTCGTTGCGATGCTGATCGCGCGCGGCACGCTGATCCAGCTCGACCGTTTCCATCCGTCGACCTGGTGGTCGGACGTGCGCGATACCGGCGCGACCATATTCCACTATCTTGGCGTCATGCCGGCCATCCTGCTCAACCTGCCCAATGATCCGACGGAACGGGACAACAAGATCAAGTTCGGCTTCGGCGCCAATGTCGATCCGGCCCAGCACGTTCCGTTCGAGGCGCGCTTCGGCTTCCCTCTGATCGAAGGCTGGGCGATGACCGAAACCGGCGCCGGCGCGACCATCGCCGCCAACCGGCCGCCCCATGAGCCGGGCAAGCGCTGCATCGGCCGGCCCGCGGGGTGCGAGGCCCGAATCGTCGACGACGGGGACAACGACGTGCCGGACGGGACGCCCGGCAGCCTGATCGTCCGCAAATCGGCCGACGACCCTCGGTGCCTGTTCTTCTCCGGCTACTACAAAGACGAGGCGACGACCGAGCGCGACTGGCGCGGCGGCTGGTTTCACACCGGCGATGTCGCTATGCGCGCGCCGGACGGCCGCTTCTATTTCGTCGACCGGGACAAGAACATCATCCGGCGCTCGGGCGAGAATATCGCAGCGCTGGAAATCGATACGGTGCTGGTGAAGCACCCGGCCGTCGCGCAGGTCGCGGTCATCGCGGCGCCGGACCCGGTGCGCGGCGAAGAGGTCATGGCCTGCGTCGTGCCGGCCGCCGGCATTGTCCGCGACCCGGCGCGCGACGAAGCGACAGCGCGCAGCCTGGTCGAGTGGTGCCTCGCCCGGCTGGCCTACTACAAGGCGCCGGGATGGGTTCTGTTCCAGGACGAACTGCCGGTCACCGCGACCAACAAGATCAAGAAGGCCGATCTCAAGGATCTGGGCGGCGATCCGGCGGAAAACCCGGCCGCCATCGACCTGCGCAGTATGAAGAAGGCGCCGCGGCCGGCGAACTGAAGCAACGCTTTGCCGGCATTTGAGCCGAGCTAAATCGGCGCCAGATCAAGCAGCGATTTGCCCAGGCGCGTCACGCTCACCAGCACGACGATGCCGAAACAGACGATCGCCACGCCGGAGATGCGGTTAATGCGCTGCATCCGCGCCTCGTTCAGGCCGGTCCGGAACAGGCTGGTGAGGGCGGCGAGAGTCAGCCACCACAGGGTCGATCCGGCAAAAACGCCGAGGATAAGCGTCCAGGCGCGCGGCAGATCGCCTTCCGGCACGATCGCCCCCAGGGCCGGAAACACGACGACGAGGCTGGCGATCGTTGCCGGATTGGTGATCGTGAGCATGAATGTGGTCGCAAAATCGCCGAAGCTGCGGGTGAAGGACAGGCGCCGGTTCCCCTCCGTCCTGACCTGCTTGAGTGCGGTCAGCACGCCGAGCAGGATCAGCAGGATGCCGCCGCCCAGACGCAGGCTCGGTTCGATCTCGTGGAGAAACGCGGCGACGAAGGTGATGCCGAAGGCAGCGATGGCGCCGAAGACCGTATCGGCCAGCGCGCCGCCCGCGCCGGCGATCAAGCCGGCGGGAATCCCCTTCGCCAGAGTGCGCTGGGCGACCATGATCCCGACCGGGCCGACCGGCGCCGCGATGACGAAGCCGGCGATCACCCCCTTGGCCAAGAGCACAAAATCCACGGTCGGCCGCCGCAGTTCGGGTTATCCGGCCCACACGGGTACGGCGTCAAACCGCGCGGTCGGATTGACGATTTCCCGCTGTGCCGGGATCAGCGCCAGGGAATCCCGGTTCAGTTTCTCGGTCGCCAGAAACACGCCGTAAATCGAAGCGACCGCCCTGCAGAGCGCGGCGTGGGGGTCCTGCAGATCGAATCGGGCGCCCAGGAACAGGGCGGCAAAGGCGTCGCCTGCCCCATGGGATGCGATATCGACCAGCGGCGTCGTCACCTGCCAGGCCTGCCCGCCAGTGACCAGCAGCACGCTGATTTGGGATTCGTGCCGCAACCCGGTGACCACGACCGTCGTCGGGCCCTGGTTCAGCAGGGATGCCGCAGCGCTCGCCGCTGTGTCGACATCGTCGATCTTCCGGCCCGAAAGCTTCTCCAGTTCGAACAGGTTCGGCACGACGATATCGGCGCGTTGAAGGGCTTCGTCCCGAAAGAACTCGGCAATGCCGTCGGCGACATAGGCGCCGCGCTCGGCATCGCCGATCACCGGATCCAGAACATACAGCGCGCCGGGGTTGGCGCGCTTGATCCGGTCGACGGCGTTGAGCAGGACCGGCCCGGTCGCAGGCGCGCCGAGGAAACCGCTCAGCACGGCGTCGCAACGGTGGAAAGCGCCGCGCCGTTCTATCTCGTCCAGGGTTTCCGCGATATCCATGGCGTGAAAGACACCGCCCCGATAGCTGCCGTAACCAGGATGGTTGCTGTAATTCACCGTGTCCACCGGCCACACTTCGTGGCCCAGCAACTGCAACGGAAAGGTCGCTGCCGCGTTGCCGACATGACCGTAGGCTACCGAGGATTGGACCGACAGAATCTGCATTGCGCCCCGTTTGCTTGAGCCGTGTCCGTATCGCCAGACCCGTCGTGCGGCCGGCCGGGCGCGACGCAGGCCGTGACAATGGCGAAACTTCCGGGCTAGATGGGCGCACCATTTCTTCGGGACCTTGCTGTCGTCAATGGATAATTCGCGCGCTCGCCGCGATGTGAAAGGAGGCCGGCCGCGCCGCTCGGCGCTCTACATGCCGGGCGCCAACGCCCGTGCGCTCGAAAAGGCCCGTGGCATTCCCGCCGACGTGCTGCTCCTGGACCTGGAAGACGCGGTTGCGCCGGACGCCAAGGAAACGGCGCGTGCCCAGGTCTGCGCGGCGGCGGCGGCCGGGCAATACGGCCGGCGGGAGGTCGTTGTCCGGATCAACGGACTCGACACGGGCTGGGGCCACGCCGATCTGCCGTCGGTCGCGGCCTGCGGCGCCAACGCGATTCTGCTGCCCAAGGTGGAGAGTGCGGATCAGGTCCGTCATCTCGAAGCGCTGATGGCGGACTGCGGCGCACCGGACGACATGGCGATCATGTGCATGATCGAAACGCCAATGGGCGTGCTCCACGCCGGGGAGATCGCCGCGTCCAGCCCCCGCCTCACCTGCCTCGTGATGGGCACCTCGGACCTGGCAAAGGACCTGCAGGCCCGCGATGTGCCCGGCCGCGAGCCGCTGCTGACCGCTCTCAGCCTCAGCCTTCTTGCGGCGCGGGCGCACCGGCTGGCGATCCTCGACGGCGTTTCGCTCGACCTGGACGACGACGACGCCCATGCCGCCGCCTGCCGGCAGGGCCGGGAGCTCGGATTCGACGGCAAGACGCTGATCCACCCGAAGCAAGTAGCCGCCGCCAACGAAGCCTTCGCACCAGACGCGGCCGAGGTCGACTGGTCGCGCCGGATTATCGCCGCCCACGCCGAAGCGGAAGGGCAGGGCGCCGGCATCGTGCTGGTCGACGGCAGGCTGATCGAGAATCTTCACGTCGAGGAAGCGCACCGGCTGGTCGCGCTCGCCGAGGCGATCGAGCGGCTGTCCGGATAGCGGCGCAGCCGATTACTGCATTGGCGGGAAAGGGGGCTGCCATGGCCCTGTCTGAGCAGACCGCCCGCCTGCTTGGCCGGCTGCCGCCGGAAGCGGCGCACCGCTGGTCGGTCTGGCTGCTGCGCGGCGCACAGGCGTTGAGACTGCCGCTGGAAAGCGGGCCGCACCGCCTTGCGCCCCGGCAGGTTCTTGGCCTCGACTTTCCCAATCCGATCGGCCTTGCCGCCGGCTTCGACAAGGATGCCGAAGCGGTGCGCGCCGCCTTCAGCCTCGGTTTTGGTTTTGTCGAGGTCGGATCGATCGTGCCGCAGCCCCAGCCGGGCAATCCACGACCGCGGGTCTTCCGCCTGCCGGAGGACGGCGCGGTCATCAACCGCTACGGCTTCAACAGCAAGGGGCTGGACCATGCCGAGCGGCGGCTCGACCGGTTGCTGCGGCGCCCGCTGCCGGGCCCGCTCGGGATCAACCTGGGCGCGAACAAGCTGAGCGAAGATCGGCCCGCCGACTACGCCATCGGCGCGCGCCGGCTTGCGCCCTATGCCGACTACCTCGTCGTCAACGTGTCCTCGCCCAACACGCCCGGCTTGCGCACCCTGCAGGATGCAGCGGCGCTGGACCGGCTGCTGGAGCCCGTCCGCGCGGCCATGGCGACGGCGCGGCCGCTGCTGTTGAAGGTCGCACCGGATCTGGAACCGGCGGATATCGACGATATTGCGGGGGTCGCGCAGGGGCCGCTGCTCGATGGCCTGATCGTCGGCAACACAACTGCCGCCCGGCCTGCATCGCTGCGCTCGGCGCTGGCGAGCGAGGCCGGCGGCCTGTCCGGCCGGCCCCTCCTGGCGCCTTCGACCGCCGTGCTGAGAGCCTTTCGGGAACGCCTCGCCCCGGACCTGCCGATCATCGGCGTCGGCGGCATCGCGAGCGGTGCGGACGCTGCCGCCAAACGGGCAGCCGGGGCGACGCTGGTCCAGCTCTACACCGGTCTGATATACGAAGGCCCAGCCCTGATCCACGCCGCCGCCCAAGCCTTCGGTGCAGAGGCGGATTGACGGGCCGGGGATCGCGGGAAATCCGGGCTAAGGCGGCCCAAAGGCGGATATCTCGGGAATTCCTTTCCGGTATCGAACGGGCAGCCGCCCGCCGTTAAGCCAATCCACGGCCTCGTTGCGGACATTTTGCGCTTCGGCAGAGGGCAGTTTCCGTTCATCGTCGATCAGATCAGATCGGAGATGGGCACGAACGCCGGCAATTTCGGCTCGCCGATAGGCCGCATAGCGCCAGAAATAGGCCGCTGGGGGGTCCGAATCCCAGAAATTGCCCTTCTCATCGTACAAATTGCCGAGGTTGCGCATCGCCGTAACATTCCGCCTGTCTGCCGCGGCGCCTAGGAAATAGGCAGCGGCGCGCCGCTTGTTCCTTACGACGCCCCAGCCGTTCAGATACATGACGGCCAGATTGTTGACGGCCCCTTTAATTCCGGCCGCGTAGGATTTCCGATACCAGTAGAGCGCCTTGCCGTAGTTGCGTTTCACGCCTTTACCATGGCGATACATCCAGCCCAGGTTGAGCATTCCGTCGCCGTTGCCGAGGCTGGCGCTGCGGCGGTACCAGTAGATTGCCCGGTCCGTGTTGCGCAGTTCGCGGGGGCCTTCGTCGTAAACGTAGCCGGCCCTGAACATCGCGTAGGCATCCCAAGCCTCGGCGGCCCGGAGATACCATGTCAAGGCTCTTGCCCAGTTCTGCGCCACATGCGTGCCGAACTGATAATACATGCCGGCTTTCACCATGCCTTCCGCGCATCCGGCGCGCGCTGCTTTCAGGTAGAGGGAAAAGGCGGCGCCTTCGTTTCGCGACCAGACGATATCCTGCTCATAGGCGTATCCGAGCAACACGACGGCATCGAGGCTGCCGGAAGCGACCGCCCGTTCGGCCAGCCGCACCATTTCGGGGAGCTTGTCGCGGCCGTTCCACGACCTGTAGAGGAAGTTCGCCCGCATGTAGAGGGCGAGCGGGTCGTTCTCCAGATCCGGCGCGGAGAGCAACCGGGTTGCATCTTCCCTTTTTCCGGCGTTGAACAAGACTGTGGCGACCGCCACCCGCAGCGACGTGTTATTCGGGTTGCGCCGGACCGCCGCCGCACAGTTTTCCACCACCGCCCGGTATCGTCCCGGCTCGTATCGCTTCAGCCTGTGGATCTGGCGCCAATGCCGCGGCGCCAGCGGTTCGAGGCAGCGGTCCGGCAACGGGCGCGGCGTACACAGATGCGCCGCCGCCCCGAAGGTTGACGAGAGCCAGACGATGCAGATCATCGGTACGCAGGCGAGAGTCCGGAGTTGCATGGCTATGCGCCGTCCGGTGGCTTCCTGAGCAGACCGGAAATCGATAAGATATCAATCGATTGACTTCAAGATCAAAAATTGCCGTTCCAGAGGAGCCTTCTCCCCTGCCGGGAAGTTTCGGCTGTGATGCCCCGTACATGGTCGTCGGCCGGCCGTTCGGTGCGCTGCAAGAAGGCCGGATGGCAGATATTATTGCCTGCGGCGCAATGTCTCCACCGCGAATCTGAATTATTTCCCGGCGCATCAGCAGGCCCGAAGGATATTTCGGCTTTCGGCGGAAACTCGCATTATTTTTCATGTTTACGCAAAAAAATCCCGAATTTATGGCTCCGCCGGTATGCGTAACTTACGTTGCCTGCCGGACGTATAGGAATTTTTTATGAATGTCTTGTTCGGGTTTGCCCCGGTGCGCTTCGAAGGGTGAGAATTCCCGATCTGACCCGGCGTGGCCGCGTGCCGGATCGCCGGCTTCGTCCTGCGGATCGTCTCACGATGGGGTATGCGCGGCTTGACAGACATATCGATTTAGTAAAGCATCCGCTCCGTGATCGCTCGCAGGCCCTGCTAGGTCGGGTCACCCGCTGAATAGAAGAGCCTGATGCCCGACGTGGGATAGCTTCCTGCGTTCAGGCGAATAGGCGGGACATCTCTGCATTCTCTGCGAGTTGGTCACAATGGCCCGGCGCCCCCGGCCGGGCCCAGTCGGTTTGTGGCCTGACTGGAGGGAATCGGAATTGACCTGTGTCAAGCGGGCGACGCATTTCCGCTTGAATTTGTGGGCGACACCGGCGGTCGGCGCTATTGCGCTGACCGTCGCGTTTTGCGCTGTGCCCGCCGGGGCCGCGGACTATACTTGGCCGGTAACCCGGGTGATCGACGGCGATACGGTGGTCGTCAATGCTTCGGCCGATTTGCCGCCGGAACTTTCCAGGCTGGCGGTGCGGCTGGACGGCGTCGACACGCCCGAAAAAGGCTGGCGCGCGAAATGCGCGGAAGAAAAGAAGATGGGCCGCGAGGCGAGAGCCTTTACGAAGAGGCAAATCGACAAGGCCAAGCGAATCGTCGTGCGCGATCCGAAATGGGGAACGTATGGGGGGCGCGTGATTGCCGATCTCGTATTGGATGGAAGATCGCTCTCGGACGCGCTAATCGAGAAGGGTTACGGCATTCCCGATCGCGGTAGGAAGACGAATAAAAAGGAAAGGGAAGAGAATAGGCGGAAGAGATGGTGTTCCGATTTGGGCAAGTAGCGTCCGGCGGCGGGTCCACTCAGGTATCCGGTCACTCTATTCCGCCAGTTCCATCCATCCCAGCGTCTCTTCCGTAACCCGGCTCGGGACATATTCCGCGGCGGCCCAGCCGTCGTAGCCCAGCCGGTCGAGCGCGGCGAAGACAGCGGGATAGTCGATGGCCCCGGTGCCGGGCTCGTGCCGGCCGGGATGGTCGGCGAACTGGATATGGCCGATGCGCGGCAGGATTTCCTCGAGCCGGGCGATCAGTCGGCCCTCCATGATCTCCATGTGATACAGGTCGTGCTCCAGCGACAGGTTCGGGCGATCCGCCCGGTCGATGGCTTCGAGCGCCTGCCGGCTGGTCGACAGCAGGAAGCCCGGCCGGTCCACGGTGTTGACTGCTTCGACCACCACGCCGAGACCGATGTTACCCATCAGGTCCGCCGCGACGCGCAGATTCTCCGCCAGCGTCGCCAGACAGCGCTCCCGCGCATATCCATGCAGTTCGGGAAATCCTGACAGCACATTGACGTTGCGCGGCCGGAGCGCCGCCGCCACGCCCCGCGCAGTTTCGGCCGCCCGCCGGAAGGCGGCCTGCCGGCCCGGCGTCGCGGCGAGGCCCGGCCCGCCGTCCAGCATGTCGCCGACCGGGATGTTGATGACCGAGACCGCGAGTTCCGCCGCCTCGATGGCCCCCTGCCACTCGGCGGCCGACCGGTCGTAGGGAAACTGGATCTCGACGGCCCCGAACCCGGCTGCCGCGGCGGCAGCCGGCCGGTCCAGCCAGTCGCGCTCGGCGAACAGCATCGAGATGTTGGCGGAAAAGCGCGGCATGGCGGCGGCTCGGCATGGCGTGACGGTACGCATCGTATCCTGATGGTTCCGGACCGCCCGGTCGAGGGGACCTGAGCGCCCGCTGCCCGCCCGCCTGCAGGGCAGGCCTGCAGCGAACGCCCTTCCCGCGCGGGCGCCGGGCGGCTATGCCCCCGCCATGCTTATCGAGAATCCCTGGTTCTGGGCGGCGGCCATCCCGGCGGTGCTGATCGTCGGCATCTCGAAGGGCGGGGTCGGCGGCGGACTGGGCACCGTCGGCGTGCCGATCCTCTCCCTGGTGGTCGATCCGCGCATGGCCGCCGCGGTGCTGCTGCCGGTGCTCTGCCTGATCGACCTGATGTCGCTGAAGGCCTATTGGGGCCGGTGGCACCGGCGCAACATGCGCATCCTGATCGCTGCCGCGATGATCGGAATTCTTGCCGGCGCGCTGACCTTCCGGCACCTGGACGCTGACGCCATCCGGGTGCTGATCGGCGTCATCGCCATCCTGTTCGCTCTGCGCACTTGGCTCGGCGCCCGGCGGATCGACCGGCCGGCGAGCGCGCCGAACGCCGTGCGCGGCGGCCTGTGGGGCGCGATCGCCGGCTTCACCAGCTTCGTTTCCCACAACGGCGGGCCTCCGGTGGCGGTCTACCTGCTGCCGCAGAAGCTGGACAAGACGCTGTACCAGGCAACGACGGTCGTGTTCTTCGCCTCGATCAACTATGTCAAGCTGGTGCCCTACTGGCTGCTCGGGCAGTTTCCGGCGACCAACCTGACCGTATCGGCGGCCCTGTTTCCGCTCGCCGTGGCAGGGACCCTGCTCGGCGTGTGGCTGCACACCAGGATCTCCGACCGCCTCTTCTTCATTGCGGCCTATGTCCTGCTGTTCGGCATCGGCATCAAGCTGGTATATGACGGCATGACCGGCCTGCTGGCCTGACCGGAGGAGGAGTACGATGACGGAAAACGAAGCGGCGCGGCGCGAGGCGCGTTGCCGGGCGGTAAAAGCGGCGGTTTCGGATATCCGCGCCATCGAACGCGACCACGGGGTGACGCCGGACGGCCTCGCCCGGATCAAGCAGTGCCTGCTCGATCTTGCCGCACAGGCGGACCTGTTCCCGGCGGAAGATTTCCCGCCGCCGGAAGGGGATGTCGACTTTCCCGCCAACATCTACCGGATCGCGGAGGACGACGACCATCGCTTCGCCCTCTATGTCCAGTCGGCGCGCGGCGCGCTGGATACGCCGGCGCACAACCACACCACCTGGGCGGTCATCGCCGGCATCCGGGGCGACGAGTTGAACCGCTTCTACGAGCGCACGGCGGACGGCGGCGTGGCCGAGACCGGCCGGCATGTCGTGCGGCAGGGCTCGGCCGTCGCCTTTCTGCCGGACGAGTTGCATTCCATCCACGTGGCGGGCGACGACCGGGTCGTCAACTTCCACATGTACGGCCTGGCGCTCGACCATCTGCACACGCGGGAATATTACCGGGCCGACGACCACAGCTGGCGCAACTTCCCGGCCCAGCAGGACATTATCGACGCGCGCGGCGCCTGAAACATCCCCCGGCAAATCTCCCGGAACAAACCATGAGCCTCTATATTTCCCCGGCGGACCTGCACGCCACCCTGCAGGACGGCGACGAGATCGCCCTGATCGATGTCCGCGAACAGGGCGTTTTCTACCATTCGCACCTGTTCTGGGCGGTCTGCATTCCGCTGTCGCGCCTGGAGCTTCAGGTTCTGAACCTCGTGCCGCGCATGAGCGTGCGGATCGTGCTGTGCGACGACGGTCCGTCCGGCATCGCCGGCGCGGCGATGGAGGTGCTTGGAGCCCTCGGCTACGGCGACGTCCGCATCCTCGACGGCGGCACGGCCGCCTGGTCCGAAGCCGGCTACGAGCTCTATTCCGGCGTCAACGTGCCGTCCAAGGCGTTCGGCGAGTTCGTTGAGCACGCCTACGACACGCCGCGCCTGCCGCCGGAGAAACTCGACGAAACCATACGCTCGGGCCGGGACATGGTGATCCTGGACAGCCGGCCCGTCGAGGAATACCGGCGCATGAACATCCCGGGCGGCGTCGACGTGCCGGGCGCCGAACTGGTCTACCGGGTCCACGAGATCGCGCCCGATCCGGAGACGCTGGTGGTCGTCAACTGCGCCGGCCGCACGCGCAGCATCATCGGCGCCCAGAGCCTGATCAATGCCGGCATTCCGAATGAGGTCGCCGCGCTCAAGGACGGGACCATGGGCTGGGAACTGGCCGGCTTCTCCTGCGAGCACGGCGCCGACCGCTTCGGTCCGGATCCGTCGCCGGACGCTGTGACGGTTGCGCAGGAAAGAGCGGCCACCGTCGCACGGCGTTTCGAAGTGTCCTTCGCCGACAAGGCGACGGTCGAGCGCTGGCAGACCGAAGCCGCCGTACGTACGCTCTATCTTCTGGACGTACGTACACCCGAGGAATACGAGGCCGGCCATGTCGCCGGTTCGCGCCACGCGCCGGGCGGGCAGCTGGTCCAGGCGACCGACGAGTATGTCGCGACCCGGCACGGCCGGATCGTCCTGTTCGACAACGAACGGGTGCGCGCCGTCATGACCGCTTCCTGGCTGATCCAGCTCGGCTGGCGCGATGTCCATGTCTACGGCGGCGCGATCGCTGACTGGCCGATCGAGACCGGGCCGCGCACGCCGGCGGCGCCGGAGATCGAGCGGTGGGACACGATCGGGCCCGGCGCTGTCGAGCCGGACGATTTCATCCTCGACCTGTCCGACAGCCTGACCTACCGGCGCGGCCATATCCCCGGCGCCTGGTGGGGCCTGCGCACGCGCCTCGACGAGGCGCTGCTGCCGGACGACGCGCGCATCGTCCTCTACGCCGACGACGACCGGATGGCCCATCTGGCGGCTGCGGAAATGTCCGGCCTGGAGATCGAGGACGATTTCGTCGTGCTGGCCGGCGGCCTCAAAGCCTGGCGCGCCGCCGGTAAGCCGGTCGAGCCCGATAGCGGCAGGATGACCCTGGCGACCACGGAGCCGAACGACGTCTGGTACAAGCCCTACGATACCGACGAAGAGGTCCGGGCGAAAATGGAGGAATATCTGGTGTGGGAAGTTGCGCTGGTGGAGCAGATCGCGCGGGACGGCACGGTCAGCTTCCGGAAATACGCATGACACTTTCGCAATGACCGCCGCACGGATCAGGGTCATGGAAGCCCGCGGCATTGATGCGGGCATGGACCCGGCCGAAATTTCCGCACCGCTGCTGTCCGCCACCGTACTGCTGCTGCGCGACGGCGCGGACGGGCTGGAAGTGTTCATGGTGGAGCGCAGCGGCCGGGTCGGCGCCTTCGCCGGCGCGATGGTGTTCCCCGGCGGCAAGGTCGCGCCCGAGGATTCCTCCGCCGAGCTGCGCGCTCTGGCCGACAATGGCGACAGCCTGGACGACGAGGCCTTCGGTTTCGCCGTCTCCTCGGTGCGCGAAGCCTTCGAGGAATGCGGCGTATTGCTGGCCCATCGCGACGGCGCCACGCTGACTGACGCCGAACTGGCGCCGCTTGCCGGGTTCCGCGAAGCGATCGGCCGCAACCGGCTTCCGTTCGCGCGCTTCCTCGCCGACCACGGCCTGCGCCTCGATCTGGCCGGTCTGGCGCCCTTTTCGCGCTGGGTGACGCCGACGTTCCGGCCGAAACGGTTCGATACCCTGTTCTTCCTCGCCGCCGTGCCGCCCGACCAGACGCTGAGTCACGACGGCAGCGAGACGGTGCACGGCCTGTGGACCCGGCCGCAGCAGGTCATAGACGCGGCCGACCGGCACCGGAAATATTCGCTCTATTTCGCCACCCGGCTGAACCTGATGGACCTGGCGCAGAGCAGCACGGTCGCGGAGGCGCTTTCCCGGGCCGCCGGCCGAGAACCGCCGCAGGCCATGCCGTGGCGCGAAAAGACGCCGGACGGTCCGCGGCTGCGGATCGATCCCGACTCCGGCTATGCCCTCGTGCAGGCGACCCTGGAAGTCGCCGGCGGCATCGCGCCCTTGCCGAACTGATGCACGGTTCTATATTAGAATTACTCTAATCTAAAACGGAGTAGGCTGGAGATGAACGTGCTGACGCGCGCCGACATCATGGCGATGGCGGACTATGAGGCGGTGCGCCGGGAAAAACGCCGCGAGATCGCGCAGATCAAGAAGAACCGGCGGGTCGAGGTCGGCCCCTTTGCGACCTTCTATTTCGAGAGCCGCGCGACCATGTGGCACCAGGTCCACGAGATGCTGTTCATCGAGAAGGGCGGTGAAGCGCAGATCGCCGACGAATTGGCGGCCTACAACCCGCTGATCCCGAACGGCCGCGAACTGATCGCGACGGTGATGATCGAGATCGACGACGACAGGCGGCGGCGCACGGTTCTGGGCCGGCTCGGCGGCTTCGAGGAGACCATGTTCCTCCGCTTCGGCGGCGAGGAGATTGCCGGAGTTCCCGAAGACGATATCGACCGCACCACGGCGGACGGCAAAGCCTCCTCCGTCCAGTTCGTGCATTTCCCTTTCACCGATGCCCAGGCGGCGGCGTTCAAGGCCGGCGGCGGCGAGGCCATCGTCGGCGTCGGCCATCCGAACTATGCCCATATGGCGGTGATGTCCGGGCCCGTGCAGGCAGCCCTGGCGGGGGATTTGAAATAAAGTTTCGGCGGAGGGGGCCGAATCGGCACGAATGGACTGCGTAACCGGAACATCGGGTAACGCCACGGACCGGTTACATGGGTGACACTGTTTTCGTTTCGTTTTGCTTCGGGGCGTCCGGGCCGGGCGGATTTGTCCGCCGTGGCGGCTTCTTGCGGCGCTCCCGCCCTCTCCCTATATGCAGCAACGAAGCGGGCAAGGCCCCGCAATCCTGTCATTTGCGGCCGGTATACCCCGCCCCGTCGGGCGGACAGCCGGCCCGGAAACGGTCGCAGCGGGGGTTCGCACCGGCGCCTGAAAGGGCTTGTGCGGGCCTGCTGCCGTAAGGAGAGACCTGACCATGGCCAAGATTATCGGCATCGATCTCGGTACCACCAATTCCTGCATCGCTGTAATGGACGGCGGGAGCGCCAAGGTAATTGAGAATTCGGAAGGCGGCCGCACGACGCCTTCGATGGTGGCGTTCACCGAAGACGGCGAGCGGCTGGTCGGCCAATCCGCCAAGCGCCAGGCGGTCACGAACCCGGAAAGCACGATCTTCGCGGTCAAGCGGCTGATCGGCCGGCGCTTCGACGATCCGATGACCCGCAAGGACATCGAGCTTGTCCCGTACCAGATCGTCAAATCCGACGGCGGCGACGCTTGGGTCGGCGCGCGCGACGAAAAATACAGCCCGAGCCAGATCAGCGCCTTCATCCTGCAGAAGATGAAGGAGACCGCCGAAGCCTATCTGGGCGAGCCGGTCGAGCACGCCGTCATCACCGTCCCGGCCTATTTCGACGATTCCCAGCGCCAGGCGACCAAGGATGCCGGCAGGATCGCCGGCCTCGAGGTCAGGCGCATCATCAACGAGCCGACCGCCGCCGCGTTGGCTTACGGGCTGGAGAAGAACGAGAGCGGCACCATCGCCGTCTACGATCTGGGCGGCGGCACCTTCGACGTCTCGATCCTCGAGATCGGCGACGGCCTGTTTCAGGTGAAATCGACCAACGGCGACACCTTCCTCGGCGGCGAGGATTTCGACGCCAAGATCATCGACTATCTGGCCGCCGAGTTCAAAAAGGACCAGGGCATCGACCTGCGCAACGACCGTCTGGCGCTTCAGCGCCTCAAGGAAGCCGCGGAAAAAGCCAAGATCGAACTGTCGAGCGCGACCCAGACGGACATCAACCTGCCGTTCATCACCGCCGACGCCAGTGGGCCGAAGCATCTGAACGTCAAGCTGACCCGCGCCAAGCTGGAAACCCTGGTCGAGGAGTTGATCCAGCGCACGGTCGGGCCGTGTCGCGCTGCGCTCAAGGACGCCGGGCTCAAGGCCAGCGAGATCGATGAGGTGATCCTGGTCGGCGGCATGACCCGCATGCCGAGGGTGCAGGAGACGGTGCAGCAAATCTTCGGCCGCGAGCCGCACAAGGGCGTCAACCCGGACGAGGTCGTCGCGCTCGGCGCCGCGATCCAGGGTGGCGTTCTGAACAAGGACGTCAAGGATGTCCTGCTGCTCGATGTTACGCCGCTGTCGCTCGGTATCGAGACCCTGGGCGGCGTGTTCACCCGCCTGATCGACCGCAACACCACGATCCCGACCAAGAAGAGCCAGGTCTTCTCGACCGCCGAGGACAATCAGGGCGCGGTCACCATCCGGGTCGGCCAGGGCGAGCGCGAAATGGCGGCGGACAACAAGATGCTTGGCCAGTTCGATCTGGTCGGCATTCCGCCGGCGCCGCGCGGCGTGCCGCAGATCGAGGTCGCTTTCGATATCGACGCCAACGGCATCGTCAGCGTTACCGCGACGGACAAAGCAACCGGCAAGGAGCAGCAGATCCGCATCCAGGCGTCCGGCGGCCTGAGCGACGACGAGATCGAGCGGATGGTCGGGGAGGCCGAAGCCAACGCCGAGGAGGACCGGAAACGCCGCGAACTGGCCGATGCCCGAAACGCCGCCGACGCGATGATCCATCAGACCGGCAAGTCCCTTTCCGAGCATGGCGACAAGATCGAGGCCGCCGAGAAAGACGCCATCGAAAAGGCGATGGAAGACCTGAAAGCGGTCAAGGACGAGGACGATCTCGGCGCGATCCAGGAAAAGACCCAGGCGCTGATGCAGGTGTCGATGAAGCTGGGCGAAGCCATGTACGCCGCCCAACAGGCCGAGGCCGAGGCTGCATCCGCCCAGGACGCGGGTGGCGCCGAGGGTGCGGACGCCACCGACGCGCAGGCCGAAGACAGCGTCGTCGATGCCGACTTCGAAGAAGTCGACGACGACGAGCAGAAAAAAGCCTCCTGACGGTCACGGCATTTCCGCCGGCTGCCCCGGGAGGCCAGGGCATGGCGATCGGCATCGCGCATTCTTTGCGGAACCGGACGGCGGGGAGGACTGCTCCGCCTCACTTGCCGGATCCCAAGGACTGCAAATCCCGGAATACTCTCTTGGGAGAGCGGGACTTGCGGTTCGGGCGGGTTTGCCTGCGCGAGCCGGCGGCTTTCATGACGGCCTCGGCCTGACGGGCGGAGTCGGCGATGGCGCAACGGGACTTTTACGATGTGCTTGGCGTTGGCCGCGACGCCGACGAATCCCAGATCAAATCCGCCTTCCGCAAGAAGGCGATGCAGTATCATCCCGACCGCAATCCGGGTGACGGCGAGGCCGAGCGCAATTTCAAGCAGGTCAACGAAGCCTACGAAATCCTGAAGGACGGCGAGAAGCGCGCCGCTTACGATCGCTTCGGGCATGCCGCTTTCGAACAGAGCAGCAGCCCCGGAGCTGGCGGCTTCGGCTCCGGCGGGTTCGAGTTCAATTTCGGCGGCGGCAGCTTCGGCGACATTTTCGAAGACATTTTCGGCGACATCTCCGGCATGAACCAGGGCGGCCGACAGCGGCGTCCGACCCGCGGCCAGGATTTGCGCTACAACATGGAAGTCAGCCTGGAAGACGCCTTTACCGGCAAGCAGACGACCATCCGCGTGCCCAGCGCCGACCAGTGCGCGTCGTGCGGCGGCAGCGGCTCGGAAGGCGGCGCCGCCAGGGTAACCTGCGGCCATTGCGGCGGCCGCGGCCGGGTGCGCGCCAGCCAGGGCTTTTTCACGGTCGAGCGCACCTGCGTCCAGTGCCAGGGCGAAGGCGAGGTCATCGAGAACCCCTGCCGGGTGTGCAAGGGCGCCGGCCGGGTGCGGCGCGAGAAGACCCTGTCGGTCAACATTCCGGCCGGCGTCGACGACGGCACCCGGATCCGCCTCGCCGGCGAGGGCGAACCGGGCATGCGCGGCGCGCCGGCAGGCGACCTTTACATTTTCGTGTCGGTGGCGCCGCACGAGGTGTTCCACCGCGACGGCGCCAACATCTATTGCCAGGTACCCTTGCCCATGACGACGGCCGCGCTCGGCGGCAATCTGGAAGTGCCGACGGTCGATGGCGTGCGCGCCCGGGTCGCCATCCCGGACGGCGCGCAGAGCGGCGACCAGTTCCGACTGCGCGGCAAGGGCATGACTCAGCTCCGCTCGCGGGCGCGCGGCGACATGTATATCGAGATCGAGGTTGAGACACCGCGAAACCTGAGCGCCCGGCAGCGCGAAATCCTGGAGGAATTCCGCAATGCCGGCGGCAACGCCAACAGCCCGAAATCGGCCGATTTCTTCGACAAGGTGAAGAACCTGTGGGAGGGGCTGAAGAACTGACCGCCGCTTCAGGCCGTGCCCGTGTATCGAGGCAGCGGAGGGTTTAAAGCCGTGCGGCCTTCCGCACGGATCGCGGCCGTGGCAATAATTTCCGGCCGGCGGGCGCATTCCATAACTCCGGCGCGAATCATGACATATCCTGACACGCCATGACCGTCGCCGACCACATCCTCTATGCACTGGCGTGGCTCAGTTTCGGGCTGGTGCACAGCCTGCTGGCGCGGCAGAAGGCCAACCGGGCGTTCGATGGCGCACTCGGCAGCTTCGCGCGCATTGCCTACAACCTGATCGCCGCGGTCCAACTGGGCGCGATCCTAGTTCTGGAGTGGCGCGGTTTTCCGGACAAGGTTGCGTTCGAAACGCCGCTGTGGCTGCACGCCCCGATGGTGGCGGTGCAGGTCGCCGGCTGGGTCCTGCTGTTCGTCGCCCTGGTGCAGTACGATCTCGGCCGGTTCGGAGGACTGACCCAGGCGCGGGTGATCGTCCACCGGCGCGGCCGGGGGCGAGGCGCCGGGTACGGACCGATGGCGAACACGCCGTCCGAACTGCCGGACCCGCCGCTGGACATTCCCCAGGCAAGGCTGGAGCCACTGGTTACGCGCGGCATCCACCGCTATGTCCGTCACCCGCTTTATTCCGCCATGTTTCTCATGTTCTGGGGCCGCGCGTTCGACGAAGCGGCGCTGATGACCGCGCTCTGGGCGACGCTCTACCTGGTGATCGGCACGCGCTTCGAGGAACGCAAGCTGCTGCAGATCTACGGCGAGGACTATGCCCGCTACAGCGCCGCCGTGCCCCGCTTCCTGCCCCTGCGCGGCAAAGCCTGGGACGGGTAGGTTACGAGCGCGTACCCCAGCGTTCGGCGGGGCCGGGGTCGAGGGTCTGTTGCAGCCGCTGCCCCGCGGCGAGCGCGAATTTCAGGATCTGGGTCCGCCGGCGGGTCGCATTCATGGGCCGGACCGGCGCTTCGCGGATGATGGCGGCGTCGAAGGCGTCGGCCGCCAGAAGGCCTTGGTCTTCCGGCAGGATATCGGCGGGAAAGCCGTCCGGCACGGCAAAATAATAGGTGTCGCACCAGAGCAGATAGTCCGGCCATTTCGAGTCGCTGCGGAAATCGGCCAGCGTGGTCTTGATCTCAACGATGACGAAACGCTGCTCACGGTTCAGGCCGATCGCATCGACCCGCCGGCCCTTGCCGACGGGAAACTCGGTCAGGGTGCTGTAACCCCGGGCCGCCAGAAAACGGCAGACTCCGCGCGCCATCCGCAGCGCCCTTCCGCCGGGCGCGCCGTTGTCACCGGCATCCGCCGCCGCGGGCTGCGCCGCGCGGGCAAGGCCGGATTCGGGGGTGCGGGAGTCCACGGTGCCGCTGTCGCCGCTCGGTCTGAAACCGCCACCAGATTACAGGTATTGAACAATAAGTGTACAAATAATCGATGGCCCCGGAACCGGTACCGTCTTCCCTCCGCCGTTCCGTCCGATCGCGGCGCAGCTGGCATTGGGGCGTTGCCCGCGCATCCAATGCCCGCCATCGAAAGCGGGAGACACAGTCAGCGCTCGGCCGGTTCGGCGTCGATCGTTTCAGGCGGCGTTGTGCAGATCTTGCCGCCGGTCGTGTTCTTGCCGGGCCGGATCGGCACGCTGCGCACGGCTTCCTCGACCGCCGGGCGCGCGAGATCGATGCCAAGCAGGCCGTTTTCCAGCACAGCGCCTTCGACCTCGATGCCTTCGGCAAGCATGAATGTGCGCTGGAACTGGCGAGCCGCGATGCCGCGATGCAGGAACACCCGGTCTTCGCGCTCGGACTGCCGTCCACGAACGATGAGCTGGCGGCCTTCGACTGTGACTGTGAGATCGTCCATCGTGAAGCCAGCGACGGCGAGCGTAATGCGCAGCGCATTCGCGCCGGTCTGCTCGATATTGTAGGGTGGATAGCCGTCGGCCGAAGCTTTGGCGATCCGGTCGACGGTCTGCTCGAATTCGTCGAAGCCGAGCAGAAACGGGCTGTTGAACAGGGACAGGCGGGCCATGCGCGCGCTCCTGCTTGGCGAACTACCGGGAAGCGATGACCCCGGCGGACAATCTTGCACTATGGCAGATAGTGATCGTTTCCGCCTCCATCAATCGCGGCCCGGCTTTCCGGAGCGCTGCAACGCAAAGTCGACAAAATGTTGACCTCGCCGCAGCCGACGCCAAATTACGCGAGTCAAGGCCGCCAGCGCGGTCTGGGGTGCCAATTGCGGCGGGAAGAAAGCGATGACGTGGGCGCTTGGCCGCGAAGGCATGCTCGAGGTGGTCTCGGAGACCGACCGCAGTGGCCGGCCGCTGCGCACCGTGATCTGCGTGGATACCGGGCTGGTGCGCAACGATCCGATCCCCAGCGATGCGGAACTGGAACAGTTTTACGGCCACGAATACCGCGTCGCGTACAAGGGCAGCGTCAAACCGCGCCGCCGGCAGATCCTGCGCAATTTCCGGCGGGCAGCGAACCATGTGCGGACCAACCGGGACGTGTTGAAGTCTGCGGCGCGGGTCCTGGAGATCGGCGCGGGTTCCGGCGAAATTGCTTTCCTGCTGGCGCAGCTGGGCAAGCGCGTCACCGGTATCGAACCCAATTTCCACTATGCTGCCTATTGCCGCGACGAGCTGGGGCTGGACATTCGCACCACCCACCTCGCGCCGGACCTTTTCCCGCCCGGCGAGTTCGACCTGATCCGGCTGAGCCACGTTCTGGAGCATCTGAACGACCCGGTGAAATATCTCGGCCAGATCGCGAAGTGGCTGACGCCGGACGGAACGCTTTATGTCGAAGTGCCGAATATCGAAGCCTATTGCCGGACGAAGTCGCGCGGCGGCATGTTCCATTACGCCCATATCTTCAACTTCAATCCGTGGACGCTGCGCGCCTGCGCCGGCTTGGCCGGCCTCTCGGAAGCGCCTGAGACGGCGCAGCGTTCGGCAGGCACCACCGGCGTCTTCTTTCGCTGCGATGCCGCAACAGCATCGCGTATCGAGATCGAAAACCGAGATAACGCCTGTCATGTGCGCGAACTGATCCGCCTGCACTATGCCGGCGCATTCTCGAAGGGAAAGGCTGCCAAACCCGTCAAGAAGATTTTCGCGCGGATCGAGGAAACCATCGCGGGGCTGGCCGCAGGCACCCCAAACCAAATCGGGGAACGGGCGATGCGCAGCCTCCGGCCGGTCGATTGACGCGGCCTGCTTGCCCGGCGGCCGGAGTTGACGCCCCGGAATCGCGGGTTGCCGAGCGGACGGGTCAGGCCGATGAAACGCCGATGATCCCGGACAGTCCGACAGACCGCCCGCCTGACCGATCGGCCGGTTCCGCCCCGGACGCCTTGAGGGAATCTTTTACCGGACTGTCGCATCGGTCGTTCAGCCGGCTGGGCGCCTGGCTGGAAATGCTGATCGTGGACCACGGTTTCCTGCGCCTCGCCTACCGGCACTGGCACGAGGTTGCGCCCGGCCTTTACCGTTCGAACCAGCCGGCGCCTTTCCAGATTCGCCGCGCCGCGCGATCGGGCATTCGCACCGTCGTCAACCTGCGCCGCGCCAACCAGAGCGGACACTATCTCCTTGAGCGGGAAGCCACTGCGAAAGCCGGGATCTCCCAAGTCGATTTCTTTATTTCGTCGCGGAACGCGCCGCGGCGCCGACAGCTCTTGGACGCCGCCGAAATGTTCGACCAGATCGACTATCCGGCCATGATCCACTGTAAATCCGGCGTCGACCGGACCGGCCTGATGGGCGCGCTGTATATCCTGATGCGCGGCGGCACGGCCGACGACGCGCTCAAACAGTTCGGATGGCGCTATGGCTATATCGGCGCCGGGCCGACCGGCATCGGCAAGGCCCTGGTGCTGGCCTACCGCGAGGCGCATGCCGCAACGGGGGCGGATTTCCTGTCATGGGCCGCGGAGCAATATGATCCGGCGGGTCTCGAAGCCGGGTTCCGGCCGCGGCCCCTCGCGACCGCCCTGGTCGATTTCTTCCTGCGCCGGGAATGACGCCGGCCTTTCGGGCTTGCGACGGCTGCCTTCCGCCGCTTTGGGACATAGGGACGCGCGTTCGCCGGCGATTCTGCGCCGGAAAGCGCCGGCGTGATAAAGAAGGCACCTGACTGAGACCGTTCGGAGCCGCCGTTTGGCCGCCAGACCGAAACCCTCTAAAGGCCTGCCGCTGGACTCACGCACGCTGCCCATGGTGATGCGGATCGTCCGCGACTACTTGGTGCGGCAATGGCTGCGCATCGCGCTCGCCTTCGCTCTGCTGAGTGTCGTCTCGGCCTGCACGGCGACGGTGCCGTTCATCCTGAAGGAATTGCTGGACAGCGCTTTCAGCGGCAACGCGGCGCCCGAGAATGCGTGGCTGACCCGCGCCATCGCCGGGATGTTCTCGGCAGATCCGCGCTTCAACCAGCTTTATTTCATTTCGCTGGCGACGGCCGCAGTCTTCCTCGTCAAGGGCAGCGCGGCCTACGGGGCGGTGACCATGATGGCCTATGTCGGCCATCGTTCGATCGCGGACATCCAGGACGCCATGTTCGCCCGCCTGATGCGTGCCGACCTTGGATTCTTTCACAACACGCCGACCGGGCAGTTGATCTCCGCCTTCACCAACGACGCCGCCAAGATGCGGAGCCTGTTCTCGAACACGATCACCGGCATCGGCCGCGACATCGTCACGGTGATCGCGCTGGTCGCCGCCATGTTCTGGATCGACTGGATCCTCTCCTGTGTCACCTTCTTCGTGTTTCCACTGGTCGCCTACCCGGTCTTCCGGATCGGCCAACGCATGCGCAGAGTGTCCGCCAATACCCAGATCGAGATGGCGCAGTTCACCACGCTGCAGGATGAGAGCTTCCAGGGCATCCGCCATGTCAAGGCCTACGGGATGGAGGATTACGAGACCGGCCGCGCATCGTTCCTCGTCAGCCGGATTTTCCGGCTGAACTACAAGGCGGAGAAAATCCGGGCGATCACGGAGCCGCTGCTCGAAGTCATCGCCGGTTTGGCGATCGCCGGTGTGCTGCTGTATGGCGGCTATCAGGTGATCGTGGGCGCCCGCACGCCGGGCGATTTCGGCGGTTTCATCGCCGCGCTGCTGCTGGCCTACGATCCCGTGCGCCGGCTGGCGCGTCTCAACGCCCACCTGCAGGAAGGCCTGGCGGCGGCGGAGCGGGTTTTCGCCAAGCTCGACATCGAGCCCGAGATCGTCGACCGGCCCGGCGCGCAAGCGCTGGCTCTCAAGTCCGGCGGCCTGAAACTGGACGATGTGGTGTTTGCCTACGACCGGAAGATCGGCATGGCGGCGCCCGCCCTGGGGCGCGACGGGGGCGGCGTTACCCTCGACATTCCGGCCGGCAAGACGGTTGCGCTGGTCGGACCGTCCGGCGCCGGTAAGACGACGGTGCTGAACCTGATCCCGCGCTTTTACGATGTCGACAGCGGCGCGGTACTGGTCGACGGGCAGGATGTGCGCGATGTGACCCTGGCCTCGCTGCGTGCCCGGATCGGGCTGGTCAGCCAGGAGACCGCCCTGTTCGACGATACGATCCGCGCCAACATCGCTTATGGCAGGCAGGGTGCAACGGAAGCGGATATCGTCGCCGCCGCCCGGGCCGCAGCCGCCCACGACTTCATCATGGAACTGCCGCAGCAATACGACACCTATGTCGGCGGCCTCGGGGCCAAGGTGAGCGGCGGCCAGCGCCAGCGCATCTCGATCGCCCGCGCCATTCTTAAGGATGCGCCGATCCTGCTGCTCGACGAGGCGACGTCGGCCCTCGACACGGAATCGGAGCGCCAGGTGCAGGCCGCGCTGGATTCCCTGCGCAAGGGCCGGACGACCATTGTCATTGCCCACCGGCTGTCCACTATTGTCGACGCCGACATCGTTTACGTGCTGGACGAGGGCCGGGTGGTGGAGTTCGGCAGCCACGGCGATCTCGTGGCGGCCGGCGGCGCCTTCGCCCGCCTGCATGCCGAACAGTCGAGCGGGGGGCAGATGAGCGGCGCCGGGCAGGCTTGAATCATGCTGCTCGGTCTGTATCGCGGCGTGGGCTGGCTTGCGCCGCCGGTGGCGCGGCTTTTGCTTCTGCAGCGCCGGCTGAATGGCAAGGAGCATCCGGACCGGTTTCGCGAGCGGATGGGCCAGCCGCGCCGGAGCCGGCCGGACGGCGCGCTCATCTGGATCCACGCCGCCAGCGTCGGCGAGGCGCAATCCGTCCTGCCGCTGATCGAACGGCTGCTGGCGCGCCTGCCCGCGGCCCATGTCATGGTCACGTCGGGCACCGTCACTTCGGCGCAACTGATGGAGGAGCGCCTGCCCCCGCGCGCGTTTCACCAGTTCATTCCGGTCGATTGTCCGGCCTGGGTGCAGCGCTTCCTGGACCGATTCCGGCCGAACCTGGCCCTGTGGGTGGAAAGCGAATTGTGGCCGACTCTCCTGAGCGAGACGGCGCGGCGCGGCATCCCGGCGGTGCTGCTTAACGGGCGGATGTCGCAACGGTCGTTCCGGCGCTGGCGGCGATTTCCGGGCGCGGCGCAGCAACTCGTGCGACCGTTCGATCTTGTCATGGCCCAGTCGGCCGACGACGGAGAACGGTTCCGGCGGCTGGCCGCCGGACGGGTCGAAACGCCCGGCAATCTCAAGATGGCGGCCGCGCCGTTGCCCGCCGATCCGGAAGCGCTCGGCGCGGTCGTGCGTACCATCGGCGATCGGCCGGTCTGGCTCGCCGCCAGCACCCATCCGGGCGAAGAAGAGGCGGTTGCCGAAGCGCACCGGGTGGTGCGCCGGCAGTTCGGCGACGCCTTGCTGATCCTCGTCCCACGCCATCCTGAGCGCGGCCCCGTGCTCGCCGGAGACCTGCGCAGCGCTGGCCACAAGGTCGGGCTGCGCAGCGCAGGCGACGCGCCGGTGCACGAAAAGGAAATCTATATTGCCGATACGCTGGGCGAACTGGGCCTGTTCTACCGCGCGGCGCCGGTCGCCTTCGTGGGCGGCTCGCTGACGCCCCATGGCGGCCAGAACCCGGCTGAGCCGGCCCGGCTCGATTGCGCCATTCTCCACGGGCCCCATATCGGCAACTTCGCCGTTATCGGCGAAACCCTGCGGGCGGGCGGCGCCAGCCAGACCGTCGCCTCAGCCGATGCGCTGGCGCACGCGGTATGCCGTCTGCTGGCCGATCCGGCGGAATGCAGGGCCAGGGCGTCTCGGGCGGCCCGCGCGGTGCAGGACAGCATCGGCATCCTGGACCGGGCCATGGCCCTGCTGGAGCCTTATACGGCCGCGCTGCCCCAGGCGCAGCCGGACAGACGGGACAGCGCCTGATGCGCACGCCGGACGCCTGGTCGCGCAAGGGGGCGGTTTCGACCATGCTGCTGCCGGTGTCGTGGCTGTACGCGCTGAGCACGGGCATGCGGGTGCAACGCGCGCCGCGCTACGCGCCGCCCGCGCCGGCGATCTGCATCGGCAACCTCACCGCCGGCGGCGCGGGCAAGACGCCGGTCGTGTTGTCGCTCGCCCTTTGGTTTCAGGAACGGGGCCGGCGGCCTTTCGCCGTCAGCCGCGGCTATGGCGGGCGTCTGGCCGGACCGGTGCGGGTCGACCCGGCTGTGCATACCGCCCGGGAGGTCGGCGACGAGCCGCTGCTGCTGGCCGGGACGCTGCCGACGGTCGTGGCCCGGGACCGCGCTGCCGGCGCGCAGGCCGCCGTCGAAGGCGGCGCCGATATCCTGCTGCTCGATGATGGCCACCAGAACCCGGCCGTCGAAAAAGCCCTGTCGCTGGTCGTCGTCGACGGCGGCTTCGGCTTCGGCAACGGCCGGACCATTCCTTCCGGCCCGCTGCGCGAAACGGTCGGCCGCGGCCTCGCGCGGGCGAACGCGGCCGTCATCGTCGGCGCAGACAGCGCGGGCGCGATGCATCGCTGCCGACGGGAAGCCAGCGGCCTACCGCTGCTCGATGCGCACTTCCTCCCGACCGAGGCGGCGCTGGCGTTGCAAGGCCGCAAGGTCGTCGCCTTCGCAGGCATCGGCCGCCCGGACAAATTCTTCGAGACGGTGAAGGATATCGGCGCCGACCTGACCGAGGCGATGGCCTATCCGGACCATTACCCCTTCCCGGAGACCGAGATCATGTTCATCTGCGAAGTGGCGCAGGAGCGCGGCGCGATCCCGGTCTGCACCGAAAAGGACTATATGCGCCTGCCGGCCGATGCCCGCCTCATGGTGACGCCCGTCCCCGTCACTCTCGAATGGCGGGACCCGGACGCGCTGGACCGGCTGCTGGAGGCGGTGTTGAAGGGTCGAGAATCAGCGGAGTCGAATTAGCGGCGTGTAGACAATGACCCTAAAAAATACGCCCTCCCTTCACCTCCACCGCAAACTCGAACAAGGCATCCGCCGTCGGGCCAATGCCGGCAATGCGGGGATCGGCGGTGGTGCCGCGGCAATAGCGGGCGTAGATCTGCAGGAAGACGACCGCCAGCTTGAAGGCGGTCAGCACCCGGTGGAAATGGATGGCAGAGACGTCGAAACCGGTCGCCCGGGCGTAAAAGTCGACAATCTCCCGCCGGCTCATCCACAGGCCCTGAGTCGAAGGCATCTGGCCGAGATCGCGGATTTCCGGCGGGTGGGCCGGCTCCGCCCAGTAGCTGAGCAGCGTGGCGAGATCGAACAGAGGGTCGCCGCGGGTGCACATGTCCCAGTCGAGCAGCGCCAGCGGTTCGGTCGGCGTCGCCGGGTCGAGAATGATGTTGTTCAGCTTGAAATCGTTGTGCAGCAGGGTCGTCCGGCCCTCGGGCACGGGCTGCGCCTGCAGCCAGCCGATCAGGTCGGCCGCGGCGGCCGGGACTGGGCGCTCGGCGTAGGCGTCCTGCGCCGCGACGTGGAACCGTTTGATCCAGCCGGCGACCGCGCGGCCGAGGAAGCCCTCGGGCCGGCCGAGGCCGTCGAGGCCGACCGCCGCCGGATCGACCCGCTGGAATTTCGCCAGCACGTCGATCAGCATGCCCGACAGGGCGACGCCCTTGCCGGCGAGCGCCGGCGGCAGAACATCGCGGACCACGAGGCCGGGGCGGTATTCCATGATGAAAAATGGTGCGCCCAGCACGGCAGGATCGCTGCAGAATACATGGGCTTTCGGCGCTAGGGGGAAGGCGCGCCACAGGCCGGACAGCACCCGGTATTCCCGGGCCATATCGTTGGCGCCCGGCGGCAGGAGGCCGAGCGGCGACCGGCGCAGCACACAGGCTGCGCCATCCATCCGGATCAGGAAGTTCAGGTTGCCGAAGCCGCCGGCGAACTGGCGCGGCGGCGGGTCGGGCGCGAAGACATGGCCGCGCCCGTCCAGCCAGGAGGCCAGCCGATCCTAATCCTGCGGCTGCTGGTGCTCGGACCCGAAGAATTCGCCGTCCTGCTCGCGAATCGCGCTCATGGCGCCGGTCTACGGTGGCGGCTACCGCGACGCAAGCGGCGGGCTGCAAGGCAGGCGATACTTCGGGTCGGGTGCCGGACTATGCGCCGGACTATGCGCCGGACTACGCGTCGGTCTTGGACACCCAGGGGATACGGCCGAACTCGATGCCCTCGTCGCGTAGAGCCTCCGATTCGTCATCCGTGGCCTCGCCGTAGATGCTGCGCTGCCCGGTTTCGCCATAGTGGATCTTGCGCGCTTCGTCGGCGAATTTCGGCCCGACGTAATCGGCATTCTTCTCGACATGGCGGCGCATTTCGACCATCGCCTCGCGGATCTTGCCCATGACGTGGATGCGCTTGGCGTCTTCGGCCGAGACTGGCGCCGGCGGGACGGCGGCCGGCGCGGAAGCCGGTTCCGGGACCGGCCCGGAAGAGGCTCCATCGCCGTCATCGCGGTCGACAGGCAGGGGCTCGTCCCGCCGGGTCGCCTTGGTGCCGGAGAGCGCCGGCGCCATCGGGGCGCGGCGCACTTCGTCCGAGCCGCAATCCGGGCAGGAAATAGCACCGGCGGCCTGCAGGCTTTCGTAGGTTTTCGAATCCCTGTACCAGCCTTCGAATTCGTGGCCGGCCCGGCAGCGGACGGCGTAGCGGATCATCGCGCACCCTGCCGGCTGCAGGGCGTATTCTGGCAGGATTCGGAAATCATAGCGGAAATTTAGGGATTATGGCGCGTCAACGGAAGGGCTTTCGGCGCGATGATTGAGCCGGCGGGCGACGAGACTGCGGCCGGGCCGAGCCGCTGGGTGGCGCGCTTCTTGCCGCCGGCGCCCCCGGCGGGGGGCGGCGTTCTCGATCTCGCGGCTGGCCGCGGACGGCATATCCGGCTTGCGCGGTCGCAAGGCTGGCGGGCAACCGGCGTCGACCGCGAGGCCGGCGCGCTGGCCGGCCTGGCCGCCGAAGACGAAGGAGTAACCGCGCTGAGGATGGACCTGGAGGCCGGAGACGCCGCCGATACGGCACGGGCCCTCAAATCGGCAGGACCGTTCGATATCGTCATCGTCTGCAACTATCTCCATCGCCCGCTGCTGCCGCACCTGCCGGCGCTGCTCAAACCGGAGGGACACCTGATCTACGAGACTTTCATGGTGGGCAACGAGGCCTGGGGCCGGCCCCGCAACCCGGATTTCCTGCTCCGTCCCGGCGAATTGCTGACGGCGTTCGGACACGACCTTGCCGTGCTCGCCTTCGAACAGGGCTACACGGCCGATCCGTCGCCGCGGGTTGTCCAGCGATTTACCGGCATCGCGGGCGACCCCGTCTTGCCGGATTCCGCCTGAGTTCCGGCCGGACTTTTCTTTTGACCGGCGCTCGCGCATGATCGCCGCCATGCCACCGGCGCTCGCGCATGGTGCCGGAGGCCCAACCGGTGACGGCATGCTGAAGACCCGCATCATCCCCTGCCTGGACGTCAAGGACGGCCGCGTCGTCAAGGGCGTGAATTTCGTTGATCTGATCGATGCCGGCGATCCGGTCGAGCAGGCGAAGCTGTACGACCGGGAAGGCGCCGACGAACTGTGCTTCCTCGACATCACCGCCAGCCACGAAAACCGCGACACAATCTACGACGTGGTCGATCGCACCGTCGCTTCCTGCTTCATGCCGGTGACCGTCGGCGGCGGCGTGCGCGAGGTCGAGGACATTCGCAAGCTGCTGCTCGCCGGGACAGACAAGGTCTCGATCAACACCGCCGCCGTACGCCGGCCGGAATTCGTGAAGGAAGCCGCCAACAAGTTCGGCAGCCAGTGCATCGTGGTCGCCATCGACGCCAAGCGGGCGACGGGCGGCCCGAACGCCGGCGGTTTCGAGATCTACACCCATGGCGGACGCACGCCGACCGGCATCGAAGCCGTCGCCTGGGCCCGGCGCATGGCGGATAGTGGCGCCGGCGAACTGCTGCTGACCTCGATGGACCGCGACGGCACCAAGGCGGGCTTCGACCTGGAATTGACCCGAGCGATCGCCGATGCGGTGCCGGTGCCGGTAATCGCCTCGGGCGGCGTCGGCACGCTCGACCATCTCGTCGAGGGCGTGACGCAGGGCCGCGCCTCGGCGGTCCTCGCAGCCTCCATCTTCCATTTCGGCACCTATACGATCGCAGAGGCCAAGGCGCATATGGCGGCGGCCGGCGTACCGGTGCGCCCCCACTGGCCGGAACCGGCGGCGGAAACAGGGGCGGAGGCAGCGGCGTGAACCGGAACGACCCCGAAAGCCGGCATGTGCTGGACGCCCTGTTCGAGACTATCGAGAGCCGGCGTGACGCCGACACGGCATCGTCCTGGACCGCCCGGCTGCTCGCCGGCGGCGTTCCGGCCGTGGCGAAGAAGACCGGCGAGGAAGCGGTCGAGACCATCCTCGCCGCCATGGAGGAAGACCCGGAGGCGCTGGCGGCCGAGAGCGCCGACCTGCTCTATCACCTGCTGGTGCTGTGGGCAGCCTGCGGCGTGAACCCGGAGCAGGTGTGGCGCGAGCTGGAACGGCGCGAAGGCACTTCGGGCCTTGCCGAGAAAGCCGCCCGGGCCCCATAACGGAAAGACCGCAAAACCGGGAGACCGGCCGGCCGATGAGCTACGATCCAAACAACATCTTCGCGAAGATCCTGCGCGGCGAGATTCCCTGCGACAGGGTCCACGAGAACGACCATGCACTGGCCTTCCGGGACATCAACCCGCAGACGCCGGTCCATGTCCTGGTCATTCCGAAAGGCGCCTATGCCGACCTCACCGACTTCGCGGCCAACGCCCCGGCCGACGAGATCGAGGGCTTCGTCCGCGCTCTAGGCGAGACGGCGCAGATGCTCGGGATTACGGACGGCGGCTACCGGGCGCTGACCAACATCGGCGAGCACGGCCTGCAGGAAGTGCCGCACTTCCATGTCCACCTGTTCGGGGGCCAGCCCCTCGGCCGCATGATCAAGCCGCCGGGGAAGTAGGTGGGGGGCCGGCCTCAGTTATTCGGCGTTTCGCGCGGGGCGTATTTGTTGAGGATGCGCTGCAGCGTCCGCCGGTGCATGTTCAGCCGGCGTGCGGTTTCCGACACGTTGCGGTCGCACTGCTCGTAGACGCGCTGGATATGCTCCCAGCGCACCCGGTCGGCCGACATCGGATTTTCCGGCGGTCCGGGCAATGGCCGGTCGGTGTTGAGGAGCGCCGCCTCGATCTGGTCGGCATCGGCCGGCTTGGGCAGATAGTCCACGGCGCCGGCCTTCACGGCGGCAACGGCGGTCGCGATGTTGCCGTAGCCGGTCAGCATGATGACGCGGCAGTCCGGTTTCACCTCGTGCAAGGCGGCCACGACATCGAGGCCGCTGCCGTCGCCCAAGCGCAGATCGATCACCGCATAATCCGGCATTTCCGATTTTGCGCAGGCCACGCCCTGGGCGGCGCTCTCCGCCGCCACGACGCTGAAGCCGCGGCGCTCCATCGCCAGGATCAGGCGCTGCCGCAAGGGGCGGTCGTCGTCGACGACCAGAAGTTTTCCTTTACTGTCCTGCGTGTTCTCAGACACGTCCGGTCTCCGAAGTTGCGTGTTCGAGATCCCGGCGCGGCCAGGTTATTCGAACGATGGCGCCGGCTCCCCACCAATCCCACCAATCCTGATTGGCAAACCGCAGTGTGGCACCCGTACGATTGAGCAGGTTCTGGGCGATGAACACCCCCAGCCCCATATGCTCGCCTTCGCCGTCCGCACCGGCACGAGTCGAAACATAAGGCTCGCCCAGGCGGTCTAGCAAGTGCGCAGAAAAACCTGGACCGTCGTCGATGATCTCCACGGTCACCGTCTCGGCATCCCAGCGCCCCCGCAGGATGACTTCCGCCTCGGCGAACTGGATGGCATTCTGGATCAGGGTGCCGACGGCGCGGAGAAACTCCGGGCTTCGGGTCAGCACCGGCTCGCGGCTGCCCGGGGCCTCGCCGACCGGGCGGAAGTCGCGCGTGAGATTGACGGATTCGGTCAGGTACGGCCGGGCGGCCTCATCCAGCATGGTGCTGAGGGGAAGCCGGCTGTAGGGCTCGCCGCCCTCGGTTTCGGGCTTGCGGCTCAGTTCCATCAGGATCTCGCGGCACCGGGCCGTCTGTTCCAGGATCAGCTCGACATCGTCGGTCATCGGGCTGCCGGGCTTCAGGTCGTGGCTCAGCTCCTTTGCAGTGACAGCGATGGTGGCCAGCGGCGTTCCGAGCTCGTGGGCTGCCGCCGCCGCCAGCCCGCCGAGCGACGACAGGCGTTGCTCGTGTTCGAGCGCCACCTGCGCCGCGTTCAGCGCATCCTGCATCCGCCGGCCCTCCTCGGCGACGCTGCCGACGAAGGCGGCGATGAACAGCCCGCCGATCACCAGGGCCTGCCACACGCCGAGCACGTAGAAAACCGGCAACTCAAGAAGCGGCTCCGGCCCGGGCAGCGGTTCATACCGGAAGGCAAGCACGCTGATGCAGACGGCGACGAGCAGGCCAAGGCTGAGCGTGCTGACACGTGACAGGACCGACGCCGAAACCACCGCCGAGGCGAGGAGCATCACGGCGAACGGATTCTGCAGGCCGCCGGTGAGATAGAGCAGCGTCGACAGTTGCAGGATATCGTAGGCCAGCCAGAGCGCCGCCGACCGGTCCGACAGGGTTCCGCTCATCGGCCGGGTCAGCGTGATGCCGATATTGACCGCCGCCGACACGGCCACCGTCGCCAGGCAGGCAAGCAACGGTAACGAATAGTTCAGGCCGAAATTGACGATGACCAGCGCCGCCAACTGTCCCCCGACGGCGACCCACCTTATGTACACAAGCGTCCGCAGGCGGACCCGCCCCGGTCTTGGAGCGGCAAAACGGCGTATCGCGGCGAATTTGGCTCTCATGGTCCGGTTGTCTTGGTCCCGGCGGCTCATAGTGGTCTTGCAGGCCGGCCCGATCGGACGGAACGGGTTCAGTACTGACGAAGGCGGGCGATGTTCGCAAGGCGAATGATGACCTTTCCGATTGCAAGCCCGGATGCAGGGCGGTGAGCGCGGTCGAGGCCGAAGCTCCGCCCGCGGCCATCCGGGTTTCCAAGCTGACCAAATCCTACGGCGACGTCCTGGCCGTTAACCGCCTTTCTTTCAGCGTGCCGGAAGGAACGACGGCGGCGCTCCTCGGCGGCAACGGCGCGGGCAAGACCACAACGATCTCGATGCTGCTGGGGCTGCTCCTGCCGACCGCGGGAAGGGTTTCGATACTCGGCGTCGACATGCTGAAGCGCCGGTACGATGCCCTGCCGCGCATGAACTTCTCCTCGCCCTATGTCGATCTGCCGAAGCGGCTCAGCGCGCGGGAGAATCTGATGGTCTACGCCCGACTCTACGGCCTGCGTCGGCCGGGGCGGCGGATCGGGCAACTGGCGGATGAACTGGACCTGACCGCCTTCATGGACCGGCCGAGCGGCACGCTTTCCGCCGGGCAGCGGACCCGGCTGGCGCTGGCCAAGGCACTGCTCAACGAGCCGGACGTCCTGCTGCTCGACGAACCGACCGCCTCGCTGGACCCGGACACCGGCGACCGGATCCGGAGCTACCTGGAGGCCTACCGGGACACGCGCCGCGCCACAATCCTGCTGGCGTCGCACAACATGGCGGAGGTGGAGCGCCTGTGCAGCCGGGTGATGATGATGCGCGCCGGGCGAATCGTCGACCAGGGCAGCCCCGCCGAGCTGATCCGCCGGTACGGCCGCGCCAATCTGGAGGATGTCTTCCTCGATATCGCCCGCCGGCGGCGCACGGGCGACACCCGCGAGGCGGCGGCGTGAGCGCGGCCGACGCCAGAGTCGCCGGCACAAGAGGCCCGATCGCCTCATGGCGGCGCCTGCAGGCGATGGTCCTGCGCTATGTTTATCTCTACCGCGGATCCTGGCCGCGCCTGCTGGAACTGACTTACTGGCCGACCCTGCAAATGGTCATGTGGGGTTTCCTCACCATTTTCCTGGCGAGCAAGTCCGGATTCTTCGTGCAGGCGGGCGGCGTGTTGATCGCCGCCGTGCTGCTGTGGGACGTGCTGTTCCGATCTTCTCTCGGAGTCAGCCTCTCCTTCCTCGAGGAGATGTGGTCGCGCAATCTCGGCCATATCTTCGTCAGCCCCTTGCGGCCCGGCGAGTTCATCGCCGCCCTGACGCTGATGTCGCTCCTCCGCGTACTGATCGGCATTATCCCGGCCGCGCTGCTCGCAATCTGGCTCTACGAATATTCGATTTTCGATATGGGGCTGCCGCTGATCGCCTTCTTCACCAACCTCCAGGTCATGGGCTGGTCGTTCGGGCTGATCGTGTGCGGCCTGCTGATGCGCTACGGCCTGGGCGCCGAGAGCATCGCCTGGTTCGCGATCTTCGCCATCGCCCCGTTCAGCGCAATCTATTATCCGCTGACCGTCATGCCGGACTGGCTGCAATGGATCGCGGGCATCCTGCCGTCGACCCACGTCTTCGAAGGGATGCGCGCCGTCCTGGTCGAAAAGACATTCCGGACGGATCTGCTGTTCAACGCCGTAGCCCTGAACGCCGCTTATCTGACCGTCTCCGTTGCGGTCTTCCTGCGCTTCTTCCGCTCGGCGCGGGAGCGTGGCCTGATCCTCCAGATCGGCGAATAGCCGGTCCAGCCGCCGTGCGATGCCCGTTGACGGTCTGGTCCTGTCAGGACCGGGTGCGATACTCTATATGTTGGCCGGAAGAACAGGGTGCCCGCGGCAGGCTTCTGCAGTCTGGGCGCACAAGAGGAAGCGGACGATGACAACCGACGATCGGGGCGGCGATCGGGGCAGCGATCGGGTCGGCGGACCGGATGCCTGGTTAGGTCTGTCGGGACAGAATCGCGGCGACGGCGCATCCGATGGGGCCGGCTGGTATCGCGATCTGCGCAACGCAGCCATCATCCTGACCGGCTGGCCGCTCGGCCGGCGCGGCGAGATCGGCCCGGCCGCCGAGGCGAAGAGCCGCCGCGCCTTCGTTCTGGTCGGTCTGGCGCTCGGCCTGGCGGCAGCCCTGTTCGGCTGGATCGCCGACGGCCTCGGCCTGCAACTCTTCGGCGCGGCCGTCTTCGCTACGGTCGCGGTCGTCATCCTGACCAACGCACGGGCCGAATGCGGCGCCGCCGCAACGGCCGCCGAACTCGCCGAGACGGAACCGGGCTCAGACCGGCGTTTCGCGCTGATCGCCGGTTGCGTCGGCGCCATCCTGCTCGCCCGCATCGCCGGGCTGAGCGCCATTGCGAGCCTCGCCGACATGCTGGGCGCGCTGATCGCTGCGCAGGTCCTGTCGGCCGCGATCATGGCGCTGGCGACCCTGTCCGAGACTGCGGGAAACGGCAAAGCCGACGATAGCAACCCGCCGTTCGACCCCCAACGCGACAAGGGCGACAGCACGGCGCTGTCGATCGTTACCAACGCCGTGGCTTTGCTGCTCGCCATCCTGTTCGTCGGCTTCTTGAACGGCCTGCTGGCCTATGCGGCGGCCATGCTGGTTGGCGCGCTGGTCTGGTTTTCGGCGGAAATTTGCGGGATGCCGCGGGACCGGAATTTCCTGTACACGATCCGCATCAAGACGGAACTGGCGGTCATCGTCACGGTCGCCGCTATTCTATAACTGCATTCAAGGCATCGCGCATGAGCGTGACCGTAACCCGGTGGTGGTGGATCCGCCACGCGCCGGTCGTCGACGATGGCGGCTGCTTCTATGGCCAGATGGACATGGAAGCCTATACCGGAGACACGGCGGTCTACCGGTCTCTGGCCGAGTCGCTGCCGCAGGAGGCCGTGTGGTTTTGCTCCCATCTCCGGCGCACCCACCAGACGGTAGCGGCGATCGGCGAGGCCGGCTATCCGCTGCCCGATGTCGAGCATCGCCGGGATCTGGCCGAACAGCATTTCGGCGATTGGCAGGGCACGCCCCGCGCACCGGCCTACGAGAAATACGGCGGATTTTATGGTTTTTGGTTGTCCGTTCTCGACACGGCGCCGCCGAACGGCGAGAGCTTTCGCGACCTGCGCAACCGGATCGGCGGCGCGGTCGAGCGGTTGTCGGCCGAGCATCGTGGCCGGGACATCGTCGTCGTGGCCCACGGCGGGACGATCCGGGCCGCCCTGGTCAGCGCCCTCGATCTGCCGTCGTCCCGCGCGCTCAGCTTCACGATCGCCAACAGTTCGCTGACGCAGCTCGACCGGGTCGAGGTGCCGGGCGAGGATACGCGTTGGTCGGTCAATCTGCTCAACGGTTTCGGCGTGACCGGATTGCGCTGAAGGCGGGCCCTATGCCGGACCGGGTCCAGGGGAGGATCTCTGCAACGGGTACGACAGGTGGGGCTATGGACCGGTTACATCGGTGACAGCGCCTGCGATTCGTTTCGTTTCCCCTAGCCCGCCTGCACTTTCGCCGGGCTGAAACGGTCGGCGTGAATGTCGTCGGGTTCGAGGCCGATGTCCTCCAGCACCGGCATGGCGGCGTCGATCATCGCCGGCGGGCCGCACAGGAAGGCCTCGGCGCCGAAGCCATCGTAGACCGTCTCCGCCAGCAACCCGGTCACTGCGCCGCGCGGGCCGGCCCAATCACTGCCTTCCGGCTCCGCCGACAGGGCGATCGCATAGCTGAAATCGCCCGGCCGGGCGGCCCAGGCGTCCAGCAGACCGATATCGTAAAGATCTTTCCGGCGGCGCGCGCCGTAGAGCAGCCGGATGCGCCGGCCGGACTTCTTCTGCAGTTCGTCTTCGATCATCGCCTTGACCGGCGCGAGGCCGGTGCCGCCGGCGACGCAAATTGCCGGCCGGTGATCGTTGGCCGTGAAGCCGAAATGACCGTAGGGCCCCGCGATCTCCAGGGATTGGCCGGCACGCAGCGTGGACTGGACATAGCCGCCGATAGCGCCGCCCGGATAGAGCCGGACATCGAAGACCAGTTCCCTGCTGCCCGGCGCCGTCGCGGCCGAGAAATACCGGTTCGGCGCAATGCCGGGAACGATCCATTCGAAATACTGGCCGGCCCGGTAGGCAATTTCCCGCCGGCAGTCGAGCGCGATTTGGACGACGCTGGCCGAGACCTGTTCGACGAGGTTGACAGTGGCGGTCACATGCTCGATCCGCGGCGCGCTCGTGCCGTCGCGCAGCACGATTTCGAGGCTGAGGTCGGAGGTCGGCCCGCACAGGCAGGTCAGAATCCGGCCCTTGCGGCGGTCGGCCTCAGTGAAGACCGCGGGATCGGCGCCGGGGCTTTCCTCGACGCTGCCGCTCAGCAGCACCGCCCGGCATTCCGCGCATTCGCCCGACCGGCAATTGTACGGCATCGGCAGGCCCGCCGCGAGGCAGGCCTCGAGCACACTCTGACCGGCTGCGCAGGCAACGGCCGTGCCATCCTGCAACGCGACGGTGAAAGGCGCCAAGGCTTCTCAACCCGCGGCGGCAGACACGGTCTGGCCCGATTCCGGAGCGGCGTCCATGTAGACCGCCGGATCTTCCGCCAGATCGATGCCCCAGTCGCGCGACACGAAGGCCCTTATCTGTTTGTAGTAGGCGGCCCGCATCGCCGCGTTGGTTTCGGTCTTGAAGCCCCAGTAGCGGTAGCGGTCGTTGGTCCGCGACCGGTCCGACCCGAAAGAGGCCAGGCCGACCCTGAGCCATTTCGGCACCGTGGCCTCGACGGCGGCGCGCCCTTCCGGCGTCTCCAGCATGTCCTTCACGCCGTCCATGCCGAAGCCGACATGGCCGTATTCCTCGTTCAGCGTGTCCTGGCAGGCCTTGCGGAACGGCGCGTAGGGCGATCGCACGAACTGGCGGAACTGGTGGGCGGCCGCCCGGTCGACAAGCGCCAGGAAGACGACCTGGTCGGCCCAGTTGTCGATCGGCGTGTCGAAGGTGGTCAGATGGTCCTTGTCCGCGCTGAATTCGCGCCAGTCGAGGCCGAGTTCGCCCAACAGGTCCCGGAACCGCAGATGGTGGCCGTATTCCTCCATCACCGTTTTCGCCATGCGCATCTTCGCTTCCGGTGTCGGCGCGCGCAGGATCGAGGGCTCGAAACAGTCGGCGCCGTAATCCTCGCTGACCACATGGATCTTGATCAGGTTGAGCAGCAGATCGCGGAATTCCTCGTCCTGGTCCCAGAAGGTTTCCGGCGTGACATTCGGGATTCCGGCCTCTCCGTAGGTGACGGACTGGCTTGCTGGCTGGGTTGCGGACATTGCGCGCCCTCCGGTTCCGCTAGTCGTAGAAGCTGCGCCGCGCCGGCGCGTAATCCACGATGACATTCTTGGTCTGGGTGAAATCGAGCATGGATTCGACCGCGTCCTCGCGCCCAAAGCCGCTCGCCTTTATGCCGCCGAAGGCGGCGGCCGACGGGAACAGGTTGTAGCAGTTGACCCAGACGCGGCCGGCCTCGACCGCCTGCGCCGTGCGGTGCGCCCGGCCGAGGTCTTCTGTCCAGACGCCGGCGGCGAGGCCGTAATCGAGCGCATTGGCGCGCCCGACCGCTTCCTCCTCCTCGTCGAAGATATGGACCGTCGCGACCGGGCCGAAAATCTCCTCCCGCGCTACCGTCATGTCGTCCTCGACGCCGGCAAACAGGGTCGGCTCGACGAACAGGCCCTCGGGGAAGGAGTCGAGGCTCATCGGGTTGCCGCCGGAAACGATTTCGCCTCCTTCTGCCTTGCCCCGCTCAATATAGCCCAGCACACGGTCGTAATGGCCGCGGAATACCATGGTACCCATGTTGGTCTCGCGCTCGAACGGGTCGCCGATGCGCAGTTTCGGGATCAGCGCCACGATCCGCTCCACCAGTTCGTCGGCGATCGCCCGCTGGGCGAAGATGCGCGAGCCGGCGGTGCAGACCTGGCCCTGGTTCATGAAGGCGCCGAGCATGACGCCCTGGGCGGCGGCGTCCATGTCGGCGTCGCGATAGACGATCTGGGCGTTCTTGCCGCCCAGTTCGAGGGTCACTTTCTTGAGGCTGCGGGCGGCGTCCGCCATCACGATCCGGCCGGTCGCGGACGAGCCGGTGAGCGAAATCTTGCGGATATCGGGATGGGCGACCAGCGCCCGGCCGGCGGTTTCGCCCCCGCCGGTGACCACGTTGACGACACCGGGCGGCAGGATTTCCCCGATCAGCGCGGCCAGTTCGAGCGTGGTGAGCGGCGTCGGCTCCGGCGCCTTGTAGACCACCGTATTCCCGACCGCGAGGGCCGGCGCGATCTTGCCGGCGAACATGTTGAGCGGGAAATTCCACGCCCCCATGATGCCGACGACGCCCAGCGGCTCCCGGAAATCCATGCTCATGATATTCCGGCCGACCGGCAGGGTATTGCCTTCGAACCCGCGCACGGCGCCGGCGAAATAGCGGAGGCGATCGGCCGCCGTGTGGACGTTGGCGATGCTTTCGCGCCACGGTTTGCCGGTATCCGTCGTCTCCAGCCAGGCGAAGCGCTCGATATCGTCGACCAGCCGGTCGGCGATCTTTAGCATCATGTCGGAGCGCTTGCGCGCGGTCAGGCCGGACCATCGGCCGAACGCGTCCTTGGCCGCGATGACGGCTGCCGCGACGTCGACCTCGTCGGCGTCCGGCACCGTGCACAGCAACTCGCCGGTGAGCGGGGAGCGGCTTTCCAGAACGGCCGTGCCGTTCGGCGCCACCCATTCGTTGCCGATATAGAGCTTGTAGGCCGCCGGAATGCTGAAGCTGTCGTCTCTCGGCATCGTTTTCCCTGCTAGCGGACCAGGATGTGGACGGTCGCGACCGCCGAGTCGCTGCCGAGCAGGCCACCCGCCATCTGGGCCAGCCCGACCGTCGCGCCTTCGACCTGACGGGGCCCAGCCCAGCCGTTGAGCTGTTCGGCGATTTCGACGATCTGCGCCACGCCGGTGGCGCCGACCGGATGGCCCCGGCTGGTCAGCCCGCCCGAGGTGTTGACCGGGATCGCGCCGCCCAGCGACGTCTCGCCCGCTTCGACCAGGGCAATCGCCCCGCCGCGTTCGGCAAGTCCCAGATCTTCGATATCGAACATTTCCTGCGGCGCTGTCGGGTCGTGGACCTCGGCGACCGAAACTTCCGACGGCCCGAGCCCGGCCTGCTCGTAGGCCATTGCGCCGGCGCGCGCCGTGGCGTTCGGGCCGCCGCCGGAGCGCCCACTGACCACCGCCGAAGCCGCGAGGCGCGGCCCGCCCAGGCCCTTGCGCCGGGCAAAGGCCGGCGATACCAGCAGCACCGCCGCCGCGCCGTCGGCGATGCCGCCGCACATGGCGCGAGTCAGCGGGGCGGCCACAACCTTGTCGGCGAGCACGGCGTCGGCGTCGATCGGCCCGCGCACCGCTGCACGCGGGTTCAGCGCCGCATGGGCCCGGTTTTTGGCCGCGCACAGGGCGAAGTGCCAGGGCGTTGCGCCATGGGCCGCCATGTATCGATGGGTCCGCTCGGCGTTGACATCCATGAACACGGAACGACCTTCCGCCGCCGGAGCCCGGTCCGTCGCCGTCGCCAAGGCTGCGAAGGTGGCGCGCCGGTCCTCGTGGGTCAGTTTCTCGGCACCCAATGCCAGAATGCAATCGGCCTGGCCGTAGGCAATCGCCGACCAGGCGAGATGGACCGCATCGGAGCCGCTGGAACAGGCATTCTTGATGGTGTGGACGGGCACGCCCTCGATACCGGCCGTCTTCAGCAGAATCTGAGCCAGCACCGATTCCTGCCCCTGCAGCGTGCCGCCGAAGGCGTTGCCGACAAAGGCCTGCTCGATATCCGCCGCGCCGATGCCGGATTGTTCGAGCGTCGCCGCCAGCACCGGTCCGGCAAGGTCCGGGAGCGATCGGTCGGGAAATCTCCCGAACGGGCCGACGGCGCCGCTGGCGACGATCACAGGCTCCGGCGAACGCGGCATGTCAGGCGCCGAATCCGGCTTCGGCCTTCGCCGTGACCGTTCCGTCCGCCTTGGCGGCGGTCAGCGCACAGGTGACCGCATCGCCCTCTACTGCCGTCACCACGGCCTCGATCCTCAGGTCTTCCTCCGGGAATACCGGCGCGGTGAAGGTCACGTCGAGCCAGCGCAACCGGTCCTGCCCGACCCGCTCCGCGAGCAGGCGGGCGAAGTGGGCGGTGGTCATCGGGCCCTGTTGCAGCACGGTCGGGAAGCCGGCGGCCTTTGCAAATTCCTCGTCCGTATGAATCGGGTTCGGATCTTCGGTTCCCGCCGAGAAGTCGGCGAGCCGCGCGCGGTCGGCGCCGGGCACCGTCACCTCGAACAGCCTGTCGCCTTCGCGATGCGCCATCTTGCTACTCCCGCTCGATCAATCGGGTGATTTCGCGCAGCACCCGTGTACCGTCGGCGCGCGCATAGTCGAGGGCGACGTCGGCAAACCAGATCTTGCCGCTCCGCCCCTGCTTCTCGGTGATTTTCTCCACCGTCGCCGTCACCGACAGTTCCTCGTCCCAGGCAATCGGCTCGTACCACTCGTAGCGCTGCCCGCCGTGCAGGGCGCGCTTGCGGTGGATGCCGAGACCCTCGAACAGGTTGGCACCCCGGGTCTCGCCGCGCAGGAAGATCATATAGGTCGGCGGCACCGTCTCGAGATCGACCGCCGCCCCCTGGCCGCGCAGCAGCTTCTCCGCCAGCGCCCGCTCGGCCCGCACGGTAAAGGGCGGGTAGACATACCCCTGCCGCTCCATGTTCATCGGCGTCCTCCCAGAGCATTGCCGCTTTTACGTTTACGTAAACATAAAGTCAAGTTTGGAGTCGGCATTGCGGTTGGATTGGTGGCTGCGGGGCGGGCCAATCCGCCCTTCGATACGCCCCGGATTTTATCCGGGGCTACTCAGGGTGAGGAGGGAAGGGTTTTGCCGGCGTCGTCCCGAATTAACAAAACGCCTCATCCCGAGTAGGCCCCGCAGGGGCCGTATCGAGGGGCCGCCTATTCGAACAGACCGGACGACAGCAGGTTCGAATAAGAATCGATCAGTTCCTCGATCGTGACCGGCTTCCTCGGGTCGTACCAACGGGCCAGCCAGTTGCAGGCGCCGAGCACGGCGAAGGCCAGCATCTTCGGATCGCCGATCTGCCGGAACTCGCCCTTGCCCTGGCCTTCCGCGATCAGCCGGGCCCAATGCGCCTCGTAATCCTTCCAGATCCGCACCATGGTGTCGCGTACTTCGGGTTCGCCGTCGAACCGGCCGTCGCGCAGGCTGACCGTCATTTCCAGGCAGTAGCGGTCGAAGCGCACCAGATGGTTGCGGATGGCAGCGCGGAACTTGTCGCGCGGGCCGAGCGTCGTGTCGCCCACGATCGCGGCGATGCCCTCGACCAGTTCCAGGCTCTGCGGCTCGATGATCTCAAGCAGGATCTGCGCCCGGTTGCGGAAATAGTAGTAGATGCCCTCGCGCTTGATGCCGACCGCGCGCGCGATGTCGTCGAGCGTCGTATTGGCGTAGCCGAGCCGGTCGAAGCACTCTGTTGCGCGCTGCAGGATCTCGGCGCGCCGCGCGCCGGACCGCGCCGCCCTGCGCGGTTCTTTCAGCCCTGCGCCTTGTGGAACCGTTGCTGCCCCGGTCACGATCCGATCCACCGTTTCTGGGCCGGCCAGGCCGGGCCGCGGTCTCCCGCCGCTTCCGCCTCGCGGAGTCCGGCGAGCCGCGCCCGCTTGTCCGGCGTATCCTCGGGGATTGCGTCAAGCGCGTCCTTCAGCAGGGCTTCGTAGTCCGCGCCGACCGGACAGACGTCCTGGCAGCGCCGGCAGCCCGTCACCGCGCCGGCGCCGCGCAGGATGCTGGCCCAGATGTAGAAGCTCTTCTCGTTGCGCAGCATCCGCTTCTGCATTTCGGGGTCGGTCTCGTCGATGACCTCGTCGAGGAACTCGGTGACCTGCTTGAAGCCGTGCGGCTGGCGGTGGGTGTCGCAGGCGATCCAGTCCCGGTCCCAATGGCCGATGGCGTCGCCCGGGCAGGCGGAGAGGCAGCGCCCGCATTCCGGCCCCAGGCACAAGGGCGTTTCCATCGGGCGGTCGGGCTCGACCGGGACCGAGCTCAGGATCGCAGTCAGAATCACGCGCGGCCCGAATTCCGGCGTCAAGAGCTGGAGGTTCAGCCCGAGGGTTCCGAGGCCGGCCTCGACCGCGGCGTGATCCAGCGACAGGGGCAATTTCTGATGCGCGCGCGGGTCGCCGTCGTAACGCCACGGGTCGACATGGGTCGGCGGCACGATCAGCGCCGGATAGCCGTTCCTTTCAAGCCAGCGCACGAGATCGAGCGCAACCTCCTCCAGCCCGGCGATTGTCAGTTCGTCGTTGACGTATTTGTGCCGGTCGGACCAGGACTGGATGCGGGTCGCGCCGAGGCTGACGCGCTGGCCGATCACGATTACCCGGTCGGCGTCGTAATCCGTGATGTCGCTCGGCCGGCGCGGATCGTCCGGGTCCGGCGGATTCTCGTTCATGGCCGCGCCGTCGGCGATGCCGACGATGTCGGCGCCGAATTCCAGGGCTTTGTCCTTGACCAGATCGGCGGTCAGCGGCGTACGATAGACTTCGACCATGCGCTTCAGTCTCCGCTTTCCGCCGCCAACTCGGCCTGACGCTGCTTGAAGGCCTGCAATTCCCGCGCCACGATGCCCTTGTAGCCCTCCGGCCCGACCCAGCGGATGTTCCAGTCGTCGAGGCCGGGCGCGTCGCCGCCCTCGCGCCGGATGCGGCGGTATTCCCGGCCGCGTTCGACCTTTTCCTCGGTCTTTTCCGGTATCCGCTTCTGCGGATCGGCCAGGAAGGCGTGATAGTCGTTGCCGGCCGGGCAGACCGCCATGCAGCGCGGGCAGTCGCCGAACGAGCCGGCGACCCGCAGCAGGCCCTGCCACAGGCCGAAAATGTTGCGGTCGCGGATCATCTTTTTCCGGCCAGCGGCATCGGCCGCGAAATAGTCCCGCATGAAGGCCGTCGAGACGCCATAGCCGAATTCCTGGGCGGCCTGGGCGCAATCGCGCTTGTCGAGGCCGTAATGCAGCACGGCGTCGGTCGGGCAGGAATGCAGGCAGCGCGAGCAGGATTCGCCGATGCAGACCTGCTCGGTCATCGGCGCATCGGCCTCCAGTTCCAGTTCGGTCAGGATGCCGGTGAGATAGACCCGCGGGCCGTATTCAGGCGTCAGGATGTTGACGTCCAGCCCGAGCGTGCCCATCCCGGCCTCGACGCCCATATGGCGGGTCGAGAGGCGCCCGTAGCTGCCGTTCTTCATGCTGAGGTCGGTTTCCTGCCCCATGGTGATGAAGCTGGGCCAGCCGTGCTGCTCCAGTTTGCGGGCGAGGCGGTGGCACACCTTGTCGAGCCGGCGCAGCACCGCCTGGTCCATATACTGGACGGTGATCGACAGCTTGGTCCGGAACACGGCGACGGGGATCGCCAGGGCTATGACGATAACGCTGCGGCAGTAGGGGCTGACACGGTCCGGGGTCTGCGGCCAGCGCGGGTCCGGCGGGAAGGCGTTTAGCGTGTCGGCCGACGCGATGCCGACCAGGTCGGCGCCCAGGTCGAGCGCCATCTGCTTGACTTCGGCAGCGGTGAGCGAGGTGCGTGTCATGGCTTGGTCATCGTCGCATCATCCGCTCTGCCGCAGCTTGTAGCGCTGGATCTTGCCGGTGGTCGTCTTCGGCAACTCGTCGACGAAGTCGATCCAGCGTGGGCACTTGTAATGGGCCAGCCGCTCGCGGACATGGCTGCGCAGCGCGTCTGCCAGCCCGTCCTCGCCGCCGGCCGGGGCGAAGCCGTCCTTCAGCACGACATAGGCGTGCGGCTTGATCAGTTCCTCGTCGTCCGGCCGGCCGATCACCGCAGATTCGAGGACGCCGTCATACTCGGCGATCGCGGCCTCGATCTCGGTCGGCGAGACCCAGATGCCGCCGACGCGCAGCATGTCGTCCGACCGGCCGACGATGAAGAAATTGCCGTCCTTGTCGACATGGAACTTGTCGCCGGTCAGCACCCCGCCACCGCCGAAGACCTGCGCCGTCCGCTCCGGCTTGTTCCAGTACTCGGTGGCCGCCGACGGCCCGAAAGCACGCAGGTTGCCGACTTCACCCTGCGGTACGGGATTGCCTTCGTCGTCCACGATCTTCGCCCCGAAGCCGTCGACCAGCCGCCCGCAACTGTTCGGCACGGCTGCGCCCGGTCGGTTGAGCAGGAACATGTGGGTCATTTCGGTCGTGCCAACGCCGTCGAGAATCTCGACGCCGGTAAACTCTTTCCAGCGGTCGAAGAGCGACGGCGGCAGCAGTTCGCCGCCGCTGACCGAGAAGCGCATGCGCGCGCAAGCTTCGCGGACCGCCTCTCGGCCGATCTCGTTCTCGGCGGTCTGAAGCATGGCGGCATAGAGCGTCGGCACGCTCATGACGATAGTCGGCCTGTGCTCCAGCCACAGGTCCCAGCATGTGCCGGGCAGGATCGGGCCGCTGCCGACGACGTTCGCCGCCCCGGCGCGGATCGGGAAATAGACCTGGTTGCCCAACCCGTAGGCGAAAAACATCTTCGGCGGGCAGAAGACGACATCGTCGGGGACGATCTTCTGCACCGCAATGCCGAACAGTTCGGTCGCCCAGTAGATATGCTCATGGGTGTGGACGACGCCCTTCGGGTCGCCGGTCGAGCCGGAACTGTAGAGCCAGAAGGCCGTGTCGTCCGGTGCCTGCGGGAAAGTCTCGAGGGTTTCGGGAAACCGGTCGAGCTCGCCGTCGAGAAACGGGTAACCTTCGACCCGCTGTCTCGTGACGACGATGTGCTCGACGCTCTCGAGCCGGTCGCGGATACCCTCGAACAGGGGCACGAGGGAATGGTCGATAACGACGGCGCGGCAGCCGCTGTCGTTGACGTAGTAGGCGTAGTCCCGGGGCTTGAGCCAGGTGTTGATCGGGATGGTGACTGCGCCAATCTTGATGCCGCCGAGGAACAGGGCCTCGAAATCAAGACCGTCCATGACGCTGAACATGACCCGGTCGCCTTCGCCGATGCCGAGCGACCTGAGATAATGGCCGGCCTGGCACACCCGGGCCTGCAGTGCGCCGTAGGTCACGACGGTGCGGTCCGCATCGTCGAGCAGCAGGGCCGGCCGGCCGGCATGGCCCGGCGCGCCCGACTTCTCGAAGAGGTAGTCGACGACGTTCCCGATCGGGGCCTTCGCGGTAATGGGCGAACCCAGCATGGCGGCGCTCCCGGCAGCCGGCCCGGTCCAGTCGGGGCCGACCCGCCCTGAAGCGTCGGTAAATTTTACGTTTACGTCAACATCGAATCCGGTGCCGGATTTCCCGGCTCCTGCCGGCGGTGGCGGAACCGGCAGTGCCCGGCGGGCAAAATGGGAATGGCGCGCCCGGGAAGATTCGAACTCCCAACCTCCTGATCCGTAGTCAGGTGCTCTATCCAGTTGAGCTACGGGCGCTGTCAGCGCGGGCATCGGCGCCGCGCGGGATGACCGGGTTAGACGTGGCGGCGGCGGGGCAGGCGCCCCGGTCGCGATGTCCGGTCAGGCTATGGTTTTTAGTCATTGGCCGCCGCGTTGGAAAGGGGCGCGACATTGCGGCCGCTGCTTCGCTGCGCGGTTTGTCCGCCGAAGCGGCGCCACCACCGCGCCGCCGCCACACCGCCGCAGACAATATCGGACTGGCCCGTCCGGTCGATTGCGGGCAATGTGCCGCCTATGTCGAACCGGGTCGAACCCGCTGCCGCGAACCGAGCGATCCCCGCCGCCGTCCTCGTTCTCATGGCGCTGGCCGGCTGCAATCCGGGCGAGCGCACCCTGTTCCTGACCCTCGCCGGCGAAACGCCTGGCACGCGAACGCCGTTCGTCGAAATATCCGGCGCGCCGCCCTTGGGCCGGCCGCCGCCGAAAGCGCTGAAAGCGCCCGCGGGCCGGTTCCGCCTGGCGGCTTCATCCAATACGGGGGCGAATACGGGGGCCGATACGGGGGCCAACACGGCAACCGGCGGCGATGCCGCGGTCGCAAACGCCCATACCCGGGTGCAGCAGGCGCTCGCCGACCGGGACGAGGAATTCGCTCTCCGGACCCGCTCGCTCGGCCTCTACGCGCGAAATTACCTGGAGGCGGCCGGCGCCCTGACGCTTCAGGCCGGCGACCCGCTGCCGGCAGACGATGCCCGCCACCGGGCGCGCATGAAAGCGGCGCACGATGCACTGGACGCGATCGGCGGCGATATCGCCAAGCTCAACGCCCTGGTGCTGCGCATCCAGCGCGACCGGATTGCGGCGCGCCGGGTTGCCGCCGCGGCGCAGGGCCGGGGTGGCGCGCTGGTGCAGGCCGCCGGGGCCACCGATGCAGCGGCGGTCCGGATGCTGGCGGCAGCCCGCGCCCTTGCCGGCGCGTGGCTGGTCTATGTCAGCGGCCAGCGCGAGACGCTGAACCGGCTGGCCGCGCAGGTCACCGCCGCGACCGGACCCGATACCGTCGAAACGATCCCGGTCCGCCAGACGCTGGTGGAATAGCCGGGGACGGGCAACAGGCGTCAGCCGAGTTCGGCGCGCCGATGGAACAAATTCGAACGCTTTGACTAAAGCACTCGTGACGCCGAGCACATGATCGGATACAAGATTTCAGCGGTAGGTAGGTAAATTCACTATGTCGAGTATAGAGGATCAGACAATAGCTGCTGCCGACCCTAGTATGGACCCACTTGCGGGTACAGTATATTCTGCCCGTAGAACCGTTAAGGCTCCACCGCTTGAATTGCCGGAGGCTCTGAAGCCAAATACGCGTCTAAAGATGGACGGCAAGAAATTTCTGTCATTGCTTCCTGAATGCACTATCCCGGTCGCTTTTCTTGATCCACAGTATCGCGGCGTTCTCGAAAAATTGAGTTATGGGAATGAGGGAGAAAATCGAGGGAGACGAAGAGCAGCTCTTGAGCAGATGACAGAAACAGTCATTGCTCAGCTTGTCCGTGGAATCGATAGAGTTCTAATTCCATCTGGTCATTTGTTTTTGTGGGTCGACAAATTCCACCTATGTCAAGGCGTGAAGGGTTGGCTAGACGGAACAAGCCTAGATATAGTTGACATGCTCACTTGGGACAAGGGCACGTTTGGTATGGGATATCGGACGAGACGTCGAGCAGAGTATTGCATTGTTTTGCAGAAACAACCTCGTAAAGCGAAAGGGGTTTGGACGATTCACAATATTCCTGATGTTGCTCAGGAATCGGTCTCTCAACGAGACCACCCGCACGCGAAACCTATTGAGCTTCAAGGCAAGCTTTTGGCAGCAGTCAGTCACGAAGGAGATTATGTGATTGACCCAGCTGCAGGATCATTTTCTGTACTACAAGCAGCGTTGGACCAGCGTAGAACCTTTCTGGGCTGTGACCTAAACGGATAAACCATGGCCCGGCTGAGAGATGCGCGTCCCAAGAATGTCTCTGGCGCCTACGATCGGATATTCGACAATGCCGAGCTAGGTGCGCTCGCCAGCAAAATCCAATCCGCGGTAATTTCTTCCGGTAATGAGCTGGAAAGATTGATTGCAATAATGGTTCAGAACATCCCAGATTTGGATCAATTCTTAACTCAAGAAATTATGCCGGATGGAGTTTTTCTCGTTCGGAAAAAGGAGATGAAGAAGTGTCAAACTTTAGACTTTGCTGGTGCCGAGCCTGATTTTATGGTCTTCAAGAGAAGAGATAATCAACAAACATGCCATATAATTGAACTAAAGGATGGTCATGTGTTTGATACCAAGAAATCTAGCGCGGAACGGCAAGCGATGCATGGGTTTATCGAACGCAATGCCCCGCACATTCAGTATCGGTTTCAAGCACATTTCTGCGCCTTTAACCAAGAAGACAAGCATGTTATACGGGATGGTTTTAAGAGGAAAATTTCCTTGGAGCAGGCGATGACTGGTCGTGAGTTTTGTGAACTCCTAGAAATTGACTACGACAATATAGTTGCAGCAAGGAAAGCAGATGGTCCAGACAATATAGAGTTTTTCTTGTCTGAATTGGCTAGAATAGAAGCTGTTAGGCCTCGATTGATAGAACTGCTGAACATCTACAGATAGTATCAATTCAAATTTGATCATTATTCAGCCCGCATTTTCCGTACCGGGGCGAAGGAGCGGCGGTGGTGCGGTGTCGCGCCGAGCGCGGCGAGCGCGGCCCGGTGCGCGGCGACGCCGTAGCCGGCATTCCGCTCCCAGCCGTAGCCCGGATACTCCGCCGCCAGACGCGCCATGATGCGGTCGCGGGTCACCTTGGCGACGATGGAGGCCGCGGCGATGGAGAGCGAACGGCCGTCGCCGCCGACCATCGGATGCGCCGGGCAGGGCAGGTCGGGCGCCCGATTGCCGTCGATCAGCACTGCCGCAGGCGGCGCGGCGAGGGCGGCAACGGCGCGCTGCATGGCAAGCAGGGTCGCCTGCAGGATGTTCAGCCGGTCGATCTCTGCCACGCTCGCCGCGCCCGTACCGACGATCCCGGCTTCGAGGATGGCGGCGTGGGCGGCCTCGCGCCGGACCGGCGAGAGCTTCTTCGAATCGTCGATCAGGCCACGCACCGCCGGCGGCAGGGCTAGCCCGGGGAAACAGACGGCCGCCGCAACGACCGGGCCGGCCAGCGGCCCGCGGCCGGCTTCGTCGACCCCGGCGACCGGGCCATCTAAAGGGCCGGCCGGGGGAGCGCACAGGGCGCGCTCGGCGCTGAAATCAGGCATTGTTCGCATCGGTCCGGTCCGTCTCGGCCCGATTCCTTTCGGCCCGATTCCTTTCGGCCCGATTCCTTTCGGCCCGATTCCTTTCGTCAGGGGCGGCGCTCCGGTCGGTCAGCAACGCCGGCGCGGTCGCCCCGTCCACCGCCGGCGGTTCGGCGGCCCGGCGGCGGCGCAACTTGCGGGCGAGGCGGCCGCTACGCCAAGCGTGCAGCAGAGCCGCCCGGCATTGCAGGAGATAGTGGGCGAAGGCGACCATATTCCGGGTCTTGATCGCATCCAGGGTGCCTGTCAGGGAGGTGACGCCGAGCAGGATGACCCGGATCAGCCGGCGCGCGATGACGATCCACAGCGGCGACATCAGCAGCGAAAAGGCGATGACGGCAACGATCAGCTGCCCGGTCTCGGTTGTGATAAGGGCGCGCTCCTGGGCCACCTCACCGACGACCAGCGAAAATTCGCCGATCTGGGCGAGCAGGACGCCGGCGACGAAAGCATTGGGCCAGGGCTCGCGCAGCAGCCGGATGATACCGATGTTGATAGCCGTCTTGACCACGGTGACGGTGACGAGCAGCAGGATCACCGTTCCAAGGTTTTCCCAGATGAACGCCAGATCGATCAGCAGGCCGATGGACAGGAAGAAGACCACGATCAGCACGCTCTGAATCGGCCGCGTTGTGCGGACCATCGGCGCGCGCGCCGTGCTGTTGCCGACGACGAGGCCGGCCAGGAAGGCGCCGAGGACCGGCGACAGGCCGAGGATGCCGGTCAGCGCCGCCGCGCCGAAGCAGAAGCACAGGGCCGCGAGCGGCAGGATTTCCGGCGCGGCCCCGGCGGCGGCGGTGAACGGCAGCACGAGGCGCCGGCGGCGGCTGAGATACAGGATGAAGGCGACGAGCAGGCCGATCGACAGCAGGATCTTGGCGAGATCCAGGAGGCCAGGCTCGCGGTCGCCGAAAAGGCCGATGGTCAACAGCATAGGCACTACGGCGAGGTCCTGGGCGATCAGGATGCCGATGGTCAACTGGCCGACCGGCTGCCGCAATAGGTCGAGCTGTTCGAGCATCTTGACGACGACCGCCGTGCTTGACAGAGCCACGACGAAGCCCAGCACGACGACGACCGGCGTCGGCCAGCCGCCGATCCAGCCGATCAGCAGCATCGCGCCGACCGCGATGGCGATCTGGAGCAGGGTTGCGCCGACGGCGACCTTCCAGATCGCCTTGAAACCGCGCAGGCTGAGCTCCATGCCGACCAGGAAGAGCAGCATCAGCACGCCGAGTTCGGCCAGTACCGCCACGCTCAGCCGGTCTTCGACCAGTTGGAAGCCCGACGGACCGAGAATGACCCCGGCCAGGATATAGCCGACGATGACGGGCTGGCGCATCCGCGCCATCAGCAGGCCGCCCGCCAGAGCGATCAGCCCGACAAGAGCAAGGCCGGTCAGTTCGGCGCCATCGTGCATGGCGCCAGTCTACCATTCCGGCAATGGAGTGAGAATCCTGCAATACCGCGGATTCTCTGCTTTTTTCGACAGGCCCTAGGCTTGCCCTTCGGCAGGCTCAGGGCAGGCATTCGTTTCGCTCCGGATTGAAGCCTGGGCTACCCAGGGCGAGGGTCAGGGTGAATCTTGCGGCCGTGAGGAAGGCAAATGTTGCCCCTTGTCCCGAGCGGGCGCATGGGTGCGCCGTATCGCGGAGCGCGCGCCTAGAACAGGTTCATCTGCCTTCCGTCGCGGGCCGGCTTGACGAACAGGTCGGTACGCAGCGGCTTGCTTTCCCGCTTGAGGCCGAGCCGGCGCGCCGCCATCGCGAAGCGGAGGTCCAGCGCCTTGCCGAAGGCGCCCTTGCCGACCATGCGCTCGCCCCATTCGGCATTGTTCAGCCGTCCTTCGCGCAGCGAGCGGATGGTGTTCAGCACCTTGTTGCGCCGGTCCGGATAGTGGGCGTCGAGCCAGTCGGCGAACAGGTCCTTCACCTCGCCGGGCAGGCGCAGCACGATGTAGGAGGCCAGCGAGGCTCCGGCGTCGCGCGCCGCCTCCAGGATCGACTCCATCTCGTGATCGGTGATGCCCGGCACGACCGGCGCGACCATGACCCGGACCGGAATGCCGGCCTCCGACAGCGACCGGATCGCGGCCAGCCGTCGCACCGGCGCGGCCGCCCGCGGTTCCATCGCGCGGGCCACTTGCCCCTCCAGCGTCGTCACCGAAAGGGCGGCGGCGGTGAGGCCCTTTTCCGCCATCGGCGCGAGGATATCGATGTCCCGCTCGATCAGGGCCGACTTGGTAACGATGGTGACCGGATGGTTGCAGTCCGACAGCACCTTCAGGATTCCCCGCGTGATCCGCCGTTCCCGCTCGACCGGCTGGTACGGGTCGGTGTTCGTGCCCATGGCGATCGGCGCGCAGGCATAAGATGGCCGGGCCAGTTCCTGCCTCAGCAGGGCCGCCGCCTCCGGTTTGGCAAACAGGCGGGTCTCGAAATCGACGCCCGGCGACAGGCCGAGCCAGGCATGGCTCGGCCGGGCATAGCAATAGACGCAGCCATGCTCGCAGCCGCGATAGGGGTTGATCGAGCGGTCGAAGCCGACGTCCGGCGAGTCGTTGCGCGCGATCACCGTGCGCGTCGCGTCGACCGTCACCGTCGTCGGTACGGAAGCGGCGGGCGGACCCGCCGCCGCCTCTCCCGGGTCGGCTGGCGCGTCCCAGCCGTCGAAGAAGGGATCTCGCCGGATCGTTTCGTACCGATTCGGCGGATTGAACCCCGCGCCCCGGCCGCGGAAGGCCGGCCCGGAGGGGCGCCCCGCATGGTTCGACCAGGGATCGAGGGGCGTGCTGTCCGGAATTCGGGTGACGGGGTCCATACCGGTCATCGTGGGTATCCGCGCTGCCGGAGTCAAGAACAAAAAAAGAACAATTGGCCGTACAGGCGCATCGCCGTCTTCGCCGCTTGAACGGCGGGGCCAGCTGGGCGAGACAGGCGGCCATGACTTCCGCCCGGCTGAGCATAGTCATACCGGCGCTGAACGAAGCGGCCCGCCTGCCGGTGACGCTCGCAGCGTTGCCGACGCCGGCCAAGGGAGGCGGCGAAGCGCTGGAAATTGTGGTCAGCGACGGCGGCTCGCGGGACGCGACGGCGGACCTTGCGCGAGAGGCCGGTGCGCAGGTCGTGACCGGCCCGCAGGGGCGCGGGGCGCAGCTGGCGGCGGGCGCCGCGGCGACACGAGGCGACTGGTTGCTCTTCCTGCACGCCGATACCCGCCTTGCCGCCGGCTGGCGCGCCGCCGCTGCCGCCTTTATCGCCGATCCGGCGAACGGGCAGCGCGCGGGCTACGGCCGGTTCCGCCTCGACGATCCGCACCCGCGCGCGCGGCGGCTGGAGAAGCGGGTGGCCTTGCGCTGCCAGCGTTTCGGTCTGCCCTATGGCGACCAGGGCCTGCTGATCGGCCGGGATTTCTACCGGACGCTCGGCGGTTACCGGCCGCTGTCGCTGTTCGAGGACGTCGACCTGGTCCGGCGCATCGGCCGTAAGCGGCTCGTGCCGCTCGACATCGACGCGGTGACCGGGGCGGAGCGGTTTTTGCAGGCCGGCTACCGCCGCCGCTCGGCGCGCAATCTCGCCCTGCTTTCGCTCTATCTCATGGGCGCGCCGCCGGCCTGGCTGGCGCGGCTGTATTGACATGCCGGCCGGTTCGCCGCGCGGCCGCCCTGTCGCGATCCTGTTCCTGAAGGCGCCGCTCATCGGCGCGGTCAAGACGCGCCTGGCGGCGGAGGTCGGCGCGCCCGCCGCCTGGCGCTTCTATCGCGAGACCGCGCAACGGATCGGCGCCCGGCTGGTCCCGCGCCCGGAATGGGATCTGGTCGTCGCGGCGACGCCCCGCCGGTCGGCCCGGCACCTGCGGCGCGGGCTGCCGCGCCTCGCCGGGCTGCCCTGCATCGAGCAGGGCGAGGGCGATCTCGGCCTGAGCATGGCGCGCTGCCTCGACCGGTTCGCGCCGCGCCCGCGCCTGCTCTTCGGCGCGGACATTCCCGCCATCGACGCCGGAGTCGCCGAACGCTCGTTCGATCTTCTCAAGCAGTCCGACCTCCTTTTCGGGCCGGCCGAGGACGGCGGCTTCTGGCTGGTCGGCCAGCGCGGGCCGGAGCGCTGTTCGGGGTTATTCGACGGGGTTCCCTGGTCGAGCCCGGAGACCCTCGCCGCGACGCTGCGCAACGTCCCGCGCCACCGCCGGGTGGCTTTCGCCGAGACACTGGCGGATGTCGACGACGGCGCGGCGTACCGGGCGTGGAAAGGCGGACGGCGGATACAGTTGTAGGTTGCCGGCGCGGGACAGGCGCGAGGAGCGGCTGCCGCTTTCAGGCAAGTTCAAATATCGCGGCGATTTCGACGGCGATATTGGCGGGGAGCGCGTGCGAGCCGATCGCGTACCGCGCATGGCGGCCGGCTTCGCCTAACACCTCGACGATCGCATCCGATCCGCCGTTAATCACCGTCGGCGTTTGCGTGAAACCCGAATCGCAGTTCACAAAGCCCATCAGCTGTATGCAGCCGGCGACGCGATCCAGATCGCCGCCGCACGCGTCTTTCAGCTGGGCGAGCACATTCAGCGCCGTCAACCGCGCCGCGGCCTGGCCGTCTTCGATGGATAAATCGCTGCCGACCCGGCCGCAAAATCTTTCCTCGATCCGGCCATCGACCAACGGCCCCTGACCGGAGATGTAAACCGTATTGCCGGACATCCTCCAGGGAATGTAGCTCGCGAATGCCGGCGCCGGGACCGGCAGGACGATCCCGAGCTCGCGCAGGCGCTGGTCGATTCGATCTGCCATGATCGTTCCGCTCAGCCGCGGTTCGGGTCGTTCGGATAGGCGGCGACGTTATTCTCCAGCCGGCCGACCCCTTCGATGTCGACGGCAATGGTGTCGCCCGGCGCCAGCAGGCGGCTCCTGCCCGCGTACATATGCTCGAAAACCTTGTGGATCTCGCCATGCTCGACCGAAATGCCGTGCGCCATTCCGGCCCCGGCGCCTGTTCCCGTCGCGATGACGTCGCCGGGCGACAGGGTTGTGATCGCCGACGCATTGGCGATCAGTTCGGGGATCGGAAAGACGATATTGTCGGTGCTGAAATCCTGGACCTTGTCGCCGTTGTGAAAGCACCGGATGCGGATGTCCGAAATGTCCCCGAGGAACCTGGCCGGCACGATGAAGGGCCCCATCGGGGCGAAACTGTCGTTACCCTTGTTGGCGAACCAGTCGTAATCGAAAGTCTCGCCGTGCCGGATCATGCGGTCGCGCGCGGAGATGTCGTTGTAGCAGGTGAAACCGGCGACATAGTCCATTGCCTGTTCGACCGGCACATTCTTGGCCGTGCGGCCGATGACGACCGCGAGTTCCGCTTCCCAGTCGATATAATCCGCGCGCGGCGTCAGATAGACCGTCCCGCCGTGGCCGACCGCGTTGTGCCTTGAGCCCTTGTAGAAGAAATAGGGCTCGTGCTTGTCCCGATCCGGGGCCGCTGCGCCCATTTCCAGTGCGTGATCGTAATAGTTGGAACCCGCGTTCAGGATCTTGTTCGGATACAGGACCGGCGGCAGGAAGGTCACTTCGTCGGGCCGGTAGGCATAATCCGGCAAGACGCCCCTGACCTGCGATGCGGCGTGTTCCGCGAACCCTTCCAGAGCGGCGGCGAACAGTTCCCACTCCTCAAGAATGTCGAGCATGGTGTAGCCGTGCTTCGCCTTGAAGAAGTCGCGCGTGTCGGTATCTCGCTTGTAGGCCTCGTATCCGGTGCCGAAATCGATGAGAACGCCCCCGACCTCGACAACGGGGAAGATTCGGCGCCGGTGTTCCACCGTGGCCAGGCGATAGGTTTGCATATTGTTCCGTTCCATTACGGTTACCGGACACACGGGGAAGCACGCGCCCGGCGATCCGGCCGCGTCCACTACGGGAACGCCGGTCGACGCTCAACCGGATATGCCCTACATTAAAAACAGACCCTCGCTGCGTCCAGCCGCAAGGGAATTAAGGTCGAAGCCCCCGGTTCCGAATTGGCAGAGGGTCCGCTGCCGGCCAAAAAGATGCCCCTGCGGGACGGGCTGGACGGTATGGCGCCGTCTGGGCGCATCGCAAAGGGGAGAAATCGATGTTCGGAAAATCGGGAATTGGAATTGCCGGCGCCGTCATACTCGGCGCGCAGCTGGCGGGCACGGCAGCCGTCGCTGACACCGTCACACTGAAAGCGGGCACCTTTCTGCCGTCGGTGGATCGCATCTGGTATCCGCATATCCGGACATGGATAAAGCGCGCCAACGAGGCCGGCGCGGGCCATGGACTGAAGGTCAAGATGGTGGCTGCGGGCTTCAAGGCGATGAACCCGTTCCAGATGGGCAACGCGGTGAAGTCCGGCGTCCTCGACCTCGTCCATTTGTCCGGTACGTTCTACAACAAGCTGTTGCCGATCGCCGACGCACAGAAAATGTCGACCGTGCCGGTCCAGCAGCAGCGCACCAACGGGACCTTCGCCCTACTGCGCCCGCTCTACGCCGAGAAGATGAACGTCCACTATCTCGGGCGCTGGGGCGACGGCGTGAATTTCCATTTCTACCTGACCAAGCCGATCAAGGGCGCAAGTCTGAAGGGCTTCAAGATCCGCGGCACGTCGGTCTACCAGTCCTTCATCGAGGCGCTGGGCGGCGTCATGATCACCACGCCGCCGAGCCAGGCCTATACCGGCCTCGAACGCGGCGTGTTCGACGGGCTCGGCTGGCCGTTATGGGGAATTCATGCCTGGGGCTGGCAGAAGGTGCTCAAATACCGGGTCGAGCCCGGCTTCTTCACCGCCGAACTCAGCGTGCTGGTCAACCTCGACACTTGGAATAAGCTGACGCCGGCGCAGCAAAAGGTGCTGCACGACGTTCAAATCCGCCTGGAAAACGAGTTCGGCACCGAGCGGGAGGAAACGAACAAGAGCCAGCGGGCCAAGCAGGCGCGCGACGGCGTCAAGGCGATCGTGCTCAAGGGCGCCGAGCGCAAGAAGTTCCTTGAAACGGCGACACGGGCGGGCTGGGCCGACGTGATGAAGAAGGATCCGGTGAACGGCCCCAAAATCCGCAAGCTGACGGAACTGAAATAAACGGTTGAGGTTGCGCGCCGGCGGCGATTGCCGCCTGCCGCTTCCGCCGGAGATCCGCCCGCCGATGGTGCGGCTTTCGAAAGTGTACGATGCGCTTCTGGAAGCGCTGGGGATGACCTCGGCGCTCCTGCTGGCGCTCGTCGTCCTGGGAATTACCGCGGAAATCGTCGTCCGGGGAACCGGCCTCGGCTCGCTGCCCTGGATGATCGAGATCGTCGAATACAGCCTGCTCGCTGTGACCTTTCTCGCCGCGCCGTGGGTTCTGAAGCACTCGGCGCATGTGAGCGTCGATCTGCTCGTCGAAATCGTCGGATCGCGCGGGCGCCGCATCCTGGCGCTGGTTGCCAATTCCGCCGGCCTGATCGTGTGCGCCGTGATTTTCTATTACGGGCTGCGCTCGACCATCGAACTCTACGCGGCCGACACGAAAATCTTCAAGATCATGACGATCCGGGAATGGTGGCTCTTCGCCCTTGTGCCGGTATCCAGCGCGCTGATGGCAATCGAATTCGGCTGCAGGCTCTATCGGCGGGCGGCCGCCTCCGGCGAAGGGGCCGCCGCCGGACCGGCCGACACCGGCCTCTGAGCGATGGAATGGTATTTCGCGCTTGGCATGCTGCTCGGCATGCTGATCCTCTTCATGGCGACCGGTCTGCCGGTCGCCTTTTCCTTTTTTGCGGTCAATCTGGTCGGCGCAGTGGTGTTCCTCGGCGGCGAGGCGGGCCTCATGCAACTGGTGCGCAATGCCGTCTGGTCGGTCACGACCTTTTCCCTCGCGCCCATCCCGCTGTTTATCCTGATGGGCGAGATCATGTTTCACACCGGCATGGCGTTTCGCGCCATCGATGCCGTCGACCGGCTGATCGCCAGGGTGCCGGGGCGCCTGTCGCTGGTTGCGGTTACCGGCGGCACGATATTCTCGACCCTCTCCGGCTCGACGATGGCCAATGTCGCCATGCTGGGCAGTTCGCTGCTCCCGGAAATGCAGCGGCGCGGCTACCACCCATCGATGGCGATGGGCCCGATCCTCGGGACCGGCGGCATCGCGATGCTGATTCCGCCATCGGCGCTGGCGGTGCTTCTGGCCAGCCTGGCGCAGATGCCGGTGGCCGAGCTGCTGATTGCCGGCATCGTGCCCGGCCTCCTCATCGCCCTGCTCTTCTTCGCCTATATCGTCGTGCGTTGCCGTCTCAACCCGGGTCTGGCACCGCCTTATGAGCCGGAGGAACTCGCGCCGGGCGACCGGCTCAAACCGTTCCTGATTTATGTCGTGCCGCTGATGACGCTGTTCGTCCTGGTCGTCGGCAGCATCCTCGCGGGCTGGGCGACGCCGACGGAATCGGCCGCCCTGGGCGCGGTCGGCGCGGTTATCGCGGCGGTCGCCTACCGCTGCCTGACGCGCCGCGCCCTGCGCACGGCCCTCATCGAAGCAGCCAAGGTAACCGGCATGGCGCTGTTCATCATCTGCGCTTCGGTCACCTTCGCCCAGATTCTCGCTTTCTCGGGCGCTGTCGACGGCCTGCTGGAAGTCACCATCGAGCTCGATTTCAGCCCGATTACCCTGCTCGTCCTGATGCTGTTGATCCTGCTCGCTCTCGGTGCCTTCATCGATCAACTGTCGATGATGCTGATCACCCTGCCTTTCTTCATGCCGCTGGCCCAGCACGCCGGATTCGATCTGGTCTGGTATGGCGTCCTGCTCCTGGTTGTGCTCGAAGTAAGCCTGACCACGCCGCCGTTCGGACTGCTTCTTTTCGTTATGAAAGGCGTGGCGCCGCCGCAGATTACCCTGCGCCAGATCTATGTGGCCGCAGGCCCGTTCATCGCCCTTGAATTGCTGGTGCTGATCCTTGTCGTCGTTTACCCCGCGCTCGCCACCTGGTTGCCCAACCTGATCATTCGGCCATGACCGCACCACCGGGCACAGCGCAGATTTTCGCCCACCGGCTGCTCGCGGGGCCCAACCGGGGGGCCGTCGTGCACAACCGCCGGATCGAGATCCGGGACGGTACGATCTCCGAAGTGCAAGAATGCCCGGCGGAGGAAGGCTCCCCGCCGCTCTTCGTCATGCCGGCGCTGGCAAACGCCCACGATCACGGGCGGGGACTGAGCCGACTCGCCTACGGCGCGCTGGACGATGCGCTGGAGATTTGGCTGGCGGGCGCCTCCGCCCTCCATCCGCCGGTCGATCCCTATCTGCTCGCAGCGTCTGCGTTCGCCCGCATGGCGCGCTCCGGCGTGGCGGCTGCCGTGCATTGCCACATGCCGCAACGCTCCGATCGGCTCGTCGACGAGGCAAAGGCCGTATGCCGGGCGGCCGGCGATATCGGCTTGCCCATCGCTTTCGTCGTTCCCATGGTCGATCGCCATCGCCTGGGTTACGGAGATGACGAGGCCATCCTCGGCCTCCTGGACGAGGCGGACCGCGAGGTTTTGCGGGCGCGCTGGGCGCGGCCGCTGCCATCGGTGCAGGAGCAGGTCGCGATGGTCGGCGAAATTGCGCAGCACTGCGAATCCGCTTCGGTGAACGTCCAGTTCGGCCCCTACGGCCTGGAATGGGCGTCGGACGATCTGCTCTCCAGCATTGCGGAAGCCTCGGCCCGAACCGGCCGGCGCGTCCACATGCATTGTCAGGAAACGCGGCGTCAGCGCGCCTGGGCCGATACGCGCTTTCCGGGCGGTTTCGTTGCGCATCTGGACGCGCTCGGCCTGCTGTCTCCGCGCCTGACCCTGGCCCATTGCGTCTGGCTCCGGTCGGAGGAGTGCGAACTCCTGGCGGAACGCGGCGTGACGGTCGCGCTCAATACCAGTTCGAACCTGCGTCTCGGTTCGGGCGTGGCGCCGGTTGCGGAGTTTGTCCGGCGCGGCGTGCGGCTCGCGGTCGGGATCGACGCCCTGTCGCTGGACGACGACGACGACGCGCTCCGGGAGTTGCGGCTGCTCCATCGCCTGCACCGGGGCAGTTCGCTCGATCCGGGCCTTTCGGCGGCGAACCTGTTGCGTGCGGCAACGGTCAACGGTTTCTGCGCGGTCGACGGCAGCGAACGCGACGGCGTCCTGGCCCCGGGGACGCCGGCCGACCTGATCGTATTCGACTGGGACCGGCTGGGCGGCGACGTCGTCAGTTCCAGAACCACCGAGGTCGATATTCTCCTCGGCCGGGCCACCGGCGGTCATGTCGTGTCCGTGTGGTCGAGGGGGCGCGAAATCGTCCGGGACGGGCGCGTGACGGGCGTGGACGAACCGGCGGTCATCGCCGAACTGCGCGCTCAGGCTGCTGCCGGCGCGGAGGCCACCAATGCCTTCGTTCCGGCATTGGAACGCTATCAGGCGGCGCTGCGGCGCTACTACAGACAGGAGCGGTATCTGCAATAAACCGCTGCACGCGCGGTCCCGCGGCCCGGCTTTCCTGGCCTGCCGGTCCGCCAGAGCCGCTCAGACCGTTGCCGCGGTAAGGATTTCGGCTACCGCCCGGTATGCTCCTGCAGGCGCGGCATCAGTTCGACGAAATTGCAGGGCCGGTACCGGTTGTCGAGCTGGTATTGCAGGATCTCGTCCCAGCCGTCCTTGCAGGCGCCTGGCGAGCCCGGCAGGGCGAACAGGTAGGTGCCGCCGGCCACGCCGCCGACCGCGCGCGACTGGACTGTCGAGGTCTTGATCTTCTGGAAGCTGATCCAGCGGAACAGCTCGCCGAAGCCTTCGATCTTCTTCTCGAAGACCTGCTCGAAGGCCTCCGGCGTCACATCGCGGCCGGTCACGCCGGTGCCGCCGGTGGAAATGACGACGTCGATCGCCGGATCGGCGATCCAGCCTTCGAGCGCGGCGACGATCTCCACGATCTCGTCCGGCACGATGCGGCGGTCGGCCACGACATGGCCGGCGCCCGCGATCCGCCCGGCGAGCGTGTCGCCGGACCGGTCGTCGGCCGCGCTCCGCGAGTCGGATACGGTCATCACCGCGATGTTGACCGGCAGGAAGGGCCGGCTCTCGTCGATCTTCGTCATGCTGTTTCCTTTGCGCCGGCCTGCGAAGGTTTCTGTCCGCGAACGGGCGCCGGATTAATCACCCAGATAGGCAGGAAGGTCCAAGGGAAACCCGCGTCGCCGGCACGCCGCCGACAGGAATACCAATTTTTGCCACCCCGGCCGACCGAAGGGAGAGCCGGGGTCCAGGGCCGCCGGCAACATTTTCGCTTGTGACTCTAGACCCCGGATCTGCGCTGCGCTCCGTCCGGGGTGGCACCAGGGGAATTGGGTATCGGTGCGTTGGATTCTTAAGAGGCGCGCTCCCCGGCCAAGGCGTCCAGCTTTTCCCGGATCGCCAGCAAGTCGCGCCAGGCTTCGCGCTTGTTGAGTGGGCTGCGCAGCAGATAGGCCGGGTGGAACAGGGGCATGGCGGGGATCGGGTCGGCGCCGGCCTCGACCATGTCGGGCGTGCGGAACTGGAACCAGCGCCCACGCAGGCGGGTGATGCCCTCCTTGCGGTTAAGCAGCGTCTTGGCTGAAGGCCCACCCAGAAAGACCAGGACATCCGGCTTCTTCAATTCTATGTGCCGTTCCAGGAAGGGTCGGCAGACCGCTGTCTCGGCGGCCGACGGTTCGCGGTTCCCCGGCGGGCGCCAGAACACGATGTTGGTGATGTAGGCGTCGCTGGTGCGGCTCAGCCCGATGGCGGCGAGCATCTTGTCCAGCAGCTGGCCGCTGGCGCCGACGAAGGGCTTGCCCTGGCGGTCTTCCTCGGCGCCCGGCGCTTCGCCGATCAGCATGAGACGGCCGGCCGGCGCGCCGTCGGCGAACACGGTGTTCATGGCGGTTTTTTTCAGCCCGCAGCCGTCGAAACCGGCGACGGCGTCGCGCAGCGCGTCCAGCGTCTGGGCGCTGCGGGCGCTTTCGCGGGCGGCCGATACGGTCTCGCCGGTCGATTCGAGGCGCACCGGCGGCGGCGGCGGTGCAGACCGGGGCGCCGGGCCGTTCTCACGCTGCGACTGCATCGGAGCGCGCGCGGGCGGCACCTGCCTCTGCGCGACGGCCTGCGGCTCCCGGTCCCGCCGGTCTACCGGGTGCTCGCCGATCGCTTCGTCGGCGCCGGCTTCTACCTGCCAGGCCAGCGCATGCCGGAGCGCTTCCGCCGCTGTCGGGGTCTGCCGGTCAGTGCGATCGGGCATGGCGCCGAACGGCCCTCTGCGCTAAGAGTTCTTGCCTTGCGCGCCCATTGCGCCTGCGCGTGCGCGCGCTCTGCGACTTTCGGGGAAAGCCGCTGGCGTTACAAGCCCTTACGGGGCCGGCGCAGAGGTCTTCCGGAGACTGGCGGCGCGCCGGAACTGCACGGGGATCGGACAGCATGACGGAACAGGAATCGATCCGCGAAGCGATGGAATACGATGTCGTAATCGTCGGCGCCGGCCCGTCCGGCCTGGCCGCCGCGATCCGCCTGAAGCAGCTTGCCGGGGGAAAAGGCGGAGAAATCGAAGTCTGTGTGCTGGAAAAAGGCTCTGAAGTCGGCGCGCACATCCTGTCCGGCGCGGTGCTCGACCCGCGCGCGCTGAACGAATTGCTGCCGGACTGGCAGGAACGCGGCGCGCCGCTCGACACGCCGGTGAGCGAGGACCGCTTTTTCTTCCTGTCCGAAAAAGGCGGGTTCAAGGTGCCGAACCTGTTCCTGCCCGCCTGCTTCGGCAACCACGGCAACTTCATCGTCAGCTTGGGCAACCTGTGCCGCTGGCTGGCCGAACAGGCCGAGGCCCTCGGCGTGGAAATCTACCCCGGCTTCGCCGCCGCCGAGGTGCTCTACGACGACGAGGTCCGGGTCCGCGGTGTCGCGACCGGTGACATGGGCATCGGCGCCGACAGTGAGAAAACGGCCAACTACACGCCGGGCATCGAACTGTTGGCGAAATACACCCTGTTCGCCGAAGGCTGCCGCGGCTCGCTCGGCAAGCAGCTGGCCGCCCGGTTCGGTCTGCGCGAGGACGCTGACCCGCCGTCCTACGGCATCGGCATCAAGGAACTGTGGGAGATCGATCCGGCGCGGCACACTCCGGGGCTGGTCATGCACACCGCCGGCTGGCCGCTCGACCGGGAAACCTACGGCGGCTCCTTCCTCTACCATTTCGACGAGAACCTGGTGTCGGTCGGCTTCGTCGTCGGGCTGGACTACAAGAACCCCTATCTCAGCCCCTACGAGGAATTCCAGCGCTACAAGCACCATCCCAAGGTGCGCGCTTTCCTCGAGGGCGGTAAGCGGATCGCCTACGGCGCGCGCGCCATCTATGCCGGCGGGCTTCAGTCGCTGCCCAGGCTGACATTCCCCGGCGGTTGCCTGATCGGCGACAATGCCGGCTTTCTCAACGCGCCGCGCATCAAAGGCAGCCATACGGCGATGAAGACCGGCATGTTGGCGGCGGAGGCGGCCTTCGACGCCGTGGCGGCCGGCCGCGCGCAGGACGAACTGTCGGCCTATCCGGCGGCTTTCGAGGACAGCTGGGTGAAAGAGGAGCTGCACCGGGCGCGCAACTTCAAGCCGCTGATGAAGAAGGGCCTGGTCGCCGGCACCCTGCTGTTCGGCATCGACCAGCAGGTCTTTCGCGGCCGGGCGCCCTGGACCCTGCGGGCCCGGAAACCGGATCACGAGGCGACCGAACCGAAGGAAAAGCATCGGCCGATCGACTACCCCAAACCCGATGGCGTGCTGTCTTTCGACCGGCTGACCAACGTGTCTTTCTCCGCCACCAACCACGAGGAGAACCAACCGGTTCACCTGGTCCTGAAAGACAGTGCCGTTGCCGTCGACCACAACCTGGCGCTCTACGACGCGCCGGAGCAGCGCTATTGCCCGGCCGGCGTTTACGAGATCCTGCGCGACGACGACGATGCAACCCCGCGTTTGCAGATCAACGCCCAGAATTGCGTGCATTGCAAAACCTGCGACATCAAGGACCCGACCCAGAACATCGATTGGGCGGTGCCGGAAGGCGGCGGTGGACCGAACTATCCCAACATGTAGGCGCCGTGGGCCGCGCGGGGTCCGGGCCGGCGCCGTTGCACGGGTGATGTCGCCCGCTCTGGCGTTGCTGCTCTACCTGTCGTGCCTTTCTCCGGCGTCGGCTGCCGGGCAGTCCGTCGAGAAGACCGTGCGGCAACCCCTGACGTCGTGGGGTGCGTATCTGTCGGCGCTGCATGCCTCCCGCCAAAAGGATTCGGGCCGCGCGTCGGGCTATTTTGCAACGGTCACGCCGGAGGCTCACGATCGCCTCGTCCTGCTGATCCAGGCCCTGCGTTCCCATATTCTGGCCGGCCGGATCGAACGGGCGGCAGCCGTCGCAGAGCGCACCGTGGCCCTGTCCCAGGGCCCGACGATGGCCCGCCTGGTTCTGGCCGTGCAGGCAGCCAGGCAGCAGCGGTTCAGCGTCGCCATGGGGCATCTCGACCGGATACGGGGCGATAACGTCAGCCGGTTGCTGCTGCCCCTGCTGCGCGCCTGGGTGGCCCTCGGCCGTTACAAGGACCCGGATCTGGCGCTGGACGAGCATCGGGATCTTGAGGGCGTGACACAGTTTCGCCCGTTCCGCCTGATGCACAAAGCCTATCTGCTCGACGTCGCAAGCCGGCCGCGGCGTGCGGCGCTGGCCTATGAGGAAATGTCGCAAGCCCCGTCTGTCGGGTCATTGCGGCTGACCGAAACCGTATCCAACTTTCTGGCCCGGTCCGGCGGGAGGGCGGCGGCGCTGCAGGCGGTCGACCGTTTTCTGGCCGCCAACCCCGACTCGATGACGGTTAAATTGCTGCGCGCGCGGTATCTCAGCGATGCGCCGGTCCGACCCTTGGTCGGCTCGGCGGCCGATGGGGTGGCCGAGGTATTGCTCAACGTGGCCAGCGCGCTCCACCAGGCGGACCGCCCGGGCCAGGCCCTGCCGCTGGCGCGGCTTGCCGTCTGGATGCGGCCACACGATGCGGCATCGGTCTTCCACCTCGGCACCGTGCTGGAAGCCGACGGCCGCCATCGCGACGCCATAGAGGCGTTCCGGAGACTTGAGACCGGAACCATCTACAGCTGGGAGGCGCGCAAGTCCGCCGCCGCCTCGTTGGTCGAACTCGAACGATACGAAGAGGCATCTTCGCTTCTGGACAGGATGGCGGCCGAAAAGCCGCAGCGTTACGACGCGCTGTGGCTGCTGGGCAATGTGCACCGCAACCGCTCGTCCTTCGGCGAGGCGGTTACGGCCTACGACCGGGCCGTGAAGCGCATTCCGAAAATCGGCCGGCGGCACTGGAACCTGATCTACGTCCGCGGCATCGCGCTGGAGCGCTCCGGGCAATGGGCGCGCGCCGAAGCGGACTTCCAGCGTGCCCTGAAGCTCAATCCCGGCCAGCCCTATGTGCTGAACTATCTCGCCTATTCCTGGGTAGACCGCGGCGAAAAGCTGGAACGGGCGCGCACGATGCTGGAAGAAGCCGTCGGCAAACGGCCGAACGACGGCTATATTGTCGATTCCGTAGGCTGGGTCGAATATCGCCTGGGCAATTTCGAAGAGGCTGTCCGTCACCTGGAACGGGCGTCGGAGCTGCGGCCCCACGATCCGATCATCAACCGGCATCTCGGCGACGCCTACTGGCGCGCCGGCCGGCGCCACGAAGCGCGTTTTCAGTGGAACCGGGCGCTGTCGTTCGATCCGGAAGAAGCCGAACGAAATGTAATCGAACAGCGGCTGCGCGAGGGGATGGAGCCCTTCGAACCGATTCTGCGGCAGTAGGGCGCCCGCCCGGACGCCCGGAATCCGCCATGCCGCCGCGAAATCCGCTACCCGATCCTGCGCTTCAGGCGTTTGCGCCGGCCAAGATCAACCTGTGGCTCCATGTCACCGGCCGGCGGCGGGGCGGGTATCGCGAACTCGACAGCCTGGTCGCCTTCGCCGATATCGGCGACCGGCTGTCCGCCGCTCCGGCGGGCGATCTGAGCCTGAGCGTCTCCGGCCCGTTTGCCGCCGCGCTCGGCCGTGGCACGAATAATCTGGTCCTGCAGGCAGCGCGGGCACTGGCCGAGCATTGCGGTGTCCCGGCTGCGGCGGCGCTGCATCTTGAGAAAAATCTGCCGGTCGCCTCGGGTATCGGCGGCGGTTCGGCGGACGCCGCTGCCGCGCTGCGCCTGTGCGTCCGGCTGTGGCAGGCCGATATCGGCGGCAGCGATCTGATGCGCCTGGCGCTGGATCTGGGCGCCGACGTGCCGGTATGCCTCGCCGGAACGACCGCTCGCATGACGGGGATCGGCGAGACGCTGACGCCCGTGGATCCGTCGCCGCCCCCGGTCCCGGCGGTACTCGTCAATCCGGGATCGCCGGTTTCGACCGGGCAGGTCTTCGATGCGCTCGGCGGCCGGTTCTCGTTGCCTGCAGAAGATCGCGGCGGCGATCTCGCGGCCCGCGCCGCCTCGAACCGCAACGACCTCGAAACGCCCGCCATCGGGCTCGTGCCGGAAATCGCGGAAGTCCTGGCCGCCCTGCGCGCATTGCCGGAAATTCGGCTGGCGCGCATGTCGGGCAGCGGCGCGACCTGCTTCGGCCTGTTCGAGCGCGACGATGCGGCATCGGAAGGCGCGCGCGCTGTCGCCGCGGCCCATCCGTCCTGGTGGGTCGCCGCCTGTTCGATCGGGGGCCGGATCGGCGCAGCGGCCTGAGCGGCCGGCGGCTACAGGAACAGAACCAGGGCCGAAACGACGATCATCGCGCCCAGCGACAAGCGCCGGAACAAGGTTTCGTCCACCCGGCCGAAATAGTGCGTGCCAGCCCATGTGCCGAACACGAACACGGGCGTCAGGACCAGGATCAGCCAGAAGACCCGGGGAATGAAGGCGCCGGCGATGGCGAGCAAGGTCAGCGTGACGACCGGGGTGATCGAGCTGGACAACGCGATCGTGCCGCGCTGGACGTGGGCCGGCGCCGGGCCGGACATGATGTAGAGGAACATCGGCGGGCCGCCCATGCCGACCGCACCGCCGATCAGGCCGCTCAGGCCGCCGGCGACGGTGGCCATAACGGGTCCGCGCGGCCCGCTATGACGCCAGCCCGAGAGCAGGATAGCAGCGAACAGGATTGCCATGACGGCGACCGCCCGGCGCATCAGCTCTTCATCCACGCTGAACAGCAGCCAGATGCCGGCGGGCACGAGCAGGACGGAGGAAATGCTGAGGGTCACCGCCTCCCGGATATCGGCGTCGCGAATCGCCCGGCGGCCGAGCTGGAAGCCGGTCAGCAGCATCAGGCATACGCCGACCGGCACGGCTTCGCGCGCACCGACGAAGGCGCTCAGGACCGGCATGATCACGACGACCGCCCCGGCGCCGCCGGTGAAACCGCGCAGGAGGCCGCCGAGGAGCGTTGCCAGAACGATGGCCGCCAGGCCGTACAACGGGACGTCGAGAAAGGCCGGGCTCACCGCCGCTCCGCCGTTCCACCTGCCGGGATGGCAGGATCAGGCCTTGCCGGCAAACGCAGGCTTGCGTTTTTCCACGAAGGCGGTGACGCCCTCGGCGAAGTCCGGCTCAACGGCGCAGGCCGAGAAATTGTCGGCTTCGAGCTGCAGTTGCCGTTCCAGCGGATTGTCCAGCGAGCGCTGCAAGAGCGCCTTGGTCCGGCCGTAGGCGACGGTCGGGCCGGCTGCGAGGCGGGCCGCCAGTTTCCCCGTTTCGGCAACAAGATCGGCCGCCGGCACCACCCAGTTGACCAGGCCGTATTCCTTCGCGGTAGCCGCGTCGAATCGGTCGCCGAGCAGGGCCAGTTCGGTGGCCTTTTTCAGCCCGACCAGCCGCGGCAGGGCATAGGTCGAGCCGCCGTCCGGGCTGGTCCCGATCAGGGTATAGGCGAGCGTGTAGTAGCTGTCGTCCGCGGCGATGGCGAGGTCGGCGGCGCTCATGAAGCTGAGGCCGAACCCAGCGCAGGCGCCGTTCACCGAGGCGACCACCGGCTTGGGCATGCGCCGGATCGCGATAATCAGGCTGTGGACTTCGTGGATGAAAGCCTCGATCGCCACCAGATTGTCCTGGCGCGGCCGGTCCAGCATCGCGTGGAAGGTCTTGAGGTCGCCGCCGGCCATGAAATGGTCGCCGCCGCGGATGACGACGCAGCGCACCTCCGGATCGTGTTCCAGTGGGTTGATGGTCTCGACCAGGGCGCGGGTCATGTCCCGGTTCAGGGCGTTCAGCGCCTTCGGCCGGTTCATCGTCACCAGGGCAACCCCGTCTTCGATCTCCAGTTCGACCAGTTTCTCGCTCATCGCTGCGTCTCCTCAGCCGGCATGTCTGGAAAAGAAATCGTCGCACGCCGCGCCGATCTCGGCCGGCGAATCCTCCTGGACGAAATGCAGCCCCTTTACCGTGACTTCTTCCTGGTTGGCCCAGCTGCGGCAGAAATCGCGCGCCGGCCCGGTCAGGATGCTGCCCGGTTTGGCGTTGATAAACAGCTTGGGAATTGGGCTCTCCTTCATCGCGGCGCCGTAGGCCTCGGCAACCGCGACGACCTCCGGCGGTTCGCCGTCGATCGGGATCTGCCGCGGCCAGGTCAGTATCGGCCGCCGGACCTCGCCGCCATCGGCATAGGGCTTGCGATAGACGTCCATTTCCGCCTCCGTGAGACCGCGCATGACCGCGTTGGGAAGGACGCCTTCGATGAACAGGTTGCGGTTCAGCACCAGGTCTTCGCCTTTGGGCGATCGGAAGCCCTGGAAGATGCCGCGCGCCTGTTCCGGCCAGTCGGCCCAGCGCACCGGGCAGACGACGGTCTCCATATAGGCGATCCCGGCGACCCGGTCCGGATGGCGCGCCGCCCAGTGGAAGCCGAGCGCGCCGCCCCAGTCGTGGACGACCAGCCGGAGTTTGCCCTCCGGCAGCACGGCGTCGAGCCACGCGTCGACGAATCTGCTGTGCTCGGCAAAGGTGTATTCGCCGGACGGGTTCTTGCCCGACTCGCCCATGCCGATGAGGTCCGGCGCCAGGCAGCGGAAGTTTCCGGACAATTCCGGGATCACGTTGCGCCACAGGTAGGACGATGTCGGGTTGCCGTGGAGCAGCACGACCGGTTCGCCCGACCCGGTATCGACATAGCGCATGGTCGAGCCGAGCAGGTCGACGGATTTGCGGGGATGGGGATCGGCGGCGGAAACGGTTTCGGCCATGAATGTTATCCTGGTTTGCGGGTGGAGACGGCCGGGGCGATCCGGCGAACCGGTTTCACTATAACCGGGGGCGAGGCTGAGAAAACCATTGGGTTGGGCAGCGCCGCCCGCGACCTCGGATTTATTCTCCGGCCGCGCCGGCAAGGCGGTTTACCCCGGTTCGAAGGAATGTCTATTGTTCGGCCACAAGCGCCGGCGAACCGCGAACCGACCCCCGAAGACGAGCCGGCTCCGCGGCCGGGCGAATGCTTCCCCGGCAGGATCGAAAGAAAGCACCGGCCATGCCAGCAGCCGAACCGAACGCGTCTCCCGTCGCCGTTACCCTGTATCGCTGGGCCGGCGCATGGGGGCCTTTCAAGGTCAGGATTCCGTGCGGCGAGTGTTCGCTGACCCTCGACGTGATCCAGGATACGCTGGCCCACGAACTCGATGGCATTCCGGTTGCCGTCGACATTCACGACTGGCTGAGCGAATGGTGGCGTCCCCTGCCGAAAGGGGGCTGGCACGCGCCCATCGTCATCGTCGAGGGGCGGCTGGTCAGCCAGGGCCACGCGCTGAACCGCGGCGTGCTGACCGAAGCCGTAATCGACGCCTGGGCCCGGCGCAGCGCGCCGGTCGGCAATCATCTGTACGGCAAGGAAACCTGCCCGCACTGCGTCCGCGCCAAGTCCTATCTCGCCGAAGGGGGCATCGACTATGCCTATCACGACGTGGTGCGGGACCCGCGAGCGCTTTACGAGATGCTGGCGCGGGTAAAGCCGATCGTCGGGCCGAAAACCCCGATCACGGTGCCGCAGATCTGGCTGGACGGCGCCCATGTCGGCGGCGCCGACAGGCTCGGCGAACTGCTCGATCGCGAAGTCGAGCCCAACCCCGACCGCGGCCGGTGCTCGCTGTCGCCGAAGGCTGCGTAGCGCCGTTCGCACGGAAGCCCTTCTTCGCACGGGCGTAACTGCCGGATACCCGGCCAACGGCCGTTCAGGCCGGGCGGATGATATAGCCGAAGCGCGGGAAATGGTTGTGGACCGCGCCGACGCGGTCGTCCTCGCGCCGGACGACGACCTCGTTGCGCCGCACGCCGACGACCTCGCCGATCACCGCTTCCGGCACCCTGTCCGCCGCCAGCACGGAGACCGTCTGCCCGACCGCCGGCCCGGCGTCGTCCGGTTCGCTCTCCCCCGGATCGGCCGGGTCGGCGGCCTTCGCGACGTCGAGCGCTTCCTGCGACGCCATTTCCGTCGCCGCGCCGGTGCCCAGCGCCTCGATCCGCCCGAGCCAACCGCGGATGTTCGGGAACGGCTCCAGCAATGCCGCGTTCTTCCGGCCGGCCCGGTTCACCATCCAGAACGGGTGGAAGATCGAGAAATCGGCCAGCCCGGCCGCGTCGCCGAGCAGGAAGGGCCGGTCGGCCAGCCAGCCTTCGACCAGACGGAGCGTGCGATTCAGCTCGGCGACCAGCCTTGGCGCCGCGGCCATGATCTTCTCCGGCGGAACCGGCTCCTGACCGCGCATGGCCGCCCGGTCGGCGAAGAAGTCCGGCGGCATCCTGTCGGCGATATGGGCGAAGGCCGCGCCCGTCGTGGTGCCGAACAGGGCGCCGTCGGCCCAGAAAGTCAGCGCATGGGCCATGCCCTCGCCGCCTTCGGGATACAGGGTCGGCGCCGGATGCCGGCGCTCCAGTTCGGCGGCGATGAACTGGGTGTCGTGATAGATGTCGGCGCCGTCCTGCATCACCGGCGTCCGCCGGTAGCCGCCGGAAAGCGGCATCAGGTCCGGCTTCGGCATGACCATCGGAATCTGGACCGATCGCCAGGCCAGGTCCTTGAAGCCGAGGATGGCGCGGATTTTGTGCGCAAACGGAGAACCGTCGTAGTGATGCAGGATCAAGTCGGACATCGGCCGATCTCCTTTCGTGGCGCCGGCGCCCTGCCTAGCGGTTCTTGAATTTTGGTTCGCGCTTTTCGATGAAGGCGGCCATGCCCTCCGCCCGGTCATCGGTCGCGAATGCGGCGTGGAACATCCGGCGTTCGAACAGGACGCCTTCGCGCAGCGGCGTCTCGTAGGCGCGGTCGATCGCCTCGATGGTCATGTAGACCGCCGGGCGCGACTGCTTCGCGATGGCCTCGGCAGTCCTGACTGCTTCGTCGACCAGGTCTTCGAGGGGCACGATTCGGCTGACCAGCCCGGAGCGCTCGGCTTCCTCGGCGTCCATCATCCGGCCGGTCAGCGACATCTCCATCGCCTTGGCCTTGCCGACGATCTTGGTCAGCCGCTGGGTGCCGCCGGCCCCGGGCAGGATGCCGAGATTGATCTCCGGCTGGCCGAAGCGCGCGTTCTCGGCCGCCAGGATGAAATCGCACATCATGGCGACTTCGCAGCCGCCGCCGAGCGCATAGCCGGCGACCGCGGCGATCACCGGCTTGCGGATCGTCGTGACGACCTCCCACCCGTTGGTGATGAAGTCTTCCAGAAAGACGTCCTGAAACGACTTCTGCTGCATTTCCTTGACGTCGGCGCCCGCGGCAAACGCTTTTTCATTGCCGGTGAGCACGACCGCGCCGATCGCGTCGTCGTCCTGCGCCGAGTTCAGCGCGTCGCCCAACTCGGCGACCAGCGCCGAGTTCAGCGCGTTCAGGGCCTTAGGCCGGTTGAGCGTGATCAGCCCGACCGGGCCGCGGGTCTCGTAGATGATGTTTTCATAGGCCATTGTGCTGCTCCGCTATTCTCTCGGGCACGCGCGCGACAGGCTTTGCGCTGTTTTTTCGCTGGATCTTATCGGGGGATTGTTTCGGTTCGGCGAATGCCGCGCCCGTAGTGTTGCAGGCTTTCCGCACGGCGGCGATACCGCCGCGCCGCTCGATATACACCGAAAGGTCTAGCCTAACGCTGACGGCGCGGACAATAGAAAGTCGAGCGGTTGGACTGGACGATCCGCCGGATGCCGCCGGTATCCCCGATCCGGCAGTCGCAGCCCGGGCAGGCCTCGCCCTCTTTGCCGTAGACCGCCCACTGGTGCTGGAAATAGCCCAGCTCGCCCGACGGCTGGACATAGTCGCGCAGGCTGGAGCCGCCGGCAGCGATGGCCCGGTTCAGCACCTCCTTGATCGCGCCGGCCAGCGTTTCGGCCTGCCGCGCCGAGACGTTGCGGGCCAGCCGCACCGGCGACAGGCCGGCGAAGAACAGCGCCTCGCAGACATAGATGTTGCCCAGCCCGGACACCGTCTTCTGGTCGAGCAGAGCGGCCTTGAGCGGCGTGCGCCGGCCCTTCAGTTTCGCGGCGAGTGCCGGGCCGTTGAAGGCGTTGCCGAGCGGCTCCGGGCCGGCCCCGACGAACAGGCGGTGCCGGCCGATGGTGTCGACATGGTCCAGCGCAACCAGCCCGAAGCGGCGCGGGTCGTTGAGCCGGACGGTGTCGCCCCGGTCGGTCTTGAGCACGATATGGTCGTGGGGCAGCAGGTCGGGGTCGCCGCGGTCGATATAGAGCCGGCCGGACATGCCGAGATGGAAGATCGCCAGATCACCGCCGGCCAGTTCGATCAGGATATATTTCGCCCGCCGCCGCACCGCACGGACGGCCTTCCCGGTGAGCCGCGCCGAAAAATCCGGCGGGATCGGGATGCGCAAATCCGGCCGCCGCGCCTCGGCACGGACCAGCACCGCCCCCTCCAGCACCGGCCGCAACCCGCGGACCACGGTTTCTACTTCGGGGAGTTCGGGCATTGGACCGCCCCTATCCGGGGAAAATGCAGCGCGCGAAACCGTGAACAGCGGTGAGCGCCGCCGCCTGCTGTATCGGGTCCGGCAATCGCCATATCGATTCGAGGAACGGACTTCTGTACGAGGACAAATTCATGCACGCCCCTTCAACCCGATTTGACCGCAATCCGGTGCGCCGGCATGCCCCGCTGGGTCGATTCGCAGCCGTCGCATTGGCTGCTGCCCTGCTGGCGGCCTGCCAGAGCGTCGCGCTGACCGGAGGCGACCGGTTCAACCGGACCGCCGCCGCCGACAGTGCGACGAGCGCTGCGCCGAACGGCGGCGACCGATCCGACAGGACCGCTGCTGCCCACAGTGCGAAGCGCGCGATATACGGCGGCCTGGCCAACCAGCGGTAGCCTTTCCCGCCGCCGGCCGCGTCGCCGCTCACCCATCGGCCGCCCCGCCGGCCGGCGCCGGCGGGAGGCGCCCTTCCTCCGCCGCATGGCAGGCGACGGCGGCTGAGCCCGCCGCCGTGCGCAGTTCGGGCCGCTCCGTCCGGCAGCGCTCATTGGCGTGCGGGCAGCGCGGGTGGAAGGCGCAGCCGCCCGGCGGATCGATCGGGCTCGGCACCTCGCCGGCCACCGCTTCCCGGTCACGCCCGGTCATGCCGAGATCGGGGATCGTCTCGAGCAGCAGGCGCGTGTAGGGATGCTGCGGCGCAGCGAACAGGGCGGCGGCGTCCGCGACCTCGACGAAGCGGCCCAGATACATGACCGCGATCCGGTCCGACATATGGTTAACGACCGCGAGATCGTGGCTGATGAACAGGTAGGTCAGGCCCAGGTCGTCCTGCAGGTCGCGCATCAGGTTGAGGATCTGGGCCTGGACCGAGACATCGAGCGCCGAGGTCGGCTCGTCGCACAGGATCAGGTCCGGCTGGCTCGCCAGCGCCCGGGCGATCGAGATGCGCTGGCGCTGGCCGCCGGAGAATTCGTGCGGGTATTTCTCGCCGTCGGCGGCGGCGAGGCCGACCTGTTCGAGCAGGCCGTCGACCCGCCGGCCGGTTTCCTGTCCGTCGCCGGCGATGCCAAAGGCCTTGATCGGCTCGGCGATGATGTCCCGCACCCGCCAGCGCGGATTGAGCGAGGCCTGTGGATCCTGAAAGATCATGGTGAGGCGCCGGCGGAGCGCTCGCGTCCGGTCCCGCGCCGCGGTCACGTCATGGCCGTCGATCGCCACCCGGCCCCGGGTCGGCCGGTAGAGGCCGGCGATCAGCCGGGCGACCGTGGACTTGCCGCAGCCGGATTCGCCGACCACCGCCAGGGTGACGCCCTTGCCGATGGCGAAGCTCACGCCGTCGACCGCCTTCAGGACTTTCGGCTTGCGGCCCATCGCCCGCTCGGCGAGCGGCACCGGCAGCCGGAAATGGACCGCCAGATCCTCAATCTCCAGGAGCGGCGTTTCAGCCATCGGCCACCGCCTCCGCCCCGGCTGCCCCGGCTGAATCGGCCCAGCGCGGCGAATACTGCCAGCAGGCGGCGCTCGTGGTTTTGCCGCCCATCATGACCGGCCGCTCGGCGCGGCACAGGTCGCGGACTTCGGGGCAGCGCGGCGCGAAAGCGCAGCCTTCGGGCACCGCGCCGACCCGCGGCATGGCGCCCCTTATCTGGGGCAACCGGCCGACCCGCTCGCCGATCGTCGGGATTGAGCCCATCAGGCCGTGGGAATAGGGGTGCGAGGCGTTGCGCACGACCTCGGCGACCGTGCCGTCCTCGATCACGCGGCCGGCATACATGACCGCGACCCGGTCGGCGGTCTCGGCGATCACGCCCATGTCGTGGGTGATCAGCATGACCGCCGTGCCGTGCTCCCGGCACAGCCGCTTGAGCACGCCGATGATCTGGGCCTGGATCGACACGTCGAGCGCCGTCGTCGGCTCGTCGGCGATGATGAGGCGCGGGTGGGCGCACAGCGCGAGCGCGATCACGACCCGCTGGCGCATGCCGCCGCTGAATTCGTGGGGATAGGCGCCAAGGCGCGAGGCGGCCGCCGGAATCCCGACTTCGTCGAGCAGTTCGACCGCCCGTTTTTCCGCCGCGTCCGCGCCCAGGTCCATATGGGTGCGGATGGTCTCGGTCAGCTGGCGGCCGATGGTGTAGAGCGGGTTCAGGCTGGTCAGCGGATCCTGGAAGATCACGCCGATCCGCGCGCCGCGAATCCGGCGCAGCGCGTCGCCGGAGAGACCGTCGATCCGCGCGCCGTCGAACCAGACCTCGCCGCCGTCGATCCGCGCCGGCGGTTCGAGCAATCCGATCACGGCGAGGCCGGTGATCGATTTGCCGGCCCCGGATTCGCCCACCACGCCCAGGACCTCGCCTTCCTTCACATGCAGGTCGACGCCGTTCAGGATCGGCAGATGGCCGCGCCGGGTCGGCAGCCCGACCTTGAGGCCGCGCACGTCGAGCAGAGGCCTGGCCGCGCCGTCCGCCATCAGCGCAGCTTCGGGTTGAGGGCGTCGCGCAGCCAGTCGCCCAGCAGGTTGACGGCGAGCACGAGCAGCACCAGCGCGAGCGCCGGGAACAGGGTGATCCACCACTGGCCGGAGAACAGGAACTCCTGCCCGACCCGGATCAGGGTGCCGAGCGAGGGCTGGGTCGGCGGGATGCCGACGCCGAGGAAGGAGAGCGTCGCCTCGGTGATAATGGCGAGCGCCAGATCGATGGTGCCGATCACCAGCACCGGCCCCATCGTATTCGGCAGGACGTGGCGCAGCATGATGCGCCACGAGGGAATGCCGATGACCCGCGCCGCGGCGACATAATCCTTCGACTTCTCCACCAGCGTCGCCGAGCGCACGACCCTTGCATATTGCGGCCAGGCCGAAATGCCGATGGCGAAGATCAGGACATAGATCGCGAAGGTGGCGTCGGTCTTGATGTCGGTGCCGGCGAAGATCGCCCGGGCGACGCCGTCGACCATCAGGGCGACGAGAATCGAAGGCAGGGTGAGCTGCACGTCGGCGGCGCGCATCACGATGGATTCGTACCAGCCGCCGAAATAGCCCGACGTCACCCCCAGCCCGACGCCTAGCACGACCGAGAAGATGACGGCGCTGAAGCCGACGATCAGCGACAGGCGGCTGCCGTAGAGGATGGTCGAGAAGATATCCCGGCCCTGGTTGTCGGTGCCGAGCAGGTAGCTCCAGTCGCCGCCTTCGATCCAGGCCGGCGGCTTCTCGGCGTCGCCCAGGCTGAGGGTCGAGGGGTCGAAGGGCGTGTGCGGCGCGATCCAGTCGGCGAAGGCCGCGCCGAAGAAATAGAGCAGGGTCACGATGGCCGCGGTGACGACAACCGGGTTGCGCCGGAAACTGTAGGCGAGGTCGCTGTCGGCGCCTCGATAGAGTGCGCCCATCAAGCGGCCGCTGCCGGAAAGCGGGCCGGCCGTCATGCCGTCCCCGTTCCGCGCTGGGCCGAGACCCGCAATCGCGGATCGACGGCGGCGTAGAGCAGGTCGACGATCAGGTTGATGGCAACGAAGGCGATGGCGGCGAGCAGCAGATAGGCGCCCATGATCGGCACGTCGGCGAACTCGACGCCCTGGATGAACAGCAGACCCATGCCGGGCCACTGGAACACGGTCTCTGTGATGATCGAGAAGGCGATCAGCGTGCCGATCTGCAGGCCGGCGATGGTGATGACCGGCACCATCGTATTCTTCAGCGCATGGCCAAAATTGACGGCGCGGCGCGACAGGCCGCGGGCGCGGGCGAACTTGATATAGTCGGTGCGAAGCACCTCCAGCATCTCGGCGCGGACCAGGCGCAGGATGATGGTCAGCTGGAACAGGCCCAGCGTGATCGCCGGCAGGATGATGGCGAGCCAGCCCGAACCCGTGAGCAGGCCGCTGTCCCAGCTGCCGAGGCGCACCGTATCGCCGCGGCCGAACGACGGCAGCCATTCCAGCGTCACGGAGAAAATATAGATCAGCAGGATGCCGATTACGAAAGTCGGCAGCGAGACGCCGATCAGCGAGGTGGTCAGCACGAAACGGCTGAGCCAGCTGTCCCGCCGCAGGCCGGTATAGACTCCGAGGCCGATGCCGGCCGCCAACGCGAAAATTGCCGAGACGAAGACCAGCTCCAGAGTCGCCGGCATGCGCTCCAGGATCAGGTCGGAGACCTTGCGCTGGAACTGGTAGGAGATGCCGAACTCGCCCTCGGCCGCGTTGCCGACGAAGCGCAGGAACTGGACGATCACCGAGTCGTTCAGGCCGAGGCGCTCGCGCAACTCTTCGCGGTCTTCCAGCGTCGCCTCCTGCCCGACCATGTTGTTGATCGGGTCGCCGACGTAATTGAAGATCACGAAGGACAGCAGCGCGACCACCAGCAGAACGCCGATGGACTGGATCACGCGGTTGACGAGATAGCTGAACATTGGCCGCTCAGATCTCCGGCGGGCGGTCGCCGACCGGCGAATCCCTCTTCAAAAGCAGACCGCCGGCCCCCGGTCCCGCGCGACGCGGAGCCGGAAGCCGGCGGACGGAACGCCGGAAATGCGCTCCCTGCCGGGCGCTACTTGCTCATCTTCGCCCAGCGAAAGTGCGGGGAATCGTCGGCCCGGATCGGCAGATCGAGCTTCTTCGACATGCCCCACACGATCACCTGGTGGTGCAACGGCAGATAAGCGTGGGCGCCTTTCACATGCTTCCACGCTTCGGCGATCATCGCGTCGCGCTTCTTGAGATCGACCGTGACCGGCATGGCTTCGGTCAGCTCGTCGACCCGCGGATTGGCGTAGCCCGTTGCGTTCCACGGCCCCTTCGAATGGTAGAGGTAGGTGAACACATAGTGGCTATCCAGCGTCGGCACGCCCCAGCCCAGCATGTAGAAGTCGGTCACGCGCTTCTGGATCTTCGGGAAGTGCTTGGACTTCGGAATCGCGTCGAGATTGACCTTGACGCCGACCTTGCCGAGCATGCCGACGACCGCAATGCAGATCTTCTCGTCGTTGTTGTAGCGGTTGTTCGGGCAGTCCAGCCGGACGGTGAAACCGTTCGGATAGCCCGCTTCGGCGAGCAGGGCCTTGGCTTTGGCCGGATCGTAGGACGGACGTTCGTTCAGGGCTTTCGTATAGCCGTGGACGCCCGGCGAGGTGATGATGCCGGCCGGCACGGCGAGCCCGCGCATCACGACCTTGCGGATTGCCGCAATGTCGATCGCCCGGTACATCGCCTCGCGCACCTTGGTGTCGGCGAACGGGTTCTTGCCCTTGACGTCGGAGGTCCGCAGCTCCTTCACGCCCGTATCCAGGCCGAGGAAGATGGTCCGGATCTGCGGCGTCTGGACGATCTTCAGCTTGGCGCTGCGGCTGATGCGGTTGAGATCCTGGAACGGCGGGTCGAGCACGAAATCGACCTGGCCGGAAAGCAGCGCGGCGACGCGGGTCGCGGCGTTCTTGATCGGCGTGTAGACGATCTCGTCGACATTGCCGCCCGCGTCCTTCCAGCCCCACCAGGCCGGGTTGCGCACCAGGATGGTGCGGACGCCCGGCTCGCGCAGCTTCAGCATGTAGGGGCCGGTGCCGTTGGCGTGGCGCGCGGCGTAGCTCTCTTCCTTGTTCTTGAAGTCGAGGGGCTTCTCGACCTTGTGCTTCTTCGCCCAGGCCGCCGACATGATGCCGATCTGGGTCAGCTGGTTGGGCAGGATCGGGTTCGGCCCCTTGGTGATCAGCTGCACGGTATGGCTGTCGACCTTCTTCACCTCGACCACGCTCTTCACATAGTTCTTGAAGTCCGAGGTCGGCAGCTTGATGCGCTGCATGGTGAAGACGACGTCGTCGGCGCTGAAGGCCGAGCCGTCATGGAATTTCACGCCCTTGCGCAGCTTGAACTCCCACACGTTCGGCTTGCCCGCGACCGTCGACCAGCTCGTCGCCAGCGCCGGGATCAGCTTCATGCCGGGATCGCGGAACACCAGCGATTCATAAATCTGCAGGGTCGCGGCGTTGGTCGGGCCTTCATTCTGCGAATGGGGATCGGCGGTCAGAGCATCGCCCTGGCTCGCCCATTTCAGGACATTCTTGGCCGACGCCGGCACGGCGGCGACCGCCAACGCGGCGGCAACCGCCGCCGCTGTCATCAATCGTTTCATCGTCACCCCTCCTCCAGGGTATTCGCGTTGAACAGAGTTATTCGCCGGGCGGCCCGGCGCCCGCCCCTGAATCGGCCGTTCGCCGCGCCGCGCGCAGGGCGGCAGTCTTAGTCAAACTGGCGGCTTGCGTCACGATGGAATCGGCGCGCAGGCCCTGCGGTCAACCGGTTGTTATCGGAGCGCGCCGGCAAAGGCGCGGATATCGGCCAGCAGCAGGTCCGGCGCCTCCATGGCGGCGAAATGGCCGCCGCGCGGCATGTCGGTCCAGTGGACAACGTCGAACGCCTTCTCGACATAGGGCCGCGGCGGGAAGGGGATGATCTCGCGCGGGAAGTTCGCGACGCCGGTCGGCACGGTCACGCGACTGCCGGGCGGCAGCAGCGAATCGCCGTCCCGGCCGTATCCGTAGTAGGTCCAGGACGCGCTGCCGAAGGCGTCGTTGACGATATAGAGCATCAGGTTGGTGAGCAGCCGTTCGCGGCCGATGACCCGGTCGAGACTTTCCTGCTGCCCGTCGATCCATGTGCGGAATTTCTCGCCGATCCACGCCGCCACGCCGACCGGGCTGTCCAGCATGGCGTAGGCGAGCGATTCGGGCTTGGTCGCCTGGACGTGGAAATAGCCGCCCTCCTTCATGCGCCAGCGTTCGCCCTTGCGCCGCCAGGCCTCTTCCCCCTCGGTCTCGGGCCGTACCGGCTCAATGCCGCCGCCTTTCCGTTCGCGCGACGGGCGGACGCCGAACATGTTGAGATGCACGCCACCGCACCTGCCCTTTCGGTTTCGGTCCACATGGTCGTGGCCGATCCAGCCGCAGATCACGCTGCCCCAGTCGCCGCCCTGGGCGATGTAGCCGTCATAGCCCAGCACGTCGCCCATCAGGGCGGCGATGTGCCCGGCCATGCGCCGCGGGCCGATCGGCCCGGCCGGCTTTTCGGAAAAGGCGTAGCCGGGCAGCGACGGCGCCACGACATGGAAGGCCGGCGCGTCCGGCGCGCCGTGGGCGGCGGGGTCGGTGAGCGGCCCGAGCATCTCCTCGAACTCGATGAACGAGCCCGGCCAGCCATGCACCAGCAGCAGGGGCCTGGCGTCCTGGTGCGGCGAGCGGCAGTGGACGAAATGCAGGTCCAGCCCGCCGGCCCCGGCCGTGAAATGCGGTAGCGCGTTCAGGCGGGCTTCCACCGCGCGCCAGTCGTACTCCTCGATCCAATAGCGGCAGAAGTCGCGCAGCCAGTTCGGGTCCGGCCCGAGCGCCCATCCGCTGTCGACCTTTTTTTCCGGCCAGGGGAATTCCCGAACCCGCCGGAGAATATTTTCGAGCTTCTCCTGCGGCACATGGATCTCAAACGGCGTCGGGCTCATGGGCTGACGGTTCCTTTCGGCGGTTCGGTAGCGTCGAGCCTATCGCGCTGCAGCGGCCGGCGCTAAGGTCCAATCCGCCCGGCCGCCCGGCCGGGCGCTTTGCCGCCCGGAGCCGCCCCATCCTTTATTATTTCGCGCTCGTGTTCTGCCTCGCCGGCACGGTCAAGGGCCTGCTCGGCATGGGCCTGCCGCTGGTCGCGATCGCGCTCATGTCGATCGCGGTCGAGCCAAAGGCCGCGGTGCCGCTCGTCCTGGTGTCCGGGTTGGTTTTGAACCTGGTCCAGTTCCTCCAGATGGGCGGCGTGCGCGAAATCGCGCGGCGCTACTCGGTACTGGCCCTCGCGGCGGCCGTCAGCGTCTGGGGCGGGACGGAACTGCTGTTCGCCGTCGACCAGCAGATCATCGAAATCCTGCTCGGTATCATCGTGTGCGGCTATGTCGTCATCAACGTCATACGCATTCCGCCCGCCCTGCCGCGGGTCTGGGAGGCGCGCCTCGCCATTCCCGTCGGCCTTCTGCTCGGCGTGCTCCAGGGCGCGACCGGCTCGCTCGCCGCGCCGCTCGCCGCCTGGTGGCAGGTGCTCGGCCTGAAGAAGGACGAATTCGTCCAGGCCTCCGGCTATGTCCTGTTCATCATCGTCGTACCCTGGGCGGTGTCTCTGGTCGCCAAGGGCGCGGTCACGTGGGAGCTCGCGGCAATTTCCGCCGGCCTGCTGATCCCGGCCGGTCTCGGCATGTTCGTCGGCAGCCGGATCCGCGTCCGGGTGCCGGAAGAGCGCTACCGCAACCTGATCCTGGCGCTGCTGTTCCTCGCCGGGCTCGGCCTGTTCATCAAAGGGCTGGCGATGTGAACTTACCGATCCCTACTTGAGTTTGGCTCCTGTGCTACCCGTGTAGTACATTCCTCGCCTTCGAAAACCTCGAATTAAGGAAATCCGGCTATGTCGAAATACGGAAATGTAGCGATATTGGCTGCAAAAAGGGCACGAAGCGGACAAGAACCGGCTTCAGCGTGGAAACAGTCTGCGGAGGAGATATTTCGAGGCAAACCGGAAAGCCAGAAAAAAGGCTGCCCAAGAAATGCCTTTTTGGGGTTAGCAGAAGAAGGTCTCATTCGAGGTGTCGCTTCGGGGAAGTACACGAACTCAAAAGACAATAAGAGATACGCTCTTGAGGGATTGAAATTTCTCAATAAGTGTCCCGAAGCAGCAGAATACCCAAAGATGATGTGGGACAAAATCATGGATGGTAAAATAAAATCGCACAACGAGCAAATGTTTGTGGTTGCAGCGCTTTGGAAAAATGGTGATATTGAAAAATGAAGCAATCTTGCGGCAAGTCCACGGAAGCCCTAATTTTTTCTAGAAATTTTGTGTTACAACATAGTCATCGAGCGTTGTTATGGTAGGTTCCATTCCCTTAGCCTGACATCGAGTGCATGAGCTTGGTACACAATTCCACGAACAATCTCATCAGATTCCCTTGACGTAGTATGAACGATACACATAATTAATTTGGCATTGTGGCGTGGTTTACATGTGCCGATTTTGGATTGGTTGAGAGCCATGATAAATTTGTCAACTGTTTTCGTTTCCCCGAAAATGCCGAAGACATCGTGGCCATCATTGTCATACTGACTATATGTGCAACTTGTATTAATTTTATAATTTCGCTCCTTATGGTTGCGCATTAGCAATCCAATAGAAGGAATAATTGTCGATCATAAGTGAGTCAATTCATTCCGATATACTAGGTCAATTCTCCGAACTCCGCGCGTATCGCCGGGCCGTGCGCGTCGAGCGCCGGGACGGCGCCGAGCCGTGGCGCGCCCAGCTCGCGGACCAGCGCGCCGGGCGGGACCACCTGCGCCGGGCCGTTCGGCGTGTCGACAGGCACGCGCCGCAGTTCGGGATGGGCTGAAAGGTCGGCCACGCTGTTGACCCGGCCATAGGCAATCTTCGCCGCCTCGAGCCGGCGCACCGCCTCCTCCCGCGGCAGCCGGCCCAGTGCCGCGCCGATTTCGGCTTCCAGCGCCGGCCGGTTGGCCAGCCGGGCCGGATTGTCGGCGAAGCGCGGATCGGCCGTCATGTCCGGCCGCTCCAGCACGGTTTCGCACAGGCGCGGCCATTCCCGCGCGTTCTGGATCGCGATCACGATCGGCTCGCCGCCTGCGCAATGGAACAGGCCGTAGGGCGCGATCGACGGATGGCGCAGGCCGACCCGTTCGGGCGGGTTGCCGGCGAGATCGTTGTGAAACAGCGGCACGTTCATCCAGTCCGCCATCGTGTGGAACAGGGAGACGGCGACGGCCCGCCCCTCGCCGGTCTTCTCGCGCGCGAACAGGGCTTCGACGATGGCGGCGTAGGCATGGACGCCGGCGGACAGATCGACGACCGAGACGCCGACCCGGCCCGGCGCATCCGGACTGCCGGTCACCGCCGCGACGCCGGTTTCGGCCTGGATCAGCAGGTCGTAGGCCTTCATATTTTCGTAGGGGCCGCCCTCGCCGTAACCGGAGATATCGCAGGTGATGAGCCGCGGATGTTTTCGCCGAAGCGCCTCGGCCCCGAAGCCCAGCTTCGCCGCCGCGCCCGGCGCGAGATTCTGGATGAACACGTCGGCCTGCGCGATCATCCGGTGCAGCAGCGCAGCGTCGTCCGGGTCCTTGAGGTCGAGGGCGATGGATTCCTTGCCCCGGTTGAGCCAGACGAAATAGGCCGACTGGCCGTTCACCACCGTATCGTAAGCGCGCGCGAAATCGCCGCCCGGCCGCTCGACCTTGATGACCCGCGCGCCGGCATCCGCCAGCTTCGCCGCGCATAGCGGCGCCGCAACGGCCTGGTCGATGGAAACGACGAGAATGTCGGCGAAGGGGTTCATGGGGGTGTGAGAGGCTCGATAGATCCTGCGCCTGTCAAGCTGCGGTCTATTCGAGGATGGCGGCGAGCCGGGCGAGCACATCGTCCGCGATGTGGTCCGGGACAGTTTCGCGCCATCTTCCGTTCCGGGCCGCGAGATCGAGACTGACGATCCGAAATTCGGCTGGTCGCACTACAACAACTCTTTGCCGGCCGGCCTGGCGTTCATCCAGTCGCGGTCCTCCGGGGAATCGTCGCCGGTCACGTCGCTTTGCGCCAGAAGCTCGTCGAGCGAATAGCGGGGACGCGCCCGCTGCTCGCCAATCAGGCGGCTGTTCTCCATGGCAATTTCCACCCGCTTTTCCTTTTCTGTCACCCCGGACGGCGCGCAGCGCAGATCCGGGGTCCAGAGCCTCGAAGTACCGACCTTCGGCCGACACTGGTCCCCGGCTCTCCCTTCGGTCGGCCGGGGTGACAAGGTTGAGTGTATCAGGGGTCATTGGATTCAGTCCGACATCAGGATTTAAGCCGAGGGAATAGTTGAGGCCACGGTCGCCAACATGGCTGCACCTCCGGGAAAGCCATACTTAACAACCCTCAAAACGACCGCGGCAGGCCGAGGACGTGTTCGGCGATGTAGCTGAGGATCAGGTTGGTCGAGATCGGCGCAATCTGGTAGAGCCGGGTTTCCCGGAACTTGCGCTCGACGTCGTATTCCTCGGCGAAGGCGAAGCCGCCGTGGGCCTGCATGCACATGTTGGCGGCCTCCCAGGCGGCATCGGCGGCGAGCATCTTGGCCATGTTGGCCTCGGCGCCGGGCTTTTCGCCGGCGTCGAACAGGCAGGCCGCCTTCCGCACCATCAGGTCGGCGGCCTCGGTCGCGGCGTAGGCCTTGGCGATCGGGAACTGGATGCCCTGGTTCTGGCCGATCGGCCGGCCGAACACCGTGCGCTCGCGGGCATAGGCCGTGCCCTTGTCGATGAACCAGCGGGCGTCGCCGATGCATTCCGCGCCGATCAGCACCCGCTCGGCGTTCATGCCGTCCAGGATGTAGCGGAAGCCCTGCCCTTCCGTACCGATCAGGTTTTCGGCCGGCACTTCCAGGTCGTCGAAAAAGACCTCGGTGGTGGCGTGGTTGATCATGGTGCGGATCGGCCGGATGGTCAGGCCGTTGCCCCGCGCCTCGCGCATGTCGACGACGAAGACGGACAGGCCTTCCGTCCGCTTTTTCGTTTCCTCCCTGGGCGTCGTTCGGGCGAGCAGCAGCATCAGGTCCGAATGTTCGGCGCGCGAGGTCCAGACCTTCTGGCCGTTCACGACGTAGCGGTCGTTGCCTTTCTTCTCCGCCACCGTGCGCAGGGAGAGGGTGTCGGTGCCGCTGCCCGGTTCGGTGACGCCGAAGGCCTGGAGCCGCAAATCGCCCGAGGCGATGCCCGGCAGCCAGCGGTCCTTCTGTTCCGAGGAGCCGTGACGCAGGATCGTGCCCATGATGTACATCTGGGCATGGCAGGCCGCGCCGTTACAGCCGCTCTTGTGAATCTCCTCCAGGATGGCGGTCGCCGCGCGCAGACCGAGGCCGCTGCCGCCGTAATCCTCCGGGATCAGCACGGCGAGGAAGCCGGCTTCGGTCAGCGCGCGCACGAACTCCGTCGGGTAGGCGCGCTCCCGGTCCTTCTCGCGCCAGTATTCGCCCGGATAGCCGGCGCACAGGGCGCGCACGGACTGGCGGATCGCCTCGATCTCCGGGTCCGGGGCGTAGGGGTTGGCGGCGACGTTGTCGGCGGGCGGGGCAGTCTCGACGATGGTCATGGTTCGCACTCTCCGGCGGCAGCCCCGGCCTAAGGCATGTCCGCCGGCAAGGGAAGCGGACACGCCCGCGCGGCGCATTGATTCCGGACCAACGGACCACCGGCGGTCCGGCGAATACCGGACACTATCATTGTAAGGCAACACTTGACATTTCCGCAGCCGACCGCCACTTTTGCAACCGTGATCGGAAGCATTCGGCATAAGGCGCTCCGGAACTACTGGACCAAGGGCCGGACGCGTGGCCTGAACGCCGAATGGATCGGCAGGCTGCGCCGGATACTCTCGGCGCTCGAAGCCGCCGAAAGGCCGGAGCAAATGAAGTATCCTGGATCGTATTTTCATCCCCTGAAGGGCGACCGGGCCGGCCGCTATGCCGTCCGTCTGACGGCCAATTTTCGCGTGACGTTCGGATGGGACGGCGACCGCGCAACCGATGTGGATATCGAGGACTATCACCGATGATCGAACGGCATCCCTCCATTGACCCGGTGCATCCGGGCGAAATACTTCGCGAGGACATCCTTCCTGCCGTATCGATGAGCAGGACAGCGGTGGCGGAATCGCTCGGCATATCCCGTCAGTCGCTTTACGCCATCCTTAACGAGAAGCAGCCGGTCACCGCCGAAATGGCGGTTCGCTTCGGCAAACTGTTCGGTAACGGCACCAGCTTCTGGATCAACCTGCAACGGCTGCACGATATGGCGCGTGCGGAACGCGAAGTGGACGTGTCGGGGATACCGACGCTCGAGGTGCGGGCTCGCTGAATCTGTAAACGCTGCGGGCGGATGCGCCGCGCGGTCCGATGGCGCGTCGCAGGATGCCTTGGGGAAGTTCGGCTTGCCAATCGCCACGGCCGCCGCTTCAATCCGGCCATGGACGGCAGCGCCACCGCAACCGGATTGACCGTCGTGCCGATTGCTCCTGCGATCGGCGCGGAAATCCACGGGGTCGATCTGGCGGCCGACCCGTCCGACGCCACCGTGGCGGCGATCCGCCGGGCGCTGCTCGACCATCTGGTGATCTTCTTCCGCGATCAGCAGATAACGCCAGCGCAGCAGCTCGCCTTCGCCCGCTGCTTCGGCACACCGGTGCCCTATCCCATGGTCGACGGGATCGACGGATTTCCGGAAATCGCGCCGGTTCTCAAGCTGGAGCATGAGCGGGTCAATTTCGGCGGCGTCTGGCATTCGGACACGACCTATACGCAACAGCCGCCGATGGGCGCAATGCTGGCGGCGCGGGAGTTGCCGCCGGTCGGCGGCGACACCCTGTTCGCGAACCAGTATCGTGCCTGGGAAACCCTGTCCGAAGGGATGAAGGCCATGCTCCGGCCGCTGCGGGCGGTCAACAGTTCGGCCAAGGCTTCGGCCCGGATCACCCGTAACCGCGGCAACGCCGGCGGAACCGGCGCGGACGAGAAGACGCTGAAAGAAGCCGTCCACCCGGTCATGCGCACTCATCCGGAAACCGGCCGGCCGGCGCTCTACGTCAACGCCGGGCACACGACGCGCTTCGAGGGCATGACCGAGGCCGAAAGCGCGCCCATCCTGGACTTTCTGTTCCGCCACCAGACCCAGGCGGAGTTCACCTGCCGCTTCGTCTGGACCCCCGGCGCGCTGGCCTTCTGGGACAACCGGGCGTCCCAGCACTATCCGCTCAACGACTATCACGGCCACCGGCGCCTCATGCACCGCATCTCAATCGCCGGCGACCGGCCGGCCTGAACGGCAACGGAAGGCGCCGGGCGGGCGCTATTGGCCGCTTCCGCAGCGGCCCGGCTTCTGGCACCAATGCGCCCGCACCCCGTTTCGCCGCGATTCGCTCCCGCCATGCCCGCCGCCGATTCCTCCGCCCCTTCCAACGACAGCCCGCGCGACTTTATCCGCGAGATCGTGCGCGCCGATCTGGCGAGCGGCAAGGAAAGCGGCGTCGTCACCCGGTTTCCGCCCGAGCCCAACGGCTATCTGCATATCGGCCACGCCAAATCGATCTGCCTGAATTTCGGCGTCGCGGCGGAGTTCGGCGGGCGCTGCCATCTGCGCTTCGACGACACCAACCCGCTCAAGGAGGAACAGCTCTATATCGACGCCATCGAGGCGGACGTGCGCTGGCTCGGCTTCGACTGGGGCGATCATCTCCACCACGCTTCAGACCATTTCGACCGGCTCTACGAATGGGCCGAGCATCTGGTCGAACGGGGCCTCGCCTATGTCGACGACCAGTCGGCCGAGGAGGTGCGCGCCAGCCGCGGCACGCTCACCGAACCCGGCAAGAACAGCCCGTTCCGCGACCGCACGCCGGCCGAGAACCTGGACCTGCTGCGCCGCATGAAGGCCGGCGAATTCCCGGAGGGCGCAAGGGTGCTGCGCGCGAAGATCGACATGGCGAGCGGCAACATCAACCTGCGCGACCCGACGCTCTACCGCATCCTGCACGCCGCCCATCCGCGCACCGGCGACCGCTGGAAGATCTACCCGACCTACGATTTCGCCCACGGCCAGTCCGACGCCATCGAGCATGTCACCCACTCGATCTGCACCATGGAGTTCGAGGATCACCGGCCGCTCTACGACTGGCTGGTCGAGCATCTGCCGGCGCCGTCGCGGCCATACCAGTATGAGTTCGCCCGGCTCAATCTCGGCCACACGGTGCTGTCGAAGCGCCGGCTGATCCGGCTGGTCGAGGAGGGCCATGTCGCCGGCTGGGACGATCCGCGGATGCCGACGCTCGCCGGCCTGCGCCGGCGCGGCGTGCCGGCGGCCGGCCTCCGCGAATTCATCCGGCGCATCGGCGTCGCCAAGGCCGACAACCTGGTCGAGGCGGCCCAGTTCGACGCCGCGGTCCGCGACGTGCTCAACGAGGCCGCGCCGCGCCGCATGGCGGTGCTCGACCCGCTGAAGGTCGTCATCGAGAACTGGCCGGAGGGCGAGGTCGATTGGCTGCCCGCCGCCAACCATCCGGCCGACCCGGACCGCGGCGCCCGCGACATCCCGTTCGGGCGCGAATTGTGGATCGAGCGCAGCGACTTCATGGAGGATCCGCCGAAGAAGTTCTTCCGCCTCGCGCCGGGCCGGGAGGTGCGGCTGCGCTTCGCCTACCTGGCGACCTGCACCGGCGTGGTGCGCGATGCCGACGGCGAGATCGTGGAACTGCGCTGCACCGTCGATCCGGCCTCGCGCGGCGGCGCGGCGCCCGACGGCCGCAAGGTCCGCGGCACGATCCACTGGGTCTCCGCGGGCCACGCGGCCGATGCCGAGGTCCGGCTCTACGACCGGCTGTTCAGCGCCGAAATCCCCGGCAACGGCGGCCGCGACTGGCTCGACGACCTGAACCCGGAGTCGCTCAAGGTCATCCGCAACGCAAAGCTGGAACCGGCGCTTGCCGGGGCCGAACCGGGCGAGACTCTGCAGTTCGAGCGCACCGGCTATTTCGCGCCCGACCCCGATGGCTTCCGGGACGGCAGCCCCGCCCGCCCGGTCTTCAACCGCACCGTCACCCTGCGCGACAGCTGGGCGAAGCAGGCGGGGCGGTAGCGGCAGTTGCCGACCCGCCGGTGCTGGCCGAAAGGCCCTCCTACGGCCGCTTCACCAGGGACCAGGCGAGTTCTCTGGCTTCCTCCTCCGTGTCGACGATCCGGTCCTTCGGGATGCGGTCGAGGACGCCGAAGGTGTAAAGGGTCCGGGAGATCCGGCTTAGATCGCCGAAGATGACGACTTCGGTCCCCGTCTGCTTCGCCCGGTCGATGAGCACGCAGATCACGTTCGCTGCACTGTCGTCGATATGCGTCGTGCCGGAAAAGTCGAAGATCACGACGTCGTGGTCGCGGATATCCTCGCCGGCCTGCCGGATCAGCTTGCGCGACGACGACACCGTGAAGGTGCCGCGAAACGCCAGAAGGCCGACATGCGCATCGAACGTGTCGGCCGCAGGATCGAAGGTGGAATCGAGGATCGGGACGGAAACCACGCTGTCCAGCTCAAGGGATTCGATCCGCGAGGCGTTGACGATGTTCGCGGCGATGACGCCGAGCACGATCGCGAAGAACGGATCGATGAAGATGGTCGCGCCCATGGTCAGGAGCATGACCGACGAGAATTTCGCGTCCATCCGGCGGAGCTTCCGCAGGAAGGAAAAGTCGATCATCTTCCAGCCGACGAGCATGACGATGGCGGTGAGCGCCGCGATCGGCAGCGGCGCAACATAGGGGCCGAGGCTGAGAATGAGCGCCGCGATGATGAGCAGGCAGATGACCCCCGCGATCACGGTTTTGCCGCCGAACCGGCGCGCCGACATGGTGGCGATGGTTGCGCCGCCCGGAAGGACGCCGGCGGCGCCCGCGACCAGATTGCCGAGGCCCTGGGCGAGCAGCTCGCGATTCGGGTTGTGCTGCGAGTTGGTGAACGTATCGGCGAGGAGCGACCACATCAGGCTGTAGACCGAACTGATGAGGGCGACCAGGGCCGCCGGACCGACGGCTTCGGACAGGAATTCGAGCGACGGCGTCTCGAGGACGGGGACAGGCAGGCCGACGGGAACGGGCCCGAGCCGTTCGGCGCCGGGCAGGAACACCGTCACGAGCCAGCCGATCGCGACAACGGCAAGCGCCGATGGCAGGAGTTTGCCGGCTCTTGCCGGCCATACGGCCATCAAGACCAGGCCGCCGCCGGCGATCGCGAGGTCGGCTGCGCCGAGGTGGAACAGCTTGTAGGCCTGTTTCCAGAGCAGCAGCACGCCGATGCCGGACATGAACCCGGTCAGCACGATGTGCGGCATGTAGGAGACGAAACGCCCGATTCCGGCGAGCCCGAGGCCGATCTGCATGGCGCCGGCCATGACGATGATGACGGCAATTTCGGACAGGCTGTACTGGTCTCCGGTGACCAGGGTGGCGGTGATGACCGCGAGCACGGCGCTGGGGCCGCTTACCAGGGCGCGCGTGCCACCGCACGCCGCGGCAACGAACCCGACCAGGACGCCGCACCAGAGCCCCGCAAGCGGACCCAGGCCGGAGATGACGCCGAGCGCCATTGCCGTCGGGACGTAGTTGGCCGACAGGGTTATGCCGGCCTTGAGGTCCGCCGAGAAGACCGGGGCCGTATAGGGCGGCCGTTTCTCGTTCCGCAGACTTTCGAACATTGCGATCCTCCGTCGGTCTCAAGGCAGTACAGGAGGATTGGGCGATTATCAATTTTGTCGGGTTCCGGCAGGGGACCGAATTGTGCATATTGACGGTCGGGCAAACCTGCCGGATCAGGCCTTCCGGCAATCCAGGAAGATCGACAATGATATATGAAATGAGAACGGTCACGTACAAACCGGGTGCGATGTCCGAGGTTCTGTCCGTCAACCAAAAGACACACGAAATCTTCAGCCCGAAATACGGGGAGACTTTGGGGTTGTGGACAGCCGAAATCGGCGCGCTCAACAGGCTCTGGCGGCTTTGCGCCTACGACGACTATGGGGATTACCGGCAGAAGCGGGCGGCGCTGGCAAAAGACGCCCGCTGGCAAAACGAACATCTATCGAAGGTGTCGCATCACATCTTGCAGCACGAGGCGCGGATGTTGACGCCGGTCATGCCGGTGCAGGCCCCGGAGGCCGCCGGCAACATTTACGAATACCGCTATTACAGGACGGCGCCGGGGCAGGTCTCCCGGTATGCCTCGGAGATGGAGCGGGCGGCGTCGGTCCGCAAGAAACATGTGTGCGACGTCGGCATGTGGATCACGGAAGCGGGCCTGCCGGACGAGTTCTCGCACATGGTTGCACATCCCTCCATGGAGGCCCGGACAGCGCAGCGCGCGGCCCTGATGGCGGATGCTGAGTGGGCGGAAATCCAGAGTGAAATCGCGCAGTTGCTCGTCGATGCCCGTTCCGAAATCCTGGTTCCGCTTGCCTGGTCCAAAATGCGCTAGGTTTCCTTGCGGCGGGAGCGGCGAAGGCCGCTCCCCGTCCCGGGGCCCTGACAAAGGACCGCCATGCCTGCGCCGAACCTCTATCTGATCGACGGCTCGGCCTATATCTTCCGGGCGTTCCACGCCATTCCGGCCGATTCATTCAAGCGCTCCGACGGCGTCCACACCAACGCCGTCAACGGCTTCTGCAACATGATCGTGAAGCTGATCGAGCAGGTGCGCTCAGATGGGCATGAGGATTACCTTGCGGTGATCTTCGACGCGTCGTCGAAGACCTTCCGCAACGATTTGTACCCGGAATACAAGGCAAACCGCGACGAGCCGCCGGAGGAGTTGCGCCCGCAGTTCGCCCTGGTGCGCGACGCGACCCGCGCCTTCAACCTGCCCTGCATCGAGCTGGAAGGCTACGAGGCCGACGACCTGATCGCCACCTTCGCAAGAAAGGCGACGGCCAAGGGCTTCCAGACGGTCATCGTCTCGTCCGACAAGGATCTGATGCAGCTGGTGAACGACACGGTCACCATGTTCGATCCGATGAAGGACAAGCGGATCGCCGCCCCGGAGGTGGTCGAGAAATTCGGCGTGGCGCCGGACAAGGTGGTCGATGTCCAGTCGCTGATGGGCGACAGCACCGACAACGTACCCGGCGTGCCCGGCATCGGCCAGAAGACCGCGGCGCAGTTGATCGGCGAATACGGCGATCTGGACACGCTGCTGGCCCGGGCGTCGGAGATCAAACAGAACAAGCGGCGGGAGAACCTGATCGAATTCGCCGACCAGGCCCGCCTGTCGCGCGACCTGGTCGTGCTGAAGGACGATGTCCCGACCGATGCCGCGATCGAGGATTTCCGGCTGGAACCGCCGGAGCCGGAAACCCTGCTCGGCTTCCTGCGCGAGCAGGAGTTCCGCACCATCACCCGCCGGCTCGAGGCCGGTTTCGTCGAAGCCGGCCTGATCGAGGCGCAACCGGACGAGGCCGCCGATCCCGCGCCGGCGCCGGAGGCCGCGGTCTACGAAGCGGTGCAGGACGAGGCGCGGCTCGCCGAATGGATTGCGCTGGCGCGCGCGCGCGGCACCGTCGCCTTCGATACCGAGACGACCTCGTTGAACGAAATGCGCGCCGAGCTGGTCGGCTTCTCGCTGGCGGTCGAGCCGGGCCGGGCCTGTTACGTCCCGCTCGCCCATGTCGCGCCGGGGTCCGAGGGCGGCGAAGCGCTGGCGCTCGACGGTGCGGCGGCGCCGGAGCAGATCCCGTTCGACCGTGCGCTCACCCTGCTGAAGGACCTGCTGGAAGACCCGGCGACCCTGAAGATCGGCCACAACATCAAGTACGACACGGTGGTGATGGCCGGCTACGGCATCGGGATCGCGCCGGTCGACGACACCATGCTGCTCAGCTATGTCTGCGACGCCGGCCGGCACAAGCACGGCATGGACGACCTCGCCTGGCTCCATTTCGAGCACAGCACGATCAAGTACAGCGACATCTGCGGCAAGGGCAAAGCGCAGATCGGCTTCGCCGAGGCAGAGCTGGACAAGGCGACCGACTATGCCGCCGAAGACGCCGACATCACCCTGCGGCTGCACCGGCTGCTCAGGCCGCGCCTGGTCGCCGAGCGGGTGACGACCGTCTACGAGACGCTGGAGCGGCCGCTGATTCCGGTGCTGGCGCAGATGGAGCGCACCGGGATCAAGGTCGACGCCGGCCATCTCAAGCGCCTGTCCGGCGATTTCGAGCAGCGCATGGCCGGCTACGAGGCGGAGGTCTACGAGCTTGCCGGCGAACGCTTCGCCATCGGCTCGCCCAAGCAGCTCGGCGAAATCCTGTTCGACCGGATGGGCCTGGAGGGCGGCCGGAAAACCAAGACCGGCGCCTGGGGCACCGGGGCCGACGTGCTGGAAAGCCTGGCCGCCCAGGGCCACGACCTGCCGGCCCGGGTGCTGGACTGGCGGCAGCTTTCCAAGCTCAAAAGCACCTACACCGATGCGCTGGTGGCGGAGATCAACCCGAAAACCGGCCGGGTCCACACCTCCTACGCCATGGCGGTGGCCTCGACCGGGCGGCTCTCGTCCAACGATCCGAACCTGCAGAACATTCCGGTGCGGACCGAGGAAGGCCGGCGCATCCGCGAGGCCTTCGTGCCGGACGCCGGCTACACGCTGGTCTCGCTCGACTATTCCCAGATCGAGCTTCGGCTGCTCGCCCATGTCGCCGACATGCCGGTGCTCAAGGACGCCTTCCGCAATGGCGTCGATATCCACGCCATGACCGCCTCGGAGGTGTTCGGCGTGCCGGTGGACGGCATGGACCCGATGGTCCGGCGCCGCGCCAAGGCGATCAATTTCGGCATCATCTACGGCATCTCGGCGTTCGGGCTGGCCAACCAGCTGCGCATCGACCGCGGCGAGGCCCGCGCCTTCATCGACGCCTATTTCGCGAAATTCCCCGGCATCCGCGATTACATGGAGACGACCAAGGACTTCGCCCGGCGCAACGGCCATGTCGTGACGCCGTTCGGCCGCAAAATCCACGTCTCGGGGATCAACGACCGCAGCGCCTCGCACCGCGGCTTCGCCGAGCGCCAGGCGATCAATGCCCCGCTCCAGGGTGGCGCGGCCGACATCATCAAGCGCGCCATGATCCGCGTCCCCGCCGTGCTGGAGGCCGAAGGGCTGGGCGCCCGGATGCTGCTCCAGGTCCATGACGAACTGCTGTTCGAGGTGCCGGAAGACGAGGTCGACCGCACCGTCGCCGCGCTCAAGCCGATGATGGAAGGCGCCGCCCTGCCGGCGGTCGACCTCTCCGTCCCCCTGGTTGTCGACGCCGGCGCCGCCGACAACTGGGCCGCGGCGCATTAGGGCGACGGTTCACGCAGGACGCACGGGCACCGGCTCCCTGACAGTATTCTCCGGGCCGACTGTCGCCAGCGACCGGCTCAGTTCGGCCAGCGCCAGCGTATCGCGGGCACAGTAGGCGCGCAGGTCGGCGAATGTGCGCCGGCGCTCTTCCGGATCGTCGGTCGCCAGCGCCCCGACGTAGCGCGCGGCCGCAGTCTGCCCGTCGGCGATCGACAGGTCGGCGTAGTCCATGCCGGGAACCAGCGCGGGCAGCACGGTCTTGATCGAGAAGGACCCGCGGAACGCAGGGTGGTAATAACTTCCGCGTATCGGCGGCAACAGATCGAACAGCCGGGTCCCGATGGCGCGCAGCGCCGCCGCCCGTTCCGGCAAGGCCGCCGCGAGGTCGCGCAGGATGCGGCCCTCGTAGCCGGAGTAGGCGCAGACGCTGCCGCTGCGGCCGAGCGCCCCGATCAGCCGGTCGGCCAGCGCCGGCCGAGGGTCGTCGCTGCCCTCGTGCAGATAATCGGCATGTTCCGGCGGCGCGCCCCGGCGTTCGGTATGCACCGAGAACAGGAAGGGGATTGCATCGTAGGGGCGCGTACCGGCGAAGCGCGGAATCGCCGACGAGAATGTTTCGAAGTCCAGGTAGCGGACCGGCTGCCTCCGCCGGGCCAGTGCGCCCGCGATGTCGCCATGCAGCGCCGGACGGCCATCGATGACGGTGCGCCGGACGATGCGCTGCAGCGGCGTGAGCGGGAACCGGTCGGGAATATCGCGGATCTCCCGAATTCCCCCGGCGTCGAGCCGGTCCCGTTCTGCCTTCGCCAGCCGGGGCAACTCGTCGATGCCGTGGTCCGGCGGCGCATCGTTGCGCGTGCAATGCGCGTAGTACGGGCAAGCGTAGGGGTCGAAGCAATGGCCGCCGGGTGCGATGTCCGGCGCGCCCGTCGCGGCGAGCATGACTTGCATCCCGTGCACTCCGGCCTCGACGGTTGCAAGCAGCGCTTCCGCCCGGCCGGTCACCGGGTGCAGCTGGAACAGCGCGTCGGGGTCGAGTCGCCGGCCGTCGTAGACATATTGGCGGTCGAGGGTGAGGACGCAGGCTTCGCGCACATCGAGGCCGGTGCCGCGCAAGACCCAGAGCTGGACCGCGGCATCGAGGACGAAAAGGTCCTTGAGCCGCGTCGTCGACTTGACCTCGGTCAGGCGCCAGCCGCCGCCGGGCAGGCGCTCGATAATATCGGCCCGGACCAGAACTCCGCGATGCCGGAATGCCGCCTCGAAGAGGGCCGGCGCGCTGCCCGCCTCGATGACTCGGGAGGTTTCGTCCAGCGCCTCCGGGATATGGCGGTGGTCGTGCGCCACGAGATGGCCGCCGGGGATGCGCCGGCACGCCAGTTCCCCGACCTCGTGCCCGGCATCGAAGACCGCCCGGAGCGCCTCGTCCGGCGGCGCCGCCAGGTCGCGTTCGTAACAGTCGTACCAAAGCCGAAGATGGCACTGCGCCCCGGAAATATAGCGGGATTTGGAGAGGGTGGGTGTTTCCGTCACGGCGCGCTGCGGAATTTCCGGGGGTCCATCTTTCCCGCCGTGCTCGTCCATTTCCTGAGATAATTTGCAAACAAGAGGCCGAGATAACCGCGACTCTCGACGATGTCCGCAACGCAATCGAAGCCAATTTCGCAGAAATCAGCTTCGCGCACCTTCTTGGAACTTCCGGTAGGCGTAATGTAAACGATCTCGATTTTTAGCGGAGTTTTTTCACTAGCGGCGGAAGATACGCAATTTAGTGTCTCACGCCAGCCCGATTTGCCTTTCGGGAATGTTTTTTCGTATAATCTATCTCGTCCACTATCGAGAATGCTTATCATGCCAAGTTTTTCAAGATTATGAATGAGATGAATATATTTTCCAACGTGATCGGTTGCTCTGCATATATCGAGGATACCGTCCAAAATGGCGCGAAAGCCAACATTCCGGGCGAAGCGTAGATAATTGAGCTGCTCTTTATTGATCGATCCTTCATCAGTCTTCAGTTCGACAAAATATACATTCTTTAGATCGCTCGAAAATGCAGCATAATCGACCTGTACAGATTGATTCTCTCTCGAATGTGGACGTTCCTTCTTTAGATCTTCGTACAACGTGCCCAAACGCAAGGGGAATTCCGGTAAAATTGTTGGATGCGTTACCGGTTTCGTTTTCAAGCATTCGCGCAGAATATCCGGCAGATACAGTCCGAAAAACGGCGCGAGATTCGGTTCGAGCCTGTAGCCGGGAAGATGCCGCCAGCGGTCCAGAGCATGAAAGACATCTTCGAGGGCCGGAGGGTTTCGATCGGTCATATTGTGCCCCTTCGCGGTTCGCGCGATGCCCCGATGCTTAGATGCGCTGCGGATCGACGCTTATTCTGGATCGCATTTGCCGGCCCGGCAATGCTACGCCGACAATTCTCGTTTCTTTCGGACGACCAATCTGCGAAATCGCGACGAGGCGAAAGAGGAGGAGGAAGGCATGTCCATTCCGGGCTCCTCCAGCCTCTCCCTGCCGGAATCCTCTGCAAAAGGCCGCAGGTATCCGTCGACGGACGCGCTTTCCTGTAACTTCCCCGCTGAATCGGAGGATGGATATTTCTCAGTAGCCCGCCGTTTCGCAGAGGAATCCCGCCGGGCGCGCGGGGTGAGGGGGCGCCGACGCGGTTTTGCCCCGGCCGCAGGGACAATCCCATGCCGGAGGCCGGACGGAGTCGCCGGAAAGGCCTTGACGTCACGAACGAGAACATTAAATGAACAAAATTGCATCTCCGGCGGGCGGTATGCGTCGGTCCGGGCCGGCGGTGCGGCTTCGAACGGAGCGCCGGCGTGCAAGAATACACTGTATATGGAACGGTCTGCCTTAGCGAATAGCGGCAAAATCGGGCGGCGACGCAGAGCGAACGGTGAGGCCATCGAGGCGAAATCGCGTCGGAACATGACAGAACATGACATTTCCTGACACTCTACGACTCTCCCGAACGCCCGCGTGCCGCTCCGGACGGCCGCAAGCCGATCCGGGGACCAGAGACGCCCCGAACGGCCTGTCCTCGCGGCCCCTTCGACACGCTCAGGGCAGGCTCTGGGCCCGGATCGGGGTTCGGGGCGGCACATCGGGTGGAAGGGTGTCGTCATGACGAATCATGACGGAACGCAGATGTGACAGCCAATTGGCCTGACAGGCGACGCGCACCTTCAGAGTTGCGTTTGACGCCAGGGAATCCGCTACAGATCCCGCGTAAATGCCGAGCGCTCCAACCACAGGGTTACTGCGGGTACGACGGCCGGGCCGTCATGGGCGACTCCTTCGACGAGTTCGAATTGTGTCGACGACCCGCGTCGGGCCATCTCAAATTCCAGCCGCTTCAGCCGCTCGATCCGGCTCGTCGACTCGTCATTGACGCCCCGGATATAGACGGGATCGCCGGGTTCCTTGGCTATTTCCCAGGTTTCGGTGTCTGCCCCACCGACGACCATGTGGAGCGGAACCGCCCGGATCGCGTCGTTATCGAAACCGATACCGAATCGCTCCTCCAGCCCGCTGACGCCGGCCGGCCAGGGGCGGGCCGGATCGGGCAGAGTGACGTTGCCCGGCGCACCGACCGACAGCGCTGTCAAACGGTGCGGGTGCAAATACAGGAAACGATGCGCGAACTGGCCGCCGCCGCTGTAGCCGAACAGGGCGAAACGGTCCGCGGCAAGGGGCCAGATTGCGGCGGCCTGGCCGATCATGTCGAGCAGCAGAAGGTCGAACCGTACGCCGTCGCCGTCGATCCATTTATAGCCATGGACGTCGTCTGCAGCTGCCGCGCCGACGGGAAACAGCGGCGCCAGAAGAACGGTACCCGTGCGCTCGGCAAAGTCCCGGAAACCGTCGCGGAAATTATCCCTCCGGCTGGTCCCGTGAATCAGGACGAGCAGCGGCGCGGGGTCGTCCTGCCGCAGCGATTGCGGCACGTAGAGCGACAGGGCGAAGCGCGGGTCCAGCCGGCTCGCCATCCAGGGCGTGAAGCCCGTATCGTAAGGGAAGAGGTCCGCCCGCTTCATCGGCCCGTCCAGCCGGCGCGGCGGGAGGTCCCGGGCAAGGCGGGCGGTCGCGCGGAACGTCTCGCTGCGCGCGCCGAATTCCCGCATAGTGCGGACCCGCCTCGACAGCAGTCCGCAGGGGTCGCCCTATGGAAATCAAGTGGCTTGAAGATTTCCTGGTGCTCGCCACCACGCGCAGCTTTTCCCGGGCCGCCGAAGAGCGCAACACGACACAGTCGACGCTCAGCCGGCGCATCCAGCAGCTCGAGGACTGGTTGGGCGTGCAGCTGATCGACAGGAGATCCCAGCCGGTCGGCCTGACCCGGGCGGGCAGCGACTTCTACCGGGAGTCGATCGCCATCGTCCGGACCGTCTACCGGGCGCGGGCCGGCGCCCGCCGGATCGGCCTGCAAGGGGCGGAGCAACTGCGCATCAGCGCCCAGCACGTCCTGGCGCGTCATTTTCTGCCCCGGCTGCTGGCGCAGATCGAGGCGCACATGGAGATCGGCGGGGTCGCCCTGCGTTCCGACAATCTCTACAACTGCATCGACGACCTGCTCAACGACGTGGTCGACTTTCTGGTCTGCTTCCACCAGCCGGCGATGCCGGACCTCGTCGATCTCAGCGGATACGACTTCCTGATTGTCGGCTCGGAGGAAATGATCCCGGTCTCGCTGCCCGACGAAAGGGGTAATCCCAGATTCGCGTTGCCCGGCACGGCCGACGCCCCGGTATCCTGCATCGGGTTTTCCTCGGAGAACCCGTTGGGCTGGCACCGCCAGGCGCGCATGACCGCGCAGGATGTCGAACTCCACATCAACCCGGTCTACGAATCGACCATGGGCGAGATCATCCGCGACATGGTCCTGGACGGACGGGGCATGGCCTGGCTGCAGACCATGCTTATTGGCGAAGACCTCGATTCCGGCCGTCTGGTGCGCGCCGGGGACGCAACCTGGGACCAGTCCATCGAGATCAGGCTCTTCCGCACCCGCGCCGCCGGGCGGGAAAATATCGAGCGGATTTGGGACATGTTGCGCGACAGCGGCCCCGCGCAATGCCCGCCAGATCGGGGCGCAGCCTAGATTATGCAAAAATTGCATAATATGGCGCAATGCGCCAGGGGATCTGCCAGCGGCAAACCCAGCCTGCGCTTCGAAATAAATGCAACATTTTCGGTTTGAAGAAAAACCGGCATGTTTGTATGATTTGAGGAAGAGGCATTGGGATTGGTGTTATTCTATCGAAAATTCGCATAACTTCAAGCATGCCGGTCTTCAGACAATGCCAGGTTTCGTGGACGCGGGATGAGAGGAGGAAATCATGTCCGTAATCCGCAAGAGTTTCGCCCCGACCGCCATCAAGGCGACGATCGGTGCCGGTCTCGGTTTCGCGCTGGCGACCGGTGCCGTCGCCGACACGCCGAAGAAAGGCGGCACGCTGGTCATCGGTTCCCCACAAACGCCGCGGCACTTGAATCCGGCGGTGCAGTCGGGCGTCGCCACGGGCATGCCCGGATCGCAGATTTTCGCCACGCCGCTGCGCTTCGACGAAAACTGGAACCCGCAGCCCTACCTGGCTGAAAGCTGGAAGGTCTCGGCCGACGGCCTGAGCGTGACGCTCAACCTGCGCAAGAACGCGAAGTTTCACGACGGCAAGCCGGTCACGTCGGAAGACGTCGCCTTCTCGATCGACACGATCAAGAAAAACCATCCCTTCAAGACGATGTTCTCGCCGGTGGCGAAGGTCGACACGCCCGACCCGCACACGGCCATTCTGCGGCTGAGCAAGCCGCATCCGGCAATCCTGCTCGCCATGTCCTCGTCGCTGTGCGCGATCATTCCCAAGCATGTCTACGGCGACGGCAAGGACGCCAAGCGGCATCCCATGAACCTGAAGCCGGTCGGCTCCGGACCGTTCCGCTTCGTCGAATACGTCAAGGGCCAGCACATCATCCTGGAGCGCGACCCGAACTTCTTCCTGAAGGGCAAGCCCTACCTCGACAAGATCATCTACAAGATCAACAAGAACTCCAATTCCCTCGCGCTCGGCCTGGAGCGGGGCGACATTCATCTCCGCGCGTTCAACACCAAGTCGCGCGAACTCGGGCGGCTCAAGAAGAACAAGAACCTGGTCGTGACGGCGCAGGGATATGCCGCGATCGGCCCGATCGCCTGGCTGGCGTTCAACCTGAAACACCCGATCCTGGGCAAGAAGGCCGTGCGCCAGGCGATCGCCTATGCGGTCGACCGCAAGTTCATCAACGAAGCGCTGCACAGCGGGCTGTCGAAGCCGGCCCTGGGCCCGATCGCCATGGGCAATCCGCTGGCGGACCAGAACGCGAAACGCTACGACCTCGACCTCGGCAAGGCGAACAAGATGCTCGACGCGGCCGGTTATCCGCGGAAGGACGGCGGGACGCGCTTCCAGGTCACGCTCGATACGCTGCTGTCCCAGCGCGACGTTGCCGAATATCTCAAGCCGCAGCTGAAGAAGGTCGGCATCGACGTCAAGCTCCGGATTCCGCCGGACTTCCCGACCTGGGCCAACTGGGTCAAGAGCCACGAATTCGACATGACCGTCGATGTCGTCTTCAACTGGGGCGACCCGGTGATCGGCGTGCACCGCACCTATGTGACCTCCAATATCCGCAAGGGCGTCATCTGGTCGAACACGCAAAGCTACTCCAACGCAAAAGTCGATGCGCTGCTGGAAAAGGCGGGCGTCGAACTGGATCCGGCGAAGCGCAAGCAGATCTATCTGGAATTCCAGAAGATCGTGACCGACGAACTGCCGGTCTACTGGATGTACGGGCTGCCCTACCACACGATCTACAACAAGAAGGTCGGCAACCCGCCGCTGACGATCTGGGGCACGATGGGCCCCATGGATAACGTCTACCTGAAGTAGGTCGCCGTCCGGATTACGGACCCGGCAGTGCGTCGGGGAGAGGGCCGGTTCGCGCAAGGCGGACCGGCCCCTTTCGCTCTACGGGCGATTCGCTGCCCGAGCCTTGCCCGGCCCGGCTTGACCGGGCAGGGCGAAACATGCCGAATCGGCGATAGCGGCGAACCGGACGAGAGGCGCTAGGCGGCGATGCCGATCCTGAGACTGGTGCTTGAGCGGATCGCCTACGCCTTCATCGTCGTCACGGCCGTCCTGGTTCTCAATTTCATCCTGGTGCGCCTGGCGCCGGGCGACCCCGCCGAGGTCATCGCCGGCGAATCCGGCGGCATTACCGAGGAAATCCTCGCGGCCATCCGGCGCGATTACGGGCTCGACCTGCCGATCCACGAGCAGCTCTGGATTTACCTCGGCAACGCCATACAGGGCGATCTCGGCTATTCCTTCTATTTCAACTCGCCGGTCGTCGAACTGGTCGTCTCGCGCATGGGGCCGACCATCCTGCTGATCCTCGCGGCTACCGTCATCGCCCTGTTCATCGGCACGACGCTCGGCGTGCTTGCGTCGCGCAATCCCGAAGGCCTGTTCTCGAATTTCCTCACCGTCGCGTCGCTGATCGGCTATTCGGCGCCGGCCTTCTGGACCGGATTGATGCTGATCATCCTGTTCGCCTTCGTCGTCCCGATTTTTCCCATCGCCGGCCTTTACGACGTGACGCTTTCGGTCGGATTCTTCGGCCGAGCGCTCGACATTGCCCATCATCTGGTGCTGCCGGCCTTCACGCTCGCGATCATCTACATCGCGCAGTACAGCCGCCTCGCCCGGGCCAGCATGCTCGAGGTGCTGGGCTCCGACTATATCCGCACGGCGCGGGCGAAGGGCGTCGCCGAGCGCGTCGTGTTCTTCAAGCACGCCCTGCGCAACGCCGTCCTGCCGATCATCACGATCACCGGGCTGCATTTCGGCAACCTGCTGTCGGGCGCGGTGCTGGTCGAGGCGGTGTTCAACTGGCCCGGCCTCGGCACGCTGGCCTTCGATTCGCTGCTGCGGCGCGACTACACGACGATCCTGGCGCTGCTGTTCTTTTCCGCCCTGATGGTCATCGTCGCCAATCTGGCGACCGACTTCTGCTACCGGCTGGCCGATCCGCGCATCAAGGGCAAGAGGAGCTGAGCCGATGGCCGAGCGCCCCGCCGGAGCGGAGATTCCCGTCGCCACCGCCGAAAGCCCGGCGCGCGAGGCCTGGCGCATGTTCCTGCGCAACCGGTCGGCGATCCTCGGTCTCGTCCTGCTCGCCGCCATCGTTCTGATCAGCCTGTTCGGCCCGCCGCTCTACGGCGTCGATCCCTTCAAGATCAAAGGCGCGCCCTTCACGCCGCCGGGCGTCGATCCAAACGTCCCGCTGGGCACCGACCATGTCGGCCGGGACATTCTCGCCGGCATGATCGGCGGCGGCCGGGCGACGCTGGCGGTCGGCGCGTCGGCCGCGCTGATGACGGTCGCGATCGGCCTGCTGGTCGGTGCGATGGCCGGCTATTACGGCGGGCTGGTCGACGAAATCCTGATGCGGATTACCGAGTTCTTCCAGGTCCTGCCGTCGCTGATCCTCGCCATGGTGCTGGTGGCGCTGTTCACGCCGTCGCTCTACATGATCGCCATCGCCATCGGGGTGGCGAGCTGGCAATCGACCGCCCGGCTCGCGCGCGCGGAGTTCCTGCGCCTCAAGGAGCTCGAATTTGTCAAGGCCGGCCGGACCATCGGGGCAACGGACAAGCGCCTGATCTGGGTCGTCATCCTGCCCAACGCCCTGCCGCCGCTCATCGTGTCCGCCACGCTGATCGTCGGCGTCGCCATCCTGTTCGAGGCCGGGCTGAGCTTCCTCGGCCTGGGCGACCCGAACATCATGAGCTGGGGCCTGATGATCGGCAGCAGCCGCGAATACATCTTCGATTCCTGGTGGTCGGCGACCTTCCCGGGCGCGGCGATCTTCCTCTCGGTGCTCAGCGTGAGCCTGATCGGCGACGGCCTGAACGACGCGCTGAACCCGAAGCTACGGGAACGGTGATGCCGGCCGCGGACGACTCATCGACCTTGCTGGAAGTGCGCAACCTGCAGGTCGACTTCCGGACCCGTCACGGTATCGCGCACGTTCTCGACGGCATCGAATTCAGCCTGTCGAAAGGCGAAATCCTCGGCATCGTCGGTGAGTCCGGCTGCGGCAAGAGCATGACCGCGCTGGCGATCATGGGCCTGATTCCCAGCCCGCCCGGCAAGGTCGCCGGCGGTGAGATCGTCTATCGCGGCGAGAACCTGCTCAAAGCCTCGAAGGAGCGCATGCGCCGGATCCGCGGCAACCGGATTTCCATGATCTTCCAGGAGCCGATGACCGCGCTCAACCCGGTCTTCACGGTCGGCGACCAGATCGCCGAATCGATCGTGCTCCATCAGGGGCTGACCAGGCGTGCAGCGCTGGACCGCGCGGTCGAGTTGCTGCGCGAGGTGCACATCCCGGCCCCGGAGCGACGCATCGGCGAATACCCCCACCAGCTGTCCGGCGGCATGCGCCAGCGCATCATGATCGCCATCGCGCTGGCGTGCGAGCCCGACATACTCATAGCCGACGAGCCGACCACCGCCCTCGACGTGACGGTGCAGGCGCAGGTGTTCGACCTGCTCCTGGAACTTCAGCAAGACCGGGACATGGCGATCGTCATGATCACTCACGACATGGGCGTAATCGCGGAAATGACCGGCCGCGTCCTCGTCATGTATGCCGGGCGGATCATCGAGACGGCGGCGGTCGACGACCTGCTGCAAAACCCGCAGCATCCCTATACCCGCGGCCTGATCGCCTGCGTGCCGCAGCTGAGCGACGAACCGGAGGCGGAACGGGCGGCGCTGATGGAGATACCCGGCGTCGTGCCGCCGCTGACCGAGCTCGGCGTCGGCTGCGCCTTCGAGCCGCGATGCGGCTTCAGGATGCCGGTCTGCGTGCAGTCGCGGCCGTCGCCGGTCGCAGCGGGCGCCGGCCATTCGGCGGCCTGCTGGCTTATGGAAGAGGGGGACCGACCGTGAGCGCATCGGCGGGCCAGCCGTTGCTGAAGGTCCGGGACCTTAAGGTTCATTTCCGGACCGGTTCAAAGGGACCGTTTCGCAAGCCGACCTTCGTTCATGCCGTCGACGGTGTCAGTTTCGACGTGCCGAAGGGCACCACCTTCGGCATCGTCGGCGAATCCGGCTCCGGCAAGTCGACCACGGCGCTCGCCATCATGCGCCTCGCGCCGATTACCGGCGGCACCATCGACCTCGCCGGCGCGCGCCTGTCCGAGGCCGAAGGCAACGAACTGCTCGCCCTGCGCCGCAAGGCCCAGATCATCTTCCAGGATCCCTATTCCTCGCTCAGCCCGCGGATGCGCGCCGGCGCCATCGTCCGCGAGCCGCTCGACCTGATGGATGTCGGCGCGCCGGAGGACCGCGACCGCCGTGTCGCCGACCTGTTCGGCAAGGTCGGGCTGCGCGCCGAGCAGCAGGCGCTGTTTCCGCACCAGTTTTCCGGCGGCCAGCGGCAGCGGATCGGCGTGGCGCGGGCGCTCGCCAGCCAGCCCGACCTCATCGTATGCGACGAGCCGGTCTCGGCGCTCGACGTCGCCATCCAGGCGCAGATCCTCAACTTGCTGCGGGCATTGCAGCGGGAATTCGAACTGACTTACCTGTTCATCTCGCACGATCTCGCGGTCGTCCAGTATATCTGCGACGAGATCGCGGTCATGTATCTGGGCGAGATCGTCGAGCAGGCCGACCGCATCTCCCTCTTCAAGCGGCCGCTCCATCCCTACACCTGGGCGCTGCTCTCCGCCGTGCCGTCGGCGGCGTCGAAGCGGCGGGGGCGCCGGCGCGTCAGCCTCGAAGGCGATCCGCCCAGCCCGATCGACCTGCCGCCGGGGTGCCGCTTCGCCGGGCGCTGCCCGTTCGCCGAAGATATCTGCCGGGCCGAGGCGCCGGCCCGGCGCGAGATTTTTCCGAAACACTGGGTCAGCTGTCACCGCGTCGGCGACGACGGCGTGCCGCCGCACCGGACGGTGCCTCTCTCGAACGGGCCGGCGGAACCATGAACAGGATCTACAGCGCGAAAAAAATCGTCACCATGAACCCGGCGCGGCCGGCGGTGAGCCATGTCGCGGTGCGCGACGGGCGCATCGTCGGCGCCGGGACCGTCGACGAACTGGCCGGTTTCGGCGCCTATGAACTGGATGAGCGCTTTGCCGGCAAGATCCTCATGCCCGGCCTGGTCGAGGCGCACTGCCATGTCATGGAAGGCGCGTTCTGGCGGTTCGTCTATTGCGGCTATTTCGACCGGCAGGCGCCCGACGGGACGATCTGGACCGGGCTGACATCGGTCGACGCGGTCGTCGCCCGCCTGCGCCAGGCCGAAGCGCAGCTTGAAGATGCCGAAGCGCCGCTCGCCGGCTGGGGCCTGGACGCAATCTACTTCGGCGCCCGGCGGATGAACCGGCACGATCTGGATCGGGTTTCGCCGGATCGCCCGGTCGGCGTGCTCAACGCGTCCTGCCACATTCTGAACGTCAATACCGTGGCCCTCGAACGGGCCGGCCTGCTGCGCCCCGGCATCAACCATCCCGGCATTCCGCTGGCGGCGGACGGCCGGCCGGCCGGCGAACTGCGCGGCCACGACGCGATGGGGCCGGCCAATCCCCATGTCGGCTTCGACCGGGACAGCCTAGCCTGCGACGAGCACGGCTTCCGGCAGTTCGCGCGCCAGTGCGTGCGCAGCGGCGTGACGACGGCGACCGACCTCGCCGGCCTGCTGCCGCAGGACGCGGTCGCCATGATGCTGCGGGTCACGGGCGAGCCGGACTATCCGGTGCGCATCGTCGCGATGCGCAAATTGCAGAATATCGCCATACCGGACCTCATCGCCCGGGCGCGCGAACTCGGCCCGATGAGCACCGACCGGCTGCGCCTGGGGTCGATCAAGATGGTCGTGGACGGATCGATCCAGGGCTTCACGGCGCGGCTGCGCTGGCCGGGATACTATAACGGCGCGCCGGAGGGGCTCTGGTACCTGCCGCCGGAACAGGTTCGCGAACTCTACCGCTCGGCCCTGGAGCACGGCATCCAGGTCCACACCCATACCAACGGCGACGAGGCAACCGAACTGGCGCTCGATTGCATCGAAGAGGCCCTGCGGCGTTATCCCGCGCCGGATCACCGCCTCACCATGCAGCATTGCCAGCTTGCCGACGCCGCCCTGTTCCGGCGCATGCGCGCGCTCGGGCTGTGCGTCAACCTGTTCTCCAATCACATCTACTATTGGGGTGACGAGCACTATGCCCAGACCGTCGGGCCGGAGCGCGCGGAGCGGATGAACGCCTGCGCGACCGCGCTGGCCGAGGGCGTGCCCACGGCGATCCATTCCGACGCGCCGATCACGCCGCTCGCGCCGCTGTTCACCGCCTGGTGCGCCGTCAACCGGAAGACGGCATCCGGGCGCACGCTCGGCGAGTACGAACGAATCGGCGTCGATGCGGCGCTCCATGCGATCACCTTGGGCGCCGCCTATACGCTGAAGCTCGACGGCGAGATCGGCTCAATCGAATGCGGCAAGCGTGCCGACTTCGCTGTGCTGGAGGACGATCCGACGGAGATCGGTGCGGATAGATTGAAGGAGGTCCGCATCTGGGGGACCGTCCAGGACGGCCGGATCTTCCGCGCCGCCAATATCTGAAGGCGCCGTATGCAATCCGGCGGCGAGTTGCCGGTGAGCGTCGTCGACGGGTTGTTCGACCCTCGAAAAACGTGTCCGGTCTATCGTCCGCCCCGCCTTTACGGCGGCAGGAATCTTGAGGTTCCCTGCCGACGCCGGCGCACCGGCTCAACTCGGATCGGCGTCCGGCTCCATAGAATCCTTGTGTTTCTGACGAGCCAAAATTGGGCGCCGACCAACACCGGGCGTCAAATCGCGGCGGCGCGTGTCTGCGAGGCCCCGTAGATCCGGATGCAAGCCGGGGCTCCGGCCGGAATGACGGGAAAGGGCGAGGGGAACGAACGGCGGTTCACGACATTTCATGACATGCCGGAACCCCGGCGGCCCTAACGGATCGCGAAGCCCTCGTAGCCCGCGGCGGCGATTTCGGCGCAGCGGGCGGCGTAGGCAGGATAGCCGCCGATATAGGGCATGAAGACCCGCGGCTTGCCGGGGACGTTGGCGCCGATATACCAGGACGAGCAGGTCGAGCGCAGGGAGGCGTCGGCGAGATCGTTGACATGGCCGACCCAGTCGTCCTGGGCGGCGCGTTCGGCCTCGATGACCGTGGCGCTGCGGCCGCGCAGGGCCGCGATGCAGTCCGACACCCATTCGACATGCTGCTCGATCGACGGCATCATGTTGGTCAGCACCGAGGGGCTGCCCGGCCCGGTGATGGTGAACAGGTTGGGAAAACCGTTGACCGCCAGGCCGAGATAGGTGCGCGGCCCGGCCTCCCAGGCCTCGCGCAGGGGCAGACCGCCGCGGCCACGGATGTCGATGCGCTTCAGGCTGCCGGTCATGGCGTCGAAGCCGGTCGCGAAAACGATGGCATCGGCCTCGATCTCTTCGCCCTCGACGGCGACGCCCGATTCAGTGATCGCCCGGATCGGCTGTTCGTTGATGTCGATCAGGCGCACGTTGGGCCGGTTGTAGGTCTCGAAATAGCCGGTATCGACGCACAGCCGCTTGCAGCCGATCACGTTGGTCGGCATCAGCCTGCGCGCGGTCTCCGGGTCGCGGACGGTCTCGCGGATCTTCGCGCGCACGAAGTCCGCCGCGGTGTCGTTGGCGGCCGGGTCGTACAGCAGGTCTTCATAGCTCGCCATGAAGGTGAGGCCGCCGGTCTGCCAGCGCCGCTCGAATTCGGCGACGCGCTGCTCCGGGCTGTCGGCGAGCGCGGACGGCCGGGGCAGATCGACCACGAAGCAGCCGAAGCGCGTTTTCGCCTCTTCGCGCAGGCCCCTGTAGTCGGCCTTGACGGCGGCGATTTCCGCCGGGTCGAGCGGGCGGTTCTGCGCCGGCACGGAATAGTTCGCCGTGCGCTGGAAAACGGTCAGTTGCGCCGCCTGTTTCGCGATCACCGGGATCGACTGGATGGCCGACGATCCGGTGCCGATCACAGCGACGCGCAGGCCGGAGAAATCGACTTCCTCGTGGGGCCAGCGCCCGGTGTGGTAGGTCGCGCCGCCGAAGCTGTCGCGGCCGGGAATGTCCGGCAGATTGGCCGCCGAGAGGCAGCCGGTCGCCATGATGCAGAAGCGCGCCGTCACCGTCTCCGGCGCTCCGTCCTCCGGCTCCAGCCGGATCCGCCACAGGCCGGCCGCGTCATCCCAGTGCGCGGCGGCGACCCGGGTATCGAACTGCATGTCCGGCCACAGGCCGAAACGGTCGGCGACATGGTTGGCGTAACGCAATATCTCGGGCTGGACGGCATAGCGCTCGGTCCACTGCCATTCCTGCTGCAGCGCCTCGTCGAACTGGTAGGAATAGGACAGGCTCTCGACGTCGCAGCGCGCGCCGGGATAGCGGTTCCAGTACCAGGTGCCGCCGACCCCGCCGCCGGCCTCGCAGACCCGCGCCCGGAAGCCGGCGCCGCGCAAACGGTGCAGCAGATACATGCCGGCAAAGCCGGCGCCGACGATCAGGGTGTCGAAATCGGGGGCTTCGGGATCGGCCGCGTCAGCGTGAGCAGGGTCGTTCATGGCGCGGCAGTCTCGCCGAACAGGCCGGCGGGTCAAGCCTCGCAGGCGCGAAGCCGGATTGCCTGAGGCGGGACCGCTTGGCCGGCGCTACCCGACCCGCTTGGTCGAGACGAAGGCGCGCCATTCGCACAGCCGGTCGCCGCGCATCTTCCAGTGCTCGCCGGCGATCTGGCGGGCTTTCGTGCCGTCGGGATTGTCCCAGCTCGCGGTCCATTCCACAGCGATCCAGTCGCCGCTTGCCGCGATCAGCGTCTTGTCGAGCTGCACGTTGCGGATCGCCGGATCGTAGAAGCGCTCGTGGAAGGCGCGCACCTGTTCGGCGCCGCGCGCAACCTCCCGGCCGTTCCATTCGATCACCGCATCGTCGGTATACAGCGCCATCGTCGCCTCGATGTCGCGGCGGCGGTACACCGCCTCAGCCTGGCGCACGATTTTTTCGGCATCGCTTGCGTTCAATGTACCTGCCCTTCGATCATGCAAAAAATTCCCCGGGCAGATATGCCATACGCTCTTCTAATTTGACAGGGGTGCAGGCCCCGCCCGCGTTATCGACCTTAGCTTTCGGACTATCTCCCATTAGAGGCTACCGGTGGGTTCGAATCGTCGAAGCGGTGATGACCACATACATCCGCCGGTCACCAGAGCCTCGGCTTTCTCCTACCTCCCATTCGTGCTGGATCAATGACAGGGCTTCCTCGAGTCGTACGGCTGCCCGCGATTCCCTGCATTTTTCGAAGCGTAGCAGGCTCAGGCGACGATAACGGCGGGAGCCGACACCGTGGCTCGAAGCGATTTTCCGGAAATCGCCATCCATCGTCACGAGGATCGCGTCATTTGCTTCCGAGACGGCAGCAACCAGCGTATCTGGCGAATTCGGCGCGATCCGCTCGCGCAACCGGATTGCCTCATGACCGTAATTTTCGAGGGTTCTCGCGACAGAATCGGGGACGCACTGATCCACAAAAAACCGCATGCGCGCCAAGGCTACGCAGCCTGCGCTTCGTCGTGGTTCAATGCAGCGTCGATGTCCTCGGGCGTGAGATCGGGATATTCCTCAATGATTCGGTCCACCGAATAGCCGTCTTCATGCAGCCGCCGGATCGAGCCGACTGCGATCCGGGTTCCGGCGACCGACCATGCGTTGCGCCCAATTGAGCGGTGTTTCCGGAGTTTGCCGATAGAGTCGGCCGGTCGCTGGCGCAGCCGGGCAACCTTTTCGCTAGTATCGTCGATGACTTCTTTCAGTGGGATACTCAGTACGTACTGACCGGAAACGATTTCCTCTGGCCTGCCCGTCTCGGGGTTCGTCAAGACCACCTGCCGGTCGAGCACGTAGAGGGTGGTCGCAGTCCAAAGTTCGTCCTTCAGGTAGCTCAGGACCTCGGCGACTTTTCTCAGATGCTGGAGTGGGACATTGTTCCGCATTCGCAGACGCTCAAGCGTCCGCAGGGCCACCATATCCTTGAACGAATAGAACCGGCTGTTTGGCAGGCGGGGATTATCTTCGACGAAGCTCGGCTTGAAAAAGTCGGTTTTCGCCCAGTAACGGAGCCGCCTTTTGCTCAGCCCGGTGATCCGCTCGACCTGTTCTTCGGAAAATGCCGCGACGACATTCGAAATGTCGAGCGCCGGCACGCCACCCGATCCTCGCGGACCTCCATCCATAATGCCAGCCTCCTCCTGCAGGGCGGACATATATCACATCGCGGGAATCATTGGAATCCGACTGCCGAATCGCGTTCCTTCGCAACGATGATTCGGCGGTCGTGCAGAATGGCAGCGACTACGCGAAGGTCAAACGTTCCGTCTTGCGCCGGAAGACTTCGTCAGGCCGCGACCTCCCAGGTCGAGCCGCGGTGCAGCAGCGTGTTCATGTCGCCCGCGGCCGGCGCCTTGTCGGCGATCGCCCTGTTCTGGGCGAGCACGGCCCGTTCGTAGCTCATCTCCGCCGGGGCGCAATAGAGCACGCCGATGGCGACCGGGAAGTCCGGCGGCTTCATGCGGGCCAGCGCCCCGCCGATGGTGCGGTTGGTCTCGTCGTGGACGATGACATCGTCCTCGCTGAAGCCGTCCTCACCGAGGGTGGCGACTTCCAGTTCCAGCGTCTGACGGTTCAGGCGCAGGCCCTTCTCGCGGTTCTTGCCAAAGATCAGGGGCTGGCCGTGCTCGGCCTCGAGCTGCATGTCCGCCGTCACCGCCTTCTCGGTGAAATGCTCGAACACGCCGTCGTTGTAGACGATGCAGTTCTGGATGATCTCGACGAAGGAGCAGCCCTTGTGGGCGTGGGCGCGGGCAAGCAGGCCGGGCAGATGGTCCTGCCGCCGGTCGATGCCGCGGGCGACGAAGCGGGCGTTGACGCCGAGCGCGAAGCTCAGCGCATCGACCGGCGAATCGATCGAGCCGTGGGGCGTCGACGGCGAGCGGGTGCCGAGCCGCGAGGTCGGCGAATACTGGCCCTTGGTCAGGCCGTAGATCTCGTTGTTGAACAAGAGATAGCTGATGTCGACGTTGCGCCGGATGGCGTGCAGCGTGTGGTTGCCGCCGATGGAAAGCCCGTCGCCGTCGCCGCCGACGACCCAGACGTCGAGGTCCGGGTTGGTCAGCTTGATCCCGGTCGCGAAACTGGGCGCCCGGCCGTGGATCGTGTGGAAACCGTAGGTCTCCATGTAGTAGGGGAAGCGCGCGGCGCAGCCGATGCCGGAGACGAACACGGTGTTCGCCGGATCGGCGCCGATATCGGCCATCGCCTTCTGTACGGCTTTCAGGATGGCGTAGTCGCCGCAGCCGGGGCACCAGCGCACTTCCTGGTCGGTGGCGTAGTCCTTGGGCGACAGGTTCGCAGGGGTCTGAACGTTCATCGCTGTTTCTCCGCCGGCCCTACAGCCAGGCTTTCAGGGCGTCTTCGATTTCGACGATGCGGAAGGGCTTGCCGTTCACCTTGTTGAGCGGTTTGGCGTCGACAAGATATTCGGCGCGAAGCACCGTCACCAGCTGGCCGGTATTCATCTCCGGCACGATCACGGCGTCGTAGCTCTTGAGCAGGTCGCCCAGATTGGGCGGCATGGGCCGGATATGGCGGATGTGGATATGGGACACATCGTGCCCCTGCGCGCGCTTGTTGGAGACGGCCCGGCTGATCGGCCCATAGGTTGAGCCCCAGCCGACGACGGCCACCCTGCCGCCCGCCTGCCCCTGGTCGACCGCCTGGGCCGGAATGTCTTTGGCGATGCCGAGAATCTTGTTCAGGCGGTTGTCTGTCATCTCCTGGTGATTGTCGGCATCGTAGGAGATGTCGCCGGTCAGGTGATGCTTTTCGATGCCGCCGATCCGGTGCAGCAGGCCGGGCGTTCCCGGCTTCACCCAGGCCCGGGCCATGGTTTCGGGATCGCGGGCATAGACCTGATAGCCCTCCGGATCGGTGCGGAAGGTTACCGGGAAGGGTTCGTGGTCCTCGAAATCCGGAATCAGCCAGGGTTCGGCGGCATTGCTGATATAGCCGTCGGTCAGGAACATCACCGGGGTCATGTATTTGACCGCGAGGCGGCAGGCCTCGATGGCGGCGAAATAGGCGTCGCCGGGGGAATGGCAGGCGACCACGGCGAGCGGCGAATCGGCATTGCGGCCGTAAATCGCCTGATAGAGGTCCGACTGTTCGGTCTTGGTCGGCAGGCCGGTCGAGGGGCCGCCGCGCTGCGAGTTGACAACGACGAGCGGCAGTTCGGTTGCGATCGCCAGGCCAATGGCCTCGGTCTTGAGCGCGATGCCGGGGCCCGAACTGGACGTGACGCCGAGCGCGCCGGCATAGGAACCGCCGATTGCCGCGCAGACCGCCGCGATTTCGTCCTCCGCCTGGAAGGTCGTAACGCCATAATCCTTGAGCGGCGCAAGCAGGTGCAGCAGCGCCGAGGCCGGCGTGATCGGATAGCCGGTGAACAGCAGGTGCAGGCCGGCCAGCCGGGCGCCGGCGACCAGCCCCATCGCCACGCCTTCCGCGCCGGTGAGCGCCCGGTACGTGCCGGGCTGGATATCGGCCGGCGGCACCACGAAACTGCCGAACTCGCGCGCCATGTCCGCGGTCTCGCCGAACGCGTGGCCAGCGTTGAGGGCCGCGATATTCGCATCGGCGATCGCCGGTTTGCGGGCGAATTTCTGCTTCAGCCAGTCCTCGTTGATCGTCCGGTCGCGCCCGAACAGCCAGTCGACCAGGCCGAGCGCCCACATGTTCTTGCAGCGCTGCGCGTCCTTGTTGCCCAGGCCGAACGGTTTCACCGCCTCGACCGTCATGCGGGTCATGTCGACCTCGAGCTTGCGATAGCCGTCGAGCGTGCCGTCTTCGAGCGGATTTTCCTCAAAACCGGCCTTGTTCAGATTGCGCCGCGAGAACGAGCCGGTATCGACGATGATCAGCCCGCCCTTGCGCAGGTCGTCCAGGTTGGTCTTGAGCGCCGCCGGGTTCATGGCGACCAGCACATCGACCGCGTCGCCCGATGTCCGGATCGTGCGCGAGCCGAAATGAATCTGGAACGCCGAAACGCCGAAGGTCGTGCCAGCCGGGGCGCGGATCTCGGCGGGAAAGTCCGGGAATGTCGCGAGATCGTTGCGGGCCATGGCGGTGGCCTGGGTGAACTGGGTCCCGGTCAGCTGCATGCCGTCGCCGGAATCGCCGGCAAACCGCACCACTGCGCTTTCGAGTTCGTTACCGGATTCGTCCGGTGCGGCCGAGCCGCCATCCATCGGCTCTCTCCTTCCGTCCTGCGGGGCCGCCGGCGATAGCCGGCCGGCCCCGAACTTCGATGCGCCTGCCGCTTATAGCGGGGCGCGGTCGATTGTTAAAGTCCCGAACAATCAGCTTTCCAAATATTTCACACCTAAACCAATTTTTCGCGCCGCACGCGCCGGTCAGTCCAGCACGGCCAGCATTTCCGAGACCCGGCCGAACTTGCGGCGCGGCGCCGGCGGCGTCGCGGCCTCCTCTTCGGCGCACTCGATCCGTTTCCAGTCCTCGAACGACACATAACGGATATTGTTGGACTGCAAATGGTTGTCCAGCGCCGGGCGGCCCGGTTTGCCTGCCCCGGTGCCGCAGTCCTCGACAATCTGCTGCGCTGCCGTTGCGCCGTCCGGCTTGTTCGAGCCGATAACGCCCGAAGGCCCGCGTTTGATCCAGCCGACGGCGTAGAGCCCGGGCTCGATCCGGCCATCGCTGTTGCGGCTCCGGCCGCCCTCGAACGGCACGCCATCGACCGGCTCGGAATAGTAGCCGATCGCCGGGATCACCAGGCCGCAGGCGATATCGAACGTCTCGCCGGTGCCGACCGCCCGGCCGTCCTCGATCCGTGTCCGCTCCATCCGGATGCCTTCGACCCGGTCGCCGCCAAGGATCTCGACCGGGCTGGCGCAGAAGCGGAAATGCACCCGCTTGGTCCGGCCGGCCGGTTCCATGGCGGCAAATTCGTGCAGGGTCGCGAGGTTGCGCCGGGTCATGCGCAGGTCCCGGTCGCTGAGCGTGGCGGCAAAATCCTCCGGCACGTCCGGTGTCAGCTCCGCCGGGTCCAGCACCGGGGCGCTGTCCTCGAGCTGGCCCATCTCGCGCAGTTCGACATTGCTGAACTTGGCGTGGTGCGGCGCACGCCGGCCGAACATGTAGACATCGCGGACCGGCGCGGCGTGGATCGTGGCGGCGGCATAGTCGGTGAGGTCCGTCGCCGCCATCTCGTCCGGCGTCTTGGTCAGGACCCGGGCGACATCGACCGCGACATTGCCGACGCCGATCACGGCGACCGCCGCGGTATCCAGCGGCGGATCGAGGTCGCGGAAGTCCGGATGCCCGTTATACCATCCGACGAAAGCGGCTACGCCGAGCACGCCCGCCTTGCCGTCGCCGGGAATCCCCAGAGGCCGGTCGACGGCGGCGCCGGTTGCCAGGACGACGGCGTCGTAGATCCCGCGTAGCGCCTCCAGGTCGATATCGGCGTCCAGAGTCACGTTGCCGTAGAATCGTACCCGAGGGTCGCGCGCCGTCTTTTCGTAAGTCCGCGCGACATTCTTGGTCTTGGCGTGGTCCGGGGCGACGCCGCCGCGGATCAGGCCATAGGGGGTCGGCAGTTTGTCGACTATGTCAATCTCGACATCGTCGATCGCGCGCATGAGGGATTCGGCCGTGTAGAAGCCGCTCGGCCCGGAGCCGATGATTGCGACGCTCAGCGTCATGCCGTCGATTTGCCGTTGAATTCAATCGGGTGTCGGAAGACGGACGGCAAGCTAGTGCGTGTGCGCCCTAGTTGGAAGCCCCTTTGTCGGCGCAGCGGGGCGGCTGCCTGCGCCACCACGGTCAGTTGAGCCGGAGCTGCCCCTCTACGAAGCGGAATTCGGCCGGCCGGACCAGTTGCCGCGATGCCACGCGCACGACATGCAACGCGCCTTCCAGATTCTCCTCCCAGAAGCCCAGGAACTCCCGCAGCTTCGGGAAGCGCGGCGCGATATCCAGGCTTTGCCAGACATAGGTCTGCAACAGGGCCGGGTGATCCGGCAAACGATAGATGATTTCGGCGGTGGTCAGCCGGTGGCCCTGCAACTGCCTCAGGAGGCCGGGCGCGGACGGCGGTCTATGCGATCCCAGGTTGGTGACCATGCCGTCCTCCCCGCTTGCCGTATCCAGAAGGCAAGCTTAGCAGACGGGCATTAAATCAACAATATCAATGATTTAGCAGCCTTCGGCCGGGAGTGCTGACAATGCCGGCGGCATGGTCCTGCCCGCCCTTCGACACGCCGCCTTCGGCGGCTGCTCAGGGTGAGGGAAAGGGTGAAGCGGGAAAAGGCAAACGATTGCCGATCTCCCTCATCCCGAGCAGCCGCGCAGCACCGTATCGAGGGACGCCGCGCCTCCGGAGAAACCGCTACGGTTCCAGCCGAAACGGATACGCCCTACAGCCGGACATACTCGTATGCGACCGGGTTGTTGTTGATGCCGCGGTCGGGCGGGGCGATCCAGCCGGCCATTTTGCCCGGTTCGATAACCTGTTTCATCATGGCCTTGACATGGGCCCTATCGGCTTCCGACGGAATCCAGCCGTCGATCCGGCTCTCGTATTCCTCGCGGCCGATCGGCGTACCGTCGGGCGCGAAATGGAAGCCGGCGAATGGGCCGACCGTCCGGCGGAAGCGGTCGGACGGCAGGCTCATCTCGAAATCGACGCCGGCCTTGCGGATCATGCGGTTCCAGCGCGTAATGCCGATATCGCAGTCCTTCGAATAGCCCTTGCGCGCCACCAGGTTCATGGCGTTGCGCGTCGGGGTGTCGACATCGCGCACGCCGGTGCCGTCTTCCGTCGGCTCCTCGATGCTGTAGGCCGTGTCCGCCTCGATGTGATCTTCGAACCGGTCCTCGTCCGGCCGGCCCTTGAGGCCGTTGGCGAAATAGGCCGCGGCGTTGGTCGATCGGTCGGCGCCGAACAGGTCGAGGGACGAGGAATACCAGTAATTGATGTAGCGCTGGACCAGCCCCAGATCCATCGCCCCGTGATCGCGGATGCGCTGCGGATCGTCGGTGTTCAGCTCGTTCATCACTTCCAGCGCCCGCCGGATGACCCGGCCGAGGCCGGTTTCGCCGACGAACATGTGGTGGGCTTCCTCGGTCAGCATGAAGCGGCAGGTGCGCGACAGCGGATCGAAGGCGCTCTCGGCGAGCATCTTGAGCTGGAACTTGCCGTCCCGGTCGGTGAAATAGGTGAAGCTGAAGAACGACATCCAGTCGTCGATCGGCTCGTTGAAGGTGGTCAGGATACGGGGATTGTTGACGTCGCCGGAATGGCGCTCCAGCAGGTCTTCGGCTTCCTCGCGGCCGTCGCGGCCGAAATGGGCGTGGAGCAGATAGACCATGGCCCACAGGTGGCGGCCTTCCTCGACATTGACCTGGAAAATGTTGCGCATGTCGTAGAGCGAGGGGCAGGTGTAGGCGAGCATGCGCTGCTGCTCGACCGAGGCCGGCTCGGTATCGCCCTGGGTCACGATCAGGCGGCGCAGGTCGGAGCGGAACTCCCCCGGCACCTGCTGCCACACCGGCTGGCCGAAATTGTCGCCGAAGCCGATGGTGCGATCCTGAACCTTGTCGGCCAGAAAGATGCCCCAGCGGTAGTCCGGCATCTTCACATGGCCATAGGTCGCCCAGCCTTTGGCATCGACCGAGGTCGCCGTGCGCAGATAGACGTCCCGGGCCTGGAAATCGCCGTCGGGGCCCATCTCGCCCCACCAGTTCAGGAAGGCGGGCTGCCACCGTTCCAGCGCACGTTGAAGCTGGCGGTCGGCGCTGAGGTCGACATTGTTCGGAATCTTCTCGGCGTAGTTGATCGACATGAAAGGGATCCTTGGGGCCGGGTGTTCGTTATCGGGGCGGCGCGGTCGGCAGCGCTAGACGCGCTGCCATTTGAAGCTGGGTTTGGTGCCGGTGCCGTAGAGCTTGAGCGCGCCCTGGTCGCCGACGGCGTTGGGCCGGATGAAAATCCAGTTCTGCCAGGCGGTCAGCCGGCCGAACACCTTGGTGGCCATCGTTTCCCGGCCGCCGAAACGCAGGCTGGCTTCCATGCCGGTGAGCGCGTCGGGGGACAGGCTGGAACGCTCCTCGATGGCAAGGCGCACCTCGTCGTCCCAGTCCAGGTCGTCCGGCGCGAAAGTGACGAGGCCGAGCCCGGCGGCATCTTCCGGACCGATGGCCTCGCCGATCCGGGCTCTCGCCGCAGCTTCGGCGTCGGCATCCTCCTGAAAGTGCGCCCCGATCCGGGTCAGGCCGTTCGGCATCGGGAACAGGCCGAAATTGGTTTCGTCCAGCAGAATCGAAGGCGAATTCTCCGGTTCCTCCTGGTCGTCGAGCATGTAGGAGCGGTCGGCGGCCAGAAGCAGCTCGGCGAGGATACCGGCGAAACAGGTGCCCGAATCGGCGATCGCGAACAGGCTGCGCGAAGAAACGTCGAGCCGGGCCAGGGTCCGCTTGAGATACTGGGTCGTCTCGTTGACGAACCAGTTGTCCCGGTTCTCCAGCAGAGACCTGCCGGCGGCGAGAATCCTGCCATGATCGCCTTCGGCGCGCAGCAGCCACAGGCCGATATCGATGTTGTTGGTACGCAGCATCAGGATGGCGTCGTCCAGCTCGCGCGTCATCTGCAGGGCCCACCAGCCGGCGCCGGCGGCTTCGATCCTCCCGGCCGTCGCGGGCGGATCGCCTGCCGGTCCGCGCACCGTCAATGTCGCCGTGCGATCCGCCGAATTCAGAGCCACGTCGACAAATTCGTAACGATAGCCGTCGTCGTCGATCCGGCGGTTGAGGGGCGTCAGCTTCACGCCCTTTGCGTCGGACGGCCGGCTGGATTGCGAAGCCAGCGCCTTCACCCGATCTGCGACCAGCTCGTCGAACGCCGCCGGCGGCGCATAATCGTCGATCAGCTTCCACGCTTTGGCCCGGTCTGCGCGCACGCCTTCGGAAGTCGTGCAGAACACGTCGGCCAGGTCGCGGCGCACCTTGCGCTTGTCGGTCACCCGGGTCAGGCCGCCGGTGCCGGGAAGCACGCCGAGCAATGGCACCTCGGGCAGGCTGACGGTGGAAGAGCGGTCGTTGACCATCACGATCTCGTCGCAGGCAAGCGCCAGCTCATAGCCACCGCCGGCGCAGGCGCCGTTGACCGCCGCGACGGATTTGAGGCCGGAGGATTCCGACATGTCCTCGATGCCGTTGCGGGTTTCGTTGGTGAATTTACAGAAATTCACCTTCCACCAGTGTTCGGAGGAGGACAGCATGTTGATATTTGCGCCGGCGCAGAACACGCGGTCCTTGCCGCTGGTGAGGACCGCGACCTTGACCGACGGATGCTCGAAGCGGATGCGCTGCAGGGCGTCGGACAGTTCGATGTCCACGCCGAGATCGTAGGAATTCAGCTTCAGCTTGTATCCCGGCTTCAGACCGCCGTCTTCGGCGACATCCAGGGTCAGCCGTGCGACGTCGCCGTCGATATCGATCGACCAGTGTTTGTAGTCGCCGGGCTCCCGGTCATACAGCACGATGTTTTCGGTCATGATCGCTCCCTAGGCGCCGTGCCGGATCGGTCGGGTCCGCCCGCGGCCGGTTGTTCAACGTCCGTCACTCTCGCGGATCGTTATGTGCAATATAATGCATATTATTTCGATAGCAAGAAATATTATGCGCTTTCGCGCCGGACGTCGTCCAGGGCGTTGACAAGGGCGTTCAGCGCCGCTCCCGACGACCGGTTCGACGTGTCGACCGCGACATCGGCCCGAGCATACAGGGTATGCCGGGTCTCCAGGATGCGCTTCAGATCGGCCATCGCCTCGCCGCTGTTCTCCATCGGGCGCGTGTCGCCCTGCTCGCGGACCCGGCGCATGTGATCTTCCGGCGCGGCGCGCAGCCAGACGGTGAAGCATTCCCGAATCAGCAACTCGTAGGTTTCCGGCTCCGAAACGATGCCGCCGCCTGTCGCGATCACGCATTCCGGATGGGCCGCCAGCACATCCTCCAGCGCGCGGCGCTCATAGCGCCGGTAGGCGGCCTGCCCGGAAAGATCGAAAATCTGGTCGACCGACATGCCGGCGGTCCGTTCGATCTCGTGCGCCATTTCGACAAAGGGCACGCCCCGGCGCTGCGCCAGCGCTGCACCGAGAGTCGTCTTGCCTGCGCCGCGCAGGCCGGTAAGTGCGGTCCGGTCCATCCGGTGCGCCGTCTCACCCAGGCCCAGGGACTCGGTCAGCACGCGGTTGGCCTCGGCCAGTTCGTCCGGCTGCAGCCGCTCCAGCTTGCGGATCAGCAATGTCAAATCGACCGGCCGCTCGCCGCCCTCGCGCGCCAGGTCGGCCAGCGGCACGCTCATCGCTTCGGCGACCTTGCGCAGCAGGGCGATGGAAATGTTGCCCTTGCCGGTTTCGAGCTGGGCCAGATAGCGTTCCGACACGCCGGAGGCGCGGGACAGAATCCTGCGCGACATGCCGCGCCGTGCCCGCGCCGCGCGCACGCGCTCGCCTAGCCCGGCCAGGTAGGCGTCCAGCCCGCCGTCGCCATTGCTCCGGGAATCCGGCGCGGGCGGGTCGGCAGGCGATCGTGCGGAGGTATCCATAATGCTGGCCGGGTCCCGAAAATCTCGAAGACTATATGCAATATAATGCTTGTCATCAAGCAAAATCGGATTTATCTTGCGCACCACACCTACGCACGCTGGCGAAACGGGCAATTGCTGCATTGGCCGGACCGCCGGAGACCGGTACAACCTGGATCGAACCCGAGACATGTTGGAGCAACGGTCGTGGAACTGAAGATTCTCGTCGGCACGATGACCGGCACCGCCGAAATGGTGGCGGAGGAGATGAGCGACACGCTCGCCGAACTCGGCCACGAGGTCGAGGTCGAGGCGATGGACGATCTCGACATCTCGGTGTTCGGCGATGGCGGCGATTTCCTGATCGTCTCGTCGACCTACGGCCAGGGCGACGTGCCGGACAACGCCATGGTGCTCTACGAAGGGCTGGTCCAGGACAAGCCGGACCTGAGCGGTGTGCGCTACGGCGTCTTCTCGCTCGGCGACATGACCTATTCGGACACCTTCAACTTCGGCGGCAAGCGTTTCGACAAGGCCATGGAAGACTGTGGCGCAAAGCGGGTCGGCACGATCTTCACCCATGACGCCAGTTCCGGCACGATCCCGGAAGACGACGGCATTGAATGGGTCAAGGAGTGGATCGGAAATTTTAGCGAAGCCCGCGCTCTCGCCGCCTGACCGGCCGGGGCCGGGGGCGGCGGCGGACCGGTTCGTCCCCGCTGGAGAAAGGCGGCGGGCGTAGCGGCGGGCGCGGGTGGCGCCAGCCTGTCAGAGCCTGTCAGACCAGGGCTTCGATCACCCGGTCTGGCGGCTTGTGGCCGTCGACGAAGGTCTTGATGTTGACGATCACTTTCTCGCCCATGTCGATCCGGCCGTCGATGGTCGCAGATCCCATGTGCGGCAGCAGCACGACATTGTCGAGATTGAGCAGCTTGGGGTTGACCGCGGGCTCGTGCTCGAACACGTCCAGCCCGGCACCGGCGACTTCGCCGGCGGTCAGCATCCGGGTCAGCGCGTTCTCGTCGATTACTTCGCCGCGCGCCGTGTTCACCACGATGGCGTGGGGCTTCAGCAATTTCAGGCGCCGGGCCGACAGCAGGTGATAGGTCGCCGGCGTGTGCGGGCAGTTGACCGACAGGATATCCATATGGGCGAGCATCTGGTCGAAGCTCTCCCAGAAGGTCGCCTCGAGTTCGGCCTCGGTCGCGGAGTCGAGCCGACGCCGGTTGTGATAGTGGACCGACAGGCCGAAGCCCCGGGCACGGCGCGCCAGCGCCTGGCCGATCCGGCCCATGCCCAGGATGCCCAGGCGCTTGCCCCAGATGCGGTGGCCGAGCATGGTCGTCGGTCCCCAGCCCTTCCACTCGCCGGAGCGCATCAGCCGTTCGCCCTCCGCGACCCGGCGCGAGACGGCGAGGATGAGCGCCATGGTCATGTCCGCAGTGTCCTCGGTCAGCACCCCCGGCGTGTTGGTCACCGTGATGCCGCGCTCGCGCGCCGTGGCGAGATCGATATGGTCGACGCCGGTGCCGAAGGAGGCGATCAGGCGCAGCCGCGGCCCGGCCTGGGCCATGATGCCCTTGTCGATCCGGTCGGTGACGGTCGGCACCAGCACGTCCGCCATTCTGCAGGCCTCGATCAGTTCGGCGCCGGTCATGGGCTGGTCGTCACGGTTCAGCCGCGTGTCGAACAGCTCCATCATGCGGGTCTCGATCGGATCCGGCAGCTTGCGGGTCACGACGACGACCGGCTTTTCCTGCGCCATGGCGCTCCTCGTCTCCTCTGGCGGGGCGAATCGGGCGGTGCTTCACCCGCCGAAGATTGTGGGTATCAAGGGGCTATGGCGATGTCCAGCGTGCAGCGGCCTGTCGCTTGACGTCGATTGCCGCGGGCCGCATACCGCGGCCATGGTTTCTCACCGTTCCGCCTGTATCGGCGCCCTGTTCGCCGCGTTGCTGGTTTGCGGGCCGGCCGGCCCGGGCCCGGTCGGCGCGGGTCCGGCCATGGCCGCGAAGCTGAAGGTGCCGCGCTTCGTTGCGCTGCGATTCAGCACCGTCAACCTGCGCGCCGGACCCGGCAGGCAATATCCGATCGAGTGGGTCTACAAGCGGCGCAGCCTTCCGGTCGAAGTCATCCGCGACCTCGATACTTGGCGCCAGGTGCGCGACCGCTGGGGAACCGTCGGCTGGATCCATGTCAGCAACCTGACCGGCCGGCGCACCGTGCTGATAAACCCGAAGACCGTCATGCTGCGCAAGCAGCCGGACAAGGCAGCGCGGGCGGTCGCCAGGGCGGAAGCCGGCGTGATCGCCGGACTGGAGAAATGCGCCGGCGCCTGGTGCCGGATTTCCGCCGACGGCCATACCGGCTGGGTCCGCCGCGCCGCCGTCTGGGGCGTCTACAAGAAGGACGACGGCAAGTGAGACGGGCCGGCGCCGGATAACCCCTAATCCGCTTCGAGCACCGAATCCCAGTAGAGATAGTCCGCCCAGCTTTCGTGCAGGAAGTTGGGCGGGAAGCTGCGGCCGTTATTCTGCAGGAAATGGTTGGTCGGCACCCCGGGCATGCGCCGGGGGCGGATGCCGCTTTCCTTCGGCACCCGGTTGCCCTTGCGCAGGTTGCAGGGCGCGCAGGCGGTGACGATATTCTCCCACTGCGTGCGGCCGCCGCGCGAGCGCGGAATGACATGGTCGAAGGTCAACGCATCGGCCGTGTCCGGCACGCCGCAATACTGGCAGGTGAACTTGTCGCGCAGGAAAACGTTAAATCGCGTGAAAGCGGGCCGCCGGTTCGCCGGGATATACTGCTTGAGCGAAATTACGCTTGGCAGCGCCATCTCGACCGAGGGCGAACGCACTTTGCGGTCGTATTCCGACAGCACGACGACCCGGTCGAGAAAGACCGCCTTGATCGCTTCCTGCCACGACCAGAGCGACAGGGGAAAATAGCTGAGCGGCCGGAAATCGGCATTCAGGACCAGAGCAGGGCAGGCGTTCAGCGCTACGGTCATGGCGTTTTGTCGATCCTGCCGTCGGTCGGCCCTGCCGGTCTATCCGGTTGCCGGCCCCACTACCGGCCGTCTGTTACAGACCGGTGACGGGCACCGGTCGGCATCCCAAAATGGTGCGTTTCCGCGGTTCATGGCCGCAATGTGTATCGGCTGAAGCTTTCCGGCGCAAGCGGGCGAAACGGCCTAGACCGGAAGGCTGCCGCCGCCGCTTTGCCGAACGGGGCGGGTCGCGCTGAAATAGCGCCACAGCAGATGGGCGACCGCGCCGCGCCACGGGCGCCAGATTTCGGCACGGTCGAGAAGCCCGGCTGGTTCCGGGCGTTCGGACTGATCGAACAGGCGCTGGGCGGCGGTGAGCAGCGCCAGGTCGCCTGCCGGCAGCACGTCCCGCCGGCCCAGCGCGAACAGCAGGTAGACTTCCGCCGTCCAGCGGCCGATTCCCTTGACGGCGACCAGGGCGGCGATCGCTTCCTCGTCCGGCAGGTCGTGCAGCGCTTCGAGGGCGAGTGTGCCGGACAGGCATCCTTCGGCAAGCGCGCGGGCATAGCGGATTTTCGGCCGGCTGAGGCCGAGGGCGCGCAGGACCGCATCGTCGCGTGCGACCAGCGCCTCCGGCGTCATCGGGCGGACGGCGTCTTCGAGGCGCGCCCAGATGGCGCCCGCGCTGGCAACCGAGAGCTGCTGGCCAACGATGGCGCGCAGCAGGGCGGCGAAACCGGGCTCACGCCGGCGCAACTCCGGATAGCCGACTTCGGCGAGCGCCCGGGCTACGGCCGGGCAGCGTCCCGCCGCTTCGTCGAGCCCGGCGATCAGGCTTTGCTCGGTCAGTTCGCGCATGGCTCTGCTATAACCGGGCGCACCGGCCGCCGCCAGCGAAGTCGAGGGCAGCCGGGAGAGGGAAAACCGCATCTTGCTCGTCACCCGATTTGCGCCCAGCCCGACCGGCCATCTCCATCTCGGCCATGTCTGGTCCGCCTGGCAGGCCTGGCGCCGCGCCCGCGACGAGGGCGGGCGCTTCCTGCTGCGCATCGAGGATATCGACGCCGGGCGCTGCCGGCCGGAATACGAGGCGGCGATCCTCGACGACCTCGCCTGGCTCGGCCTGGAATGGGAACGGCCGGTGCTGCGCCAGTCCGACCATCTCGATCGATACGGCGCGGCGCTGGCAACGATCCGGGAACAGGGCCTCGCCTATCCCTGCTTCTGCACCCGGGCGGACATCCGCCGGGAAATCGAAGCGGCCGGCGCCGCACCCCACGGCCCGCCCGACGATCTGCCGGGCAATCAGCAGGATCCGATGGGCGGTCTGCGCTACCCCGGCACCTGCCGCGGCCTGTCGGCAGCGGAGCGGCAGGCGCGGATCGGGCGCGGCGATGCCCATGCCTGGCGGCTCGACGCGGCGGCGGCCGCTGCCCGCTTCGGCGCTCTGACGTGGCGCGATGAGGAGGCCGGCGCCGTCGCGGCCGATCCGGCGCCATCCGGCGATGTCGTGCTGGCGCGCAAGGACGTTCCGACGAGCTACCATCTCGCCGTCACGGTCGACGATGCCCGGCAGGGCGTCACCCTGGTCGTGCGCGGCGCGGACCTGTTCGCCGCCACCCATGTCCACCGGCTGCTCCAGGCGATTCTCGGCCTGCCCGCGCCTCTCTATTGCCACCACCCATTACTGCTGGATGCCGAAGGCAAACGCTTCGCCAAACGCGACCGGTCCTTGACCCTGCGCGCGCTCCGGGAAGAGGGCCTGTCGCCCGCCGAGGTTATTGCGCTGGCGGAGAACTGGCGGAGCCGCTGACTTCGGAATTTGCCCCCGCCTTTTCCGCCTCGATCAGCCGCTCCTTCCGCTTCAGCCCCCAGCGGTAGCCGGCGAGGCCGCCGTCGCTGCGCTTGGCGCGGTGGCAGGGAATGACGATCGAGACCGGATTCGTGGCGCAGGCCCGGCCGACGGCGCGCTGGGCGGACGGTTTGCCCAGGGCGCGCGCGATTTCGCTGTAGGTCCGGATCTCGCCCCGCGGGATCTCGGTGAGCGCCCGCCAGACCCGCTGCTGGAACGCCGTCGCCCGCACGTCGAGCGGCAGGCTCGCGCGCGGCGGCCGGCCCTCGACACGGCGCAGCACCTCGGCGGTCCAGGATTCAAGGATGCCGATGTCCGGCACGATTACGGCCTGCGGAAATTCGGCTTCCAGTTCGGCCAGAAGCGTATCCTCGCTATCGTCGAAGGCGACGAAGCAGATGCCGCGCTCGGTCGCGGCGACGAGCAGCAGGCCGAGGGCGCAGGGCACGGTCGTCCAGGCAATGCGCGCCCCGGCGCCGCCCTTGCGGTAGGTCGCCGGCGTCATGCCCAGCGTGGCATCCGAGGATTCGTAGAGCCGGCTCGATGAGCCGTAGCCCGCCTCGTAGAGCGCGCCGGTCACGGCATCGCCCTCGCGCAGCAGGGATTTCAGCCGCTCGCGCCGGCGCTGGTCGGCATATTGCCGGGGCGAGACGCCGAGCGCCCCGGTAAAGCGTTTCTGCAGCCAGGCCGGGCTGAGGCCGACATGGTCGGCGATCTGGCGCAGGGTCGGCACGCCCTCGTCGAAGCCGTCGATGAAGCGGCAGGCCTGCTCGATGCGCCGGTCCTGCACGGACCCGGAATCGGCGGGAGCAGCGGTAACGGCGGACGGGACAGCGGCGTCACGGGTCATGGTTCGTATCCTGTTTTGCGGACCCAATGTGCGGAACGGATGCAGACTGGGACAGGCCGGCCTGCGGCGCTATCCGATGCGTGTCCTGCCGCCGCTCCGGTCAGGCCGCACCGCCCGCACCGTAGGCGTGCAGGCCGGGACCGTTGGCGCGCAGCCATTTGCGGCCGAACCCGGCATGGTCGCTCAGCGTGTCGACCAGGTCCCAGAAACGCGGCGAATGGTTCATCTCCGCCAGATGGGCCACTTCGTGCGCCACGACATAATCCATCACCTCCGCGGGCGCGAGGATCAGCCGCCAGGAAAAGCTCAGGTTGCCCGTGGTGCTGCACGATCCCCAGCGGCTTTGCTGGTCGCGCACCGAGACCCGCGCGACCCTGCAGCCGATCCGGCCCGCCTTGGCATGCGCCAGGTCGGCGATCCGGCGGCGGGCTTCGCGCTTCAGCCAGTCGCGCACCCGCCGGGCAAAGAAATCGCTATGGCCGGACACCATCAGCCGATCGCCATCGCGCACAACCCCGCCGCGCCGCGCCGGATCATGGACCAACAGGCAGTCGACCCCGAGGATCGGCACGGTGGCGCCCGGCGCGAAGGGCAGGCATTCGGGCAGCAGCGCCAGACGGTTGCGCAGCCACAGCGCCTTGGCTTCGGCAAAGCGCCGGCCGTCGTCAACAGACACGCCCGGCGGCAGCACCAGCTCTGCCCGGCGGGCGTTGCGGTCGATGCGCAGCAGGATGCGGCGCGCACGCTTGCTCCGCCTGACTCCCAGCGTAACGGCCGTGCCGCCGGCATCGAGGGTCAGGGATTCGCTCACCGTACGAACCGGCCGCTACCCGGCCGGTTGGCCGGTATGGGCGGCGCGGATGAAGTCGCGGACCTGCGGATAGATCAGCTCGCGCCAGCGGAGGCCGTTGAAGATGCCGTAGTGGCCGACGCCGGGCTGCAGGATATGGCGTCGGCGATCCGCCGGGATATTGCAGCACAGCTCGTGGGCTGCGCGGGTCTGGCCGATCGAGGAGATATCGTCCAGTTCGCCCTCCACCGTAAGCAACGCGGTTCCCGCGATGGCCGCCGGATCGATCCGGCGCTCGCGCGAGACCCATTCGCCGCGCGGCAGGGCATGTTTCTGGAACACGACGTCGACGGTCTGGAGATAGAACTCCGCCGTCATGTCCATCACCGACATGTATTCGTCGTAGAATTTCCGGTGCGCCTCGGCGCTGTCGCCGTCGCCCCGGATCAGATGGTCGAACAATTTCAGATGGGCGCCGAAATGGCGGTCGAAATTCATCGACATGAAGCCGGTAAGCTGCAGGAAGCCCGGATAGACCCGCCGGTTGAATCCTTCGTAGCCGAACGGCACCCGGGTGATGACCGAGCGCTCGAACCAGCCCAGGCTGTGCCGCTTGGCGAAATCGTTGACCCGGGTCGGGTTGATTCGCGTATCGACCGGCCCGCCCATCAGGGTCATGGACGCGGGCCGGCAGGGATCGCCGCTCGCCGCCATCAGGGAAACGGCGCCCAGCACCGGGACCGAGGGCTGGCACACCGCGATAACATGCGCGCCCGGCCCGAGCCGTTGCAGGAAGGTGACGACATGGTCGACATAGTCGTCGAGATCGAACCGGCCCTGCGAGACCGGCACCCGGCCGGCGTCGATCCAGTCGGTGACGTAGACATCGTGCTCCGGCAGCAGGGCGGCGACCGTGCCGCGCAGCAGGGTGGCGTGATGGCCGGACATCGGCGCGACGACCAGGACCTTCGGACCGTCGCGCGCCCCCGCTTCGGCGGGCTCGCGCCGGAAATGCAGCAGGTTGCAGTGCGGCCGGGCCTCGACGATCTCTTCCGTCACCGCGGTCCAGACGCCGTCGATCCGCGTCCGGTCGAGGCCCCATGCCGGTTTCTCGTAGCGCCGGGTAATCCGCTCGAACAGTTCGCAGCCGGCGGCGACGCCGCGGAAAAACCGGCTTTCGGTAAAGGGAAGATCCGGATTGGTCAGAACGCTCTGGCCGGCGACAGCCATCGTGCGCAGCGGCGCGAAGGCGGCGAGCTGCCAGTCATACAGGGAATAGAGCATGCAACAGGCGGCTCCCAAACGCATCTGCCTCGACTGCCGGCGAACCCGAACGCAAGACGGGTATCGCCGGTTCTGTTGCGCTGCAACAGACCATGGCTTGCCGCACTGCACAACCGGTTAGCGCACCGGGCAGCTTCACAGCTTCGACAGCGCCCGGGGCGGCGATATCTCAGGTTCGGGGGAACGCCGGAGGCGAGGGCCGTGTCGCGAAGAAAAGCCGACAAGCCGGCCCGATCCGGTTTTTCCGCGCAACCCTGCCGATCTGTCTCCCCGGCGGCTGCAGCGTCGCCGGGCCGGCTTTCCCTGGCGGCGGACTTGCCTTAGGTGAACCCGCGAGGGCGGCGCAGCGGACGCGCCGGCGAAATGCGAGAAGAGGCGGGACATGGCGCTCACCGTGGCGATCCAGATGGATCCCATCCACAGCATCGACATCCGGGCGGACAGCACCTTCGTGCTGGCGATGGAGGCCCAGGCGCGCGGCCATGTGCTGTACTATTACACGCCAGACGCGCTGCGCTTCCGCGACGGCGTATTGAGCGCACCGCTGCAGAGCCTGACGGTGCGGGCCGAGCCGGGCAATCACGCCGATCTGGGCGAGGCGCGGCTCGCCGACCTGTCGGAGATGGACGCGATCCTGCTGCGCCAGGACCCGCCCTTCGACATGGCCTACATCACGACGACCCATTTCCTGGAGCATATCCATCCGGGGACGCTGGTCGTGAACGATCCGGCCGAGGTGCGCAACGCGCCGGAGAAAATTTACGTCAACCGCTATCCGGACCTGATGCCGCCGACCCTGATCACAAGCGATCCGGAGGCGATACGGGCGTTTCGCGACGAATATGGCGACGTCGTCCTGAAGCCGCTCTACGGCAACGGCGGCGCCGGCGTGTTCCATCTCCGGCCCGGCGACGACAATCTGGGTTCGCTGCTGGAAATGTATGCCGAGCAGTTCCGCGAGCCGGTGATCGTACAGCGCTACCTCCCGGAAATCCGAGAGGGCGACAAACGGATCATCCTGGTCGACGGCGAACCGGCGGGCGCGGTTTCGCGCATGCCGAACGAGGGCGAGGCGCGGGCCAACTTCCACGCCGGCGGGCAGGCGAAGCTGGCCGAACTGACCGACCGCGAGCGGGAGATTTGCAACCGCATCGGCCCGGACCTCGAGGCGCGCGGGCTGGTCTTCGTCGGCATCGACGTGATCGGCGACTGGCTGACCGAGATCAACGTCACCTCGCCGACCGGCATCCAGGAGACCAACCGACTGTCCGGTACCAAGATCGAGGCCCGCATCTGGGACGCGATCGAGGGGAGGCTGAACCGGTAGCGGGATTGGGCGGCTCGGCGGGCAACCGGCCGAGAGCCACCGTGCCGCGTCCCTCGATACGGCCCCTGAGGGGCCTACTCGGGATGAGGTGAAATTCTGCATTTATCAACACCTTCCCTCACCCTGAGTAGCCCTGGATGCAATCCGGGGCGTATCGAAGGGCCGGCTTCGATTGGGGCAAATGCGCCCTACCGCTGCAATATATCGCTCACTTCCTTCAGCTGGGTGCGGGCTCGGAGCAGGAAGAAGCCCTGGGCGGCCAGATGGTTCGGCTGGACCATGCCGTCCGGCGCTCCGTTGCGCACGATGAGCGGCTGCAGCTCGGCGGCGCGGCGCAGGCTCTCCATCATGTTGGCCCACACTTTCCGGGCCTGCTTCTCGGCCAGGATGCCGGCGAAGTCGGCGCCCAGTTCGCGCAGGATCATGTAGTAGCCGTAGACCCGTCCCTTGGTGCGGTAAAACAGATTGTCGGAGCGGGTGTCGAAGAAGATGCCGCCGAACTGCTCGACCCGGTCGGCGATGCGCGCGGAATCCGAGCCTATATCGGCATTCACCCGGTCGATCAGGGTTTGCAGATTGTCGGCGCGCCGCTCGAAGGTCGCCGAACCGGCGGCGAGGCGCGTGTTGTAGCGCAGCAGGGAGCGCATGGCGGCGCGGTACTGGGCTTCGGTCGAAGAGGTCGGCAGCAGGCTGACGCTGATGTCCCAGACCCAGGTGTAGGGCGAGTAGCGCAGCTTGCCCATGGCGTCCTCGAGGTCCTTGTCGACCGCGCTGGAGCCGCGGTTGCGGCCGATCTTGTCGGCCATCTCGATGGCGAAACGGCCGAGCGCGTCGCGGATACCGACCTGGAAATGGGGCAGGTTGTCGAGCGCCCACGAGGGATAGATGAAGGGATCGTTCGGCGTCCAGGCATGATCGACGGTTTCGCGCCGGATCAGCGCCGCCGCCATGGCAACGGCCCGGCTGGCGCCCTCTTCCGCCGGCGCCGTCATTGCGGTGTCGTCGCCGATGCGGTGCATGACCGCCATGCCGACCGGGTAATAGAGCAGAACGATCGCGAGCAGACCGTAGAGAGTCCACCGCACGATGCGCCCGCGCAGCCGCCTCGGCGGCCGTCGGGTCGGCGCATCGGCCCCGGCAGCCGGCCGCCGGCTTCGGGGCCTGCGCCGGAACAGCCGGGTGAGCCTGCCGGGTTTTCGGCTTCCTTCGGCGTCGATCGCGCCGCGGCGCGGCCGGCCGGCATCGTCGTCGAAAAGCGGATCTGCTTTGCGGGCCATCGGCAAGAGATGGGGGATGCCCGCCCCGGCAACAAGACCCCGGCAACGAGGCCCGCCGATGTCCGAACGATCCGGCCGGCGCCTGTCAGGCTTTCAGGAAACCCACGATCCGGTAGGTTTCCGCCAGAATGGGATCGGCGATACCGCGCGCCTTTTCCGCGCCGTCGGCGAGCACCCGGTCGATCTCCGCCGGATCGTCGAGCAGCCGGCGCATTTCGGCATTGATGGCGCCGAGTTTATCGATCGCAAGGTCGGCGAGCGCCGGCTTGAAGCGGCCGAAGCCCTGGCCCTCGAACTCGCCGAGCACGTCCGCGACCGGCCGGTCGGCCAACGTGGCGAAAATGCGCACGAGATTGAAGGCCTCGGGCCGCGCCGCCTCGACGTCCGGCTTGACCCCGCCGTCCGGCCCGACGACGTCCGGCCCCGGCAGCGGCTCCGGGTCGGTCTTCGCCTTGCGGATCTTGAGCGCGATGGCGTCGGCATCGTCGGTCATGTTGATGCGGCTCATGTCCGACGGATCGGATTTCGACATCTTCTTCGTCGCGTCGCGCAGGCTCATCACCCGGGTCGCGCCGCCGAAGATCATCGCCTCGGGCGGCGGGAAGAAATCGACGCCGAAGTCGTGGTTGAACTTGTTCCCGATGTCGCGCATCAACTCGACATGCTGCTTCTGGTCCTCGCCGACCGGCACATGGGTCGCATGGTAGAGCAGCACGTCGGCGGCCTGCAGCGCGGGATAGGCGTAGAGGCCGAGGGACGCCTTCTCCCGGTCCTTGCCGGCCTTTTCCTTGAACTGGGCCATCCGGTTCATCCAGCCGAGCCGGACGACGCAATTGAAGATCCAGGCAAGCTGGGCGTGGGCGGGCACGGCCGACTGATGGAACACGACCGAAACCTTCGGATCGATGCCCGAGGCCACCAGGGCGGCGGTCACCTGTCGCGTCTGGTCGGCCAGCAGCGCCGGCTCCTGCCAAACCGTGACCGCGTGCAGATCGACCATGCAATAGATGCAGTGAAAGCCCTCGTGCTGCAGCCGCGCCCAGTTGCGGATCGCGCCGAGATAGTTACCGAGCGTAACCCCGCCGGAGGGCTGGATACCGGAAAAGATGCGTTTCATGGCAAAGGGAGGATGGCGCGGGAGAGGGAGACCGGTGCAGGACTAACCCCATCCGCGCCGGCCCGGTCAAGGCGGCGGAATGGTCCCGGTACGCCGGGCCGGCTATTCGGAACGGCGCAGCATCGCCTTCATCTCGCCGATCGTGGCGGCGCGCAGCAGGAGGCAGGCCGCCGCATAGACCGCACCGCCGCCGATCACGACGGCCAGTATCGCGAGAACGCGCTGCCAGACCTCGCCGGAGAGCCACGGCCACAGCGCGTCGGCCGCCGGCCAGAGCAGGCCGGCCATGACCAGCGCGGCGAAGGCGAAGCGCGGCAACCGCGCCAGCAGGCGGGAATCGAGGGTGAGATGGCCACGCTGAACCAGGAACCAGATGAGCAGCCCGGTGTTGATCCAGGCGGCGATCGACGTGGCGATCGGAATACCCAGATAGCCGACGCCGAGCGGCCAGACCAGCAAGGGCGAAAGGCCCATATTCGCGATCATGGAAACGACGGCGTAGATCATTGGTCTGCGCGTGTCCTGCCGGGCGAAGAAGCCGGGCGACAGGACTTTGATCAGCACGAAGGCCGGCAGGCCGGTCGCGAAGACGGCCAGCGCCCAGGCCGTGGCGGCGGCGGCGTCCGGCGTGAATTTGCCATACTGGAACATCACGGTGACGAGCGGCAGCGCGATAACGATCAGCGCAGCGGTCGCCGGCAGCGTCAGCAGCATCGACAGTTCGATGGCGCGGTTCTGGACCCTGTTGGCGCTTGCTTCATCGCTCTGCAAGGTGCGCGACAACTCCGGCAGCAGCGCCGTGCCGATCGCGATGCCGACCAGGCCAAGGGGGAACTGGTACACCCGGTCGGCATAGTGGATGTAGGAAACGACGCCGGTCAGGAAGGTGCCGATGATCGTGCCGACCAGGATGTTGATCTGGGTCACGCCGCCGGCGATCAGGCCGGGCACCATCAGCTTCAACAGCTGCTTGACCGCCGGCGTGAATTCAGGCCAGCGCAGGCGCAGGCCGATGCCGGCCCTGCGGCAGGCCCAGGCAAGCCAGACATACTGGCCGATGCCGGCAATGGCGACGCCCCAGGCCAGCATATGGGCCGGCGTCTCGAACATGTCCCTTGCGAACAGAAGGCCGAGGATCAGCAGGACATTGAGCAGGATCGGCGCGGCGGCGGCGGCGGCGAACCGGTAGGACGAATTGAGCATTCCGCTCATCATCGCCACGATCGCCATGCACAGCAGGTAGGGCAGGGTCAGGCGGGTCAGGAGGACGGCGGTATCGAACAGTTCCGGCCGCTCGGCGTGGAACCCGGGCGCAACGACCAGCAGTGCCTGCGGCATGAAGATTTCGACGATGACGGTGAATATCGCGAGGACGATAACCAGAAGGGAAAATACCCGATCGGCGAACAGCATCGCCTCGCGCCGGCCATCCTGCTCCAGCCGTTTCGAGAACATGGGGACGAAGGCGGCGGCGAAGGCGCCTTCGGCGACGAGCCGCCGGAACATGTTGGGGAAGCGGAAAGCGACGATGAACGCCTCGATGACCCCGACAGCGCCGAGATAGTGCGCCAGCAGAATATCGCGCACGAATCCGAGGATGCGGCTGGCGAGGGTCCAGAATGCCACGATGGCGGTGGATCGAAGCAGCTTCATGATGCGCCGGCCCGCACCGTCTCCGGCACGTAGTAGACCAGCCGGGCGCCGGCCTGCCCGTCGGCCGCCACCTGGTCGATCAGGTCGAAGTCGCGCCAGTTCGCCGTAACGAGCGTCGCGCCCGTTGCCCGGGCGGTCAGATAGATCGCGGCGTCGGCATAGAATCGCTGGCGATCGGCCCGGCTGCCCCCCTGCAGCCGCGCCAGCATGCCCGCGATCAGGCCGGCCGCCATCCAGCCCGATGCCGGGAGTGCGCTGGTTCTCCGCGTTTCGATCCGGCCCAGCAAGTCTCCAATCGCCGCCCTGGAGCGATCGGCATGCGCGGCCTCCGGCGCCATAGCGCCCAATCCGAAGGCCAGTTCGCCGAGGCAGACGGTGCAGTGGAAATGGCGGCGGCCCGGCAGCAGCGCCTGCAGGGCCAGCGGCATCCGCCCGGCCAGGGCATCGATATAGGCGCAGGTATCCAGCATGACCGGCCCCGAGAGGCCTGCCGCCGGAAAGAACGGAAGCGCCGAACGGTCCCTGAAGCTGAGGGGCGTTCGGCGCTTCTCCGGCCGGATGCGGCGCTGCCAGCGCGCCAGGTCGGCGGTCAGGCTCACAGATCGATCGTGAAGTCCCGCGGCAGCGAACCGCGCCGGGCCGCGAGCCACGAACCGAACCCGTCGGGATCGGCCAGCGCCTCCAGCCCGGCCCGCACCAGATCGGAATCCCGGGCAAAGCCTGTGGCCGCCCGCGCCCGTTCATAGAGGACATCGTCGATCCGCGCCGCAATCCGGCGGTCCTTGGATGCCGATTCGACAACATACGCCACGCCTTTATCGGCCATCCCCATGCCGTATACGGCATCGCGGGCGGTATCGTCGGAAACCGCGACGCCGACCGCCGCCAGCAATTCCCGCAACTGGGCCATCGTGATCGTGATCGATTCAGCCATGGCACCCTCTCTTTCGGCGGCGTTTGTTGCACAAATTTTTATTTTCGTCAAACAAATTATGCCGCCGCATACTCCGGCGCCGTGCTGAGGGATGCCAGGACGGCCTTGCGCACCTCGTCCTGCTTCTGCGGGTTGGCGATCTTCATGCCGAACACATCCTTGACATAGAAAACGTCGACAACGCGTTCGCCATAGGTCGAAATCTTGGCCGTGCCGATCTGCATGCCGCTCTCGGTGAGCGCGCGGGTCACGTCATGGAGCAGGCCGGGCCGGTCGCGGCCGTTGACCTCGATGACAGTGAAGAAGTTGCTCGCGGTGTTGTCGATCAGGACGCGCGGCGGCACTTCGAACACGTCGCGCGCACGACGAGGCAGGGATTCCCTGCCGACCAGTTCCCGCCAGGGCCGCAACTTGCCGGTCAGACTACCGGCGATGCGGGTCTTCAGCCGGTCCAGATCGGCCGGATCGGCGATTGCCTTGCCGGCCGCATTCTGGATCGTGAAGATATCCAGCGCATGGCCGTTCGCCAGGGTGAAGATGCGCGCCTCGACGATCGACGCACCGAACAGCGCCATGGCGCCGGCAATCTGGGAAAACAGGCCCGGATGGTCCGGCGTATAGACCGTAACCTCCGACACCGAGCGCTTTTCGTCGATCCCGACATCGATGGAAATTTCCGCTTTGTCCCGGTGCGCCTTCTGCGTCAGCGCGGCGTGGCGGGCATGGGTCGCGCTGTCGAGCGACAGCCAATAGGCGGTGTAGCCGAGCGACAGATAGGCATCGATTTCTTCGGCCGGCCAGTCCGCCAGCCGATCCGCCACGGCATCCTTTGCCCGCGCCACCCGCGCCGCGACGCCGTCGGCCCCGACGCTGCCGCTGAGCAGTTCTTCGGTCCGGTAATAGAGGTCTCGCAGCAGCGCCGCCTTCCAGCCGTTCCACACCGACGGCCCGGTCGCCCGCATGTCGGCGACGGTCAGGACCAGCAGGAGGCGCAGCCGCTCGGGAGACTGGCAGTGATCGGCAAAATCCCGGATCGTCTTCGGGTCGTCGATATCGCGTTTCTGCGCCGTGTTGCTCATCGTCAGGTGGTACCGGACGAGCCAGGACACGGTTTCCGTCTCCTCGTCGTCCAGCCCGAACCGGGGGCACAGGTCCAGCGCCAACTCGGCCCCGAGTATGGAGTGATCGCCGCCGCGTCCCTTGGCGATATCGTGCATCAGCACGGCGACATAGAGCGCGCGGCGCGAGGCGACCTTGTGGACGATCCCGGTCGCCAGCGGGTGATCTTCGGCAAGATCGCCGGCCTCGATCCGGTGCAGCAGGCCGATCGCCCGGATCGAATGTTCGTCGACCGTAAAGACGTGGTACATGTCGTGCTGCATCTGGGCGACGACCCGGCCGAAGTCCGGGATGAAACGGCCGAGCACGCCGGCCTCGTTGAGCCGGCGCAACGTCGCCGCTGGATCGTTCCTCGACGTCAGCATGGCGAGGAAACTGGCGTTGGCCGCCGGGTCCTGGCGAACCGCCTGGTCGATCGATTTCAGCGACTGCGTAACCTGCCGGAGCGCGGCCGGATGGACATCGATCCGTTGCTCCTGGGCAATTTCGAATAGCCGCAGAATGTTCACCGGGTCCTGCCGGAAAACCTTTTCGTGCTTGGTGTTCAGCCGGCCGGACCGGGCCACGAAATCGCCGAACTCACGCTCGCCGCCCAGCCGCCCCGGCAGCCGGACCCAGGGCCGCCGCTTGGTCTCGTCCTCCAAAGCAGCGCAAAAGATCCGGGTAAGGTCGCCGACATCTTTGGCAACCAGATAGTAGTGGCGCATGAAGCGCTCGACTCCGCGCTGGGCTTTCCGGTCGCCATAGCCCATCAGCCGGGCGATCTCGGGCTGGACATCGAAGGTGAGGCGTTCTTCGGGCCGGCCGGTCAGATAGTGCAGATGGCAGCGGACCGTGGTCAGGAATGCGTGCGCCTTGCGGAACAGCCCCGACTCCTGGTCGGTAAAAACGTTGCGTTCCACCAGATCGCCGATCGCATCGACCCGATAGAGATTCTTGGCGATCCAGAACAGCGTATGGAGATCGCGCAATCCGCCCTTGCCGTCCTTGATGTTGGGCTCCAGGACATAGCGGCTGTCGCCCATCTTCTCGTGCCGCACATCCCGTTCCGCGAGTTTTTGCGTGACAAAGTCGTTCGTCCCCTCGGCGGCTGTGAAATCGCGGAATTTCTGGCGCAGGCTGCGGTAGAGGCCGGCATCGCCCCACAGGTAGCGGGCCTCCAGCAACGATGTCCGGATCGTCAGATCGGACTTCGCCAGCCGGATACACTCGTCGACCGACCGGGTCGCGTGCCCGACCTTGAGACCGAGATCCCACAAAGTATAAAGCAGGAATTCGACGATCTGCTCCGCATGGGGCGTGAGCTTCCAGTTCGACAGAAACAGGAGATCGACATCGGACTGGGGCGCCAGCTCGCCCCGGCCGTAGCCGCCGACCGCGACGATTGCCTGTTTTTCGCCCTCCGTCGGGTTGGCGACCGGATAGACCCTTTCGTAGGCGAAGTCGTAGATGACCCGGACGATCTGATCGACAAGGAAGCAGTGGCCCTGGACACACCGATGGCCGCGCGCAGCGGTATCGGCCTCGCGTTCGAAACGCCGCCGGATTTCGACCCGGCCCGCCTCCAGCGCAGACTTCAGCACGGCGAGCACCGCTGCGCGGAGGGCCGACGGATCGCCGATCTTCACGGCAACGGCATCGAGCTTCTCGACAAGTTCGCGCCGGTCGACGACCCGGCGTTGGTTGGTGATCGGGGCGGCACTCGAAAAATCCATGACGAGATCGGTCCGATGAGGCTGCAGGGCAGTTTCGCGGGCACCCGGCGACGCGCCGCCGGTACGGCGCATTAACGTCGTATAACCTATTACCGGGCGTAATGCAGGCCAGCCACTGCGCCGAAGATCGCGCGGTTCGGCGTCCGATCGTGTCCTGTAGGCTGGCAGCGTCCGCGTAGCCGCGACGTTCCGGCACAGGCAGGAGGATGCCGGTACACGCCCTGCACGGCCATATCCTGAAGAAGCAACCGGCTGCCCGCCGGCTATCGAACACCGGAGATCGACGCACCAGCCATGATGAGCCTGTCCCGCGCAGGAATCGCCGGCGTTCTCGCCGCCGTCGCCGCCGCTGTTTTCTATCTCGCCGTGATATCGGGCGGACCCGGCGGGCCGGCTGGCGGCGATTCCGCCACCGGCCAGGCCCGCGCCGAGAAACTGTTCGCAGACCTGAAAAATTCAGAGCAATTCAAGGCGGCCGGCGGCACCGTTGCCTGGAAAAGCGCCGAGGCGCTGGGCAAGGAAGGCGTTCTGATCCGCGACCTCAGCATCGAGAGCAAGGATTGGGACGGCCGGCCAACGGCGGTCGCGGCCGCCGAAGTGCGCGTCCGGCGGATCGACTGGAACAATGTCGCAATGTCGCCCCATGGCGATATCGAGGTCATCGGACTGACGGCCTTGAACCGGAAATTATCGGCGCTCATGGTGGCAGCCGGGACAACGACTTTCGTTGCCGATCTGAAGGCGCGATGGGACTACAAGGCGGATGGACGGATCATCGACCTCCAAACCTTCGACCTCGCTGTCCGGGAATGGGGAACGTTCAGCTTGCAGGCACGGCTCCATGGGCTGGATTTCGCCGCTTTGCAGGAAATGCAAGACGGCGGTGACATCGATCCGGCCTATGTCATGGGCCTCATGGCAGGCGCGAAGATCGGTGGCCTCAGCCTGTCCCTCAAGGACAGCGGCGCGATCGACAAGCTGGCCGAGAAGCGTGCCCAAGAGACCGGCTCGGACAAGAAACAGGTCATCGAGCAGGCGTTGAGAGCGCTGGAGCTTCAAAAGGGCGCCCAGCCTCACGCGATTGTCCGGCAAGCCTTCGACGCCCTGATCCAATTCGTCAGGAAACGGGGCACGATCACCCTGAAGGCGATGCCGGAGCGCCCGGTCCCGTTGCTGCGCCTGGCGCTGAACCGCCCGACCACCCAGGTCGGCATCGACCGGCTGGCCAGGGAATTGGGCCTCTCAGTCGAGGCGCAATAGATCCGGCAGCGTGCCGGCGCCGTTCAATCCCGTGCCGCCGCTTTCAACCGGTAGAGAAATTCCAGCGCCGCGCGCGGCGTCAGTTCGTCCGGATTGAGGTTCTCCAGCAGCCGCTCGGCTTCGGACGGGCCGGCAGGCCCCGCCGGTTCTGCGACGCCGGCGCTGAACAGCGGCAGATCGTCTGCCAGACGGCTGACATTGGCGCCCTGGTCGCCGGCTTCCAGCGTCGCCAGAACCTCTTCGGCGCGCGCAACGACCGCTGCCGGCAGGCCGGCCAGCCGGGCGACATGGATACCGTAACTGGCCTCGGCGTCGCCGGGCGCAACCTCGTGCAGAAAGACGATCTCCTCCTGCCATTCCCTGACCCGCATGGTGTGCCGGGACAGCCGGTCGAGCCGGGCGGAAAGCGCGGTCAACTCGTGGTAGTGGGTCGCGAACAGCGCGCGGCATTGTATATTTTCGTGCAGAAATTCGACCGTCGCCCAGGCGATCGAGAGGCCATCGAAGGTGGCGGTGCCCCGGCCGATCTCATCCAGAATGACAAGGGATCGCGGCGTGGCCTGATTCAGAATCGCGGCAGTCTCGACCATCTCGACCATGAAAGTCGAGCGGCCGCGCGCCAGATCGTCGGCCGCGCCGACCCGCGAAAACAGCCGGTCGACAATGCCGATCGTCGCCTGCTGCGCCGGCACGAAGCTGCCGGCCTGCGCCAGGATGGCGATCAACGCGTTCTGGCGCAGGAAGGTGCTCTTGCCGGCCATGTTCGGCCCTGTCAGCAGCCACAAATTCCGCTCGGAACCGAGGTCGCAATCGTTCGGAACGAAGGGCGTGTCGGGCTGCATCGCCTCGACGACCGGATGCCGGCCGCCAACCACGGCAAAGGCGGTGTCCGGAGTCACGGCGGGCCGGCACCAGCCGCTCCCGGCGGCAAGCTCGGCCAGTGCGGCGCCGACATCGACTTCCGCCATGGCCTGCGCCGCACGCGCAACCGGTTCCGCCTGGCCCAGCACTTCGGCAACCAGGTCGTCGAACAGCACCAGTTCGATCGCCAGCGCCCGGTCGGCCGCCCGGACGATATCGGATTCCAGTTCTGACAGGGCGACCGTGGTGTAGCGGGTGGCGCTCGCCATGGTCTGCCGGTGGATGAAGGGGCTGTCCGGGCCGGTCGGCATCCTGGCGGACTGGGCCGTCGACACCTCGATGAAATAGCCAAGCACATTGTTATGCCGGATCTTGAGCGACGGAATTCCGGTTTCCTCGCGCAAGCCCGTTTCCATTTGCGCAACCAGGCCGCGGCCGTCCTTCTTCAACGCCGCCTGTTCGTCCAGCGCGTCGGAATATCCGGGCGCGATGAACCCGCCGTCGCGGCTTTGCAGCGGCAGATCCCCGGCCAGGGCCCGGCTCAGCCGGTCGACCAGCGGATCGTGACGGCCCAGCCGGCGAACCAGGTCGGTCAATTCCTCAAGATCGGCGAGGCCCGTGGTGCCGAGGGCTTCGGCCAGGGGGCCGGCCTGCGCCAACGCATCGCGGACCGCCGCGAGATCGCGCGGACCGCCACGGCCGAGGGTCAACCTCGACAGGGCGCGCTCGGCATCCGGTATCTGTTTCAGCAGGTCGCGCACCCGGCCCCGGACGCCTGAATCGTCGGCGAAAAAGCCGACCAGCCGGAGCCGCGATTCGATGGCGGCGACATCGGTGAGCGGCGCGGCGAGCCGCACGGTCAAAAGCCGCGCGCCGGGGCCGGTGACGGTGCGATCGATCACCGAAAGCAGGCTGCCTTTGCGGTCGCCGGACAGGGTCCGGGTCAATTCGAGATTGCGGCGCGTCGGCGCGTCGATTTCCATCCCGACGCCGCCGCTGTGGCGGACCGGCCGGGAAAGGTGCGGCGCCCGGCCCCGCTGGGTCAGATCGACATAATCCAGCAAGGCGCCCGCGGCGGCGGCCTCCGACCTTGTGAAGGCGCCGAAAGCATCGAGCGACGCAACCGCGAAATGCGCGGTCAGACGGGCGGCGGCGTTGAGGCTGTCGAAGCGGCTGGCCGGCTGAACCGTCAGCCGGTCACGCCAGTCGGCGAACGCTTCGTACAGCGCCGGCCGCTCGATCAACGCGTCCGACACCAGTATCTCCGAGGGCTCGATCCGCGCCAGCGCCGCGCCCAGGTCGCCGGGCGCGACCGGCTGGGCGGCAAAATCTCCGGTTGTCATATCGAGCCAGGCCAGCCCCAGTTCGCCGCCCGCCTCGGCCAGCGCCGACAGATAGCTGTGGGCCCGGGCGTCGAGCAGCGTGTCCTCGGTCAGCGTGCCCAGCGTGACGACCCGGATGACGTCGCGCTTGACCAGCGCCTTCGATCCGCCGCGTTTCTTTGCCGCGGCCGGGTCTTCCATCTGCTCGCACACGGCGACCTTGAAGCCGGCGCGGATCAGCCGGGCCAGATAGGTCTCCGCCGCATGAACCGGCACGCCGCACATCGGCACATCCTGGCCGGCCTGCTTGCCGCGTTTGGTCAGCGTGATATCCAGCGCGCCGGCCGCCGCCACGGCATCGTCGAAGAACAGTTCGTAGAAATCGCCCATCCGGTAGAACACCAGACAATCCGGATGCGCCGCCTTGACCTCCCGGTAGTGCGCCAGCATCGGCGTGAGGCCCGGCTTTCCGGATGGCTGGACGGGAACGTTCATGGGCAGCGAAAGATGGCGCCTTGGCGCAACGGTTCAATTGTCATTGCCGCTATCCTCGCCAAGCTTGCCACCCTTGTCGATATCGGTTCTCGGTCCCCGCCCGCCGGCCAGCCCCCGGGGGTGTGACGGTGGCGGCGATGGGCATGAGCGGCGCAGCGCCCTATAACCGCGGTTAATCGCCACTTTTCCGCCAGCGCCGACGCCATGTCCGAATCCGAACACGTCACCGACCGGGAAGCCCTGCTGATGCACGCCTCCGGGCGGCCGGGCAAGATCGAGATAACGCCGACCAAGCCGCTGACGACGCAGCGGGACCTGGCACTGGCCTATTCGCCCGGCGTTGCGGCGCCGGTGCTGCGCATCTCGGAAGACGAAGGCACCGCCTACGACTACACGGCGCGCGGAAACCTGGTGGGCGTCATCTCCAACGGTACGGCCATTCTCGGCCTCGGCAACCTGGGCGCGCTGGCCTCGAAGCCGGTCATGGAGGGCAAGGCCGTCCTGTTCAAGCGCTTCGCCGACGTCGATGCCATAGACCTGGAAGTCAGCACCGACGATGTCGATGCCTTTATCAACTGCGTCCGCTATCTCGGCCCCAGCTTCGGCGGAATAAACCTGGAGGACATCAAGGCGCCGGACTGTTTCATCATCGAACAGCAGTTGCGCGAACTGCTGGACATTCCGGTCTTCCACGACGATCAGCACGGCACCGCGATCATCATGTCGGCTGGACTGATCAACGCGCTCGATCTGACCGGCCGTTCGATCCGCCAGGCGAAGGTTGTGATAAACGGCGCCGGCGCCTCGGGCATCGCCTGCGCGGAGCTAATCAAGGCAATGGGCGTGCCAGCCGATCATGTCATCATGTGCGATACCCGCGGCGTCATCTACCAGGGGCGCGAGCAGGGCATGAACCAGTGGAAATCGGCCCATGCGGCGGTCACCGACGCCCGCACGCTCGACGAGGCGCTGAGCGGCGCCGACGTCGCGGTCGGCCTGTCGGTCAAGGGCGCGTTCGCCCGGGACATGATCAAGCGGATGGGCGCCAAACCCATCGTTTTCGCCCTCGCCAATCCGGACCCGGAGATCACGCCGGAAGAAGTCCAGGCGGTCCGGGCCGACGCCATCGTCGCGACCGGCCGGTCCGATTATCAGAATCAGGTCAACAACGTGCTGGGCTTTCCCTATATCTTCCGGGGCGCCCTCGATGTCCGGGCGTCGACCATCAACGACGAGATGAAAATCGCCGCCGCCGAGGCGCTGGCCAAGTTGGCGCGGGAGGACGTACCGGACGAGGTCGACGCTGCGTATGCCGGCCGCCGCCTGCGTTACGGGCCGGACTACGTCATTCCCGTGCCCTTCGATCCGCGCCTGATCGAGGCGGTGCCCTTCGCCGTCGCCACGGCCGCCATGGAGAGCGGAGTCGCGCGCAAATTCATCGTCGACGAGGACGGCTACCGCCAGGAGCTGCGCAGCCGGCTGGATCCGGCCGCCTCCTCCCTTCAGCGCGTTTTCGACCAGGCCCGCGCGAACCCGAGGAAGATGGTCTTTGCCGAAGGCGAGGAAGAACGGGCCATCCGGGCGGCCATCGCCTATGTCACCTCCGGCTATGGGACGGCGGTGCTGGTCGGCCGCGAACAGTTGATCCAGGAGGCGCTGGACGAAGCGGGCCTGGAGCTGCCCGCGGGCGTCGAGGTTCACAACGCCCGCAAGTCGACTTCCCACAGGCAGTTCGCCGACCTGCTGTACCGGCGCAAACAACGCGAAGGCTGGCTGTTCCGCGACTGCCAGCGCATCGTGAACCAGGACCGCAACGTCTATGCCGCCTGTCTGGTCGCCAGCGGCGAGGCGGACGCCATGCTCACCGGCCTGACCCGGCGCTTCGCCGTCAGCTACGAGCAGATTCGCTACGTCATCGACAACCGCCAGGGCGCCCGGGTCTTCGGCATGACGATGATCGTCGCGCGCGGCCGGACCGTGTTCATCGTCGATTCGAGCGTCAATGAAGAACCGACCTCGGTCATGCTTGCCGATATCGCGGAGCAGGCCGCCGCCAAGGCGCGCGATCTGGGGCACGAACCGCGGGTCGCTTTCCTGTCCCATTCCAATTTCGGCAATCCGCTGACGGATCGCGGCAACCGGATCCGCGATGCCGTGGCGCTGCTCGACTCGCGCCGGACCGATTTCGAATACGATGGCGACCTATCGGCCGATGTCGCCCTCGATCCGGCCCTGATGGAACTCTATCCGTTCTGCCGGCTCTCGGAACCGGCGAACGTCCTCGTCATGCCGACGCTGGACGCCGCCAACATTTCGGCCAAGCTGATGCAGAAGATCGGCGGGGGCACGGCGATCGGCCCGATCCTGCTGGGCCTCGACGAGCCGGTGCAGATCGCCCAGATGGGCTCGACCGTGAACGATCTGATGAACCTGGCCGCGTTTGCCGCTGCGGATGCCGTCTGAACCGGGCGGTAGCTGGCCGGGGCCGGCCGCCGGGCCGTTGCCCGACGGCGTTCACCGTGATGTCATGTCCGGCGTATAGAGTGCCCGATAGAATGGGCCGTGCCGGGACCGCACCGGACAACAGCCAGGATCGGCGACAGAGGGCCGGAAGTGGTCGACGCGCGCACCGATACTCCGGAGACGAATGAGGACGCCCCCCAGGGAGCGCCCGATGCGCCGCGCCGCCGTGTGCCCGCTGCCTCTGCCCCACCCGAGAGATCGGGGCGCGACCTCGCGGCGCCCCTGGCCATCGGGGCCGCCGCCGGCGCCGTGGCCGGCATTGTCAATGCCGGTGCCGGCGCCTTGCAGGGCATACTGGCCGGCGCCGTAGCCGGTATCGCCACGGCGCTGGCCTTCGCAGCCATCGGATCGCGGTTCGCGCAGCGCCCCGGATCCGGACCGACCGGTGCTGTATCCGCCGAATCGGAAAGCGCCGGCGACGAGAATCCCGGCGCGTCCGTCCGGCAGGCGGCGATCGGCCTGGTGAGGAACCTGCCGGCGCCCGCCATCCTCGTCGACGAGCGCCGCGAAGTCGCGGCCGTCAGCCGTCCGGCGGAGAATCTGTTACGGCGCGTGGCCGAGCGGCGACCGCTGCCGGATTCGATTCGCCATCCGGAATTGCTGTCTGCGGTCCAGCAGTCCATCGAGGACGGTATCGAGCGAAAGGTGACCATCCGCGAATCCGTACCGCAGGACCGGCATATCGAGGCGCTGGTCGCGCCGCTCGGCCGAAGCGGGCAGACCGGCTCTTCCGGCGAACCGGAAACGACGGTCGGCCGGCAGGGCGGCCTTCCGGGGGCGCTGATCCTGCTGCGCGATCTGACCGCCGAGGTCCAGACCGACCGGAAGCGGGTCGATCTGGTTGCCAACGTCTCCCACGAACTGCGCACGCCGCTCGCCTCGCTCGCCGGGTTCCTGGAAACCCTGCGCGGGCCGGCGGCGGACGATCCGGCAGCCCAGGAGCGCTTCCTGCGGATCATGGAAGAACAGACGGCGCGTATGACGCGGCTGGTCGATACGCTGTTGTCGCTGTCGAATATCGAGATGGACGAGCACCGGCCGCCGACCGGCCGGGTCGAACTCAACGCCACGGTGCGGCGCGTCGTGGATGCGCTGAAAATCGTCGCCGACCGCCTCGGCAACTGGATCGTGGTGATGCACGACCTCGAACCGGCGGAAATCGCCGGCGACGAAGACCAGATTGCCCAGGTCGCCCGGAACCTGATCGAAAATGCGATCAAATACGGCCGGCCCGGATCGGCGATCGAGGTCCGGGTGTTCAGCCCGAACGCGCACGGGACGGCCGCCGGCGCAGTGGCGATAGCGGTGAGCGACAGCGGCGACGGCATTCCCGAAGAGCATCTGCCGCGGCTGACCGAGCGGTTCTACCGCGTTGACGTTGCCCGCGCGCGCAACACCACCGTGGCCGCAGCGGCGCCTTCTGGCGGCGAGGTTGCCGGCGCTGCCGGCCAGGCCCCCGATTCCGGCGGCGCCGGGCTGGGACTGGCGATCGTCAAGCATATCGTCGCCCGCCACGGTGGGCGTCTGGAAATTTCCAGCGAACTCGGCGTCGGCAGCAACTTCACCGCCATCTTTCCGCCGCCGCCGGCTGCAACCCCGGGGCGCTCCGCTCCGGCGTAGGACGGCCGAAACCGGATCAGGCCGCAGGATCGTCGCGCAGCCTGACCAGCTGTTTGCCGAAATTCTCGCTGCGGAACAGTTTCAGCAACGCCTTGGGAGCATTTTCGATGCCGACTTCGACATCCTCGCGATATTGGATCCGGCCCTCGGCGATCCAGCCGGCCATGTCTTCCAGGCCCTCGGGCCAGCGGCTCCAGAAATCGGTGACGATGAAGCCCGTCACGCGCAGCCGGTTGGTGAGGATCTGCCGGGTATAGCGGGGCACCCGCTCCGGCTCGGTCAGATTGTATTCGCTGATCATGCCGCAGATGGCGACCCGGCCGAACGGATTGGCGAGCGGATAGGTGGCGTCCGAAATCCAACCGCCGACATTGTCGAAATAGCCGTCGATGCCGTCCGGGCAGGCTTTCGCCAGCGCCTGCCCGAGCGCGGCCGTATCCTTGCCGTAACCGCGATAGTCGAGGCAGGCATCGTAGCCCAGCTCATCGACGCAATAGCGGCACTTGGCCTCGCCGCCGGCAATGCCGACGACCCGGGCCGCACCCTCGATCCGGGCGATCTGGCCGACCAGTCCGCCGACCGCGCCGGACGCAGCCGATACGACAACCGTGCCGCCCTCCTTGACGCCCATCACATCCTTAGTACCGAAATAGGCCGTCATCCCGGGCATGCCGAGGACGCCGACCGCCGTCGAGATCGGCGCGAGCGACGGATCGATCTTGCGGGCGCCCCGGCCGCGGGTCACGGCATATTCCTGCCAGCCCAGGCGCTCGTCGACGATATCGCCGGCCTGGAAATCCGGATGGTTGGACTCGATGACCTCGCCGACCGTACCGCCCTCCATGACGGCGCCGACCTCGACCGGCTTGGCGTAGCTTTTCCCGGCGTTCATCCGGCCGCGCATATAGGGATCGACGGACAGCCAGATATTGCGGACCAGGAATTCGCCTTCGCCCGGCTCCGGAACCGGCGTCTCCACCATCCGGAACGTGGATTCGTCGAACAGACCGGTCGGCCGTTCGGCCAGCAGCCATTGGCGGTTCATTAAGGTCATGGGCGACACTTCCGTCTTCGAACGATCTTGGACATTGCCGGCAGGCTCTCAACCCCACCGCTTGCGGTGGGCGTCCATCGCCGCGCGAGCGCCGGCGCGGATCAGGGAAAGGTCGCTGCCGGCGGCAACGAGATCGTAGCCGCGGTCGAACATCTGCGCGGCGGACCGGCCGCCATAGGGCACGGCGGCCATCGGCTTGCCGGCCGCTTCGATGGCGGCTTCGGCGCTTTCGACGATGGCGAGGGCTTCGGCGGTCGGCGCGGTCGGATTGAAACCGCTGGTCGCCATCGTGTCGGTCGGGCCGACGAACAGGACGTCCACGCCATCGACCTGCGCGATCTCCGGAATGTTGTCGATACCCTTCTGCGTCTCGATCTGCAGGACGACGCAGACTTCGTCGTTGATGCGGTCCCAGTACTCGGCGCTGTCGTGACCGAAGCCGGTGGCCCGGATTGCGCTTACGGCGCATCCCCGGTTGCCGGCCGGCGGATATTTGCAGGCGCGGACCGCGGCTTCCGCTTCTGCCGCGGTTTCGACATAGGGCACCATGATGCCTTCGGCGCCGGTATCCAGCGCCCGTTTGATATAAGGCGTATCGTTCCACGGCACGCGAACGATGGCGGCCGGCCCGCCGGGCTCGCGGCCGTCGTCGTTAGCAGCGCCGATGCCGCCCGAGCGCAGCGCCTGCATCTGCCCGGCCGCGCCGATCAGGTCGCCCGGCCCGTGTTCGTGATCGATAATGACGAAATCGACTCCCGTCCCGGCGACGATCTCCGCGGTCATGCTGCTGTTGGCCACCAGCCAGAGGCCGAGGCATTTCCGGCCGGCCGCAAGCCGGGACTTCACGGGGTTTCTGCGAATCATAAGCGCTCTTCGGAAAAGCCGGGCGAAGCGCCCTGTTTAGGCCGCAAGCGCGCGAAAGGGGAGTCCTCCGGCCGCATCGGCCGGCCGCTACATGCCGCAGGCCGATTTTGCCCTGGCGAATGCGGCGCGGAAACCGCGCAGCGAATAGGTATCGACGGTCCGGGTGCCGCGCGACGATCTGCCGGTAACCGTCAGCCGCGCCCGATCGGACAGGTTCTTCACGATTTTCCGGTCCTGGGCCGCATTGTCGCCCCAGGCGCTGTCGGCGTCGGTGCGGAGCTTGAATGCCGCGCCATTGTTGAATCTCAGCCTTGCGACGCTGCGGTTCCTGTAGGTGTAGCCGGCGCGAACCTCGACCTGTCCGCGAATTTTGTGCGACGGCCAGAAGGATACGAGGAGGCTGGTCTCGCCCCGGAGCTTGTACTTGCCCTGGCTCCTCTTGGGGATGGCCGCTGCGTAGCAGACGGTGGCGTCGCCGACCCGTGCTTTGTGGACTTCCCAGTCCTGGAATTTTGCGATGAAGCTGCCGGTTCCCGACTGCGCCTGTACGACCGTCGCCAGGGATGCCGGCAGCGCCCAGCCTGCGAGAATGGCTATCGCGACAAGGTGCCGCCGGTTCGCGACGGACATTGCGGCAGGACTATCCCTATCCACCGTGCTTTTCCCGGTTTTGCTCTTTCCTGACCCACAAGGGCTGGCCGAATTCCGGCAACGGCAACGGTTCCGCCGGCCCGCCCGGCGTTTCCGGCCGCCGCGCGAAACGGCCCATCGACAGAAGGCGATCATACATCACGATGGCGCCGGCCAAAGCCAGGTTCACAGAGAATTTGGTGGGGATCTTCACCACATGGGCGCAGAGCGCAGTGACTTCCGGCGACAGGCCGCCGCGCTCCGGACCCAGGATATAGGCGGCCTGGGGCGGATGCCTGAAGCTGGGCAGGTCGATCGCACTGTCCGTCAATTCGATGCCGACAAGGCTGCACCCGGCAGGCAGGCGAATATCCTGCCAGGAAGCGAAATCATGCAGCGGAACGTGCGCCCAGCTTTTCGACGTATCGGACTTGCCGAGCTCACGCCGGCTGCAGGCGGCGTTGACCGTGAACAGAAAACTCGCGCCGAATGCATGAGCAGTGCGAAACAGTGCACCTGCATTCATGGCTTTCGAAACGCCTTCCGCACCGATGCCAAAATAACCGCGCATGGACAGTGATTTGGTCTGTCTCTATGAAGCGGACAAGATTATTTTGCGAAAACCGACCATGCCCATCACGCGCCCGGTCTGTTCTTATTGAAGACTGAAGTATATGACCGTCGATCCGCCCATTAATCCCGTGCTGATCAACGTCGTCCGCTCTGGCTTCGTCGAAAGCACCCATCGCGGAGCGGTGTGCGTGATCGACGTCGAAGGCGACACCGTGCTCGCCGCCGGGGATGTCGGCCGGCCGATCCTGCCGCGCTCGGCGGTCAAGCCGCTTCAGGCGATTCCCTACATAGAAGACGGCGCGGCAGACGTCTGGAAATCCACCGGCGAGGAACTGGCGCTTGCCTGCGCCTCGCACAGCGGCGATCCGGCCCACCTGCGCACTGCGCGCGCCTGGCTGCGCCGGCTGGACCTGCCGGAGGCTGTACTGGCCTGCGGACCGCATTTGCCTCTGGGTCGCATGTCCGCGGCGCGGATGGAGGCGGCCGGCGAGGCGCCGTCGCGGCTCCACAATAATTGCAGCGGCAAACATTTGGCGATGATCGCGGCGGCGCTCCATTCCGGCCAGCCCCCGGAGGGTTACGCACGACCGGATCATCCGGTGCAGCAGCGGATCCGGGAAACCCTCTGCGAAATGACCGACGCAGACCTGAGCGATGCGGCGGTGACGGTCGACGGCTGCAGCGCGCCCTGCTGGGCCATCCCGCTGGAAGCCATTGCCCGCGCCTATGCCCGGTTCGGCGATACCCGCGGCATGCCGGTGCCGCGCCAGTCCGCCATCCGGCGGCTCAAGGTCGCGATTGTGAGCCATCCGGAACATGTCGCCGGGAGCGAACGTTTCGACACGGCGCTGATCAGGCGGAAAGGCAACGGCCTGATCGCCAAGACCGGTGCGGAGGGCGTCTATGCGGCGGCCCTGCCCTATTTCGGCCTCGGTGTGGCGCTGAAAATCGACGATGGCGCCCGCCGCGCGGCGGAAGTGGCCATGGCCGCCGTCTTGCGGTATCTCGAACTGCTCGACGATAGGGACTGGGCCGCGCTCAGCCCTTATGTGGAGCCGCCGATCCGCAACACTGCCGGCGACATCGTCGGAGGTTTCGAAATCGCGCCCGGCTGGCTGGGCAAACATTGACAATCGAACGGGGCAGGAAACGCCATGCGGGCAGTCGTTGTACGGGAATGGACAGATCCGAAAGATCTGACGGTTGATTCGCTGCCGGTGCGCGATCCGGTCGCGGGCGAGGTGCGGGTCGCCGTACACGCCGCCGGGCTGAATTTCGCCGACACGCTGATCGTTGCCGGCAAATATCAGGAAAAACCGCCTTTTCCCTTCAGCCCGGGCATGGAAGCGGCCGGTGAGATCGAAGCCGTCGGCGCCGGGGTGACCGGCCTGAAGGAAGGTGATCGGGTCATGGCGCTGACCGGTCATGGCAGTTTTGCCGAGCGGTGCGTCGTACAGGCGCAACGGGTGCTGAAGATTCCGGACAGCATGGGATTTGCCGACGCCGCCGCCTTTCCGGTTGCCTATGGCACATCCCATCTCGCGCTGCGCCATCGCGGGCACCTGCAGGCCGGCGAAACCCTGCTGGTCCACGGTGCGGCCGGCGGCGTCGGGCTCACCGCCGTGCAGATCGGCAAGGTGCTCGGCGCGCGCGTGATCGGCACGGCTCGGGGCGCCGAGAAACGCGCCATTGCAGAAGCCAACGGTGCCGGGGAAACGATCGACTATTCCGAGGAAGACATCCGCAGCCGGGTGCTCGAGTTGACCGGCGGCAAGGGCGCCAACGTCATCTACGATCCGGTGGGCGGCGACGTGTTCGACGCGTCGCTGCGCTGTATCGCCTGGGAAGGCCGGCTGCTGGTTATCGGTTTCGCCGCCGGCCGCATTCCGCAGGCGCCGGCCAACTATCTGCTGCTCAAGAACGCCGCCGCCGTCGGCGTGTTCTGGGGCGCGTACATGAAGAACGATCCGGCAGTGATCCTGAGCGGCTTCGAGGAACTGCTCGGCTGGTACGCCGACGGCCTGCTCAAGCCGCACATTTCGGCCACTTTCGCGCTGGAGGAAACGCCGGCCGCGATGGCCATGCTGCTGGGGCGCAAATCGACCGGCAAGGTTGTCATCGAGACCGGGTTATCGTAACGCGTCCGCCCGGGTGGGGGAGCCTGCACCGCGACGGTCAGAAACTTCCGGCGAACTCCTTGGCCCGTTCGGCAAACCGGTCGAGGGTTTCGCCGACCCGCTCGTTGACCGTATCGGCGCCGGTCCCGGTCAGCACCTCGATCCCCTCGTCGATCGACGCGACGGCGTGAATCCGGAAGTTTCCTTCCGCGCAGGCGTCGACAACATCCTGACGCAGCATCAGGTTCGCGGCGTTCGCTTGCGGGATGAGCACGCCCTGCTCGCCGGTCAGGCCGCGCGCCCTGCAGATATCGAAAAAGCCCTCGATCTTCTCGTTGACCCCGCCGATGACCTGGACCTCGCCGAACTGGTTGACCGAACCGGTGACAGCGAGAGATTGCCGGATCGGGATGCCGCTCAACGCGGAGAGCAGGGCATAGAGCTCGGTCGAGGAGGCGCTGTCGCCGTCGACGCCGCCATAGGATTGCTCCATCACCAGGCTCGCCGCCATGGCGATCGGCCGGTCCTGCCCGAAGCGCTGGCCCAGAAACCCCTGCAGAATGAGAATGCCCTTGGAATGCAGCGGACCGCCGAGGTCGACCTGCCGTTCAATGTCGATCACCTCGCCCTTGCCGAACCGGACGCTGGCCGAAACCCGGGAGGGCTTGCCGAACGAGAAACCGCCGATCGCCAGAACGCTCAAACCGTTGATCTGGCCGACCGCCTCGCCGTCGGTCGAGATCAGCACGGAATCGCGCTCGATCTGCTCGTACATCGTCTCGCGGATGCGGTCGGACCGATAGATCCGCGCATCGATGGCGGACCGGATATCGTCGGCCCCGACGGCATCCCGGCCTTCGTTGCGCGCGCCATGCTCGGCCTCGCGCACGATGTCGTAGATTTCGGCCACCTGCGCCGAGAGCTTGGTGCGGTCCGAAACCCTGCGCGCCGCGTGTTCCAGCAGCCGCGCCACCGCCGGAGCGGCGAGCGGCAACAGTCTTTCACGCTGCTGGATGCGGGCGATGAGCCGGGCGTAGAGGCCGATGTTTTCCGGCGTCCGGTCCAGATGGCCGGCGAACTCGACCGCAACCTTGAATAGCGTGTCGAAATCCGGGTCGCGCGCTGCCAGCGAGTAATACAGCCCGGGCTCGCCGATCAGCAGGACTTTCACACTCAGCGGGATGGGCTGCGGGTCGAGCGTGACCGTGGTCTGCTGGCCCATGAGCTGGGGCAGCGTGCCGATCCTGATTTCGCGCGCAATCAACGCACGCTTCAATTCTTCCCACGCCATCGGCTGCATCAGCAGCTTGCGCGCATCGACGATCAGGAACCCGCCGTTCGCCTTGTGGAGCGCGCCGGGTTTGATCAGCGAGAAATCTGTCACCAGGGTGCCGAACCGCGCGGTGTGCTCGACCCGGCCGACCAGGTTGCCCAGGACGGGCGCATCTTCTGTCACCACCGGGGCGCCGCCCGACGGATCGTGCTGGACGACGATGTTGACGGCGTAGCGCCGGAAAGCGGCGTTCTCGTCGCGGCCGGTCAACTCGTTGGGCCGGCCGACCAGATTGGCGATCTGCCGGCCGCCGTCGCCGCCCTGCTGCTGTTCCTGCAACGCCTTCAGGAAGTCGAATACATTGTCGACGACATCGTCTTCGACCCGGCCGAGAAAGGCGACGATTTCCGGCAGGTCGGCAAATTCGTCCCGGACGCCCCTGACCAGCACGGTTGTGACATTGCGCGCGACTTCCCGGTTGAGCGCGCGCAGGACCGCCCGGGTCTCCTGCTCCCAGGCCGGGTATTGGCGCATCGTCTCCTGCAGGCGGGCCTGAAATTCCTCGACGAGTTTCTGGAAGGCGGTGCGCTCCCGTTCGCTCAGCGCGTTGAAGGCGTCCTGCTGCATCGGTTGGCCATCGTCCGCCGGCGCGAACATGAATCCCTGTTCGCCCTGGACCATGACGATATTCTGCGCGGCCGCCGCCCGCTGCAGCGCGCCGAACGCCCCGGCCTGGCGATTGCGGAAAGACTGCTCCACGACATTCCGGCGGGCCTGATACTCGTCGGATTCGAAGGCGGCCGGGATGCCGGCCTTGAGTTCGCGCACCAGCCTGTCCATCGCATCGCGAAAGGCGCCGGCGCGGCCGGTCGGCAGTTTCAGCGCCGCGGGCCGGTGCGGCTCGTCGAAATTGTGGACGTAGACCCAGTCCGCGGCCGCGGGCCGGTCCCGCGCTGCGCCGACGATATGGTTGCGCACGATGGAATGCTTGCCGGCGCCGGGCGGGCCGAAACAGAACAGGTTGTAGCCTTGCCGGTCCATCCCGACGCCGAATTCCAGCGCCGCCACCGCGCGCGGCTGGCCGACCACATCGCCGACCGGCTGCAACCCGGCAGTGGTCTCGAATCCCAGGGATGCTGGATCGCAGGTCCAGCGCAGCTCCCCGGGCGTCAGCGGATCGGTGGAGGCCATGGTCAATCCCGTCCTGTTGCCGAAGGCCATTTCCCGCCATCGCGCACCGCGGCAGGCGGCAGGCGGCTCATCGGCATGCCGCCTCGATCCGTTCCATATCGGCATCGGACAGGCCGAAATGGTGGCCGATTTCGTGGATCAGCACATGGCGGACGACATCGACGAGCCGCTCCCCGGTTTCCTTGGCATAGGCCGCAATCGGGCGGGCATAGAGAAAGATGCGGTCGGGCGCCGGCGCAACGTATCCTGATTCTTTCTCGCCCACCGCGATGCCGCTGTAGAGGCCGAGCAGATCCCAGCGGGTGGCGCAGCCCATGTGCGCGAGGGTATCGGAATCCGGAAAATCCTGGATCGTGATGACGACATTGTCGGCATATCGCCGGAAATCGGCGGGCAGCGCCGCGTAGCACCGCTCCGCGATCGCCAGGATTTTGTCATCCGGTTCGCCCGTCCCGGCCGCAAGCCCCACCGCAGGCGCGCCTTGCCGCGGCCGGTTCTGCGGTGTTACGACGGGCGTTGCCCGGTTCCGGCGGGGCGTTATCCGGTCTCGTGCGCTCATAGCGCCGAGATAGGAAGCGCAGCGCGGCGCACAAGGCATGGCCGGGTTCGGCCCGGCGTGGGAGGACGACGATGACGGAAAGGCTCACGGGCCCGGCGCGCGGCGACGCGCTGGCAGACCTCGATGGCTGGTCGGAAGTCGATGGACGCGACGCAATCGCAAAAAATTTCCGCTTCCGGGATTTTAACGAAGCCTTCGGCTTCATGGCGCGCGTGGCGCTCTTTGCCGAGCGGGCCGACCATCATCCCGAGTGGTTCAATGTCTATAACCGGGTCGAAATCACCCTGAGCACCCATGACGCCGGCGGGGTCAGCGAGAAGGATATCGCGCTCGCCCGCTTCATCGACGCCGCGGCCGGGTAGGCCCGCCAATTCGGCGTCAGGTTTTCTTGTAGCCTTCCATCGCTTCCAGCAGCGCCCGGCGGATGCCGGGCTCCATCGCCGAATGGCCGGCGTCGGGCACCACGACATAGACGGCCTCGGGCCAGGCCCGGGAAAGTTCGTCCGCCGTCATGATCGGGCAGACCACGTCGTAGCGGCCCTGGACGATGGTGCAGGGCAGATGGCGGAGCTTGCCGATACCGTGCAGCAGGTCCTCGCCGTCCAGGAACATGCCGTTCCGGAAGTAGTGCGCTTCGATCCGCGCCAGACCCAGCGCCATGCGGTCCTGCTGGAAGGCCGTGACGGTGTCCGGGCTCGGCAGCAGCGTGGAGCAGGCGCCTTCATACGCACTCCAGGCGCGGGCGGCAGGCAGGTGGACCGCCGGATCGGGATCGGTCAGCCGCGAGAGATAGGCGGTCAGCAGATCGCCGCGCTCTGCCGCCGGTACGAATTCGGCGAAGCGACGATGGGCTTCCGGAAAGATCCGCTTCATCCCGCTGAGGAACCAGTCCAGCTCCGCCCGGCGGCCGAGAAAAATTCCGCGCAGGACGAAGCCGCGGCAGCGCGCCGGGTGGGCCGCCCCGTAGGCCATCGCCAGGGCGCTGCCCCAGGAGCCGCCGAACAGCCACCAGGACTCGATGCCGAGCAGCGCCCGCAGCCGTTCCATGTCGGCAATCAGATGTTGCGTCGAATTGGCCTCGATATGGCCCGGCGGCGTCGACTTGCCGGCGCCGCGCTGGTCGAACAGGACGATCCGGTAATGGGCGGGGTCGAAATAGCGCCGGTGGGTCGGCGACGTGCCGGCGCCCGGCCCGCCATGCAGGAACACGGCCGGGACTCCGGCCGGATTGCCCGATTGCTCCCAATACATCCTGTGGCCATGATCGAGCGCGACGAACCCGCAGTCGTAGGGCTCGATCGCCGGGAACAGATCGGCCCGGGCGCCGGAAGCGGATCCAGAAGCGGATCCGGAAACGGATCGGGAAACGGACGGATTGGCTTCGGCATGCATGAGAGGGCGAGCGGCTTGCCAGCGTTGGAAGAGACGCGACGCGCATCTGTAGCCGAGCGCGCCCGGAAGGTCACCCGTTCCGTGCGCCGCGGCAGCCCGGCGGCGGCGCTGCCGTTCCTCCTGTTGCTGGCCGCGCCGGGGGCATCTGCCGCGCCCGAAGCGCTGCGGCCGGCGGGCGAGGCGCGGGTCGTCGATGTCGTGAACGGTGCGACCGTGCGGCTGGCGACCGGCGACACGGCGCGCCTTGCCGGCGTCGAGGCGCCGCGCCTCGGCGGGCGCGACCGGCGGCCGTGGCCCCACGCCGAAACCTCGCGGCGCGCGCTCGCCGCCCTGGTTCTCGACAGGCCGGTCCGGCTGTTCTACGCCGGCCGCCGCACCGACCGCTACGGTCGTCTGCTCGTCCATCTGTTCGTCGGGCCGCGCTGGGTCCAGGGCGATCTCGTCTCGGCCGGCCATGTCCGGGTGCGCAGTTATGCCGACAACCGCCTGCGCATCGCCGAACTGCTGGTGCGCGAAGCTGCGGCGCGGCGGGCCGGCCTGGGCTTGTGGGCCGACGGGCGCTACGCCGTCCGGACCCTCGATACCGTCCGGCGCGATCTTGAATCATGGCAGATCGTCGAGGGGCGGGTGAAGGCCGTCGCCAGTTTCCGCAACGTCGCCTATCTGAATTTCGGCGATGACTGGCGGACCGATTTCACCGTGCGAATCGGGAATCGCGCCCGCCGCCTGTTCGGTCCAGCGGGCATCGATCTCAAGGCGCTGGAAGGCCGGAACATCCGCGTGCGCGGCTGGGTTCGCAGCCGCAACGGTCCGCTGATCGTCGCCACCCATCCCGAGCAGATCGAAATGCTGTCGCCGGCCGGAGGCCGGTGAGCGCGCGGCCTTATCCCCTTTTCTTCTCCGTTTCGGCCGCTGCGGACCCGACCGCAAGGCATTCGGCGTCGCTGTCCGTCGGCACCCGGTCGGCCGCGCGCGCGCGCTTGTTGTAAATGAACCAGAGGTTGCGGGCATAGATCAGCAGGCCGCCGGCCTGGCCGCAGATGATCACCGGATCGCGGCGCCAGATGGCGTAGGTCAGCAGGGTCATGCCGCCGAGGATGCTGAAATACCAGAAAGCGATGGGCACGATGCTTTCCTTCGCCTTCTCGCTGACGAACCACTGGACGATGAAGCGGGCCGAGAACATCGCCTGCCCCAGGAAGCCGACCATCACCCAGATCAACTGGCCGGACGTTTCGACATTCATGACGCTCTTGAGCGTTTCGAGAAATTCCATGGGGTGTCAGATCCTTCTTGCGCGGCCTTGTTCCGGCGCTGCCGCGAGGGCGAAACCGGCGCACGGCACCATTACCCCAACGGCGCTCCGGCCGGATACAGGGATTGCAGCGACCGCCCTCGCCGCGAACGCCGAACCGGCGGCGACAAAGCGCCGGGATGGTGCGGCGGCGGGACCGGACCTAATCTTTCGCCCATGTTCCACGGTTTCGCCAATCCTGCGCGGTTCCGCCGCCTCGCCCGCGCCGTATTTCCCTGGAGCCTGGCAGCGACGGTGCTCTGCCTCGGCGTCGGCATCCCCTGGGCGCTGGTCTTTTCGCCCGCCGATTATCAGCAGGGCGAAAGCGTGCGGATCATGTATGTCCATGTTCCGTCGGCTTGGATGGCCCTGTTCATCTATCTCGTCGTGGCGGGCGCAAGCGCGGCCGCGCTGATCTGGCGTCACGCGGTCGCCGACATCGTGGCCCAGGCCGCGTCGCCGATCGGCGCCTGCTTCACGGTGCTGGCGCTCGCCACCGGATCGTTGTGGGGCAAGCCCATGTGGGGCGCCTGGTGGGTGTGGGACGCCCGCCTGACATCGGTGCTGGTGCTGCTGTTCCTCTATCTCGGGCACATGGCGCTGGCGCGGGCCTTCGACGATCCGCAACGGGGCGCGCGGGCAGCGGCCCTGCTCGCCGTGGTCGGTGTCATCAACCTGCCGATCATCAAGTTCTCCGTCGACTGGTGGAGTACCCTGCACCAGCCGGCGAGCATCCTGAAACTCGGCGGACCGACCATTCACCCCTCGATGCTGTGGCCGTTGCTGCTGATGATTGCCGGATTCATGGCCTATTTCGTGACCGTACTGATCCTGCGCAGCCGGGCAGCCCTGCTGGCGCAGCGCCGGCGCGCCCTGCAACTGAGACAGCTCGGCGCGCGGTAGTGGCCTTGCAATCCGTCCATATCCGCCGGCTTTGAGCGGGGAGCACGCATCCGGGGAAGCACCGGCGACCGTCGGTCCGAGCACCGCACCGGGCGCCGCCCTGCACTGGTTGCTGTGCGCCGGCCTGCTGCTTCTGTGCGCGGGCGTTCTGGTCCATCAATTTACCGGTTTCCGCGCCGCCGCGCTGACCTCGTCGGCCTGCCTGGTGCTCTGCATCGCAATCGGACAGCGCCAGATCGGATGGCGGGAACGCGGCCTGCTTGCCGCCGCCCTTTCGGTAACCGCCGTCGCCCTGGCGACCCTTCCGGCGCCGGCGGTGCTGGTCGAACAGTCGTTGCAGCGGGCCGTATTCCTCGCCGCCTTCATGATCCTGATCGCGCTGCTCCGGGTCGGGGCCGGTGGCTCTTCGGCCGTACTGGCGCTGGGCGACTACCTGACCCGCCAGCCGCCCGGCCGGCGCTATCTGGCGATCCATACCGGCAGCCACGCCATGGGCGTGCTGCTCAACTTCGGCACGCTCAGCCTGTTCGGTCCGCTGATCGTGCGGGGCGTCGAGGCCACGCGCAAGGACGAGCCGGCAGCGGCGGCGGTTCGCGAGCAGCGGCAGCTGTCGGCGCTAATGCGGGGCTTTTCCTGGGTCATCGCCTGGTCGCCGACGGCTGTCGCCCAGGCGCTCATTCCGGTCGCCGTTATCGGCGCCGATCCGCTCGCCCTGGCCGGCATGGGTGCGGCGGTGGCGGCGGCAATGCTGCCGCTCGGCTGGCTGAACGACCGGATCGTCGGCCGGCGCGCCCGCCGGCGCCTGGCGCGGGAGGGCAAGCTGCCGACCGGGCTCCGGCGCGAATTCCCGCGCGCGGCGGCGGTCCGGTTCTCGCTGGTCTGCCTGACGCTGATCGGCGGCTGCGCGCTGGTCGTCCTGGCGTCGGGCGTCACCGTGATCGTCGCCTTGATGCCGATGGCGCCGCTCGTCACGCTGGCCTGGCTCCGGGTTCAGGCCCGCGCCGCCCGCCGCGCCGGCAAGGATCCGGACGAAGGCGGCTCCTTCGCCGCACGGGTGCGCGAACTCGCGACGGTTTCGATCCCGCACAGCATGCCGGAGGCTCTGACCCTGGCGACCGGCGGCTATTGCGGCCTGATGCTGGCCGGCCTGCTGGAGCCTGCGCGGGTCGGCGCCTGGCTGCACCTCGACCGGCTGCCGGCAGAGGCGATCTACCTGCTCGCCGCCGCCGCGGTGCCGCTGCTGTCCCAGCTGGCGGCGCCGCCGATCCTCGTCGTCACCTTTTTCGGCAGCGTGCTGATCGGTAATCCGGCGCTCGGCCTCGATCCGACGCTGCTCGGCTTCGCCTTCATTATGGGCTGGTGCCTGAACCTGACCGGCTCGCCGTTCGGGACGACCGTGCTGCTGGTGGCACGCGCAACCGGCGTCCGGGGAACCACGCTTTCTTGGCGCTGGAACGGCCCCTTTACCCTCGCCGCTGCAGCTGTCGTGGCGGGCGCCCTGTTTGCGTTCGGCGCATGAGCGCCTTGCGCCGGCACAATCCGCGTTCGATCGGCCGCCGCTGCGACACCGGATTGCGCCAATAATCCGCACCGAACCGCTAGAAAGAACGAAATCGGCCGGGCGAATTCTGCTATTCCCGAAAGCGGGTTGCTACTGTGGCACCCCCGGTCCCGGCAGTCCCGCCCCGAAACACAGGGTTTGCATGATCGACAAAATCGCCCGTTCCGTTTCGGACGCCCTCGAGGACATAGAGGACGGCTCTACCGTTCTGATCGGCGGCTTCGGCGAGGCCGGCGTGCCGAACGTCCTGGTCGAAGGCATGATCGAACAGGGCGCGCGCGATCTCGTGCTGGTCAACAACAATGCCGGCGTCGGCCGCCACGGCATCGCCGCGCTGCTGGCGGCGGGCCGGGTGCGCAAGATGATCTGCTCTTTCCCGCGCAGCGTGGGCAGCGTCGTCTTCCCGGAGCTGTACGCAGCCGGGAAAATCGAGCTGGAGGTTGTGCCCCAGGGCACGCTCAGCGAGCGCATCCGGGCCGGCGGCGCCGGGCTCGGCGGCTTTTTCACGCCGACCGGCGTCGGGACGCAGGTCGCGGACGGCAAGGAGGTCCGGCGCATCGACGGCAAGGACTATCTGCTCGAACTGCCGATCCGCGGCGATGTCGCATTGGTCAAGGGCCATGTCGCCGACCGTTTCGGCAATCTCACCTACCGCAAGGCGGCGCGCAATTTCGGCCCTTCCATGGCCATGGCGGGCCGGCGCACGGTCGCCGAGGTGAGCGAGGTCCACGAAGACGGCGGGCTGGACCCCGAACGGATCGTAACGCCCGGAATATTCGTCGACGCTGTCGTAAAGGTGGATCGATGAGCATGGCAGAACCGCTCAGCCGGCCCCAGATCGCCTGGCGCATCGCCCAGGACATCCCGGACGGGGCCTATGTCAACCTGGGCATCGGCATGCCCGAGATGGTCGCAAACTACCTGCCCGACGACCGCGAGGTGATGCTGCACAGCGAGAACGGCATTCTGGGCCTCGGGCCGTCGCCGGCCGAAGGCGCGGAAGACTGGGATCTGATCAACGCCGGCAAAAAGCCGGTCACGCTGGTGGAGGGCGGCGCCTTTTTCCACCACACCGACAGCTTCGCGATGGTCCGCGGCGGCCATCTCGACCTCTGCGTTCTCGGCGCCTACCAGGTCTCGGCCGCAGGCGACCTGGCGAACTGGTCGACCGGCGACGAAAGCCGGCTGCCGGCGATCGGCGGCGCCATGGATCTGGCGATGGGCGCGCGCGGCATTTACGTGATGATGGAACTCTGCACCCGGAAGGGTGCGCCGAAAATCCTCAAGCGCTGCACCTATCCCCTTACCGGGGAGCGTTGCGTCAACCGGATCTATTCCGACTACGCCGTGATCGATATCGCCGAAGACGGCCCGGTTGTGCGCGAAATGATCGGCGGCATCGACCTGGCCGGCCTGCAGGACAAGGCCGAGGCGCGCCTCCGGCTGGCCGGAGACTGGAAACCGCTCAACGCGCCCGACCTGTAGCGGACTGCCGGCTTCGTCGGTTGGTTGAGTGCGGCCGGGGAACCGGACGACCCATCGCAAGCGCAAGGCCGAAAGCGCCGGGAAACCTATTTCACCGTCATGTCGCCAAATCCGCTGGGCCGGCGCAGGGACTCCTCCAGCATGGCAATTTCCGCCGGACCGAAACGCTCGACCGGAAGCGATTCATAGTCGAAGCGGTCCGGCCGGCACCCGTCGACCGCCGTCACCAGATCGCGTCCCTTGTGCTGAACCGCGTCGGCCCGGATGAACGTCATGGTGAGACCGATCCGGTCCCGGGACGAACGGTTGGGCCCGCCGCCGTGGATCGTCAGGCCGTTGTGCAGCGACGCCTCGCCGGGCTGCAATTCGACATCGGCAATGTCCTCGGCATCTTCATTCACCGGGATGGACTGGCCGAGCGACAGGATGTTGTTGGCCCCGAAGGTTTCCTCGTGGCGCACCAAGCCGCGGGTATGGGAGCCGCGCACGAAGCGGACCGCACCGCTTTTCACCGTCGACGGCGACAGCGCCAGCCACAGGGTTGCAATGCCGAGATGCGGCGTCAGACCCCAGTCCCAGGCGTCCTGGTGCCAGCTCACGAACCGGCCGGCGCCGGCTGACTTGATGAAGAAACCGGTGCTCCACAGCAGAATTTCCGGGCCGAGCACCGCCCGGGCCGCCGCTTTCCCCGCCGGCGACAGGACGAGTTTCGCAAACGCCGGGTCGACCAGATGCGGCTTGATATGGCTGGTCCGGCCGCGCGCTGCCAGGGAATGCGCCTCATAGGCTTCGAACATGGCTTGCAACTCGCCGGAGCGTTCCGGCGGCACGATCCGGATCGGACCGGCAAAGCCGTCGCGGCGATAGCGTTCCGCCAAAGCCGGGGTATCGGTCATGGGCGACGCCGTCGCCAGGTCCTGAGGTTCCGGCAGTGCCGCTGCGGCAATCATGGGGCGGCACTCTGGCGCTCGAGGACCAGTCCGCCCGTCATGTCGGCCTGGGTATCGAAGATCGAGCCCGTCGTGTGGCGGCCGGCGGGCACCGGCGCGGGAAACGGCACCTTGCAACGGACTGGCGCGAAACGCGGGCAATCGACAGGGCTGCCGCGCAGGATGCGGGCATTGAATTTGTCCCAGTCGTAGCCGTGGAAAACCGGAAATGCGTCGACGGCGAAATAGTTGAGCAATAACAGGGGCCGGTTCGTACCGCCCCGGTTGCGGTCCGAGGCGTGAAGCGTCCGGGCGTGGTGAATCGAGATCGAGCCGGCCGGCGCTGTAAGGGCCACGGCGGCGTGCGCCGCCCCGTTCAGGCGGTCGGCCGGAATCCCGCCGACGAAAACGCCGTTCTGATGGTGATCGTAAACCTCGTGCCGATGGGAGCCCGGCACGACCAGCAGCGGACCGTTTTCCGGAATACTGTCTTCGATCATGACTCCGACGGCCAGCATGTCGTCGTTGGTTTGCGGGTAGAATGCGAAATCCTGATGCCACTCCAGGGCGCCGCCACCGCCCGGAGGCTTGAAATTCAGCTTGGCATGATCGAAGCGCACCGTGCCGCCGAGCAGATGCGCCACCAGATCGATCAGCGGTTCGAACCGCATGACACGGTCGTAAACGGCGCCGGCCTCTTCGGGGTTTGCAATCCGACGCAGATCGAAACCGCCACCGGGCGTGCCGATGACATCGTAATGCGGGCCGGAAAGCCTGCCCTCGCGGGCGGCGGCGACCTTGCTTTTCGTTTCGGCCTGGAGTTCGGCGAGCAAGCCCTCGGGCAGGAACCGCTCGATCACGACGAAGCCGTTGTGCCGGTAATCGGCGGCAATCGCCTCATAGTCCAACATGCCCGCACCTCTGATCGAGCACCGGGGACAGGCCCGTGGCCATGCACGGACCGGGCGCGGCTAATGCCTGAAATTTCTGCGAAAGGAAAGCGGAAAAAGACGGCTGTGGCGCACCCTGTTCGGCCCGGCCGCCGTGTGCGCTCAATTATGCTGCCTGCCAACCGTTTTTCGCCCGGTCGTACGCGGAATTTCCGGCGCAAATGGACGCCGGCCGCCCGGTTGCCCGGGCGGCCGGCGCTCAGGTTCGGCGATCGGGCCGCGGAGAGGGTTACGCAGCCTTGCCGGAAATCGCCTTGGGAGACTTGGCGGACTTGACGGCGATGATCCGCGGCTTGAGCGCTTCCGGAATTTCCCGGCGCAGGTCGATGACCAGCAGGCCGTTCTCGAGCGACGCGCCCTCGACCTGGATATGGTCGGCGAGATCGAAACGGCGCTCGAACGCGCGGCCGGCGATTCCGCGATGCAGATAGCGCCCGCCTTCGTCCTTGTCGGCAACGCGGCCTTCGACGAACAGGGTGTTTTCCTTCACCGTGACGGCGATGTCCTCGTCGCCGAAGCCTGCGACCGCCATGACGATGCGGTAGGCGTCGTCGGACAGCTTCTCGATATTGTAGGGCGGATAGGCCGGTGCGGCGTTGCCGTTATCGTTCAGCGCCGCTTCGAGCAGGCGCGAAACGCGGTCGAAACCGACGGTGGAACGGAACAGCGGAGAGAAATCGAGTCGGGTCATTGCACATCCTCCTTCGAAGCAATGTGACGGCCCCGGAAGCCGGGGCACGGGCCGCCACCACCATGGTCGGCGGCCGTTTTGACAGGCCCCGGACCCGCAATCGGCATCCGGAGCAGGGTTCATTTGGGGATTATCGGCCCGGCTTCAAGAGGTCCGGGAGACGGCGTCGGCGCCGGGCAGAAGGTCGCGCTCAGGCGTTACGCTCAGGCGTTACGCACTGGCACGTCCATCGATCCGACCCTTTCGACGAAGCAGTGCATGACATCGCCGGCCTCGACCGGTCCGACCCCTTCCGGCGTGCCGGTCATGATGACGTCGCCGGGATGCAGGGTGTAAAAGGCGGAGCAGAATTCGATCAGCCGCGCGACCGAGAAAATCATGTTCCGCGTATTCGACTTCTGCCGCGTTTCGCCGTTCACCCGGATTTCCAGGTCGAGATTGTCGGGATCGGCGATCCCGTCGGCCGTCACCATCCACGGGCCGAGCACCGCGTAGCTGTCGATGCTCTTGCGCACCGAGCGGTCCTCGCTGCCGCGCACCGTCATGTCCAGGCCGATGGCGTAGGCGGCGATATGGTCGAGCGCGCCCTCCTTCGGCACCCGGTCGGCGGTCTTGCCGATGATCGCCGCCAGCTCGACCTCGTGATCGTTGCGCCGGTCGGCGAAGCGCAGCGCCACGCCCTCGGACGGGCCGACCAGCGCGGAGCAGGCCTTCAGGAACGGCCCGGCCTGTTCGATCTTCAGGATCCGGTTGCCGGCCGAGAGGCCCTTGTCCTCCATCGCCTCGTCGATATGGAGCTGGTAGTTAACCGGGATGCCGATCACCTTGGTCGGGTTGGCGACCGGGCTGAGGAAGCGGACGCCGGCCGTGGGGGTCCGCTCGGCGCCGGGCCCGACCTCTTTCACCCGCGCCCGGACGGCGTCCAGGTGCCGGATCAGCAGGTCGCCGGGAGGGAGCGGCCAGGACGATTGCGGGATTGCATCCAGCGCGGCGGTGACGTCGGCGATCCGGTCACCCTCGACCAGGCCCAGGCGGTTGTCGTTGTAGCGGCACAGGCGCATGGTCAGCCTCCTTTCCCTTGGGATTCGTTCGCCGCAGGCGGGCCGGCCGGAGGATCGGGCAAATCGGCGATGCGTGCGAGATTCTTCAGGAACTGCGCGCGCTGGCCGGCAGGAATCGGCGCGACGATGCGCGCCTGGGCGCGCGCGACCCGGTCCGCAGCGGCTTCGAGCGCCGCAACGCCTTTGGCGGTGACGCTCAGCCGGTTGGCGCGCCCGTCGGCTTCGGTGCGGGCCCGGCGGATCAGGCCGCGGCCGGCCAGGCGCGTGATCATGTCGGCGGCCGTGCTGCGGTCGATCCCGGTGATGCGGACCAGTTCGCTCTGGTTGGCCTCCGGATTCTGGCAGGCCGCCAGCAGCAGGGCGAATTGCGGCGGGCGCAGCCCCCGTTCGCCGACCTCCTGGACGAACAGGTCGACGGCGCGCTGCTGCGCGCGGCGCAGCAGGTGGCCGGGCGTTTCGTGCAGGGCAACGCCGTCGATGGGCCGCCCGGCGGCATCCGGCGGTACGGTAGCGCGCGCGCCGGGACCGCCGCCGGCAGGTTTCGGTCTGTTCATGGGCCGATCATAGGTCCGAAAATTTCCTCCGTATACTGATAAAACCGATTGCCGGCGCACAACTCGTCTGTATACTGACGATCGATCCGTAAGGCGCCGGCGCGGACGGTCGGCCGAGGGAGGCGTTCATGGCAGGCAGAATCGATTTCGGGCTGCAGTTTTTCCCGGATGTCGGGCCGGACATTCAGTCTGCCCGCGACTATTGGGGCGAGGCGCTGCGCCTGGTCGACCACATGGATGCGCTGGGCTACACCAACCTGCGCACGGTCGAGCATTATTTCCTGCCCTACGGCGGCTATTCGCCCAATCCGCACCTCTTCCTGTCGGCGGCCTCGATGCGCACCCGAAAGGCGCGCTTCATCACCGGCGCGGTTCTGCCGGCGTTCAACCATCCGCTCAAGATCGCCGGCGAGATCGGCATGATGGACGCGATCACCGGCGGGCGCATGGAATGCGGCTTCGCCCGCGCCTTCCTGCCCCACGAGTTCGAGAATTTCAAAGTGAGCCTGGACGAGAGCCGGGCCCGCTTCGAGGAAGGCATGGAGATCGTGCGCCGGCTGCTCGAGGAAGAGGACGTCTCCTATGACGGCCGCTTCCACAGCTTCGAGCATGTCACCTCCCTGCCGCGGCCGACCCAGAAGCCGCGCCCGCCCTTCTGGATCGCAGCCTTCGCGACGCCGGAGAGCTTCGTCAACGCCGGCAGGGCGGGCCACAAGGTCATGGCGATCCCGCTGGCCGGCGGCAAGATGAAGGAGCTGCTGGCGCTCTATCGCGAAGCCTGGCAGGAGGCCGGCCACCCTGGCAGGGGCGAGGTCATGCTCGCCTTCCACATGCTGTGCCACGAGAACGCCGAACGGGCGGCGGAGATCGCGCGCCAGCCGATGAACAGGTATCTGAAATCGCTGGTCGACGCGGCATCGCACTGGACCGGCGGCACGACCTCGAAAGACTATCCCGGCTACGACAAGATCATCGCCGGGCTCGCCGAAGAATCCTTCGATAGCCAGGTGGAGAAGGGCGCGGCCTGGGTCGGCACGCCGGAAGCGGTCCGCCAGCGGATCGCCGACTATCAGGATCTGACCGGAGGCTTTGAAGTCGCGTCCCTGCAGGTCAACTTCAACACCGTTTCCTACGAGGAAGCGCTCGCCTCGATGCGCCTGTTCTCGCAGGAAGTGATGCCGCACTTCCAGTAGCGGGGCGCCGCAGGGCAGGGGCTCCGCTGGCCTCCGCGTCGCTCAGAACCCGGCGTTGACTCCGAGCAGCAGGACACGGGTGCGGGCCGACCTGTCGCTGTGCGTGCGGTCGTTCACGACCTCGCCGTCCGCGTTCCTGATGCTGCCGCCGCTGATGGAGTTCAGCGGCGCGTAGCCCTCGGTGCGGATAATTTCGCCGAACAGTTTCACGCTCGGCCGGGGAAACCAGGCGACGCCGAACACGAGCTGGTCCTGGCGCTCCCAGGGCGCGCCGCCGGGGCCCGCCCGGAAGCGGCCGAATTCGACGGAAATGTCGAGCGGACCGTCTTCGAACGGTACCCGATAGCGGACGCCGGCGTCGAAACCCGTCACCTTGCTGGCCGCGAATTCGGGAATGTCCGGGTTGAAGGTGCCGGGCCATACGTCGAGCGTCCGGGCGAACTCGCCCTTGAGCGTGAGATTGCCGACGGTGAGCTTGCCGTAGACATCGAACGCCGGGTTGTTGCGCTGGCATGGCTCGAAGTGCCGGACCGGATAGTCCTGGCAATAGGCCGACCCGTGCAGATAGGAGCCGCCGAGCAGCAGCGCGCCGGCCGCGCCCAGCCCGAACCGGTAGTTGGCGTCCACCGCAAAATTGTTCAGCCGGCTGGGTACGGCGGTCCCGTCCACCGGCGCGTTGGCGGCACGGAATTGCGCGCCGCCCTGGACCGCCATGGCCGACAGGCTGAGACGGCCGTCCGCGTAGCCGACCGTCGCACCGTTCGCCAAGCCGCCGAATGCGTGCCAGACGGTGGACGCCGTGAACGGGTTGACTGTATCGGTCAGGCCGAACGGAACGGTCATTTTGCCGATGCTGGCATAGAAGGGCGCGCGGTCGGGATTGCCGAACAGGACATAGGCGCGGCGCATCTGGAGCCGGTTGCGCCTGATGTCGGTGTTGATGCCTTCGCCGAAGCTTTGCTCCGGATCGAACAGGATTTCGACATGCGCCGTAATCCAGTCACCGAGCATCCCCGTGAGGCCGAGCCTGGCCGAATGGATCGCCGCTTCCGAAACGGTTTTTCCGACCTGATTCTTATCGGTGGGATGACGCATCAGATAGCCGAACTTGCCGGCCCTGTTGCTCGACTGGACGTTGGAAATCGCCGTCACCGCGCCTTGAAGATGCACCGTATCCGGGCGAAGCGTTTTGCTTTGCCTCGCCTTCAAGATCAGACGTTGCTTGCGATTTATGCCGGTTGTCGGGTCGAGGATTTGATACCCGAATTTTGAGTCCAGCCGAACGAACTCCTTCGGTTTGTCCGGCGGACTATTGGCAGCTTCCGGCAAATTCGCAGCCTTCGCCGCTTTGACGGAGCGCGGCAACTCCGAGCCATTCGGCGGCGGCGGCGTTCCACGGAGATTCTTCGTTTCGTTCCCCGCCAGTACGGCCTTGAGCCCATCGACTTCCCTGCGCAGTTGCAGGTTCTCACGCTCGAGCCGGTCGAGGCGCTCGATCAGCGTCTTGGCCGGGTCGGCATGAGCCGTCACCGGCACCAGACCTATCAGGGCTGCAAGAACCAGACCCGGTATGGCCGCCGGATGCTTTCGGGCTGATGCGCCGGAATAGAACCCGGCGACGCCGACGGCCGTCCCGCGCGACTCGCGTTCGGTCGGCGCGCGCCGACGAACCCGTTCGGGCGACCTTGCCTTCTGACCGATGTTCGACAAAGCGAATGAAGGGCGCCGGAGCGCCGATTGCGCGCCCAGGTGCGCCTCGGCTTCAGGCCGCGCGCCCTGTCGCCCTTCCCGCCGGTCCGGGTCCGGACGGCTTTGGACACAACGACCGGCGCGAGGAATTCGTTCGAATCGGAGGCCGTATATTTCCGTTGAACGCATTGCCCGACCTGCTTGCCGTTTAATGCCTCACGAAGGAGACAAACGTAGCGACGTCCGGCAGGCGGTCTAATTTGAATTTTCTGTGGAATTCAATTCGGCAATAAATTTATTTCGGCGGAGCCGCTCGAAATCGGTCGCGCCCGGCTTGTGTGTCTTATGCCGCAACGCGCCGCGGCAGCCACAGTTTCATGCTGCCGCGGCCGCCGATCCTCTTGGCGAAGACGATAAGCACGATCAGGTTGGCGATACCGGCCGCGACAGCAAGCGCAAAGGCCAGGCGATAGTTGCCGGCCCAGTCGTATCCGGCGCCGCCGATGAAGCCGCCGAAGCCCATGCCGCCCCAGCCGAGCAGGCCGACCACCGCCATGCCCCGGCCGCCGATGCGCGGTGGGATGAATTCCCGGCAGCAGGTGATGAACGAGACCATGACGCCGGCGAAAAACAGGCCGAAAATGATGGCCAGCAGCCAGATCAGAACCATGCTGTCGACCGCGACGAACCAGTAGATCACCGCGGTCTGCCCTACCGACATGGCGAAATAGGTCGGCAGGACGCCGAGCGTGTCCGCAATCGTGCCGCCGACCAGCCGCCCGCCCGCGCCGGCCAGCATCAACGCTGACAGAATCTGGACGGCGGTCGAGGAATCGACGCCGCGGTCCGTCATCAGCGGGACGAGATGCACGATCGGTACCGCCATGCAGGTGCAGCACAGGAACACGGCGACGGACAGCCAGGCGATGACTTCGCGCGCCGGCAGGCCTGTCTGGCTCTGCGTCAGGGCGCCGGACGCATCGCCGCCGGCCGCACGCGCCGCCAGCCGGACCGGCGAATCGCGCACCATCAGCGCCAGGGGGACGCCCAGCGCGAGATAGATCAGGCCGAGATTGAACAGGGCGTCGCGCCATCCACCGGCCTCGATGAACCAGTGATTGACGACCGGCATGAGCGCCTGGCCGACGCCGCCGCCGCAAGCGACGATGCCGATCGCCAGGCCCTTGTTGCGGCCGAACCAGTAGCCGATCCCGATCAGCAGGGGGCCGCTGACCACCGCAAGGCCGGTCGCGCCGAACAGGATGTGGGCGAGATAGTATCCGGTCAGCGTCGACTGGCCGGACTGCAACAGATAGGCGGCGCCCATGCCGAGCGCGGCGATCACAATGATGGCGCGCGTGCCGAACCGGTCGGCCAGAACCCCGTAGCCCAGCCCGGCCACGGCAGCCGAAACCGCAATGGCCGTGTAGCCCAGTGAGGTTTCGCCCCGGGTCCAGCCGAACTCAAGGGTCAGCGGTTTGAGGAATACCGCGACAGCCGGCAATCCGCCGAAGGTCAGCACCGAAAGCAGGAAGGTCACAGCCACCATGACCCAGCCATAGGGCTGTTCCCTGACTTGCAGAGCCGGTTGCGGGGATTGGGCCATTGTGCCTGTCGGACCTTCGATTCTGGACGCCGGCCCGAAGCGCCGGCTACAGCCGGTTTAGCGGCACTTTGAGGTAAATCGTACCGTTGCTTTCCGCCGGAGGCATATGACCGGCGCGCATATTGACCTGAATCGAGGGAATAATCAGCAACGGCATGTCCAGCGTCCGGTCCCGGTTCATCCGCATTTCGACGAAACTGTCTTCGTCGACCCCCTCACGGATATGGATATTGCGCTGTCTCTCCTCGCCGATCGTGGTCTGCCAGACAAAGGCGTCGCGGCCGGGCGCCTTGTAGTCGTGGCACAAGAAAACCCTTGTTTCGTCCGGCAGCCCGAAGAGGCGGTGCACGGAGCGGTACAGGGTGCGGGCGTCGCCGCCGGGAAAATCGCAGCGCGCGCTGCCATAGTCCGGCATGAAGATCGTGTCGCCGACAAACACCGCGTCGCCGATCGAATAGCTGACGCAGGCCGGCGTATGGCCGGGTGTGTGCAATACCTCGACCGCGAGATTGCCGAGGCCGAAACGCGCGCCGTCGCCGAACAGATCATCGAACTGCGCACCGTCCGGGTCGCCGTCCGGGCCGCCATCCGGCCCGCTGTCGAAGACATCGGCGAAGGCATGCTGCACGTCGACGATCCCGCGGCCGATGCCGATCCGTCCGCCCAGCGCCTGCTTCAGCCAGGGCGCGGCGCTGAGGTGATCGGCATGGGCGTGGGTTTCCAGGATGCGCTCAACGGTCAGCCCGTTGCTGCGGACGAAGGCGGCTACCTCGGCCGCCGAATCGTCGGTCAGCCGCCCGGACCGATGGCAGAAATCGCGCACCGAATCGACGATGGCGGCTTTGCCGGTATCCGTACACCAGGCGACATGGGTCGCGGTGAAGGTCGGCTCGTGAAAAAAGGTTTCGACCGCGGGTTGCCGGCTCATTTCCGGATATATCCTCTCCGTTCGAACATGGAGGCCAGACGGCCGCAACGACAAATCGAAGGCCGTTGCCTCGCGCGGCGGGCGCTGCGACAGTCGGTCCGGTCAGTCGAGGGAGCGATCTGCATGAACCATCTTCCGTTTCCGGCGCTGCCGGTTCTGCCGACGATGGGGGTCGGTTCGATGGCGGCGCCCGGTTGGTTTATCGCCTCCTGGCGCGCCGCGCGAAAGGGCGAATGGGGCGCCCACGACATCGAGGAGCTGTTTGAGGACGCAACGCGGATCGTCGTGGCGGACCAGATGGAGGCTGGAGTCGACGTTATCAGCGATGGCGAATTGCGGCGCCAACGCTTCGTCTACGAGATGTTCGACCGCCTGAGCGGCCTTGAGCGCGTCCCGCCGCGCCGGCGCCTCGGCATCGCCGGATACGATTCGGCGCCGCATTTCAGGGTCGCCGGCGAGCTTGAGGCGCCGGACGGGCTGGGCGCGGTCGAGGAGTTCGCTCTGCTCAAGGCCATGGCGCCCGATTTTCCGGTCAAAGTGGCAATTCCCGGCCCGCTGACTTTCCTCCAGGCGATCGAACTGAACGGCGATGACCGCGATGGCGTGCTGGAGCGATTGGTTGCCCTTGCCCATGCCGAAGTGTCCGCGCTGGCCGATGCGGGTGCAACCCTGGTCCAGATCGACGAACCCGGGCTACCGCGGGCGCCGCACGGCCTCTCTATTGCGGAAGGCGCGGACGCGATCGGCCGTTGCCTCGAAGGCGTGCCGGCGAAGACCGCCGTCCATGTCTGCTTCGGCAACAATACCGGAAGACCGTTTGCCGACCGCCGGATCGCGCCGATGATGGACGCCATCGAATCCCTGCGCTGCGACCTGCTGATGTTCGAGTTCGCCAACCGGGAAATGGCGGAACTGGACCTGATGGCGTCGCTGGCCGGCAGCTTCACCATCGCGGCCGGCGTGATCGACGTGAAGAACTTTCTGGTCGAGGACGCCGAAACGGTCGCCGGGCGGATCGCCCTCTGCCTGGACCACATTCCCGCCGAATCTCTTTGGATCACCGCCGACTGCGGCTTCTCGGCCCTGCCGCGCTACATCGCGCAACAAAAACTGGCGGCCATGACCGCGGGCGCCGCGCAGGCGCGCGCAAGCCTGTAGCGGTTTCCCGCTTCAACCGCAGAAGGGGATGCCGCTCAGCATCGTCTCGAAAAAGGCCGGGACGACATAGACGCTCCACAGGCCGGTCGCCGCCTGGACGATTTCGGTCGCAAACAATGCGCCGGGCACGGCGCCGGCCAGCGCGGCGCCGACCAGGATCCACTGCCGGCGGGCCAGGGACCGCAGAACCGGTCGGCCCGTTGCGCCAAGGGAGGCAGCAAGGATGGCAGGCGCGCTCATGTCTGGAGAATGGCGCAACGGCGCCGAACAGGCAAGGTGCGCCAGCGAAAATTGCCGGCCTCAGCTACTGCGCCCGACCCATTTCTTCAGGGCCGCCGCCAGTTTCTCCGGCGCGATCCGGAACGGGAAATGGGTGATGTAGGCGCCGTCCGGAGCCATCAGGTAGATCAGCGCCGTGTGGTTCACCATGTAGCCGCCGTCGGCCGCCGGCTTCATCCGGCTGTAGCCGACCTTGTAGGCCTTGGCGGCCCGGGCGACTGCCGCCTCGCTGCCGGTCAGCATCAGGAAGCGGTCGTCGAAGGCGTTGCGGTAGGTCTTGAGACGCGCCACGGTATCGCGGTCCGGATCGACGCTGACGAACACGGGCCGGATCCGCTGCGCCGCCGGCCCGAGCATCTCCAGCGCGTCCGAAATGGTCTGCAAGGTCGTCGGGCAGACGTCCGGGCAGTTCGTGAAGCCGAAATTGACGACGGCGAATTTGCCGAGCAGGTCCTTTTCGGTCCGGGTCTCTCCGGTGTGATCGACCAGCGTGAACGGGCCGCCGATCAGGGCCTTGCCCGTGCTGCGGGTTTCGGCCGATTGCCCGGCATCGTCGCCGGCGCGCCACAGATAAACGCCGGCGGCTACGGCAACGGCGGCAATCAGGGCAACGAGCAGAGCCTGTAGCGCGGTCTTCGGCATGCCTGCCTCATTCGCCGGGAAGGTGCGGGGAAGGGACGCCTGCCCTGCCTGAGAAGATGGCAATGGGCCGGCCCGGGGGACAGGCGGCACGGTCGCGCTGCGCCAATTTTTGCCGGGATCGCAGCGCAGGCAGGAACGCTGCCGCCGGGGCGGTCCGGGTTCAGGCGGCCAGCGGCTCCAGGATCGCCGGGTCGTTGTTCTGCACCTTGTTGACCCGGTCGCTGACCCGGTAGGGCCGGAAGCCCGCGATGTCCCTCGGCGCCAGCAGAGCGTGCAGATCGTCGTCCGACGCGTCTTCTAGGCCCAGCCAGCGCCCGAATTCCGGCGGGTCGATAATGACCGGCATCCGGTGGTGGATCGGCGCCAGTACGGCGTTGGCATCGGTCGTGACGATGGTGCAGGACCGCAGCGGCCCGTCCGGGCCGTCCCAGCGTTCCCACAGGCCGGCGAAGGCGAAAGGCCGCCCGTCCTCGTAGGTCACGCGATAGGGGATCTTCACCGCACCGTCGCGCTGCCATTCGTAGAAGCCGTCGGCGGCGATCAGACAGCGGCGTTTTCGCCAAGCGCTGCGGAAGCTCGGTTTTTCGGCAATCGTTTCGGCCCGCGCGTTGGTCAGTTTCGCGCCGATCTTCATGTCCTTCGCCCAGGACGGGATCAGCCCCCAGCGCGCCTTGACCAGCGCGCGCGGCGCATCGCCGGAGCCCCTGACCACGGCCGGGACATCCTGCGTCGGCGGCACGTTGTACATGGGCGGCCAGTTCAGCGCCGGGCCGTCATAGCCGAACAGCCGGCGGATCGCCTCGTCCGGATCGGTCAGGGAATAGCGGCCGCACATCGGCTTCGCCCGTCCGCCCGCGGTTTCGTCAGCCGACGATGACGCCGGGGTTCATGATGCCGGCCGGATCGAGCGCGTGCTTGGCCGCGCCATAGGCGGTGCCGAACAGGTCCGGCCGCTGGCGCTCGTACCAGGGCTGGTGGTCGCGGCCGACGGCATGGTGGTGGGTGATCGTGCCGCCATTGTCGATGACCGCGTCCGACGCCGCCTGCTTGATCGGCGTCCACTGGTCGATCATGCGCGCCCGGTCAGCCTTGCAGTGCAGGGTGAAATAGGGCGCCGGCCCGTCCGGATAGACATGGGTGAAGCGGCAGGTGACGATGCCGTCGCGGCCGGTTGCCGCGCGGATCGCCGCGCGGGTCGCCGCCATCACGTTGCGGTGGAATTCGGGAAACCGGTCCCAGGTGATGCTGGTCTCGAAGGTGTCGTTGAGCACGCCCCAGGGCGTGATGACCTCGCGGAAATAGGGCATGCGGATGAAGGCGGTGCGCCAGCGGCCGACCGCGCCCTCGGCATGGCCGCTGTCGTCGACCAGCCCGCCATGGTCCTGCACCAGCTCCCGGGCGCGCGCCATCGCCGGCGCGACATCGGCATGGGCGGATTCGAAACCGAGCACCAGCAGGTGCCGACCGTCGTCGCTGACGCCGTTGATCCGGCATTCTTCGCCGTCGACCAGGCGGCAGTTGGCCGGGTTCAGGCCGGACTGCGCGACCGCCCGCACGGCCTCTGCGGCTTCGTGGAAATCGTCGAATGCCGCCGCCGCGTTGGCGCGGAATACAGGCTTGTCCTGCAATCTCAGCCAGGCCTCGGTGATGACGCCGACCGACCCTTCGGAGCCGATGACGAAGCGGTCCGGACTCGGCCCGGCGCCGCTGCCGGGCAGGCGGCGGCTCTCCATGGCGCCCGCCGGCGTTACCGTGCGCGTCGATTCGACGAAATCGTCGATGTGGGTGTAGAGCATGGCGAAATGCCCGCCCGAGCGGGTCGCGATCATGCCGCCGACCGTCGCCATCGGAAAACTCTGCGGAAAATGGCGCAAGGTCAGGCTGTGGGGCTTGAGCGCCGCTTCCAGGTCGGGCACCCGCGTGCCGCCGCGAATCCGCGCGGCGCGGGACGTCCGGTCGATCTCGACCACGCCGGCCATGCGCACGGTGGAAAGCGTGATTGCTCCCTTGTAGCCGTCGCCGACATCGGGCTCGACGCCGGCGACCACCGAGCTGCCGCCGCCGAAGGGGATCAGCGCCGCGCCGGCGCCGGCCGCCCAGTCCATGACCGCCAGTACCTGTTCGTCGTTCTCGGGAAACGCCACAACGTCGGGGACATGCGGCGCCTGCCGGTCGAACATGCGCACGGCGTCGGGCAGGGACTTGCCCATCGCGTGGACCAGCCGCGTGTGCGGATCGGCGGCGCAGATCGCTTCGAGGGCCGGCGGCGGGCGGAGCCGCGGCGCGGGCAGGTCGAACTCGTCCTCGCGCGGCGGCGGAGCGTCCGGAAAACTGTCGATGCCGAGCGCCGCGCCGTAGCGGCGCTTCAGGGTCGCGACCTCTTCCGCCGTCGCGCCCTCGCCGTCCCAGCCCCAGCCCCAGAATTTCAGCCGTCCCTCGGTCATGCCGCTGCACCGTCTTCGATGAACCCGCGCCCGGTGTTCCCGGTTCCGCCGGCATTCATGCCCGAAGTAGCAATCCGGTTCAAAGAGAAGTAGCAATCCGGTTCAAAGAAAAGACGGGCAGACAATCGGGCGCGGCAATTCTCTTGCCAGATTGCCGCAAGCACGTATATTGCGGCCTAAAACAAGAACCCGATGGGTCCCTGAGGGGCCCGGTGCAAAGGGTGGGCCTGGCGGCCCGCTCTTTTTTGTTGGCGAAACCGCGCGGGCGCGGGCTCGCCGGCAGCGCTGCGCTTCCCAACCCCGTTCGACACCCTGTTTTCCCGGCGGCCAGCCGCCACGGAGCGCCATGCAGTTGACCGACCGGATTGCCGCGACGATCGAGCCGGGCCTCGCCGCCCTGGGCTATGAGATCGTGCGCGTCCAGCTGGGCGGCGGCCGGCGCAGCCCGACGTTGCAGATCATGTGCGACCGGCTGGACGGGCAGCCGCTCACGCTGGACGACTGCGCCGGGATCAGCCGTCTGGCGTCGGCGGTGCTGGACGTCGAAGACCCGATCGCCGGGGAATACACTCTGGAGGTCAGCTCCCCCGGGCTCGACCGGCCTCTGACCCGGCCGAAGGATTACGAGCGCTTCGCCGGCTGCGAGGCGCGACTGGAGCTGAGCCTGCCGGTCGACGGCCAGAAGCGCTTCAAGGGCGTATTGCGCGGCCTGGACGACGACGCCGTCCTGCTGGACACCGGCGACGGCGCCCGGCGCCTCGCCCTGGCGGACATCGAAAAGGCCCGGCTTGTCCCGGCCATCGCACCGGCCGCCGCGCCGGGCGCGCCGGCGGCAGGGCAGCGAGCCCGGCCCAATGCGTGAGGAACCATGGAAATGAACATGCACGGTATCGCGAAATGAACGTCGTAACGACTTTGCACCGGCCGGAACTGATCCAGGTTGCCGACACCGTCGCCCGCGAGAAGGGTATCGAACGGGACGAGGTTATCGACGCGATGGAACAGGCCATCCAGAAAGCCGGCCGCTCGAAATACGGCCACGACCTGGATATCCGGGCCACCATCAACCGCAACAACGGCGAAATCCTGCTGGCGCGCTATCGCGAGGTCGCCGAGGAAATCGAGGACGAGGGCGCGCAGATCACCCCCGAGCACGCGGCCCGGATCGATCCTGAAAAGAAAGTCGGCGACTTCATCGTCGATCCACTGCCGCCGATCGATTTCGGCCGCATCGCGGCGCAGACCGCCAAGCAGGTCATCGTCCAGAAGGTCCGCGAGGCCGAACGCGGGCGGCAATACGAGGAATACAAGGACCGGGTGACGGAAGTCGTCCACGGCGTCGTCAAGCGGGTCGAGTTCGGCCATGTCATGGTCGATCTGGGACGGGCCGAAGCCATCGTCCGGCGTGACGAGCTGATTCCGCGGGAAAATTTCCGCCAGGGCGACCGTATCCGGGCCTATATCTACGATGTGCGCCAGGAACTGCGCGGCCCGCAGATCTTCCTGTCCCGCACCCATCCGCAATTCATGGCGAAACTGTTCGCGCAGGAGGTGCCGGAAATCTACGACAGCATCATCGAGATTCGCGCCGTGGCGCGCGACCCCGGTTCGCGCGCGAAAATCGCCGTGATCTCCAATGACAGCTCGATCGATCCGGTCGGCGCCTGCGTCGGCATGCGCGGAAGCCGTGTCCAGGCGGTGGTCCAGGAACTGCAGGGCGAAAAAATCGACATCATCCCCTGGTCGCGCGACCATGCCACCTTCGTCGTCAACGCCCTGGCGCCGGCCGAGGTCGCCAAGGTGGTTCTGGACGAGGACACCGGGACCATCGAGGTCGTCGTCCCCGACGAACAGCAGAGCCTCGCCATCGGCCGGCGTGGCCAGAATGTGCGCCTCGCCTCGCAACTGACCGGCTGGCACATCGACATCCTGACCGAACAGGCCGAATCGGAGCGCCGGCAGGAAGAGTTCCGCACCCGCAGCGCCATGTTCATCGAGGCGCTGGACGTCGACGATGTCATCGCGCACCTGCTGGTGACCGAAGGCTTCTCGACGATCGAGGAAGTCGCTTTCGTGCCCCTCGAAGACCTGATGGCCATCGAAGCCTTCGACGAGGATATTGCCGAAGCCCTGCGCGAACGCGCCCGGGAATTCCTGGAGCGCCGCGACGCCGAACTGACCGAGCGGCGGCGGACGCTGGGCGTCGCGGATGCGCTGGCTGAGATCGACGGGCTTACGCCCGCCATGCTGGTGCAGCTCGGCGAAGCCGCGGTCCGGGAAATCGACGACCTGGCGGATCTCAGTTCCGAGGAATTGCGTTTCATCGTGCTGACGAAGGAGGCGCGCATTTCGGCGGACGATCTCGGCCATGTGAAGGAAAAACGCCGGGCCCAACTGATGGCCGGCCAGACTCCGGACGAAGACAACAAGATCGACCTGACCCTCGACATGCTCAACTTTCTCAAGCCCTACAAGCTCGCCGCCATGGTGCAGCCGAGCCCGCTGGACACGGAGGAAGCCGAGGCCATTGTCATGAACGCCCGCAAGACCGCCGGATGGGTGACCGACGAAGACCTGGCCGCCCTGGCGGCGGAAGCCGAGGCGGACGAAGCCGCCGAAGGCGAAGCCGCGACGGCGGCATAGCCCCGGCACGGACAGGAAGGACCGCAGGCGATCGACACTGCGATGCCATTGCCGGCGTATACCGCCGACCCCGATGCCTCCGGCCCGGACCGCAATGTTCGGGGCGCCGGCGGCCGTAGGGGCGAAAGCGGCCGGGACGAAAGCGGTTGGGACGAAAGCGGCCGGGCCGTTACCGACGGCGGCAATCCGCGCCGCTGCGCGGTCACGCGCCGCACCGGACCGCGCGACGGCATGATTCGGTTCGTCGTCGCGCCGGACGGAACGCTGACGCCGGATCTGGCGGAAACGCTTCCCGGCCGCGGCCTGTGGGTTACGGCGTCCCGCGATGCGCTGGCAGCGCCGGGGCTGACGAAAGCGGCGGCGCGGTCGGTACGCAAACGGGTATCGGTGCCGGCCGGACTGCCCGATACGGTCGAGCGGCTGCTGGCGCAACGGTGCCGGGCGACACTCGGCCTGGCGCGCCGCGCCGGGCTGGTCGAAAGCGGTTTCGACAAGGTCCGCGCGGCGATTGTGTCCGGCGGCGCGACACTGATGTTGACGGCGCGGGACAGCGCAGGCAGGGACGGCCGGGAACTCGCCCGGCGTGCAGCGGCCGGATCGAAGTGCGTCCGGATCGCCACCGCGCTGGATTCGGCTGAACTGGGCGCAGCGCTCGGCCGGGAACGGCTGGTTCATGTTGCAGTGGCAGCGAGTCCGCTCGCCGATCGTCTGTATCGCGATCTGCAGCGGCTGGCCGGCGTGAGACAGACTGCAGGCGCCGCCTCTCTGGAGGACGGCGAAACGGCGCACGAAGCGGCGCAGGAACGGTAACGGCATGGCTGAGACGAAACAGGACGAAGAAAAGAAGCCGCTGACGCTATCCAGGCCCGGCCGCCTCGAACTCAAGAAGACGGTCGAATCCGGTGTCGTGAAGCAGAGCTTCTCCCACGGCCGGTCGAAGACCGTTGCCGTTGAGGTGAAGAAGAAACGCACCTTCCGGCGCGGCGAAAGCGGCCGGATGGCCGAGGTCAAGGAAGAAGCGGCGCAGAGCGCGGAAGGCGCCTTCGCCGAGAAGAAGAGCAGCGCCGGCCCGATGCTGAGCCAGGCCGAGCGGGAGGCGCGGCTGCGCGCCCTGAAGCAGGCCGACGCCACCCACGGACGCCCGGAGCACCCGCAGGCCGGTGCGGACGAACCGGTCGAAATCGACCGACCGGATCTCCAGGCCGATCCGGAGGTCGTCGTCGAAGTGTCCGAATCCGTCGATCCCGGCGAAGCGCCACAGCCCGATCTGGGTGGCGCCGCGCCGGAGGACGCCGTGCCGGCCGAGACGGAGACGGTCGCCGAGGCAGTGCCGGGTGTGGTGCAGCCGGAAGACGAACAGCCCGACCTGGCAGATGAAGAGAAGACGCGCCGGTTCGCCGAAGAACGCGCCAAGGCCGACGATCTGGCGCGCCAACTCGCGTCCCAGGAACTCGGGGTCGGCTTCACGCCGAGCTCGAAAGTGGCGCCGAAACCGGCGGTACGGCCGAGCGCGCCGCCGCCGGACCGGGGCGCCGCTGCCGGCGCAGCGGACCCCGGCCGGGAAGAAGACCGCGACGAGCGCCGGCGCAAGGCCGAACCGAAGCGTCCGGCTGCCGGCAAACGCGGCGAACCGCGCCGGCGGACCGGCCGCCTGACCATCACCCAGGCGCTGGAGATCGGCGATGCCGGGATGGAGCGCAAGCGCTCGGAAGCGGCGGCGCGGCGGCGGCGGGAAAAGGAAAAGCAACGCGCCCAGAAAGGCCCGATCGAACACCGGAAGCAGAGCCGCGAGGTCGTAGTTCCCGAAACGATCACGGTGCAGGAACTCGCCAACCGCATGGCGGAAAAGGGCGCGGACCTGGTCAAGGCGCTGATGAAGATGGGCGTTATGGCGACGATGACCCAGTCGATCGACGCCGACACCGCAGAACTGCTCGTGGAGGAATTCGGCCACAAGATCCGCCGCGTGTCGGAAGCCGACGTGGAAATCGGCCTGGAAGGCGCGCCGGACCCGGATGAGACGCTGAAACCGCGTGCGCCCGTCGTCACCATCATGGGGCATGTCGACCACGGCAAGACATCGCTGCTCGACGCCCTGCGCGAAACCGATGTCGCCGGGCGCGAAGCCGGCGGCATCACCCAGCATATCGGCGCCTATCGGGTGAACCTGGCAAGCGGAGGGCAGATCACGTTCCTCGACACGCCCGGCCACGCGGCGTTCACCGAAATGCGGTCGCGCGGCGCGACGGTCACCGACATCGTGATCCTGGTCGTGGCGGCCGACGACGGCGTGCAGCCCCAGACCATCGAGGCCATCGCCCATGCCAAGGCGGCCGAGGTGCCGATCATCGTCGCCGTGAACAAGATCGACACCAGGGGCGCCGACGCGAACCGGGTGATGACCGCGCTGCTGCAGCACGACATCCAGGTTGAACCGATGGGCGGCGATGTCCTGTGCATCGAGGTTTCGGCCACCGAGAAGACCAACCTGGACAAGCTGGAAGAGGCCATCCTTCTGCAGGCCGAGCTGATGGATCTGCGGGCCAATCCCGACCGCGAAGCCCAGGGCGTGGTGGTGGAAGCCAAGCTGGAACGCGGGCGCGGCGCCGTTGCGACCGTTCTGGTCCAGCGCGGCACGCTCGAGGTCGGCGATATCTTCGTCGTCGGTCAGGAATGGGGCCGGGTGCGGGCGCTGGTCAACGACCGCGGCGAGCCGATAAAGGCGGCCGGCCCGTCAGCGCCGGTCGAGGTTCTGGGCCTGAACGGCACCCCGGGCGCCGGCGACGATTTTCTGGTCGTCGGCGACGAGGGCCGGGCGCGGGAAATCTCCGAATACCGGCAGCGCGTCGCCAAGAAAGACGCCGGCCTGCCGCGCAGCTCGATCGAGCAGATGTTCTCCCGGATCCAGGCCGGCGAAGCGCAGGAGCTTCCCATCCTGATCAAGACGGACGTCCAGGGCTCGGCCGAAGCCATCTCCGGTATGCTGGACAGGCTGTCGACCGACGAGGTCAAGGTCCAGATCCTGCACAGCGGCGTCGGCGCGATCAGCGAATCGGACATCACGCTCGCCAAGGCGTCGGAAGCGATGATCCTCGCCTTCAACGTGAGGGCCAACAGCCAGGCGCGCGACCTGGCGGCGCGGGACGGGATCGATATCCGCTACTATTCGATCATCTACGACATCAACGACGACATCAAAGCGATGCTGTCGGGCATGCTGGCGCCGGAAATCCGCGAAACCTTCCTGGGTTACGCCGAGATCCTGGAGGTCTTCAAGGTCTCGAAGGTCGGCAACGTCGCCGGCTGCCGGGTCACCGAGGGCGTTGTCCGGCGCGGCTCCGGCGTCCGGCTGCTGCGCGACAGCGTGGTGATCCACGAAGGCAAGCTCGCAACCCTCAAGCGCTTCAAGGACGAAGTGCGCGAGGTCCATGGCGGCATGGAGTGCGGCATGTCCTTCGACCGGTACCAGGACATCCGAATCGGTGACCAGATCGAGTGTTTCGAGGTGGAGGAAGTGCAGCGCACGCTGTAATCCGGCGCGGCCTGCCCTTACGGGTTCGAGCGTACCGATCTATGGCTACGAGCAAGCCCCCGACCCAGCGGCAGTTGCGCGTCGGCGAGGAAATCCGCCATGCGCTGGTACGGCTGTTCGCGGAAGAGAATTTCCGCGACCCGGTCCTGCGGGATATCTCGATCACGGTCAGCGAAGTGCGGCCGGGCCGGGACCTGAAAACGGCCAAAGTCTTCGTCTACCCCCTGGGCGGCCGGTCGGCGGATGAGGTTGCAGCGGCGCTGAACCGTGCCGCGCCCTTCCTGCGCGGGCGGCTGGGCCGGGCCGTCCATCTGAAATTCACGCCACAACTGAGCTTTCACGCCGACAGGTCGTATGACACGGCCAGCGCCGTCGATGCCCTGCTGACCGACGACCGGGTGGCGAGGGACCTGCCGGGCAAGCCGGACGCGACGGAAGATGGCGCGTAGGCGGCGCGGGCGGCCGGTTCACGGCTGGGTCAACGTCGACAAGCCGGTCGGCATGGGTTCCACCCGGGCTGTCGGGATTGTCCGGCGCGCGTTCGACGCGCAGAAGGCCGGCCATGCCGGAACGCTGGATCCGCTCGCCTCCGGAGTCCTGCCGATCGCCCTGGGCGAAGCGACCAAGACGGTCCCGTTCGTGATGGACGGGCGGAAGTCGTACCGGTTTACCGTCCGCTGGGGCGAAGCGCGAAACACCGACGATGCCGAGGGGACGGTCGTCGCGACCTGCGACCGGCGGCCGGCCGGGGCCGAGATCGCCTGCGCCCTGCCGGCCTTCCTCGGCAAGATTGCACAAACGCCGCCGCAATTCTCCGCCGTCAAGGTGGACGGCGAACGCGCCTACAGGCTGGCGCGCTCCGGCGAATCCGTCGACCTCGCGGCACGGCGGGTCGTCATAGACCGGCTGGAACTGATCGAGATCGTCGATGCCGACCATGCCGTCTTCGACCTGGATTGCGGCAAGGGCGCCTATGTCCGCAGCCTGGCCCGCGATCTGGCGGTCGCGCTCGGCACCGTCGGCCATGTCAGCCGGCTGCGGCGCACCCGAAACGGCCCGTTTCGCGACTGCGACGCGATTCCTCTGGAAAAACTGCCGACCCCGCGCCATATGGGCGCGCAAGACGGCGGCGATGCACCATCGCCCGCCATCGACAGTGCAGCCCTGCTGCAACCGGTCGCCAAGGCGCTGGACGACATCCCGGCCCTGGACGTGACCGAGAGTGAGGCCGCCCGGATCCGCAACGGACAACCGGTGCCGGTTCTTCGGACCGGCAACCGCCAACGGATCGACGGCCTTCCCGACAACGCCCCCCTGTGTGCGTTGCTGAACGGCGAGGCGATCGCGCTGATGCGACTGAACGGCCGTTCGGCACAACCGGTGCGGGTTTTCAATCTTTAGCCCCCGAAGGAGGCGTCCGATGTCGATTACCGCCGAGCGGAAGCAGGAACTGATCAAGGATTTCAGCCGGAATGACGGCGACACGGGGTCGCCGGAAGTCCAGGTTGCCATCCTGACCGAACGCATCCGCAACCTGACGGACCATCTGGGCGATCATCGCAAGGATCACCATTCGCGTCGCGGCCTGCTGATCATGGTGGGCCAGCGCCGCCGGCTGCTCGACTATCTGAAGAGCAAGGACGAGAGCCGGTATGCATCGCTGATCGAGAGCCTCGGAATCCGGCGATAGGATTCCTGCCGTCCCGTTGGCCACTGCGCCGCCGGGACCGCCCCCGAAGCGATGCCAATCAACGGCCCGCCCCAAGCGGCGGGCCCGGAAAAACCCCGCCGGCAATCCGGCCGACGGGTAACGCAAGGTTTACAGGAAAACACCCTACATGTTCGACATCTGCAAACGCTCCATCGAGTGGGGCGGCCGCACATTGACGCTCGAAACCGGCCGAATTGCCCGTCAGGCAGACGGCGCCGTGCTGGCGAGCTACGGAGAGACCTCGGTCCTGGCGACGGTAGTCGCCGAACACAGCCCGCGCGAGGGCATCGATTTCTTTCCGCTCTCCGTCCACTACATGGAAAGAACCTACGCCGCCGGCAAAATTCCCGGCGGCTTTTTCAAACGCGAAGGCCGGCCAAGCGAAAAGGAAACGCTTGTTTCGCGCCTGATCGACCGGCCGATCCGGCCCCTGTTCGCCAGCGGGTTCCGCAACGAGACCCAGGTGATGCTCCAGGTCATGAGCTATGACATGGAGAACGACGCCGACGTCCCGGCGATGATCGCCGCCTCGGCGGCCCTGACGATCTCCGGCATCCCCTTCATGGGCCCGATCGCCGGCGCCAAGGTTGGCTATATCGACGGCGAATACGTTCTCAACCCGACCTTCGACCAGCTGGAAACCTCGGACCTGGAGCTGGTCGTCGCCGGCACGCGCGAGGGCGTACTGATGGTCGAATCGGAAGCGCAGGAACTGGGCGAGGACATCATGCTCGGCGCCGTGAGCTTCGGCCACGAGCACTTCCAGCCGGTCATCGACACAATCATCGATATGGCCGAAGCCTCGGCCAAGGAGCCCCGGGACGTGCCGGAGCCGCCGGCCGCGCTTGCCGAGGTCGACGGCCTCTGGCGCGAAGCCGGCATCGACAAGGATCTTCGCGAGGCCTATGCCGAGACGGTCAAGCAGGAGCGCCATACGAAGATCGGCGCCGTGCGCGACAAGGCCTTTGCCGCCGTCGCCGACGATGAAAGCCGGCAGGCAGTTGCGGCCGACGCTTTCAAGAAGCTGGAAAAGGAAATCGTCCGCGGCGACATCCTCGACACCGGCAACCGGATCGACGGCCGGGACACCAAAACCGTGCGCCAGATCGTCGCCGAAGTCGGCGTGCTGCCGCGCACCCACGGCTCGGCCCTGTTCACCCGCGGCGAGACTCAGGCGATGGTCACGGCCACGCTGGGCACCGGCCAGGACGAGCAGATCATCGACGCGATGGAGGGCGAGTATCGGGAAAACTTCCTGCTCCACTATAATTTCCCGCCCTTCTCAGTCGGCGAAACCGGCCGGGTCGGCTTCACCGGCCGGCGCGAAGTCGGCCACGGCAAGCTGGCCTGGCGCGCCGTCCGCCCGATGATGCCGGGCGACGAGGATTTCCCCTACACGGTCCGGGTCGTCTCGGAGATCACGGAATCGAACGGGTCGTCGTCCATGGCGACGGTCTGCGGCACCTCGCTCGCCATGATGGATGCGGGCGTGCCGATCCGACAGCCGATCGCCGGCATTGCCATGGGCCTTATCAAGGACGGCGAACGCTTCGCCGTCCTGTCCGACATCCTGGGCGACGAGGACCATCTGGGCGACATGGACTTCAAGGTCGCCGGCACGGCCGACGGCATCACCTCGCTCCAGATGGACATCAAGATCACTTCGATCACCCGGGAGATCATGCAGATCGCTCTGGACCAGGCGCGCGACGGCCGCCTGCACATCCTGGACGAGATGGGCAAGGCGATCGCAGGCTCGCGCGAGAGCGTGAGCGCCCATGCGCCGCGGATCACGACCATCCAGATCAACAAGGACAAGATCCGCGACATCATCGGCACCGGCGGCAAGGTGATCCGGGAGATCACCGAGCAGACCGGCACCAAGATCGACATCGACGACGACGGCACGATCAAGATCGCCGCGACCGACGAAACGGCCACCCAGGCCGCCATCGACTGGATCAACGGCATCGTCGCCGAGCCGGAGGCCGGCACGATCTATACCGGCAAGGTCGTCAAGGTGATGGATTTCGGCGCCTTCGTGAACTTCCTCGGTGCGAAGGACGGGTTGGTCCATATCAGCGAACTGACCGATGGCCGGGTCGGCAAGGTCACCGATGTCGTCAACGAGGGCGACGAGGTGAAAGTCTACTGCATCGGCTTCGACGACCGCGGCAAGGTCAAGCTGTCCATGCGCAAGGTGGATCAGGAAACCGGCGAAGAGCGCATGGATGTCGAGGTGGCGGAGCCGCGCCGCAGCGGCCCCCGCCGCGACAGGGACAGGGATCGGGACCGCGGCCCGCGCCGGCGGGACTAGGCTGCGGGCACAGCCGCTTTACTGCGCTTGCGCGCCCGGGCCGTCGGAAGTGCCGGCACGGGCGGGCGGCCGGCCGATGCTGCCCCGCGTCATCGGCCATCGTGGCGCGGCGCTGGATGCACCTGAGAACACCCTGGCCGGGCTGCGTGAGGCGGCCCGGCAGGGCTGCCGATGGGTCGAGATCGACGTTCGCCTGACCGCCGACCACCGGCTGGTGCTGATGCACGACCCGAGCGTCGACCGGACGACGACGGCGACCGGCCGGGTCCGGGAACTTCCGCTGGCGCGGCTTACCGCGATGGATGCCGGCACGCGATTCGGCGCAGCTTTTGCCGGCGAGCCCGTCCCGTCGCTCGACGATGCCATCGATGCGGCGCACGCGCTGGATCTGCGTCTCGATATCGAGCTCAAATGCGAGGCAGGCGATTCGTCTGCCGCAGCTGCGGCGCTGGTGGCGGTGCTCGGACGGGCATGGCGGGCGCAGGACCCGCCTCTGGTCTCCAGTTTCGACCATGCCGCCCTCGTGGCGGTGCGCAAGGCCGCCCCCGACCTGCCGGTCGCCGTGGTAACACCCACACTCGCGGACGAATGGCGAGAGGCCTTTGAAACCCTGGGCGCGGCAGCGCTTCATGTCGGCGACCGCGGACTGGCCGCGGACCCGGTCCGGCAACTGACTGCCGAGGGCATCGAAATCGGCGTCTACACGGTCAACGACGGCGGCCGCGCGCGGGACCTGTTTTCCTGGGGCGTCACCGGCGTGTTCAGCGATTGTCCCGGTGCGATTGCCGCGGCGCTGTAATTTTTCTTGGCGTTTTCCGGAACCGGTTCCTATATGCGTTTTTTCAAGGACATGTTGACAGTTCCGGGCGCGTCGATGCCCTCTGCGGACTTGCGGCCTGCGTAATGGAAGCCGGTGAGTGCGTAGGGTTTTGGTGTGCCTGACAACAACGCCAGAGCCCGCCGACGGCACGATGACGGATTTCCGCGACCGCAACGCCTTCGACTATGAAGACCTGATCGCCTGCGGCCATGGCGAACTGTTCGGTCCGGGCAACGCGCGGCTGCCCCTGCCGCCCATGCTGATGTTCGACCGGATCGTCAATATCGCGAAAGACGGCGGGGCGCACGGCAAGGGGACCCTGACGGCCGAGTTCGATATCCGGCCGGACCTGTGGTTCTTCGAGTGCCATTTCGAGAGCGATCCCGTGATGCCCGGCTGCCTGGGCGTCGATGCGCTGTGGCAGCTCGTCGGCTTCCATCTCGGCTGGCTGGGGCATCCGGGCCGCGGCCGGGCGCTCGGCGTCGGCGAGGTCAAGTTCGCCGACCAGGTGCTGCCGACCGCCAAACTGGTGACCTACCGGATCGATTTCCGCCGGGTGATTGCGCGGAAACTTGTTCTCGGCGTGGCCGACGGGCAGGTACTGGCGGACGGAAAGGTCATATACGAGGCCGGCAACCTTCGGGTCGGCCTGTTCACCGGCTGACGGAGCATCAGGATGAGGCGCGCTGTCATCACCGGGATCGGCATCGTCTCCGCGATCGGCAACAATCGCGGCGAGGTGACGGAGTCCCTGCGCGACGGCGCCTCGGGCATCCGCTTCTGCGAGACCTACCGGGACATGGGCTTCCGCAGCCACATCCACGGCGCGATCCGCATGGACCCGGACAAGGCGGTCGACCGGCGGCTGCGCCGCTTTATGGGCGACGGCGCGGTCTACAACTATGTCGCGATGGAAGAGGCCATCGCCGACGCCGGGCTGGAGCCGGCGGACATTTCGAACGAGCGGACCGGCCTCATCATGGGTTCGGGCGGGCCTTCGACCCGGAATCAGGTCCTGGCCGCAGACCTGCTGCGCGACAAGGGCACGACCCGCAAGATCGGGCCGTTCATGGTGCCGCGGACCATGTCGAGCACCAACTCGGCGACCCTGGCGACGCCGTTCGGCATCCGGGGCGTCAACTATTCGATCACCTCGGCCTGCTCGACCAGCGCCCATTGCATCGGCAACGCGCTGGAGCAGATCCAGCTCGGCAAGCAGGATGTCGTGTTCGCCGGCGGCGGCGAGGAGCTGCACTGGTCGCTGTCGATGCTGTTCGACGCCATGCCCGCCCTGTCCTCCGGCTATAACGACACGCCGGAGAAGGCCTCGCGCCCGTTCGACGTCAACCGGGACGGCTTCGTGATTTCCGGCGGCGGCGGCTGCGTCGTCGTCGAGGAACTGGAGCATGCCGCGGCGCGCGGTGCGAAGGTCTATGGCGAGATCGTCGGCTACGGCGCCACCTCCGACGGCTACGACATGGTCCAGCCCTCCGGCGACGGGGCGGCGCGCTGCATGAAGATGGCGATGGACGGGCTCGACGCGCCGGTCGACTACATCAATACCCACGGCACCTCCACGCCGGTCGGCGACGCCACGGAGCTGGAGGCGATCCGGGCCGTCTTCACCAACGGCAAGGGCAACCAGAAGCCGTATATCGCGTCGACGAAATCGCTGACCGGCCATGCGCTGGGCGCCGCCGGCGTGCATGAGGCGATCTATTCCCTGATCATGCTGAACGAGGATTTCGTCGCCGCGTCGGCCAATCTGGACGAGCCGGACCCGGCGGCCGACGGCCTTTCGCTGGTGACCGAGCGGATCGACGACGCCGGGCTCCACCAGGCGATGAGCAACAGCTTCGGCTTCGGCGGCACGAACTGCAGCCTGGTCTTCCGCCGCCACGGCGCCTGACGCTTTTTCCTGCCCTCCCCCGGATATTGCCGAAAGAACAAAAATAAACACAACATGAACACTTGAAGAACCGGAACAAATGCGATACGTTCGGGCTTCATGAGGTTTGGAGCCTGCCGCGACCCCCTCGTCACACTGCGGCAGATATGGAATAAGGGAGCGTTCAATGTCTCAGGTTGCCCTCCGGATTGTCGAATCGAACGATATGGACCGCCAGAAAGCCCTCGAGTCCGCCCTCAGCCAGATCGAACGCGCCTTCGGCAAGGGCTCGATCATGAAAATGGGCGAGACCGACCGGCAGGTGGAAGTGGAGACGATTTCCACCGGGTCGCTCTCCCTCGATATTGCGCTCGGGATCGGCGGCCTGCCCAAGGGCCGGGTCGTCGAGATCTACGGCCCGGAAAGCTCGGGCAAGACGACGCTCGCCCTGCATCTGATCGCCGAAGCCCAGAAGGCCGGCGGCACCTGCGCCTTCGTCGATGCCGAACACGCGCTCGACCCGACCTATGCGGAAAAGCTGGGTGTCGACCTGGACGAACTGCTGATTTCCCAGCCGGACGCCGGCGAGCAGGCGCTGGAGATCGCCGACACGCTGGTGCGCTCCGGCGCCATCGACGTGCTGGTGGTCGATTCCGTGGCCGCGCTGGTGCCGCGGGCGGAACTGGAAGGCGAGATGGGCGACACCCATGTCGGCCTGCAGGCGCGCCTGATGAGCCAGGCGCTGCGCAAGCTGACCAGTTCGATCTCCCGGTCGAACTGCCTGGTCGTCTTCATCAACCAGATCCGCATGAAGATCGGCGTGATGTTCGGCAGCCCGGAAACCACGACCGGCGGCAACGCCCTGAAATTCTATTCCTCGGTGCGGCTCGATATCCGGCGCATCGGCCAGATCAAGAACCGCGACGTGGTCGTCGGCAACCAGACCAAGGTGAAGGTGGTCAAGAACAAGATGGCGCCGCCGTTCCGCGTCGTCGAATTCGACATCATGTATGGCGAGGGCATCTCCAAGACCGGCGAGCTGATCGACATGGGCGTCGCCGCCGGCATCGTCGAGAAGTCCGGCACCTGGTTCTCCTTCGGCAACCAGCGCATCGGCCAGGGCCGCGAGAACGCCAAGAAGTTCCTGCACGACAACCCGGACATCGCCGGCCAGATCCAGGACCGGATTCTCGAAAGCGCCGGCCTGCTGGCGTCGAAGCTCGAGATCAACGCCGCCACGGATGCCGAACCGGCGGGAGAGCTGGCCGGATGACCGCACCGCACGGACAGGCGCGTTAATGGCCGCCGGCGGCTCCGGCGGTCCGGAAGAAAAGGACGCGGCGGCCGGCCAGCGCGGTTCCTGCCTGTGCGGCGGCGTGGTCTACCGGATACGCGGCCCGATGCGCGACGTGATCGAGTGCCACTGCACGGCCTGCCGCAAGACCACGGGCCATTACCTGGCGGCGACCCAGGCCTGGACCGACGATTTCGAGCTGGAGTCCGCCGACAGCCTGCGCTGGTACGCCTCCGGGCCGGAAAGCCGGCGCGGCTTCTGCGAGCGCTGCGGCGCGACGCTGTTCTTCGAGTTCACCGGCTCCGGCAAGATCTCGATCGCCGCCGGAACCCTGGACGGGGCGACCGGCCTCAGGACCGCCTTCGGCATCTATGCCGACGACAAGGGTGACTACTACGACCTGCCCGACCGGCACCATTTCCCCGCCGCCTCCGACAACCGCGCGCCGCTGCCGCCGCGGGAGGGTTAGGGTCTCCTGCTTTTGACCGTGCAGGGCCGGATTTCCGCCTACGGCCGGGGGGGGGCGGCGATACCTGCAAACGCCGCCCGTTCGGCGATGCCTGACAATTGCTATCATTGCCGCCCCGGACTTGATCCGGGGCCCAGAGTCGCCCGGCACGACCTTTCCTGTGGCCCCTGGACCCCGGATCTCCGCTGCGCTCCGTCCGGGGTGGCACAGAGGGGGCACTTTGAGGCGTCGGCTATCGGAAAGGGGCCCAGGGCCTGCCCTGAGCGAAGCCGAAGGGCCGACCCGAAAGGCTTCGGCCCGTGGCCCCTTTGACAAGCTCAGGGCAGGCTCCTGGACCCCGGATCTGCGCTGCGCTCCGTCCGGGGCGGCAAAAGGGGGTGGATCGGGCAGCGCCGCGCCCCCGTCGCGGCGCAAAAATCGAGCACACGGGCTACGCCCCGCCGCCGTCCGGGCGCTTGCGGATCAGGTAGCGGTGTTGGCCTTCGAAGACCAACGTATCGTCCTGGTTATGAATGGTCGCGCGCATGGTCAGGATGCCGGTGCTGTTCTGCGGCTCCAAAGCGACGATCTCGAGCTGCGGGTAGAGCGTGTCCTCCCGGTAGACCGGCTTGAGGAAGGATCCGCTGACGTCGAGCATGGCGACCAGCGAATCGGCCACCTCGGACGGGAATGAGCCGGCGCCCGCCGCCGACTGGATCATGACCTGCATGCCGTGGGCGAGCATGTCGCGATGGCCGCGCGCCCGGCAGTATTCCGCATCGTAATGGATCGGGTCGTTGTCGCCCGACGCCGCCTGGAACATGGCGAACAGGCCGCCGGTCTGGGTGCGTGACGGCAGGGTGTAGACCTCGCCGAGGCTGAAATCCTCGAACCAGCGCGACGCTCTTGCGTTCCTTTCCCGCTTGCTCATCTATGTCATGCTCCCATCCATGTTCGGGGTTGTGCGGCGATTGGGCGTGTCCACGGGGCGGGCGCCGGTTCGGTCGCCGCTTTCTTGCCGCTTTCTTGTCAGGGCCCCCAGCCATAGATTGTCGCCATGTCCACAGGCAACGAAATCCGCTCGGCATTCGTCGATTTCTTCGGGCGACACGGCCATACGCCGGTCGCGTCCAGCCCGCTCGTGCCGCGCAACGACCCGACGCTGATGTTCGTCAACGCCGGCATGGTGCAGTTCAAGAACGTCTTCACCGGCCTCGAACAGCGCGACTACAGCCGGGCGGTCACCTCGCAGAAATGCGTCCGCGCCGGCGGCAAACACAACGATCTCGAAAATGTCGGCTATACGGCCCGGCACCACACCTTTTTCGAGATGCTCGGCAACTTTTCGTTCGGCGACTATTTCAAGGATGTCGCCATCGATCTGGCCTGGAACCTGGTGACGAATGAGTATGGCCTGCCGGCGGACCGGCTGCTCGCCACGGTCTACGCCGAGGACGACGAGGCCTTCGACCTGTGGCGCAAGATCGCCGGCCTGCCGGAGCGCCGGGTCATCCGGATCGGAACCTCGGACAATTTCTGGTCGATGGGCGATACCGGGCCGTGCGGGCCGTGTTCCGAGATCTTCTACGACCATGGCGACCATGTCCCCGGCGGGCCGCCGGGCAGCCCGGACGAGGACGGCGACCGCTTCATCGAGGTCTGGAATCTCGTTTTCATGCAGTTCGAGCAGTTCGAGGACGGCAACCGCGAACCGCTGCCCCGGCCGTCGATCGATACCGGAATGGGGCTGGAGCGGATTACCGCGATCCTCCAGGGCCAGCACGACAACTACGACAGCGACCTGATCCGCCCGATCATGGACGCCGCGGCCCACGCCACCGACGGCGACCCGGACGGCGGCCAGCGCGCCAGCTTCAAGGCGATCGCCGACCATCTGCGCGCCTCGGCTTTCCTGATCGCCGATGGCGTGCTGCCGTCCAACGAGGGCCGCGGATATGTCCTGCGCCGGATCATGCGCCGGGCCATGCGCCACGCCCATATGGTGGGCGCGCGCGACCCGCTGATGCACCGGCTGGTCGGCGTGCTGAACGACATCATGGGCCACGCCTTTCCGGAACTGCTGCGCGCCGAAGCCCTGATCGCGGAGACGCTGAAGCTGGAGGAAACCCGCTTCCGGCAGACTCTGGACCGCGGCCTCAGGCTGCTCGCCGAAGAGACCGGCCGACTGGCCGACGGCGAAACGCTGGCCGGCGATGTCGCCTTCCGGCTCTACGACACCTATGGCTTTCCGCTCGATCTTACCCAGGACGTGCTGCGCGGCCAGGGCCGGGCGGTCGATCTCAACGGCTTCAATACCGCCATGGAGCGCCAGCGCGCCGAGGCGCGCAAGGCGTGGGCGGGTTCCGGCGACAAGGCCGAGGACAGCATCTGGTTCGGCCTGCGCGACCGTCACGGCGCCACAGAGTTCCTCGGCTACGAAACGGAGACCGCCGAAGGCCAGATCCTCGCGCTGGTCCGGGACGGCGCAACCGTCGAGCGGGCCGAAGCCGGCGACGCGGTCTCCGTCATCGCCAACCAGACCCCCTTCTACGCCGAATCCGGCGGCCAGATCGGCGATACCGGCATTCTCGAGGCCGAGGCCGGCCGCATCGAGGTCGGCGACACCGTCCAGCGTGCAGAGGGCCTGCACGTTCATTTCGGCAGGGTCGTCGAGGGCGCTGTCAGCGTCGGCGACGCCGTGCGGCTGAGCGTCGACGGCGAACGCCGGACCCGGGTGCGCGCCAACCATTCGGTCACCCACCTGGCCCACGAAGCCCTGCGCCGGGTGCTGGGCGATCATGTGACCCAGAAGGGCTCGCTGGTTGGGCCGGAGCGCATGCGCTTCGATTTCAGCCATCCCAAGGCGCTGACGCCGGATGAGACCGCCGCCGTCGAAGACGATGTCAACCGCCGTATCCGCGCCAACGGCGCGGTACTGACCCGGCTGATGACGCCGGACGCCGCCGTCGAGGCTGGCGCGCTCGCCCTGTTCGGCGAGAAATACGGCGACGAGGTGCGCGTCGTCTCGATGGGGCCGCCTGCCCCGGACGAGGCCGGCGATTTCTACTCGACCGAACTGTGCGGCGGCACCCACGTCCGGCGGACCGGCGATATCGGCCTGTTCCGCATCGTCTCGGAGAACGCGGTTGCCGCGGGCGTGCGGCGGATCGAGGTGGTGACCGGCGCGGCAGCGGAGCAGGTTGCCCGCGGCGAATCCGACGCACTGGCCCGGGCTGTGGCCGTGTTGAAGACCGGCGCGGCCGACCTGCCGTCGCGCATCGCGGCCCTGCTCGACGAGCGCAAGAAGCTGGAACGAGAGCTGGCGGACGCCCGGCGCGCCCTGGTTACCGCGGCAGGATCGGCCGGCGGCGCAGCGGCCGGGCCGGCGACACGACAGGTCAACGGCATCGCTTTCGCCCCGCGCGCCCTCGACGGCGCTTCGCCGAAAGACCTCAAGCCGATGGCCGACGACCTGAAGGCGCAGATCGGCTCCGGCGTCGTCGCCCTGGTTACCGGCAGCGGCGGCAAGGCCTCGATCGTCGTCGGCGTTACGGACGATCTGACCGACCGGGTCAGCGCCGTCGATCTGGTGCGCATCGGCTCGGCGGCATTGGGCGGCAAGGGCGGCGGCGGTCGGCCCGACATGGCCCAGGCCGGCGGCCCCAACCCGGCGGCGGCAGACGCGGCGCTGGCCGCGATCGAGGATGCGCTGAAAGACGCCGCCCAGGCGGCCTGAAGCGCCCGGCCTGAGCCACGCCGCGCGCGGCCGGGCGGCGCTGGAGGTGTGCGATGACGCAGCCGGACTGGACCCGACGGATCGAAGGCCCGCTCGCCGGCAGCGGGCTGTTCCTGCGCGGCGCGTTCCATCCGGTGCCGGAAGACGCGGTGCCGCCGCTGTCCGACGGCCGGGCCGCCGGGACGGTCGTGCTGATCGGCAATGCCGGCAACGACCTGTGGCGGGCCTTCCGGGCGAGCGGCCCCGACATGACCGCCCGCCATCCGCTCGATCGCTGGGTTGCCGGATACCTGCGCGCTGCGGCCGAGGCGCTGGGCGCCGAGGTCGTCGATGCGATGCGCGCGCCCTGGCCGCCGATCCAGCAATGGGCGGCGCGCGCCGGCGCCGGCCATCGCGCGCCGGTCAATCTGGTCATCCACCCGGAATACGGCCTGTGGCACACCTTCCGCGGCGCTTTGCTGACGGCTGACGCCCTGCCCCTGCCGGACGCGCCGGCACTGGACAATCCGTGCGAGACCTGCGCCGGAAAACCCTGCCTCACGACCTGCCCGGCGGACGCCTTCGCGCTGCCGGAGAACGGGCCGGAGGGCGGCGATTTCGCCGAATTCGATTCGCCGGCCTGCGTCGACCATGTCGAGAGCCCGGCCGGGCGCGGCTGCCGCACCGTCGGCTGCCTGGCGCGCCGCGCCTGCCCGGTCGGGCGGCCCTGGGCCTACGAGCGCGAACCGGCGGCCTATCACATGGCGGCGGTGGTCAAAACGGTCCGCCGCTGGCAGGCGAAGCGCGCCGGATAGCCGGGAACGGGCGCAGCCGGGCTTCGCGGCCCCCGCAGTACGAATTCCCTGCGAGAAAGCGCCGCCCGAATCCCGCTTCAGAGGGGGAAGTCCCGGAGCGAAGCGGAGGGGATGGGGGTGTATAGGGCCGCCGGCGGAATCGCCTTGGGGCGACGTGCGTCTTGCGGCACGCCACCCCCACCTGGTCTCCCCCTCTGAAGAGGATTTCTCTGCGAAAGTCGGGCAGAGTAAAAATAGGCAGCGGTGGATTCTTCCCCGCGATACCCCTCCCCCTGCCCCTCCCCCAAGGGGAGGGGGGCAATGTCTTGGAATTGCGACGGTTTTCGGCTTTGGCGCGGCGTTTCCGGAACGAAGCTCCCCCTCCCCTCCGGGGGAGGGGGTC